>Ga0209172_10000020_pt1 | contig 468179 bp, 360 predicted proteins | sample LarsenN4metaG_FD_184113 | JGI IMG/M metagenome (GOLD analysis project Ga0209172, IMG submission 184113) | Hot spring sediment bacterial and archeal communities from British Columbia, Canada, to study Microbial Dark Matter (Phase II) - Larsen... ...
CCACGCCGCCGTAGGCCGCGAGGTGCACGGTGGGGTCGGCGAGGCGCGCCACGGCCGCCGACACCATCGGCAGCTCGAGGCCCATGAGCAGCCAGCTCGCGGCGAGCGGCCACCACGCGCGCGCGACATCGCGCGTGGAGAGCGGCGCTTCGGCGGGGACCGCGGCGGGCGCGGCGGACGCCGGCGCGCCGCCGCTCACGCCCGCGCGGGCGCGGGTCTCCGCGCGTACGCCTCGAGCGCGGCGGTCAGGCAGCGCAGCGCGCGGCGCAGCACGCCCTCCTCGAGCACGTAGGCGATGCGCACCTCGTCGCGCCCGAGCCCGGGCGTGGCGTAGAAGCCGTCGGCGGGCGCCACCATGACCGTCTCGCCGTCGAGCGCGAAGTCGCGCAGCAGGAACTCGGCGAAGGCGTTGGCGTCGTCCACGGGGAGCCGGGCGCACACGTAGAACGCCCCCTCGGGCCGGCGCAGCACCACGCCCGGGATGCGCGACACCGCGTCGAAGGTGACGTCGCGGCGCTTCTGGTACTCGGCGATCACGCCCGCGAGGTAGGCGGGCGGCACCTGCGTGAGCGCGGTCGCGGCCCACTGGCCGAGCGTCGGCGGGCACAGGCGCGCCTGGCCCATGCGCAGCACGGCGTTCATGAACGCGCGGTTGCGGCACACGATGTTGCCGACGCGCGCCCCGCACAGCGAGTAGCGCTTGGACACCGAGTCCACCACCACCGTGCGCCCGCTCATGCCGTCGAGCGTCAGCACCGAGCGGTGCGTGCGGCCGTCGTAGACGAACTCGCGGTACACCTCGTCGGCGACCAGCCACAGGTCGCGCGCGCGGCAGATCGCGGCGAGCGTCTCGATCTCGGTGTCGGAGTACACGGTGCCGGTCGGGTTGTTGGGCGAGCAGATGAGGATGGCGCGCGTGCGTGGGCCGAGGCGCGCCTCGATCGCGTCGCGGTCGGGCAGGTGGTAGCCGTCCTCGGCGCGCGTCGTCACGGGCACCGCGCGCACGCCGAGCATGGACGCGAAGCCGCTGTAGTTCGTGTAGAAGGGCTCGAACACCACGACCTCGTCGCCGGGGTCGCACACGGCGGCGAGCGTGAACAGGATGGCCTCGCTGCCGGCGGTGGTGGCGAACAGGTCGGCGGTGTCGAGCGCGATGCCGTGGCCCGCGTAGTAGCCGCGCAGCGCCTCGAGGAACTCGGGCAGCCCCTGCGACGGGCCGTACGGCACGTTGACGTCGCGGTACTCGCGGAGCCGGGCGAGGATCTCGGCGGGCGTGGCGATGTCGGGCTGGCCGATGTTGAGCGGATGGACGGTCTTCCCGGCCCGCCGCGCTTCGGCGGCGAGCGGCGCGAGGCGGCGGATGGGCGAGGCGGGCACCGCCTCGGCGCGGCGGGACAGCGCGGGATGGTCGGACACGGCGGGCCTCCTTGGGCGTGCGGCGCGAAGTCTAAGGCAGCGCCGCGCGGCGGGCGAACCGCGTGCGGACCCTTAAGGTCCCCTCGAGCCGTCCGACTCAATGGATGCCAGGTGAACCGCCGGCCTCTCCCGGGGCGGGGCCGCCTGACAGGGCTCGCCATCCGGGAGCCAGCCTGTCAGGCGGCGAGGCCCGCTCGACTGTCAGCCGCGGACGCCCCGGCCGGGGCAAGGCGGGCGCGGCGCACCCGCGCCCGCTCGCATCGGGCGCGCGTCCGCACGGCCAAGCGGCGTTCGATTCAAGAGTTGCCGCGCGACGCGCGGGCCGGCCCGCGGACGCCGCAGGCGGGGAGCGCGGGCGTGGCGGGCGGCCGGCCCTGGCCGCGCGGGCGCGGTCCGGCCCGCGCGGCCATGTGGCACGCCTCCTGCCCCTCTCCCGGGCGGGCGCCGCGCGCGCCCCCGCGAGACGACATCCCCTCCGGCCCGGTCGCCCGCAGGCGGGCGCGGGCGGGATCGCATCGAGGCACGGACGCCTGGAGAGGACCCGGACCATGACCGCGACCGCAAAGCCGACGCGCGTGCTCATCATGGGCGCCGCCGGGCGCGACTTCCACAACTTCAACGTGTTCTGGAAGAGCGCGCCCAACGTCGAGGTGGTGGCCTTCACCGCCGCCCAGATTCCCAACATTGACGGGCGCGTCTACCCGCCCGCGCTGGCGGGGCCGCAGTACCCGAAGGGCATCCCGATCTTCTCCGAGGACCGCCTCGAGGACCTGATCGCCGAGTTCGACGTGGACGTGGTGACGTTCGCGTACTCCGACGTCTCCTACGAGCACGTCATGCGCGAGGCGGCGCGCGTCAACGCCGCGGGCGCGGAGTTCCGGCTGCTCGGCGCGCGCCAGACGATGCTGCAGAGCGCCAGGCCGGTGATCGCCGTGTGCGCGGTGCGCACCGGCTGCGGCAAGAGCCAGACGGCGCGGCGCGTGACCGAGATCCTGAAGGAGATGAGCCTCAAGGTGGCGGTCGTCCGCCACCCGATGCCCTACGGAGACCTGTCGCGGCAGGTGTGCCAGCGCTTCGCCTCGGTGGCCGACATGGACGAGCAGCGCTGCACCATCGAGGAGCGCGAGGAGTACGAACCGCACATCGCGATGGGCAACATCGTCTACGCGGGCGTGGACTACGAGATGATCCTGCGCCGCGCCGAGGCCGAGGCGGACGTCATCCTGTGGGACGGGGGCAACAACGACCTGCCGTTCTACCGTCCGGACCTGCACGTGGTGGTGGCCGATCCGCACCGCCCGGGCCACGAGCTGCGCTACTACCCGGGCGAGACGAACCTGCGGCTCGCGGACGTGGTCGTGATCAACAAGGTGGACACCGCCGATCCGTCGGGCATCGCGACGGTCGAGGCCAACGTGCGCGCCGTCAACCGCAAGGCGGTCGTGATCCGCGCCAACTCGCCCGTCACGGTGCGCGACCCGGACCTGGTGCGCGGCAAGCGCGTGCTCGTCATCGAGGACGGCCCGACGCTCACCCACGGCGAGATGCGCTACGGCGCGGGGCTCGTCGCCGCGCACCGCCTGCACGCCGCCGAGATCGTGGACCCGCGCCCCTACGCGCAGGGCTCGATCAGGGAGGTGTTCGCGAAGTACACGCACGTCACGCAGGTGCTGCCCGCCATGGGCTACGGCGACCGGCAGATCGCCGAGCTGTCGGCGACCATCGAGCGCGTGCCGTGCGACGCGGTGCTGATCGCCACGCCCATCGACCTCGGCCACCTCATGCGCATCCCGAAGCCCTCGACGCGCGTGCTCTACGACCTCGAGGAGCACGACCGGCTGGCGCTGCCGAAGGCGATCGCCGAGTGCATCACGCGCCGCGCCGGCGCGCCCGGCCGCGAGGTGCCGAGCCATGCTTGAGCGTGCGCGCCCGAAGTCCCGTCGCGCCGTGCGCGCGCGCCGCGCCGCGCCACGCGCGCGCGTCGCGACGCCCGCCGCCCGCGCCGCCCGTCCGCCGCGCGCCGCGGCGGCGCCGCGCCACTACCTGTCGGCGCTCGATCTGAGCGCGGCCGAGATGCGCGCGCTGTTCGCGCTCGCCGGGCGCATGAAGCGCCAGCTCAGCGCCGGCACGCCGCACCCGCGGCTCGCGGGGAAGACGCTGGCGATGATCTTCCAGAAGCCCTCGCTCAGGACGCGCGTGTCGTTCGAGACGGGCATGACGCAGCTCGGCGGGCACGCCATCTACCTCGGTCCGGAGGACATCCGGCTCGGCCATCGCGAGACGGTCGAGGACGTGGCCCTCACGCTCGCGCGCATGACGGACGGCATCATGGCGCGCGTGTTCGGCCACGCCGTCGTCGAGGAGCTGGCGCGTCACGCCACCGTGCCGGTGATCAACGCGCTCTCCGACCGCGAGCACCCGTGTCAGATGCTCGGCGACTTCCTCACCGTGGCCGAGCGCCGCGGTCGCCTCGAGGGGCTGACGCTGGCCTTCATCGGCGACGGCAACAACGTCGCGCACTCGCTCATGCTGGGCGGCGCACGGCTCGGCGTGAACGTCACGGTGGCGTGCCCGCCGGGGCACGAGCCGGACGCCTCGGTCCTCGAGCGCGCGCGCGCCGAGGGCCGCGCCACGGGCGCCACGGTGCGCGTCACCGCCGACCCGGCCGAGGCGGCCGCCGGCGCCGACGTCCTCTACACCGATGTGTGGGCGAGCATGGGGCAGGAGGCCGAGGCGGAGGCGCGCCGCGCGGTGTTCCGCCCGTACCGCGTGGACGACGCGTTGCTCGCGCGCGCGCGACCCGGCGCGCTCGTCATGCACTGCCTGCCGGCGCACTACGACGAGGAGCTGGACTACGCCACCTCGCGGCGCCCGGAGTCGGTGATCTTCGACGAGGCCGAGAACCGGCTGCACGCCCAGAAGGCGCTGCTCGTGATGCTGCTCGGTCGCTAGGCGCGGCGCAGGCCGCCGACCGCACCGGTCTCCGCCCGGCCGCCGTCCGGGCCGGGCGGCCGCTTGCGCGCGGTGAATTGACCTCGATTTGTGCTTCGCCGCGGGCGCCGCGGCGTCCGATGGCTTCGCGCCCGTTCCAACTCCGTGCGACAATGCCCGACCGCCGGACGCCCGGCGAACCACGCCCCGATGAGCACGCGCTCCCCCGCATCCGTCCTCGCCCTGCTGCTCGCGGCCTCGGCCGCGGGCTGCGGCCCGCGCGCACCGCGCGAGCGCGGCGTGCCGGCGGGCGTGCCGCCCGATCCGGTCGAGCGCCCCGCGACGCGCGAGGCGGCCGAGGCGTTCGCCGCCGCGGCGCACGCGCGGCTCGCGGGCCTCGACTCGGTGCGCGGGCGTCTCGCGCTCGGCGACTCGGACGCGCGCTTCACGGCGTGGTTCGAGCACGGCCACGTGCGCGCGGTGCGCGAATCGGTGGACTTCGGCGACTACGGATCGTCGGTGCTGCGCTGGACGTTCGCGCGCGACTCGGTCGTGCTCGTGACGGAGGACGGCGCGCGCGCCGCACCGGGCGGCGCGCCGCCCGCGCCGGTCGAGATGCGCGTCGCGTTCGGCCCCGGCGGCGACACCCTCGCCGCGCGCCGCGCCCTCGGCGGCGAACCCGTCGCCTTCCACCCGGGCTGGCTGCTCGGCATCCGCGCCCGGGCCGAAACCCTGCTCGTGCGGTCGCGCCTGCTGCGCGCGTCCGCGGCTCCTTCCGGAGGATCCCACCCGTGACCGGCCGCCCGCGTTCCACCGTTCACGTTCCGATGCTCGCGCTCGTCCTCGTGCTCGCCGCCGCCGGCTGCGCGCGCAAGGCGAGCGACACGCCGCGGCCCGCCGCGCCGGCGGACACCTCGGCCGCGCCCGAGGCGTTCGCCGCGATCGCGGCGGACGTCGAGTCGCGCCTCGCCACGCTGGCGCTCGTCGAGGGGCGCCTCGACGCGGGCGGGGGAGGCGAGATCCGCTGGTCGGCGTGGTTCGACGGTCCCGCGCTGCTTCACCTGCGCGAGCGCATGGACGTGCCCGACGTCGGCTGGGGCGAGACCGGCTACTGGTGGAAGGACGGCGTGCTGCGCATCTACCGCGAGGCCGGCGTGACGAAGGGCATGCACGGCGCGCGCGCGGCGAGCGACACGCTCGAGCGCGCCATCCTGCTCGACGCCGCGGGCGGCGTCGTGCATGCCACGCAGAGCGTGAACGGCACGGCGTCCGAACTGCCCGCCGAGCGCGTCGAGGCGGTGCGGCGCCGCGCCGCCGAAATGGCGGACGTGGCGAGGAAGACGCGCGGGGGGACGCCGCGGCCATGAGCGCGCGCCCCGGCGCCAGCCTCCGCCCCGCCGCCCTGCGCGCCGCGGCGGCGCTCGCGCTCGCCGCCGCGCTCGCGGGCTGCGCGCGCGGCGGCTCGGCCGAGTCCGGCGGCCGCGGCAACCGCGGACCGCAGGCGCTGCCGGTGGCGGCGGCCGAGGTCCGCCCGCGCGACCTCGTGCGCTCGGTCACGGTGGCGGGCGCGGTCGAGCCGTTGCGCGTCGTCCAGGTCAACGCCCAGATGGCGGGCACCGTGGTCGCGGTGCACGTGGAGGAGGGGCGCCACGTGCGCGCCGGCGAGCGGCTCGCCGAACTCGACGCGCGCGAGGCCACGGCGCAGCTCGCGCGCGCGCGCGCCATCCTCGCCAACGCCGAGGCGGCGTACGCGCGCAGCGCGCAGCTCGCGGCGGAGGGGCTGGCGTCCGGCTCCGAGCTCGACGAAGCGCGCGCCGCGCGCGACATCGCGCGCGCCGACGTCGAGGTGTGGAGCACCCGCCTCGCGTTCAGCCGCATCGAGGCGCCGGTCGCGGGCGTGGTCACGGCCAAGCGCGTCGAGCGCGGCGGCGCGGTGACCGCCCACCAGCCGCTGTTCGAGATCGCCGAAGACGGCCCGCGCGTCGTGCGGGTGCGCGTCTCGGAGCTCGACGTGGTGCGCCTCGAACCGGGGCGCGCGGTGTCGGTGCAGCTCGACGCCTACCCGCAGGCGCGCATCGAAGGCCGCATCCGGCGAATCTTCCCGAGCGCCGACGCGGCGAGCCGGCTGGTGCCGGTCGAGGTGGCGCTCGGACCCGCGCCCGGCGGCGTCGAGGTGCGCCCCGGGTTCCTCGCGCGCGTCGAGTTTCCCCTCGAGCGCCGGGCGGCGGCGCTCGCGGTGCCGGCGCCGGCGGTCGGCGTGTCCGAGGGCGAGACCTTCGTGTACGTGGTGGTCGCCGACACGCTCGTGCGGCGCCCGGTCGAGACCGGGCTCACCGCCGAAGGCTGGATCGAGATCGTGCGCGGGCTCGCCGCCGGCGAGCGCGTGGTGAGCTCGGGCCACAGCAGCCTGCGCCCCGGCGCGCCGGTGCGCGTGCGCGACCCGGAGGCGGGCGTCGCCGCGCCGCCGGCGGGCGCCGACCGCGGCGCGCCGCGCGGGTGACGGGGACGGTCAGGCGCCACGAGGGCCGCTGGAGGAAGCGACCATGAGCGACACAGCGAATCACGACCGCAGCGCCCCTCACGGCGGTCCCGCGCCCGAAGAACCCGCGCACGCGCGGCGCCGCAGCCTCGCCAGCCTTTCCATCCGGCGGCCGATCGGCGTGCTCTCCGCGACCTCGGTCATCGTCGTGATCGGGCTCTTCTACCTCGGCCAGCTGCCGCTCGACCTGCTGCCGCAGATCGTCTATCCGCAGGTGCGCGCGCGCGTCAGCTACCCCGGCGTCGCGCCCGAGGTCATGGAGGAGCAGGTCACCAAGGTCCTCGAGACCGCCCTCGCTCCGACCGAGAATGTCGTCGAGATCGAGAGCGAGACCGGGGAGGGCCGCTCGGACGTCACGCTCCACTTCTCCTACGGCACGAACGTGGACTTCGCGCTGCAGGACGCGTCCAAGAACCTCGACCGCGCGCGCGCGCGGCTCCCCGAGGAGGCCGAAGCGGCGACGGTGTTCAAGTTCGACCCGTCGCAGATCCCGGTGTTCGAGGTCGGCTTCAGCTCCTCGACGCGCGACCTCGTGGACCTGCGCAACTGGGTGGACCTGCGCCTTCAGCCCCAGCTCCTCACGGTCGAGGGCGTGGCGTCGGTGGACGTCTCGGGCGGGCTGGTGCGCGAGATCCGCGTCACGCTCGACCAGGAGCGCCTGCGCTCGTACGGCCTCGCGGTGTCGGACGTGCTGTCGCGCATCCGCGCCGAGAATCAGGACGTCGCGGTCGGCAACGTGACGTCCTCGACGTTCGAGATCGTCGGCAAGACCGCCGGCAAGTTCCGCAGCGTGGACGACCTGCGGAACGTGCTGTTGCCGGTGCCCGGCACGCGCGACCGCGTGCCGCTTTCCGAGATCGCGCAGGTCGCGGACACGCATCAGGAGCAACGCCTGTGGTCGCGCCTCGACGGCGTGCCGGCGGTCAAGGTGTCGGTGCGCAAGCAGCCCGACGCCAACACGGTCGAGGTGGCGCGCGGCGTGGGCGAGCGGCTGCGGCAGCTGCGCGCGTCGCGCTTCGTGCCGGAGGACGTGCGCTACGAGGTGGTCGCCGACCAGTCGTTCTTCATCCGCAACGCGGTGGAGGGCGTACGGAGCGCGGCGCTCGTCGGCGCGGCGCTCGCGATGCTCATCGTGCTGCTGTTTCTCGGCAGCCTGCGCAAGACGTTCATCATCGGACTCTCCATTCCGCTCGCGGTGCTCGCGACCTTCATGCTCATGGGCATGGGAGGGCTCACGCTCAACATCATGAGCCTCGGCGGACTGGCGCTCGGCATCGGCATGCTGGTGGACAACTCGATCGTCATGCTCGAGAACATCTTCCGGCACCGCGCGCTCGGCGTGCGCGATCCCGAGGAAGCCGCGCACCGCGGCGCCAACGAGGTCGCCTCCGCCGTCACCGCCTCGACGCTCACCAACCTCGCCGCGGTGGTGCCGTTCCTGCTCATCAGCGGGCTCGCGGCGCTCATCTTCCGCGAGCTCATCCTGACCATCTCGTTCGCCATTGCCGCCTCGCTCGCGGTGGCGCTCACCATCGTGCCGATGCTGTCGGCGCAGCTCGCCAGGATCGAGCGCACGAGCGGCCTCGCCGCGAGCCCGATCGTGACCGGCTTCGGGCGCGCCGTGGACCGCCTGCGCGAGACCTACCGCGTCTTCGGCCGGCGCGCGGTGCGCCGCCGCGGTCTGGTGCTCGCGCTGTCCTTCGCCGCGCTCGCCGGCGCGCTCGCCCTGACGCGCGGGCTCGGCAACGAGTTCCTGCCGTCGGTGGACGACGGCAACGTGAGCGTCATGATCCGCATGCCGCCCGGCACGCCGCCCGAGCGCACCAACGAGGTGGCGGGCGAGATCGAGGCGCTCGTGGCGCAGATGCCGCACGTCGAGCACGTCTTCACCACCGCCGGCGGCATGTTCTGGGGCGGCTCGACGCAGGCGAACGGCGGTCGCGGCTCGCTGTCCATCCAGCTCGCGCCCGCGAGCGCGCGGCGCGACATGCCGGCGACGCGCTGGGTTGCCCTGCTCCAGCAGCGCGTCAACCAGCTCGGCATTCCCGGCGCGCAGATCTTCGTGCGTCCGCCGCGCATCCGCGGCCTGCGCACGAGCACCACCGGCTCCGACGTGGCGGTCTCGATCCAGGGGGACAACCTCGGCGAGCTGCAGCGCCTCGGCCGCGAGGCCATGCGGCGCATGCGCGGCATTACGGGCCTGTCGGGCGTCGAGATGTCCACCGAGGAGGCGAGCCCGCAGCTCTCGATCGAGATTGACCGCCAGCGCGCCGCCGACCTCGGCCTCGACGTCACGCAGGTCGGCCAGACCGTGCGCACCGCCCTCGACGGCACCGTGGTGACGCGCTTCACGGACGGCAACAACGAGTACGACGTGCGCGTGCGGCTGCCGCGCGAGGCGCTCACCAGCCCCGAGGACCTCGGCGCCATCGCGCTGTTTCCGGGCCGCACCGCGCCCGTCTACCTGCGCGACGTGGCCACGGTGCGCCTGGGCACCGGGCCGACCACCATTCTGCGCGTCAACCAGAACCGTCAGTTGCGCGTGACGGGCGACGTGGACGACGCCACCGCCAGCGTCGGCACGGTGACCGCCGCGGTGCGCCGCGCGCTCGCCGGCATGGAGCTGCCCGAGGGCTACGGCCTGATCTACGGCGGCGAGGAGCAGGCGGCGCGCGAGAACCAGCGCAACCTCACCATCGTCACGCTGCTCGCCATCTTCCTGGTGTTCGTGGTCATGGCGATCCAGTACGAGAGCCTGACCGACCCGCTGGCGATCATCGTGTCCATCCCGCTCGCGCTCATCGGCGTCGGCGTGCTGCTGTGGGCCACCGGCACGCCGCTCAGCGCGCCGGTGCTGCTCGGCGTCATCCTGCTCGCCGGCATCGTCGTCAACAACGCCATCCTGCTCGTCGAGTACGTCGAGATCGCGCGCCGCGAGCAGGGCCTGCCGCTCGAGGAGGCGGTCGTGGAGGCCGGCGCCGTGCGCCTGCGCCCGATTCTCATGACGACCTCGACCACGGTGTTCGGCATGCTGCCGCTGGCGCTCGGCCTTGGCGAAGGCTCCGAGATGATGCGTCCGCTGGCGATCGCGGTGTGCGGCGGACTCACCGTCTCGACGCTGCTCACGCTGGTCGTGGTCCCTTGCGCCTACATCGTCGTCCACCGCTCGGCCGCGGTGCTGCGCGACTGGATCGTGGGGCGGAGGCGCGACGAGCCCGCCGAGACCCCCGCGGTGAGCGGGGCGGCGGGGGACTAGGGAGCGGCCGCGTTCGGGGCGGGGCGAGAGCGGGCCTCGCCGCCCCGCACGCTGCGCCGCCCTGCGCGCCTCGCTGCCGCGCGCCGAACGCCGCTCCGCGCCATGCCCGCCCGGGCCGCGGCCTCGCGCCGGACCGGTCCTTCGATCGGTCCGCGCGGGCTGCCCGACGATTCCCGGCCGGCGCGCCTCAGGGCTCTTGCGAGCCCAGCCCGTAGAGCGGCCCGAACTTGCCCCACAGGTACTTCATGTAGGGCTCGATGCTCATCGGGCCGCCCGTCGCGCGCTCGACCAGCTCGGCCGCGGTGAACTTGGCGCCGTGCCGGTACAGGTGATCGCGCAGCCACGTGTGCAGCGCGCCGAACTCGCCGCGCGCGATGTCGTCGGGGATGCCGGGGTGGGCGCGGCGCGCGGCGTCGAAGAACTGCGCGCTCAGGATGTTGCCGAGCGTGTAGCCCTGGAACTGCCCGCCGATCGGTCCGCCGAACCAGTGCACGTCCTGCAGCACGCCGTCGCGGTCATCGGGCGGGACCACGCCGAGGTCGCGGCGGTAGCGCTCGCGCCACGCCTCGGGCAGGTCGGCGACCGCGAGGCGCCCCTCGAGCAGCTCCAGCTCGAGGTCGAAGCGGATCATGACGTGCAGATTGTAGGTGACCTCGTCGGCGTCGGTGCGGATGAGCGAGCGCTCGACCCGGTTGATGGCGCGGTAGAACGCCTCCAGCGGCACGTCGTCGAGCGCGCCGGGGAAGGCCGCGCGCAGCCGCGGATAGAAGTGCCGCCAGAACGGCAGGCTGCGTCCGACGAGGTTCTCCCACAGGCGCGACTGGCTCTCGTGGATGCCCGACGAGGCCCCGTTCGCGAGCGGCGTGCCCTCGAGGTGCGGCGCGATGCCCAGCTCGTACATGGCGTGGCCGGCCTCGTGGAGCGTCGAGAACAGCGCGTCGGTCAGATCGTTCTCCCGCGCGCGCGTCGTGATGCGCACGTCGCCGAGCGAGAACTTGGTCATGAACGGGTGGTGGGTGAGGTCCTGGCGCCCGCGCGTGAAGTCGTAGCCGAAGGCGCGGATGACCTCCTCACCGAAGGCGAGCTGGCGGTCGCGCGGCGCGTGGCGGCGCAGACAGGAGTCGTCGGCGGGCGGGCGCGCGGTGACCGCCTCGGCGAGCGGCACGAGGCGCGCGCGCAGCGCCGCGAACAGCGCGCGCACGGTGGCCGCCTTCATGCCGTAGTCCGAGAAGTCGATGAGCGGATCGGCGACGTGGTCGTGGCCCGGGAAGCACGCGCTGATGCGCCGGCTGATGTCGAGCGTCCGCTCGAGCAGCGGGCGCACCCGCGCGAAGTCGTTGTCGGGGCGCGCCTCGGTCCACGCCTGGTAGGCGAGCGTGAAGTGATTGTTCATCTCGGCCACGAGGTCGCCCGGGAGCCGCACCGACTGCTCGTATTCGCGGCGGGTGACGCGCACCAGCGCCGCCTCGTCCGAATCCGGCGGCAGGCCGGCCGCCCACGGGGCGAGGCGCTCGAGCAGCTCGCCGATCGCCGGATCGGTGAAGCGTTCGTGCGCGAGCCGGGCGAGCAGCGCGATCTGTCGGCCGCGCGCCTCGGCGCCGCCCGGCGGCATGTAGGTCGCCTGATCCCAGCGCAGCAGCGCGGCGGCGCCGTTCAGGTCGTACACCTCGGCGAGACGCGTCTTGAGCCGATCGAGCAGGGGTTCCATGGGTGGGGGATCTCCGGGCGAACGTGGCACGCGCCCGAAGCGCGGCCGGGCGTGCGGTGCGAGCGGCGGGCATGATGCCGTCGCCGGCGGGCGCGGGCAAGGGAGCGGCCGGCGCTCAAGACGACGGCGCCCGGCGGGAGCACCGCCGGGCGCCGTGGCGTCGGTCGCGGCGGCGCCTACTGAACCTCGATCGTCACCTTCTCCATCTTGAGCGGCTCCGTCGTGCGGCCGCTCTGCGAGCCCGCCGCCTCGAGCTTCTTGAGCACGTCCATGCCCTCGACGACCTCGCCGAAGATGGTGTGCTTGCCATCGAGCCACGGCGTCGGGACGAAGGTCAGGAAGAACTGGCTGCCGTCGGTGCCCGGGCCGGCGTTCGCCATGGACAGCAGGCCAGGTCGGTCGTGCTTCACGCCGGGCTTGAACTCGCCCTCGAACTGGTACCCCGGGCCGCCGGTGCCGGTGCCGAGCGGGCAGCCGCCCTGCGCCATGAAACCGGTGATGACGCGGTGGAAGGAGAGGCCGTCGTAGTAACCGAGCTTCGTCAAGTAGGCGAAGCTCGTGACGTGCATCGGGGCCACGTCGGGCATGAAGCGGATGAGGATCGTGCCCTTGTTGGTCACCATGCGCGCGAAGTACTTCCTCGCCGGATCGAACGGGGCGGGCGTCGGCTTGGCGAGCGAGGTGCGCCAGTTGGGCTTCGACTTGTCCACGGCGGCCTTCGCGATCGCGTTGTCAATGTGCTGCATCGCCTTGTCCTTCGCGTTGGAGGGAGCGGCCGGCCTGGCGGCGGCCTTGGCGGCGGGCGCGGCGCCCTTCGCCGGGGGGTCGGCGGCCCACGCGGCGCCGGCAACGGCGACGGCGAGCGCGACCGGAATCAGTCGCTTCATCGGTGGACTCCTGACATGCGGTGGAGTGGTTCGCGCGCCGCGGGGCTCGCCGCCGGGAGGCGGCCCCCGCAGGGGGAGCGGGCGCGGACCATAGCACGGAGCGAGACGGCGCGGCGAGTCGGGCCGGCGGGTCGGCGCGGCCGCTCCGTGCGCCGCGCCGGGGCCGTGCGTCGCGGGCAGCGCTGCGGCGCACCGCTCGCACCCCGCCGATCGCGCCGCGCCCACCGCGCCGTTCGCGCGCCGCGTCCGGGTCGCGCGCGGCCGCGCCCGGCGCCGGCGATCTGGATTCCCCGGCGCGGCGCGGATAGAGTCCGGGGCCTTGCGTCGTTCCCGCCGTCCACGCACCGGAGGCGCCGCCCTGCCGCGACCCGACAAGTACGAGCTGTACGAAGCCGCCGTGCAGGGGGTCGAGTACGACCTCGACTTCGTCGGCCGCACCTACCGCACGCACCGCGGCCGGCCGTTCACCCTGCTGCGCGAGGACTTCTGCGGCACCGCCGCGCTCGCGTGCGCGTGGGCGCGCCGCGGGCGCGCGCACCGCGCGTGGGCCGTGGACCTCGATCCCGAACCGCTCGCCTGGTGCCGCGCGCGCCGCCTGCCGTGGCTGCGCGCGGCGGCGGAGCGCGTGACGCTGGTGCGCGGCGACGTGCGCCGGCCCGGGACGCCGAAGGTGGACGTGGTGGTGGCCTTCAACTTCTCGTACTGGGTGTTCCACGCGCGCGCCGATCTGGTCGGCTATTTTCGCAGCGTGCGCCGCGCGCTGCGCCCGGGAGGGATGTTCTTCGTCAACGCCTTCGGCGGGCACGAGTCCATGCGCACGCTCACCGAGCGCTCGCGCATCCCGGCCGGAACCGCGGCCGACGGCGAGCCGGTGCCGGCCTTCACCTACGAGTGGCAGCAGGCGGCCTTCAACCCGCTCGACCACCGGCTGCGCTGCCACATGCACTTCCGGCTCGGCGACGGGCGCTGGATGCGCCGCGCCTTCACCTACGACTGGCGGTTGTGGACGGTGCCCGAGGTGCGCGACGCCATGCTTGACGCCGGCTTTCGCGCCACCCACGTCTACGTCGAGGACTGGGACGAGGAGCGCCAGCGGCCCGGCTACGCGTTCCGGCGCCGCACGCGCATGGAGAACATGGAGTGCTGGCTCGCTTACGTGGCGGCGCTGGCGTGAACCCCACGGCGCGCCTCGCGCGGGCCGTCCACCGAGGAGATCCCATGCTCCGTCACCCCGCGCGCCTCGCGCGCGCCGCCGCGCGGCTCGCCGCGGTCGCGGCCGCGCTGAGCGCCGCCGCCGCGCCCGCGGCGCCGCCCGACTTCGGGCCCATGGAGACCTACCAGCTCGCCATCATCCGGCGCGGCCCGGCGTGGACGTCGGAGCGGAATGCCACCGTGGACAGCCTGCAGGCCGGCCACATGGCGAACATCCGCCGCATGGCGGAGGCCGGCAAGCTGGTCGCGGCCGGGCCCTTCGCGGCCCCCGGAGACCTGCGCGGTCTGTACTTCTTCAGGACCGATTCGGCCGACGCCGCGCGCCTCGCGGCCGAGGACCCGGCGGTCAGGGCCGGGCGCCTGATCCTCGAGCTCCACCCGCTCCTGACGCGCGCGGGCATCGGCGAGCCGTACAGGGAGCTCAAGGCGCGGGGCGACCGGCGCGCCGACAGCATGACGGTGCGCACCTTCGGCTTCCTGCGCGCGGCGCCGGGGCGCGACACCATCCCGGCGGCGCACATCGCCGCGCTCCAGGAGCCGCACCTGTGGCACCTGCGGCGCGGCATGAGCGCGGGGCGGCTGCTGCTCGCGGGGCCGCTGCTGTCGAACGGACCGCGCCGCGGCATCTTCGTGTTCGAGGGCGACACCACGGCGGCGCGCGCCTTCTTCGCGGACGATCCGCTCGTGCGCCGCGGGGCGCTCGAGGTCGAGGTGCTGCCGTGGTTCGCCTCGGCGCACCTCATCGCGCCGCTTCCGGATTGAGCCGGTGAACCGCGCGCTCACGATCGCCGGCGCGCTGCTGTTCGCGCTGTTCCTGGCGGCGTTCCTCGCCGCCCACGCCGTGCGGCGCACGCTTCCGGCGCCGTCCGGCGAGCGCGTCGTGCGCGGGCTCGAGGCGCCGGTGACGATCGCCTACGACGCCTCCGGCGTGCCTGTCCTGCGCGCTTCGACCGAGCACGACGCGGCCTTCGCCCAGGGCTGGGCGCATGCCCGCGACCGCCGGTTCCAGATGGAGCTGCAGCGGCGCGCCGCGGCCGGGCGCCTCGCGGAGTGCGTCGGGCCGGCGGCGCTGCCGAGCGACCGGCGCTTCCGCACCTTCGGCTTCGCGCAGGTCGCCGAGGCGGCGGCGGCCGCCATGAGCCCGCGGCGCCGCGAGTACTTCGAGGCGTACGCCGCGGGGGTCAACGCGTGGGACGAGGACCACCCGGCGCCGCTCGAGTTCGCCGCGCTCGGCATCGCGCGCGAGCGCTGGACGGTGCGCGACGTGATCCTCACGGTGCTGCTCATGTTCGAGCGACTGCAGGACGACGGTTCGACCGAGCGCATGGTCGAGGTCATGGACGCCGCGCTGCCGCCGGCGCTGGTCGCGTTCCTCACGCCGTCGGCGACGCCGCTCGACGTCGCGCTCGACGGCGCGCCGCCGCCGCCGCCGCCGCCGCTCCCCGGGCCCGGCGAGGTGGACCTGCGCGCCGCGCCCGCGGCGCCGCGGGCGCGCGCCGCGGCACGCCGCGCGGCCGAGCTCGTGGCGGCCGCGGCGTTCGCCGCCGAAGCGCGCGACCGCGGCAGCAACAACTGGGCGGTGGCGCCGTCGCGCACCGCGACCGGCGGCGCGCTGTTCGCGGGCGACCCGCACCTCGGGCTCTCGGTGCCGGTGATCTGGCACCGGCAGCGCCTCGAGGGCGCCGGGTTCTCCGTGACCGGCATCACGCTGCCCGGCGCGCCCGGCGTCATCATGGGCTCGAACGGCGACGTGGCGTGGAGCTTCACGAACGTCGAGCCCGACGCCGCCGATCTGGTGCGCGTCGCGGTGGCCGACGCCGAGACCCTGGCCTACGTGGGCCCGGCCGGACCCGAGCCGTTCCGCGTGCGCCGCGAGGAGATCCGTGTGCGCGGCCGCCGCGCCGAGACGCTCGTGGTGCGCGAAACGCGCTGGGGACCGGTGGTCGGTCGCTCGGCGCGCGGCGGGCTGCTGGCGCTCCAGTGGATCGCGCTCGACCCGTGGATGGGCGACATGGACCTGCGCGGACTCAACCGCGCCCGCTCGCTCGAGGAGTTCATGACGCGCCTGCCCGAGTTCCGCGGCCCGGCGCAGAACGCGGTGGTCGCCGACCGCGCGGGGCGCATCGGCTGGGGGATCGCCGGGTGGCTGCCGCGGCGCGTCGGCTTCGACGGACGGCGCCCGCGCGACGGCGCCGACTCGACCGCGCGCTGGGACGGTTACGTCGGCCCGGCCGAGCTGCCGAAGCTCGTGGACCCGCCGTCGGGCGTGATCGTCACCGCCAATCAGCGCACGGTCGGCGCGCCGTGGCTGGAGACGGCGTTCGGCACGCAGCACGCGATGCCGTGGCGCGCACGGCGCCTTTACGACGTGCTCGTCTCGCGCGGGCGTTGGACCGCGGACGACATGGCGGCCCTCCAGAACGACGTGGACGACGCCTTCCTCGGGCCCACGTTCGCCGCGCTCGACCGCGCGCTGACCCCGGCGGCGATCGCCGGAGACGACACGCTGGCGCGCGTGCGGCGCGTGCTCAAGGGCTGGACGCGGCGCGCCGACACGACCTCGGTGGCGCACGCCTATCTGCGCCATGCGCGCGTGGCGCTCCACGCCGCCGTGCAGGCCCCGCTCGTCGCGCCGTGCGTGGCGCGCGACTCGAACTTCGCCTATGCGTGGCCGCTCGCCGACGAGGTCACGCGCCGGCTGCTCGAGGAGCGTCCGCCGCACCTGCTCGACCCGGCGCACGCCGACTGGGACGCACTCGTGCGCGCCGCCGCCCGCGCCGCCGCGCGCCGGCTCTCGGCGCGCGCCGGCGGCGCGCCGTTCGATTCGGTGCGCTGGGGCGACGTGAACCGCGCGGCGATCCACCACCCGCTCGGCGACGCCGTGCCGCCGCTCGGCCGCTGGCTCAACATGCCGCCCGCGGCGCTCGCCGGGGGCGCGATGGTGGTGCGCGTGGCGACGCCCCGCACCGGGGCCTCGATGCGCATGGTGGTGGACCTCGTGGACCCGGTGCGCTCGCGTTTCGCGCTGCCCGGAGGACAGAGCGGCCATTTCCTGTCGCCCCACTACGGGGACGGTTTCGCGGACTGGGTGGCGGGCCGCGCCGGCGCGTTCGAGCCGGGGGCCGCGGTCGGCACCTTCCGCCTGCGGCCCGGCCCCAGACCCTGACGCGGGCCGCGGCCGCGCCGCGCCCTGGAGGAGCCCCGTGACCCCGCACCGTCCCAACGCCCCCGCGTCCGCCGCCCCCGACGCGACGGGCGGCCTGCGCGAGGAGGACCTGCTCGACTTCACCTGGATCGCCGATCCCCGCATCTCGCCCGACGGCGCGCGCGTCGTCTTCACGCGCGTCGTCGTGGACCGCGACAAGGACGCCTACGTCACCGCGCTGTGGATCGTCGAGACGGCGGGCGGGACGCCGCGGCCGCTCACCTGCGGCCGCCGCGACAGCCAGCCGCGCTGGTCGCCCGACGGGCGCACCCTCGCCTTCGTGCGCGCCGGGGACGGCGCCGCGCCGCCCCAGATCTGGCTGCTGCCCATGGATGGCGGCGAGGCCGCGCCGCTCACCGCGCTCGCCCGGGGGGCCTCGTCGCCGGCCTGGTCGCCGGACGGCACGCGCCTCGCGTTTCTGTCCGAGACGAACCCCGCGCTCGACGCGCCCGACGCCAAGGAGCCCCCGAACGCGCCGGCGCGCGTCGTCACCCGGCCCGTGTTCCGCGAGAACGGCAAGGGCTTCGTGGACACCGACCACCTCGAACACGTGTGGGTCGTCGAGGCGCGGCCCGGCGCGACGCCGCGTCCCCTCACGCGCGGCGGCTTCGCCGAGGGCGCGCCGCAGTGGTCGCGCGACGGCGCGAAGGTGCTGTTCGTCTCCGACCGTCGCGCCGAGCCGTGGTTCGGCGACGAGCGCGCGGTGCTCTACGCGGCGCCGGCCGACCTCGCCGAGCCCACCGACGGCGCGGCGCTCGAGCGCGTGCTCGAGCACGGCGGTCCGATCGCCGCGTGGGCCGAGGGCCCGGACGGCGCGCTCGCGGCGGTCGGGTACGTGTCGGACGACACGCCGCACTCGTACCGGCAGGCGAGTCTGCTCGTCGGGCGCGGCCCGTGGCCGGTGCGGCGCGTCGAGGCGCTCAACCCGGACGGCGCGTGGGCGGTGGGCGAGGGCGTGAACTCCGATCAGCACGCGCCGCGCGCCGCGGCCGACGTTCCGCTCGCTTGGTCGCCCGACGGCGGCGCCGCGTTCACGCTCGCCGCGCGCCGCGGCGCCGCGCGGCTCGTGCGCTTCGACCTCGCCGCGCGCACGGCCACCGCGCTCACGCCCGACGGGCGCGACGTGCAGGCGGCGAGCGCCACCCCCGACGCGCGCCGCTGGGCGTACGTCGAGGGCGGGCCGGACACGCCCGGCGACCTGTGGCTGCTCGATGCCGCGACCGGCGAGCGCACGCGGTTGTGGGCGCCCAACGAGGCGGTGCTGGCGCGCGGGCTCGGCCGCGTCGAGGCGTTCGAGGTGGCGAGCTTCGACGGCGAGCGCATCCCGGCGTGGCTCGTGTTCCCGCCCGCGTTCGACCCGGCGCGGCGCTGGCCGCTCGTGCTCCAGATCCACGGCGGTCCGCACACCGCCTACGGCGCGGGGTTCTTCCACGAGTTCCAGCAGCTCGCCGCCGCCGGCTATCTGGTGCTGTACGCCAACCCGCGCGGCAGCACGAGCTACGGCGAGCGCTTCGCCGACATGATCCAGTACCGCTACCCGGGCGACGACGCGCGCGACCTCATGGCGTGCGTGGACGCGGTCGTGGCGCGCGGATACGTGGACGAGGCGCGCCTCGGCGTGACCGGCGGCAGCGGCGGCGGGCTGCTCACCAACTGGCTCATCACGCGCACGCACCGCTTCGCCGCGGCCATCACCCAGCGCTGCGTGTCGGACTGGGCGGTGATGTGGTCCACGAGCGACTTCGCGATGTACTACCCGTTCTGGTTCCGCAAGGCGCCCTACGAGGACCCCGCCGAGTACGCGGAACGCTCGCCGGTGTGGCGCGTGGCGGAGGTGCGCACGCCCCTCATGGTGATCCACAGCGAGGAGGACTGGCGCACGCCGATCGCCCAGGGCGAGATGATGTTCCGCGCGCTCAAGGCGCTGCGCGTGCCGACCGTCATGGTGCGCTTCCCCGGCGAGAACCACGAGCTGTCGCGCAGCGGCGCCCCGTCGCGCCGCGTGCAGAACCAGCGCCACATCCGCCGCTGGTTTGACCGCTGGCTGAAGGGTGTCCCGGCGGAGGAGTACGGGGTGTAGGCCGGCGCGCGCGGCGCCGCTCGACCCCTTCCCGGGAGGCGCTGTCAGGAGCGAGGACCGGCCGGCGTGGCCGCGCGACGCGTTCCCCCCGGCGCGCGGGCGCGCGCGCCGCTTCCGCGCGGGCGCCGCGGGCGGCCGAGCGCGTCGGCCAGGATCGCGAGCATGCGGCGCTGGGTGGCGGCGTCCTTGACGGCGACGCGCAGCGCGCGCGCGCCGAGCGAGGGGCTCATCGCCCCGGCGTCGCGCAGGAACAGACCGCGCTCGCGGCACGCCGCGACCACCGCCGCGGCCGTGGGCAGGCCCCCGGCGAGGTGGCACAGCAGGAAGTTGGCGACGCCCGGCACCACCTCGATCCCGCCGAGCGTGGCGAGGCCCGCGGCGAGCGCCGCGCGCAGGCGGTGGGTCTCCGCCCAGCGCGCCCGGTAGTGGTCCGCGGCGCCGAGCGCGCGCACGGCCGCGATCTGCGCGGGCAGACCGACCGGCCACGGCGGAGTGCGCCGCCGCAGGGCGCGCGCGGTGTCCGGGTCGGTCACGAGGTACGCGACGCGCATGCCGCTCAGGGCGTAGACCTTGGACATGGACGTGCAGGTCACGATCCCGCGCGAGCGCGCGGCGAGACCCTCGAGCGATTCGCCCGCGCCCGCGTAGGCGGCGTAGGTCTCGTCCACCCACACGCGCGTGCCGGGCGGCGCCGCGCCCAGCGCACGCGCCAGCGCGGCGGCCGGAACGTGCCGGCCGGTGGGGCTGTTGGGGTTGACCAGCACCGCGAGGTCGCGGGCCCCGTCGAGCGCGCGCGCGAGGCGCTCGGGCGAGAGGTCGTAGTCCGCCGCCCGCGCGAGCGGCAGGCGCTCCACGCGGCATCCGATGACGCGCTCGAGCACGTGGGCGTATTCCCCGTAGGTCGGATCGAGCAGCAGCGCGCTCGACGTCGGCGTGAGCCACGCGCAGAACGCTCGAAAGATGAGGTCCGACGACCCGGCCCCCACCACGACGCACTCCTCGGGCACCCCGCGGGCGCGCGCGACGGCCCGGCGCAGGCCCTCCGCGTGCGTCGGTGGCGAGGTGCGCACCGCCCAGTCGAGGTGCTCGCGCAGCGCCGTCAGCACCTCGGGAGCGGGCGGAAACCAGGCGTCGAGCACGTCCGCGTTGATCACGCGGTGGCGCCGCTCGAGGCTCTCGAAGCCGTCGCCGATGGCCTCGAAGAACGCCCCGCCATGAAAGCAGGTTTCGTCGGGCGCTCCGGGGCGCCCCGCGGCCCCGAGCGCGCCGTTCACCATGGCGCCGCGAAGGTTCGGGGCGCTCATCGCGCACCACCGTTGCGCCGGGCGCCGTCGCCGACGCGGGCGGCGCGCGAGGCGGGCGCCGCGGCGGCGGCGCCGGCCGGCACCGCGAGCGGCGCCCCGCCGCGCGGCGCGGGCGCGAAGCCGGCGAGGTGGCGGCGGCTCCAGCACACGACGGCGTATCCGAAGAGCGCGCCGCCGAGCGCGTCCGCCGTGTAGTGGGTGCGGGCGAGCACGGTGCCGAAGGCGAATGCGGCCGTGGCGGCCAGCAGCGCGCGGCGCCGGCGCGTGTCGTGCACCGCGAGGCTCAGGACGGTCATGAGCCCCGTGTGTCCGCCTGGAAAGTAGGCATGCGCGGCGTAGGGGTAGAGCACAAAGCGCTCGTCGAGCGCCGGCGCGGTGGGTGGGCTGCCGAGCGGGAGGAGCAGCAAGAACAGGCCGCGCAGCGCGTAGAAGACGCCGAGCGCGACCACGATCGCCGGCACCGAGCCGCGCTGGCGGCGCAGGAGGTGCGCGGTGACGAGCGCCGCGAAGCCGACGAACGCCATCTCGCCCCACGCCCCGAAGTTCACGTACGGCAGGCGCGCCTGCAGCACGTCCGGCACCGCAGGAAAGTGCGGGACCATGCGCTCGACGAGGGCGAGCGACGCCATGTGCGCGCCGACACCGGCCGCAGCCACCCCGAGCGCGGCGGTCGCCCCGGGTCTGAAGCGCGCCGCGGCGCGGCCGTCCGGAGGCGCCAGCCACGGAGCGAACGCAGGCGTGGGCGGCCGCGCGATCACCGCCGCCCCGTGCCCGTTGCGGCCCGCGCCGGGGGCAGTCCCCGGCGGCGCTCCGCGCGCGCCGCGCGCGAGCGCGAGGCCGAACACCGCAAGCGCAAGGCACGCCGAGAGCGCGGGCGCGAGCGGGTGCTCGCCGAGCGCCGGGACGAGGCGCTGCGCCTCGATCATCGCGAACACGTTCCACGCGCCGAGGTCGCGCCGCATGGCCGAGTCCGTGGCGAGGATCGCGAGGTGCGCGAGCGCGAAGACCACGAGCGTGCGGGCCGCCGCGCCGCTCGTCGCGCGCGCGGCGCCGACGAGCGACCGCGGCGCGCGCGACGCGGGAGCGCCGGGCCGGCCATGGAAGGGGGCGGCGCGCCCGGCTGCGGGCGCAGGGTGCTGCGGCGGGGCGCTGCGTTCGATGGCGGCGGACATGGAGCCTCCTCGCGGCGAGTGGACGGTCGGATGGCGCGCATTGCGCCGCGGAGCCCCTCCGCACGCGTCGTGCCGCCGCGCGCGGGTCGTCGTGCGCGTTCCGCCGCCGTGGCAACGCCGCGCGCGGCAAGGGAATCGGCGCGCCTGCGGCGGCTCGCCCGGCGCGCACCGGGCCCTCCTCCGCTCGCCGCGCGTGGAGCGCGCTGGCCGCCGGGACGGTCGCGGTCGCGCCGGGCCGGTCCGCATGCGCCGTCCGCCGCCGCCTGTGGCAGGGGCCCGCGCGACGCGCGCGCCGTCCTCCACCGCGGCCGCGATCTCGTGACGGCTTCCGGGGACGCGCGTCGTCCCCGCGCGAAGCCCGCGCCGACGCGCCACGGGCAAGAATCCTGACCGCCGCCCGGCGCAGGCGTGGTACAACTCGGCGCCACGTCCCGCGGGCGCGCCCGCGCGACGAGGCGGGGAGGGCCCACGGCGTGTACCTGCTCTACAAGGTCGTCCACCTCATCGCGGTCGTCGCGTTCCTCGGCAACATCGTGACCGGGGTGTTCTGGCACAGGCACGCCACGCGCACCGGCGATGCGCGCCTGATCGCGCACGCCATGGACGGGATCATCCGCAGCGACCGGCTGTTCACCGTGCCCGGCGTGGTGGTCATCGTCGCGAGCGGGCTCGCGGGGGCGGTCGAGGGCGGGCTGCCGATCCTCGGCACCCCGTGGATCTTCTGGACGATCGTGCTGTTCTCGGTGTCGGGGATCGTGTTCGCGTGGCGCGTGGCGCCGCTCCAGCGCACGCTGCGCGCCGCGGCCGAGGCCGGCGCCCGCTCCGGCGAGTTCGACGCCGCGCGCTACCGCGCGCTCGCCCTGCGCTGGGAGATCTGGGGGGCGGTCGCCGTGATCACGCCGCTCGCCGGACTCGTGCTCATGGTGTTCAAGCCGGGGCGGTGAGGCGCGCCGCGGTCGCCGCCGCTCACGACGCCGGCACCAGCAGGCCGCTCGCCAGGCCGTCGCGCGCGAACGCGAGGACCTCGTCGCGCACCTCGGCGGGCGACGCGCCGACCTCGGCCGCCCAGCGCTCCACCGCCGCGGCCACCGAGGGCGCCGCGTCGAGCGTGGCGGCCAGCACCAGGCTCGATCCCGACAGCTCGCGGTCGCGCGCCAGCGCGCCGCGCTCGAAGCGCACGCTGTAGCGCGCCTCGGCGGCCGGATCCGGGGCGCGCCGCTCCTCGACCCACGTGGCGTGCCGGCTGGCGCGCAGCGCCGCGCGCAGCAGCGTGGCGTCCGGCGCGCCGAGCAGGTCCATGGCGGCGAGCAACTGGTCCACGTCGCGCCCGTCGCGGCCGGCGAAGCCCGCCACCGGCACCGTCACGGTGAGGGCCTCGGGCGCCGCGTGCGCGCGTCGCCGCACGACGAGCGCGGCGTGCACGGGCTGGGCATCGAGCGCGGCGAAGTGCTCGAGGTAGCGCGCGACCGCCCACGCGTAGCGCTCGCCGAGCGAGGGGTCGTCGAGCGACGCGTAGGCCGCGGCCTGAATCGGCGCGGACAGCCCGGGGGCCGCGAGGGTCACAAGGTCGAGCGCGGGGTCGCCGAGGTGCGCGCGCAGCGTCTCGTGGAGCGTGGCGCCGCGCGGCAGCCACAGGTCGGCCACCACCAGCGCGCGCCCGCCGGGGGCGAGCGCGCGGCCGAGGCCGGCGAGCAGCCGGCGCAGCACCGCGTCGCCGCGCGCGCCGCCGTGCAGGTAGGTGACGCCGCCGAGCCCTTCGGGCTCGACGACGTACGGCGGCTGCGCCACGATCAGGTCGAAGGCGCGCCCGGCGACCGGCGCGAGCAGGTCGCCGGCCGCGAACTCGGCCGTCACGCGGTTGAGGCGCGCGTTGAAGCGCGCGAGCGCCACCGCGCGCGGCGCGATGTCCACCCCGGTCGCGCGGCGCGCGCCGCGGCGCGCGGCGAGCAGCGCGAACGAGCCCGCGCCGCAGCCCACGTCGAGCACGTCGCCCGCGATGCGCGCCGGCAGCAGGCGCGCGGCGCCCTGCGTGGTGGCGCCGGGGCCCATGACCGCCGCGTCTCCGGCGTCGGGGCGATCGCTCCACACGAGCAGCCCCTCGAAGGGCATGAGCCGGCCGCGCGCGCGCCACCCGGCGCCACGCGGCGCGGGCGCGGGCTCGAGCAGGCCCGCGGCCGCGAGCGCGCCGGTCGTCTCCGCGCCGAGCAGCGCCTGCACGCGCTCCGCCGGCACGGCGTCGTCGTAGGCGAAGAGCCGCGCGAGCGCCATGCGCGGCTCGGTCCGCGCGGCGAGGGCGGCGCGGATCGCCGGGCCGCGCATGGCCTCGGCCATCGCGGGCAGCAACCGCTCCGCCTCCGCGAGCGCCTCGCTGTCGAAGCCGTGGCGCGCGGCGGCGGCGGCGAGCGCCGCGAGCGCCGCGTCGGGCACGGCGTCGAGCCGCTCGATCGGCACGAGCGGGGGGCGCGGCCCGCGCGCGGGGCCCGCGTCCGGCGCCGGGTGCCGTGGGGCGTCCATGCCGCGCAGCCTCGCACGCGCGCCCGCGACGGGCAACGGGCGCTCGAGGAAGGGCCGCGCGCCACGGGCGAGTGGCGCCGCCGGCGCGCGGCCGGAGGCCGCGGCCCCGCCCGCGCCGGGAGCGCCCCCGGCCGACGCACTTGACGCTCGGCGCGGCCTCCCCGAAGGTGTCGCGCCGCCGCCCGCCGCGGCCGCGCGGCGCGCCGCCCGCCCGACGCGCGCGGCGCCCTTCCGCCGGAGGCCCCCTGGATCGCCCGCTCGTCTCGGTCGTCATGCCGGTTCGCAACGAGGAGCGCTTCATCGCGCGCAACCTCGAGGCGGTGCTGGCGCAGGAGTATCCGCCGCACCGCCTCGAGGTGCTGGTGGCCGACGGCCGCTCCGACGACCGCACGCGCGAGATCGTCGAGCGCATCGCGGCGCGCGTCGCGCGCGAGGGCTCGGGCGCCACGGTCACGCTGGTGGACAACCCCGAGCGCATCATGCCGACCGGCACCAACGCCGCCCTGCGGCGCGCGCGCGGCGATGTCGTCGTGCTGCTCGGCGGACACGCGGAGCTGCCGCGCGACTATCTCGCGCGCTGCGTGGACGTGCTGCTCGCGAGCGGCGCGGACGGCGTGAGCGGCGCCATCGAGTCGGTCGGCTCGGGGCCGGTGGGGCGCGCGATCGCCGCCGCGATGAGCTCGCCGTTCGGAATCGGCAATTCCGGGTTCCGCACCGCGAGCGCGGACGGCGCGCCGGTCGAGGTGGACACCATTCCGTTTCCGGTGTTCCGGCGCGACGTCTTCGAGCGCGTCGGCCTCTACAACCCGGCGATGGTCCGGCACCAGGACTACGAGTTCAACTACCGCGTGCGCCGCGCCGGCGGGCGCATGCTGCTGCTGCCCGGCCTCAGGGCCGTGTACCACGTGCGCGGCAGCCTGCCCGCGCTGTGGCGCCAGTACTGGCAGTACGGCGTGTGGAAGGGCCGCTTCCTGCGCCGCCACCCGCAGTCGCTGCGCTTCCGGCACCTCGTGCCGCCGGCGTTCGTGCTGGGCGTGGCGGGCGCGCTCGCGCTCGCCCTCGTCGCGCCCGCGACGTGGCCGCTCGCCGCGGCGCTCGGCGGCGCGTACCTCGCGTTCGTGGCGCTCGGCATGGCGGCGTTTGCCGCGCGCGGCCGCTGGGACGTGGTGCCGTGGCTGCCGGCGGTCATGGTGTGCCTGCAGTTCGGTTACGGCCTCGGCGTGTGGCTCGGGCTCGCGCTGCCGCGCGTCCCCGACGCGCCGCCATGGACGCCCGCCCGCGCCGCGGACGCCGCGCGCGGCGAGGGCGGGAACTGAGCGTGCGCGTCGGGGTCACCGGCGCCGCGGGCTACGTCGGGCGCGCGGTGGTGCGCGCCCTCGCCGCGCGCGGCCACGAGGTGGTGGCGCTGGCGCGCGGGGACGCCGCCGTGCCGGACGCCGCCCGCACCGTGCGCGGCGACCTGCTCGCGCCCGCCACGCTCGCGCCGTTCGCGGCCGGGCTCGATGCGTGCGTGCACGCCGCGGCGTACGTCCATCGCCGCGACGACGCGCCGGGCGCGCGCGCGGCGTGCTTCGCCGTCAACGAGGGCGGCACGCGCGCGCTGCTCGCCGCCCTCGCCGCCGCGCGCGCGCCGTGGCTGGTGTTCGTGAGCAGCACCGCGGTGTACGGCGAGTGTTCGCGCGGCGCGCGCGAGGACCGCCCGCCGGCGCCGGTCTCGGCCTACGGCGAGAGCAAGCTGGCGGCGGAGCGCGCCGTGCTCGCGGCGCGCGCCGCGGGGACGCCCGCCGCGTGCGTGCTGCGGCCGTGCGTCGTCGTCGGGCCGGGCGCGCCGGGCAACGCCGCGCGCCTCGCGGCGCTCGTGCGGCGCGGCGTCGTGCCGCTGGTGCGCGGCGGCGCCAACGCGCGGAGCGTGGTGCACGTGGACGACCTCGCCGACGCCGCGGCGCGCGCCGTCGAGGCCGGGCCCGCGGCGGACGGACGCGTGTGGAACGTGGCCGGCGCGCCGATCACGGTGCGCGCCATGGTCGAGGCGGTCGCGCGCGGCCTCGGCGTGCGCGCGCGCTGGGTGCCGGTGCCCGGGGCGCTCTACGACGCGGCGGCGGCGCTCGCCTCGTGGGCGTCCGCCGCGAGCGGCGGCCGGCTGCCGGACCTCGGGCGCAGGCTCGAGGTGTTCGCCGGCGAGGCCACGGTGGACGGCGGCGCCATCGCGCGCGACCTCGGCGTGGTGTACCGGCCGAGCGAGGCGGCGGTCGAGCAGGCCGCGCGGGAGACGGCGGCCGTCACCTGAGGCGGGCGCCCGCCGCGCGCGGGGAGTGTCCGGCGTGGCAGCCGCGGCACGCCGAGACGCCGCCGGGAACGCCGGCGTTCGAGCCCGCGACGTGCGCGGGGCCGAGCGGGCCGGCGAGCGCGACGCCGTCGGGGCCCGCGAGCTGCTCGAAGAGCGGCACCCCCGCCGGCAGGTCCACCGTCACGCGCCCGTCGCGCGCGACGGGCGCCTCGCGCAGCAGCACGGCGCTGTCGCCGCCCGCCGCGCCGGGCCGCGCGAGCGTGGCGTAGACGCGCAGGCGCGCGCCGTCACGGCGGGCGGGGCCGCGTCCGGCGAACACGTCGGCGTTCTGGTAGCGGAAGGTCGGCAGCGCGGCGAGCGCGGCCGCGTCGCGCGGATCGCGCGCGGGAAGCGTCGGCGGGCGCTGCGCGGAGCGCGGCCGCGACGCCCACGCCACGACCGGCGCCGGGTCGGTCTCGATCGTCCCGTCGCGATCGGCGAGCGGGGCGAGCGCCCCGCGGTCCGGGTCGGCGAGCCACACGCCGTAGTCGCCGCGGCCGCCCGGGTCCCACGCGACGAGCAGCCGGCCGCCGGGAAGCGGCGCCGGCGCATGCGCGCCCGGCGCGGCGAGTCCGGCGGGCGAACCGTAGCCCTCGCCCGCGTCGAGGGCCGGGCCGAGCAGGCGGCGGCCCGGCGCGGCGACGCGGTCGAAGACGTGGACGCCGGGGGTTCCGGCGCGCGGAAAGAGCCCGCCCGAACGCGCGAAGACCGCGACGACGCGCCCGTCGGCGAGCGCCGCGGGCTGCGTGCCGCCGCCCGCGCGGCGCGCGGCCGGATCGCCCGCCGCGAGGCGCGCCGCGCCGCCCTCGGGCGAGATCTCCATGACGTGCCACGCGTTCACCTCGTCGGCCGCCGCATCGCCCGGCGCGAGCGAACGCAGCCCGGGGGCGTCGCCGGCGACCCGCGCAGCGCCCGCCGCGCGGTGGCGGTTGAACCACCAGCGCGCGAACAGCACGCGGTCGCGCGCCGCGTCGTACCATGGCTCCTCGGCGCCATTGCGCTCGGCGGTGAGGCGCGCGAGCGCTCCGGTGTCGAGGTCGAGCCGAAAGAGGTTCGTGACGGGCGCGTCGCCGTACTGCGCGCGCTGGGCGTGGCGCGTGCTCGCGAACACCAGCGCGTGCTCGGCGACCCACGTCGGGTCGAAATCGTCCACGCGCGGCGCCGCGCCCTCCGCGCCGGAGGCGGGCGGCGTGCGCGTGAGCGGCGCGAGCCCCGCGCCGTCGAGCCCCACCACCCACAGACGCCAGCCGCTGTCGGGATGCGTCACCCCGGCGAACGCGACGCGCCGGGCGTCGGGGGAGACGCTCGGATCGGAGACGTCGTGCAGCGTTCCCGGCGGCAGCAGGTCGCGCCACGCGCCGTCCGGCTCGCGCACCACGAGCCGGCCGCCGGGGGCGAGCGCGCGGTCCCCGGGACCGAGGCCGGGAACCGCGCCCGGCACGGACGGCCGCGCGCGCGAGACGAACACGATGGCCGGCAGCCCGGCAGGATCGGCGCGCGTCGCGCGCGACCCGCCCGCGAGCGCCGCGCCGAGCGCCGCGGCGAGCGCCGCGCCGAGCGACGCCGCGCGCGCGGCGGCGCGCGCGCGCGGCCGGCGAGGGTCCGGGCGCGGGCCGCAGGCGCGCGGCGGGGGCTCGGGAGGGTGGTGCGGGGTCATGGCGGAGGCGGCGGAGCGCGCCGCGCCCGCATGCTACACTGCCGCGCCGTCGCGGGCGCGGCGCCGCCCGCGCGCCACCGGCCCGCCCGCCTCCGGAATCCGCATGACCGACGCCCTCATCGTCTTCACCACCTTCGCCAGCGAGGAGGACGCCGCGCGCGTCGTGCGCACGCTCGTCGAGGAGCGGCTCGTCGCGTGCGGCAACCTGCTGCCCGGGGCGCGCTCGATCTACCGCTGGCGCGACGCGGTCGAGGACCAGCGCGAGGTCGTGGCGCTCCTCAAGACGCGCAAGCAGGACTGGACCGCGCTCGTGTCGCGCCTCCACGAGCTGCACCCGTACGACACGCCCGAGTGCGTCGCGGTGCGGATCGCGGCCGGCGCGCCGCGCTACATGGCGTGGCTCGACGCGTCCCTGTCGCCGGACGGCGCGCCGTGAGCGGCGGCGCGGCACGGCTCGTCCTCGGCATCGAGACCTCGTGCGACGACACCTCGGTCGCCGTGCTCGAGGACGGGCGCACGGTGCGCAGCCACCTGATCGCCGCGCAGGACGTGCACCGCCTGTACGGCGGCGTGGTGCCGGAGCTGGCGAGCCGGGCGCACCTCGAGCTGCTGCCGCCCATGGTGCGGCGTGCCCTCGACGAGGCGGGCGTGACGGCCGGCGAGCTCACCGGCCTCGCGGTGACGCGCGCGCCGGGCCTCGTCGGCTCGCTCGTGGTGGGCGTGGCGTTCGCGCGCGCCTACGCGCTCGCGCTCGGCGTGCCGGTGGTCGGCGTCAATCACATCGAGGCCCACCTCCACGCCGGCACGCTCGAGCACGGCGAGAGCCCGTGGCCGGCGGTGGCGCTGGTGGTCTCGGGCGGCCACACCGAGCTCGTCGAGGTGCGGGGACGCGGCCGCTACCGCTGGCTCGGCAGCACGCGCGACGACGCGGCGGGCGAGGCGTTCGACAAGGTCGCCAAGCTGCTCGGGCTCGGCTTCCCCGGCGGGCCGATCATGGACCGGCTGGCGCGCGAGGGACGGCGCGACGCCTTCGACTTCCCGCGCCCGATGCTCGATCAGCCGGGGCTCGACTTCTCCTTCTCGGGGCTCAAGACGGCCGTTGCGCACGCCGTGGAGCCGTACGGGGCGCCGCCCTTCCCCGCGGCGCTGGTGCGCGACGTGGCGGCGTCGTTCCAGGCGGCGGTGGTGGACACGCTGGTCGCGCGCGCCGTGCGCGCCGTGGACCTCACGGGCGCGCGCGCCCTCAACCTCGGCGGCGGCGTGGCGTGCAATCGCGAGCTGCGCGAGCGGCTCGCCGCCGAGTGCGCGCCGCGCGGCGTCGCGCTGCGCGTGCCCTCGCCGCGGCTGTGCGCCGACAACGCCGCCATGATCGCGCTGCTCGGCGCGTGGGCGCTGACCGAGGAACCCCTTCCGGAGGCGGACCTCGAGGTCGTGGCCTCGCTCGAGGAGTCGGGGCTGCCCGTGGCGACGGCGCTGTCCTGACGGACAGTCCCCCGCGCCCCGCGGCGGTTCGCGCGCGGCCCTCACCGCTCCCGCCACGGCCGCGGCCGGACCCCTCCGGCGCGTCCTCCCCGAATCTCTCAAGACGTTGGGGCGACTGGCCGATGACCCTCCTCGACGGTCGTCCGGACGGCTCCGCGGGCGCCGTCGCCGCTGCCACCGATCGCCGGGACCCCATCGGCGTCACGGAAGACACTGGAGGCCTCACCGGGTGCGACCCACCATCCTCGTCGTGGACGACGAGCCTCACCTCCGGCAACTGCTCACGTTCCAGCTCGAGGCGACGGGGTTCGACGTCGTGCAGGCCGCGGACGGTCGCGAGGGCGTGCAGCTCGCGATCGAGCGCCGGCCGGACCTCGTGCTGCTCGATGTCATGATGCCGGAGATGGACGGCTACGAGGTGCTGCGCCGCCTGCGCGCCTCGTTCGCCACCAAGCACGTGCCGGTCATCATGCTCACCGCGCGCACCGACGTGCGGGACAAGGTGTCGGGCCTCGAGGTGGGGGCCAACGACTACGTCACCAAGCCGTGGGAGCACCGCGAGCTCATGCTGCGCATCCGCAACGTGCTCGAGTGGAGCCGGCAGCAGCGCTCGGCGAGCCCCCTCACCGGGCTCCCCGGCAACCTGTCCATCAACGACGAGATCCGCGGGCGGCTCGATCGCGGCGTGCCGTTCGCGCTGCTCCAGATCGACGTGGACTACTTCAAGTCGTTCAACGACCACTACGGCTACGCGCGCGGCGACGAGGCGATCCAGCGGGTCGCGCAGATCCTCGTCGAGAGCGCGCAGTCCCACGGCGGCGCCGACACCTTCGTCGGCCACATCGGCGGCGACGATTTCGTCATCGTGACCGGGCCGGCGCAGGCCGAGCCGCTCGCGGCCGAGATCGTGCGCCGCTTCGACGAGGAGGTGCCGCTGCTCTACGACGAGGAGGACCGCGCGCGCGGCTCCATCGAGGTGCGCAACCGGCAGCACCAGATGGACCGCTTTCCGCTCATGAGCCTGACGATCGCCCTCGTGCGCACCGACAGAATGCCGGTCTCGCACCTCGCCCAGCTCACCGACATCGCCCAGGAGCTCAAGGCGCACGGCAAGGGCATCGTGGGCAGCGTGGTGGTCAGCGAGCGCCGCCGGGCCGACGAGGTCCCGGCCGGCGAGCGCCGGGTGGCGTGAGCGAGGACCGCATGACCACTCCCGCCATCGTGCGCCCGCTGCCGGGCGGCCCCGCCCACGGGGAGGCCCTCGCCATGCTGTCGCAGGCCATGCTCGCGCTGCGCAGCACCGCCGACGCCGGCACCGGGTGCGCCATCGCCGGCTCGTGCGTCCTCACCGCGCTCGAGGCGTCCGACTACCGGCTGCTGCGCGTGGACACGCGCAGCGGCGCGCTGCGCTGCATTGACGGCTCCGGCGTCGAAGCGCCGTACCTGCCCGAGGTCGACGGCCCGGTCGAGGGCGTCATGCGCAGCGAGGCGCCGCGCTACGACGAGGACGAGGACGGGGGCCGGCGCGAGACGGCGTTGTGGATCCAGCCGCCCGCCGCGCTCGCCACCCTGCCGCTCATCGCCGGGGGCGTCGTGGTCGGCTGCCTGCTCGTCGGCTTCGACGCGCCGCGGCGCCTCGACCCGTGGGAACGCCTGTTCCTGCAGACCCTCGCCGACGGGCTCGCGCTGGCGCTCGAGCGCGCCGAGCTGAGGCGCACCCTCGAGGAGCAGCGCCGCCGCGTGAGCGAGCTCGAGCGCCAGCGCTCGGACGACGAGGAGGCGAGCGCGCACCTCATGTCGGTCGTGGCGCACGAGATCCGCAGCCCGCTCACCGCGATCAAGGCGTACGCCGAGGCGATGCTCGAGAACCTGTCGAACCCGCATGCCCCGCGCGAGCGCTTCCTCGGGATCATCAACGAGGAGTGCGACCGGTTGACGCGCGTCGTGAGCGACATCCTCGACCTGTCGCGCCTCGAGGCCGGCCAGCGGCCGCTGCGCCTCGCGCGCTTCGGGCTCGACGCCCTGGCGCGCGAGGTCGCGGACGCGGCCGTCGCCGCCGCGCGCGCGCGCCAGGTCGCGTTGCGCGTGGACGTGCAGCGCGATCTGGTGGCCGAGGCCGATCCCGACCTCGTGCGGCGGCTGCTCGCCATCCTGCTCGGCCACGCCATCGCCCACTCGCCCCACGGGGCCGAGGTGGTGCTGCACGCCGCGGTGCACGGCGACGAGTGGGTGGGCTGGGTCGAGGACCGCGGCCCGGCGGTGCCGACCGAGGAGCTGCCCTACGTCTTCGAGCGCTGCACGCGCCCGCGTCCCGGCGGCGAGGCCGACGGCGACGGCTCGGGCCTCGGGCTTGCCATCGCGCGCGGCATCTGCGCGCTGCACGGCGGACGCATCGAGGTGCGGCCGGCCACGCCGGCCGGGCTGCGCTTCGAGTTCGCGCTGCCGCTGCGGCAGCTCGCCTCGCCGCGCGCGCGCCGCATCGCGCGCCAGGTGTGGGGGCGCGCCGACCTGCGCGAGCTGTTCGACCAGACGGTCGAGATGGTGTCGGCCGCCATGGAGGCCGAGATCGTTTCGTTCATGCTCGTGGACCCGGACCACGGCGACCTGTTCATCGCCGCCTCGCGCGGGCTCGAGGGGCAGAACCTGCTCGGGCGCCGCACGACGCTGCGCTCCGGAGTGTCGGGCTCGGTCGCCGCGTGGGGGCGGCCGCTGCTCGTGAGCAACATCGAGACCGACCGGCGCTTCAGCCGCCTCAACCATCCCCAGTACCGCACCAAGTCCCTGCTGTGCGTGCCGGTGCGCGTCGAGGGCGAGGTGCTCGGTGTGCTCAACGTCAACAACAAGGTTGACGGCACGACCTTCAGCGAGGACGACCTCGCGGTGCTCGCCGCGCTCGTCGAGCGCGTCGGCAGCGCCGTCGAGCGCGCCTGCGCGCACCCCGACAGCGAGCGGGTGGTGCGCGAGGCGCTCGCCGCGGTGCGCGGCATCGCCGAGTTGCGCCGCGACGTGTTGCTCGCCGGGCACGACGCGGTGCGCCTCGCGCGCGCCACGGCGCGCGAGATGCGGCTGTCGGACGCCGAGGTGGACCTCATCGGCTACGTGGCGAGCATCCACGACCTCGGCATGACGCGCGTGCGCGAACGGGTCGCGGGCGCCGGCGCCCTCGACCCGGACGCGCGCGCGCGCGTGCACCAGCACCCCGAGGTGAGCGTCGAGATCATCCGCCCGCTCGAGTACCTCGGCACCGTGCGGGACATCATCCTCGCGCACCACGAACGCTGGGACGGGCGTGGCTACCCGCGCGGCCTGCAGGGCGAGGAGATTCCCGTCGGGGCGCGCATCCTGGCGGTGGTGGACGCGTGGGAGAGCATGGTCCACGCGCGCCCGTGGCGTCCGGCGCGGCGCGCCGAGGAGGCGGCCGAGGAGCTGCGCCGCGAGGCCGGCCGGCAGTTCGATCCGGACGCGGTCGGCGCGCTGCTGCGCGTCGTGGAGCGCGAGGAGCGGGGGTGAAGCCCGGGCGCAGGCCGACCGGCCCCTCGCCGGGGGAGATCAAGCTCCGCAGCGAGCTCGACCTGCTGCGCCGCGAGCTCAACCGCCTCAAGAAGTCCATGGCCGCCGGGCCGGGCGACGTGCCCGGCGCCGCCGCGCCCGCGGCGACCGACCCGGAGAGCGAGGCGTCGGAGGCGGCCGAGGCGCCGCAGACGGGGGCCGCCGCGTCGGAGCCGGCCGCCGCGCCGGCGGCCGACGGGCGCGACGCCGAGCTCGACGCGCTGCGCCGCCAGGTCGCGGAGCTGACGCAGACCAAGCAGCGGCTGAGCAAGCTCTACTTCACGCAGGTCGAGGAGAACCGCCGCCGCGCCCAGCGCCTGCACGGCCTGCTCGAGAACGTCTCGTCGCTGAACGCCGATCTCGACCTCGCCACCGTGCTGCAGCGCGTCGCGGACACGATCCGCGACGGGCTCGGCTTCCGCATGGTCGCCGTGCGGCTGCGCGAGACCGGGAGCGACGTGCTGCGCGCCGCGGCCTTCGCCGGCGTCGCGCCCGAGGCCGCCGAGCGCCTGCGCGCGCGCGACGTGGCGGTCGCGGACCTCGCCGGCTGGATGCGCGACGAGTTCCGCGTCGGACGCTCGTACTTCATCAGCCACCGCCATCCGCTCAACGCCGAGCTGCCCGGCGAGACCGCCGACCTCGGCGCGCGCGAGGAGTGGGAGTGGCACGCGGACGACGTGCTGCTCGTGCCGATCCACAACCGGCGCGGCGAGCTGATCGCGTGCCTGTCGGTGGACGACCCGGCGGACCGGCTGGTGCCGTCGAGCGAGACGATCGAGATGCTGGAGGTGTTCGCCCAGCACGCCGGCATCACCATCGAGAACGCGCGGCTGGTGCGCGAACTGGAGCGCCACGCCGAGGAGCTGCGCGCCGCCGGGCGCCGCGCCGACGAGCTGCACGCCCTCAAGAGTCATTTCGTCGCCACGGTCTCCAACGAGCTGCGCGCGCCGCTCGCCGCGATCAAGGCGTACGTGGACACGCTGCTCGCCGCGCGCGAGGGCGACCTGTCGCACGAGCAGACGCGCCGCTACCTCGCCGTGGTGCGCGACGAGGGGCAGCGGCTGTCGCGGCTCATCGAGTCGGTCCTCGACCTCAGCCGCTTCGACGCCGCCGCCCCGCGCAACGACCGCCGCTTGCTCGACCTCGCGCGCGAGGCCGAGGAGACGCTCGCGACGCTCGGGCCGGTGGCCGAGACCGGGCAAGTTGCCCTCAAGCTGCAGATTGCATCGGCCGATACCGCGGTGGAAGCCGACCGCGACCAGGTCCGGCAGCTGCTGCTTCACCTGGTCGGGAACGCCGTCAAGTTCACCCCGCCGGGCGGAGCCGTGACCGTCCGGCTCACCGGGGACGTGCGCGACGTCATGCTCGAAGTCGAAGACACCGGCATCGGAATCCCCGAGCCCGAGCTCGAGCGGATCTTCGAGCGCTTCCCGCACGCCGAGTCGCCGCTCGCGCGGCGCTGGGGCGGCGCCGGCTTCGGGCTGGCGCTGGCGCGCTCCGTGGTCGAGCGCCACGGCGGCCGCATGTTCGCCGAGAGCGCCGAGGGCGCCGGATCGCGCTTCACGGTGGTGCTGCCGCGCCGCAGCGGGCCGCGCGTCACGCTGCGGCCCGGCGCCACGGCCGCGCGCGGCGGCGCCGAGGTGCTGCGGCTCGCGCTCGAGATGGTGTCCGAAGTCATGAACGCGCGCGTCGTCTCGCTGCTCGCCCCCGGCCCCGACGGCGCGCTCGTCATCGAGGCGGCCGTCGGGCTCGACGAGGAGATCGTGCGGCGCGCGACGCTGCCGCGCGGCCGCGGCGTCGCCGGCTGGGTCGCCCGCCACCGCCGGCCGGTGTGCGTGGCGTCGCCGTCCGACGTGCCCGACCTCGAGGTGGCGAACCGCGACCAGTACCGCACCGGCACCTTCCTGTCGGTGCCGCTCGAGGGAGCGGCCGGCCTCATGGGCGTGCTCAACGTGACCGACCCGGTCGGCGGGCGGCCGTTCCGCGCCGAGGACTGTCATCTGCTGCTCCACCTCGCGGACCGCGTCGCGGCCGCGTGGGAAGGCGCGCGCGCCGGGGACACGGCGCCCGGAGGCGTGGAGTCCACGGTGCGCGCGCTGCGTCAGGTGCTCGAGCAGCTCGAGCGCGGCCGCCGTGCCGCGCCCGACCGCGTGCGCCTCGCGACCGCGCTGGCGCGGCACCTGCGCCTGCCGGAGGCCGAGGTCGGGCTGGTGCGCTACGCCGCCTCGCTCGAAGAGGCCGGTCCCGACGCGGGTCTCGACGCCGTGGCCGCGCCCGGGGACCTCGAGCCGGCCGGCGCGGCGCGCGAGCTGGCGCTGGCGCGGCACGAGTGGTGGGACGGGAGCGGGTACCCGCGGCGGCTCGCGGGGACCGCGATCCCGGCCGGCGGCCGAATCCTCGCCGTGGTGGACGCGTGGCAGCGCGCCACGGCGGATGCGGCGCGGCCGCACGAGGAGGCCTTCGCGGAGCTGCGCGCGCTGCGGGGGCGGCGGTTCGATCCCGACGTGGTGGACGCCCTCGGCCCGGCGTGGGCCGAGGTGGAACGCGAGCGCGCGGCGGCGCCCGAAGCCGAGCCCGCCGGCGCGGCGACGAGGGGGTGACAACGTGGCGAAGGGCAAGATTCTGGTCGTGGACGACGAGATTTACATCGTGCACATCCTCGACTTCAGCCTGGGGATGGAAGGGTACGAGGTCCTCACGGCGCTCGACGGCGAGCAGGCGCTGGACAAGGCGCGCGCCGAGCGGCCGGACCTCATCGTGCTCGACATCATGATGCCGAAGCTCGACGGCTACGAGACGTGCAAGATGCTCAAGTCCGACGAGCGCACGCGCGGCATTCCCGTCATCCTGCTGTCCGCCAAGGGCCGGAACGTGGACCAGAAGATCGGCTTCGAGGTGGGCGCGGACGACTACATCACCAAGCCGTTCAGCCCGCGCAAGCTGGTCGAGCGCATCAACTCGATCCTCGGCCAGACGAGCCAGCAGCGGCTGCAGGCCTAGGTCTCCGGTCGGCATCGTCATCGCACCGTCCGGAGACCGGGCCCCGCGCGACGCGCGCGAGGCCCGGTCTCGGCATTTTCCGCGCCGCCCCCGCCCGGGCCCGCGCCGCCCGCCGCGGGCCGCCTGCCCGCATCGCGTACCATGCGGCCATGCCGTTCGCCGAAGTGGCGTTCCCGCTGCCGCTGCGCCGCACCTTCACCTACCGCGTGCCCGCGGACCTCGCCGCGCGCGCGGTGCCGGGGGCCCAGGTGCAGGCGCCGTTTCACGGCGCGACGAAGCGCGGCTGGATCCTCGAGGTGGCGCGCGACACGGCGCTCGAAGACGTGAAGGACCTCGCCGCGGTGCTCGACGCGCCGCCGCTCTCCCCGCACCTCGTGGCGCTCGCGCGCTGGATCGCGGACTACTACGTGGCGCCGGTCGGCATGGCGCTCGCCGCCGCGCTGCCGGGCGGGCTCGAGGGCTTCGCGGCGAGCCGCGCGCGGCGCGCCGCCGCCGAGGACCCGGTGCTCGCCCTGCCGCTCGCGGCGCCGCGCACGCTCACCGCCGAGCAGCGCGCGGCGCTGGCGCTGATCGAGCGCGCGGTGACGCGCGGCGGGTTCGCCCCGGTGCTGCTCCACGGCGTCACGGCGAGCGGCAAGACCGAGGTCTACCTGCGCGCGGCGGCGGCGGCGCGCGAGGCGGGCGGCCAGACGCTGGTGCTCGTGCCGGAGGTGGCGCTCGGCAGCCAGATCGTGCGCCAGTTCGAGGCGCGCTTTCGCGGGCGCGTCGGCGTGCTCCACTCGTACCTGACCCTCGGCGAGCGGCGCCGCAACTGGGAGCTGGCGCGGCGCGGCGCGCTCGACGTGGTGGTCGGGGCGCGCTCCGCGGTGTTCGCGCCGCTGCCGGCGCTCAGGCTCATCGTCGTGGACGAGGAGCACGAACCGGCCTACAAGCAGAGCGAGCAACTGCGCTACCACGGCCGCGACGTCGCGGTGCGGCGCGCGCACATGCTCGGCATCCCGGTGGTGCTGGGCTCGGCGACGCCGAGCCTCGAGTCGCTCGCCAACGCGGCGCGCGGCCGCTACGCGCGCGCGCGCCTCGCGCGGCGCGTGGACGGACGCCGGCCGCCGGCGATGCGGGTGGTGGACCTCCGGCGCGAGGCGGCGACCGGCGACCTGCTGTCGCGCCCGCTGCGCGACGCGCTCGCGCGCCGGCTCGAGCGCGGCGAGCAGGCGCTGCTGTTCCTGAACCGCCGGGGGCACTCGCACCACACCCAGTGCCGCGCGTGCGGCTGGGTGCCCGAGTGCCCGCACTGCGACATCGCGCTCACGCTGCACGTCACGCCGCGCGCGTGGCGCTGCCACTACTGCGACCACGCCGTGCCGGCGGGCGCGCGCTGCCCGCAGTGCTCGGCCGCGCTGCTCAGGCTGTCGGGGTCGGGCACGCAGCGCGCCGAGCGCGAGCTGGCGGCGGCCTTCCCGGGCGCGCGCGTGCTGCGGCTCGACACCGACGTGGCGCGCGAGCGGGCGCGCCCGGCCGAGGTGCTGGCGGCGTTTGCGCGCGGCGAGGCGGACGTGCTGCTCGGCACGCAGATGATCGCCAAGGGGCTCGATTTTCCGCGCGTCACGCTGGTCGGTGTGCTCGACGCCGACGTGGCCCTTCACCTGCCCGACTTTCGCGCCGCGGAGCGCACGTTCCAGCTGCTCGTGCAGGTCGCGGGGCGCGCGGGGCGCGGGCGCGTGGCGGGCGAGGTGCTGGTTCAGACCTGCACGCCGGAGCACCCGGCGATCACCGCGGCCACGCTCCACGACGAGGCGGGCTTCGTGCGCAGCGAACTGGCCGAGCGCCGCGAGGCCGGCTACCCGCCCTACCGGCGGCTCGCGACGCTGCTCTTTCAGGGGAAGGTCGAGGCCAGCGTTGAGACGCTGGCGACGCAGGTCGGCGAGCGCCTGCGCGAGGCGGCCGGAGAGGGGATCGAGGTGCTGGGCCCCGCGCCGCAGGCCCTCGCCCGGCTGCGCGGCCAGCATCGCTGGCACCTTCTGCTCAAGGCGGCTTCGAGCGCCCGCCTGCGCGCGGCGGTCGTGCTCGGGCTCGACGCGGCGGAGGCGGCGCGCGGCGCCCGCGCCGTGCGCGTGGTGGCGGATGTGGATCCGGTCGAAGTTCTGTAGCGCGCACGGACCGCCGCGCTCCCGCGGCGCGCGGGGGAGCCCGGCGTCGCGCGGCCGCCTCCCGCGGGTCGCCTCTGTCGCGCCCCCGCCACAGGATGCGCGCAGACGACGCGCGCCGCGCGCGGAGCGCGGCGGCGTCCAGCCTCCGTCAGGGCCGGCCGCGCCTCCAGAACCTTGACGCATCGCGAGATGCGGACCTAGAGTCCGCCGACTCGCCGCCCCCTCCGGCGCCTCGCGCGCTGGCATCCTTCCCGCATGGAGAAGGGCAGGACATGAGCCACAGACCCGCCACGCCGCGCCCGCCCGACGGCGCCTCCGAGGCGACGGCCGCCCTGGCCGGCGCCGCGCCCGCCGTCACCTTCGACCGGGTCCGCGAGGACCCCCGGGTGCGCATGTTCGTGCGCATGGCGGACCAGGCGCTCGAGCGCATCGGCTACACCGAGCACGGGGAGCGTCACGTCGGCCTCGTCGCGCGCATCGCCTACAACGTCCTCAAGCGGCTCGGGCGGCCCGAGGCGGAGTGCGAGCTGGCGCAGATCGCGGGCTACCTGCACGACATCGGCAACGCCGTGAACCGCGACCACCACGCGCAGAGCGGAGCGGTGATGGCCATGCAGCTGCTCTCCGACATGGGCATGCCGGACCACGACCTGCTCACGGTCATCGGCGCCATTGGCAACCACCACGAAAACGACGGCGACCCGGTGAGCGACGTGGCGGCGGCGGTGATCCTCGCCGACAAGAGCGACGTGCACCGCACCCGGGTGCGCAACCCGGACATGATCAAGTTCGACATCCACGACCGCGTGAACTACGCGGTCGAGAAAAGCTTCCTCAACGTGGACGAGCAGCACCGGCTCGTCACGCTCGAACTCACCATTGACACCGGGATCTCGCAGGTCATGGAGTACTTCGAAATCTTCATGACCCGCATGCTGGCCTCCCGCAAGGCGGCGCTCTACCTGGGCTGCCAGTTCGGGCTGACCGTCAACGGAACCCGGCTGACCTAGAGGAGGACACGCAGGTGACGTCTCGTCAGATCGCGATCGTCGTGGCGGCGGCCGGCCTCGCCGCGCTGGCGGCGGCCGGGTCCGCGCTCGCCCGCAACCCGCATTGCGCGGGCGGGATCCAGTACGTCGTGGGCGGCCTGCGCGACAAGGACAAGGGCCTGACCGAGGACTACCAGCGGCAGATGGCCAAGGCGCTCGACCAGCTCACCCAGTGCGCGGCCGAAGACCCGGCCGACCTCGAGGCGATCGGCTACCTCGCGTGGGCGTACGCCGAGGTGGACAGTTCGCGCCTTGCCGGCGAGACCTTCGCCAGGGTCATCGAGGGGCTCAAGGCCAAGGGCGACCGCAAGAAGGCCGAGTGGGCGGCCAACAATCGCGACTCCTACTGGGCCAACGCGTTCAACGACGGGATCGCCAAGATCAACGACGCGCAGCAGGCGTACCCGGACTTCACGAAGGCCCCCGAGAACGAGGCCGACCAGACCCTGCGCGAGGAGGCGCGCAAGAAGTATGAGGCCGCGATGGCGAGCCTCACGCGCGCCGCCAACCTGCGCCCGGGTCACCCGCAGACCATCCGCAGCCTCGGCTCGGTGCACTACTTCATGGGGGACTTCAAGACCGCTCGCGAGGTGTTCGCCGACGGCCTGCGCCAGGCGCCGGGCGACTCGCTGCTCACCGAATCGCTCAAGAACGCGACCACGGCGCTCGGCAACCAGCTCATTGACCAGAAGAAGTACGACGAGGCGATCACCACGTTCGAGGCGCTCACCCGGTCCGAGCCGGGGAACGCCGACCTGTTCGTGGGGCTGGCGAGCGCCTACTTCAGCCGCGCCTCCGAGGGCTCCGACGCCGCCGCCAAGAAGTCGGACTACAAGGCGGCGGGCGACGCCTACGCGAAGGCCGCCGCGCTGCGAACGACGGCCGCGGACCTGCCGTTCAACGCCGCGCTCGCCTACCAGCGCGCCGGCGAGTACGCCACGGCCGAGGCCCACTGGAAGGCCTCGCTGGCGCTCGCCCCGGACGACACCGACGCCCTCGCCGCGCTCGCCGAGACGCTCGCCGAGCAGAAGAAGTTCGACGAGGCGGTCACCGTGCTGCACCAGGCGGTGCTCAAGGACGGCAAGAACAAGAACCTGCACCGCCAGCTCGGCGCCGTGTACAGCAAGGCCGGCAACAACGCCAAGTCCACCGAGGAGCTGCTGGTGTTCCTCGCGCTCCATCAGGGCACCGCGGCGGCCGATCCGGCCGCGGCGGCCAGGGCGGCGAAGGCCGGCTCGGCGGCGGCCAACGCGCTGGCCTCGCTCGGCGCGCCCGATCAGGTGAACGACTGGACCGGCGACAACCAGAAGTACCAGACGTGGTTCTACTGGTCGAAGAAGCTGGCGCTCCACTTCAACGCCGAGGGGGCGCAGGCGGCGAAGTCCGACTGGAGCACGACCGGGCAGAAGAAGTAGGGCCCGGAACACCCGTGACGCCGCGCGCCCCCGCGGGACGGAGCGCGCGGCGTCGGCGTTCGGGAGGCGCGGCGCGGAGCGGCCCGGCGGGTCGCGCCGCGCCGCACGCGGCCGGAGCGCGCGGGGCGCGGGCCGGCCGGCGCGGAGGTGGGTCGTGAGCGACGCGCTCGAGGGCCGCCGCACGGCGGTCGTGGGCTTCGGCAATCAGGGGGAGGCGCAGGCCCTGAACCTGCGCGACCGGGGCGCCGCCCCGCTCGTGGGCGTGCGAGCGGGCGGCCCGTCCGAGGCGCGCGCCCGCGCCGCGGGCTTCGAGACCGCCGCGCCGGCCGAGGCGGTGCGGCGCGCCGACGTGATCGCGGTGCTGGTTCCCGACGAGGCGGTGCCCGCGCTGTGGCCCGCGCTGGCCGCGGCCGCGGCCGGATCGTCGCGCACGTTCGTCTTCGCCCACGGATTCGCGCTGCTCTACGGGGCGCTCGAGCCGCCCGCGGGATGCGACGTGGCGCTCGTCGCGCCGACCGCGCCGGGACGCGTGCTGCGCGCCACCGCCGTGGCCGGCGGACGACTCCCGGCCTACGTGGCCGTCCACCGCGACGCGAGCGGCGGCGCCCTCGACGTCGCCGAGGCGTGGGCGCGCCGCATCGGCTGCGGCCCGTTGTGGCGGACCACGGTGCGCGAGGAGACCGAGGTGGACCTGTTCGGCGAGCAGGTCGTGCTGTGCGGCGGACTCAACGCCCTCGTGCGCGAAGCGTTCGAGACGCTCGTCGCGCGCGGCTACACGCCCGAGATCGCCTACCTCGAGTGCGTCCACCAGGTGCGCTATCTCGCCGAGCTGCTGCACGAGCGGGGACCGGCCGGGCTTCGCCGCGCCATCAGCGGCACCGCGCTCTACGGCGACCTCACGCGCGGCCCGCGCGTGGTGGGGCCGGCGTCGCGCGCCGAGATGGAACGCATTCTCGACGAGGTTCGTTCCGGCGCCTTCGCGCGCGAGTGGGGGGCGGAGGCCGCCGCCGGACGGGCGTGGCTCGACGCCCAGGTCGCGCGTGCGGCCGCCCACCCGATCGAGGAGGCGCGGAGGCGGGCGCTAGGCGAGGCGGCGCCGGGCGCGCCGGGAATCGTCTAACGCAAAGTCCAAAAGGGGATTGACGCGTTTTCAGCGCCTTGCTAGCCTGCGGCGCGACATCGTTCGTGGCTGCGCCCGGGCCCAGCGCCATCGGGCGGACGAGGAGGCTCCGATGACCAAGGCAGATATCGTGGATCAGATCGCCGAGCGCACCGGCCTCACCAAGAAGGACGTGGCTGAGACGGTGGATGCCTTCCTCTCGGCCGTGGCGCGCGCGCTTTCGAACGGCCACCACATCGAGATCCGCGGATTCGGGACCTTCCGCGTCAAGGACCGCAAGGCGCGCATCGCTCGCAACCCGCGCACCGGGGCGCCGGTGCCGGTGGCGCCGCGCAAGGTCCCGGTCTTCAAGGTGTCGAAGGAGCTCAAGGACATGGTGTCGCAGGGCTGACCGGCCGGCGCCCGCGGCGGGGTGGGGGCGGGCCTCCCACCCCGCCGCGACTTTTCGGGCGCCGGCGCGCACGCGAACGGGGCGGGGATCCGCGGATCCCCGCCCCGTGCGGCGTCGCCTCCGCCCCTTGAGGGGCAGCGCCGTCAGTCGCGGCTCTGGCGCAGCACGATGAGGCGCAGCAGCTGGACCGCCGCCATGGCCGCGGCCGCCACGTACGTCAGCGCCGCCGCGTCGAGCACCGCCTTCGCGCCGCGCACCTCCTGCGGGGCGATGGCCCCGTGCGACGTGAGCTGGGCGAGCGCGCGCTTCGAGGCGTCGAACTCGACCGGCAGCGTCACGAGGTGGAAGAGCACCGCGCCCGAGAAGAACAGGATGCCGAGGTCCATGAGCAGCCCCGACACGCCGGGGATGTTGAAGAACAGGCCGATCATGAAGAGCGGGAACGCCGCCATGCTGGCGATGCTCGCCACCGGCGCGATCGCCGAACGAATCACGAGCGGCGCGTAGCCCTCGGCGTGCTGCAGCACGTGGCCGACCTCGTGCGCCGCCACGGCGATGGACGAAATGGACGCACCGTGGCCGATCGGCTCCGACAGCCGCACCGCCCTGGCGCGCGGGTCGTAGTGGTCGCTCAACACGCCGCCCACGTCCTCGATCTTCACGTCGTGGACGCCGTTGCGATTCATGATGGCCTGCGCCATCTGCCGCCCGGTGATGCCCGCCGACGCCGCGATCTCGGCGTACTTGGCGTACGTGTGCTGCACCTTCCACTGCGCCCAGAAGGCGAAGATCATCGCCGGGACGAGCAGAACGATGGTGGGGTCGAACCCGAAGAACGGCATGGACGGTCACTCCTTACGTATCGTGGGCCGGCGGGGCCGGCGGGGTCGGCGTCTGGGTGCGCGAACTCGGCCCTTGGGATGCAGCGCCCCCCGGGGACCGTTTCGAGCAATCGGCACGCCGTCCGTGCGCGCCCTCGGGGGCGCCGTACGGCGTGCGCAGACGGCATCAGACGGCATCGGCGGCGCAGACTTGTCAAGCGGCTGCAAGGCCGCCTCGCGTGGCGTAAACTGCCCCGGCCCCCATCCCGCCAACGAGGATCCGCCTCATGAACCGCAGCATCGTGGACCTGCGCAGCGACACCGTCACCCGCCCCACGCCCGCCATGCGCCGCGCCATCGCCGAGGCCGAGGTCGGAGACGACGTCTTCGGCGACGATCCGACCGTCCGGGCCCTCGAGCGCCGCTGCGCGGCGCTGGCCGGCAAGGAGGCCGCCCTGTTCGTCGCGAGCGGCACGATGGGAAACCAGCTCGCGGTCGCGGCGCTCACGCGGCCGGCCGACGAGGTGCTGCTCGAGGCGGAGTCGCACATCTTTCTCTACGAGCAGGCGGGGATCGCGGCCAACGCCGGCTGCCTCGCGCACGTGGTGCGCGGCGAGCGCGGCGCGCTGCCGCCCGAGGCGCTGCTCGCCGCGCTGCGCGAGCCGGACGACCACGTGGCGCGCGTGACGCTGGTGTGCAGCGAGAACACCCACAACCGCGCCGGCGGCGCGATCGTTCCGCTCGATCGACTGCGCGCCCTGGCCGCGGCGGCGCGCGCGCGCGGCGTGCGCGTTCACCTCGACGGCGCGCGCCTGTGGAACGCGAGCGTGGCGACCGGCGTGCCGGTGGCGGAGTGGGCGGCCACCGCCGACACCGTCATGATGTGCTTCTCGAAAGGCCTCGGCGCTCCGGTCGGCTCCATCCTCGCCGGCCCGGAGGACGTGGTCCGCGAGGCGCGCCGTATCCGCAAGCGCTGGGGCGGGGGCATGCGGCAGGCCGGCGTGCTGGCGGCGGCGTGCCTGCACGCGCTCGACCACCACGTCGCGCGTCTCGCCGACGACCACGCGCGCGCGCGGCGGCTGGCCGCGGCGCTGCGGGAGGCCCCCGGGGTGCGTGTGGACGAGCCCGACACCAACATCGTGATCGCCGCGCTCGAGGATCCGGCGCTCGATCCAGAGGCCGTGCTGCGCGGCCTCGCCGAGCGCGGCGTGTGGATGGTGCCCTTCGGCAGCCGGCGGCTGCGCGCCGTCGTCCACCTCGACGTGGACGACGCCGGCATCGAGCGCGCCGCGGAGGCGTTCCGCGAGGTTGCGGCGGCCCCGGCCGGCGGCCGGGCGCGGCAGTAGACGGTCCCCCGGGCGCGTGCTACCTTGCCCCCCGCTTTTTTCCGGGGGGTGTCCCCGGCACCCGAGTCCGAGCGAGACGCGTGACCCCGAACGAGCCTTCCCGTGCGGGAGGGACCCTGCACCTGGTCGCCACGCCGATCGGCAACCTCGAGGACGTCACGCGGCGCGCCCTGCGGGTGCTCGGCGAGGCGGACCTCGTCGCGGCCGAGGACACGCGGCGCACGCGCCGGCTGCTCGAACACTTCGGCATCTCCGTTCCCGTCACGAGTCTGTTCGAGCACAACGAGCGCGCGAAGATCCCGGGCCTGCTCCGCCAGCTCGCGGAGGGCCGCTCGGTGGCGCTCGTGACCGACGCGGGGTCGCCGGGGGTGGCCGATCCGGGGTACCCCCTGGTGCGGGCGGCCATCGAGGCGGGGTTCCGGGTGGAAAGCGTCCCGGGGCCGAGCGCGGTGATCGCCGCGCTGCAGGTGAGCGGGCTGCCGACCGACGCCTTCACGTTCGTCGGCTACCTGCCGCCGAAGGGAGGCGCGCGCCGGCGGCGGCTGGCTGAGCTGAGCCGGCGACGCGAGACGATCGTGGCCTTCGAGTCGCCGCACCGCATCGCGGCGTGCCTCGCGGACCTCGAGGACGTGTGGGGCGAGCGCCCGGTGGCGCTCGCGCGCGAGCTGACCAAGGCGTTCGAAGAGGTGCTGCGCGGGAGCGCGCGCGAGGTGCGCGCGGCGCTCACGGCGGAGAAACGGCGGGGGGAGATGGTCCTGGTGCTGAGCGGCTGGACGCGGCGCGACGAGTCCGCGGAGCGGGACGCCGCGGCGAGGCCCGGCGGGCGCGCCGGGCGGAGCGCGTGAGCGCGCCGCCCGTGGCTCCGGCGGATCCGCGGCGCCGGACGGGCGCCCTGACGGCGGTCAAGGACCGCGTCAAGGACCTCGCGCACGCGGCGCTCGCGCCGCTCGTGCGCGCGCTCGCCGCGGGCGGGATCCGCGCCGACCACCTCACCGTGGCGGGGCTCGCGCTGTCGCTGGTCGCGGGGTACGCGTTCTTCGAGGGACACGCGCGGCTCGGCGCGCTGCTGCTCGCGCTCGCCGGCGTGTGCGACATTCTCGACGGCGAGGTGGCGCGCGCCGCGGGCGGCCCCTCGCGCTTCGGCGCATTCCTCGACTCGACCCTCGACCGCCTCGCCGAGGCCGCGGCGCTCGTCGGGATCGCGGCGTTCTACGTGCGCAACCTGTTCGCGCTGGTGCTCGACCGCGAGCTGGCCGTGCGCCAGATCGCCGAACAGCAGCTCGAGCCGGTGACGTGGGCGGTGCTGGCGATCACCGCGATGCTGGCGCTCACGGGCTCGTTCATGGTGTCCTACACGCGGGCCCGCGCCGAGGGGCTCGGCGTCGCGTGCAGGGTCGGCTGGTTCGAGCGCCCGGAGCGCCTCGTGCTTCTCATCGTGGCCGGCGCGCTCAAGGTGTTCTGGGCGATGAGCATCGCGCTCATCCTGCTCACGGTGCTGTCGTTCGCCACCGCCGCGCAGCGCGTGGTGCACGTCTATCGCAACACCCGCGGCGCGGGCCTCGACGCCTGAGGGCGTCCGCGCCGCTCCGACGATACGGAGGTCACGAATCCCATGGGCAAGGTTCGAGTCGCGATCATCGGCGTGGGCAACTGCGCCTCGTCGTTCGTGCAGGGTCTCCACTATTACCGGAACGCGAAGGAGACCGACCGCATTCCCGGCCTCATGCACGTGAACCTCGGCGGCTACCACATCCGCGACGTCGAGATCGTCGCCGCCATTGACATTGACCGGAACAAGGTGGGCAAGGACCTCGCCGAGGCGATCACGGTGTGGCCCAACAACACCTACGAGTTCGCCAAGGTGCCGCGCTCGGGCGTCGTGGTGCAGCGCGGCATGACCCACGACGGCCTCGGCAAGTACCTGTCGCAGATCATCCAGAAGGCGCCCGGCTCGACCGTGGACATCGTCAAGCTGCTGCGCGACACGCGGACCGACGTGGTGGTGAGCTACCTGCCGGTGGGCTCCGAGGAGGCCACCAAGTGGTACGTGGAGCAGATCCTCGAAGCGGGCTGCGCGTTCGTGAACTGCATCCCCGTGTTCATCGCGCGTGAGCGCTACTGGCAGCAGCGCTTCGAGAAGAAGGGCCTGCCGGTGATCGGCGACGACATCAAGTCGCAGGTCGGCGCCACGATCACGCACCGCGTGCTGTCGCGGCTGTTCGTCGAGCGCGGGGTGCGCATCGACCGCACCTACCAGATCAACTTCGGCGGCAACACCGACTTCCTCAACATGCTCGAGCGCGAGCGCCTCGAGTCGAAGAAGATCTCCAAGACCTCGGCGGTCACGAGCATCATCCCATACGGCCTCGCCGAGGAGGACGTGCACGTCGGCCCGAGCGACTACATTCCGTGGCTCAAGGACCGCAAGTGGTGTCACATCCGCATGGAGGGCACGACGTTCGGCGACGTGCCGCTCAACCTCGAGCTCAAGCTCGAGGTGTGGGACTCGCCGAACTCGGCGGGCGTCGTGATCGACGCGGTGCGCTGCGCCAAGATCGCGCTCGACCACGGGCTGTCGGGGGCGCTCATCGCGCCGTCGTCGTACTTCAAGAAGTCGCCGCCGGTGCAGATTCCCGACGATCAGGCGCGCGAGCTGACCGAGCGCTTCATCCGTGACCCGCGCGGCGTCGAGAAGATGCTGCGCGAGCGCGCCCCGGTGGTGAAGCGCGAAAGCCCGATGCAGGCCGGGGCCACCGCGCCCGCCCACGGCGCCTCGCCCAACGGCCGGCCGGCCGCCGCGCCGCGGGCCGCGAAGCCGGCCGCTTCCGGGCCGGCTCGCCGTGCGGCGCGACCCGCCGGGCAGGCGCGCAAGAGCGGTGCGCGGCGCAAGGCCGCCGCGCGCTAGGCGGCGGCCCGTGCCCGGCCTGTTCGTCACCTTCGAGGGCGGAGAGGGCTCGGGAAAGTCCACGCAGGTCGAGCGCCTCGCGTCGCGGCTGCGCGCGCGCGGTCTCGACCCGCTCGTGACGCGCGAGCCGGGAGGCACGCCGCTCGCCGAGGGGATCCGTGCGCTGCTCCTCGATCCGGAGCGCCGCCCGAGCGCGATGGCCGAGGCGTTCCTCATGGAGGCGGCGCGCGCCGAGCTGGTCGCCACCGTGCTGCGTCCGGCGCTCGCCGCGGGCCGCATCGTGCTGTGCGACCGCTACGATGATTCGACGCTCGCCTACCAGGGCGGCGGGCGCGGCCTGGACCACGACCTGCTGCGCACCCTCAACCGCGCGGCGACCGGCGGCCTGACGCCCGACCTCACCCTGCTGTTTGACGTCGCACCCGAGGCCGGACTGGCGCGGCGCGCCGCGGCCGGCCCCGACACCAACCGCCTCGACCGCGAGCCGGCCGAGTTCCACGACCGCGTGCGGGCGCGCTACCTCGCGCTCGCCGCGGCCGAGCCCCGCCGCTGGGTGGTGCTCGACGCCGCGCGGCCGCCGGACGCGCTCGAGGCCGACGTGTGGGCCGCGGTGGCGGCGCGGCTCGAGGCGCCCGGCCGCTGACGGACGCACCGGCCGCGCGCCCGGCGCATCGGAGGGACGCCGGCGCGGCCGGCGGCCGCGAACGTTGTGCTATAGTCCGCTGCCCTTTCGGGCCGCGCGAACGGCCGCGCCGGCCCCGCTCCCGCCCGCCGGGGGGCGCGGCTCCCACGGAGGAACCTTGATCCGCAAGCGCCTCGTCGTCGTGCTGCTGTCGGTTGCCCTGTTCGGCCTCGGCTGGTGGGCGGGCCGCGGGGGCGCCTCGAGCGACCTCTACGGCAACCTCGACCTGTTCGTCGAGGTCATGAACCGGGTCGAGCAGAACTACGTGGACCCGGTGGACCCCGAGCGGCTCATCGGCGGCGCGCTCGCCGGCATGATGCGCGAGCTGGACCCGTACTCGCAGTACCTCGACGCGAGCGAGTTCGGCGACCTGCAATCGGTCACCCACGGCGAGTTCGGCGGCATCGGCGTGGTCGTCAGCATTCGCGACGGCTGGCCGACCGTCATCTCGCCCATCGAGGGCACGCCGGCGTGGCGCGCCGGGCTGCGCTCGGGCGATGTCTTCATGCGCATTGACGGCGTGTCCGCGCATGGCCTCACCGTGGACCAGGCGGCGCGCAGGCTGCGCGGGCCGGCCGGCACCCGCGTCACCGTCGCCGTGCGCCGCGAGGGCGAGCGCGAGTCGCGCGACGTGACGCTCGAGCGCGAGATCATCGTGACGAAGAGCGTGCCCTACGCCTTCGTCGCGGACGGCGGCGTGGGCTACCTGAGGCTCGCCAACTTCTCGGAGAAGTCGGGCGCCGAAGTGCGCGAGGCGCTCGAGCGCCTGCGCGCCGAAGGGGCGCGCAGCCTGGTGCTCGACCTGCGTCTCAACCCGGGCGGCCTGCTCGACCAGGCGGTGGACGTCGCCGAGCAGTTCCTGCCGAAGGGCCAGCTCGTGGTGTCCGTGAAGGGGCGCACGAAGGCGTCCGAGCAGCGCTTCCTCACCCAAGCGGGCGGGGCCGAGGAGCGCCTGCCGCTCGTGGTGCTGGTGGACGAGGGCAGCGCGTCGGCTTCCGAGATCGTGGCCGGAGCGCTGCAGGACCTCGACCGCGCGCTGGTCATCGGGCGCACCTCGTTCGGCAAGGGCTCGGTGCAGTCCGTGTACCCGCTGCGCGACAAGCGCTCGGCGCTCAAGCTCACCACCGCGCGCTACTACACGCCGAGCGGGCGCTCGATTCACAAGACGTCGAATGACTCGCTGCTCGCGGCGCTCGCCGACGGCGCGCTGCCGCCCGACGCGGACGCCGCGCCGCCGCACGCCGCGGCCGAACACGACACCGCGCAGCGCCCGCGCTACCGCACGGCCTCCGGGCGCACCGTGTTCGGCGGCGGCGGCATCACGCCCGACCTGGTCGTGCGGCCCGACTCGCTGCCGCCGCTCGCGCTCGAGATCGAGCGGCGCGGGCTCAACTTCCGCTTCGCCGCGCGCTGGCTGAACGGCCGTCCCGAGGGCCGCCTCGGCCCGGCGCTCGACGAGGAGACGTGGCGCGCCTTCGTGTCCTTCGCCCGCGGCGAGGGGCTGGAGGCGTCCGACGCCGACTTCGCGGCGCAGCGCGACCCGATCGAGGCGGGCGTGCGCCGCGAGCTGGCGCGCCGCATCGCCGGCGACGCCGCCGCCGCGCGCGTCGCGCTCGAGCGCGACACGGTGTTCCGCCGCGCGGTCGAGGTGCTGGCGCGCGCCCGGGCGCCGCGCGACGTGTTCTCCGCGCTCGGCGTCCCCGGCCCGGAGGGGCGCACCGCCCGCTGACCATGCCGGTGGCCTATCTCTGCGACTTCGACGGCACGGTGTCGCCCGAGGACATCGGCGCGGCCTTCGTGCGGCGCTTCTCGAGCGTTCCCGAGGCGCCGCGGCGCGCGTTGCTCGCCCGCTGGCTGGCGGGCGAGGTCGGCCATCGCGAACTGACGGCGCTCGAGTGCGAGGGGCTGGCGGTCGGCGAGGCCGAGGCGCGCGCCTTCGCGCTCGGCTTCCGGCTCGACCCCCACTTCGCGCCGTTCGTGCGCGAGGCGCGCGGGCGCGGCGACGCGGTCATGGTCGTGAGCGAGGGCTTCGACTTCTACATCGAGGACCAGCTCGCGCGCGCCGGGCTCGCCGACCTGCCGTGGGCGTCGAACCGCGCGCGCTTCGAGGGCGGCGGCGTGCGGCCGGAGTTCCCGTGGAGCGAGGACGGCTGCGGGCGGTGCGGCAACTGCAAGGCGCAGCACGTGCGACGCTACCGCGCGCTCGGCTTCCACACCGTGCTCGTCGGCGACGGGCTGTCGGACCGCTGCGGGGCGCGCGCCGCGGACGCGGTGCTGGCGCGCGGCGGACTGCTCGCGTGGTGCCGCGCGGAGGGACTGCCGGCGCGTCCCTTCGAGAGCTTCCGCGACGTCGCCGATTACGCGCGCCAGCGCGCCGCGGCCGCCGTGCCGCGCCGGGAGCCGCGATGATGAAGATCGGCCCGATCGAGCTCGAGGCGCCGTTCGTGCTCGCCCCGCTCGCCGGCGTGTCCGACTCGCCGTTCCGCCGGCTTGCGCGCGAGCAGGGGGCGGCGGCGGTGACCACCGAGATGGTGTCGGCCGACGGCCTGGTGCGCGGCCAGCGCGCGACGTTCGAGTACATCGCGTTCGACCCGAGCGAGCGCCCGCTCGGCATCCAGCTCTTCGGCTCGGACCCGGCCGTCATGGCGGACGCGACGCGCGTGCTCGCCGACCTGCCGCCCGAGCGGCGCCCCGACTTCGTGGACATCAACATGGGCTGCCCGGTGCGCAAGGTGGTGAACCGCTGCGCCGGCGCCGCGCTGCTGCAGGACGTGCCGCGCATCCGGGCGATCGTCTCGGCCATGGTGGCGGCGAGCGATCTGCCGGTGACGGCCAAGATCCGGCTCGGCTGGGACGGCCACTCGCGCAACGTGGTCGAAGTGTCGCGCGCGCTCGAGGACTCGGGCGCGGCCGCGGTCGCGATCCACGCCCGCACGCGCGCCGAGAAGTTCGAGGGCCACGCGCACTGGGACATGATCGGCGCGGCGCGGCGCGCGGTGCGCATCCCGGTCATCGGCAACGGCGACGTGCGCGACCCGTCGGACGCGCTGCGCATGCTCGAGACCACCGGCTGCGATGCAGTCATGCTCGGGCGTGCCGCGTTCGGCGACCCGTGGGTGTTCCGCCGCGTGCGCGCCCTGTGGGAGCGCGGCGAGGAGCTGCCGCCGCCGACCGCGGCCGAGCGCCTCGCGGCCGGCATCCGGCACCTCGGGCTCATGCTCGACGCGGTCGGCCCGGCGGCCGCCGCCCGCGAGATGCGCAAGCACGTGGCGTGGTACATCAAGGGCCTGCCGCACAGCGCGCGCGTTCGCGAGCAGGTCAATCGCACGCGCACGGTCGAGGAGATGGCCGACTTGCTGCGCGTCTACCTCGGCGAACTGGCGCGCCACGGGCTCGAGGGCTTCGCGGCGGACGCCGGGCCGGCCGGCGCGGCGCGCGCCGGCGAGCGCCCGGCCGGCGACGCGGAGGGCGCCGTCCATGCGGCCGGCTGAGCTGCGCGCGCTGCTCGGGCGCGTGCGCCGGGGCGAGCTGTCGCCCGCCGCCGCGGCGCGCCGCATCGCCGACGCGCCCGTCGAGCGGCTGCACTTCGCGACGCTCGACCACCAGCGCGCGCTGCGCAACGGCTTCCCCGAGGTGGTCTTCGGCCAGGGCAAGACGCCCTCGGACCTGGTGGCGATCGTCGGCCGCCTGCACGCGCGGAGCGGCGTGGTGCTGGCGACGCGCGTGGACGAGGCCGGGCGCGCGGCGCTCGCCGCCGCCTTCCCGCGCATCGAGATCCACGAGCGCGCGCGCTGCGCGGTGCTCCGCCGGCGGCGCCCGCGCGGCGTGGGACAGGTGCTCGTGGTGTGCGCCGGGACCGCCGACCTGCCGGTCGCCGAGGAGGCGCTCGTCACCGCGCGCGTCATGGGCAGCCGCGCCGAACTCATCGCGGACGTCGGCGTGGCGGGCCTGCACCGGCTGCTGGCGCACGTCTCCAAGCTGCGCGGCGCGCGCGTCGTGGTCGTGGTCGCGGGCCTCGAGGGGGCGCTGCCGAGCGTGGTCGGCGGGCTCACCGACCGGCCGCTCATCGCGGTGCCGACGAGCGTCGGCTACGGCGCGCACTTCGGCGGCCTCGCGCCGCTGCTCGCGATGCTCAACTCGTGTGCGGCCGGCGTGACGGTCGTCAATGTCAACAACGGCTTCGGCGCCGGCTACGCCGCGCACCTCATCAACGCGCGCGCGGGCGGGCGCGCGTGAGGGACCCGGTGCGGATCGCGTACTTCGACGGCGGCTCGGGAATCAGCGGGGACATGACGCTCGGCGCGCTCGTCGCGGCCGGCTGGCCGGCGGCGGAGGTCGAGGCCCTGCCGCGGCGGCTCGGGCTCGAGGGCGTGGCGGTCGAGGTGTCGGCCGTGCGGCGCGGCGCGTTCGCGGCGACGCGGGTCGTGGTGCGGGTGGAGGAGACGCGCCAGCCGCATCGCCACCTGCGCCACGTGGAGGCGATGCTCGATGGCGCCGACCTGCCCGAGCCGTCGCGCGCGCGGGCGAAGGCGGTGTTCCGCCGCCTCGCCGAGGCGGAGGCCGCGGTGCACGGCACGACCGCCGAGAAGGTGCACTTCCACGAGGTCGGCGCCGCCGACGCGCTGGTGGACGTGGCCGGCGCGGTCGAGGGCCTGCGCGCGCTCGGCGTCGAGCGCGTGTACGCCGCGCCGCCCGCGCTCGGCCGCGGCAGCGTGGACACGCAGCACGGGCGCATTCCGGTGCCGGCGCCCGCCACCGCGCTGCTGCTGCGCGGCGCCCCGGTGGAGCTCGGCGAGGCCGAGATGGAGCTCACCACGCCGACCGGCGCCGCGCTGCTCGCGACGCTCGTCGAGGACTGGTCGGGACCGCCGCCCTTCACCATCGAGCGCATCGGCGTGGGCGCGGGCGGGCGCGATCCGAAGGAGCGCGCCAACGTGCTGCGCGTGACGATCGGTGCGGCGCGCGGCGCGGCGTCGAGCGGCGCGCCGCTGCGGCGCGCGGTGTCGGTGCTCGAAACGTCGCTCGACGACGAGAACCCGCAGGTGCTGGCGGCGGTGGCGGCGTCGCTTCTCGAGGCCGGAGCGCTCGACGCCATGCTGGTGCCGGTGCACATGAAGAAGGGCCGCCCCGGCACGATGCTGGTCGTGGTGGCCGAACCGGCGCGCGCCGGCGACCTCGCGGCGCGCATCCTCTCCGGGACCTCGAGTCTCGGCGTGCGCGTGCGCACCGACGAGCGCTGGGAGCTGCCGCGCCGCGCCGAGGAGGTCGCCACCCCGTTCGGCGCGGTGGCGCTCAAGGTCGCCACCCTCCCGGACGGCTCGGAGCGCGCGGTGCCCGAATTCGAGTCGGTGCGCGCCGCGGCTGAGCGCCACGGCCGCGCGCTGCGCGAGGTGTCGGAGGCCGCGCTCGCGGCGTGGCGCGCGCGCGCGCCGCGCGGCGGCTGACGTGCTGTCGGCGCGCGGCCTGTGGCTGGCGCCGCCGGGAGCGCCGGACCCCGTCGTGCGGGACGTCTCGCTGGACGTGCGCCCCGGCGAGTGGGTCGCGATCGTGGGGCCCAACGGCTGCGGCAAGACCAGCCTCGCGCTGGCGCTGGCGGGCCTCGCGCCGCCACGCCGCGGCCGCGTGACGTGGCGCGGCGAGCCGCTCGGCGCGCCCGGCGCGGCGGCGCGGCGCGAGGTGGCGGCCGTGCTGCAGGAGCCCGCCACGCAGCTGTTCGGGGACACGGTCGCCGACGAACTGGCGTTCACGGCGCGCAACCTCGGCCGCGACGGGGCCGCGCTCGCCGGCGAGGTGGAGGCCATGGCGCAGGCCGCGGGGCTTGCGGGCGATCTCCACCGCGATCCGCGCACGCTGTCGGCCGGCCGCCAGCAGCTGGTGCTGCTTGCGGCGGCGCTGCTCGCGCGGCCGGCCCTGCTCGTCGCCGACGAGCCGTCCGCGCACCTCGACCCGTCCGCGCGCGCCACCGCCCTCGCCCTGGTGCGCGCGGCGGTGACCGCGGGACTGGCGGTGGCGTGGGTCACGCAGGAGGCCGAGGAGATGCGCGCGGCCGACCGGGTCGTGGACCTCGGTGCGGCCGCTCCGGCGCCGGCGGCGCGGAAGGAGGGGGGCGCGTCCGCGGGCGCGGAGGCCGGACAGGGGGCCGCGGCGCCGCGGGCGGACGCTGCCGGCGGCGTGGCCATGATCGGCGCGGGTCCATCCGGCGCCGCCCTGCTCACGCTCGAGGTCGGCGTGCCGCGTCCCCCGGAGGGTCCGGGTGTGCGGACTGAAGCTGCCTTTTCAGTGGAGGTTCCGCGGGCCGGCGTGGTCGGCCTCACGGGTCCGAACGGCGGCGGAAAGAGCGTGCTTTTGAACGCCGCGGCGGGCTTGCTCGAGGCCGTCCAGGTCGCCTGTCGCTGGTCCGAGCCGCCCGCTCCGCCGCCCATCCTGTGCGGCCAGTACCCCGAGCTTCAGATTTTCGAGGAGCGCGTGGAGGACGAACTCCTGTTCGCCGCCGCGACCCGCGGCCGCCCGGTGCCGGAGGCGCGCGCCGCGGCCGCCGCCGCCCTCGCGGAGGCGGGCTACGTCCCGCCGCAGCTCTTCCGCCGCCGCACCTGGACCCTTTCGGCGGGCGAGAAGCGCGTGGTGTCGGTTCTGGGCGCGCTGCTCGCTCCGGCCGCGCTCGTCCTTCTCGATGAGCCGACCGCGGGCCTCGACGAGACGCGCCGCCGCGCCGTCGGGCGGTGGGTGGCGGAGGCCGGCCGTCGCCGCCCGGTTCTAATCGCAAGTCAGGATGAAGCTTGGCTGCGCGCGACGGCGGCACGCGTGGTCGAGATCGCTCGCGCCGCACGACGCTGAGGCTCCAAGTCGAAGCGAAAAAATGGATTGACAGACCCTTTAGGCCACGTCTAGCCTTTGTTCCGTGCTGGGGTTGTCGGTGCGTCCTACTTAACCCCCAGGAAGCACCTCGAGTTTCCGCGGCTGACGCTCGTTCGTGGCTGGCAGCGGCCCGTTCGTCGTCGGCTCGAGTCTGAGATCGTGCATACCAATTGGCCGGCTTGTGCCCGAACTGCCTAAGGGCGCGAGGCGGCGCGGAAAGGGGGGATCGCACTCGTCGTGCAGCCGTGTGCCGACGGCGACATGCGTCGCTCGCATGCTTTGAGCCGCCGGCCGCATCGTTTTCAGGCGACACCTCGCTCGCAATCCGTACCTTGGAAGACTTCGCATTGCCCGTGCATTGCGACGATGGAGGTAGTCACATGAGAAAGTCGTTCGTCGCGTCCCTGCTTCTTCTCGGAGCAGCCGCGACCCTGGCGACTGGCGCGTTCGCGGCCGTGGACGAGATCTCGCCCAACGAGATCGCCGGCAAGCTGATGAACGCCCAGATGGCCAAGGAACTCCGGATCTCGAAGGCCGCCAGGCTTGGCTCGTCGGGACCCGGGAATGACACGACGTGGGTCGGGTACAACCCGGCGTACGCCGGCAGCAACTACTGGTCGATCGGCGTGGGGAACAACTTCCACGCGCCGGGCGGCACCGGTTACTGGAACTTCGACACGCCGGTCCAGCAGGACTCTCTGCAGGGCTGGTGGCCGACGGCCAACCTGTACACCACGACCGGCGGTCTGACGCTTCCCGACATCCAGCGTCCGTGGTGGGCGAAGGACCAGGGCAACCAGATCAACTACGTCGTGAACCAGGGCCCCGGCCCGAACGGCAAGAAGCGCACCTACGGCGTGCTGGGCGTGTGGCACTCCGACCCGGGCAACGTCATCACGGCCACCATTCCGGGCACGAACCCGGTGGCGCCGTCGTGGACGCCGCTGTCGGGCAACCGCTCCGCGTGGTGCGGCATCCGCGCTTCGGGCGACCTCACGGTCATTGACCCGGAGACGGGCAACGCCTACAGCGGCGACGCGCACCCGTTCCCGTTCATCGGCGCGTCGAGCGCTTCGGGCAACGACCGCAAGTTCCCCGGGTACTGCTCGCAGTGGGACCAGATGCTCTACCGCGACATCACCATTCCGGGAAGCGGGACGGTGCAGGTGCGGTTCAAGTTCCAGACCACGATGTCCACGGGCTTCGGCACGGCCGCGGCGACGCGCACCGGCTGGTTCTCGAAGGACCCGCTGGCCGCGGTGGTCGGCAACTTCATCGAGAGCACGGGCAACCCGACGCCGCCGATTGACTCGTTCAGCGTGTACGTCGGCGTTCCGGTCGAGCCGGTTCCCGGCAGCGATCCGCCGAACGACTTCGTCGCGTCGGACGGCCTCACCTACGAGATCTTCGACCTGCAGCGTCGCTGGTTCTCGGAGGTCATTGACGTCAACAGCGGCGCGCCGTACCGCCAGCTGTTCGGCGCCGCGGGCAACAACACCGCGCAGACGGTGACGGTGGGCTTCGACGCCGCGACGTTCGGCGCCGGCACGGTCCGCCTCGTGTTCCGTCTCAAGACGAACCGCGGGTTCGACGACGAGGCCGGCTCGATCAGCGGCGCGTACTCGTCCGGCGGCGCGGGCGCGGTGCAGCTTGACGACGTCGAGCTCGACACCGGCAGCGGCTTCGCGCTCATCCCGGGCGGCGACTTCGAGAATCAGTCGGACATCGACAACGACACCTCGGTGTCGGCGTCCACCAAGTGGAAGAGCACCGGCAAGCCGCCGGCCGTCTACACGCACATCCGCAACGCGCTCGACCTCGTGTACAACGACATCTGCGGCGCCGTCGGCGCTCCGAACCGCATCTGCAACCTGGCGGGCGGCGTGCTGTCGAACGGCAACTTCGACGACTCGGAGCGACTGGCCGGGACGCTCGGCACCGCGGAGCAGGAGTCGCGCGAGGGTGCGTACTCGCCGGTCATCAACCTCGTCACGTCGGGCCCCTCGACGCCCAACAACATGGGCATCACGGGTGACATGACCGACGCGACCGAGGACTACTACATCTTCTACGAGCTCTACACGGGCTACTTCAACATCTTCAGCGAAGGGAACGGCTGGCAGTTCCACGTGCAGTGCTACCCGGGCAACCAGAGCGACGGCGTCCGGGCGTGGGGCCAGCCGCGCGCGCCCGCGTTCCAGTACTTCAACCCCGATCGTCAGTGCTTCCAGAACCTGGACGCGTTCTACGGCAACGGCATGATCCGTACGTCGAACGCGAACCTGATTCCGGACTCGCTGCGCATCGGCTTCTCGCGTCTCGCGCAGTGCTTCCGCTTCGGCATCTCGGCCGACTGCGGTCTGCCGCTCGGCGCGTACTGGGACAACCTGAGCTTCGCGATGGTCGACGGCGCCGGCACGGCCCCGATCAGCGTGGAGATCTGGAACTGGATCAACGACACGTTCCCGGCGAACGAGAACCCGGCGATCGTGGGCAACCCGGCGGCCTTCGACACCGCGGCGGCCCACATCAAGAGCGGATTCAACATCGCTCAGACGACGGGCAACACCCTCCGGTACAACATCCCGGGTGACACGACCGCGGTCGCCATCGGCATTTCGAACGCGCGTCTGGACATGGTCTTCCGCATCCTGCCGGGTCCGGGCAACTACTCGACCCTCGGTGTGCGGTCGAGCGGTCTGCGCGCGGTGCCGACGTCGCCGGCCGTCATCACGCCGGGCGATGGCACGTTCTGGACGACCTACATCCTCAACAACGGCCCGTACGGCTCGCCGGGTGGTCACCCCGCGGGCGCGCACGAGACGCGTTGGAGCGAGCTGGTGTGGAACTCCGCGCGCTGCGACACGGCCGATCTGAACATCTTCCCGGTGCTGGCGCGCAACGTCGGTCTGACGGCGCTGGGGGGTGGCACGTTCGCGAGCATGCTTCACGAGGACGATCCGAACTACAACACGCTCGGCATCCTCAAGAACATCTGCTTCCTGAACGACACCGCCGGCTCGACGAACGACATCGCGTGCGGCCGTCCGAACGAGGTGCACGCGTGGCCTCCGGCGTGGGTGACCGCCCTTCCGCAGTCGTACACGGGCTGGGACGGCAACCTGCAGACCCGCGAGGGCACCAAGATCCTGCCCGACGGCCTGTTCACGCCGGGCACGCACGTCCAGTACTTCTTCCGTCTCCTGAACCAGACCACGAGCCAGGTGGACCTGTGCCCGGACACGAGCATCGTGTTCCCGCAGAGCACCGAGGGCTCGACGGACGCCCACCGCTGGCAGCAGTTCGCCGTGCTTCCGGACGCCTGGAAGTCGTCGTTCTACGGCGGTCTCGGCGGCGCGTGCGCCCTGTTCGTGGACTGGAACGACCGTCGTGGTAACGAGCGCGTGTGGGTCTCCGTGGCCGACTCGATCGGCGCGACGGCGGTCGACAAGCGCGGCGCCCACAACGGCTGGAGCGGTCCGGGTGGCGTCAGCGTCAACGACCCGGCGTACTTCACGCAGAAGAACGCCCAGGCCGGCACGACGTGGGATCTGTACGGCGTCAAGGCGGCCGAGTCCGTCAACACCGGCTCCGGCTCGCTCGGCGCTCGCCTCGCGAACCGCCCGACGCTGCCGAACGACCTCGCGCTCGGCAAGGAGGCTCGCAACGCTCCGACGTCGCTGATGCTCGAGACGTACTACAAGGTCCTGCTCATCCTGACCGGCGATCTCAACTCGACGATCTTCGGTCCGTTCAACGACAAGTCGAACGACGACGTGGGCATCATCGAGGACTTCATCTTCGGTGCCACCGCCGGTGCGAACCGTGGCGTGCTCTTCCAGGGCAACGGCATGGTCGAGGCCACGGACGGGAACCCGTTCCTGGCGAACTTCTCGGTCTCGCTCCGCAACGCGTCGTACCAGGCGCTGTCGGGCAATCTGGACGCCTGCATGGACCTGATCACGCAGACCGTGATCAATCCGCGCGGCGACATCTACGGTGTTGAGAACTCGTGCCTGGTGACCCAGGACGTGCTCAATGCCGAGGCGGGCGGCGCTCCGGCCTCGCTGTACCAGCCGGTCGGCAACCCGCTGAACTTCCCGTACATCGCCAGCGTGTACCACGATGCAGTCGCCCCGAACTACTGGAAGTCCCTCGTGGACGGCTGGGAGATCGAGGACCTGCAGGGTCGGTACTGCCAGAACTCGTTCGGCCGTACGGCTTACTTCTACAACACGCTCAGCAACGTGTTCGGTTCGATCTGCAACGTGACGGGCCCGAGCTCCATCGTGCTCGACACGCCGAACACCAGCAACGGCAAGATCTTCATGGCGATTCAGAACAACCCCGTCTACAAGGGGTTCGCCACCGTGAACTTCGGCCTGACGAAGGCTGACAAGGTCACGCTGAAGATCTTCGACGTGAGCGGCCGTCTCGTCCGGACGCTCGCCGACGGCCAGATGTTCCGCGCCGGCGAGCACAGCATCGTGTGGGACGGTCTCGACAACTCCGGTCGGACCGTGCCGCGCGGCGTGTACTTCAGCGCGTGGGAGACCGAGGGCGGCGCGTCCGTCCAGCGGAAGATCACGTTCCTGAAGTAGTCTGCCGAGGCAGTTCCCCGGGGGCGGGACCCAGGTCCCGCCCCCGGTTCTATTTCCGCCGCCCTGGCCGCCCCACACGATGCCCGCGGCGCGGCCGAAGCGGCGCGCCGCGGGCGGGTGGAGGCCGCCGCTTCCGCGCGTCGCCACGGGCGTGACGCGGCGCGCGCCGCCCGCCCGGCCGGGAGCCCGGAGCCGGCCGCTCGACATGCGGTCGGGAGGGCGCGCACGGGCGCGCGCGGGCGCACGTCCGAAGCGTCCAAGGCCCACGGAAAGCGGCGGATGCGGCTTGACGCTGGTCTGACGCCCCTGTTAGCCTGCCGCCACTTCCCTTCCACATGACTGGGCGTGCCGGGGGGCGTGAATGCGCTTTCGTGCTGGGCTGTTGCTTGCCATTTTTGGATTGATCGCTTTGGTCGGGTGCCGGAAGGCGCTCGCCCCGAACGTTGACAGAAACCAGGCCCCCGAAACCTGGATCACCGCCGCCCCTCAGGACACGATCACCGTTCGCAACCCCGACGGGACGGTCACGCCGCCCGTGATCGGAAAGATCCCGTTCAGGTTCCGTGTTTACTGGGCCGGCTCCGACCACGATGGGCAGGTGGTCGGCTACTACTGGGCGGTCACCGAGACGGTCGCCACCCCCGGGCTCGACGTCCCGCCGCCGCTGCCGGGCCCCAAGCCGCGCGATTACCGCTATACGACCCGCACCGACAGCACCTTCATCTTCAACGTGCTGGAAGAGACCAACCAGCGGCAGCACGCCTTCTTCATTTACGCGGTGGACAACCAGGGCAAGCCCGATCCGACTCCGGCGCGCATCGTCTTCAACGCCCTGGATCGCTTTCCGCCGATCCCCGTCATCACGCAGGCGTTCGCCACCGGGCTCGTGTTCGACCAGGACCATCCGAACGCTCCGCCCGCGCTCCAGCAGTACGCGATCCGCGACACCTTCGACTCGCGCAACCCGAAGCCCTTCCCGGCGGACACGGTGCCCTCGGGCAGCGCGCTCACCTTCCGCTGGCGCGCCGACCTCGCCGCCGCGAACAATCCGGCGATCGGCTTCAGGTACAAGCTCGAGGAGACCGACTTCGTCGACGTCCCGGCCAGCACCGACTCGGTCCGCTACACCGCCGGCCGCACCGGGGTCGGCAACAAGCAGTTCCTGCTGCGCGCGATTGATCAGGCGGGCGGGGCGCGCACGCAGCCGCCCACCAACCGCTTCTTCCGGGTCAACTTCAGTCCCGACACCTGGTTCTCCGGCCCGCCGGTGGACGTCGGCGCGCTCGGCGCCGGCTGGGTCACGGGTTACGACGGCCGGCCGCGGCGCGTCATCACGCGCTGGCCGTCGGATCTCGGCGGCGCCGGCGATCTCGATTCGCCGGTGCTCAACAGCCTGCTCGGCCCCGACTCGTTCACCGTCATGCCGAAGGACCGCGTGCCGCGCAAGACCTTCTTCGAGATCTACGCCGACTCGCTCTACGTGCGCGCCGAGGACGACACGGTCCACATGAACTCGTGGGTCCTCATCCACGCCGGCGGCTTCGACAGGGACTCGCCGTACAAGGTGCGCGTGGACGGCTTCGCCTTCGACACGCTCGACGGCCAGGTGCTCCAAAAGCGCCCGCCGAACGGCTCGCCCACCGGATTCCGCGCGTTCATGGTGAACGACCTTTCGCCCGGCGGCCCGGCGACCATCTTCCCGACCAGCCCGACCTTCCCGCTCGACGAGGTCCTGCTCGTGCCCGAGCGCCACATCGGCTTCTACATCGGGCTGCAGCAGAGCGGTCGCGTGTACCTCGTCATGCGCGCCGAGGACGGCGACCGCGAGACCGACAACCGCATCACGAACCCGAAGGCGTTCGTGGACTCGGTCGAGCGCGGTCTCATGCCGCCGGAGCGGGCCGTGCTGCGCTCGCGCATCCTCACCTTCTACGTCAACAAGGCGCCCTATCTGAACACGCGCAGCGGCGCCTTCAGCCCCATTGCCGGCACCGCGTTCCCGACGCGGACCATTCCGCTCAACCTGCTGTCGCTCGACTCCGACCCGTTCCCGCGCGGCCAGATCGAGATCGGCGGGCCGCGGCGGGCCGCGCCGCCGCCGACTCCGACGTTCCGCTACACGGTCTTCCTGCGCGGCACGAACACGGCCGGGCGCGACACGACGTACATCCCGGCGCTGCCCGGCTACTTCCGGGCGCCCACGCCGCCGAGTTCGATCGCGGTGCCCGACTTCATGACCGGGACGAACCTGCGCGTCGAGGTCGAGCTGTGCGACTTCCCGGACGCGGACTTCCAGCCCGGCCAGGGCCGGTGCCGCTCGTATTCGTTCCCGTGCAGCGTTCCCCCGCCCCCCGCGCAGGCCTCGGCCCAGAGCGCGTCCGTCACGATCCACCGACCGGGTGACTCCGCGACGCGGAGTGGGAGTGTGCTTCGATGATCCGCCGTTTCTTCCTGCTGGCGGCGCTCGCGCTGCCGTTCGGCGGCCTGCTCTCCGGGTGCGGTGAGAAGGCCAGCATCGGGGCCGCGCTCAATCAGCCCCCGACCGTGCGCATCACCAACGCGCCGCGCAGCGCGCGCGACACCGTGTACTACGCGGTCACGCTCAACTGGATCGGGCACGATCCCGACGGCCGCGTCGAGTACTTCCTGTACGCGGTGGATCCGCCGTCCGCCCCGTCGCCGGGCAACGACACGGTGTGGGTGCGCACCGAGCGCAGCGAGCAGATCATCCTGTTCAACTCGACGCGCTCCGACCCGGCGCGTGTCAAGGCCGAGGACCCGCACGTCTTCGTGATCAAGGCGGTGGACGACCGCGGCGCGCAGTCGGCCCCGGCGGTGCGAGCGTTCTGGTCGCAGACCGACGCCCCCAGCGTCCAGATCAGTGCGCCGCGACCGCGCGTCGGACAGCGCGCGTACGTCACTCCGGCCATCCGCATCACGTGGTCGGGCGACGACTTCGACGGCGTCTTCACCAAGAAGCCCGTAAAGTACAAGTACAAGCTGCTCACGGACCTCACCGAGGTCACGCAGACCACCGCCCGAACCTCGCCCGTCGGCCCCGACACCGTGCGTCGCTTCTACGCGCCGCTCAACTTCGCGGGATGGGACTCGACGACCGCCGACACCACGCAGGTTCAGTTCACCAACCTCGTCCCCGACAACGAGTACGTGTTCTGCGTGATCGCCATCGACGAGGCGGGCGCCTACTCGCCGGTCTTCACGTTCAGCACCAACATGCTGTGGTTCCGCGTGACGTTCGCCGGTCCGCGCAATCCACGCATCACCATGTTCAACGACTTCTTCCAGTACACCTATCCGCAGGGCTCGTATGAGCCGCTCAACCCGGCCCGCTGGGTCAATCTCGAGGTGCCGGCGAACCAGCCCATCACGTTCAACTGGTTCGCGGAGGCCACGGACGGGTCCGCCATGCGCAGCTACCGCTGGGCGGTGGACATCCTCGACCTCACGGACGAGACGCCGCGCCAGAGCCTCGACGACATTTCCCGCTGGAGTTCGAAGGACCTCGGCACGACCTCGGCGACGATCGGGCCGTACGCGGGCAGCGACACAATCAAGACCTTCTACCTCGAAGCCGAGGACATCAACGGCCTGGTGAGCCTCGGCATCATCAAGTTCAAGGTCATTCAGGCGACGTTCGAGAAGCCGCTGCTGGTCGTGAAGGACTACCGCCTGCAGGTGGACAGCCGTTCGCCGGGACAGACGTTGTGTCTCGACCCGCCGCGCGGGCAGTGGCCCACGGTGGCCGAGCTCGACACCTTCCTGTTCGCGCGCGGCGGGTTCCCGTGGCGGTGTTATCCGCCGGGCATCGTGAGCAAGCCCGGGATTTTCGCCGGCTACACGTTCGACACGCTGGGGACGCGCAGCGGGCAGGAGGACCTGACCGTCAAGCTGTCCACCCTCGGCCGCTACCGCAAGGTCATCTGGATCTCGGATCGCAACGCCGCGGCCTTCGACCAGGGGGGCAACAGCAGCACGCCGATGGGCGCGCTCAAGTACATGAGCGGACCGAACCGCGCCAACACGCTGGCCACGTTCGTGCGTCAGGGCGGCAAGGCCTGGCTGCTCGGCGGCGGGGCGGGGGCGTCCACCAACATCTGGTACGACCGGCAGAACAACAACACCACCCAGCCGGCGCCGAGCGAGACGTACTCGGTGGACAACCAGGGCGAGCTGGGGCCGGGCCGCTTCATGTACGACCTTGCGAAGTGGCAGTCGGAGTTCAAGGCGGTGTACGCGCCCATGCAGATCAACCGGCTGTTCGGGCGCAACAGCGCCCTTCCGCCGTACTCGACCTCGACGCTGCCGACGCAGCTCGCGGGCCACAGCCTCTCCGCGGGCGACTCGTTCCCGCCCAACCGCGATTCGCGCTTCAGTTCCGACTTCTATTACACGCGCTTCTACCTCGAGTACCTGAGCCGTCCGAACAACTACCAGGAGGACTTCGACCCGGGTCCGGGCGAGAATTTCCAGTCGGCCCTCGACACGCTCTACTACGCGGTGGGCGCGTCGCTGGTGCCGCCGGCCTCCAACCCGCGAAACGTCGCCATGACCGTGTACCCGGCGTGGCAGCGCGATCCGTCGGCCAAGATCATCTTCACGGGATTCGACATCTGGAGCTGGCGGCGGACCCAGTGCAAGTCCATCCTGGATTTCGTCCTCCAGCAGCTGTGGGGCGAGTTCCCGAACCCGGCGCCCATGGTGCGCGCCACGCCCGCGCGGTTCCCGGCGGGGGCCGCGCGCGCGGTCGCGCCGCCGGAGCGCCAGGGCTCGCCGTCCATCACGTCCACGCGGTCGCTCCGGACCGCGCCGTCTCCCGGCCGGTAGCCCGGGGAGCCGCCGAATGACGCGATCCACGCTTCGCCTTCGACTTCCGGTCGCCGGCGTCGCGCTGGCGCTGGCGCTGGCCTTCACGGCCGGCGCCGGCGCGGGCTCGACCGCCGGCGCGCAGGTGACCGGTTTCCCTCGGATTCCGCTGTGGTCGTATCCGGGCGCCTATTGCGCCACCTGCCCCGACACCATCGCCGAGCGTCCGCGCACCGTCACCGTCCGCTTCCTGCGGAGCCGCGTGGCCGAGGCCCGGGCCGACTTCGGCGGGTACCGCATCTACCGCGTGACCGGCGCGCCCGACACCGCGCGCATGGTCCTCGTCCGGCGCTTCTCGCTCAACCCGAACAGCGAGTTCACGTGGTACTTCTCGCGCGTGGACCGCAACGATCTCCAGTTCAAGAAGAACGGGGTGGTCGTGCACGACTCGGTCGTCACCTTCGTGGACCCCGACTCGGCCGGGAGCTACGTCAAGGTGTGTCGCTTCGTGGACAACGTCGGTCGCTGCCTGTCGCGCGGCGACTCGATCATGGTGCTGCAGCCGCCGCCCGGACCGCACGACGGCTTCCGCACGTACTACGCGATCACCTACGAGGCGCTCAACACCTCGGAGGACGGCAACTACGCCGACCTCGACGTGCCCGGGCGCGACGTGTTCGACAACTACGCGCGCTGCGGCACGCCGGGCGACTCGTCCACCTGCCCGATCGTCAACCTCAACCACAAGGCTCTGAACCTCACGCCGCCGCCCGGGGCGCCGACGCTGGAGCCGACGCGCGGTCCGCAGCCGGACCTCGAGCGCGTGCGCGTGGTGCCCAACCCGTACCGCGCCGCCGAGGCGTGGGACCGGCCGGGCGAGGGCGAGGTGCACTTCGTCAACCTGCCGTCGAGCGCGACGATCAAGATTTTCACCGTCGCCGGCGACCTCGTCGCCGAGCTCCGCCATCAGGACACGGTGCGGGACTTCGCGCGCTGGGACCTGCGCAACGGCGACGGCCAGCAGGTCACCTCGGGCATCTACCTGTACCGGGTGGAGTCCGGGACCTTCGCCTTCCAGGACCGCTTCATCGTCATCCGCTGAGCGCGGGCGGCCCCGACGGGCCGCCCGCTCCGTCATTCCGGGACCCGCCATGCGCCTGCAGATCGACGTCACGGTGTGGCGCGGCCCCATCGCCGAGGCGCGACACCGCGTGCAGGCGGCGGTGTGCGATCCCGCCGGCGCCACGCTCGCCGCCACCGCGGGGGCCGGCGCGGTGACGGGCTTTCGCTCCGCGGCCAAGCCGTTCCAGGCACTGCCCCTCCTCGAGCGCGGCCACGACCGTCGCTTCGGACTGGACGACGAGACGCTCGCGGTGCTGTGCGCCTCGCACACCGGAAGCCCGCGCCACGTCGCGTGCGTGCGCGCCCTGCTCGCGCGCCTCGGCCTCGAAGAACGCCACCTCGCGTGCGGCTTCCACCCGCCGGAGGACCCCGAGTCGCAGGCGGCGCTCGCCGCCGGGCGCGAAGCGCCGTCGCCGGTGTTCAACAACTGCTCGGGCAAGCACGCCGGCATGCTCGCGCTCGCGCTCGCCGAGGGCTGGCCGGTGGAGGGCTACGAGCGTCCGGACCATCCCGTGCAGCGGCTCATGCTCGCGTCGGTGGCCGAGGCCGCGGGCGTGGCCCCCGAGGCCGTGCCGTGCGGGGTGGACGGCTGCAGCGTGCCGGCCTTTGGCCTGTCGCTTGCGGCGATGGCGCGCGCCTACGCGCGTCTGGCCGCCGCGCGCCGCGACGGCGACGCGCGCGAGCGGGCGATGGCGCGCGTGCGCGACGCCATGATCGCCCATCCGCGCGCCACGGCCGGCGCGGGCCGCTTCAGCGCCGCGCTCATGGAGGCGGCGGGCGGCGCGGCGATCTCCAAGGTCGGCGCCGAGGGGCTCGAGTGCGTGGGGTTGCCCGAGCGCGGCCTCGGGCTCGCCGTCAAGTGCGAGGACGGGGCCGCGCGCGCCGTGCCGCCCGCCGTGGTGGCGCTGCTCGAGACGCTGGAAGCGCTTGCCCCCGGGCGCCTCGCGTCGCTCGGCGCGTGGCGCGCCCCGGAGGTGCGAAACCACGCCGGGCGCGCGACCGGGACCATCGAGGCCGCGGTGCGCGTGCTCTCGGGCGCCGGCGCCTGAGCGCCGCGGGGCCGGGGCCGTGACGCCGAGGGGCACGCCGGAACGCCGCGCGCGGGGCGCCGCGCCGCGCCGCGCGGCGAGCACCGTGCGCGCCGGCGGCGCCGCGTGCGCCGCGTGGCTCGCGGTCCTCGCGTGGGCCGTGGCCGCGCCCGCGCCCGCGCGCGCGTCCGCGTCCGACGCGCCACCCGCCGCGCCGGCCGCGCTCGCGCGGGGGGCTGCGCCGTCGCCCGAGGCGCTGCGCCGGCTGCACCCGTCCCTGCGCGCCGCCGCGCTCGATTCCGCCGCGCCGCCGCGCACGGTGTGGGTCGTGCTGCGCGACAAGGGCGTGGCGCCGGGCGCCGAAGAGCGCCGCGCGCTCGCGGCGGCGCTCGGCGCGCTGTCGGAGCGCTCGCTGCGCCGCCGTCTGCGCGCCGGCATGTCCCCGCCGGTGGATGTCCACGACCTGCCGCTTTACGCGCCGTACCTCGAGGCGCTCGCCGCGCTCGGCCACCGGCCGATCGCCGCCTCGCGCTGGCTCAACCGCGTCGCCGTGCGCGCGGACGGCGCGGCGCTCGCGGGGCTCGCCTCGCTCCCGTTCGTGGCGGCGGTGCGCCCCGCGCCGGCCGCGCTGCGGGCGCCCGAGCCTCCCGCCGGCCCGCCGCCGGCGCTGCCGCCTGGCGGCGCCCTCGCCTCGCGCCCGGCCGCACCCGGGGCGGCCCTCGATCCCGGCCGCAACCGCGCCGCGCTCGTCCAGATCGGCGCCACCGCGCTCCACGACTCGGGCCACACCGGCGCGGGCGTGCTCGTCGCGGTGTTCGACGAGGGCTTCAACGGCTTTGACGTCCACGAGGCGCTCGCGCCGCGCCGGCCCGCGCCCGGCCACGTGCGCGACTTCGTCGAGGGCGACACGGTCGTCACCGACGCCGGCGACCCCTTCGGCTTCGACCACGGCACGCAGGTGCTCGGCCCGCTCGCGGGCGCGGCGCCCGGCGCGTACCTGGGCGCGGCGCCGGGCGTGTCCCTCGCGCTGGCGCGCACCGAGACCGCCGACTTCGAGCGGCGCGTCGAGATGCACTGGTGGGCGATGGCCGCCGAGTGGGCCGACAGCCTCGGCGCCGACGTCATCAGCTCGTCGGTCGGCTACTCGCTGTTCGATCCGCCCGAGGCCGGGCTGACGCCCGACAGCCTCGACGGCGCCACCGCCGAGATCACCGTCGCGGCCCGCATCGCCGCCGCGCGCGGCATGCTCGTCGTCAACTCCGCGGGCAACGCCGGCGCCTCGCCGTGGCGCAGCGTGCTCGCGCCGGCGGACGCGCACGGCGACAGCGTGCTGGCGGTGGGCGCCGTGGACGCCTTCGGCGCGCTCGCCTCGTTCTCCTCGCTCGGCCCCACCGCCGACGGCCGCATCAAGCCCGACCTCGTCGCCCTCGGCGTCTCCAACCCGACCCCCGAACCGGGCGGTCCGGCGGCGTACGGCACGCACAGCGGCACGTCGTTCTCGGCGCCGCTCGTCGCCGGGCTGGCCGCGTGCCTGCTTGGCGCGCGCCCCCAGTGGCGCCCGGTGGACGTGATCGCCGCGCTCAAGGGCACCGCCTCGCGCGCCGGCGCTCCCGACAACCGCTACGGCTGGGGCCTTCCGAACGGCGGCGCCGCCCTGTGCGTGGACCCCGCGGCCGGACCGGCCGGGCTGCCGCCGCCGCCCGGCAAGGCCCGGCTGCTCGGGCCCAACCCGCTCGTCGCGGGCGGACCGCCGGTGCGGGTGCGCTTCACGGTCGGCGGGGTGATCGCCGGCGACCTCGAGGGCCGCGCCGAGGTGCACGACGCCGCCGGACGCCGTGTGCGCACCCTGTGGCGCGGGCCGGCCGCGCGCGGCCAGTGCGTGGACGTGGCCTGGGATGGACGCGGCGCGGGCGGCGAGCGCGCGGTCCCGGGCATCTATTACATTTCCCTCTCCGCGGGCGGCGAGACCAGCGCCGTGCGCGTCGTCGCGCTGCGATGAGCCGTGCCCCGCGCGGGGACGGCCCCGACCGAAAGGACCCCCGACGATGAAGCGCTTCATCCTCCCGCTCCTCGCCGTCGCCGTGTGGCCCGGCGCGGCGGGGGCTTCGCCCGCCGTGCGCGAGGCGACCCTCCCCAACGGCCTGCGCGTCCTCCTGGCTCCCGACTCGCTCGCGCCCGGCGTGGACGTGGCGGTGTGGTACCGGGCCGGCGTCCGCTGGGAGCCAGCGCGCGGAAGCGGCCTCACCCACCTGCTCGAGCGCCTCATGTTCGAGGGCTCGGCGAACGTCGGCGACGGCGAGCACGCGCGCCGCGTGCGCGGCGAGGGCGGCGCGTGCAACGTGACGAGCGGCCCCGACTTCAGCTGCTTCTGGCAGACGCTTCCGCCGTCGGGCCTCGGCCTCGCGCTGCGCCTCGAGGCCGACCGCATGGCGTCGCTGCGCATCACCGCCGCCTCGCTCGCGCGCGCGAAGCGCGAGGCGCGCGAGGACGTGCGGCGCGCCGCCGAGCACAGCGCCCTCGGCCGCGCGCTGTCGAGCCTCTACGCCGCCGCCTACCCGGGACATCCCTACGCGCGCCCGCTGCGCGGTCTCGACGCCGAGCGCGACGCGGTCACGCTCGCGGCGGCCAGGGCGTGGTGGACCGAGCGCTACGGGCCGGACGGCGCGCTCCTCACGGTGACCGGCCGATTCGATCCCGATTCGGCGCTCGCGCTGGCGCGCCGCACGGTGGGCGCGGTGGCGCGCCGCACGGCGCCGCCGGCGCGGCCGCTGCCGCCGCCGCAGGCGGAGGGGGAGACGCGCGTCACGCTGCGCGCCGAGACGCCGACGCCGCTGCTCGTGCTCGGCTGGCGCGCGCCCGCCGGCGGCGACACCGCGCGCGTCGCGCTGCGCGCCCTGGCGCGGCTCTACGCCGGCGGGCCGGCGTCGCGCCTCATGCGCGGACTTCAGCGCCCCGAGACGCCGTTCCTGCTGGCGAGCGACGGCACCGCCAGCCTGCGCCGCGAGGGCTCGCTGCTGTACGCGGTGACGCTCGTGCGTCCGGGGGCCGACACCTCGGCCGTCGAGGGCGCGGCGTTCGTCGAGGCCAACCGCCTCGCGGCCGAGGCTCCCGACGCCGAGGACCTCGAGCGCGCGCGCGCCGAGGTCGAGCTCGAGCTGCGCGCCGAGCTCGAGACGGCGCGCGGGCGCGCCGCGCAGCTCGGCACGGCGCACTTCGTGGCCGGCGACTGGCGCGAGGCCGAGCGCGACCTCGCGCGCATCACGCGCCTCACCGCCGAGGACGTGCGGGCCATGGCGGCGCGCGTGTTCCGGCCCGAGAACGCGGTCGTCGTGTGGGTGCACCCGTCCGCGACCGTCGCGCAGGGAGGGGCCCGATGATGCGCGGCACGCGTTCCACCCGGCGCCGCGCGGCCGCCGCCGCCGCGCGCTCCCCGCTGCTCGCGGCCGCAGCGCGCGCCGTCGCGGCGCTCGCCGCCGCGCCCGCGCTCGCCGCCCTCCTCGCCGTGCCGGCCGCCGCGGCGGCGCCCGGCTGGAGCGTGCCGAAGCCCGTCGAGCGCACGCTGACGAACGGCCTGCGCGTGCTGGTGTTCCCGGACGCCCGCAGCGGGCTGGTGCAGGTCACGCTGCGCCTGCCGGCCGGCGTGGACGCCGAGCCCGAGGGACAGTCGGGGCTCGCGCAGATCACCGCGCAGCTCGCGCTGCGCGGGACCGCGACGCGTGACGCGGCGGCCTTCGCGCGCGATCAGGCCGCGCTCGGCGCGACCCTCCATGCGTCCGCGGCGCGCGAGTGGGCCACGGTGAGCGGGCTGTTCCTCGCGCCGCGCTGGACCGAGGGCCTGGCGCTGGTGGCGGACGCCGCCTCGAGCCCGGTGTTCCTCGACAGCGAGGTGCTGCGCGCGGTGCTCCAGTCCACGCGCGCCGTCGAGGCCGCGCAGGCCAGCCCGGCGGCGGTGGCCGACGAGCGCCTGTGGCTCGAGGCGCTCGCCGGGCACCCGGGCGCGCGCCCGACCTCGGGCGCTCCGGAACAGCTGTCGCGCCTGAACCGCGAGGCGGTGCGCAGCTTCCACCGCGAACGCTGGCGGCCCGGCGGTTCGGTGCTCATGATCGCCGGCGCGGTGGAGCCCGAGGCCGCCTTCGCCGCCGCCGCCGAGGCGTTCCGCCTGTGGAGCGGCGCGGCCGCGCCGCGCGCGGCGGCCACGCCGGCCGCGCGGCCGGCGCGCGTCGTGATCGTGGACCGGCCCGCCGAGACGGTCGAGGTGCGGCTCGGCGCCGCCGTGCCGGGGCGTGCGGCGGCCGACGACGCGGCGCGCTCGCTCGCCGCGCGCCTGTTCGAGGAGTCGCTGGCGCGGCGCGCGGCCGGCTGGGGCCGCACCGGGGGCGACGCGCGCGCCGCGTTCGCCACGCTGCGCGACGAGGGGCTGTGGTCGGTGGCGGCCTCGGCACCGGCCGACTCCGCGGCGACGCTCGTGCGGCGGCTGCGCGCCGCATGGCGCGACGCGCTCGCCGCGCCGCCCGCCGCGGCCGAGGTGCGGCGCGCGGCCGCGGCCGCGGCCGGGGGGTTCCCCTTCCAGTTCGAAACCCTTGCCGGGCGCCTCGCGGTGTGGAACACGGCCGACCACGTCGGCGCCACGGCGGCGCTCGATGGCTGGGCGGCGGCGGTGCGCGCGCTCACCCCGGCCGACGTGCACGCGGCCGCGCGGCGCGGGCTCGACCTCGACCGCCTCACGATCGTCGCGGTCGGTCCGGCGGCGCGCCTCGAGAAGGCGCTCGCCGCGTTCGGCCCGGTCGAGGTGGTGCGCCCGGCGGCCGCGGTCGCCGGGACGCTCGAGGCCTCGCCCGAGGAAGAGGCCGAGGGCCGTCGCCTCGTCGGACTGGCGCTCGCCGCGCACGGCGGCGAGGCCGCGCTGCGCGGCATCCTCGACTCGGTCACCGACAGCCGCGTCGTGCTCACCCTGCAGGGCCAGATCATCGAGGGCCGGCTGCGCCAGATGCGCAAGGAGCCGGACAAGCTCATCTTCCTGACGAGCTATCAGAACGTCGAGCAGCGTCAGGTGCTCAATGGCCGGCGCGCGTGGACGCAGACCAGCCGCGGCGAGACGCGCGAGGCCGACAGCCTCGGCGTCGAGACCCTGCGCAACGGCTTCCACTCCGACCTGCCGCACCTGCTGCGGCTCGCCGCCGATCCGGCCACGCGGCTCGCGGCGCGCGGCACGGAGCGCATCGGCGGCATCGTCGCGCGCCGCGTCGAGGCGGTGCTGCCGAGCGGCGACCGCCGCACCTTCCTGTTCGACGCCGAGACGCACCGCCTCGCGGCGATGGACGCGACCGAGATGGTCGCCGGGGGGCCGGTCCCGGCGCGGCGCCTGTACCGTGACTACCGGACGGTCGAGGGCGTAGTCTGGCCCCATGAGGAGGAGCGTCAGATCGCCGGGGAACGCCTGATGCTGATCAGCACCGAAAGCGTGCGGTTCAACACCGGCGTGCGGGACGCCGACTTCGCACCTCCGTCGGCCGCCCCCGCGCCCGGGCGCTGAACGTGCGCGCCACGGACTTCATTGCGGGACGCCGCATCCCACGGCGGCGCCCGATGACATCGAGGAGGACGCAGTGACCGAGAGCGTGATGAACGCCGACACCGAGGGCGAGGCCCCGTCGGCGGTGAAGTACGTCTATTTCTTCGGCGACGGCGGCGCCGAGGGCAACGCCGCGATGCGCGACACCCTCGGCGGCAAGGGCGCCGGACTGGCCGAGATGACCAACGCCGGAGTGCCCGTGCCGCCGGGGTTCACCATCGCGACCGACGTGTGCCGCTGGTACTACGCGCACGGCCGGACCTTGCCGCCCGGCTTCGAGGCGGAGCAGGCCGCGGCGCTGGCGCGCCTCGAGCGCGTCATGGGCAAGCGCCTCGGCGACCCGGCCGACCCGCTGCTCGTGTCGGTGCGATCGGGCGCCAAGTTCTCGATGCCGGGCATGATGGACACCATCCTCAACCTCGGGCTCAACGACCGTTCGGTGCTCGGGCTGGCCGCCCGGTCCGACAACCCGCGCTTCGCGTGGGACTGCTACCGGCGCTTCCTGCAGATGTTCGGCTCGGTCGTGCTGGGGCTCGAGAAGCGCGAGTTCGAGGAGCACCTCGAGGAGTTCAAGCACCGCCGCAAGGCGAAGACCGACCAGGACCTCAACGCCTTCGACCTCGAGAAGCTCGCCGCCAACTTCAAGGCGCTCGTGCGTCAGCGCGCCGGCCGCGACTTTCCGCAGGACCCGGTCGAGCAGCTCGCCATGGCGCGCGACGCGGTGTTTCGCTCGTGGATGAACGAGCGCGCCATTTACTACCGCAGGCAGAACCGCATCCCCGACGACCTCGGCACCGCGGTCAACGTGCAGGCCATGGTGTTCGGCAACCTCGGCGACCACTCGGCCACCGGCGTCGGCTTCACGCGCAATCCCGCCACCGGGGACAACCACTTCTACGGCGAGTACCTCATCAACGCGCAGGGCGAGGACGTCGTCGCCGGCGTGCGCACGCCGCACCCGATCGCCAACCTCGAAGTCGAGATGCCCGAGGCCTACCGCGAGCTGCGCGAGATCACCTCGCGGCTCGAGCGGCATTACCGCGACGTGCAGGACTTCGAGTTCACCATCCAGGAAAACCGCCTCTACCTGCTGCAGACGCGCACCGGCAAGCGCACCGCGCAGGCCGCGGTCAAGATCGCGGTGGACATGGTGCACGAGGGGCTCATTAGCAAGGAGGAGGCGGTGCTGCGCGTCGAGCCCGCGTCGCTCGACCAGCTCCTCCACCCGCGCATCGACCCCAAGGCCAAGCTCCCCGAGCTGGCGCGCGGCCTCGCGGCCTCGCCGGGCGCGGCGGTCGGCATGGCGGTGTTCGACGCCGACACGGCGGCGGCCTGGGGCCACGAGAAAAAGAAGGTCGTGCTCGTGCGCAAGGAGACCACGCCCGACGACATCCACGGCATGGACGCCGCGCAGGGCATCCTCACCGCGACCGGCGGCATGACCTCGCACGCGGCCGTGGTCGCGCGCGGCATGGGCAAGCCGTGCGTGTCCGGCGCCGGCTCGATCCGCGTGGACGACAAGGCGCGCCTCATGACGGTGGACGGCGTGACGGTGCGGGAAGGCGAGTGGATCTCGCTCGACGGCTCGACCGGCCAGGTGTTCCTCGGTCAGGCCGCGACGATCGACGCCGCGGTGAGCGGCGAGTTCGCGGTGTTCATGAGCTGGGCCGACGAGTTGCGGCGCATGAAGGTGCGCGCCAACGCCGACGTGCCGCGCGACGCGAAGCAGGCGCGCGCGTTCGGCGCCGAGGGCATCGGCCTGTGCCGCACCGAGCACATGTTCTTCGCCGAGGACCGGCTGCCGTGGGTGGTGCAGATGATTATGAACGCGCCGCGCGCCAAGGCGCTGCGCGACAGGCTCCGCGCCAAGCTCGCCGAGCTCGACGGCGCCGACCGCGTGACCGCGAAGCGCCTGCGGGCCGAAGCGGCGGCGCTCAGGGCGCAGCTCGCGAAGCCGGAGAAGGCGTACCGGCAGGCGCTCGCCCGGCTGCTGCCGCTCCAGCGCAGGGACTTCGCCGGGCTGTTCGAGGCCATGGACGGCTACCCGGTGACGATCCGCACGCTCGATCCGCCGCTCCACGAGTTCCTGCCCAAGCGCGAGGACCTCATGGTGGACATCGCGCGACTGCCGCGCGCGACGGCCGCGCAGAAGAAGGAGATGGCGAAGCGCTACCGGCTGACCGTGGCCGGCCTCAAGAAGGGGATGCCCGAGCTGCTCCACCGCGTCGAGGAGCTGCACGAGTTCAACCCCATGCTGGGCCACCGCGGCTGCCGCCTCGGCATCACCTACCCCGAGGTCACCGAGATGCAGGCGCGCGCCATCTTCGAGGCCGCCGTGGCGTGCGGCAGGAAGGGCATCAAGGTCGTGCCCGAGATCATGATTCCGCTCGTCGGCCACGTCCTCGAGCTCAAGGACCAGGCGGCCGTCGTGCGGCGCGTGGCCGAGGAGGTCATGTCGAAGGCCGGCGTGCGCGTCGAGTACCTCGTCGGCACCATGATCGAGGTGCCGCGCGCCGCGGTCACCGCCGACCAGGTCGCCGAGGAGGCGCAGTTCTTCTCGTTCGGCACCAACGACCTGACGCAGCTCACGTTCGGGTTCTCGCGCGACGACGCGGGCAAGTTCCTCCCCGAGTACGTCGCGCGCAAGGTGCTGCCGCACGACCCGTTCGTGTCCATTGACGTGCAGGGCGTCGGCGCCCTCGTGGAGTGGGCCGTGCAGCGCGGCCGCGCCACGCGCCCCAACCTCAAGGTGGGGATCTGCGGCGAGCATGGCGGCGACCCGCACTCGGTCGAGTTCTGCCACCACGCCCAGCTCGACTACGTCTCGTGCTCGCCGTACCGCGTGCCCATCGCGCGGCTCGCGGCGGCGCAGGCGGCGGTGCGGGGCAGGGCGCAGGGCAGCGATCAGCGCTGAGGACGGCGATGCGTCACGCCCGCGGGGCGGCCGGCGACGGCCGCCCCGCCGCGCTTGCCGCGGGCGGCGCGGCGCTCGAGGTCGCGGTCGTCATCCCGGCGCTCGACGAGGAGGGCCCGCTGCCCGGCGTGCTGGCTGCGATCCCGCGCGCCGGCGAGGGCTGGCGCGTCAGCCGCGTGGTGGTCGTGGACAACGGCTCGCGCGACCGCACCGCCGAGGCGGCGCGCGCCGCCGGCGCCGAGGTGGTCGCCGAGCCGCGGCGCGGCTACGGCGCGGCGTGCCTCGCCGGGCTCGCGCGCCTCGCCGCGCGTCCGCCGGACGTGGTGGCGTTCCTCGATGCCGACCACAGCGACGACCCCGCCGAGCTGCCCGCGCTGCTGGCGCCGCTCGTCGCGGGACGCGCCGATCTCGTGATCGGCTCGCGCGTGCTGGGGCGGTCGGAGCCGGGGGCGCTCACGCCCGTCCAGTCGTTCGGCAACCGGTTCGCGGCGGTCCTCATGCGCGTGCTGTTCGGCGCGCGCTTCACGGACCTCGGGCCGTTCCGCGCCGTGCGCTGGTCGGCGCTGGCGCGCCTCGGCATGCGCGACCGCGACTACGGCTGGACCGTCGAGATGCAGACGCGCGCGCTGCGCGCGCGCCTGCGCTGCGCCGAGGTCCCGGTGCGCTCGCGGCGCCGCCGGCTGGGGGCGTCCAAGGTGTCCGGCACGCTGCGCGGCGCGGCCGGGGCGGGCTGGAAGATCCTGTTCACGATCGCGCGGGTGCGCCTCGGCGGCTGAGACCGCCGCCGGGGGCCTTGCCGCGCGCTCCGGGCGCGGCGTAGGCTGCCGGCGGACGCCCCCCTCGGAGGCCGCGTGTTCGTCGAGGAAGAACTTCAGGAACTGCGCAGGGAGCGCTTCGCGCCGCGCGCCGCCGTGCGCTCCGTGCGCGCGCTCGCCGGCCGCGTGCGCGAGGCGATGGTCGCCAACCCGGGCGCCGTGCGCTCGGTGTGGGCGCTGGCACTGGGGTTCTTCGCCGCCGACTTCCTTGGCGCCGCGGCGCTCGTGATGGGGGCCGAGCGCCATCTCGCGGTGTCGTTCTTCCTGTGGACCGCGTCGGGCATCGCCGTCGCCTTCGCCGCCACCACGCTCTCGATCGACCTGCTGCGCGACCGCGACGGGTTCCGTCTGTCCGCCATCAACGTGCCCACCGCGCTCACCCTGCTGCGCGTGGCGATGCTGCCGGGCATCGTGCTGTGCCTGCTCGAGCGCCATCTCGCGCTGGCCTTCGCGCTGTACGCGGTGGCCATGCTCACCGACGTCGCCGACGGCTGGGTGGCGCGCCGCTTCGGCCAGATCACCGCGCTCGGCACGGTCATGGACCCCATCGTGGACATCGTCTTCAACCTCGCGGTGCTCGCCGGGCTGTGGGCCGCCGGGCTGCTGCCGACGTGGGTGTTCGCGACCGGCGCGCTGCGCTACGCGGTGCTGCTCGTCGGCGGCGCGTGCCTATGCCTGTTCGTCGGCCCGGTGCGCATTCAGCCGACATGGTTCGGGCGCATGACCGGCGTGCTCATGTCGGGGCTCGTCGGCCTGCTCGTGGTGCTGCGCCTGCGCGGCGGCGCGGCCGGCGAGCGCCTCGTGCCCCTCACCGAGATCGCGCTCGGCGTGCTGCTCGCCGCCACGGTGGTCCAGGGCGTGGCGCTCGGCTGGTACAACTTCAAGGTCATGACCAGCGAGGCCGCCACGCGCGGCCGCGTCGTCGGCGACGTGCGCTGGGGACGGCGGTGAGCGCCGCGCGCTGCGCGCTCCGGAGGCGCGCGTGAGCCCCGCGCCCGCGCTCGAGGGCGACCTGCGCGTCTTCCTGCCGGCCGAGGTGCTGCAGCTCCTCTCGCTGGCGCAGGCCAACGGACGGCTCGAGCTGCGGCGAGAGAGCGAGCGCGCGGACGTGTACTTCGAGCGCGGCCGGCCGGTGTTCGCGCGCACCGACGGCCAGACCGTGCGCGCCGGGCAGGTGCTCGTCCACCGCGGGTGGCTGTCGCCCGAGGCGCTCGAGCTGGCGCTCGCCATGCAGCAGGACCACCCGGGCCGCCGCCTCGGCGAGATGCTGCTCGCGAACGGCGTCATCACCCCGGAGCAGCTGCAGGAGGCGGTGCGCGACGTGCTGCGGCGCATCATGTACGGCCTGCTGCTGTGGCGCGACGGCAGCTTCCGGTTCTTCCCCGGCGAGCGGCCGGCGGCCGAGGACATCCAGCTCGACCTCGACCTCGACCGGCTGATTCTCGAGGGCCTCAAGGACGCCGACCACCGGCGGGCGGCCGCCTCGGGCGAGGCGCGCGAGGGCCCGAAGCCGCGCGGCGCGTGACCGGCGCCCGGCACCCTGACAAGTCCGGAACCCGCGCGCGGCGCGCCTGCGCTAGGCTTCCGCGGCGCGCGACCGCCGCGCGCTCCGGACGCGCCGGCGGCGGCATCCGCCGCGGCGCGTCCGGCTCCCGGCCGTGCCCGAGCCCGCCCTGCGCCCCACCGTGAACGACGTCGCCTTCCACCTCGCCCCGAACGCCCCGTGGCTGCCGCTCGCGCTCCTGAGCGCCGGCGCCGTGGCGCTCGCGCTGTGGGCGTACCGCTTCGCGATTCCGCCGCTGCCCGCCTTCGCGCGCCGCGCCCTCGCCACGCTGCGCGCGGCGGCGCTGCTCGCGTTGCTGTGGCTGCTCGCCCAGCCGGTGCTGCTGCGCGCGCGCGGCGGCGAGGCGCGCGTCGTGGTCCTGCTCGACCGCTCGGCCAGCATGGATCTGCCCGCCGCGCCGAACGCCGCCGGCGGCGCGCCCGCCCGATCGCGCGCCGCGGCCGCGGAGCGCGCGGTCGCCGCGCTGCGCTCGGCGTGGCGCGGGCGCGCCGCGCTCGAGGTCGTGCCGTTCGCCTCGCGCCTCGCGGCCGACTCGGCCGACGCCGGCCCGCGCGGCGCCACCGCGCTCGGCGACGCGCTCGCCGCCCTCGGGCGCGCGCCCGCCGGGGAGGCGGCGGGGGCGGTGGTGGTGGTCTCGGACGGGGCGGTGAACGCCGGCGAGGACCCGGTGAGCGCGGCGCGCGCGCTCGGGCTCCCGGTGCACGCGGTGCTCATCGGCGACCCGGGCGGCGACGACCGCGCCATCGAGGGCATCGAGGCCTCGGCCGCGGCGCGCGTCGGCGAGGCCACGCCGGTGCGCGTGCGGGTGCGCAGCACCGAGCCGCGCGGCACGCCGCTGCCGGTCGAGCTGCTCGACGGCGGGCGCGTGATCGGGCGCTCCACGGCCATCGCCCCGGGCGGCGGCGAGGTCACGGTCGAGTTCCGCCCGGTGCCGGCGCGCCCCGGGCTCGCGGTGTGGACCGCGCGCGTGGACTCGCTCGCCGGCGAGGTCACGGCCGCCAACAACGCGCGTCAGGTGGCGGTCGAAGTCGCGCCGGGCCGTCTCGGCGTGGTCATCGTGAGCGCCGGGCTCAACTGGGACCTGACGTTCGTGCGCCGCGCGCTCGCCGGCGACTCGAGCCTCGCGGTCACCACCTGGGTGCGCGAGCGCGACGGCTTCCGCGCGCTCGAGCGCCGCCGCGCGGGCGCGCCGGGCGAGGCGGACCTGCGCGGCGCCGCCGTGGTGGTGCTCGACGCGCTCGACCCCGCGTCGGTGTCGCCGGGGTTCGATCGCGCGCTGGCCGCGTTCGTGCGCGGGGGCGGCGGGCTGCTGCTGTTCGGCGGTCCCGCGCCCGGGGTGTCGCGCTTCCGGCGCGGCGCGCTTGGCGCCGAGCTGGGCGTGGAGCTGGACGCCGCCGCCCTCGGCCGCGCGGGCACGCCGGTCCCGGGACCCGAGGCGCGCGAGCTGCTCCAGTGGGAGGACGATGCGGCGCGCGCCGAACAGGCGTGGCGCGCCGCCGCGCCGCTCGCCGACCTCGCGCCGGTGACGCCCGGCGCCGGCGATCGCGTGCTGGTCGGCGCGGCGGGGGGCGGTCCGCCGCTGCTGCTCGCGCGCCGCGTGGGACGCGGGCAGGCCCTGTTCGTGAACGGCACGGGCACGTGGCGATGGTCGCTCGCCGCGCACGACGATCGGTCCGGCGAACGCGGCCGCCGCCTGTGGCGGCGCGTGGCGCGCTGGCTCGCCGAGCCGGTGCAGGGCGAGCCGCTGCGCGTGCGTCCGGAGCGCTGGCTCACGGCGGGCGGCGAGCGCGTGCGGCTGTTCGCCACGCTCCAGGACGAGCGCTTTGCGCCCGTGGCGGGCGCCGAGGTCGTCGGCGAGGCGCGCGACGCCGCGGGCCGAGCGCGCCCGGTGGCCTTCGAGCCGCGCGAGGCGGGCGCCTACGTCGCGGCGCTCGACGACCTCCCGCCCGGACGCTGGACGGTCCTGGCGCGCGCGACGCGCGGCGGGCGCGAGCTGGGCCGCGCCACGGCCGAGTTCGCGGTGGACCGCTGGAGTCTCGAAGCGTCCCGCACGCTGCCCGACAGCGCGACGCTCGCCGCCGTCGCCGCGGCGAGCGGCGGGCGCATGTCGGCCGGCGCGGACGTCGCGGCGTGGGCGCGCGGCCTCGAGTCGCGCGCGCTGGCGCGCGGGCGCAGCGAGTCGCTGCGGCTGTGGGAGTCGCCGTGGCTGTTTGCGCTCGTGGTCGGCGCGCTGAGCGTCGAGTGGGCGTGGCGCCGCCGCCGCGGGCTTCCGTGAGGACGCGGACCGCGCGCTGAGCCCGCGCGCTCCGGGCGCCGGGTGGGCGGGGGCGCACGGCCGGCGCGCCGTCTCATGCGCCCGCGCCGCCGCGGCACGGCCCTTGCCGGGGCGTTGTCGCGCGCCCCGCCGCCGGGCGCGTCCGCCGCCCCGAGCGCCCCCGCGAACGCCGCCCCCGGCGTGGAGTTGCCGTGAGCGCCGCCCTTCTTGCCGCCGCCCTTGCCCTGTCCACGGCGTGCGCGCCCGCGTCGCGCGCGTGGATCACCGAGGTGTTTTACGACGCCGCCGGCGACGACGCCGGGCTCGAGTTCGTGGAGCTTGCGAATCATGGCGCGGCGCCCGTCGCGCTCGCCGGCGCGCGGCTCGAGGCGGGCGACGGCTCGGCGCCCGACCGCTGGAGCGTGCGCTGGACGGGAGGCCCCGGCGACACGGTGCGCCCCGGCGCGCGCTTCGTGGTGGGCGGCGCGCGGGTCGCGCCGCCGCCGGACGCGGTCGCGGCGCTCGATCTCCAGAACGGCCCGGATGCGGTGCGGCTGGTGTGGCCGGACGGCGCAATCGAGGTGGTGGGGTGGGGCCCTCACGAGTTCGCCGGGTATGCGTGCGGCGCGCCGGCCGCCGACGCCGCGCCGGGCCTCTCGCTCGCGCGCGTGCCGGACGACGCCGATTTCGGCTCGAACGCGCTCGACTTTCGGCCGTTCGCGCCTTCGCCGGGGCGCGCGAACCGCCCCGCGCGCGACGCGGCCGCGGTGCGCGGCGCGCTCGCCGCGCGGCCGGCGCGCCCGGCGCCCGGCGCGCCGCTCGCGCTCGAGGCGCGCGTCTGGAACGCGGGCGCCGAGCCCGCCGCCGCGGGCGCGCTGCGCGTCGCGTTCGCGGCCGCCGGCGAGGGGTCCGAGTGGCCGCTCGGCGAGGCCGCGCCCGCCGGGGCGCTCGCGCCCGGCGACACCGCGCGCGTCGCGCTCGACGCCGCGGCGCCCCCCGCCGGCCGCTGGCGGCTCGTCGCGCGCGCCGCGCTCGAGGGCGACGCCGAGCCCGCGAACGACGCCGACTCGCTGGCGCTCAGGGTCGGCGCGGGGCCGCTCGAGATCGTCGAGATCCAGTTCCAGCCGGCCGCCGGCGAGGGCGAGTGGATCGAGGTCGCGAACCCGGGCCCCGCGCCGGTCGAGATCGCCGGCTGGACGCTCTCCGACCGCGGCGGCACGCGCGGCACGGTGCGCTCCGCCGCGCCCGGCGCGGCCGTGCCGCCGGGCGGGCTCGCCGTGCTGGCGCAAGACCGCGCCGCGCTGCTCGCGCGCTTCCCCGCGCTCGACTCGGCGCGCGTGCACGCCGTCATGCCGTGGCCCGCGCTCAACAACACGAACGGTCCGGACGGTCTCGCCGACGCGGCGGCGCTCGCCGAACCGGACGGCACGCCGAGCGACGAGGCGGCCTACGCTGCGGGAACCGCGGCGGGCGGGTGCACGCTCGAGCGCCGCGAGGACGGCTGGTGGCCCTCGCCGGCGCCCGGCGGCACGCCGCTCGCGCCGCCGCGGATCCCGGCGCCGCTCGCGCGGCGCTTCGAGTGCGCACCACGCCGCGTCGCGGCGGGCGGCGCGGTGCGCGCCGGCTGGGACCTGCCGTTCCCGCGCGCCCGCGCGCGCATCGAGGCCTACGATCTCACCGGCCGCCTCGTCGCGCGGCTTCTTCCCGAGATGGCGGTGCCGGCGCGCGGCGAACGCGAGGTGTCGCTCGCCGGGCTGCCGCCCGGGCTCTACGTGCTGGCGCTCGTCGCGCGCGCCGAGGACGGCGCCACGGCGAGCGGCGCGGCGGCGGTGCGCATCGCCGGGAGCGCGCCGTGACGGCGGCCCGCCCGCCCGCCGGGCCGCCCACGGCGCGACCGCGCGACGTGGCGCGGCCGCCCGCGCGATCGGCCGGGGCGCGCGCCGCGTGCGCGCGCGCCACGACCTTCCTGCTCGCGATCGCGACGTGCGCCGCGCCCGCGCGCGGGCGCGAGTTCGAGCCGCCCGCGCCGCCCTGCGAGCCGGGCACGGCCGCCGCGCTCGACCGCGGGCTCGCGCCCGCCGCGGGCGGAGCGTCGCTGGCGTGCCTTGCCGGGCGGCGCTTCGGCCTTGCGGAACTCGGGGAGCGCGGCGTCGCCGCCGGCTTCGGCGCGGGCGCGCTGCGCGCTGCGGCCGGCTGGGCGCGAAGCGGCGACGAGTCGCTCGGCTGGGACGCGGCCGGCGTCGCGCTTGGCGTGGCGCGCGACGGCGGGGGCGCCGCCCTCCGGGCCGTCGCGCGCCGGGAGCGCGCTGCCGCCGCGGCGGCCGGCACGGAAGCCGGACCGCTCGGCGCCGGGGTCGGCGCCGAGGCGGGCTTCGGGGCGTGGCTCGCCCCGCGGCCGGGATGGCGCGCGTGGGCCGCGGCCCCGCAGGTGTGGACGCGCGGCGCCGCGCCGCCGCTCGCGCGCGGCCTCGAGATCGGCGTCGCCGCCGCCGCGGACGGGCTCGCGGCGTGGCTCGTGCGCCGCAGCGTCCCCGGCGCGGCCGGAACCGCCGGCGACGCGGGCGCTCATGCGGCCGGCATCTCGCTCGAGGCCGGTCCGGCGCGCGCCTGGCTCGAGGGCATGGACCGTCCGGCGCGCGCCGCGATCGGACTCGCGGCGCGCGCCGGGGCGCTCGAGGTGGCGGCGCGCGTCGAGGCGCACCCGGTGCTCCGGGAGAGCGCCTGGCTCGCGCTCACCCTCGGCCGCGCGGGGCCGCCGTGAGGGCGCCGCGCGCCACGCACCGCCCGATCGCGCCCGCTCGGGCCGTCGCGCTCGCCGCGACGCTCGTCCTTGCGATCGGGTCGGGCGGTGCGGGGAGCGGCGCGCGCGCGGCCGGGCCGCCGCCGCCCGCGACCGATTCGCTGCCGCCGCTCGCACCGGTCGAGCCGCCGCCCGAGGCCGAGGAGGGCGCCGACTACGAGATCGAGACGGCGGAAGAGATCGCTCCGGGCGAGATCGAGGTCGAGTTCGCCGCCGGCGGAGGCGCGCGCGTCGCCCCGCGCCGCTCGCAGCGCGTGCGCTTCAGCGGCGACGGCCTTTCCGGCAGCGTGCGCGAGGGACGCGGCGACCCGCTGGCCGGCGCCGCGCTCGACGGGCGCGCGGCGGGCGGGGACTTCGCGATCGGCCGCCTCGCGCCGCGCTGGGGGCGCGGTCTCGTGCTCGGAGCGCCGGCGGACCCGTGGAGCGCCGAGGCCGGCGACCGCGGCGAGCGCGCCGCGTTCCGTGGGCGCGCGGGGGAGGGCGCCTTGTGGCGCCGGGCCGGACCGCTCGTGGTCGAGACCGTGGCCGGCCGCTTCGCGCGGCGCGACCTCGCGGGAGCGCGTCTTGGCGCGGGCGGGCTCTCGGTCGGGGCGCTCGCTGCGCGCGGCGGAGCGCGCCAGGGCTCGCTTGCCTTCGAACGCGGCGCGGGCTCGGCCGAGGCGGCGCTCGACGCCGGGGGCGCGTGGCGCGCCGAGGCCGGCTTCGCGCGCGCCGCGCCCGGCGCCTTCCGGCTCGGCGTCCACGCGCGCGCCGGGCATGCGGCGTTCCGCTCGCTCGCCGAGCCGCGCCGCAGCGGCCCGGCGCGCGCCGCCACCGTGACGCTCGCGCGCCGCGCCGCCGGGCGCCGCATCGAGGCGCTCGCCAGCGCGTGGCGTTTCGCGCCCGGGGCCGCCGGGGCGCGCGCCGCGCTTGAACTGGAGGTGGGTTCGGCGCACCATGGCGCCGTCGTTCTGGGCCTCGAGGAACAGCGCGGCGCGCGCCGCGCGCCGGCCTCGGCGTCCGCCGGCCGCGGCGGGTTTCGCCACGGCGCGTGGGGCGAGTGGCGCGGCGGCGCGGCGGGCGTCACGCTCGCGCTGCGCCACGAGACCTGGGGCGAGGGCCGCTTCGCCCGCCGCGCCGTGCGCACCGTGACGGCCGCGCGGGCGGAAATCGAGGGCCCGTACGGCATTCGGCTCGCCATCACCCACACGGCGTGGCGCGCGCGACGCGGCGAGAACCTGTACCTCGCCGACCGCGAATCCGGCCGCTGGGTGCTGCGCGCCCTCGGCGGCGCCGGGGAGCGCGCGCGAATCGAGCTCGGCGCGCCCGCCGGCGGCGGCGCGCTGCGCGGGTCGCTCCACCTGTCGCCGGGGGCCGCGCGGGGCGCGGTCCGCTGGACGCTGGAATGGACGCGGCGCGCGCGCGCGGGCACCCCCCGCGTCCGCGCGCCCTGAGATCGTCTCCCAAGGAGGTAACCATGTCGCTCGCTCAGCGCATGAGCCGTCTCGGCACCGAAACGGCGTTCGTGGTGCTGGCCAGGGCCCGCGCCCTCGAGGCCACGGGCAAGAAGGTGGTCCACCTCGAGATCGGCGAGCCGGACTTCGACACCCCGGCGTTCATCCGCCGCGCCGCCGCCGAGGCGCTGGAACAGGGGGCCACGCACTACGGCCCCGCCGCCGGGCTGCCCGAGTTCCGCAAGGTGATCGCCGACCAGTGGCGCGCCGAGCGCGGCATTCCGTGCGACGCCGACAACGTCGTGGTCACGCCGGGCGCCAAGCCGATCATGTTCTTCGCCATGCTCGCGCTGCTCGACGAGGGCGACGAGGTGCTGTACCCGAACCCGGGCTTCCCGATTTACGAGTCGGTGGCGAACTTCCTCAACGCGCGCGCCGTGCCGCTCGAGCTCAGGGAGGAGAACGGCTTCGACCTCGACCTCAAGGAGCTCGAGCGCAAGATCACCTCGCGCACCAAGCTGCTCATCTTCAACTCGCCGCACAATCCGACCGGGGCCGTGCTGCGACCCGAGACGGTCGAGGGCATCGCCGCGCTGGCGCGCAAGCACTCCTTCTACATCCTGGCCGACGAGATCTACGCCCGCATCCTGTACGAGGGGAAGCACCTGTCCATCGCCTCGCTGCCCGGCATGGCCGAACGCACGATCGTGCTCGACGGGTTCTCCAAGACCTACGCCATGACCGGCTGGCGGCTCGGCTTCGGCATCATGAACAAGGAGCTTGCGGCGCAGGTGGCGCGGCTGCAGACCAACTCCAACTCGTGCACCGCGACCTTCACCCAGAAGGCCGGCATGGCCGCGCTCACCGGGCCGCAGGCCGAGATGCACGCGATGGTCGAGGAGTTCCGGCGCCGGCGCGACGCGATCGTCGCCGGGCTCAACACGCTGCCCGGCGTGACGTGCACGATGCCGCAGGGGGCGTTCTACGCGTACCCGAACATCAAGGGCACCGGCTTCAGCAGCAGGGAGCTGGCGGACCTGCTGCTCGAGGAGGCCGGCGTGGCGTGCCTGTCGGGCACCGCGTTCGGCGCCATGGGCGAGGGCTACCTGCGATTCTCGTACGCCAACTCGCTCGAGAACATTCGCATCGCGCTCGACGCCATGCGCGAGTTCCTCGCGGCGCGCGTCAGGGTCTGATCGCGCCGCGACGCACGGCCGGCCGCGCGCGGTCCGCGCGGCCGGCCGTCGCGCGTTCATGGGGTGGGCGACCGCCGTCCGCCGCCGTGCGCGCCGCCCGCCGTCGTCCACGGCGTCCACGCCGGCGTGCCCCGCGTGGACGCCCGCGCGCGCGCCACGCCCCCGGGCCCCGCGCCCGCGCCGGCGTCTGCGTCGCGCGGGCGCGCGGCACGCGCGGTGCAAGGCGAGCCTGCGGCGCGGCCGCACGGGGCGGCGCGCGCGCGAACCGCCCCCGGCGGAGTCTCCCATGCGCCTTGCCATGCTTCTCACCCTCCTCGCCCTCGCCTGCCAGCTTCCCGCCGCCGCCTCGGCGTGCGCTTCGCCGCTCCGGCTCAACGAGATCCTCGCCGGACCGGCGCGCGACTGGGACGGGAGCGGGGCGTTCTCCTCGCGCGACGACGAATGGGTCGAGGTCGTCAACACCGGCCCGGGCACGCTCGACCTCGCCGGGCACATCCTCACCGACGGCGACTCGATCCCGCGCTTCGCTCTGAGCGGCACGCTCGGACCCGGCGAGCGGCTGCTCGTCACCGGCCGCATGGCCTACGACTGGGAGCGCGCGAACGGCCAGCCCGCGTTCGGGCTGTCGCTCGGAAACTCGGGCGATGCGGTGCTGCTGTGGGAGGTCGCGGGCGCCGACACGGTGCTGGTGGACGCCTACGCTTACCGCAGCCACGAGGCCGCCGCCGACCGCTCGGTGGCGCGCGTGCCCGACGGCACGGGCGCGTGGGCGCTCATGGACGGGCTCAACCCCTACGCCGGCTCGACGCCGCCGCTTGCCACCGGCTGTTCCCCCACGCCCGGGGCCGCCAACGGCTGCGGCTCGACGCCGGTGCGCCACGAGCGCTGGGGCGCGCTCAAGCGCCGCTACCGGTAGCCGCGCCCGGCCAGAGGGCGGGCGCCGCGTCGGGACGCCGGCCGGGGACGCATCACGCGCCCGGCGCCGGCCCCGCCCCGAAACCCTTTGACCCTGCCCGCGCGTGTCCCTAGTGTGCGTGCCCCATGGACACCCTCGTCGGCAGCAGCGTCTCGCACTACCACATCGTTCGCAGACTCGGCGCCGGAGGCATGGGTGTCGTGTACGAGGCCGAGGACTCCCAGCTCGGCCGCAAGGTGGCGCTCAAGTTCCTGCCGCCCGACCTCGCCGAGGACGGGCCGTCGCTCGAGCGCTTCCAGCGCGAGGCGCGCGCCGCCTCGGCGCTCAACCACCCCAACATCTGCACGGTGTTCTCGATCGAGCAGCACGAGGGGCGCCCGTTCATCGCGATGGAGCTGCTCGAGGGGCACACGCTCTCGCAGCACGCCGACGGTCGCCCGTTCGAGACCGGCCGCCTGCTCGCGCTCGGCATCCAGATCGCGGACGCGCTCGAGTCGGCGCACGCCAAGGGCATCGTCCACCGCGACCTCAAGCCGGCCAACATCTTCGTCAACGCCCGCGACCAGGTGAAAATCCTCGACTTCGGGCTGGCCAAGGTCGAGGGCGCGCGCGGGCCCGGCGCGGGCCCGGCCGCCTCGCAGGTGCAGACGCGCGCGGCGGGCGAAGACCTCACGGTGCCGGGCACCGCCATGGGCACGGTCGCCTACATGTCGCCCGAGCAGGCGCGCGGGCAGCTGGTGGACGCGCGCACCGACCTGTTCTCGATCGGCACGGTGCTGTACCAGATGGCGACCGGCTCGGTGCCGTTCCACGGTCCGACCTCGGCGGTGGTCTTCGAGGCGATCCTCAACCGCGACCCGGCGCCGGCCTCGTCGTCCAACCCGGCGCTGCCGGCCGAGCTGGACCGCATCCTCGGCAAGGCGCTCGAGAAGGACCGCAACCTGCGCTACCAGTCGGCGACCGACCTCAAGACCGACCTCGTGCGCCTGCAGCGCGACCTCGACACCGGCCGCCGGCGCGCGGCCGAGTCGGCCGACTCGCGCTCCGGCGCGCGCGCCGCCGAGCGCTCGATCGCGGTGCTGTACTTCGAGAACCTGAGCGGCGTGAAGGAAGACGAGTACTTCCGCGACGGGATCACCGAGGACATCATCACCGAGCTGTCGAAGATCAGGGGCCTCAACATCTTCTCGCGGCCCACCGTGCTCGCCTACCGCGACCGCGCCGTCACCCCGGCGCAGATCGGCCAGCAGCTGAACGCCGCCTACGTGCTGGCCGGCAGCCTGCGGCGCGCCGGCAGCCGGCTGCGCATCAACGCCCAGCTCGTGGACACGCGCACCGACTTCCCGCTGTGGTCCGAACGCTACGACCGCGAGATGCAGGACGTGTTCGAAGTGCAGGACGAGATCGCGCGCAAGATCGCCGAGGCGCTGCGCATCACGCTCTCGCCGCAGGAGCAGGAGGCGCTCGCCGCCAAGCCGACCGCCAGCCTGCAGGCCTACGACCTGTTCCTGCGCGGCAAGAGCTACGCGCGCCGCCTGACGCGCCAGGACCTCGAGTTCGCGCTGCAGATGTTCGAGAACGCGTGCGCGCTCGACCCCAACTTCGCGCACGCCTACGCCGCCATCGCCAACGCCAGCGCGCAGGTCCACATGAACTACGGCCGCGACGCGGCGTCGCTGGCGCGCTCGGTGGCCGCCGCCGGGAGGGCCGTGGCGCTCGCTCCCGAGCTGCCCGAGTCGCAGGTGGCGCAGGCCTGGGTCCACCTCGCGCACGGCCGCTACGACGAGGCGGTGCGCCTCGTGCGGCAGGCCATCGCGCGCAGGCCCGACGCCGAGGGCGCCTACTACCTGCTGTGCCGCGCGTGGTTCGCCACCGGCCACTTCGCCGAGATCGTGGCGTGCGCCGACGTCGCCATCGAGGCGAGCGGCGAGGACTACAACGTCTACGTGCCGATCGTGAACGCGCTCGCCTCGCTCGGCAAGCATGACGCGCTGCGCAACCTGCGCACGCGCCGCATCACGGCCATGGAGGCGCACCTCAAGACCGTGCCCGAGGACGCGCGCGGGCGCGTGCTGCTCGCCAACGACTACGCCGACGAGGGGCGCACCGGCGACGCGCTGCGCGAGCTCAATCTGGCGGTGACGCTGCGCTCGAACGACGCCAACGTGCTCTACAACGCGGCGTGCGCGTACTGCAAGCTCAACAGCAAGGCGCAGGGGCTCGACACGCTGCGCAAGGCGTGGGAGGCGGGCTTCAAGGACGCCGACTGGGCGCGGCGCGACACCGACCTCGAGCTGCTCCACGGCGAGCCCGAGTTCGACCGCCTCTACCCGGCGAGGGCGCCCGGCGCCTGAGGCCGCCGCCGCGTGGCGCGCCGGCGCGCGGGCCGGCCATTGACCCTGTTTTCCGGGGCGGTGTAGCCTCGCCCGGCTCCGCACCGTTCGTGTCCCCCTCCGGAGGAACCCCGTGACCCCCGAGACCCTCGCCGCCGAGTTCGAGGCCGCGCACCGTCCGGGCCGGCTGCTGTGGCCGGCGGACCGCCTGCGCGAAAAGGCGCTCCACGTCCGGCGCGACATCATCACGCTCCTCACGAAGGCCCAGACCGGCCACTCGGGCGGACCGCTGTCGTGCGCCGATTTCGGCACGGCGCTCTTCTTCCACGAGATGAACCTCGACCCGACCAACCCGGAGTGGCCGGAGCGCGACTTCTGGCACTTCTCGATCGGGCACGTGACGCCGGTGATTTACTCGCTCATGGCCGAGCGCGGCTACTTCCCGCTGCGCGACCTCATGAGCTTTCGCAGTTTCGAGGGTCATGCGCAGGGCCACCCGTCGCGCCACGACACCCGGGGCATCGAGGTCTCGGCCGGCTCGCTGGGACAGGGCCTGTCGGTGTGCTGCGGCGTGGCGCTCGCCGCGAAGATGGACGCCCACCCGCGCCGCGTGTACTGCGTGATGGGCGACGGCGAGCAGCAGGAGGGGCAGATCTGGGAGGCGGCGATGTTCGCCGCGCACCACGACCTCGACAACCTGTGCGGCATCGTGGACTACAACCGCAAGCAGATTGACGGCGACGTCGAGGACGTCATGGGCATCGCCCCGCTCGGCGACAAGTGGCGCGCCTTCGGCTGGCACGTGCTCGAGTGCCGCGGCCACGACATGGAGGACATCCTGCGGGCGTTCGCCGAGGCGCGCACGCTGCGCGGCAAGCCGACCGTGATCCTCGCCCACACCGTCATGGGGCAGGGGGTCTCGTACATGGCCGACGACTACCGCTGGCACGGCAAGCCGCCCAAGCCCGAGGAGGGCGAGCGCGCGCTGCGCGAACTGGGGACGAGCTACGCGGAGTGGTCCGCGCGGCTCCTCGCGCACTGACGGAGGCCGCCGTGACCGCGACCATCACGCTGCCCGACAAGGTCGAGATGAAGAAGACGCGCGAGGGCTTCGGCCGCGCGCTGGTGGACCTCGGCGAGCGCGACCCGCGCATCGTGGTGCTGGTCGGCGATCTGTCCGAGTCCACCATGGTCCATTTCTTCGCGGAGCGCTTCCCCGAGCGGTTCGTGCAGGTCGGGATCGCCGAGCAGAACATGACCAACGTCGCGGCCGGGCTCGCCGCGATGGGCAAGATCCCGTTCCTCGCCACCTACGGCGCGTTCGCCACGTGCCGCGCCGCGGACCAGATCCGCGTCACCGTGGCGTACTCGAACCTCAACGTGAAGATCGGCGGCGCGCACGGCGGCATCTCGGTGGGCCCGGACGGCGCCACGCACCAGGCCATGGAGGAGATCAGCATCATTCGCTCGATCCCCAACATGAGCATCGTCGTCCCGGCCGATTACTGGGAGACCTACAAGGCGACGCTCGCGGCCGCCGAGCACCAGGGCCCGGTCTACCTGCGCTTCGGCCGCGAGGACGTGCCGGTGGTGACCTCGCAGGACACGCCGTTCCGCTTCGGCAAGGGCGAGGTGTTCGCCGACGGGCGCGACCTCACGATCGTGGCGTGCGGCGTCATGGTGTACGAGGCGCTGCGCGCGCGCGAGACGCTGGCGGCGCGCGGCATCGCGGCGCGCGTCGTGAACCTGCACACGCCGAAGCCGATCGACCGCGAGCTGCTGGTGCGCTGCGCCGAGGAGACCGGCGCCATCGTCACCGCGGAGGAGCACCAGGTGAACGGCGGTCTCGGCGGCGCGGTCGCCGAGGTCATCGTCCAGACGCGCCCGGTGCCGATGGAGTTCGTAGCGGTCATGGACCGCTTCGGCCAGAGCGGCAGGCCCGCCGAACTGATGGACGCCTTCGGCCTGCGCGCGCGCGACATCGTCGCCGCGGCCGAGCGCGCGGTGGCGCGCAAGCGGGGCTGAGCGGCCGGCGCGCGCCGGCCCGTCGCACGCCGCCGCGTCCCGCCGGGCGCGGCGTTCGCGTTGCGCCGCGCGCCGGGCGGCGCCGCGCGCGGCAAGCTGGTGCAGGGCACCGGGCGCGCGCGGGCTCCATCCATAGACGTGCGCCGGGCGGTCCCCACGGCCCGCCCGGCGCGCGGCGCCCCCGCCGGATCCGCGGGGCGCGCCCTCCCGAGGCCGCTCGCACCTCCACCCCCAGGCGTCATCATCGAGAGGGTCACCCCATGCAGATCCGCACGCTCGCCGCCTCGCTCGCGCTCGCCGCGACCGCCGCGCTCGTCGCCGCTCCCTTCGCCGCCGCGGGCGGCAACTACGGCGCCGCCGCCGGCAAGCCCGGCAACATCGTCCAGGTCGCCAAGTCCGCCGGCTCCTTCAACACGCTCATCAAGGCGCTGGAGGCAACCGACCTCGTCGGCACGCTGTCCGGCCAGGGCAAGGGGCCGTTCACCGTGTTCGCGCCGACCGACGCCGCCTTCAACGCGCTGCCGGCGGGCACGCTCGACGCGCTGCTCGCCGATCCGGCGCGCCTCAAGAGCATCCTGCTCTACCACGTGGTGGAGGGCGACGTGCGCGCCGCGCAGGTCGTCGGCCTGTCCTCGGCGCGCACCGTGAACGGCGCCGCGCTGACGATCACGGTCAACGGCGGCGCGGTGAAGGTGAACGACGCCAACGTGGTCAAGACCGACGTGCTCGCCCGCAACGGCGTCATTCACGTCATTGACAAGGTGCTGATTCCCTGACGCGACCGCCGGGACGCGCTCCCGCGGCCTGACCGTCCGTCACGCGACGCCCCCGCGCACGTTTCCGCGCGGGGGCGCGCGCGTTGCGCGCCGCTCGCACGCGCGCGGCGCGCGCCCGGCGCCCGCGCCGCGCCCCGCGGGCGGCCGACGCGCGGCGCCGGCCCCGGCGGTTGACGCCCTCCGGCCGGCCGCCTAGTATCCCCGGCCGCGTGCGGAAGTGGCGGAACTGGCAGACGCACTAGATTCAGGTTCTAGCGCCCGCAAGGGTGTGGGGGTTCAAATCCCCCCTTCCGCACCACCCGATGTTCCCCGGTCCGCCGGGCTCGCCGCGCGCCGCCACGCCGGCGCCGGGCCGCGCGCGGATTCGCGCCCAAGCCTGGACCGCCCCGGCGCCGCGGCCCGCTCGCATCCCGCGCCCGCGGCGCGTAGTGTTCGGCCTCCCATGCCCCGCGATTCCGCAGAGCGGCTCGTCGCCCAGAACCGGCGCGCACGCCACGACTACGTCATCCTCGAGACGTTCGAGGCGGGCCTCGTGCTGTCGGGCACCGAGGTCAAGAGCCTGCGCGCGGGCAAGGCGAGCCTCGCCGAGTCGTACGCCACGGTCGAGGACGGCGAGGTCGTCGTGCGGCGGATGCACATCCCGCCGTACGAACAGGGCAACCGCTGGAACCTCGATCCGGTGCGTCCGCGCAAGCTGCTCCTCCACCGCCGCGAAATCGCGGCGCTCGCGGCGGCGGTCGAGCGCAAGGGGCAAACGATCGTGCCGCTGCGGCTGTACTTCAAGCACGGCTACGCCAAGCTCCTGATCGGGGTCGCGAAGGGCAAGCCCTCGCACGACAAGCGCCACGCGATCGCCGAAAAGGACGCGAAGCGCGAAATGGCGCGCGCGCGGCGCGGCGAGGAGCGCGGGCGATGAGCGCGCGCCGCCGCGCGTTGCGCGCCCCGGCCCCGCGCTGCCGGCGCGCGGCGTGGGGCGCGGCGGCGCTCGCGGCGGCGGCGCTCGCGGCGGCCGCGGCCTTCGCGCAGGCGCCGCGCGGCACGCCGCCCGCCGACGTGCCGCGCGGCCCGTCCTTCGAGCGCGCCCCGGTCGAGCGCCTCGACGGCGAGCCGTACGTCGGCGTCAACGACCTCGCGCGGCTGCTCGGCGCCACCAAGTTCTGGCGTCCGGACGTGCGCAAGCTGGTGCTGCGCGCCGGCGAGCATCGCGTGCAGCTCACGGTGGACAACCCGTACGTCATCGTGGACCGGCGCACGGTGCGGCTCGAGCATCCGGTGCGCTCGCTGCGCGGGCAGCTCCATCTGCCGGTGGCGCTGCTCGACTCGCTGCCGCGCGACTCGGCGCTGGCGCGCGTGCTCTACGACCCGCGCGGCGGCGAGGTGCTGCGCCTGCCGGCGGGCGGGGTGCTCGGCACGCCGATCGTGACGAGCGCCGGGGGCGTGACGCGCGTCGCGTTTCCGAGCGAGTTCGTGGGCGAGGTCGTGGTGGCGGGCCGCGCGCGCGCGCGCTTCCGGGTGCGCGCCGACGGGTTCTTCCGCGGCACGCTGCCGGATTCGTTTCCGCCGGGAAGCCTGGTGCGCGCCGCGCGCACGCTCGTCGTTCCGGCGGGGGCGGCGTTCGAGTTCGAGGTCGCGCCCGAGGCCGACGGCTACCGCATCGCGCGCGAGCCGGGGCGCGTGGTGCTCGAGTTCGCGGCCGGGCGCGACGGGCTCGAGGAGTTCGCCCCCGAGGGTCCGGCCGGCCCGCGGCCGCTGCGCGTCATCGCGCTCGACCCGGGGCACGGCGGCGACGACCCGGGCGTCAGCGCCGAGGGCGCGGTCGAGAAGGACCTCACGCTGGCGCTCGCGCGCGCGCTCAAGGGCGAGCTCGAGCGGCGCCTCACGGCGCGCGTCGTGCTGACGCGCGAGTCGGACCGCACGGTGTCGGTCGAGGAACGCGCCGAGACCGCCAACCGGGCGCGCGCCGACCTCGTGCTGTCGCTGCACTTCGACGGCTACGTGCGGCCCGCCGCGCGCGGCGCCACGGCGTGGTGCCCGCCCGCGACCTACGGCGAGCGTGCGCCCGCCGGGCGTCCGGGCGTGGCGCTGCCGGTCGAGGTGCTGCCGTGGCGCGACGTCGCCACGCGCCACGCGGTGCCGGCGCGCGCGCTCGCCGAGGCGGTGCGCGCCGCGCTCGAGCTCGACGGCCTCGGGCCGGTGCGCGTGCGCGAGCGGCTCGCGCTGCCGCTCCTCGGCGTCAACGCGCCGGGGCTGGTGCTCGAGTGCGCCACGCTCACCTCGCCGGCCGACCGCGCGCGCGTCACGAGCCCCGAGGGGCTGCGCGCGCTCGCCGCCTCGCTCGCCACCGCGGTCGCCGAGTACCAGAGGAACGAATGAGGCGCGTGCTCGTGGTCGCGCTGCTCGCGGCGGCGCTGGCGTTCGCGGCGTGGCGCTGGTTCGAGCGCGCGCGCACCCCGGTGGCGCCGGGCGCGGCGCCGGCCGACACCGCCTCGGCGGGCGTCAAGGCGGTGCGCCTCCACTTCGGCTCGGCGGACGGCGACACGCTGGTGGTCGAGACGCGCGAGCTGCCGGACGCGCCGGACGTCCACCGCCGCGTCGCGGCGCTCGTCGCCGAACTCGACCGCGGCCCGCTCGAGCGCGGCGTGGCGGTGCTGCCGCCGGGGACGGCGGCGGTGCACGTCTACCTCGACGACGCGGGGCTCCTCACACTCGACCTGTCGGGCGCGTTCGTGAGAGGGTTCCGCGGCGGCTCGCGGGCGGAATGGCTCGCGGTCGCGTCGCTCGTGCGCACGCTCGGCGACAACGTGCCGGAGGCGAAGCGCATCCTGCTTGTGTCGAGCGGCGTGGCCCTGCCCACGCTGGGCGGGCACGTGCCGCTCGACCGGCCGCTCGACCCGGCCGAATGGCCCTGAACCCGGGAGGCCCGTTGCCCGCCTCACACGACCGGCGCCCGATCGGCGTCTTCGACTCCGGCCTCGGCGGCCTGACCGCGGTGCGCGAGATCCTGCGCGCGCTGCCCGGCGAGTCGGTGGTGTACTTCGGCGACACGGCGCGCGTGCCCTACGGCAACAAGTCGCGCGAGACCGTGACGCGCTTCGCGCTCGAGATCGCGCACTTCCTGGTGCGCCAGAACATTAAGTGCCTGCTCGTGGCGTGCGCCACGGCCTCGTCGCACGCGCTCGAGGCGCTGCGGCGCTCGTTCGACATCCCGGTGCTCGGCGTCATCGAGCCGGCGGTCGAGACGGCGGTGCGCGCGAGCCCGCACGGGCGCATCGGCGTCATTGGCACGCTCGGCACGGTGGGAAGCGGCGCGTACCCGGCGGCCATCGCGCGCCGCGCGCCCGCCGCGCACGTCATCTCGCGCGCCTGCCCGCTGTTCGTGCCGCTCATCGAGGAGGGCTGGCTCGACCACCCGGTGACGCGCGGCGTGGCCGAGGAGTACCTCGCCGAGCTGCGCGGCGCCGCGCTCGAGAGCCTGATCCTCGGCTGCACGCACTACCCGCTCATCGCGCCGCTGCTCGGCGGCCTGCTCGGCCCGGGCGTGACGCTGGTGGACTCCGGCGCCGAGGCGGTGCGCAGCCTCGCGTCGCTGCTCGCCGAGCGCGGCCAGACGGCCTCCGGCAGCCCCGAGCACCACTTCTACATCAGCGACGAGCCGCGCAACTTCACGCGCGTCGCACAGGCGTTCCTCGGCCGCGAGCTGCCGCCCGTGACCGTGGTGGACCAGACCGACCTGCCGTGGTTCGAGCGCCTGCCGGTGCGCGGCACGGAGGCCCGATGACCCGTCCCCCGAAGGCGATCCGCGAGCGCGCCGCCGCGCCCGGGGCGCCCGCCTTCACGCGCCCCGACGGGCGCCGCCCCGACCAGCTCCGCCCGCTGCGCTTCGAGCGCCACGTCATTCCGCACGCCGAGGGCTCGACCCTCGTCCACATGGGGCGCACGCGCGTGCTCGTCACCGCCACCGTCGAGGACAAGGTGCCGGCCTGGCTGCGCGGGCGGCAGCAGGGCTGGGTGACCGCCGAGTACGCGATGCTGCCGCGCGCCACCGCGCAGCGCACGCCGCGCACCAGCCAGACGGGCGGGCGCGCGCAGGAGATCCAGCGCCTCATCGGCCGCTCGCTGCGCACGGTGACGGACCTCACCGCCTTCGGCGAGCGCACCGTGATCCTCGACTGCGACGTGCTCGAGGCCGACGGCGGCACGCGCACCGCGGCGGTGAACGGCGCGCTCGTCGCGCTCCACGACGCGTTCGTGACGCTCTCGAACCGCGGCCAGCTCCGGCACGCGCCGCTGCGCGACGCCGTCGCCGCGGTGTCGGTCGGCATCGTCGAGGGCGTGCCGTGCCTCGACCTGTGCTACGCCGAGGACGCCGGCGCGCACGTGGACATGAACGTGGTCATGACCGGCGACGGCCGCTTCGTCGAGCTGCAGGGCACCGCCGAGGGCGCGGCGTTCGACGACGCCGAGCTGCGCGCCCTGCTCACGCTCGCGCGGCGCGGCATCCGCCGCATTCGCGACGCGCACCGCCGCCTGCTCGGCGACTCGGGCCTGCTGCCGCCGCCGGCCGCGCGCTGACGCCGGAGACCGGACGCCAGTGAAGATCGTGCTCGCCACCTTCAACCGCGACAAGGTGCGCGAACTCAGGGCCATGCTGCCGCGCGGCGGCGTCGAGGTCGTCGGGCTGTGGGAGGTGCCGGGGGCGAGGGTGCCGCCCGAGGCCGGCGCCACGGTGGCCGAGAACGCGCTCGAGAAGGCGCGCGCCGCCCATGACCTGACCGGCGCGCTCGCCATCGCCGACGACACGGCGCTCGAGGTGGACGCGCTCGGCGGCCGGCCGGGCATCTACGCCGCGCGCTTCGCCGGGCCGGGCGCGAGCTACGCCGACAACGTGCGCCGTCTGCTCGAAGTGCTCGAGGGCCACGACCTGCCGCACCGCCGCGCGCGCTTCCGCACCTGCGTCGCCGCCTGCCTGCCGGACGGGCGCGAGCGCACCGCCGAGGGGGTGCTGGAGGGCCGCATCACGCTCGCGCCGCGCGGCCGCGAGGGCTTCGGCTACGACCCGGTGTTCGAGGTCGAGGGCACCGGCCGCACGCTCGCCGAGATGCCCGCCGAGGAAAAGAACCGCATCTCGCACCGCGCGCGCGCCATGCGCGCCCTGCTCGAGCAGCTCGGCCTCGCCTGAAGCAGGGCGCGGCGCGCCCCGCCCCGCGGCCCGCGCGCTACTCGCCGCCGAGGCGGTGGATGCGCATGGTGTTCGTGCTGCCCTCGGCGCCCGGCGGCGTGCCGGCCACGATCACCACGAGGTCGCCCGCGGCGCCGCGGCCGAGGTCGAGCATGGCGCGGTCCACCTGCGCCACCATGGCGTCGGTGTCGCCGACCGGCGGCACCACGAACGTCTCCGCGCCCCACGCGAGCGCGAGCTGGCTGCGCACCGAGGGGTCCGAGGTGAAGGCGAGGAGCGGCACCGCGGCGCGGTGGCTCGCGAGGCGCCGCACCGTGGCGCCGGTGGTGGTGAAGGCGACGAGCGCGCGCGCGCCGAGGTCCTCGGCGACGCGCACCGCGGCGCCGGCGAGCGCCTGCTCGCGCGTCTCGCGCCGCTCGTGGAGCGGCTCGAGGCGGGCGAGACCGTCGGCCTCGGCGGCGGCGGCGATGCGCGCCATGGTCTCGACCGCGGCCACCGGGTGCTCGCCGACCGAGGTCTCGCCCGACAGCATGAGGGCGTCGGCGCCGTCGAGCACCGCGTTGGCCACGTCCGAAACCTCGGCGCGCGTCGGCGCCGGGGCGTGGATCATGGACTCGAGCATCTGGGTCGCCACGATCGCCGGCTTGGCGCGCTCGCGCGCGAGGCGCACGGCGCGCTTCTGGACGAGCGGCACCTGCTCGAGCGGCATCTCCACGCCGAGGTCGCCGCGCGCCACCATGAGGCCGTCGAACGCGTCCACGATGTCCGCGAGCCGCGCCACCGCCTCGGGCTTCTCGATCTTGGCGATCACCGGCACGCGCTCGCCGACCTCGTCCATGACGCGCCGCACCGCCTCGACGTCGGCGGGCGCGCGCACGAACGACAGCGCCACGAGGTCGGCGCGCAGCGAGAGCGCGAAGCGCAGGTCCTCGACGTCGCGCGCGGTGAGCGCCGGCGCGCTCACCGCCACCCCCGGCAGGTTGAGGCCCTTGTGGTCCGACACCACGCCGCCGGTCACCACGCGGCAGCGCACCTCGCGGCCGTCGCTCGACAGCACCTCGAGCCGCACGCGTCCGTCGTCCACGAGGATCGCGTCGCCGGGGCGCACGTCGCGCGCGAGCGGCTCGTAGGTGGTCGAGGCGCGCGTGGCGTCGCCGACGAGCGGCACGGTCGAGATCGTGAACCCGGCGCCGGCCGTGAGCGTGGCGCTGCCGCCGGCGAAGGTGTCGAGGCGGATTTTCGGCCCCTGCAGGTCGGCGAGCACCGCCACCGCGCGCCCGGCGGCGTCGGAGGCGTCGCGCACCATGCGGTAGAGCGCGGCGTGGCGTTCGTGCGAGCCGTGCGAGAAGTTGAGGCGCGCGACGTCCATTCCCGCGTCCACGAGCGCGCGGATGCGGGCCGGCTCGGCGACGGCGGGCCCGAGGGTGGCGACGATCTTGGCGCGGCGCATCATGCGGCCTCCCGGGGGCCCATGCGGTCACGCCGCCCGGCGCGGTCGGCCGAGGCGGCGTGAGGCGAGAAGGGGATGGGGTGGATGACGGGGTTCGAACCCGCGACACCTGGAGCCACAGTCCAGTGCTCTGCCAGCTGAGCTACATCCACCGCCAGGTCCCGGTCCGGGGCCCGGAGGTGCCACGTTGGCGCGCCTGGAGGGAATCGAACCCCCGACCCGCGGATTAGAAATCCGCTGCTCTATCCGACTGAGCTACAGGCGCGGGGTGCCCTGCGAGACGCGCGTCCCAAGCGGCGCCCGCCGCGGCCGCTGCACGAAGTCGGGGCGAGAGGATTTGAACCTCCGACACCCTGCTCCCAAAGCAGGTGCGCTACCGGGCTGCGCCACGCCCCGGCAATTCCAAAAGCGGGCGCAGGATAGCGACCCCGCGCCGCGCACGTCAAACTCCGCCGGTGGACGCCGCCCCGGGCGCGGGATATCCTGCCGGCGTCGTTCAGGCGCGCGGGGAGCTGATGCGCCCGCGACTGGTGCCCCCGCGCTCGACCTTCATGAGGAGCGATGCATTCATGGGCGTGAACAAGGTGTTCATCCTCGGGAACCTCGGGGCGAACCCCGAGATGCGCTTCACCCAGGGCGGCCAGGCGGTGGCGAACCTCCGCGTGGCGACCACCGAGCAGTGGACCGACCGCAGCGGTCAGAAGCAGGAGTCCACCGAGTGGCACCGCGTCGTGGTGTGGGGCAAGCAGGCCGAGATCTGCGGCCAGTACCTCACCAAGGGCCGCCAGGTGTTCATCGAGGGCTCGATCCGCACCCGCCAGTGGCAGGACCAGCAGGGCCAGAAGCGCTACACGACCGAGATCGTGGCGCGGAACGTCCAGTTCGTCGGCGGTCGCGGCGAGCGCGGTCCCGAGGAGCAGGCCCAGCCGGTGCCGGCCGACGACTACGGGGCCGACTTCGGCCCCGGCGGCGGCGGGCCCGACGACGACATTCCGTTCTGACACAGAACATCGTCCGCGACCCCTCGGCTGGCGGACGACGTCGAAGCGGGGGCGACTGGCTTCGACGGGGGTCGAGAAGCAGGGAGTGCAGGCCGGGGACCCGAGTCCTCGTCAAAAAATCGGGAAACGCACAACTGCCAACGAGCAGTTTGCTCTCGCCGCTTAATTAAGCGGTGACGTCCGCCCGGACCCCGCCCGTGGGGGCCGGAACGGGCGTCAGACAAACGCGGGCTGGTCCGAGGCTCCGCCCGGGGGCCGACGACGAGATCTCTTCCGGGCTTGGGCGCGGCGGATCCCGCCGACCGGAGCTTCCGCGCTCGAGAAGCCGTAGCGTAGGTCGGACATGCCTGTAGGACTGCCTGTGGACCGGCTTTCGGACGCGGGTTCGATTCCCGCCGCCTCCACCATCTCCCGCGCCGCGCGGGCCGCGCGCCCGCGCGCGCTCCGAGGGTCATGACGACGCCGCCCGGTTCGAACGACACGTCCGCCGCGCGCGGTCCCGGGGCCGCGTTGCGCGCGTTCCTCGACACCCTCTCGGCGCCGCCCGGCCGCACGCTGCTCGAGACGCTCGAAGTGGGCGTGATGGTGTTCGCGCCCGACGGCGCGATCCTCGCCGCGAACGCCGAGGCGGGCCGGCTGGTGCGCGTGCCGGTCGAAGCCATGCCGCGGCTCAACCTCTTCGATCCCTCGTTCCGCGGCATCCACGAGGACGGCTCGCCGTTCTCGTTCGACGACTACCCGGCGGCCGTCGCGCTGCGCACCGGCCGGCCGTGCCGCGACGTCACGTTCGGGCTCCTGCACCCCGCGGGCGAGCTGATCTGGCTGCGCGTCCACGCCGCGCCGCTCGTCTTCGACGGCGGGTCGCCCGAGGCGGTGGTCGTGTCCATGACCGACCTGTCGCTCGTCAAGCGCATGGAGCCGCGACTCGCCGAGACCGGGCGCATGGAGGCGATCGGGCGCCTCGCGGCCGGGGCGGCGCACGACTTCAACAACGTGCTCACCGCGATCACCGGCTACACCGAACTCATGCTGGCCACCGTGTCGCCCGGCGATCCGGTGCGCTCCGACCTCGAGAAGGTGCGCCTCGCGAGCGAGCGCGGCGCGGCGATCACGCGCCACCTGCTGTCGCTCGCGCGCAAGCCCGCCGCCGAGCCGGGGACGATCGAGCTTGACGCCGAGCTCAGGCGCCTCGAGCGCCACCTGCGCCGCGTTGCCGGCGACCGCGTGCGCCTCGCGCTCGAGCCCGGGGCGCCCGGCGCGCTGGTGCGCGTGGATCCCGTGCGCCTCGAGCAGATGCTGCTCAACCTCGTGACCAACGCGCGCGACGCGCTGCCGGGCGGCGGCGAGGTCGTGCTGCGCACGTCGCGCGCGCCCGGCCCGGCCGCGGACGCTGGCGCGCCGGCGGACGCGGCGTGGGTCGCGCTGTCGGTCGCCGACAACGGCGAGGGCATGGACGAGGCGACGCGCGCGCGCGCGTTCGAGCCGTTCTTCACGACGCGCGCCCCCGGGCGCGGCAGCGGCCTCGGGCTCACCACGGTGCGCGCCCTCGTGCTCGAGTGCGGCGGCGCGGTGGACCTCGACAGCGCTCCGGGGCGCGGCACGACCGTGACGCTGCGCTGGCCGGCGCGTCCGGCGGCCGCCGCGGCCTCCGCCGGCGGCGGGGAGCGCAGGGCCCACGCCGGCACCGTGCTGCTCGTGGAGGACGAGGCGCAGATCCGCGAGCTGCTCGCCGCGGCGCTGCGCGCGCAGGGCTTCCAGGTGATCGAGTCGCCGGACGGGCCGAGCGCGCTGGCCGCGGCGCGCGCGTGGGACGGCCCCATTGACCTGATCGTCACCGACCTCCGGATGCCGGGCATGCGCGGCACGGACCTCGCGGAGCGGCTGCGCGCAGAGCGGCCGGGCATGCGGGTGCTGCTCGTCACGGGCGACCTCGACGTGGCGGAGGGCGAGGGCGACGTGCCAGACGAGGCGACGTGGCCGGTGATGCCCAAGCCGTTCACGGGCGCCGAGTTCGTGCGCCGGGTGCGCGAGGTGCTGGCCGCTCCCGCCCCGGCCTGAGGCGGCCGGTCCCACCGCAGCCCCGGGCGCTCCTCTTTCCTTTTTCCTTGCCGCGCGCCGGCGGCAGGCGCCCGGAGGCGCCGGGCCGCCCGGCGCGCCCCCGGGCCGCGCCCGCCCCGGCGGCCGCCCGCGTCCCGGGAGGCGCCCGCCGGCGCGCTTGAAACTGCGCGGGCGGGTGACTAACCTGCCCCGTTCTCGTGAACGCCGCCTCCGCACTTTCGGACCGTCTGGACGAGGTCCGGGCGCGCATCGCCCGGGCCGCCGCGAGGAGCGGCCGCGATCCGGAGGCGGTCACGCTGATCGCAGTGGTCAAGACGGTGCCGCCGCAACGCGTGCGGGATGCCGTCGCGCTCGGGCTCCGCGACCTGGGTGAGAACCGGGTTCAGGAGGCCGAGGGCAAGATCGCCGCGCTCGGCCGCGAGGGCCTGCGGTGGCACATGATCGGCCACCTGCAGCGCAACAAGGCGGGGCGCGCGGTGGAGCTGTTCGACCGCGTGCACTCGGTGGACTCGGCCGAGCTCGCGCTCGCGCTCGCGCGGCGCGCGGAGGCGGCGGGCCGCCGCCTGCCGGTGCTGGTGGAAGTGAACGTGTCCGGCGAGGCCTCCAAGTTCGGGGTCGCGCCGGAGGCGCTGCCCGAGCTGCTCGAGGCGGTGCGGGCGCTGCCCGCGCTGGCGCTCGACGGGCTCATGACGGTGGGGCCGCCGGTCGAGCGCGCGGAGGACGCGCGTCCGTGCTTCGCGCGACTGCGCGCGCTGCGCGACAGCGCCGAGCGTCGCCTCGGCGCGGCGCTGCCGCACCTGTCCATGGGCATGAGCGGCGACTACGAGGTGGCGGTCGAGGAAGGCAGCACCCTGGTGCGCGTCGGGACGGCGCTGTTCGGCCCGCGCGCGTGAGCGGCGCGGGCGGCCGCGGAGCGAGACATGTTCGTCGTCGGGAACCTGCTGAATGCGATCGCGTCCATCCTCGACATCGTGCTGCAGCTGCTGATGCTGGTGCTGTTCGTGAACGCGGTGCTGTCGTGGGTGCGGCCCGATCCATCGAACCCGATCGTGTCGTTTCTCGACCGCGTGTCGGATCTGGTGTGCGACCCGATTCGCCGGCTGTTCCCGACGGTCGTGTCGGGGATCGACTTCGCGCCGTTCGTGGCGCTGCTCGCGGTGTGGTTCACGCGCCTGTTCCTGGTGCAGACGCTGCGCGACGTCGCGATCCGCATGGGGTGACGGCGCGCCTCGCGGTGCGCGTGCGTCCCGCGGCGCGGCGCGCGGGGCTCACCGGCCGCCTCGCGGACGGAACGTTGCAGGTGTCGGTGACGGCCCCGCCCGAGGGCGGGCGGGCCAACGCGGCGGTGGCGGAGGTGGTGGCGGGGGCGCTCGGCATCCGCGCCCGGCAGGTGACGGTGGCGCGCGGCGCGACGTCGCGCGCCAAGGTGCTCGAGATCGAAGGCCTCGAGCCCGGCGAGGTCGCGCGGCGGCTGGCGCGGGCGCTCGAGGAGGAGCGGAAGACGCGTGGCGGGTGATCTGAGGCAGCGCATCGAGGAGGCGGCGGCCGCCGTGCGGTCGCGCGCCGCGACCCGCCCGCGGGTGGGCATCGTGCTCGGCACCGGGCTCGGCGACTTCGCGTCGGCGCTCGCGACCGAGGCGGTCGTCCCCTACGGCGAGATCCCGCACTTCCCGGTTTCCACGGTCGAGGGCCACGCCGGCGAGCTGCACGTCGGCACGCTCGCCGGCGCGCCGGTCGCCGTCATGAAGGGGCGCGTGCACTACTACGAGGGCTACACCATGCAGCAGGTGGCCTTCCCGGTGCGCGTGCTCAAGGCGCTCGGCTGCCGCACGCTCATCATGACGAGCGCGTGCGGCAGCATGAACCCGGACCTGCCCGAGGGCACGCTCGTGGTGACCACGGACCACATCAACCTGATGGGCGACAACCCGCTCATCGGGCCCAACGACGACGCGCTCGGCCCGCGCTTCCCCGACATGAGCGAGCCGTACGCGCGCGCGCTCATTGCGCTCGCCGAGCGCGCCGCGCTCGAGCTGGGCATCGTGCTGCGGCGCGGCGTGCTGGTGGCGGTCCCCGGGCCGAGCCTCGAGACCGCGGCCGAGTACCGCTTCCTGCGCTGGATCGGCGCCGACGTGGTGAGCATGTCCCTCGTTCCCGAGACGATCGCGGCGGTCCACGGAGGCCAGCGCGTGCTGGCGATCAACGTGGTGACCGACGCGTGCCTGCCCGACAACCTTCACCCGGTGAGCATCCCGGACATCCTGGCGGTGGCGGGGCGCGCGGCTCCGTCGCTCATTCGCCTGGTGACCGAAGTGGTGCGCCGCATGTCCGAGGAGGATTAGCCATGGCCCCTGCGCGCAAGTCGAAGTCCGGAGCGAAGGGCGGCTCCGCCGCGGGCCGTGCGCGCCCGCGGGCGGCCTCGGGGAAGAGCGCCGCGCCGAAGAAGAAGCCGGCGGCGAAGAAGCCCGCCGCGCCGAAGAAGAAGCCGGCGGCGCAGAAGCCCGCCGCGCCGAAGAAGCCGGCGGCGCAGAAGCCCGCGCCGAAGCCGGCGGCGGCGAAGTCCGCGAAGCCGGCGGGCGGCGTGGCCGCGCCCGTCGCCAGGGCCGCGGCGGCGAAGCCCGCCGCGAAGGGCGCGAAGAGCGCGGCGCCGGTCAAGACCGGCGCGCTGCGCAAGCCGGTCCGCTCCGAGGACGCGCCGGCGGTGCGCCCCATCGGGGTGCTCCCGCCCGAGAACCGCGCGCGCGTGTCCGAGCGGCACGGCGGTCCCGCCATCGTCCACCGGCCGCAGCCCCGTCCGACCGCAGCACGCACCGACACCCACGGAGCCGAACGAGTGACCGAACAGGACGCCAAGCACTTCGAGGAGCGCTTGCTCGCCGAGCGCGCCAGGATCATGAAGGACATGGGCCACATCGAGGAGACGGTCTTCAAGCAGAACCAGCGCGACTCCTCGGGCGAGCTGTCGGGCTACTCCTTCCACATGGCCGACGCCGGCACCGACGCCATGGAGCGCGAGAAGGCGTTCCTGTTCGCCTCCGCCGAGGGCCGCGCCCTCATGGCGGTCAACGAGGCGCTGCGCAAGCTCTACCGGGGCGAGTACGGCATCTGCGAGTCGTGCGGCAATCCGATTGCCCGCGCGCGGCTCGAGGCCATGCCCTCGGCGCGGCTGTGCGTGTCGTGCAAGGAGAAGGAGGAGCGGGCCGCGCGCACCGGGAGCCCGCTTCCCGGCGCGGGCGGCGAGGGCCAGTGAGCCGGTCGTTCGCGCTGCTCGCCTCGGTCTCCGGGGCGGTGCTCGCGCTCGACCAGTGGACCAAGGCGCTCGCCACGGCGCACCTCGTGGACCGGGCGCCGGTCCCGCTCGTGGGCTCGCTCGTCCAGCTCACCTACACGCGCAACTCGGGGGTCGCCTTCGGGCTCGGGGCGGGGACGAACTTCCCGTTCTGGCTGTTCTCGGTGCTCGCGGCGGTCGTCATCGTGTGGCTGTTCGCAACGCGCCGCGTCCACGGCGGCCGCACGCAGACCGCGCTCGCGCTCATCCTCGGCGGCGCGCTCGGCAACCTCGTGGACCGCGTCACCACCGGCACGGTGGTGGATTTCATCCTGCTCAGCTGGCGCGGCTGGGACTTTCCGGTCTTCAATCTCGCCGACACCGCGGTGACCTCGGGCGTGGTGCTGTTCGCGCTCGGCTGGCCTTCGCACGAACCCCGCGCGGCGTCCGCCGACGTTTGCGGCGGCCCGCCGTCCCCCGGGGCCGCGCCCGCCGCGCCCGGCGCCGCCGCGGCCGAGCGCCCCGCCGGCGCGCCGCGCCCGGCGCCCGGCGACGCGGGGCCCGCGGCCGGGTGAGCGTGCCCGTGCCCGAGTGGGTGGTGCCCGCGCCGGGGGCCGGCGTGCGCCTTGACGTGTTCCTCGCCGGCGCGCAGGCCGATCTGTCGCGCAGCCGCCTGCAGGCGCTCATCCGCGCGGGGCGCGTGCGCGTCAACGCGCGCGCCGCGCGCGCTTCGCAGCGCCTGCGCGCGGGCGACCGCGTGGTCGTGGACCTGCCGCCGCCGCGCCCGTCGCGCCTCGAGCCCGAGGCCATCGCGCTCGAGGTGGCGTACGAGGACGCCGACCTGCTCGTGGTCCACAAGCCGGCGGGGCTGGTCGTCCACCCGGGCGCGGGCGTCGAGCGCGGCACGCTCGTCCACGCCCTGCTCCACCGCGACCCGGGCATCGCCGGCGTGGGCGGCGAGGGCCGCCCCGGCATCGTGCACCGGCTGGACCGCGACACCTCCGGGCTGCTCGTCGTGGCGCGCACGCCGCGCGCCTATCGGGCGCTCGTCGAGGCCATGAAGGAGCGCCGCGTGAAGCGCGTGTACCGGGCGCTGGTGTGGGGCGACCCGCGCGGCCGCACGGGCGTGGTGGACGCCCCCATCGGGCGCGACCCCCGCCGCCGCCAGCGCATGGCGGTGGTGGCGCGCGGCGGGCGCCCGGCGCGCACGCGCTGGCGGGTGCGGGCGCGCTGGGGGGTGGCCGCCGACCTCGATCTCGCCCTCGACACCGGCCGCACGCACCAGATCCGGGTCCACCTCGCCCACCTCGGACACCCGGTGGTGGGTGATCCGCTCTACGGGGGTCGCCACAAAAAGCAGTTGAGCCTCGGCGAGCCGCAGCGTAGCCTCGCTGCGGCCCTGCTTCGCCTCATGGCGCGTCAGGCGCTGCACGCAGCGGGGCTTTCCTTCGCCCACCCGTTCACGGGTGAGATTCTGCACTTCCGGTCGCCCCTCCCGGACGACATGACCCAAGCGATCGAGCTGCTCGACACGCACCCCGGCCTCGTTCGGGAATCGCCCTGACCCATGGCCCACGACGCGCCCGTCCCGGAAGTGATCTCGATCAGGATGCCGAGCCGGCTGGAGCTGCTTGGCGTGCTCGATCACGTGACGCAGTCCATCTGCCATCGCCTCGACTTCGACGAGACGACCTGCTCGCAGGTCACTATGTCGGTCATCGAGGCCGGCACGAACGCCATTCAGCACGGCCACCAGCGCGACGCGCGCAAGCCGGTGGACGCCACCTTCCGGCTGTTTCCCGACCGGCTCGAGATCGACGTCCACGACGAGGGCAAGGGCTTCGACCTCTCGGCCGTGAACGGCGACGTCACGAGTCCGGACCACCTCTTCGACCTGCGCGGCCGCGGCATCTTCATCATGCGGGCGTGCATGGACTCGGTGGACTTCGAGTTCACGCCGGGCGGCACCGTGTGCCGTCTCGTCAAGCGGCGCCCCGCCGCGCACGACGACGCCGGGGCCGCCGCCGCCGCGCCGGGGGCCTGACCGGCGGGTGACGCGCGTCCTCGCCGTGGACTGGGGCGAGCGCCGCATCGGGCTCGCGCTGAGCGATCCCACGGGCACGCTGGCGACCGGACTCGAAACCCTCGTGGTGCGCTCCGCGGCCGAGGCCGTGCGGCGCGTGGCCGAGGTGGCGCGCGAGCGCGAGGCCGGGCGCATCGTCGTCGGCCTGCCGCTGCTGCTGTCGGGGGGGCGCGGCGAGGCCGCCGAGGCCGCCCAGCGCTTCGCCGACGCGCTGGCGGCGGCCGTGACCGTGCCGGTCGAGACCTACGACGAGCGCCTCACCTCGGCGCTCAGCGCGCGGCGCCTGCGCGAGGCCGGCGTGCGCGCCGGGCGCGACAGGCGGCGCGTGGACCAGGGCGCGGCGGTGGCGCTGCTCGAATCCTATCTGCAGCGCCTCGCGGCGCGCGCGCGGGGCGACGCGCCGTGACCGCCGCGACGCGCGCAACGGGCGAGGCGGCCGCGCCGCCGGCCGGGAGGCGCGCGCTGTGACCGCGGCGGGCGCGCGGCGGCCGTTCCGGCCGCGCCGCTGGGCGCTGCTCCTCGCGCTCGCCGCGCTGCTGCTCGTGGCCTCGGACCTGTTCCTGCCGGCCGGGCCGTTCCCGCCCGACGAGCGGCGCGTGATCCTCATCCAGCCCGGGCAGAGCCTGCGCCAGATCGGCGAGGAGCTGCGGCGCGTGGGGCTGCTGCGGGGCACGCTCGGCTTTCAGCTCCTCGCGCGCGCCATGCGGCTCGACCGCAGCCTCAAGGCCGGCCAGTACGCGTTCCGACTCGGCATCACCGTGCCGGCGCTGCTGCGCGCCCTCGCCCACGGCATGCACGGGCTCAACCTCGTCACGCTGCCCGAGGGGCTCACCGTGTCGGAAACGGCGCTGCTGCTGTCGAACCGGCTCGGCGTGCCCAAGCAGGCGTTCGACTCGCTGGCCGTGGACCGCGCGTTCCTCGACTCGCTCGGGATCGCGGCGCCGAGCCTCGAGGGCTACCTGGCGCCCGACTCGTACGAGTTCCTGCCCGGCACCTCGGCCGAGCTCGCGCTGCGCACGCTCGTGCGGCGCCAGCTCGAGGTGCTGCGGCGCGCCGGCGCGGGCCTCGACTCGCTGCCGCTCGGGCTCACGCTCCACCAGGTGCTGACCCTCGCCTCGATCGTCGAGGCCGAGGCGCAGGTGGACGACGAGCGCCCGCGCATCGCGCGCGTGTACCTCAACCGCCTCGAGCGCGGCATGCGGCTGCAGGCCGACCCGACCGTGGCCTACGCGCGCGGCATGACGCCGCGCTCGCGCCTTCTGCTGTCGCACCTGCGCACGGTGTCGCCCTTCAACACCTACCTCGTCGAGGGCCTGCCGCCGGGTCCGATCTGCAGCCCGGGGGCCGAGAGCATCGTCGCGGTCCTGAACGCCACGCCAGGGGCGCGCGACCTGTACTTCGTGGCGCGCGGCGACGGGCGGCACTACTTCGCGGCGACCTACGAGGAGCACCTCGCCAACATCCGCCTCGCGCGCGCCCAGCGCGCCGCGCAGGCCGCCGCCGACTCGGCGGCCGCCGCGCCGCCCGCGCCGCCCGACAGCGTGCCGCCCGCGTGAGCGATGCGCGCGGCGCGTCGGGGCCGCGCGCGCGCCTCGCCGCCCCGCGAGGGGCGTGCTAGGCTTCGCGCCCCGTGACCCTCCTTCCCCTGTTCCCACCCGATGGGACCGCGCCCCCCGCGGACGACGGCCATGACTGGACGGTGCGCCTCGCGCGGCTGCGCGCCGACCTCGCCCGTCATCGCTCGGCCATCGTCGCGTACTCGGGCGGGGTGGACTCGAGCGTGCTGCTGCGGGTGGCCCACGAGGTGCTTGGTGAACGGGCGCTCGCCGTGATTGGGCGGTCCGATTCGTACGCGAGCCGGGAGCTCACCCTGGCGCTCGATCAGGCGGCTGCCTTCGGCGCCCGGGTCGAGATCGTCACCACCGGCGAGCTCGCCGACCCCGCGTTTCGATCGAACCCGGCCAACCGCTGCTACCACTGCAAGTCGGAGCTCTACCGGAAACTGGCGGCGGTGGCCGAGCGCGACGGCTTCGAGGTGGTCCTGGACGGCACCATCCTCGACGATCTCGGCGACTGGCGTCCGGGACGCGTCGCCGCCGGCGAGCGCGGCGTGCGCTCGCCGCTCGCCGAACTGGGGTTTCGCAAGTCGGACGTGCGGGCCGTGGCTCGCCATTACGGGCTCGCGAGCCACGCCAAGCCGGCCTCGCCGTGCCTCGCCTCGCGCATCCCCTACGGGACCGAGATCACCCCGGAGATCCTTCACATGGTCGAGCGAGGAGAAGAACTGCTGCGTTCGCTCGGGTTTACGGAGCTGCGCGTGCGTCATCACGGGGCGGTGGCCCGGCTTGAGGTGCCGCTCGCCGAGATCCCGAGGCTCCTCGAGCCCGGAGTCCGGCAAAGGGTGGTGGAGGGGCTCAAGGCCCTCGGCTACCACCACGTCGCCGTGGACCTCGAGGGTTTCCGTTCGGGGAGCCTGAACGCCGGGCTCGACCGCGGCCCCGCCGGCTGATTCGCCGGCGCCCGGGGAAAAAAGAAGGAACCGCCTGCGGCGTGGGAAGGGTATCTACCTCAGCGCCCCACGCAGGCGGCGGCACAGGTTGCGATCTTCGCTGGGATCGTCAGGTGCCCCGGACCCGCGCAGAATGCTGGTACCGGACTCGCCGATGGTCCCGGACGGTCGCCACCGCCCGGAGCCATCGGCGATTGTTCTTTCGCCCGCAGGGGGACAGGAGGCAACAGGGATGAGCAACGGCAGAGGGCCCATCAAGACTCGCAGCGCGCGCAAGCCGGTGGAGTACGACCTCGGGTTTCACTGGGGCCGGCTCAACCGGGTGCTCCTGGGCCTGGGGATCCTCGTGCTGGTCGCGGGGTACGTGGCGCTTTCCAGGGGATCCACGACCCTCGCCCCGGTGCTGCTGGTCCTCGGCTACTGCGGGCTCATCCCGGCCTCCCTCCTCGTGCGGGACCGTCGGACCTCGGGCGAATAGCTCAGCTGGCCAGAGCACTTGCCTTACAAGCAAGGGGTCACAGGTTCGAGCCCTGTTTCGCCCACCAGCGTGGGACTGGACGCCAGGTCGTAACACGGTGTCCATTGGCGATTAACCGCTCGCCGGGCAGGATCCCGGCGGCCTGGAAGGGACGCGCTCGGAGCCAAGGGGGGGCAGCAAAATCCTTGACAGCCCGGTGACGGGACTCCTAGACTTTTCCGCGTCTTGAAGGCCTTGCCATCGCGTTGTTTAACCTCGCCCGACGCACCGAGCCGAGAAGAGATTTCAAAGTGAAAGCGCGAAAGGAGGTGGCTCGCAGCCAGACCTGATTGCTCGCAACTGAGCCTTGCCTTCGATACAGCAACCGGGGTGACCCATCTATGGAGGTGCAACGATGACTGGTTTGGTTCGCAAGGCCACTCTCCTCTCGGTGTGCGGCCTGATCGCGGCGGGCGCCGCGTTCGCGAATGTGCCTGATCCCGCGCAGTCGATCGTCCCCGCTGGCGTGCGTCTCGTCGGCTCGAACGCCGGCGTCGCGGATGCGGCCGGCACGTTCTCCGTCACGGTCAAGGACATCGGCGGGAACCTGATCGCCAACAGCTCGGTGGTCGTGGACTTCTCGGCGATGTCGGACATCCGGCTGTGCAGCACGTCGCTCGACGGCTCGACGGTGGACTGCGCCCTGAAGACGGTGCGCGCGTTCACGAACGGCTCGGGCGTGGCCACGTTCCGCGTGCTCGGCGGCTCGACGGGCGCGTTCACCTCGTTCGGCGCTCCGCTCGTCGAGGTGTTCGCGGACGGCGTGCTCCTCGCCACGATCCGTGGCGCGGCGTTCGACCTGAACAACGCGGGCGGCGTCGGCGCGGCCGACCTCGCCATCTGGCTGGGCGACGCCGGCAGCGGCTCGAGCCCGCACCGCGCGGACTACGACGCCAACGGCACGGTGGGCGCGGCCGACCTGTCGCAGTGGCTCGCGACCGCCGGCGCCGGCGGCTCGGCGACGTCGTGCGGCACGCCCTGCCCGTGAGGTAGGCCGGTCGCCGGTTGCTGCTGATCTTCCCGGCGGTGCCCCGAAGCACCGCCGGGAAGCGAAGGCGGTGGCCGGACCGGAGAGAAGACGCAGTTGTCCCCTTCGTCCCCCTGACTAGTTCCACATCCCCTGGAGGCAACAATGAAGAAGACTCTTCTCCTGTGTGGCGCGCTGCTCGCCTTCTCCGCGACCGTCGCGTCCGCGGCCGGCCTCAACCTGTCGTGGCTGGATTGCGGCAACAACGGCGTCGCGGCCCGCACCTTCACGTGCGCGTCGAACGCCGGCAACAACGACATGTACGCGAGCGTGGTGGCTCCGACGACGCTCACTCAGTTCGTCGGCATTGACATCGTGCTCGAGCTCCAGACGGCGGGCGCCACGCTTCCGGCGTGGTGGGACCTGCGCTCGTCGGGCGGCTGCCGCAACACCTCGCTCACCATGGCGTCCGACATGTCCGCCTCGACGAGCGGCGGCGTGGGCTGCGTGGACTTCTTCCAGGGCGGCGGCGGCGGCGGCATCGGCGCCTACTTCGTGGGCTTCGGCGGCGCGAACCGCGCCCGCATCGTGGCCTTCTGGGCGGTGCCCGAGGCCGGCACTCTGACCCCGGACGAGACCTACATGTTCCGCCTGCGCGTCAACAACGCGCGCACGGTGGGCACGGGCGCGTGCGCGGGCTGCGCCGATGGCGCCTGCATCGTGCTCAACTCGCTCAATCTGGCCCAGCCGGCCGGCGTCGGCGACTACTTCGTCAGCAACGCCGCCGACCGCCAGCACGTGACCTGGCAGGGCGGGATTCCGAACTGCCCCGGCGCCACTCCGGCGAAGAACGCCACGTGGGGCCAGGTGAAGTCGCTGTACCGCTAGTCCCATCGCAGCACCGAAGGGCGGCCTCCCGCGAGGGGGGCCGCCTTTCTTTTGTATGGCTTCCTGGTGGCGGACCCGGAAGGCCGCCGGCCACGCGGACGGATGACCGCCCGGAGGGCCGTCCGGGACCCGAGCGAAGCGGCGCACGGGGCGCGGGCCGCGGGATTCGCGATCTTTTTTCGTTGCCCGGCAGTTTCGGCAGGTCTAACATGTTCCCGGCACCGACTCTTTGCCCCTGAGCCGGCGCCATGCGCCTCGCCGAGGCGCACGACCACCTGGGACATCCGCAGACTCGCATCCGTGAAAGGTGGCAAAGGGCTCCTTGAGGAAGCGTTTCGTCGGCGGTGTCTCGCGTCCCCCTGTCCCCGTTTCTTTCCCCCGGAGGCACTCCATGAAGAAGCTGCTCCTCCTGTGCGGCGCGATGGTCGCTCTCTCGGCGACGGTCGCGTCCGCCGCGGGCCTCAACCTGTCCTGGAACGACTGCGGGACGAACGGTCAGACGGCCCGCACGTTCGCGTGCAACACCAACGCCGGCAACAACGACATGTACGCCAGCGTCATCCCGCCGGGCACGGTGCCGCGGTTCGTCGGTATTGACGTCGTCATGGACCTGCAGTTCTCGACCGGCAACGTGCCGGCGTGGTGGGACCTGCGCGGGTCGGGCGGCTGCCGCAACACGTCGCTCACCATGTCGTCCGACATGTCCGCCTCGTCGTCCGGCGGGCTCGCCTGCGAGGACTTCTTCCTGGGCGGCGGCGGCGGCGGCATCGGCGCCTACTTCGTGGGCTTCGGCGCTCCGGACCGCGCGCGCATCGTGGCGTTCTGGGCCGTCCCCGAGGAAGGCACGCTGAACCCGGTTGAGACCTACATGTTCCGCATGCGCGTCAACAACGCGCGCACGGTGGGCACCGGCGCGTGCGCGGGCTGCCTCGACGGCGCCTGCATCGTGCTCAACTCGATCAACCTGGCCCGTCCGGCTGGCGTGGGCGACTTCTTCATCGCCAACCCGGCGAACGCCAACTTCGTCACGTTCAACGGCGGCACGCCGGGTTGCCCGGGCACCGTGCCGGCCAAGAACAAGACGTGGGGCCAGATGAAGTCGCTGTACCGCTGATCTTCACCGACTGAAGGACGCACACCCGCGGGGCGGCCGGGGCAGACGGCCGCCCCGCGGCGCTTTTTCGGGCGGAAGGCGCGGGAGGGAGCGGCCTCCCGCGGGAGGTGAGAACGGCGCGCCCCGCGTCCGCGTCAACGAGGAGCGCCCGGCGCCCACCGCCCTTCGCCGGGCTTCGGGCGGCCCTTCCCGGCGACCCGAAGCCGCGACGGGCCTCAAGGAGGCGCCCCCGGCCGCCGAAGACAGCGGTGTCGCGCGCGCGTTCCCCCGCGCCGCGCGCCGATTTTCGGCTTGCGCGGGCCGCCCACGTTGCTAGCATACGACCCGGTTGCGCGTCGCCCCGCGACACCCACATCCCGCCTGGCACCCACGAGTCGCGCCGGCCCCTTACGAATCGGGTGTTCCGAACCCCCATGGAGGGAGGATCTTCATGCGTCGACTGCTTCGGCTCTTCGTCCTCGCCGCACTCTGCTGCGGCTTCGCCGCGACCGCCAGCGCCCAGGGCGTGAACCTGTCGTGGCTCGACTGCGGCGCGAGCGGCGTCGCCGACCGCACGTTTGCGTGCACTTCCAACACCGGCAACAACGACATGTACGCGAGCGTGGTGGCTCCGACGACGCTCACGCAGTTCGTCGGCATTGACGTGGTCATGGACCTCATCAGCGCCACCAACCCGTTGCCCGACTGGTGGTCGCTCAACAGCTCGACCGGCTGCCGCACCTCGTCGCTCACGATGGTGTCGGACTTCTCGGCCTCGACCTCCGGCGGCGCGGCGTGCACCGACTTCTTCCAGGGCGGCGGCGGCGGCGGCATCGGCGCCTACCGCGTGGGCGAGGGCGGCATCACCAACCGCGCCCGCATCGTGGCCTTCTGGGCCGTGCCCGTCGAGGGGACGCTCGATCAGACCGAGACCTACATGTTCCGCCTGCGCGTCAACAACGCGCGCACGGTGGGCACGGGCGCGTGCGCCGGCTGCCTCGACCAGGTGTGCATCGTCCTCAACTCGATCAACCTCGCCCAGCCCGCGGGCGTGGGCGACTACTTCATGACGGGGCCGCCGGCCGGTGGCCGCGACTTCGTGACGTGGCAGGGCGCGGGCGCGAACTGCGCGCTGGTCCCGACGAAGAACAAGACGTGGGGCCAGGTCAAGAGTCTCTACCGCTGATTTCCGCTCCGTTGTCCGCGACGCCGGGAGCCCGCGCCCGCGAGGGCGCCTCCCGGCGTCTGCGTTGGGCGGCGCTCGCCGTGGCGGGAGCGCTGGCGCTTGCGGCCGCGCGCCCGGCGGCCGCCGCCGAGGAGATCGCGCTCGCGTGGGAGGACTGCGCGAGCGGCACGGCCGCGGCCCTTGATCTCGCGGGCGACTGCGACTCCAACCTCGGCTTCGCGCCGCTCCACGCGTCGTTCCGCATGCCGTTCGCCACCGGGCCCGACGTGATCGGGCTCGAGCTGGTGCTCGACCTCCAGCACGCGCAGGCCGTGCTCCCCGACTGGTGGCGGCTCGCGCCCGGGCAGTGCCGGGCCGGCCAGCTCAGCGCCGACACCGACTTCTCGGCCGCCGCCGCGTGCGGCGACCCGTGGGGCGGTCTCGGCGCGGCGCTCGTCCAGGGGTGGACCGCGACGCAGCCCTTCGGCCAGCCGAATCAGGCGCGCATGCTGGTCACGGTCGGCGTGGGCTCGCTCGACGCACGCGCGCTCGACGCCACCACCGACTACAACGCCGTGCGCATCCGCCTCGGCCTCGCGCTGTCCTCCGGCTTCGGCTCGTGTCCCGGCTGCACGGGCGGCGCGTGCCTCGTGCTCAATTCGATCGCGGTGCGGCGCCTGCCCGGCGCGCCGGGCGGAGACCTGTTCCTGACGCAGCCGCGCGCCGGGAACCTGAACCGCGTGACGTGGTATGGAGGGCAGGGCGCCGACTGTTCGGCGGTGCCCGTGAGGAGGACTTCGTGGGGACTGATGAAGAGCCTCTACCGGTGAGCGGGCGTGCGGCGCGCGCGGCGGCGTCCGGCAGGACGGCGCGCGCCGCCGCGGCGCGTCTTGCCGTCGGCTGCGCGATCGGCGGCGCGCTCGCGACCATCGTCTCGTGCGCCGCGCCGCTCGCGGCGTCGAACGCCGGGGCGCCGGGCGCCGCCGCGGGAACGCCGGGCGCCGCCGCCGCGCCGGGGCCCGCCACGCCGGGACGCGAGCCGCGGCTGTTCCTGACCTGGCGCGCCCCCGAGGGCGACCCGCGCGCCGTGCGCGCCGTCGAGGCGCCGTGCCGCGCGGCGCGCGGCCACCGCGACACGCTGTGGCTCGCGTTCGATCCCGGCCGCGACTCGACGCGGCTCCTCGGCCTGACCGCCACGCTCGCCATCCGCCCGGCGGCCGGCGACACGCTGTCGCCGCACTGGGACTTCGGCGAAGGCGCGGCGCTCAAGCGCCTGCGCGTGGACTTCGACCCCGATTCGCTGCCGGGGCGCGCGCGCACGTGGCCCAGCGCGGGGGTGGGCGGCGGCCACTACCGGCGAACCCCCTCGCTCGGCACGCTGTTCGTGGTTTACGCGGTGCCCGAGTCGGCCGCGGCCGTGGTGCGCGGCGGGCGCACCTACGTGTTCGCGCGCATCATCCTGCCGCACCCCCTGCAGGAGACCGAATCGTGCGGGCAGGCCGTGTGCGTGGCGTGGGAAAGCGGCACCATCGCCTACGGCTACGGCGACGAGCCGCGCGTCCAGCACGGCGAGCGCTTCGTGACGTGGAACGCGCGCGGCGACCTGTGCGCCCCGTGGCGCGGGGCCGCGGCGCCCGCGCCCTGGACGCCGGCGCGCGCGACGCGCTGACGGCGCGCGCGCCCCGCGCCGCGCGGCCGCGGCCTCCCCGAGACGGCCGCGCCCCGTCGCGCATCGGGCGCGGACGGGGCGCGGGGGCGACGCGGCCGCTCAGGACTCGTGCGCCGGGTCCACGAGCCGCACCTGCATGAGCTTCTCCGGGTGCGTGACGATCCTGAAGCGCGCCCGGTGCCGGGCGATGAGGTCGTCGAGCAGCTTCTCGGCCGCCATGTTGGTGAGCGACTCGTCCACGTAGTGCTCGGCCTCCTTGTACGACATCTGGCGCTCGGGCACGTACTCGAGCAGCTGGATGACGAGCCAGTCGCCGTTCTTGTCGGGACCCGAGACGCTGAACTGTCCCGGGCGCAGCTCCTCGAAGATGACCTTGTAGTAGGGCGTGCCGCGGTCGCCCCCCGAGCGGCTCTGGACGCTGCCGCTGACATGGCCGGCGAGCGAGTCGGCGCGGATCAGGTCCGGCAGAAACGCCCCGGCGCGCAGGCGCTCGGCGACCGAGTCAATGCCGGCCTTCGTGCTCCGCACCAGGGTCGCGAAGCGCGCCTCGGGGTAGGTCACGTACAGGTTGCGGTGCTTCTCGTAGTAGGCGCGCCGCTCCTCGGGCCTCACCCACACCCTGCTCGCGACCGAGTCCTCGTAGAGGTGCTCGACGCGCAGCTGCTCCTCGCGGCGCGCCAGCTCGGCGACCACCGCGGGGTCCTTGTCGAGCCCGCGCCGCACCGCCAGCAGCGGCATGTACGGGCTCAGCACGGTGCTCACCACCTGCTCGCGGAACAGCGAGAAGTCGTTGATGTTCGGGCGCACGAGCGGCGAGAACGACAGGTACACGTTCATGAACCGCCCGAGCGACAGCGCGCCGTCGCGCCAGCGCGCGAGGACGCGGCCGGTGTCCTCGGGGGCGAAGGTCGGGGTCACGGCGCCGAGCTCCAGGGTCGGCGTGTCGTCCGCCTGCGGGTCCTTGCGGTTGGCGAGCTGGAACGCGCGCGCCGCGAACGCCACGTTGGCGCTGTCCGTGGCGAGCCCGATCTCGTCCGCCATGAGGCGCTGGAGCCGCGCCGCGCGCTCCTCGGCGGCCGCGCCGCGCAAGTCGCGCCGCAGGCCGCGCCCCACGACCTCGAACGCCCCGACCCGGTAGGGGCGCGCGTCCTCGACGCGCACGATGTGGTAGCCGTCGCGCGAGCGCAGCGGCGCCGACATCTGGCCCTTCCTGAGCGTCCACACCTTGCCGGCGAGCACCATGGGGCTGAAGGTGAGCCGGTTCTCCCAGCCGCGGTCGCCGCCGCGCGCGCGCTCGGGGCCGGTCGAGTGCCGGCGCGCCGCCTCGGCGAAGGCGATCCGCCCGGCGGCGATCTCGCGCCGCAGGCGATGCGCCTCCTGCTCGTCGCTCACCACGATCTCGGAGATGCGCAGCTCCGTCTTGCACTGCTCGTAGGCGCGCTGGACGTCGGCGTCGGTGACGGTGACCGAGTCGAGCACCGCGCGCTGGTAGAGCGCGTTCGAGAGAATGCGGTTGCTCTCCTCGCGCAGGCGCAGGCGGTCCTCGAAGCCGAGCGGCCGGTTGGCCTCGGTCGCGACCAGGCCGAGCACGGCCTGGTTCACGAGGCTCTGCAGGAACTTCGCCCGCCCCGTGCTGTCCATCGTCGGGCGGAACTCGGGGTCCGACGCGAAGAACGCGTCCACGAAGCGGAACGCGGTGATGGCGCGGTCCTCGACGCGGGCGAGCACCGCCGTGTCGGGGAGGAAGGTCTCGGCGGGCGCGGGCGTCGGCGCGGGCGTGGCCGCGGTCCCGAGCCCAGCCCAGAACAGTCCTGCGAGGGCGAGCGTCCCCTGCAGCTTCATGCGGTTCTCCAGCGGGCGGTGGGGGGAGGCGCGCGGCGGACGCGCGCGGGGGAGCGGAAAGCGCGGAAAAGTCTAGGGAGCGAAGCGGGCAGGGTCAAGCCTCGCGAGCGCGCGCTCGTTGAACGTCACGGGCGTGTCACGCCGCAGCCGCGCGAGCAGCGCCACCATGCGGCGCTCGCCCTCCTCGCCGTACCACGCCTGCGTCACGAGCTGCCGCACCTCGTGGAACTCGCGCAGGCGCGCGGGCAGCACCTCGGTCACGCGGCTCACGCGCCAGCCGGCGGCGGTCGAGTCGGGCCCCAGCGTGCGCCCGGTCCCGGCGGCGAGCGCGCGGCGGAAGAGCGTGCTGTCGTAGGCCTCGCTCACGTCCATGCGGTAGCTCGCCCCGCCGCGCAGTGCGCGCGCCGCGAGGCTTTCGGCGCGCGCCTCGTCGGCGAGCGTGAGGAGCATGGCCTCGGCCTGCTCGCGGTCGCGCAGCGTGAGCGAGATGAGCCGCACGCGCAGCGGCAGGCGCCACTGCTCGCGGCGCCCGTCGAAGAAGCGGCGCAGCGTCGCCGAGTCCGCGCGCAGGTCGCGGTACACCTCGCGCTGGACGAAGTGCTCGACGTCGAAGAACTCGCGCTGCTGGGCGAGGCGCGCCGCGATGTCGGGCCGGTGCACCAGCCCGCGCGCCTCGGCGGCGCGCCGCAGCTCGCGCTCGAACAGCGTGTTCTCGACGAGGTCGCCGACCTGCCCGGCGCCCTCGGGCCGCAGGCGCGTCATGGGGCTCGAGCGGCCCCACGCCTCGATCAGCTCGCCGGCGGTGATGGCCCCGCCCGGCCAGCGCGCGAGCACCAGCTCCGCCTCGCCGGGCGCGAGCGTCGGAACCATGCCGAGCACGCGCAGCTGCGCGAACACCGACGAGTCGCGCGACGGCCGCGGCAGCGCGGCGAAGCGCTGCGCGATGCGCGCCAGCGCCGAGTCGTCGAAGGCGAGCCCGAGCGCGCGGCCGTAGCGCTCGCGCGCCTGGATGCCGAGGTGCTCGGCCCCCGAGACCGTGTCGCCCTCGGCGAGGAGCGCGGCGCGCGTCGCGGCGAGCGCCGAGTCGAACACCACGCGCAGCGGCAGCGCGTCGCGCAGGCCGGCGTACTGGGCGCTCTCGTCGGCCGTCCACACGAACGTCTCGCGCGCGGCGTGCTCGGCGAGCAGCTCCTTGCCGATGAGCAGGTCGAGGAACTCGCGCGCGCCCTCGGGCGTGAAGGTCGCCGGGCGGGCGGGCGGCTGCACCTGCCGCCAGCCGCGCTCGAACTCGGCCACGGTCACGTCGCGCGACGTTCCGACGCGCGCCAGCACCGTGTCGGGCAGCGCGCCGCGCCCCGCGCGCGCCGCGCCGTCGGCCGCGCCGGCGGGCGGCAGGTGGGCGAGCCCGAGCGCGAGCGCCGCGAGCGCCGCGAGCGCCCGCCGGCCGGCGCGGGCCCGGGTCGAGCGCGGGGGCGGAGTCGTGCGGGCGGGGGTCGTCATGGCGGCGGCTCAGTCTATCACCGCCGGGTCGCGCGCGGGTTCGAGGTCTGCCCAATCCCCGTCCCTCCGCCCGCCGCCTTGCGCGCCGGGCGCCGCGCCTGCCAACTTCACCCGCCATGCCGCGCCGCCGACCGAGCCGCTCCGCGCCCGCCGCGCCCCGCCGCGGCGCGCCGCTCCTGCCGTGGCTGCTCCTCGCGGTGGCCGCGGCGTGGATGGCGGGCGCGGGCTCCGAGCTGCTGCGCTCCTCCCACTGGGCGCACTACGTGTACCTCGCCGACGCGTGGCTCCACGGCCAGCTCCACCTCGCGCGCACCCCCAACGACGCCGGCGACATGGCGGTCGTGGACGGCCGCCTGTACGTCGTGTTCGGGCCGTTTCCCGCCGTGCTGCTCCTGCCGCTCGTGCCGGTCTTCAAACGCGCCACGCCCGACGTGCTGGTGCTGGCGCTCACCGCGCTCGCCGGCGTGGCGGCGTTTCACCGCGCGGCCGCGCGCCTGTGGGGCGAAGGCGACCGGCTCCGCCTCGCGTGCCTCACGCTCACCTTCGCGCTCGGCACCGCCCTCCACTACGGCGCGCCGATGGGGAACGTGTGGCTCCACGCCCAGATCACCGCCACCACGCTGCAGTGCTTCGCCCTGTGGGCGGCCGCGGCCGGACGCCCGTGGACGGCCGGCGTCCTGCTCGGGCTCACCGTGCTCACGCGCGCCACCACCACGCTCGCCCTGCCGTTCGCGGCATGGCTGCTGCTGCGCCCCGCCGGCGACGGCGCGCGCCGCCCGTGGGCGCGCGTGGCGCTCGCCCTCGTCGCGCCGGTGGCGGCGGGCGCCGCGCTCCACGCGCTGTACAACTGGGCGCGCTTCGGCAACCCGCTCGACGCCGGCTACCACTACATCCTGATGGGCGAGGCGTTCGAGCGGCGCGTCGCCGAGCACGGGCGCTTCAGCCTGCACTTCCTGCCGGGGAACCTGTGGGGCTGGCTGGCGCGCCCGCCGCTCCTCGAGCGCGGCGCGCTCGTGCCGGACCCGCACGGCATGAGCCTGTTCCTCACCACGCCGTTCCTCGCGCTCGCCGCGTGGCCGCGGCGCTGGACGGCGCTCGAGGCGTGGGCCGCCGCGAGCGCGCTGCTGTGCTTCGCGCCCTCGCTCTTCTACTACAACGACGGCTGGGTCCACTTTGGCCAGCGCTTCGCGCTCGACGGCATCGCGCCCGCCCTGCTCGCCGCCCACGGCGGCGCGCGCCGCGCGCCGCCGTGGCTGGTGGTCGCGCTCACGGTGTGGGGCGTCGCGGTGGGCGCGTGGGGGCTGCAGTGGTTCCGCGCCTCGTTCCTCCACTGACGGCCGCGGCGCCCGGCGCCGTGCATCACCGCAGCCGGATGAGCAGCATGCAGCCGGCGGGCGTCGCCGTCGGCACGACGTGCCGCAGCGGCGAGAAGTCGAAGCGAATCGGCCGCTCGGTGCGGCCCGCGGCGGTCATCATGCGCTGCGAGAGGCCCACCCAGTAGTAGCTGCTCACCGCCAGCCAGTCGCTCTCGGGTCCGGGCAGGCCGCCGGTGAAGGGCACCGAGTCGATGCCGTACACCGCCGGGTCGGTGGTGCCGTGGTAGGCGAGGTGGACGCGCGCGATGCCGCGGCGGCGCATCTCGTCGCGCAGCGCGATGAGGCCCTGGCCCCAGTCCACGTTCGAGTCGTTGACGATCCACTGGCCGCGCCACGGCCCCCCGGCCGCGACGTTGTAGAACGACAGCCACCACGGCGCGCGCGCCGCGGACTCCGCGCCCTGCAGCGCGACGAGCGCGAAGGCCGCGAGCGCCCAGCGGCGCGCCGCGCCGCCGCGCCATCCGCGCCCGGCGAGCCCGCCGGCCCACACCGCGAGCAGCGGCAGCAGCGGGAACAGGTAGCGGATGCCGATGCCGAGCCGCCCCACGAACACCGCCATCGCGAGCAGCGCCAGCGCGGGCACCAGCGCCCACGCGTCGCGCAGCGCGCGCGGGCGCGCGCCGCGCGCGGCGCGCCGCGCCCCGAGGGCGGCGCGCGCCCCGAGCGCGCCGAGGAAGCCGAGCGGCCACTTCACGAGCAACGCGAGCGGGAAGTAGAACCACGGCGCCTCGCGCCACAGCCGCCCGAGCGCGAAGCTCGGCGTGCGCCCGGGCTGCGACTCGACCGCCTGGCGGTCGAAGCCCGCCACGTAGGTGTCGGGCAGCGGCAGGCGCAGGCCGGGGAAGCGCGCCTGCAGCGCGCGGAACGCCTCCGATTCGAAGCGCCACGCGCCGATCGGCTCGAACGAGGTGCGTCCGAGGTAGCCGGCGTGAAGCGCCGCGAGCGTCGTCACGCCGAGCAGCGCGAAGCCGAGCGCGAGCCGGAGCGGCCGCCGCGCGCGACCGCGCCGCCACGTCCACAGCGCGAGCAGCGCGAGCACCGGCGGCAGGAACACGGCCGTGAAGCGCGTCAGGAACGCGAACGCCACGGCCGCCGCCGCCGCCGCCCACCACCCCCAGCGCCCCGACACCGCGAAGCGCCGGAAGGTCCACAGCGCGGCGGTCCAGCCGAGCGCGGTCGGCACGTCGAGCGTCACGAATCCGGCGTGCGCCAGCGCCTCGGGGGCAAGCGCGTAAAGGCCAAGCGCCACGAGCCCGGCGGCCCCGCCGTGGAGGTCGCGCGCAAAGCGCCACACGACGAGCGCGAGCAGCAGCGAGCACAGCACCACGACGAGGCGCCCGGCGAAGAACACGCGGTGGTAGCGGTCGGCGTTCCGGCGCATGAAGGACTCGCCGACCACGCCCTGCTCGCCGTCGGCGAGCGCGGCGTCGGAGGGCAGGCGCGCGCCGGCGGCGAGCGCCGCCCAGCCGGCGGCGGCCTTGACGAGCGGCGGGTTGACGGCCGAGACGCGCAGCTCGCCGCGCGCCGCGATGAGCACCCCCGAAGGCAGGTGGAAGTTCTCGTCGAAGGTGACCGAGTGCCGCGCCGCGCCCCACACCGCGAGCGCGGCGTGGAGCAGAAGCAGCAGCGCCACCCACAGCGGCTCGCGGGCCACCGCCGGCCGGCGGCGCGCCGCGGCGCGGCCGCGCTGCGCGGCGGTTCGGCGTGGGGCATGCGTGGGGCGCGGCACGGGGCTCCTCGGAGAAGGTGGCGGGCGGCGGGCCGCGGAACGTTAGTGCGCCCGCGCCCGGGGCCACAAGGGCGCGCCGCGTGGAGCGCCCGCGGCGGCCGCGCGCGCGCCGCGCACGGTCGTGCGCCGCGCGGCGGGGCGCGCGCGCGTCGCGCCGGTCCCCGCCGCCGCAACCCGCCGGAGAAAGGTCCGCCCCCGCGGTGTACCAGCCGTCGTGACCGCCCCGCGGCGGCGGGGTCCCGCCCGCGGTTTGACCCCCTTTCGTCCCCGTCCCTAGACTGCCCTCCCACATGCGTCCCATCCTGCCGTCCCTCGCGGCCGCCGCCGTCCTCGCCCTCGCCCTCGCCTCGCGGGCCGCCGCCGCGCCGGAGGGGCCGCTGCGCGTCGTCGCCTCCGACGAGCGCGGCGTGACGCTGCGCCTCGAGCTGGGCGCGGTCGAGGTGGTGCGCGACGGCGAGGGGCGCGCGTGGATCGAGGCCGACGGGCTCCCGCGCTACGCCGTCGAGGGCCGCCCGCGGCTGCCCTTCGCGGCCGCGCTGGTGGCGCTTCCGCCCGGGGCGAACGCGACCGTCACGGTGCTCGACGGCGAGGAGTCGCTGCTCGCCGAGGGCGTGCGGCCGGCGGCCGGCGACCGCCCGGTGCTGCGCGAGGACGACGTGCTGGGGCCGCAGCCGGCGTGGGAGGAGGTTCCGCTGGTGCGCGACCCGACGTGGCCCGGCCCGGCGGCCTTCGCCGAGGAGCCGTTCGCGGTGCGCCGGCTGCGCGTGGCGCGCGTCGTGGTGCACCCGGTGCGCTGGGACCCCGACGGCGGGCGGCTGTGGGTGCGCCGCGCCATGACGGTGCGCGTCGCCTTCTCCGGAGCGGCCGCGGCCCCGGACGCCGCGGGCCTCGCGCCGGCCGCCGACCGCCACTGGGACCCGCTGCTCGAGAACCTGGTCGTCAACTTCGACCGCATGCGCGCACGGCGCGCCGCGGCGCCGCTCCCGGCGCGGCGGGCGCAGTTCGAGCGGTTCGCGGCCGGGCCGGCGCGCCCGGGCGCGTTCGCCTTCGACGAGGACGAGCCGGAGGTGCGCGTGCGCGTGGACACCACGGGCGTCGTCTACCTGCCCTACGACTCCCTCGCCGCCTACGGCTACCCGGCGGGCGTGCCGGTCGCCGAGGTGAGCCTCCACCGCCACGAGTACGTGCCCGACCAGCAGCCGCCGTACGTGACCATCGAGCTTCCGATCGAGGTCGTGGACGCCGGCGGCGACGGCATCTTCGGCCCCGGCGACTGGATCGGCGCCTACGTGCAGAGCTGGGCCGACCGCGCGCAGCCCAGCCAGCCGCAGCGCATGTGGGGCGACGGCGACAGGGTGTACGCGACGCGCGTGCGCGCGCCGCGCGCCGGCCTGCGCGTGACGACGCGCTCCGGGTGGCTGGGGCAGGCGCTGCAGCCGCTCGCCTCGTACCCGGAGACGCAGCGCTTCGAGAAGAACTACGACTACTACAACAACCACCGCACGCTCGCCGACACGCTCGTGGACGCCTGGCACTGGGTGAGCTCGGTGCTCTACTACGACCGTCCCGAGACCGTGCTGTTCGAGGTCAATCACCTCGACACGTCGCGCGCGGCGCGCGTCACCGTGCGGCTCAACGGCCGCGGCGACACCGGGCGCTGGTCATGGGTGCAGATCGTGAACCGCATGAACCAGCCGCGCGCCGCGCGCGCCGGCACGACGATCGTGGACTCGGTGTTCTGGAGCGGCAAGGGCGAGCTGACGCGCAGCGCGAACGTGTTCGGCTCGGCGCTGAGCGAGGGGCGCACCAACAGCGTCACCTTCTGGGGCAAGACGCTCAGCGGGCCGCCCGACCCCGCGACCAACGCCAACAGCCGCTCCGCCTTCAACTGGATCGAGGTCGAGTACTGGCGCGCGTTCCGCGCCATCCGCAACCGCCTCGCCTGCTCGAGCGCCGACGCCGCGGGGCCGTTCGAGATCGCCGCCACCGGGCTCGAGGACTCGGCCACCATCGCGGTGTGGGACGTGACCGACCCGCTTGCGCCGCAGCGCCTCACCGGCACGCCCGTCGAGCGCGACGGCTTCCGCTGGCGGGTGCGCTGGCAGGACGACGCCACCGCCGGCCGGCGGCGCTACGTCGTGACCTCGGCCTACGAGCTGCAGGCGCCCGTCGCCTACGCGGCGGTGGATCGCGCGCGCCGGCTCGACGCCGTGACGTCGGGCGACTACCTCGTGGTGGTGCCGCCCGACTGGGTGGCGGCGGTGCAGCCGCTCGTGGACCACCGCCGCGCGCAGGGGCTCGACGTGGTGGTCGCCACCACCGACGCGGTGTTCGACGCCTTCAACGGCGGGCGGCCTTCGGCGTGGGCGCTGCGGCGCTTCTTCCGCCACGCGTACGTCCACTGGAACGCGAGCTTCGCCGTGCTCGTGGGCGACGGCAGCAACGACCCGCAGCGCTTCGCGTGGGAGTCCGGGCCGGACCTGGTGCCGACGCAGCGCATCATGGGGCCGCTGCTCGCGACCTCGGCGATCGAGTCGTTCTACGAGGGCATTGTGAGCGACACGTGGCTCGCGTGGTGCCTCGAGTGCCCGAACCCGCTCGGCTCGCCCAAGTTTCCCGATCTCCACATCGGGCGCCTGCCGGCCAACACCACCTCGGACGTGCAGGCCATGGTGTCGAAGATCGTGGCCTACGAGACGGTGTCGGCGGACGACGCGTGGCGGCGCCGGCTCCTCCTCATGTCCGACGACGCCTATTCCGGCGAGACGTTCTTCGGCGGCGGCGGCACGACGAGCAGCTACTGCCGGCGCGCCTACGAGGACGTCTTCCGCCGCCTCAACGAGAAGGTGGCGTCGGTGGTGGTGGACAGCGCGGGGCTGGCCCAGACCGACGCCCACGTCTTCAACCTGAGCTACTACCTGCCGAACCGCCCCGAGGACCTCGTCGGCTGCGCGTGGACGCCGCCCGACACCTGCCGCTGCAGCCGGCCGCAGATCGAGTCGCGCGCGCGCCTCACCGTGACCCCGGAGCTCATGAGCCGCCTCAACGCCGGCGTGCTGTGGTGGAGCTTCCAGGGCCACGCCAACGAGTACGTGCTGTCGCACGAGAGCTTCTACCGCTCGAACGGGCAGAGCCGCGGCGCGGACTACGACCTGCTCGCCAACGACGGGCGCCCGTTCTTCTTCACCGCCTTCGCCTGCCACCCGAACGCGTTCGGCCACGTGCGCGAGAACGGCGCGGTGCGCGCCGGGCCGAGCCTCGGCGAGATGATGCTCACGCGCCCGAACGGGCGCGGCGCGATCGCGGCGTGGGGCTCGAGCGGCTACGAGCTGCTGCCGAGCGGCGGCCCGAGCGCCTTCCAGGGCACGCGCGGGCTGGCGCACATCCACACCGCGCTCGCGCGCTCGATGTTCTGGCTGCCGCCGCGCGATCCGTTCCTCGGCGAGGCGGGGGCGCGCGTGGTGCTCGGCGAGGCCGTGACGCAGGCCGTGCTGTGGAACCTCACCGCCATGGCGGCGAGCCCGTTCGAGCGCGACGTGGGCATCTCCTACGTGCTGCTCGGCGACCCGGCGTCGCGGCTCTCGATCGGCCGGCCGCAGGCGGTCGTCACCGCCAACACCCAGCCGGTGACCTCGGGCGAGGTGGTGCGCCTGCGCCGCGGCACCGACGACACGCTGCGCGTGGCCGCCGACCTGGTCTCGGCCGTGCGCATTGACTCGGTCGCGGTGTCGCGCGCCGAGGCCGGCGGCCCGTTCACGCCGCTCCCGCCCGCGGCGTGGACGCTCACGCCCCCGCTCGGCGACGTGGGCGCCGCGAGCGACGGCGGGCGCCGCTTCCGACTCGCGCTCACCGACACGCTGCGCGCCGACGGCTTCGCGTACCGCCTGCGCACCGTGGACCGCGACGGCCTCGCGTCGTCGTTCGACGTGGTGTTCTCGTTCGACACCGCGCTGCTCGCCGACGGGCAGACCGTGGGCGACCTCGACGTGGTCTCGCCGCGCGCCGACCTGCGTCTGCGCGTGCTGTCGCCGCGGCCGCTCGACCCGGCGCACGACCTCGAGCTGCGCCTCGGCGGCGCGCTCGTCCCGTTCACGCCCGAGGCGTTCGCCGGCGACACCACGGGGCGCGAGTGGGAGCTGGTGGTGGACCGCCGTCCGTACCCGTTCGGGGAGAACACGCTCGAGCTCGTGGCGCTCGGCGGCGCCACCCGCCTGCACCGCTTCACGGTCAACGTCACCGGCGACGAACTGCGGGTGCGGAACCTGCTGGCGTTCCCGAACCCGTTCGAAGAGGATCTCGGCACCGCCTTTTCCTTCTCGCTCGAGAGCATCGCGCCGGTGGACGTGCTGCTGCGCGTCTTCACCGTGACCGGCCGGCTCGTCCACGAGCGCCGGGAACGCGGGCTGCTCCCCGGCTACCACCAGCTGGCGTGGGACGGCCGGGACGCGGAGGGAGACCATGTCGCCAACGGCGTCTATTTCTACCGGCTGCTCGCGCGCAACGACGTCACCACCGCCGTGCACGAGGGCCGGCTCGTCAAGCTCCGCAAGCCGCGCCGCGTCGAGGAGCCGGTCGCGCCCTGAGGCCGCGCGCGCGGCCCGCGCGCTCGTCGCGCTCGGCCTCGCCGCGGCGCTCGCCTCGTGCGCCCCCGGCGCGCGCCGCGGCCCGGCGCCCGCGCCGGCGCCCGCCGCGCCGGCGGCGCCGGCGGCGCCGGCGGCGCCGGGGGCCGCCGCGGAGCCGCCGCCGGCGCCCGCCGCGCCGGCCGCCGAGATCGCCCCCGCCGACCGCGCGGCGTTTCGCGCCATCGCCGAGGCCGAGGACCGCCGCGCCGACACCGGGGGCGCGCTCTCCGCCGGGCTCGCCTCGCCCTCGGCGGCGGTGCGCCGGCGCGCCGCGCTCGCCGTGGGCAGGCTGCAGGACTCGACGTGGGTGCCGCGCCTCGTGCCGCTGCTCGCCGACCCCGACGTGGAGGTGCGCCGCGAGGCGGCGTTCGCGCTCGGCCAGACCGGGCACCGCTCGGCGCGCGTCGCGCTCGAAGGGCTGCTCGGCGGCCACGACGTCGAGACCACCGCGCTCGCGGTCGAGGCGCTCGGCAAGCTCCAGGACCGCGCCGCGACCCCGGCCGTGGCGCGCCTGCTCGGCGACCCGTCGCCCGTGATCCGCGCGCACGCGGCGGTCGCGCTGTGGCGCCTCGCCGACTCCACCGCGCTCGACGCGCTGCTCGCGCGTCACACCGACCCCGACCCCGAGGTGCGCTGGCGCGTGCTCTACGCGCTCGAGAAGATCGTGCACCCGGACCGCGTGGTGCTGGTCGCCGCCATGCACCTCGACGATGCCGAGTGGACGGTGCGCGCCCACGCCGCGCGCACCCTGGACCGCCAGCGCTCGACGCGCGGCACGGCGTACCTGCTCCAGGCGCTCGACGATCCGGAGCCGGCGGTGGTGGTCAACGCGCTGCGCGGGCTGGCGGCGATCGCCGACTCGACGTGCGTCCACTGCGGACCGGCGATCGGGCGCGCGCTCGGCCATCCGCATCCCTACGTGCGCTCGGTCGCGGCCGGCGCGCTCGGCGCGCGCTTCGCGTGGGCGCGCGCCGACAGCGCGGGCCGGCGCGCCCTGCGCGCCGCGCTCGCCGCGGGCCTCGCCGACGCGGACGCCGCCACGCGCGGCGCCGCGGCGCGCGCGCTGCTCGCGCGCGAGGGCGCGGCGGCGCTCCCCGAGGTGCGCGCGCTGCTCGCCGACACCTCGCTCTACGCGCGCAACGCGGCGCTCGCGGCGGTCGCCGAGCTGACGCCGCCGGCGGTCGCGCGGCCGCTCGTCGAGGCGCGCCTCGAGCCGCCCGCCGCGCTGCTCGAGCGCATGACCGCGGCCGAGGCGCTCGGCAGGATGGGCGCGCGCGACCTCGCCCCGCGCCTGCGCGCGGGGCTCGACGACCGTGAGGCGCTGTTCGCCGCCGCGTGCGCGGCGGGGCTGGCGGCGCTCGGGGACAGCGCCAGCGTGCCCGCACTGGCGCGCGCCTACGCGCTGCGCGCGGCCGACGCCGACGCCGACGCGCGGCTTGCGATCCGCGACGCGCTGCGCGAGCTGGCGGGCCGCGCGTTCGCCGACAGCCTCGAGCGCGCCCACGCCGTGGGGCGCGAGCCGGTGACCTATGCCGCCGACTTCGGCGATCCGCCGCGCGAGCGGCGCGCCGTGATCCGCACCACGGCGGGCGATCTCGAGTGGGCCCTCGAGGGCGACGCGGCGCCCCGCACCGTGAGGAACTTCGTGCGCCTCGCGCGCAGCGGATACTTCAACGGCACGGCGTTCCACCGCGTGGTGCCGAACTTCGTGATCCAGGACGGCGATCCGACCGGCACCGGCTCGGGCGGCCCCGGCTGGACGATCCGCTGCGAGTACAACCGCCTGCGCTACGCGCCCGGCATGGTGGGCATGGCGCTGTCGGGCAAGGACACCGGCGGCAGCCAGTGGTTCGTCACGCACTCGCCGCAGCCGCACCTCGACGGGCGCTACACGATCTTTGCGCGCGTGACGCGCGGCATGGACGTGGTGCGGCGCATCGTGCAGGGCGACCGCATCCTCGGCGTCGAGGTCTTCGAGTAGTTGGGCGCGGCCGCAGGCAGGGGGCCGGGGCGCGGCGGTGCGGGGCGCGGGGCGGCGCGGGGCGGCGGCGGCGCGCGCGGCGCGGCCGACGCCGGGCTTCCGCTGCGCCACCCGGCGGCGCTCGCGGCGGCGACGGTGGCGGCGGCGGTCGTGGCGCTTTCGGTGACGACCCTGATATGGGACCCCGACCTCGGCCAGCACCTCACCGTCGGGCGCGCGATCTGGCAGCTCGGCGGCGTGCCGCAGGTGCACCTGTGGAGCTGGCCCGCCTACGGCCGACCCGACGTGCTGCCCTCGTGGGGCTTTCGCGCCCTGCTCGCCCCGTTCTGGGAGTGGGGCGGACTCCCCGGGCTCTACGCGTGGCGCTGGCTCACCACGCTCGGCGCGTTCGCCGCGCTGTGGGCGGCGGCGCGCGTCATGGGGGCGCGCGGGCTCTCGCCGCTCGTGGCGCTGGTGGCGTGCGCGCTCGTCTACCGGCAGCGTTCGCAGGTGCGGCCCGAGACGCTCGTCGCGGTGCTGTTCGCGCTGCAGGTGCTGGCGCTCGAGGCGCGTCGCGCGCGGCCGGCGATCGCCTCGTGGGCGCGCGATCCGGTATGGTGGACGGTGCCGGTGGCGCTCGCGTGGGCCAACGTCCACGTCTCGTACTGGATGGGCTTCGCGCTGCTCGCCTTCCACGCGCTCGACGCGCTGCTCGGCGGCGGCCCGGCGCCGCCCGCCGGGCGCGGGCGGCTGGCGCGCGCCGCGCCGTTCGCCGCCGCGGGGCTGGCCGGGGCGGCGGCGTCGTTCCTCAACCCCTTCGGCTGGCGCGCGCTGTGGCAGCCGTTCGAGTACTGGCTGACGTGGCGGCACGAGCCCATCTACCGCAGCATCGGCGAGCTGGCGCCGGTGGACTGGGGCGTCAACCTCACGAACGGCCTGCCGGCGCTGGTCGTGGCGTGGCCGGCGCTCGCGCTGTGGCGCGCGGCGCGCGGGCGCGCCGACGCGGTCGAGCTGCTGCTGTGCGCGCTCTTCACGTGGCTCGGGCTCACGACGCAGCGCTTCCTCGGCTTCTACGCGCTCGCCGCCGCGCCGTACCTCGGGCGCGGGCTCGCCGAGGCGCTCGCCGCGGCGCGCCGCGGGCGGCCGGCGCCGGCGCCGTGGGCGCGCGCCGCGCTCGCGGCGTCGGCGTGCGTGGCGGCGGCGCTGCCGGAGCTGGCGCGGCCCGAGGTGCCGCTCGGCCTCGGCTTCGCGCGCGGCATCGCGCCCGAGGCGGCGTGCGAGCGCATGGCCGAGTGGGGGGTCTCCGGGCGCGGCCTCAACCCGTTCGGCCTGTCGGGCCACCTGCTGCTGCGCTTCTGGCCCGACCGCGGGCGGCTGCCGTTCATGGACATTCACCAGACCGGCACCGCCGCCGAGCGCGCCGCCTACCAGGCGGCGATGGGCGGCGGCGCGGGGTGGCGCGCGCTCGACGACCGCCACCGCTTCGACTGGGTGCTCATGCACCGCCATCCGACGGCGCGCGTGCCGCTGCTCGACGCGCTCGACGCCGACACCGCGTTCGCGCTGGTGTTCGTGGACGACGCCGCGGCGCTGTGGGTGCGGCGCTCGGGCGCCATGGCGCCGGTGGCGGCGGCCCGCGCCTACGCCCTCCTGCCGGGGGGAGACGCCGGGCTCGCGCGCCTCGGGCAGCGCGCGGCCTCGGACAGCGCGCTGCGCCGGGAGATCGCCGCCGAACTGGCGCGCCAGATGGCCGAGTCGCCGCGCCACGCCGAGGCCCTGCGCCACCGCTCGAACCTGGCCCTGCTCGAGGCACGATGGGAGGACGCGCGGCGCGACCTTGAGGCGGCGGCGGCCCTCGCGCCGAACCTCGCGGGGGTCCACCTGCGGCTCGCCGCGATCGCCCTCGAGCAGGGCCGCCCGCGCGACGCCCTCGCGGCGCTGGCGCGCGAGCGGCGCGCGAGCGGCGCGAGCGCCGACGTGCTGGCGTGGGAGGGCGAGGCGCGCGAGCGGCTCGGCGAGCGCGACCGCGCGGCGGCGCGCTACCGCGCGGCGCTGGCGCGCGACCCGCGGCACGCGCGCGCGCGCGCCGGCCTCGCCCGCCTCGGCGCGCGCTAGGTGCGGAGTCTCGGTCCGGTTCGCGCGCGCCGGCGCGGCCGCGCACGCGGCCGGTCGCCGGGCCGCGCGGGCGCGGGGCGCTGACGCGGGCCGGCTCCCGCGGGAACGGGTCTCACGCGGCGGCCTCGCCGTCGAGGAACGCCTCGAGGATCGCGCGCAGCCGGGAGGCGGCGCGCTGCGCCACCTCCTCGACCTCGGCGTGGGACAGCGGCCCGTCGGCGAGCCCGGTCGCGCGGTTCGTGACGCACGAGATGCTGGCCGCCGCGCAGCCCAGCTCGGCCGCCGCGGTCACCTCGTGCACGGTGCTCATGCAGGCGACGTCCGCGCCGAGCGCGGACGCCATGCGCACCTCGGAGGCGGTCTCGTAGGTCGGTCCGTGGCCGCCCATGAGCACGCCCTCGTGGATCGGCACCCTGGCGCGCAGCGCGGCGGCGCGCAGCCGCGCGCGCAGCGCGGGGTCGTGCGGCGAGGCGTAGGGGCGGCCGGCGCGGCGCGCCGCCAGCTCGGCCGGAGTGAGCAGCCCGCGCTTGCCGATGAAGTTCAGGTGGTCCGAGGCCAGCATGAGGTCGCCGGGGCGGTACTCGGGGTTCATGGCGCCGACCGCGTTGGTGAAGATCATGGTCGTGGCGCCGAGCGCGCGCATGACGCGCAGCCCGAACGTCACCCGGTCGAGCGTGTAGCCCTCGTAGCGGTGGCTGCGCCCGGCGAGCGCCGCCACCGGCACGCCGCGCCAGCGGCCGAGCGCGAGGCGCCCGGCGTGGCCCGGCACGGTGGAGCGCGGCCAGTGCGGCAGATCGGCGGTCGCGAACACCACCGCGCGCTCGAGCAGGTCCACCGCGCCGCCGAGCCCGGAGCCGAGCGTGATGCCGACGCGCGGCACGAGGTCGGTGTGCGCGCGCACGCGAGCCACCGCGTCGGCGACGCGGGCGTCGAGGTCGGCGGTCGGCAGCCGGGGCGTCTCGGGCATGGGGTCGTGGCTCCCGCGGGTGCGCGTGGGCCCGCCGGCCGCGCCGGCGGGGCGTCAGGACGTCAGGGCCGCTCGGGATCGTACGGCACGCCCACCGCGCGCGGCGCGACGGCGCGGCCGATGAACCCGGCGAGGGCGAGCATGGTGACGAGGTACGGCAGCATCTGCAAGACCTCGGCGGGGAAGGCGGAGCCCTGCAGCGCGATCTGCAGCGCCTCGGCGGCGCCGAACAGGAAGCACGCCGCCGCCGCGCCGAGCGGCGACCACTTGCCGACGATCATCGCGGCGAGCGCGATGTAGCCGCGGCCGCCGGTCATGCCGTCGGTGAAACTGTGCTGCTCGCTCGCCAGCCACGCGCCCGCGACGCCGGCGAACGCGCCCGAGACGAGCACGCCGAGCGTGCGGTAGCGCGGCACCGACAGGCCGAGCGTCGCCCCCGCCTCGGGGCGCTCGCCCATGACGCGCAGGCGCAGCCCGAACACCGAACGGAACAGCGTCCACTGCGCGGCGGCGACGGCCGCCGCGGCGCCGAGCACGAGGGGCGTGGCGAGCACCGGCCCGAGCCCCGGCAGGTCGCCGAGCGGCCCGAGCGGCAGCTCGGAAAAGCCGGCCACGCGCGGGGAGTTGGACGACGAGTCGAACACCGCGCGCAGCACGAAGCGCGTGAGCCCCATGGACAGCAGGTTGATGCCGAGCCCGCTCGTGATCTGGTCGGCGCGGAACCCGATGGTGACGAGCGCGTGGAGCGCGGCGGTGACGATTCCGGCGCCGAGCGCGGCGGCGAGCCCGAGCCACGGGTCGCCGGTGGCGTGGGCGGCGAGGGTGTAGCCGAGGGCGCCGTTCAGCATGATGCCCTCGAGCGCGATGTTGATGACGCCGCCGCGCTCGCTGAAGCACGCCCCGACCGCCGCCAGCGCGTAGGGCACGCTGATGCGCACCGCGGCGGCGAGGAACGGCAGGCCGTCCATCAGCGCATCCTCCGCGCCAGACGCTCGGCGATGCGGTGGGCCGAGATCGCGCACAGAATGACGATTCCCTCGAGCACCTCGACCAGCTCTCCGGGCACGCGCTGGTGGACGACCAGCCCGCCGTAGGAGAGGGCGCCGAAGAACAGCGCCGCGAGGAGCACGCCGAGCGGGTGGTTGCGCCCGATGAGCGCGACCGCAATGCCGAGGAAGCCGGCGCCGCCCGAGAAGCCGAGCTCGAACCAGTGCTTGTAGCCGTTCACGAAGTTGAGCCCGCCGAGCCCGGCGACCGCCCCCGACAGCGCGAGCGCCAGGAGTTGCGCGCGCCCGACGTGGATGCCGCCGTACTCGGCGGCCGCGGCGTTGAGCCCGACCGCGCGCAGCTCGTAGCCGCGCCGCGTGCGGAACAGGAACGCGCCGACGCCGGCGGCGAGCGCGAGCCCGAGGAGCAGCGCGGCGTTGGCCGGCGAGCCGCGCAGCGCCGGCCACAGCGCGTCGAGACGCGGCAGCCACGCGGCGGGCGGCAGTTCGGCGGTGCGCACGCTCTCGAACATGAAGTGCGGCCGGCCGAGGTACGACACGAGCGCGAAGGCCACGAAGTTGAGCATGATCGTGTTGATCACCTCGTGCGCCCCGAAGCGCGCCTTGAGCGCGCCCGGGATCGCGCCCCACACGCCGCCCGCCAGCGCCGCGGCGAGCGCGCAGCCGAGGAGCGGCAGCGGCCACGGCAGCCCGGCGAGCGCGAGCCCGGCGAGGCCGGCGGCGAAGCCGCCGAGGTAGAGCTGCCCCTCGGCGCCGATGTTGAAGAGCCCGGCGCGGAAGCCCAGCGCCACCGCGAGCCCGGTGAAGACGAGCGGCGTGGCCTTGAACAGCGTCTGGCCGAGCCCGTAGCCGGTGCCGAACGCCTCGGCGAAGACCAGCGACCAGAGGGCGAGGGGGTCCTCGCCGATCGCGGCGATGAACGCCGAGCCGGCGAGCAGCGCCGCGCCCACCGCCGCGACCGGCGAGAGCGCCACGAGCCACGCGCCCGCCGCCGCGCGCGGCGCGGCGGCCGCGGACGGCTCGGGCGGGGGCCCCGCCGGCGGGGCCGCGGCCGGCGGCGCCGCGCTCACGCCGCGCTCCCCGCGCGTCCCGTCATGGCGAGCCCGAGCGCGCGCTCGTCGGTGGCGGCGGGGCGCGTCTCGAGCACCACGCGCCCCTCGAACAGGACCAGGATGCGGTCGGCCAGCGCGAGGATCTCGGCGAGGTCGGACGACACGAGCAGCACGGCGCGTCCCGCGTCGCGCTCGGCGAGCAGGCGGCGATGCAGGAACTCGACCGCGCCGAGGTCCACGCCGCGCGTCGGGTGGGCGGCGAGGACCACCGGGGCGCCGCGCGACAGCTCGCGCGCCGCGACCAGCTTCTGCTGATTGCCGCCCGACAGGCGCTCCGCGGCGAGCCGCGGATCGGCCGGGCGCACGTCGAACTCGGCGAGGCGCGGCGCGGCGTGGCGCGCCAGCGCGCGCGGGCCGAGCCACGGGCCGCGCCCGACGTCGCGCGCGCGCTGGCGCCCGAGCACCAGGTTCTCGGCAAGCGTCATGCCCGGCACCAGGCCGCGGCGCAGACGGTCGCTCGGCACGTGGGCGAGTCCCGCCGCCGCGTGCGCCGCCGGGTCGTGGCGCGCCGGCGCGCGGCCGTTGATCTCGACCGTGCCGGCGCGCGGCCGCCGCAGCCCGGCGAGGCACTCGACCAGCTCGTGCTGGCCGTTGCCCTCGACGCCGGCGATGCCGACGATCTCGCCGCCGCGCACCTCGAAGCTCACGCCGCGCACCGCCTCGAGCCCGCGGTCGTCGGCGACGCGCAGCCCGCGCGCCGCGAGCCGCACCGCGCCCGGCGCGCGGTCGGCGCGGGCGTGGAGGGGGGCGACCGGGCGCCCCACCATGAGCTCGGCGATGCGCCCGGCGGGCATCTCGGCGATCGGGCCGCGGCCCACGACGCGCCCGGCGCGCAGCACCGTGACGCGGTCGGCGAGGGCGGTGACCTCGGCGAGCTTGTGGGTGATGAGGCAGATGGCCGCGCCTTCGGCGCGCAGCGCGCGCAGGACGTCGAACAGCTCGTCCACCTCCTGCGGCGTGAGCACCGCGGTCGGCTCGTCGAGGGCCAGCACGCGCGCTCCGCCGCGCAGCGCCTTGAGGATCTCGACGCGCTGCTGCGCCCCGACCGAGAGCGCGCGCACGCGCGCGGCCGGGTCCACCGCCAGCCGGTAGCGGCGCGACAGCTCCGCCACCTCGCGCTCCGCCGCCTCGCGCGCCAGCGCCACGCCGGCGCGCACCGGCTCGCGTCCGAGCACCACGTTCTCCGCCACGGTGAGCGTGTCCACGAGCATGAAGTGCTGGTGGACCATGCCGATGCCGAGACGCATGGCGTCGGCCGGCGAGTGGATGCGCTGCGGCCGCCCGGCGCGCTCGATGACGCCGCGCTCGGGCGGCAGCAGCCCGTAGAGCACGCGCATGAGCGTGGTCTTGCCGGCGCCGTTTTCGCCCACCAGCGCGTGGATCTCGCCGGGGAACAGCTCGAGGCTGACGTCGTCGTTGGCGAGCACCGCGCCGCAGCGGCGCACGATGCCGCGGAGGGCCACGGCGGGCTGGGACATGGCCGGCGAGGCTAGCGACGGCCCGCGCGCGCGTCCAGCGGGCGGCCGCCCGCCGCGCCGGCCGCGCGCGCGGGCGCGGGGGCGCGGTCGAGGCGCACGCGGTAGAGGAGGGCCGAGCTGTCCGAGAGCAGCGCCGGCTCGAGCGTCGGCCACGCCGCGAGCGCTTCGATGGTGCGGGCGGCCTGCCCCGGCGGCGGCGAGAGGACCGCCCAGTCCGGCCGCAGCGCGCGCGCCGCGGCGGCGAAGGCCGAGTCGCTCTGCGCGGCGAACAGCGCCGCCACCGCCCGGCGCCGCGCCGGCTGGTCGGACGCCGGGTTGGCGTGGCCGTCGGGGAGCAGCACGACCTTGCGCCCGGTGAGCCCGGCGAGCGCGTACGACATCTCGGCCGGCGCCGCGAAGGTCTCGTCGAGGCGGGCGTGCGCGCGGATCCATGCCGCCTGCGCGAGCGTGGCGCGCCAGCGGTCGTCCAGTCGCATCGCGCCGACTCCCGCCGCGCCGGCCTCGCGCAGCGCGGGCAGCAGGGCGAGCGCGCCGAGGCCCGCGAGCGCCGCGGCGCGCGGCGCGCCCGCGCGCGCCCGCCGCGCGAGGCCGGCGAGTCCGGCGGCCGCGCACAGGGCGAGCGCCATCTGGAAGTGCCACAGGAACTCGTGGGTGATGAGCGCCGGCACCGGCCAGCCGAGGACGTGCCGCGCGTAGCCGAGCAGCGTGCCGGCGAGGCCGGCGAGCGCGTAGCCGACCGGCCAGCGGAACGCCGCCGGCCCGCGCAGCAGCCGCCACGCGCCGAGCAGCCCGAGCGCCGGCACGAGCGGCGCGTGCGTCTGGAGCACGTAGCGCGCGTCGTCCAGCTCGGGCGCGAACCACTCGAAGGGGGCGAGGTTGAGGCGCGGCAGGCGCAGCAGGTGGAGCGCGAGCGGGGCGGCGAGCAGGGCGCCCGTGCCGCCCGCGAGCGCGGCGCGCGCGGCGAGGGCGCGCGCCGCGGCCGGCGCGCCGCCCGCGAGCGCGAGCGCGGCGTGGAGCGCGATGCCGCCGCCCAGCACGAGCGCCGAGAGCGGGTGCGTCCAGCCGGTGGCGCCGAGGCACGCGCCGGCGCCGAGGCACCACGCGGCCGAGCCGGCCGCCGCGCGCGTCCACGCCAGCCCGCCCGCCAGCACCAGCGCCACCGCCTGGATGCTCGGCATCGCGGCATGGAAGTGGGCCAGCCACCACATCGAGCCGAGCCACGCGCAGCCCGCGCCGAGCGCCGCCGCCGCGCGCCCCGCCCAGCGCCGCGCCAGCGCGTAGAAGACGAGCGGCGCGAGCCCGTTGAGCCACAGCCCGCTCGCGCTCGCGACGGCGAGCGTCTCCGCGCCCGAGACGCGCGACAGGAGCGCGAGCAGCGCCGGCTGCCCCGGCGCGTACCACGAGGGCAGGCCGGGAAGGCTCGGGTCCGACCACCAGCGGCCGGCCTTCAGGTTCTCGGCGAACGCAAGGTCGCGGAGGGCGTCGTAGGGGAGCGCGGGCGCGCCGCCGGTCACGCGCCACCACGCGAGCCCCCACAGCGCGGCGAGCACGGCGAGCGCCGCGGCGTCGGCGCGCGTCCACGGCTCGGACGCCGGTGGGGCGTCGTCCTTGCGCGCGCCGCCCGCCGCGGCTCCGCGGCGGGCGCGCGCGTCGTGTCCCGGGCCCGCGGGCCCGCGTCCGGCGCGGCGCATGGGGGCACGCTAGTCGGCGTGCGCGCGTCCGGCAAGGCCGTCGCCGGCGCTACGCGGGACGGCGCACGTAGAGCACGGTCGTGTCGTCCTCGGGCGTGGGCCCGCGGCGGTGCGCCTCGAGGCGGCGCAGCAGGTCGGCGACCGCGGCCTCGCCGGGGCCCTCGCGCCACGCCTCGAGCCACGCGCGCACGCCCTCCGTGCCGAACATCGCGCCGTCGGGCGCGCGGCACTCGATCACGCCGTCGCTGAACATCGCGAGCGCCGCGCCGCGGTCCACGTGCGCGAAGCCCATCTTGTACACCGCGTCCGGGAGCGGTCCGAGCACCGGGCCGCCCACGGTCAGCTCGTGCGCCCCGGCGCGGTCGAGGAGCAGGGGCGGCGGGTGGCCGGCGTTGATGTAGGTGAGGTTGCCGTTCATCTCGAGCTCGCCGAACACCAGCGACACGAAGCGCGTCACGAGCCCGCTGCGGTGGACGATGCGGTTCAGCTTCTCGACCATGCGCGTGATCTTGAGGTCGCGCTCGACGCCCATGCGCAGCCCCACGGTCACGTCGCGCGCCTGGAGCGCGGCCGGCAGGCCGTGGCCGGAGGCGTCGGCCACCACCAGCGCCAGCGTCTCGGCGTCGAGCGCGAGCCAGTCGTAAACGTCGCCGCCCACGCGCTGCGCCGGCAGCGAGGCGCCGCACACGTCGAACGTCCCGAAGGCCGGACGTCCGGCCGGCAGCAGCGACATCTGGATGGTGCGCGCCTGCTCGAGCACGTCCTCGAGCGCGCGGCGGTGCAGGTGCTGGGCGATGGCGTAGCGCAGCGAGCCGAGCGCCGACAGGAACTCGCCGCGCGGTGGCGCGGGGCGCAAGTCGCCGGGCGCCGGGCCGAACAGCGCGAGGTAGGGTCCGCCCGCGTCGTCCACGTCGATCACGCCCGCGCGGCCGGCGGGGTGTTCGAAGGCCCACGGCGGCTCGTCGGCGCCGCCGCCGGCGAGGCGCCGCGCGATCTCCTCCGCGAGGTCGGGCCGCGACGCGCCCCACTGCCGCCCGAGGCGCACGGCGCCGCCCTCGCGCGCGTAGAGCTGAACGGCGGCGAGGCCGAGCGCGCCGCCAAGGTGCTCGAGCAGGCGCGGCGCGATCTGCTCGGCGAGGCGCCGCGCCGAACGCGCCGGGCCGAGACCCTCGAACACGCGCTCGACGTGGCGGTAGAAGGCCTTGAGCTCGATCATCGTCCGCGCCGGCGCGGCGCTCCGCCGCCGTGCCGTCCGCCGTCCGGACCGCGCCCGCCGCCCCCGCCCGTGCGGCGCGGCCCGGCGCGCGGCGCCGCACCGGGCCGCGCGCGCCGCGCCGCGCGCACGCCCCGCGGCCCGCCGGCGCGGCGGCCGTCTCCGCCCGTGCGCGGCGCCGGCGCGGCGGGCGGCGGCACGTCGAGCCCGCGGAAGGCGTGGAGCACGTTGTCGCGGTGGATCTCGGCCATCGGGAACTCCGGGTCGCGCTCGATCCCCTCCCACGGGGCGATCGCCGCGGCGGCGCCGGCGGCGTCGAGGCCGCGCTCGCGCGCGGCGCGCACCTCGCGCTCGAGCCGCTCGAGGTACGCCAGGTCGTACGCGAAGCGCGCCGCGACCTCGGCCCCCGAAGCAATGGCGCCGTGGCCGGGCACGAGGTGCGCGATGGCGCCGCCCTCGACCAGGGGGCGCAGGCCCTCGAGCGTGGCGCGGAAGTGCGACAGGGGCGCGTCGAGGGTCGGCACCTCGACGTCCGACAGCATGTCGGCCGCGAACAGCACGCCCTCCTCGGGCAGGTGCACGGTGAGCTGGCTCGCGCAGTGTCCGGGCGCGTCGCGCAGCACCAGCCGCCACGGGTCGAGCTTGAGGAAGCGCTGCCCGCCGACGGCCTCGTCGGGGCGGAACGGCGCGAAGGTCCGCGGCCACGCCTCGCCGTGCGCCTCGCACAGCGCGCGCGCCTCGGCGTCAATGCGGCCGGCGTCGCGGGCAAGGGCGTCGGCGAAGCGGTCGTGCGCCACGGTGCGGGCGCCGGGGAACCACGGCAGCCCGAGCACGTGGTCCCAGTGCGCGTGGCTGAACACGAGCGTCACGCGCTCGGGCGCGCCGTGGCCCACGGCGGCGGCGAGGTCCTCGAGCTCGGAGGGCAGCACGCCGGGGTCGATGACGACCGCGTGCGAGCGGTCGAGCAGCGCCACGCTGTTCATGCGGAACGCCGCCGAGCGGCGCACGAACACGCCCCCGCCGAGGTCGGTCCAGGCCGGAGCGGTCGCCACGCGCGCGGCCCTAGCGGCTCGGCACCGCGATGCGCCCCGCCACGATCTCGGCGCGCAGCGAGTCCACCACGGCCTTCACGGAATCGGGGATCAGGTGCCGGTTGCGGTCGTCGTAGACCCAGTCCACGCCGCCCTCGGCAAGCCCGAACACGTGCACGCCGCCGCGCCAGCGGTCCTCCTTGACCTCGCGAATGGTCTCGAACACGGCGGTCTCGACGCGCTTGACCATGGAGGTCAGCACCACGCCCGGCGCCGCGTCCCACTGGTCGGAGTCCACGCCGATGGCGAGGCGCCCGGTCTCCTTGGCGGCCTCGAACACGCCGAGCCCGGTCGAGCCCGAGGCGTGGTAGATGATGTCCGCGCCCTGCTGGTAGCCGGCGAGGGCCAGCTCCTTGCCCTTGGTGGGGTCCTTGAAGGCGGCGCCGGTCGTGCCGGCGTACTTCACGATGACGCGGGCGCGCGGGTTGACCGCCGCGACGCCGGCCTTGAAGCCGGCCTCGAACTTCTTGATGAGCGGAATGTCCATGCCGCCCACGAAGCCCACCGTGCCGGTCCTCGTGAGCAGCCCGGCGAGCGCGCCCACCAGGAACGAGCCCTCCTCCTCCTTGAACTTGAGGGCGACGAGGTTGGGCGGCAGGGAGTCGCCCTCCTGCAGCGTGTAGTCCACGCACGCGAACTTGACGTCCGGGAACTCGGTCGCGAGCCTGCGGATGTCGTCGCTGAACAGGAATCCGACGCCGAACACGAGCCGGGCGCCGTGCGCCGCGAGCTGGCGCAGCTGCGCCTCGCGGTCCGCGCCCTCGCCCGTTTCGAGGTCCTGCACCGCCACGCCGAGCTCGGCGCGCGCCCGCTCGAGGCCGGCGTAGGCGGCGTCGTTGAACGACTTGTCGCCGCGCCCGCCGACGTCGTAGACGAGCCCGACGCGGAACGCGCCGGCGTCCCCGGCGGGGTCGCGCGCGGCGCCGCCGCAGCCGGCGAGCGCGAGGGCGGCGAGTCCGAGAACGGCGGCGGCGAGGGCGGCGGCGCGGCACGGCGGGCGGGTCATCGGCTGCTCCGGGAACGGGGACGGACGGCGGCGCGGCCGGCGGCCGCCTCGGCGGCCACGACGCGCGCGGCGCGCGGGCCCAGCTCGAAGCAGCGCCGGCAGCGCGCTTCGTAGAGGTCGGCGCCGCCCACCACCACGCGGCCGCCGCGCTTGACCTTGCGGTAGGTGCGGTTGGCGGGCGCGCCGCAGACCACGCAGATGGCGAGCGTCTTGGTGATGTACTCGGCGATCGCGAGCAGCTCGGGCATCGGCTCGAAGGGCCGGCCGAGATAGTCCTGGTCGAGCCCGGCGACGATCACGCGCTTGCCGCGCCCGGCGAGGGCCTGACACACGGCGACCAGTCCGGGGCCGAGGAACTGGCCCTCGTCGATGCCGATGACCTGCGCTTCGTGCGCGTGGCGCAGCACGTCGCGCGCGCTCTTCACGGCGCGCGAGGGGATGCGCTGGTCGCTGTGCGAGACGATGTGGTCGCGCGCGTAGCGATCGTCCATGCGCGGCTTGAAGATCTCGACCTTCTGGCGGGCGATCTGCGCGCGGCGCAGACGGCGGATCAGCTCCTCCGTCTTGCCGCTGTACATGCTGCCGACGATGACCTCGATCCAGCCGGTGCGCGGGTACGGCGGGGTGGGTTCGGACATGGCCGCGCGACGCTAGCCGCCCCGCGCGGGAGGTGTCAAAGGCCGCGCGGCGCGGCGCGCGCGCCGCCCACGGTTGGTGCTATGTTCGCCCGGTCAACCGCAGGGCGCCCCGCGAGGGGCGCAAGGAGGGATTCCATGAATGCACGCATCGGACGCGTCGCGCTGTCCGAGCCCGGCGTCGCCGCCCGCCGCGAGTGGCTGGTGACGAACGGCCTCGGCGGCTACGCCTCGGGCACGGTGTCCGGAGCGCTCACGCGCCGCTACCACGGCCTGCTCGTCGCCGCGCTTCAGCCGCCCGTCGGCCGCACCCTGCTGCTCGCCAAGTTCGCCGAGCGCGTCACGCTGGACGGCGCCGTGCACGCGCTCGACGCCGACCACTGGGCCACCGATCCGGCGCCCGGCCCGCCGTCGCCGCGCCTCGAGGCCTTCGACCTCGAGGACTCGGTGCCGGTGTGGACCTGGGCGTGGGGCGACACGCGGCTGCGCAAGCGGGTGTGGATGGAGCAGGGCGAGAACGTCACGTGGATCGAGTACGAGCTGCTCCCCGGCGGCCGGCCGCTGGCGCTCGAGCTGCACGCCCTGGTCAACGCGCGCGACGCGCACGCCACGCGCCCGCACGGCGCCGGCGCGGCGAGGGTCGAAGCCGAGCGCGACGCGCTGCGCATCCTCGCGCCGGGCGCGCCGGCCCCGCTGTGGCTCGCCGCGCCGGGGGCCGACCTCGTGCCCGACCACACGTGGTGGCGCGGCTTCCGCCTCGCGCTCGAGACCGAGCGCGGGCTGGACGACGTCGAGGACCACCTGTGCGCCGCCGTGGTGCGCGCCCCGCTGTCGCCCGGCGAGCGCCTGCGCGTGTCGGCCGGCGCGCCGCGCGCCGCGGGCTCGCGGCGACCGCGCTTCAAGCCGGCCGCGACCGCGCTCGCGCGGCGCCGCGCCCACGAGCGCGCGCTGCTCACGGCGTGGCGCAGGGCCCAGCCGGCGGCGGCGCGCGGCGCGCCGGCGTGGGTGCGCCAGCTGGTGCTGGCCGCCGACCAGTTCGTGGTCGAGCGCACCTCGCACGGCGACCCCGAGGGCCGCACGGTGATCGCCGGCTACCCGTGGTTCAGCGACTGGGGCCGCGACACGATGATCAGCCTGCCGGGGCTCGCGCTCGTGACCGGCCGGCCGGCGGTGGCGCGCCGCATCCTCGAGACGTTCCTCGCGCACGCCGACGGCGGCATGCTGCCCAACGTGTTTCCGGACGGCGGCGAGCCGCCCGAGTACAACACCGTGGACGCGGCGCTGTGGGCGTTCCAGGCGGTGCGCGCCTACGTGGACGCGACCCGCGACCGCGCCTTCCTCGAGTCCGCGTGGCCGGCGCTCGAGGGCATCATCCACGCCTACGAGCGCGGCACGCGCCACGGCATTCGCGTGGACGCCGACGGCCTCGTGACGCAGGGCGAGCCGGGCGTGCAGCTCACGTGGATGGACGCGCGGGTGGACGACTGGGTGGTGACGCCGCGCCACGGCAAGCCGGTCGAGGTCAACGCGCTGTGGTACGGCGCGCTCGCCGCCATGGCGGCGTTCGCCGACCGGCTCGGCCGGCGCGTGGGCGAGTGGCACGAGCGCGCGTCGCGCGTCGAGGCGGCCTTCGGGCGGTTCTGGAACGCCGAGCGCGGCTGCCTGTACGACGTGCTCGACGGCCCGCACGGCCACGACCCGGCGATCCGCCCCAACCAGGTGTTCGCGGTGTCGCTGCCGGACTCGCCGCTGCCGCCCGAGCGCCAGCGCGCGGTGGTGGACGTGGTCGGGCGGCTGCTCGTCACGCCGCACGGCCTGCGCAGCCTCGCCCCGGGCGAGCCGGGCTATCGCGGGGTGTTCGCCGGGGACCGCCGCGCGCGCGACGGGGCCTACCACCAGGGCACGGTGTGGACATGGCTGCTGCCGCACTACGCGCTCGCCCACGCGCGCGTCCATCACGACCGGGCGGCGGCGCTCGCGCTGCTCGAGCCGCTCGGCGACCTCGCGTGGTCCATGGGCGTCGGCACGCTGCCCGAGGTGGCGGACGGCGATCCGCCGCACACGCCGCGCGGCTGCTTCGCGCAGGCGTGGTCGGTGGCCGAGACGTTGCGCGCGTGGCACGCGCTGTCGGGGACGCGCGCCCCGGCGGCGACGAAGCGGACGCGGCGGCGCACGCCGCGCGATCCGCTCGGGGTGGCGTAGCGCGAGCGGCTAGACGACGCTGACGCGGGGCGCCGTCGCGCGCGCGGCGCCCCGCTCGCGCAGCAGGTCGCGGATCTTGGTCTTCACGAGGTCGATCGCCACCTTGTTGTGGCCGCCCTCGGGAATGATGACGTCCGCGTAGCGCTTCATCGGCTCGACGAACTGGAGGTGCATCGGCCGCACGCTCTCCTCGTACTGACGGATCACGCTGTCCACCGAGCGGCCGCGCTCGACGATGTCGCGGCGCAGGCGGCGGATGAAGCGCACGTCGGGGTCGGCGTCCACGAACAGCTTGATGTCCATGAGGTCGCGCAGTTCGGGGTCGGCGAACAGCAGGATGCCCTCGAGCACGATGACGTCGTGCTCGCCGACGGTGCGGGTCTCGGCCAGCCGGCGGTGCTCGGCGTAGTCGTAGATGGGCTGCTCGATGGGCAGCCCGTCGAGCAGGTCGCGGATGTGGCGCCGCAGCAGGTCGGTGTCGAACGCGTCCGGGTGGTCGAAGTTGCGGCCCTCGCGGTCCCGCAGGGGGATGTCCTCGAGGTTCTTGTAGTACGAGTCCTGGTCGATGACGACCACGCGGTCGGACCCCAGCTCGCGCACGATGGTGCGCGCGACGAGGGTCTTGCCCGAGCCCGAACCGCCCGCGATGCCGATCAGGACGCGTCGCATCGCGGGCACGCTACATCGGTCCCGAAACAGGGTCAACGGCCGCGCGCCGCGCGGCGCCGACGAGGAGGACGCCATGACGCACGCGCCGGCGAGGCTCACCGACGCCGAGGTTCAGGACGCGCTGCTCGCGCTTCCCGCATGGAGGGCGGAGGGCGGGAAGCTGCGCCGCACGTACGCCTTCCGCGACTTCGTGGAGGCGTGGGGGTTCATGTCCTCCGCGGCGCTCATCGTGCAGCAGATGGACCACCATCCGGAGTGGTCCAACGTCTACAACCAGGTGCACGTGTCGCTCGTGACGCATGACGCGCACGGCGTGACCGCGCGCGACGTCGAGCTGGCGCGCCGGCTCGAGGCGCTCGCCGCACGCTGGGGGCGGCCCTAGGCCGAGCGCGACGCCGCGCTCAGGGCGCGGGGCGGGCGATGACGCGCACCAGCCGCTCGGGCTGGGCGAGGCGGTAGATCGCCGGGCGAAAGTCCGTCATCGCGGCGCGCTTGAACCGCTCGCGGTAGGCCGACCAGAAGGCCTCGCCGCCGGTCGTCTCGCGGAACGCCTGGCCGGTCGCGATGGCGGCGAGCGCGGCGCCGTCCGAGCGCGTGCGCCCGATGCGCTCGGGCGGCACCGGTCCGCCGAGCACCCAGTCCACCCCGCGCCACAGCGACTCCGCCGTGCCGTCGGCGTAATCGGACTGCGTGCCCTGACGCACGGTGAGCAGGTACTCCTCCATCATGCGCGCGCCGTCCGGGTCGTCCGCGGCGAGCGGGGGAAACACGCGCACCAGCCCCGCGTCCTCGGTGAGGATGTAGCGGAAGCGCGTGCCGATGGCGGACGCGGGCTTGCCCCACTGGCGGCCGGCGTGCGTGCCGAACAGCAGCGCCGCGGCGTAGAAGACGGGATGGAGCGAGTCGTCGAGGGCCGGCGCGATCACGCCCACCACCGCGGCGGGCGCGGCGAGCCCGCGCAAGGTCACGACGCGCGTGGCGGTGTCGAGCCGCGCCGCGGGGCGCGCGGGGAGCGCGACGCCCGCCGGAAGGACGCCGAACTCGCGCTCGAGGACGTCGCGCAGCGGCAGCGAGGAAAGATTGCCGGCGAGCGACAGCACCGCGTTCGCCGGCACGAAGCGCTCGCGCAGCAGCGGCGCCAGTTCCTTGAGCGTGCGTCCGGCGATGCCGGCGCCCGACGCCTCGCGCGCGATGGACGCCTCGCTGCGGCCCTCGGCGGCCGCGCGCGCGTGGAGGTAGAGCGCGTCGCCGGCGCTCGACCAGCGGCGCGCGAGGTCGGCGCGCACCTCGGCCTGCGCCGCGGCGAGCGTGGCGGCGGTCGGCGAGACGCCGCGCATGCGCTGCGCCACCTGCCGCAGCACGCCCGGGAGCTGCGGCAGGGTCGCAATTTCGATGAGCATGGTCGAGTGCGGGCCGACCCACACGTCCCAGCCGGCCGGCCGCTGGCTCGCCATCTCGGCGCGCGTGCGCGCCGCCGCCTCGCCGGCCGGCCCGAAGAACGCCAGCTCGGCGAGCAGGGCGTGCAGGCCCTCGGCGCCTTCGGGGTCGTGGCTCGAGCCGAAGCGGTAGGCGACCGCGATCGCGACGCGGTCGCCGCCGGGCACGTGACGCGTGACGACGCGCAGGCCGTTGGCGAGCGTGAAGGACTCGAACGTGGTGCTGTCGGGCAGCACGACCGGCGCGGCCGCGGCGCGCGGGGACGCGGCGGGCGCGACGGCGAGTACGCCAAGGAGCGCGAGGGCCGATGCGGGACGGAATCGGGTCACGGGAACTCCGGGGGTCGGGGACGCCGGCCCGCACGGGGCGGGCGCGGGGAGCGGACGCGGCGGGAAAGTGTAGGCGAAGGCGCGCCGCGCGCGCGAGTGCGGCGCGGCGGCGCGGCGTTCTTGACCCCCCTGGGGCCGGTTCCTAGACTGCGCCGCCATGGCCGACGCCCGCGACGCCGAAATCCGCCGCCTCGTGCGCGAGGCGGTCGAGCGCGTCCTCGGCCCCGAGGCCCCCGCAGCGCCGCCCGCGCCCGCGCCCGCCGCCGTGCCCGCGCCCGCCGCCGCACAGCGCGTGGCGATCGGCGCCGACCACGGCGGCTTCGCGCTCAAGGAGACGCTCAAGCGCGCCATCGAGGACGAGACCGACTGGACGGTGCACGACTGCGGCACGCACTCGGCCGAGGCCGTGGACTACCCGGACTTCGCCGCGGCCGTGGCGCGCGAGGTGGCCTCCGGGCGCTGCGCGCGCGGCATCGTCATTGACGCCGCGGGCATCGGCTCGACCATGGCGGCCAACAAGATCGCCGGCGTGCGCTGCGCGCTGTGCCACGACGACGCCACCGTGCTCAACGCGCGCGAGCACAACGACGCCAACGTGCTCGCGCTCGGCGCGCGCGTCGTCAACCGCGGGCTCGCCACGCGCATGGTGCGCCTGTTTCTCGCCACGCCCTTCGGCGGCGGCCGCCACGAGCGGCGCGTGCGCAAGATCATGGCGCTCGAGCGCGGCGAATGATGCGGCGCCGCGCGCCGCGCGAGCGCCGCCCGGGCCCTCCGACCACGACCCCCGCCGGACCGCGATCCGGACCACCCGCACCGACAACGAGACGGACTCCGCCCCGATGAAGCTCAACCGCCGCGTCCTCCATCGCCTTCCGAAGACCGACATTCACTGCCACCTCGACGGCTGCCTGCGGCCGCGCACCGTGCTCGAGCTCGCCGACGCGCAGGGCGTGCGTCTGCCGACGCGCAACCTCGCGCGCCTGACGCGGGTGCTGCAGGCCGGGCGCCGCACGCGCAGCCTGGGCGAGTACCTCAAGATCTTCGACCTCACGCTGAGCGTCATGCAGGAGAAGGAGGCGCTGTACCGCGTGGCGTTCGAGCTGGGCGAGGACGCGGCGGCCGAGAACGTGCGCCACCTCGAGGTGCGCTACTCGCCCATCCTGCACCGCAAGAAGCGGCTGTCCTACCAGGACATCGTGGACCCGGTCATCGCCGGGCTGCAGGAGGCGGGGCGCGCCTTCGGCCTGAGCACCGGGGTCATCATCTGCGGCATCCGTTCGATGAGCCCGCGCACCTCGATGGAGCTCGCCGAGCTGGCGGTGGCCTACAAGGGCAAGGGCGTGCTTGCCTTCGATCTCGCGGGCCAGGAGAAGGACTACCCGGCCAAGGCCCACCGCGAGGCGTTTCAGCTCATCCTCAAGCACAACATGAACTCGACGGTGCACGCCGGCGAGGCGTTCGGCCCGGCCAGCATCGGCCACGCGCTCCACCACTGTGGCGCGCACCGCATCGGTCACGGCACGCGCCTGCGCGAGGACCCCGAGCTGATGCGCTACGTGAACGACCACCGCATCCCGCTCGAGGTGTGCCTGTCGTCGAACGTGCAGACGCGCGCGGTGCGCGCCATCCGCGAGCACCCGTTCCTCGAGTACTTCAAGCGCGGCCTGCGCGTGACGCTCAACACCGACAGCCGGCTCATCTCGGGCACCACCGTGACCGATGAGCTGCTGCTCGCGGCCCGCACCTTCCGCCTGAGCCCGTACGAGGTGAAGAAGATCGTCATCAACGGCTTCAAGAGCAGCTTCATGCCGTACGCCGAAAAGGCGCGCATGCTGCGCTGGGTGGTGCTCGAGATGGACCGGGTCTTCATGGAGGAGTACCCGGACGAGTACGACCGCGGGGTCACCGGCCTGTAGTCCCGCGCACGAGGGGCCGGGGCGGCGGTCGCGCAAGCGCGGGCGGCGCGTCGGGCGGCCGCGCCCGTTTCGGGCGGCGAAACACGACGCGGGCGCGAGCCGCCGCGACCACGTGCCCCGGGCGCGGGCGGCCGGCCGTTCCGCCTTGACCGTCGCGCGCGGCGAAGCGTAGGTTCCGGCTCCCCTTCAACGGAGCCCCGTCGCGATCTCATGCCCGCCCACCGCAGCGTCCTCGCTCTCCTCGCCTTACTGACGATTTCACTCGCGCTTCCCGCCGCGGCGCAGGACCGCGGGACGATCTCGGGCAAGGTCACCGACCGCCGCACCGGGCACGCCATTCCGTTCGCCTCCGTGACGCTTCCCGAGGCGCGGCGCGGCGGCCTCACGGACTCCGAGGGGCACTACCAGATCCCCGGCGTCCCGGCCGGAACGTGGGAACTGCGCATCCAGTTCCTCGGCTACAAGCCGGTGTCCCAGCAGGTCACCGTGGTCGCCGGCCGCAACTCGGTGCAGAACTTCGCGCTCGAGGACATCGTCGTGCGGCAGGAGAAGGAGGTCGAGGTCACCGCCGAGCGCCGCCTCGTCGAGGTCAAGCAGGGCGCCACAGTGCGCAGCGTCTCCCAGCAGGAGATCCGCAACCTGCCGGTCCAGACCATCGGTGACGTGCTCCAGCAGCAGGCCGGCATCAACACCGAGGCCGACCAGATCCACGTGCGCGGCGGGCGCGCCGACGAGACCGTGTTCGTCGTCAACGGCGTCGCCAACCGCGACCTCGTCACCGGCCAGTCCACCGCCGGGCAGCTCAACGCGCGTTCGGTGGCCGAGGTCAACGTCGCGACCGGCGCCTTCGACGTGCGTTACGGGAACGCGCTGTCGGGCGTGGTCGAGGTGCGCCTGCGCGAGGGCGGCGACCGCTTCGAGGGCGGCCTCACGACCACCGCCGGCTCCTACGGCGGCCGCTCGTGGCAGCTCGTGGCGGGCGGTCCGGTGCGCGTCGTGCCGGGGGTGAAGAACCTCGCGGCGATCCTCGATCTCAGCTCGAGCCTCTACGAGACGCGCTTTCGCTACCTCGGCGACACCTCCGACCGCTTCGTGGACCACCTGTTCGGGCGCGCCTTCGATCGGCCCGACTTCCGGCCGTTGCGCTCCTCCTACGAGGACGCGTTCCTGGGCCGCACGTTCCGCTACGGCGACTTCTTCTCCCCGGCGCAGGACAATCGCTGGGCGGCGCGCCTCGGGCTGACGTGGCGGCCCAGCCCGCGCGACAAGTGGAACCTCGACCTGTCGAAGCGCATCGCCATCGATCAGGGCTTCTCGCGCACCTTCATCAACGCCGCCGGCGACCTCGGCGATCCGGCCTACCCGTGGCGCTGGGCGCGGCGCATCGAGCACGCCAACACGATCTTCGAGGACAACGTCCAGGCGTCGCTCGAGTGGCGGCGCACGCTCGGCGCCACCGGGTTCACCGAGGCGCAGGTGTCGCGCTACTTCTACGCGCAGCGCCGCGACGTGCTCGGCAAGCACTGGACCGAGTACGAGGAGCCCTACGATCCGGCGCTCCCCGACACCGCGAAGCACCGCGACTTCTTCATCGACACCGGCGACGACAACACCTGGCAGGACCGGCGCACCATCTCGACCTCGGTGCAGTGGAGCCTGACCCAGCGCTTCCGCCCGCACGAGATCGAGCTCGGGTTCGAGCACCAGTTCCAGGACGTGCAGTACGTGACCATCGAGGACCCGTGGGTCGCCGACCCCGACGGCCTCGGCGGCTCGCACGACCTGTGGAAGGTGCGGCCGTGGGTCGGCAACGTCTACCTGCGCGACCGCCTCGACTACGAGGGCTTCACCGCCAACTTCGGCGTGCGCGCCGACTACTGGTTCATCGGGCGCGAGGCGGAGCGCGCCATCGCCGACACCGCGAACCGCAACGTCACGGCCGAGACGCGCGACGAGTTCTTCGACGGCACCTCGGCGTTCTTCGGCCGCCGCTACAAGGTCAAGCTCTCGCCGCGCGTCATCGTCGCCTTCCCCATCACGCAGAACAGCAGCTTCTTCTTCAACTACGGACAGTTCACGCAGAACCCGTCGTACCGCTACGTGTACTCGAAGCTGACCTCGATCTCGAGCGAGTCGTTTCCGCTGCTCGGCAACCCGAACCTCAACCCGCAGGTGTCGGTCAACTACGAGGTCGGCGCCAAGCACCAGTTCCTGCCGACGGCGGCGGTCAACGCCAGCGTGTTCGTCAAGGACGTTTACGACTACCCGGTGGCGACGACCTTCAAGCGCCAGTCGGGCACCGACCTGTCGGACGTGCTCGTCTATCTCAACGGCCACTTCGCGCGCTCCAAGGGGTTCGAGATCGAGATCGAGAAGCGGCGCGCGAAGCACTGGTCGGGCAGGCTCTCGTACACCTACCAGCAGACCAAGGGCAAGAGCAGCGACCCCAACGAGGCCAAGGTCATCCAGGAGGGCGGCGGCGATGCCGCCGAGACGCGCCTGTCGGAGACGTTCGTGCGCTGGAACCGGCCGCACAAGCTCACCGCGAGCCTCGACCTGCGCTTCGATCGCGACGCGCCGGCGCGCTGGCTGGAGCGCACCGGCCTCAACCTGTACGTGCAGGGCCTGTCGGGCCGCGCCTTCACGCCGGCCACGCGCGACTTCGAGCAGTCGGCCGAGCCGTACTCGGACAACGCGCCCTTCCAGATCGTGACCGACCTGCGCGTCAACCGCTGGTTCCGCTTCGCCGGTCGCCGCGTGGACGTGAGCCTCGCGGGCACCAACATCTTCAACAACTACGTCATCAACCGCGTGGACCGTCAGACCGGGCGCGGTCGCGTCGCCGGCGTCGGCGAGTACGCGCGCTCCGAGTACACCTCGCAGGGCGCGTACGAGTACGCGCTCCAGTCCGAGGTGGACGACCCCTCGAACTACGGCCCCGGCGCCCAGTGGAGGCTGTCGCTCGACTATGACTTCTAGTCCGCGCACCCTCCTCGGCGCGGCGCTCGCCGCGTTCGCGCTGGCGCTCGCCGCGGCGCCGGCGTCCGCGCAGTTTTCGCTCGGCGACCAGCGCGCCGGCACCTCGTCGGGGAGCTTCCTCAAGATCGGCGTCGGCGCGCGCGCCACGGGCATCGGCGAGTCGTTCGTGGCGGTCGCCAACGATCCGTCGGCGATCCACTGGAACCCGGCCGGCCTCGCGTCGCTGCAGCGCAAGGAGCTGGCGTTCTCGCACGTCGAGTGGCCCGGCGACATCCAGGTCGAGCACGTTACCTACGTGCTGCCGGTCACGCGGCTCGGCGGCTCGCTGGCGTTCCAGCTCGGCGCGCTGTCCACCGAGATCGAGGAGACCACCGAGTTCGCGCCGTACGGCACCGGGCGCACGTTCGCGTACTCCGACCTCGTGGCGGGCGCCGCCTACGCGCGGCGCTGGACGGACAAGCTGCTCGTCGGGGCGGGGCTCAAGTTCATGCGCGAGGACCTCGGCTCGGACGTCGGCGGGCCGACGACGAACGCCGTGCTGCTCGACGTCGGGGGCATCTACTACCTCGGGCTCGGCAGCGTGCGCGTCGGGGTCGCGCTCTCCAACTTCAGCGCCGAGCTCACCCCGTCGGGCACGTTCGTGTCGCCGTACACGGGCGAGCGTCGCAGCTACGACGGCTTCGACCCGCCGCTCATGTTCCGCTACGGCGTGGCCTTCGAGCCGCTCGAGAACGCCTCGCAGCGCCTCACCACCGCGCTCGAGTTCGACCTGCCCGCCGACAACGCGCAGGTCGCGAAGGCCGGGCTCGAGTGGCTGTGGAGCCGCCGTCTGGCGCTGCGCGGCGGCTACAACTTCAACGCCGACGCGCTCAAGCTCTCGGCCGGCGCCGGGCTGTTCGTCCAGCTCGGCAACACCCTCGCCACCGTGGACTACGCGTGGACCGCGGCCGGTCCGCTGGGCGACGTCCAGCGCGTGTCGCTGGGGTTCCGTTTCTGATGGGCGCGCGGCGGATCCTCGTGGCGGCAGCGGCGGCGCTTGCGGCGGGCGCGCTCGCGCTCGCCGGGTGCGGCACGACCTTCGACCTGCCGACCCAGAGCGGCGGGCGCGTCATCCCGCCCGACGGCAGCTACCAGTTCCAGGCGGCGTGGGAGGGCATGGCGGGCGTCCAGGACGTGCTCCTCACGCAGGGCGCGGGCGCGCAGCTCTTCGTGCTCTTCAACTACGGCGGCGCCGGCTTCGCCCCGCGCGGCGAGGTCGCCGAGTACGTGCTCGTGCGCCCGGAGCGCTACGCCAACCGCCCCTTCGCCGGCCTGTTCAACCCGGTGGCGCTCGCCGCGGGCAACAACCGCGTGTTCGTGCTCGACGCCGGCGACACCTGCCTCGCGCGCCGCAACCCGGCGACCCAGGCGTGCGACGACACCACCGGCGGCTGGCGCCTCGGCATCTCGGACCCCGACCGCTACTGGCAGGTGCGCGAGTACGACGTCATCGGTCGCGGGCTCGGCCAGTTCACCGACACCACCCTCGCCGGCGTCACCGGCATCGCGGCCGACGCGCAGGGCAACGTGTACGTCGGGGGCCGCGCAATCATCGTGCTCGTCAACCAGGACGACTCGCGTCTGCGCTACCGCCTGTTTCAGTGGCGCATCTACAAGTACGCGCGCGGGCTGCGTCCCGACGGCAAGGTCGATCTCAACGTGCTGCCGCCGGGAGCCTGGCACCGCGACACGACGTTCGTGATCGAGGAGGGCTCGGGCATCGGTTCGGTCGTCGAGCCGCGCGGACTCCACTGGAACGCGGGCGGCGGGAACGCGCTCTATGCCGCCGATTTCGGCAAGAACTGGGTGCAGAAGCTCGCGGATCAGGGCATCGGCGTCGGCTACTTCCAGCTCGACGGAGCGCAGACCGACACGTTGCTGCAGGGGCCGAACGACGTGTACGCGGACGAGAACGGCTACATCGTGCTGGTGGACGGCGGGCACCGCCGCGTGTTGCGCTACGGCCCCGGCGGCCAGTACATCCAGCGCGTGAACACCGAGGGCCCGCCGCTCGTCGAGCCGGTGGCGGTCGCCTCGAACGATTCGCTCGCCTTCGTCGCCGATCGCGGCGCGGCGCGCATCCTGCGCTACAAGAGGCGTCAATGACGAACCGCTTCGTCCCGTCCGCCCGCGCGGCGCTCGCCGCGGCGCTCCTTGCGTTCGCCGCTCCCGCGGCGCGCGCCGGAGACGCGCGCCCCGACCCGTTCGCCGGCCGCCCTCCCGAGCCGTTCGCCGTCGAGTCGGCGCTCGCCGAGTCGGCGTTCGCGGCGACCGTGACGACCAACAACCTGATCCAGATGACGATCACCAACTACGGCTTCCTCGGCAACAACTTCAGCTCGCGGAACCCGTCGCTCGTGTACCCGAAGGGCGCGCCGCAGATCTACGAGCACCTCGTGCGCGGCGGCTTCTGGGTGGGGGCGGAGGCGCAGGACCAGAACGGCGCCTTCACCTCGGTCGTCACCGCCACGACCGACGGCAGCCAGGGCGGAGCGAGCGCGGGCAACACCGAGTGGACGCCGCAGGGCAAGTCCATCGAGGTGCGCTCGATCCTGCCCAACAGCAAGTTCTTCAGCCCGCTGGCGGTGAGCGAGGAGGACCTCATCGCGGTCTACGACGACCGCACGGTGCGGCGCGCCGCGTTCAACAACGAGACGCACCGCCCGATGGGGATCGAGGTCACGCAGAGCGCCTACGCGTGGGCGTTCTCGAGCTACCAGCACGCCGTGATCTTCAGCCTCAAGATCCGCAACACGGGCGCGGTCAAGACCAACGTGTGGGTGGGCTTCTATTCGGAGTTCGCGAGCGGCAACAAGACGGCGTACCTCGACCGCAACATCTGGCCGCCGAGCAGCACCGGCAGCGCGGTGGGCGGCTGGTACAGCAAGAAGCTCATCGCCTACGACGACTCCCTGCGCCTGTTCCGCGAGCGCTACTGCAACGCGCAGCCGGTGCCCGACAACTGCAACGTCGGCCTGTCGCCGTACTGGATCGGCGTCCGTCTGCTCGGCGCGCGCGGCCTGGCCGGGGACACGACGACCCGCAGGATCACGATGCAGGCGTGGAACTACGACCCGAGCAGCGCGGCGCGCGACCAGGACGTCGAGCGCTACGAGATCATGTCGCGCGGCGTCGCCATGCCGATCGAAGGCGACAGCCTCATGCCGCAGACCGGCGACCCGGTGGGCCTGCTCGCCGTGGGGCCGTTCCCGATCCTGTACACCGACAGCACGATCACGGTGGACTTCGCGATCGTCGGCGGTCTCGAGGTCGCGGACATCCAGGAGCACTCGCGCTTCGCGCAGCGCGCCTACGACCGTGGCTACATCATCCCGACGCCGCCGCCCTCGCCGCGCTTCCGCACCGTGGCGCGCGACGGCGCCATCGACTTCTACTGGGACGACTCGCCCGAGTTCGCCGAGGACCGCACCAGCCCGGTGCCGCGCGATTTCGAGGGCTACCGGCTGTACCTCGGCGAGTCGCCGCTCGACCTCAAGCTGCTCGCCCAGTTCGACAACGACCTGGCCCCCGGCGACACGACCGGATTCAACACCGGCTTCGGCGCCGTGCGCCTCGATCCGCCCGCGGTCATCGACGGCGTGACGTACCGCTACCGCTACACCGCGCACGCGCTGCGCAACGGGTTCAAGTACTACTGCGCGGTGACCGCCTTCGACCTCGGCAACGTGGAGATCGAGTCGCTCGAGAGCGGCACCGGCCAGAACCTGTCGCTCACCATTCCCGGTCCGGCCGAGGGCGAGCGGCCGAAGGGCAAGGTCTACGTGTTCCCGAACCCGTACCGCGTCGAGGCGCGCTGGGACCTCGGGCGCGGCGTGCGCGACCACTACCTGTGGTTCACGAACCTGCCGAAGCGCTGCACGCTGCGCATCTACACGCTGGCCGGCGACCAGGTCTTCGAGCGGCGCTTCGACGGCGACGCCTACCGCGGCGACAACGCGCGCGGCGTGTACGACCCGCGCCAGCCGGTGACGCCCCAGCCGCCGCGGCTGTCGGGCACGACGTTCGCGTGGAACCTCATCACCGACCAGGGCCAGGCGGTGGCCACCGGCCTCTACCTGTTCTCGGTCGAGGACGAGGACGGCGACACCACCGTCGGCAAGTTCCTCATCGTGAAGTCCGACCGGGAGGAGTTCTGATGCGCCGCGCCGCGCGCGTCCTGCTCCCGCTCGCCGGCGTGCTCGCGCTGCTCGGCGGCTGCGCCCGGTCGAAGGGCGCGGTGCGGCCCAACGTCGAGCCCGAGACGTGGGTGTTCGTGCAGGGCGCGCTCGACACCGTCAACCACCGCGTCCGGCTGCACTGGTTCGGCAGCGATCCCGACGGCGACGTGGTCGCCTACGAGCTCCGCTTTCGCCCGAGGACGCCCGGCGCCCCGATCGACTCCTCGTGGGTGCGCGTGGCGTCCTCGGGCCCCAACGGCCACGACTCGCTGTTCACGGTGCCGACGCCCACCGGCCTCGACAGCGTGGTCTTCGAGGTGCGCGCGGTGGACGACGACGGCGCGCTCGACCCGACGCCCGCGACGCAGGGCTTCACGCTCTCGAACGCCGCCGCCACCGTGGTGGTGCGAAGCGGCCCGTCGGCCGGCGACACGACCTTCGCGTCGGTGACGCTGGACCTCGCCGTCCATGATCCGGACGGCGATCCGACGCGCGCCACGATCCGCGCGTGGCTCAACGACGGCGCGACCGGCACCGACGTCATCGGTCAGGGCGAATACACCGTGCCGAGCGCGCGCTTTCGGCTGCCCGGAGGGGGCTGGTTCGCGGGCCGCTGCACGCTCCACCTGCAGGCGGTGGACGACGGCGGGCGCGCGGGCCCGGTGACGCAGGTGGTGTGGCCGGTGCGCGCCCCGTGGACAAACCTCGATCCCTCGGTGCGCAAGGTGCTCCTCATTGACGACGCGCCGTCCGGATCGCCCGGCAACTTCGGCCTCGACACGCTGTACGCCAACACGCTGGCGCGCAATGCCGCGCCCGGCTCGTACAGCATCCTCCGGCTTCAGTTCTCGACGCCGTTCCGCTCGTCGCGCGACGTCGCGCAGACGCTGCGGTTGTTCGACGCGGTCGTGTGGTACCGCGGCGACACGGGCACCTACACCGGGCTCGGCTCGCCGGGACCGGGCGTCGGGCTGCTGCAGGCGCACCAGGACACGATCGCGGCGTGGGTCGAAGGCGGCGGGCGCTTCTTCCTCGAGTGCATGAACCCGATCGACGACCCGCAGGGCCAGGACGGCTTCTCGCGCGGGCCGCTGCGCCGCGAATTCCTCGACCGCTGGGCGGCGAGCGACAGCTTCCGCACGTTCTTCCGCGGGCTCGACCTGTCGGTGGCGTGGGGCAGTTCGAACGGCGGCTTCTACCGGTCGTCCAAGTTCGGGATCGGCGTGCGCACGCCCGTGCTGCTCCAGACCATCGGCATCCGCGCGTTCGCGGTGCGCGACACGAACGACGTCGCGTTCTGGGCGCGCCCCGGCGCGCTCAATCCCGCCAACGCCGAGGACCTCGCCGTCGGCACCTCGCGCCGCGTCGGCGCCGGGCGGGTCATGCTCATGACCTACCCGGTGCGCTTCAACAACCCGACCTACTCCTCGACCGCCGAGGTGCTGCGCCGGATGCTGTACGATCCGGCCCACGGGATCCTCGCCGCGCCCTGAGGCGGGGGTCGTCCGGGAAGGCGCGCGGTGGGCCGTCCCCGCACCCGCGGCGGGCCGCCCCGAAGCCGTCCGGCGCGGAGCCGCCCGCCCCGTCCCGCGGCCGGCCGTCGGACGCCGCCCGGGCGGCCCGCGAGCGGCGCGAAACAGCGCCGCAACGGCGCGTTATCGGCCCATTTCATTGCGGCTTAGCCGCGGGCGCTGGTAGACTTTCGCCGGCATCGCACGCCTCTGCCGCCCCGCCGTCGCCGGACTCGCCCCACGGTGTCCACCGATCGGCCACTCCGTGGAGGCCGCGACCCCGCTCTTCGTCCGCACACCGTTATGCCACAGACGACCTGCAACCGGGGGAAGCAACCATGAGGAGATTGGTCACCACCCTGCTCTGCATCGCCGGCGTGAGCCTGTTCGCGGGTTCGGCCATGGCCCAGCTCTACAAGTACCCGCCGGGTCCGCCGTACCGCAGCTGTCCCGACACGCTCACCGTGTACGACGTCCAGCAGACCGACACCACGCTCGCGCCGTGCCATCCCGCCACGCTCGACACGGTGTGGGGCGTGAAGGGCGTCATCGTCGGCATGGACACCAAGGCCTCGGCTTACGGGTTCTACATCCAGATGCCCGGCGGCGGTCCGCGCACCGGCGTGCTCGTGTTCAGCGGCGCCACCAACTACGCCTCGCTCGGCTACGCGGTGGGCGACTACGTGGCCGTGTACGGCACCACGCAGGAGTTCCCGAACCCGAACGGCGAGACCGAGATCGAAGGCCCGGACCGCTCTCAGAGCACCAACGATCTGATCGTCCGCAAGATCTCGTCCGGCAACCCGCTCCCCATGGACGTGGTGACCACGACCCAGCTCAACTGGGTGCCGCTCGTGTCGCAGGGCGAGGAGTGGGAGGGCGGCCTCATCAAGATCCTCGGCCCCCTGCGCGTCGCCCGCACCAGCGGCAGCCCGTCGCTCGGCACCAACAGCTTCCTGGTCGTGCACACGAGCAACCCCGCCGATTCGGTGCTCATTGACGGCAACAACCTGACGACCTTCAGCCCCCCCGCCGTCGGCACGATCATTGACTCGATCGTCGGCATCCCGACGCAGCGCACGGTGCTCGGGGTCAACTCGTATCGAGTTCAGATCCGCGACGGGAACGACGTGTTCCTCGCCGCTCCGCCGAACCTGGTGGACGCCTATCCGATCGAGGACAACGTCCTGCGGCTGCAGTTCGACCGCAATGTGGACGTCGCCACCGCGCAGAACCCCGGCAACTACTCGCTCGCCTCCGGCATCGACGGCTCGACCGTGGACGCCGCGGTGGTCGAGGGCGGCGCCGGCCGCTTCGTGCAGCTCACCATCACGAGCGTGCTGAACGACGGCGACACCGAGACCGTGTCGGCGGTGAACATCGGCTCGGCGGGCTGCCCCACCTGCCTCATGTCGCAGCAGAACCGCACGTTCGCGAACGGCGTGCTGACGATCGCCGACGTGCAGGCGCCGGACCCGGTGTTCCTGCCGAGCTTCGACGACCGCTCGCGCTTCGCCGGCGCCGGCACCACCGCCGGCATCCGCCTGTCGTTCCGCGGCGTGTGCACGGGCGCCTACCCGACGCTGTACGCCATGCAGGACGAGGCCGGCGGCCCGCGCAGCGGCATCTTCGTGTTCGGCCCGAGCGCGCCGATGGTTCCCGGTCGCAGGTATCTGTTCGTCGGCCAGGTGCAGGAGTTCTTCAATCTGACCGAAGGCGTCAACAACGTGTACCTGGTGGACGAGGGTCCCGGCGTCATCCCGGCCCCCGCCGTGCTGCCGGTCGCCACGCTGCGCGACACGACCACGGACCAGACGCAGTCGGTCGTCAACGGCGAGGACTACGAGGGCGCGCTGGTCAAGGCCGCCTACGTGCGCATCACCGAGAACCGCTCGGTGAGCCAGAGCTTCTTCGTGGCCGGCGACCCCGGGGTGTACTCCGACACGATCCTCGTGCAGAACCTGAACGGCGCGCTCACCGGCTACGACTCGCCCGATTCCGCGACCACGCTGTCGGTGACCGGCGCGATGAACTTCTCGTTCGGCACGTGGCGCATCGCGCCGCGCGGTCCGTCGGACATCCTCGAGCACGGTCTCAACGTCGGCGTGCCGGCGGCGGGCGCGACGCTCGACTTCGCGGTGGCGCCGAACCCGGCGCGCGCGCCGCGGCTCACGTTCTCGCTGCCGTCGCGCGGCGACGTGGAGATCGCGGTGTACGACCTGCAGGGCCGGCGCGTGGCCCAGCTCGCCCGCGGCAACTACGCGGCGGGCGTGCATGCCATTGACTGGGATGGCCGCGATGCCGGCGGTCGCCAGGTCGGGCCGGGCGTGTACTTCTACAACTTCAAGACCGGCTCGGACGTCCGCACCATCCGGGGCGTGATCCTGCAGTAAGGTTCGTTCCGCGCGGCGGCCGGGCCCCCCGGGGCCCGGCCGCTTTGCGCGGGCGGGCGCGCGGCGCGCCGCTGGCCGGGCGCGCGGCGCGGCTCCTATACTGCCCGCCGCCGCGCCGCCGGGGCGGCGCCGTCCGACGCCGCCCCGGCGTGCGCCACCCCCGGGAGCGCCATGCGAGACGAACCCCCCGCGAGCGGCCGCCGCGTCCGCGACTCGGCCACCGAGATGACCCAGCTCGTGCTGCCGCACGAGGCCAACGTGCACGGCACGGTGCTCGGCGGCACCGTCATGCACTGGATCGACCTCGCCGCCGCCGTGGTCGCCAATCGCCACAGCCGCCGTCCGGTGGTCACGGCGGCCTTCGACGAGATGTCGTTCCTCGCCCCCATCATGGTGGGCCAGCTGGCGGTGATCCGCGCGCGCATCACGGCCGTGGACCGCAGCAGCATGGAGATCCGCGTGGACGTGGACTCCGAGGACCTGCTGTCGGGCGAGCGGCGCAGGACCTCCACGGCGTTCGTCACCTTCGTGGCGCTCGATCCCGTGACGCGCCGCCCGGCGCCGGTGCCGCCGCTCGTGCTCGAAAGCGACGACGAGCGGGCCGAGCACGCCGCCGCGCTCGAGCGTCGCCGCCTGCGGCTCGAGCGCCGCAAGGCGCACCAGGCCGCGGCGCTCGACCGCCCTTCCTAGCGCCGGGCCGGCGGCCGCGACGCTCGCCGCGCGCATCGCGCCGCGCCCGGCCGCGTCGCCGGTCCGCCCGCGCGTCGCCGGAGCCCGGCGCTTTCGGCTATAGTGCGCGCCTCGCGCCCCGCGGGGCGCTCCAACCGTGCCCCACCGCCCGCCCGTGCGGCCGGGCCCGCAGGAGGACGTCCATGCCTGTCTCGATCGTCGTTCCGCAGCTCGGGGAGAGCGTCGCGGAAGGCACCGTCTCGAAGTGGCTCAAGAAGGTCGGCGACCGCGTCCGCAAGGAGGAGCCGCTCGTCGAGATCCAGACCGACAAGATCAACGTCGAGATCCCGGCCCCGGCGGAGGGCACGCTGCAGGCCGTGCTCGTGAACGAGGGGACCACGGTGCTGGTCGGCACGGAGATCGGCGTGCTCGCCGGCGCCGGCGAGGAGGCCGGCGCCCCGGCGCCCGCGGGCGCCGCGCCGGAGCGCGCCGCGGTGCCCTCCGCGCCCGCACCCGCACCCGCCCCCGCCGCCGCGCCGGCCGCGGCCGCCGCGGCGTCCAACGGCGGCAGCGCGGGGCTCGGCCCCGCCGAGCGCAACCTGTCGCCCGCGGTGCGCAAGCTCATGCGCGAGCACGGCGTGTCGGTGGCGGAGGTGGCGACCATCCCCGGCTCCGGCATTGCCGGGCGTGTGACGCGCGACGACCTCCTGGCGTGGCTCGCGCGCCGGCCGGCCGCCGCCCCGGCGCCCGCCGCCGCGCCCGCGCCGGCGCCCGCCGCGTCCCCCGCGGCGCCCGCCGCGCTGCCGGGGTTCCTCGCCGCCGCGGTGGCCCCGGCGGCGGGCGGTCCGCGCGAGGAGGTCGTGCCCTTCACCAAGGTGCGCCGGCTCATCGCCGAGAACATGGTGCGCGCCAAGCACACCGCGGCCCACACCCACTGCTTCGACGAGTGCGACATGAGCGCCATCGTCGCGCTGCGCCGCGAGTGGGCGCCGAAGCTCGAGGCGCAGGGGATCAAGCTCACCTACATGCCGTTCTTCATCAAGGCCTCGGTGCTCGCGCTGCGCGAGTTTCCGTGGGTCAACGGCGAGGTGCGCGGCGAGACGATCGTCGTCAAGCGCTACTACAACATCGGCATGGCGGTGGGACGCGACGACAAGGGGCTCATCGTCCCGAACCTCAAGGACTGCGACCGCAAGAACGTGGTGCAGCTCGCGGCCGAGGTCAACGACCTCGCGGCGCGCGCGCGCGCCGACCGCCTCAAGCCCGACGACATCCAGGGCGGCACGTTCAGCATCACCAACGCCGGCGTGTACGGCGCCGTGAACTCGTCGCCGGTGATCAACGTGCCCGAGGTGGCGATCCTCGGCGTGCACAAGATCGTCGAGCGCCCGGTCATCCGCGACGGGCAGATCGTGGCGCGGCCGATGATGAACCTCGCCATCGGCTTCGACCACCGCGTGATTGACGGCGAGCTGGCGGTGAAGTTCCTGCGCCGCGTCGCCGAGCTGCTGGAGAAGCCCGAGCTGCTGTGGTTCTACGCCTGACGCCGCGCCGCGCGACGCCGGGGCGGGCGGTCCTCGCGGCCGCCCGCCCCGCGCGTGCGGGGCGCGCGCCGGTGCGCCGCTCACGGCGCGTGGCGCCACAGCGCCCCGCGCGCCCAGCGCCCGGCGGGCGCCCAGCGCGCGGCATCGCCGAGGCGCGCGGGCGGGATCGTGGCGTAGAGCGCGCGCCCCGCGGCGGCGGCCTCGGCGGCGGCCGCCGCGACGCGCCCCGGCTGGTCGCACGTCAGGCGCACCTCGACGTCCGGGCGCACGCCCGCGGCGCGCGTGAGCGCGAGCAGCGTGGTGCCCTCGTCCCAGCAGGCGAGCACCACGGCGCGCGGCGGGAGCCCCGCGAGCGCGGCGCGACCGAACGCCTCCCACGACGGATCGTGCCGGAAGGGGCTCCACCCGGCGGGCGCGGTGCGCCACACCGCCGCCGCCACCGGGCGCGCCTCGAGCGCCGCGGGTGGTTCCGGCCACGCGAGGCGCGCGAGCGGCGCGGCCACGAGGAGCGCCGCGGCCGCGCGTCCGGCGGCGGGCGCGCGGCGGTGCAGCGCGCCGAGCCCGGTGGCCGCGAACAGCGCGAGCGCCCACAGGCCGGGCAGGAAGAAGCTCGCCAGCACGTTGGGATACGCGGCCCACGCCAGGAGCACGAGGGTGGCCGCGATCCACAGCGCGAGCGTGCCGTGCGCCGCGCTGCGCCGCGCGAGCGCGACCGCGCCCCCGAACGCGGCGAGCAGCGTGCCCGCGAGCGGCAGGTCGTTGAGCGCCACGCCGAGTCCCAGCGCGCGCAGGCGCAGGCCGGCGTCCATGAACGGGCGGAACCACGCGTCCTCGAGAAACTGCCGTCCGGACAAAAGCAGCGCCACGCGGCGCAGCCGCGTCGCCGGGTCGGAAGCCCACGCGACGTGGAACGGCGACCAGCGGTCGAACGTCGTTTCGATGTAATTGAGCGGGTGGCCGGCCACGTCGCGCAGGAGGAGCGCCGCGAGCGGCGTGAGGCCGGCGGCGAGCCCGCCGAGCGCGGCGAGCGCCTCGCGCGCCGCGCGTCGCCCGCGCGCCGCGCGCCACGCCGCGACCAGCCCGGCGGTGATCGCGATGGCGGCCGAGCCGGCGTGGCCGGTGAGCGCGAGGCCTGCGAGAAACCCGCACGCGAGCCACGCGCGCGACCCGCCGTCGCGGCGCGCGCGCTCGAGCGCGAGCCACGCGCCGGCCGCGAACGGCAGCGTGAACGCGTAGACCTCGGCGCGCGTCGCCTCGCGCCACAGCGCGGGCGAGAGCGCGAGCGCGAGTGCCGCCGCCGCGGCCGGCAGCCGCCCGGCGCCGAGCCGCAGCGCGCCCCACGCCGCGAGCGCCACCGCCACGGCCCCCGCCACGCCCGAGACGAGGTTGGCGCGGTACGCGGCGGTCGCGAAGGGAAGCCGGTGAAACGCCTCGAGCGCGAGCGTGAGCAGGGGATAGCCGGCGTGCGCGATGCCGCCCCCCGCGGCGAGCGCCTGAAATTCGGCGACGTCCTCGTTGAGCACGTAGGGCGAGGCGGTGGCGGCGTAGACGGCGAGCGCCGCCGCCCCCGTCGCGGCGGCGAGCGCGGCGTCGCGCGGCCAGGCGAGCGGCATCCGCGCGGCCTGCGGCGCGGCCGGCGCTGCGGTCTGGGCGGAGGGCTCGGGCGGCTGGGCTGGCGGCAACGCGGGCCTCGGGCTGGGCGTGGCGGGAGTCCGGGGCCGCCCGGCCGCCGGCGCGCGCGAGCGGAAGCCGGACGGGGCTTCCGGCCGGCGCGCCCGGAGCGGCCGGGCGCGGCGGCCGCACAGTAGCACGGGCCGGGTCCGGCGCGGGCGCGGGGCGCCGGTCGGCGGCTGGCGGGCGGGCGCGCCGCCCAAGGGGCGGCCCCCGGCCGGGCCGCGATCCGGTCGCCCGCGCGCCTCGGACCGCATCCCGCGTTGCCCACCCGTGCCCGGTCCGGTTCGCACGCCCGCGCGAGGATCGCTATGATTCCCGCCCCTCAACGTTCGGCCGCCCGTCCGATGGAGGGCCCATTCCCATGCCCGATGTGCTCCGTGCCGCCGTCCTCGGCCCCATGGCCTTCGCCGAGGGAGTCCGGCTTCAGGAAGCGCTGGTGGCGGCCCGGGCGGCCGGGACGACGGGCGACTGGCTGCTGTTCCCGGATCATCCCCCGGTGTTCACGGTGGGACGGAGCGCCGACGAGGCGAGTTTCGTCGCCGACCGCGAGGCCATCGCGCGCCGGGGGGCCGAGGTCCACGAGGTGAGCCGCGGCGGGGACGTCACCTGGCACGGCCCGGGGCAACTCGTCGGGTATCCGATCGTGGATCTCGCCCGCTGCGGGCGGGACCTCCACGCCTACCTGCGGACCCTGGAAGATTCCCTGATGGACGTTCTGGCCTCCTGGGGCATCCAAGGGGAGCGCGTGGCGGGGAAGACCGGGGTCTGGACCGGCGGCGAGAAGATCGCCTCGATCGGGATCGCGGTGCGGCGCTGGGTCGGCTATCATGGCTTCGCGCTGAACGTTGCCCCGGACCTCGCGTGGTTCGACCTGATCCACCCGTGCGGGCTCCGGGGCATCCGCATGACGTCCATGGCGGAGCGTCTCGGCGCCGCGGCCCCGGGAATCGAGGAGGTCCGCGCCAGAGCCGCGGAGGCGCTGGCCCGCCGCCTGAACTACGAGCGGGTCGAGTGGACCGGGACACCCGAGCCCGGTCCGGACGGAGGGTTTCGCGCGGCCGTCGTCCACAGCCCGAGGAGAGCCGAATGATCACCGTGTCCGAGACCGCCACCCGAAAGCTCACCGAGATCCTCGCCCAGCAGGAGCAGCCCGCTTTCGGACTGCGCGTTCACGTCTTCCCGGGCGGCTGCTCGGGCTACTCCTACGGCATGTCGCTCGCGGAGCGCGCCGAGGAGGGAGACTGGGTGGGCGAGTTCAACGGCGTGAAGGTGCTCGTGGACCCGGAGAGCGCGCCGCTGCTCGAGGGCGCCACCATTGACTGGATGGAGACCGTGCAGGCGCAGGGCTTCACCATCACCAATCCGAACGCCGTGCGCTCGTGCGGCTGCGGCAAGTCGTTCGAGACCGACGAGGCGGCCGCGCACACGGGCGGCGGCGGCTGCGGGTGCGGCGGCGGCGGCTGCGGGTGCGGCCACTGACCATGCCGCATCCGGTGCGCATCACGCTGTTCGGCGTCGAGGACGCGAACCGCGTCGCCGCGGAGATCCGGCCCGAACTGGTGCGCCTCGCGCGCGTGAAGCGCGAGTTCGACCAGCTCCAGTCGCGCATCGCGGTGCAGTCGGTGGCCGTCGCGGGCGCCTCGCCGGAGAACCCCGACGTGCGCGACCTCAAGGCGCTCGTGGACCGCCGCGACCTGCTCGCCGGCGAGATCACCATGGGCGTGCAGGCGGTGCAGCGCCGCGGCTGCCTGCTCAAGGACCTCGACCGCGGGCTGGTGGACTTCTACGCCCTGTCCGGCGACCGGCTCGTGTTCCTGTGCTGGCACATGGGGGAGGCCGAGGTCGCCCACTGGCACACGCTCGAGAGCGGCTTCGCGGGCCGCCAGCCGCTGCAGGGCTCCGAGCTGGAATGACCCGGGCCGCGGAGGACCGCCGGTGACCGTCGCCACGCCGCCCGCCGCCGCGCGGCCGTTCGCGGACTACGCGGGGCTGCCCGCGGACGAGATCCGCGCGCGCACGTGGGCCGCCCGGCGCGCGCTCGGGTCGCGCGCCGTGGTGCTCGGGCACCACTACCAGCGCGACAGCGTGATGGAGTTCGCCGACCACCGCGGGGACTCGTTCAAGCTCTCGCAGCTCGCCGCCGCCGAGGAGGCCGCCGAATACATCGTGTTCTGCGGCGTCCACTTCATGGCGGAGTCGGCCGACGTGCTGCGCCGCCCGCACCAGACGGTGGTGCTGCCCGACCTCAAGGCCGGCTGCTCGATGGCCGACATGGCCGATCTCGAGCACGTCGAGGAGGCGTGGGAGCGCCTGCAGGCCGCGCACGGCGACACGATCGTGCCCATCACGTACATGAACTCGACCGCCGCGCTCAAGGCGTTCGTCGGGCGGCACGGCGGCGTGGTGTGCACCTCGTCGAACGCCCCGGTGGCGCTGGCGTGGGCGTGGTCGCGCAAGCCGCGCGTGTTCTTCTTCCCCGACCAGCACCTCGGCCGCAATACGGCGTTCGCCATGGGCGTGCCGCTCGAGCACATGGCCGAGTGGGACTGGCGCGCGGCCGACCCGGCGGCGGCGAGCGCGCGCGCCTTCGCGCCGGAGACGCGCATCGTGCTGTGGCGCGGCTTCTGCTCGGTCCACACCAAGTTCACCGCGCGCCAGATCGCCGAGGCGCGCGCCGAGGACCCGGCGGTCAGGGTGCTCGTCCACCCGGAGTGCCCGTTCGACGTGGTGCGCGGCGCCGACCTCGCGGGCTCGACCGAGTTCATCATCGAGCAGGTGCGCGCCGCGGCGCCGGGCACGTCGTGGGCGATCGGCACCGAGATCAATCTGGTCCACCGGCTGGCGCTCGAGCACCCGGAGCAGCGCATCCGTTCGCTGCAGAAGAACGTGTGTCCGTGCGCCACCATGAACCGCATTGACCCGGCCCACCTGCTGTGGGCGCTGGAGAACCTCGCCGCGGGGCACGTCGTGAACCCGGTGCGCGTGCCGGAGGACGACCGGCACTGGGCGCGCGTCGCGCTCGACCGCATGCTCGAGCTCAAGGGCACGGGACGCATCGGCCGCGACGCGATGGGAAAGGACTGACGTGAGCGACGGACGGACGGACGGACGGCACGAGGGGGCGGCGGCCGCGGGCGAAGCCGCGGCCGGGCGCGGCGCGGCGCCGGACGGCGCGGCGCGCGCGCCGGCGGACGACGGGCTGGTCGTGCTCCAGGCCCCGCCCGCCGCGGTCGGCGTCTACGGCGCGCCGCGGCCCGCCGTGCCGCAGCGGCTGCCCGTGACGCCGCGCTTCGGCGGCTGCGCCTCGGGCGCCGGCGTCGGCGCCGCCGCCGATCCGGCCGGGTTCCGGCGGCTGCCCGAGTGGCTCAAGGTCAAGCTCCCGGGCAGCGGCGAATACGCCGGGACCCGCTCGCTGCTGCGCCGGCAGCGGCTCGTCACCGTGTGCGAGGAGGCGCGCTGCCCGAACCTCGGCCACTGCTGGGAGCGCGGCACCGCGACGATCATGATCCTCGGCGAGCTGTGCACGCGGCGCTGCGGCTTCTGCGCCGTCGCTCCGGGCAAGCCGAACGGCCACGTGGACTGGGACGAGCCGCGCCGCGTCGGCGAGGCGGTGGCCGCCATGGGCCTGCGCCACACGGTCATCACCTCGGTGGCGCGCGACGACCTCAAGGACGGCGGCAGCACGATCTTCGCGATGACCATCCGCGCCATCCGCGAGCGCTCGAACACCGTGATCGAGGTGCTCATCCCCGACTTCCGCGGCCGGCTCGAGGACCTGCAGCGCGTGATGGACGCGCGCCCGGACGTCATCAACCACAACCTCGAGACCGTCGAGCGCCTGCATCCGGTGGTGCGCCCGAGCGCCCGCTACGACCGCACGCTCGAGCTGCTGCGGCGCGTCAAGGACCTCGGCGGCGGCATCAAGTCGAAGAGCGGGATCATGCTCGGTCTCGGCGAGACCGAGGACGAGGTGCGGCAGTGCCTGCGCGACCTCGCGGCGCACGGCTGCGACCTGCTCACCATCGGCCAGTACCTGCGTCCGAGCCCCAACCACCTGCCGGTCGTCGAGTACGTGCACCCGGACCGCTTCGCGGCGTGGGCCGAGGAGGCGCGCGCCCTGGGCTTCGAGAACGTGGCGAGCGGCCCGCTCGTGCGCTCGTCGTTCCATGCCGACGTGCTCGCCGGCACGGTGCGCGAGGGGGAGGCGAGCAAGGCGGTGTGAGGCGCGGCGGGCGCATGTCACGCGGGGCCGGCGCCCGACGGGCGCCGGCCCCGCGCGCGTCCGCCGGCGGCGCGAGCCGACGCGCCCCCGGCGGGCACGAGTCGGCCGCTCACTCGGTGCGGTCGAGCCACGCGCGGTAGGCGTCGAAGGAGAACGGCCGGCCGAGGAAGCGCTCGACGAGCGTCGCCGCGGGCGCCGAGCCTCCGGCCTCGAGCACGGCGCGTCGGTACTTCATCGCCGGCGCGGGGTTCAGCAGGTCGTCGTGGTCGAAGGCGCTGAACAGGTCCTTCGCGATCACCAGCGACCACATGTACGTGTAGTACACGGCCGAATAGCCGTCGAGGTGCCCGAACGACGTGTAGAAGTGCGTGCCTTCCGGGTACGGGAAGGGCTGGTAGCGCTCGACCAGACCGCGCGCCAGCGCGTCGAGGTCCACCGCCTCCGGGGCGCGGTCGTAAATGGACAGCGACAGGTCCGCGTACACCATCTGGCGCCGCACCTGCAGGCCCTTGGCGAACTCCTCGGCGCGGATCATGCGCCGCACCAGATCGGCCGGCACCGGGGCGCCCGTCTGGTGGTGGCGGGCGAAGGTCTGCAGCACGCCCGGGTCCTTGAGCAGCTCCTCGAGCAGCTGCGAGGGCGCTTCGACGAAGTCGTGCTCGGTGCGAATGCCGCTGGTGCCGGTCCACGCGCGCTTCCCCGCGAACAGCGTGTGGAGCAGGTGCCCGAACTCGTGCAGAAACGTCTCGACGTCGTCAATCCCGCACAGGCCCGGGTCGTCCGGCGCGCCTCCCGGCAGGTTGCACACCAGCGCCGCCTCGGGCAGGTGCTTCCCCGCCACGCCGGAGCGGATGCCAAACTGCGCGGCGTGGTTGTACTTGTTCTCGCGCGGGTGCATGTCGAGGTAGAAGCGGCCGATGACGCGTCCGTCCTCGAGCAGCTCCCAGCACTCGACGCTCGGGTGCCACACCGGAGCGTCCTTGACCTGGCGGTAGGTGACGCCGAAGAGGCGCGACGTGAGGTCGAGCATCCCCTGCTTGACCTGCCGGTAGGGCAGGTAGGGGCGGATCTCCTGCGAGTCGAAGCCGTACGCGGAGCGCTTGACGAGCTCGGCCCAGTACGGCTGCTCGAAGAGTTCGACGCGCTCGGCGCCCGGCACGTCGCGGCGCTTGCGCTCGAGGAGCTGCCGGTAGTCGCGCGCCTGAGCCGCCTCCGAGGCGGCGACGATGCGGTCGATGAAATCGCGCACCGTCTTGGCGTTGCCGGCCATCTTGTCGGCGGTGACGCAGTCGGCCCAGTTCGAGAAGCCGAGGGCGGTGGCGAGTTCGTGGCGCAGGGACATCATCGTGCGCAGCACCGCGACGTTCCTCGGGTACGCGCGGTTCTGAAACTCCATGAAGAGCCGCCGCCGCACCGACGCGTCGGGGCAGTAGGTCATGACCGGGAGGTAGTCCGGGTAGTTGATGTCGAGCGTCACGAGTCCGTCGGCGCCCGGCGGGTGGGCGTCGAGAAAGTCCTGCGGCATGCCGGCGAGTTCGGACGGCTTCACCCGCACGGTGCGCACGTCCTCGCGGATGTGGCGCAGCCAGTCCTGCCCGACCTTGACGAGCGAATCGCGCAGCGCGCGGATCCGGGCGCGCGTCGCGTCGTCGCGGTCCACGCCGGCGAGACGGAAGTTCCTGAGCTCGCGCTCGACGTAGAAGCGCGTCTCGGCGTCGGCGCCCGACAGGTCGAGGGCGGCGAGCGCGTCGTACACGCCGCGGTCGAGCGAGATCTCGGTGGCGTAGCCCGCCACCGCCTGACTCACGCCCTCGGCGGCCGCGCGCAGGGCGGAGTCGGGATGGACGTTTTCGATGAGGCTCGCCTGCGAACCGGAGAGGTCGAGGAGGCGCGAGGCCTCGTCGTAGGGGACGAGCGTGTTCTGCACCGTGCGCCGACCCTGCACGGCCTTCAAACGCGCGATCGCGGCGCGCGCCCGGGCGAGGTTCCCCTCGTGCTGCCGGCGGAACGAGGCGGGCGTCTCGCGGCCGGTCCAGAACGGGGGGTCCGACGCCCCGCGCGCGGGCGAGGCCGCGGCGGAGGGGCCGGAAAGGAGCGCCGCGGCGAGGAGCGCCGCGAGCGGGAGCGATCGGGTGCGGGACATGCTTCCTCCTTCAGGCTGTCTCGAGGGGCGGCCGCGTCGCGCGCGCCCCGCACGGGGGCCGCAGCGCGCGCACGGTAGCCGAGCGCCGCCCCGGCGCACAACGCCCGCGGCGCGCGCGCCGCCGGCGGCGGACGGGCGCGGCGCGGGCGGCCACGAGTGCGGGGCGTGGGCGGCCCTGCTAGACTGCGCCCGGTTCCGGGTCCGCGCCCGCTGCGGCGCGGCGCGGACGCGCGGGCGCCCGCCCCACGGCCCCGCCGCCCCGGACGACGAGGACCGCATGGAACCGCTTCCCTCGCCCGGACGGCGCCGCGCGCTGCGCGTGCTCGCCTGCGGGGCGCTGCTCGCCGCGCTTCCCGCCGCCTGCGGACGCCGCCCCGGGCCCCCGGCCGCCGGCCCGGCGCGCGCCGTGGTGCCGCTCGCCGCGCTCGACGGCGGCGCGCGCGTGCGCGTCACGCTGCTCGGTCGGCCGGTCGAGGTGCGGCGCGAGGGCGACGCGGTGGTCGCCACCTCGCTGCGCTGCACGCACTGGGGCTGCGACGTGCGCTGGGACGCGGCCTCCTCGCGCTACCTGTGCGCGTGCCACGACGGCGTCCTCGACGCCGAGGGCCGGCCCATGCTCGGTCCGGTGACGAAGCCGCTCGTGCGCTATCCCGCGGCCGTCGAGGGGGACTCGGTCGTGGTGCGGGCGCCGGCCCCGACCCCGGCGCGGGGCGGGGCGTGAGCGCGCCGCGCGGCACCCCGTGGGCGTCGCACCGCGAACGGCCGGGACTCATCCTCACCGGCGCCTCGGGGTTCGTCGGGCGCCACCTGCTCGAGGCGCTCAAGGACGACTACGTCATCTACGGCATCGCGCGGCGCTCGCAGTCGCGCTCGGGCGCGACGGTGCACCCGCACATCCACTGGTACCAGGTGGACATCGCCGAGCGCGGGCCGCTCCAGGCCGTGTTCCGCGACATCGCGGCGCGCGGCGGCGCCGACACCGCGATTCACCTCGCCGCCTACTACGATTTCATCGGCGAAGACCACCCCGAGTACGAGCGCACCAACGTCGTCGGCACGCGCCACGTCCTCGACGCGTGCCGCGACCTCGGCGTGCGCCAGTTCGTGTTCTCGAGCTCGGTCGCCGCGTGCCGCTTTCCGCGCCCCGGCCACGCGCTCACCGAGCGCAGCCCGGCCGACGGCGAGCACATCTACGCGCGCACCAAGCGCATCGGCGAGGACATGCTCGCCGAGTACGCGGGTGCGATGCACGGGGTCATCGTGCGCTTCGCGGCGCTGTTCTCGGACTGGTGCGAGTATCCGCCACTCTTCATGTTCATCAACACCTGGCTGTCCACGGCATGGAACGCCCGCCTCCTCGGCGGGCGCGGCGAGTCCGCGGTGCCGTACCTGCACGTGCGCGACGTGGCGCCGTTCTTCCTGCACCTGCTCGACCGCATGGACCGCCTGCCGCATGGGCAGGTGCTCCTCGCCAGCCCGGACGGCGCGGTGTCGCACCGCGAGCTGTTCGAGGCGGTGACGTTCGACTACTTCGGGCAGCGCGTCCAGCCGGTGTGCCTGCCGCGCGCGCTGTGCGGGCCCGGCATCCGCGTGCTCGACGCGCTGGGGCGACTGCTCGGCGAGCGCCCGTTCGAGCGGCCGTGGATGGCGCGCTACATCGACCAGCGCCTCACCGTGGACGCGCGCGAGACGCGGCGGCTGCTCGACTGGAGCCCGCGCCCGCGCCTCGACATCCTGAGGCGGCTGCCGTTCCTCATGGAGAACTTCAAGTCGGACCCGCTCGAGTGGCACCGCCGCAACCGCGCCGCCATGAAGGCGCCCGCGGTGCGCGCCAACCTGCGCATCCACCAGCTCCTCGAGAAGCACGCCGAGGCCATCTCCGAGGATTACACCGCGCGCCTCACCGGGCCGGCCGGGCGCGCGCGGTTCCCGAGCTACCAGACCGTGGCCGCCGACGAGCACGAGTGGAACCACCGCCTGGTGCTGGGCATGCTCATCAACGCCGTGCGCACGCGCGACCGCGCGGTGTTCGTGGACTACTGCCGCGCGCTCGCCGAACGCCGCTTCCTGCAGGGCTTCGGCCGCGACGAGGTGTCCGGCGCGCTCGAGGTGCTCAACGACATCTGCGTGGATCGGCTCCACCACGATCCCGAGGCGGAGGGGCTCGAGGAGCACGTCTTCGAGCACGTCACCATGACGCTGCGCCTTGGCATGGACGAGATCGAGGAGTCCTTCGAGAACCTCGAGGAAGCGCGCGCGCGCGCCGCCCGGCGCACCGCGCGCTAGCGGGCGCGCGCCTCCGCGCGCGCGCGCGCGCGCACGAACGCCACGGCGAGCCCCATGGCGGCGTCGGCCGCGGCCGAGAACGGCACCACCCACGGCTGCGGGCCGGCGAGCAGGGCGGCGCCGAGGAACGCGACGGCGATGGCCTTGGCGACGAGCAGGATCGTCACGCCGCGGTAGCGGACGTACTCGATGGCATAGGCGGCGGCGACGACGACGTGGAACACGCCGACCTGGCGCGGGAAGAAAAGCGGCGACGCCTCGCCGAAGCCGCTGAGGCGCAGGCCGGCCTCGGGCGCGGCCATCGCGGCGACGCCGAGCGCGGCGCTGTGGAGCGCGACGAGCGCGACGAGGGCGGGCTCGACGCGGGCCCACGGCCCGCGCCGGGCGCGCGACGCGCTCACCGGCGACCGCCCGCGCCGGCGGCGCGCGGGCCGCGCGCCGGCCGCGCCCGGCGGGTCATCCCGCGACCGACTCCCACCAGATCTCCGGCGCCGCCGGCGCCGGCCGCGCGCGCGCCGGGCAGCCGAGCCGCTCGAGCTCGGCGAGCACCGCGCGCTCGACGGCGGGGATCGCCCCGCGCACGGCGTCGCTCAGGCCGACCGTGGAGTCGAGGCGCGCGGGAATCACGCCCACCACCACGACCTCGCGCGGCGCGCAGCCGGCCAGCTCGAGCGTGAGAAGCGTCTCGCGCAGCGCGGGATCGTGCGGCGAGACGCGCGGGCGCAGCGGCTTCGACAGGATCTCGGCGCGCCGGTAGACGCGCAGCGCGCCGGGCGCGCCGTCGGAGGCCACGGTGTCCACCACGATGGCGGCGTCGAGCCCGGCCAAGAACGGGCTCAGGTCGAGCCCGGGCGTGCCGAGGTCGAGGACCTCGACGCCGTGCGGGAAGGTCCAGCCGGCCTCGAGCCGCCGCACCGACCACGGCCCGAGCGCGTCGTCCGCCATGAGCACGTTGCCGAGTCCGAGGACGGCGACGCGCGGCGCCGGGGTCGCCCCCGGCGCCGCCTCGCGCGTGCGGCCGTCGCCGTGCACCGCGCGGTCCTTCAGCCGAGCGTGCGCACCGTCGCGATCGGCCGGCCCTCGACGTCGAGGGTGTGGATCGCGCACGCGAGGCACGGGTCGAAGGAGTGAATGGTGCGCAGCACCTCGAGCGGGCGCTCCGGGTCCGCGACCGGGTTGCCGATGAGCGACGCTTCGTACGGACCGGGGCGGCCCTGCTCGTCGCGCGGGCCGGCGTTCCACGTGGTCGGCACGACCGCCTGGTAGTTGGCGATCCTGCCGCCGCGGATCACCACCCAGTGCGACAGCGTGCCGCGCGGCGCTTCGTGGAAGCCAAAGCCCTTGATCTCGCCCGCCGGGAACTTCGGCTCGACGAAGGTCGTCACGTCGCCCTTCTTGATGTTCTCGAGGAGCAGGCCCCAGTGCTTGCCGGCGAGCTCGCACAGGATGGCGGTGCGGATCGCCCGGCACAGGTGCCGGCCGAGCGTCGAGTGCAGCACCTCCGGGCCGAGCGTCGTCTTCGCCACCGCGCCGGCCATCGCCAGCGCGCGCCCCGCCCAGCGCTTCGTCGGCTCGTGCCCGAGCGCATGGCCCACGAGCACCTGGGAGAGCGGCCCGACCTGCATGACCCGGTTCGCGAAGCGCGGCGCCTTGACCCACGAGTACTTGCCCTCGGGCTGGAAGTCCGTGTAGCGGGGCTTCGTCTCTCCCTCCCACGGGTGCTTCGTCGCCTTCCCCTCGTACCACGCGTGCGCCACGTTCTCGGTGACGTTGTCGCGGAAGTACGGGTCGTCGAAGCTGGTGATCGGCCTCGCGCCGGCGAGGTCGCCGTCGAAGATCGTTCCGCCCGGCAGGTCGAACTGCGTGCCCCTGCCATCGAGCGGCAGGTCGGGCACCGCGAGGTAGTTCTTGACCCCGGCCCCGTACGGCAGCCAGCCGGCGTACAGCGCGCCGATCGCGCACACGTCGGGCAGGTAGACCTGCTCGATGAACGCCTGCATCTCGTCGAGCAGCGACTTGACCCGGTACAGCTTCTCCATGTTGAGCGCCGCGGCGTTGTCGAGGTTGATGGCGTTCGCCACGCCGCCCACCGCCAGGTTCTGGATGTTGGGCGTCTTGCTGCCGAGGATCGCCACCGCCTGGTTCGCCTTGCGCTGGTAGTCGAGCGCCTGCAGGTAGTGGTGCACGGCGAGCAGGTTGACCTCCGGCGGCAGCTTCATCGCCGGGTGCCCCCAGTAGCCGTTGGTGAAAATGCCGAGCTGGCCCTGGTCCACGAACGACGCCAGCTTCTGCCGGGTCGCGGCGAGCAGGGCGCGGCCGTTGTAGGGCCACGGCGACAGGCCCTCGGCGAGCGCCGCGGCCTTCGCCGGATCGGCCTTGAGCGCCGAGACGACGTCCACCCAGTCGAGCGCCGAGAGCTGGTAGAAGTGCACGATGTGGTCGTGCAGCGCGTGCGCGATGACGATCAGGTTGCGGATGTACTGGGCGTTGAGCGGAATCTCAAGCCCGAGCGCGTGCTCGACCGCGCGCACCGAGGCGATCGCGTGCACCGTGGTGCACACACCGCAGAAGCGCTGCGTGAAGATCCACGCCTCGCGGGGGTCGCGGCCGAGCAGGATGAGCTCGATGCCGCGCCACATCTGGCCGGACGCCCAGGCTTTGCGCACCACCCCGCCGTCCACTTCCACGTCAATGCGCAGGTGTCCTTCGATCCGGGTGACCGGATCCACCGTGATCCGCGTGCTCATGGGTCTAGCTCCTCGCCGGCGCCGCCGCAGGCGCACCGCTCAGGATCGGGAATCGCCTGACCGCCGCGATGTACAGGGTGACCTCGAGCGCGATGATCCCGAAGGTGATCAGCAGCTCGGAGACGGCCGGGAAATAGGAGAACCGCGCCCCGGGCATGAACGCCACCAGGTACGTGTTGATCCGGAACACCGCGCCGGCGAGCACGAGCAGCATCGCCGCCCGCACCTGCCACGACGGCCGTGCGCGCAGCGCCGGCACGAACAGGATCGCGGCGCCCGCGACGTGCAGCAGCACCTCGAGCGCAAACGCCGCGCCGCGCCCGGAGGCGATGAGCGCCAGCTCGCCGGAGAGCGCCACCTCGGCGACGCGGAACGCCGTCCACGCCGCCGCCACCCACGCCGTCACGACGCCGAGCGAGGCAAGCTGCGCAGCCTCGGACCGGCGCCGGAACGCGCGCGCCGAGAACGTGGCCTCGATCACGACGATGGCGTAGCCCATGACGATCGCGTTGACGAGGAACAGCAGCGGCAGCCAGGGCGTGAACCACAGCGCGTGCAGCCGGGGGCCGGGCAGCAGCATCATGGTGCCGAGCGACGACTGGTGCATGGTCGGCAGAAGCAGGCCGAGCGCCAGCAGCCACGGCATGCCGGCCTCGACGAGCGCCATGCCGCGCAGGGCGAAGGCCTTGAGCTTCGGGTTCGTGCCCTCGCGCCACTTCTCGAAGAAGGCCGGCGACAGCTCGATCGCCAGCACCAGCACGTACGCCGCGACGCACAGCGCGACCTCGAGCTGCGGGGAGTGCGACCAACGCCAGAACATGACCGGCACCTTCCACAGCTCCCAGAAGCGGCCGAGGTCAATGGTCACCGCGACCACCGCGAGCCCGTAGCCGAGCAGGCTGGTGAGCACCGCGGGACGCACGAGCGGGTGGTAGCGGCCCCGGTTGAGGATGTAGACGAGCAGCGCCACGGCGTATCCGCCGCAGCCAAGGGCGGTGCCGACCACGACGTCCACCGCGATCCACACGCCCCACGGGTAGGCGTCGGTGAGCGCGCTCACCGAGCCGATGCCGCCGAGGAAGCGCCACAGCGTGGCGAGCCCGCCGAGCGCGGCGATCGCGAGCAGCGCGACGAAGCCGGGGGTGAGGAGCCGGCCTCCGACGGGTGCGTGCAGGGAGGCGTGAGCGCTCATGGCCGCTCCTCCTCGCGCGCGCCGCCCGCGCGGCGGTGGCGCAGGATGACCCCGGCCAGCACGCCGTACAACGCCAGCGGCGCGATGAAGCCGCGGTAGATGCCCTGCTGCACCGCGTTGGCGACGTCGGGCACGGCCTGCGGGCCGAGCGTCGGCAGGCCAAGGCGCGCGAACGGCACGTGCGACAGGTAGAGCACCTGCGTGCCGCCGCCCTCGGTCTCGCCGTAGACGCGGTCCTCGAAGTACTTGCCCGGGCTGGCGGCGATGCGGCGCTTCGCCTCGGCGAGCAACTCGTCGCGGCGCCCGTAGATCACCGCGCCGCGCGGGCACACCTCGCAGCACGCCGGCCCCTGGCCGCGCGGGTAGCGCGTGAAGCCGTCGGCGCCGGTGACCGCCGCGTCCTTCACGCGATGGCGGCACAGCTCGCACTTCACGATCCTCGGCGCCCGGCGGTCGAACTGGAACTTCGGCACGTTGAACGCGCACGCCATGATGCAGTAGCGGCAGCCGACGCAGTACGAAGCGTCGTACTCGACGACGCCGGTGGTCTCGTTCTTGTGGAGCGAGTGCAGCATGCAGGCGCTCGCGCACGCGGGCTCCACGCAGTGCATGCACTGGGCCTTGAAGAACGACATCTGCTCGCCGTCGCGGTAGAGCTTGATGACGTTCTTGGTGCGTCCGTTGAGGTCGGTGGGCGCGAGGTGCACGCCTTCGGGGGTTCCGCTGCGGTCGGCCTCGAGGCCGTTCTCGACGTTGCACGCCGTGACGCACGCCTTGCAGCCGATGCAGCGCGTGGTGTCGTACAGCATGCCCATGGCGCCCGGCGGAGCGCTCGGCGCGCGCTTCGCCGCGGCCGGCAGCGCGGCCGCGGCGACGGCGGCGCCGCTCGCGGCGAGCGCCTGCAGGACGGATCGGCGGTCCGGCATGGCTCAGCCCTCCGTGGCGCCGTCGCCGTCGCCGAGCTTCTTCGACGCCATGAACCCGGCGCCCGCGAGCGCGCCGGCCGCGAGGCCGGCAAGGCCGGTCGCGATCGGGCTCACCCGGCCCGAGTCGGCGTCCACCGACGGGTACGTGTCGGGCGGCGTCGGGCGGTCGATCTCGACGGTCTGGTGGAGCGGCATGCGGAAGCCGAGACGCGGCTCGGTGCAGCCGAAGCACGGGTGCCCGGTGCCGATCGGCCACGCGCCGACGTCGCCGAACTGCAACGTCGAGCAGCTCGCGTGCGTCGCCGGGCCCTTGCAGCCGAGCTTATAGAGGCACCAGCCCTGGCGGTGGCCGTCGTCGCCGAACTGCTGCGCGAAGCGCCCGGCGTCGAAGTGCGGCCGGCGCGGGCAGTCCTCGTGGATGGTGCGCGCGTAGGCGAACTTCGGACGGCCCCTGTCGTCGAGCGCCGGGAGGGTGCCGAGCGCGACGTACTGGAGCACCGTGCCGAGGAAGATGTAGGGGTTCGCCGGGCAGCCCGGGAGCGTCACCACGGTCTTGCCCTCGAGCACCATCGGCGCTCCGGTCGCGCCGGTCGGGTTCGGATCGGCCGACGGGATGCCGCCCCACGATGCGCACGAGCCGATCGCGATGATCGCCCCGGCGCCGGCCGCGACCTCGTTGAGCAGGTCCACCGCGGTCTTGCCCGCGATCTTGCAGTAGATCCCGTCGTGCTTCGTCGGAATCGCGCCCTCGACCACGCACACGTACCTGCCGGCGTGGGCCTTCATGGCCTGCTGCAGCGCGGCCTCGGCCTGGTGCCCGGCGGCGGCGAACAGCGTCTCGTGGTAGTCGAGCGAGACGAGGTCGAGGATGACTTCGGCGACGTCGGGGTGCGTGGTGCGCAGGAGGGACTCGGTGCAGCCGGTGCACTCCTGGAAATGGAGCCAGATCACCGAGGGCTTGAGTCCCCTGCCGGCGGCCTCGACGATGCTCGTCACGGTCGTCGCGCCAAGGCCCACCGCCGCGGCCGCCAGCGTGACGGTCCGCACGAAGTCGCGGCGGTTGAGGCGCGGGATCTCCTCGCGGTCGGGCGCGAGGGTGTCGAGTCCGGGATCCATCGGGGTGCCCTCCTGACCGGGTCGTGCGGCGCTCTCGAGTCCCCCGGAGCGAGAAGGTTCCGCCGCGCGGAACCTCCGGAGATCTTCCTCCTCGCGCGCGCGCGGTGGCGCGCGGGGTTTGGCGCGGCAGGGGCATAGGTCGTGCCTGAAATCCCGCGATGGGGCGGCAGGGCGCGGCCGGGCGCGGGAGGGGAAAGGAGAGGGCCCGCCAAACCGAATACTGACAAGGGCATGACGGACGGTCGGCGTGCGCGGCCGCGCGCCCTGTCAGGCGGGCGCGCCGAGTTCTTCCACGCTCGCCGCCCACGCGCGCTGACAGCCTGTCATGCGGGCTCGAAACCGGCTGGCAGGCGGCGGCTCCCCGGCGCGCGCGCGAGGCAATCGCCAGAGCCTTGGAATTTCGGAGGTTGGACCGAGCGGGCGGCGCCCGCGCGGAGGGCGCCGCCCGCCGCGGCGCCCGAGTCCGTCGTGGCAGAGGGCCATGGCAGCCCGCCGCCGCGGCGGGCGGGCGGCCGCCACGCGCCTTGCCCGCCGGCTCAGCCCTTGCGCGGCGGCTTGCTGGGACGCATCTCGACGCGGCTCCACAGCGCGCGCGCGGGCGAGCGCAGCAGGCCGATCACCACCTCGGCCACGTCCTCGGGCCTGAGCGCCCAGTCCTCCTTGCCCGGGGCGCCGCGGCCGAACTCGGTCGCCACGCTGCCCGGCATGAGGTACGAGACGCGGATGTTGTCGTAGCGCACCTCCATCATCAGCGCCTCGCTGAACCCGTTGAGGCCGAACTTGCTCGCGTTGTACGCGGCGCCGTTCGCGAAAGGGTTTTTCCCGGCGAGCGAGGAGATGTTGAAGATGTAACCGCCGCCGCGCGCCCGCATCTGCGGGATGGCCTCGCGACAGCAGTAGAACGGGCCGTTCAGGTTGGTCTCGATCACGGTGCGCCAGTCCTCGGGCTCCATGTCGGCCACCGGCCCGAACAGACCCACCCCGGCGTTGTTGACGAGTATGTCGGCGCCGCCGGCGAGGCGCGCGACCTCGCGGAACAGGCGCTGCACCGACTCGTAGGCGCGCACGTCGCACAAGACGCCGTGCGCGCGCGGGCCGATCTCCTTCGCCGCCGCCATGGCCGCGCTCGAGCCGCGCGCGGTGACCACCACCGTGGCGCCCTCGGCGTGCAGCGCTTCGGCGATGCCGCGGCCGATGCCGCGGTTGCCGCCGGTCACGACGGCGACCTTCCCATCCAGAGAGCCCATGCCATCTCCTCGTTCCTGCTCGTGCCTGCGGCCGCGACGGGGGAAGCGCGGCGCGCCGCCGACCGCGGCGCGCGCCGCGCGAACGGGAGGGGTACCACGGCGGAGTGCGCGGCGCGAATCCGGGTCGGTGCGAACCCGGGCCGCCCGGTCCGGGCGGGGCCGGGGAGCGCGCTGCGGGCGGCGGCGCGCCGCCGTTCAGGGATGCACGACGCGCGTCACGCGCGCCGCGCCCGCGGCCCACCGGCCCTCGGTCTCGAGGCGCACGAGGGTTCCGGGCGAGAAGCCGAGCGGCGCGCCGGCGAGACGGCGCACGAGCTCGCCGAGCAACGGCATGTGTCCCACCGCGACCGCGTGCGGAGCGCCGTCGAGCGCCGCCTCGAGCGCGGCGAGCAGCTCGTCCGCGTCGCGCGCGGTGGCCAGTTCGGCGAGCGTGGCGGCGGGCGGCGCGCCCGGCAGCTCGCGGAGCAGGAGTCCGAGCGTCTGACGCGCGCGCGTGTAGGGGCTCGACAGGGCCACGCCGGGGCGCCACCCTTCCGCGCGCAGGCGTTCGGCCAGCGCGCGCACCGCGGCTTCGCCGTCCTCCGAGAGGATGCGGCCGGCGTCGCCCGTCGCGCTCGTGGCGACGGCGTGGCCGTGACGGACCAGATCGAGCACCCGCATGGCCGGCAGGCTCCGCGAGTCCCCTGCGTGGCGTCAAGCGCGTCGCGCGGGTCCTCATGACAGCGCGGGCCGGGGCGAGGTCCGCCCCGGCCCGCGGGCGCCGCCGCGCGTCAGCGCACGACGACGATCTTGTCGCGCGTCTCGCCGCCCGGCGATGCGGCGCGCACGAAGTACACCCCGGTCTGCAGGGGCTCGCCGCGGTCCGAGAGCCGCAGCAGCAGGGCGGTCGCCGGCACGAACGGCTGGTCGAACAGCGTGCGCACCAGGCGCCCGCCGACGTCGAACACCTCGACGCGCAGAAAACCGTCGCCGTCGGTCGCGACCTCGAGCGCGGGCTCGCCCGCCGCCAGCGCCGGGTTCGCTCCGCCGCCCGGGACGAGGCGCACGGCCGGGGGCTTGGGGCCGCGCGCGTCGAGCGCGAGGGCGGCCTCGAAGCGGCCGCCGCCGGCGAGCGCGCCGCGCACCGTGACCGGCACGACCGCGCGCCCCGACGCGCCCGCGAGCAGCCCGCGCAGCGCGTCCATGTCGAACGCCGCGCGCAGTTCGCGCACGCCGTTGGCGTCGCGGTCGCGGTCGGGGCCGCACTCCGCGGCGGCGATGGCGTCGGTCTCGGGCGCCCCGGCGCGGCCGAGCGTGACCGAGCCGTGCACGACGTCGCCCAGGCTCCACGCCGCCCCGACCGGCTCGATTTGCACGCACCATGCCGGGCGCTGGCTGCGCAGCCGCACCACGTGCTGTCCCGGCGCCGTGAAGGCGCGCGCCGGGAGCACGCGCGACGGTGCCGGCGGCGGCGCCTCGACGACCACCTCGGCCGCGTCGCTCGAGGACAGCTCGCCGTCCGACACGGTGAGCGTCACGGTGTAGGCGCCCGGCGCGGCGTAGGCGTGCCGGGGGGCCACGCCCTCGCCGGTCGCGCCGTCGCCGAAGTCCCACAGGTAGGTGAGCGGCGCGCCCTCGGGATCGCGCGAGGCGCTGCCGTCGAACGCCACCTCCTCTGCGGCGATGGCGGCGTAGGGGCCGCCGGCCTCGGCGACCGGCGCCGCGTTGGCCGCCGGCGCGACGTGGATCGCGGTTTCGCAGTCATCGCCGCCGGCCGCGAACGTCACGCGCAGGTCGCCGGTCTGGCCGACGGCCGGCGTCCACGCGAAGGTCGCGCGGTTGCCGCCGGCGTGCGTGAGCGAGGCGCCGGCCGGAAGGCCCGTGGCCGTGATCGTCACCGGCGCGGCGGCGTTCGCCACCACGTCGAACACGATCGGCGTCCCGGCCGTGCCGCGCACCGCGAGCGGCGCGTCGAGGATCACGGGCGCCGACACGTTGATGCGGATCTCGCCGCGCAGCGCGCCGCTCGCGCCCTCGCAGCGCTGCTCGAAGACCGCCCAGAACGCGCCGAGGGTGAAGTCGTCGTTGACCGAGATCTGCTTGATGCGAAAGCGCCCGGTGAGCGTCGGGCACGCGGCCGCGCCAAACGCCGCCGACAGGCCGGGGCTCGCGCCGTGGCTCGAACCCGCGACCACCGCGTTCGGGTAGTCGCCGGTCACGAGCGGGCCGTCGAAGGGCGCCTGAAAGTCGAGCAGCCAGCGGTCGCCCGACGGCGGGCCGACGGCGATCGAAGCGCCATAGCCAAAGAACGAGAAGCTCGCGAACGGGCTCGCGGGCTCGGTGAGCGTGAGCGTCTGGCCGCCTCCCACCGGATCGCCCGGCTCGCTGGCGAGGCGCAGGGACGAGGCGGCGCGCGCGGCCGGAGGCGCCAGCGCGAGCGCGATGGCGACCGCCGCGACGACGTCCGAGATGCGGTTGCGCGACATGACCGTTCTCCCTCCCGACTTCCGGCGCGGGGGCGGCGCGTCCCGACCACCGTGGCACGCGGGTCCCGTGCACGGCCGGGGCGTGCGGTCGCACGGATCGGGCCGGGGCGCATCCCGTTGCGCCGCAAGGGGAGCGTCGCCGGGCGCGGTGTCATCCTGCACGCCGCGCGTGCGGCGCGCGCTGCGCGGAAAGCCGCAGCGCGCCGCGAATCGCACGACCCGGAATGGGATGCGGCCGGCGGAGGGATCCGCCGGCCGCGGCCGCGGCGCGTCGCGCGGCGGTCAGTACGCGGCGACGATCGTTCCCGTCCAGCGCATCTCCTCGGCCTCGAAGTCCCAGAACCCTTCGACCTGAAGTCGCGCGTTGCGCTGCAGCAGGTAGCCCGCGCCGCCGGCGATCGTCTCGTAGCGATCCACCCCTGACGCGCCGCCCATGCGCGGGTCGAGGAGGGGGCGGTCGGCGGTGATGAGGTTGTAGAGCGCGAACCCGTACCAGCGCGATCCCTCGGGGACCCACAGCGCCTCGGCGAAGCCGCCGTCCACCTTCACGCGCGGTCCGGCCGGGTCGAAGGTCGGCGCATCGTCCTCGCGGTGCAGGAACTGGAGGTTGAGCTCGAACGGCCCGCGCCCGAGCGTGGCGTCGGCGCCCGCCATCCACACCCGGTTGCGCGCCGCGGCGCCGCCCGCGGACTCACCGTCCTGCGCCCCGAAGTAGCCGAACGCCCCCGCGCGCAGCGTGCCCGGCACGAGGTCGCGCGTCACGTGCCCCGCGACGTTCTTGATCGGGTCGTCGTCGAGCCGGCGGTTCGACTGCGCGCCCGCGCGGCCGTTGCCGTTCACCGCCATGGCCGTCACCGTGAACCCGGCGACGTCGGCGATGGCCATCGCGCCGCGGTCGTAGGTGAGATCGGTGGGCTGGTCGCCGACGCGCGCGCGGTAGATGACGTAGTCGTCGTACGCGAGCCGCAGCTCGCGCTTGAACAGGGGATCGGACACCTGGAACTGGCCGACGACGAGGTCCACCGGGCGCCCGGCGACGTCGTTCCACATCACGAACGCGTCCTCGACGCCGCCGACCTCGCCGCGCTCGTAGAGGAAGAAGTAGAAGTAGTAGGAGAGATCCTTCGACAGCGGCGCGCTCGACAGCAGCTTGAGCCCGTACGGCGTCTGGAAGTCCGCCTCCGGCGGACCGTCGCCGTGGAGCTGCGCGTGCGCGTCGAAGCGCACCGCGAGCGGCAGCGCGCGCCCGAGGGCGAGCAGCGCGTCGCCGGTCTCGATCGTGTCGGACGGCGTTTCGCCCGGCGCCATGCGGAAGCCGTGCCCGGCGAACATGTCGGCGATGCCGCCGAGCCGCGGGAACGGCGCGTGGCACGAGGCGCAGCTCGTGCCGTAGCGGCGCGCGAAGGCCGGCATCGCGCCGGCGCGGTCCGCGACCAGCGCCACCAGCGCGCCCGCGGCGAGGACGGTGGTGAACAGCAGGACGAGCGTCGAAGGTCGGAGCGCGCCGGCGCGCGGGGCGCGCGCGCGCATCGCAACGGCGAGTCGCATGGTCTCTCCTCGCGAGAGGGGTGCCCGCGGCCGGCGTGGGGCACCGGCGCGGCGACCAGATTCGTCCACCGCGGGGCGCGGCGCAACGTGGGGGGCGCGGCCGGCGGGCGGCATGCGGCCGCGGCCGGCGGGCGGCGCGCGGGCCGCGTTTGCCGCGCCCTGAGCGCTCCTTTACGCTTTCGCGCCACCCATGACCCATCCCTTTCTCGAAGCGCTGCGCCACCGCGTGCTGGTCTACGACGGCGGCATGGGCACGCAGGTCCACGCCCGCAACCTGACGCCGGAGGACTTCGGCGGCAAGGACGGCTGCGTGGACATCCTGCCGGTGACGCGCCCGGACATCGTCGAGGAGATCCACGCCGCCTACTTCGACGCCGGCGCCGACGTCGTGGAGACCGATTCGTTCCAGGCGTCGGCCATTCGCTTCGCCGAATGGGGTCTTGCCGACCGCACGCGGGAGATCAACCGCGCGGCCGCGGCCATCGCGCGGCGCGTGGCCGACCGCGTCGCGGCGGCCGACGGGCGACCGCGCTTCGTGGCGGGCTCGATGGGCCCCTCGGGCATGCTGCCGTCGTCCGAGGATCCGGACCTCGGGCGGCTCGGCTTCGAGCAGATCGTCGAGGGCTTCCTGCCGCAGGCGCTCGGTCTGGTCGAGGGCGGTGCGGACGTGCTCATTCTCGAGACCTGTCAGGACATGCTCGAGATGAAGGCGCAGATGTTCGCCGCGCGCGAGGCCTTCGCGCGCCTCGGCCGCACGCTGCCGCTCCAGTGCTCGGTCACGCTCGATCCCACCGGGCGCATGCTGCTCGGCACCGACATTCGCGGGGCGCTCGCCACGCTCGAGGCGCTCGGGGCGGACGTCATCGGGCTCAACTGCTCGACCGGCCCCGACCTCATGCGCGACGCGGTCCGCTGGCTGTCGCAGAACGCGGGCGTGCCGATCCACTGCATCCCCAACGCCGGGCTCCCCATCAACGACGGCGGGCGCGCCGTGTTCCCGATGAAGCCGGGGCCGATGGCCGAGACGCTGCTCGAGTTCGTCACCGATTTCGGCGTCAACATCGTCGGCGGGTGCTGCGGCACGACCCCCGACCACATCCGCGCGCTGGCGCGCGCCGTGGGACGCGACCGCCCGCCGGCGCCGCGCCCCGGGCGGCCGGGCTGGTCGCTGTCGAGCGGCATGACCGCGACCGCGCTGCGCCAGGAGCCGCGCCCGCTCATCATCGGCGAGCGGCTCAACACCCAGGGCTCGCGGCGCGTCAAGCGCCTCGCCCTCGAGGACCGCATCGAGGAGATGATCCCGATCGCGCGCGAGCAGGTCGAGGGCGGCGCGCACGCCCTCGACGTGTGCATGGCGCTCACCGAGCGCAGCGACGAGGCCGCCCTGCTGCGGCGCCTCGTCAAGAAGCTGTCGCTCGCCGTCGAGGCGCCGCTCGTGCTCGACTCGACCGAGCCGCACGCGCTCGAGGAGGCGCTCAAGGCGTGTCCGGGCTCGGCCATGGTCAACTCGATCCACCTCGAGAGCGGTCGCCAGCGGATCGACGCCGTGATGCCGCTCGTCGTCGCGCACGGCGCCGCGGTCATCGCGCTCACCATTGACGAGCAGGGCATGGCGAAGACCGCCGCGCGCAAGCTCGAGGTGGCGCGCCGCATTCACGCCATCGTGACCGGCGAGTACGGGCTGCCGGCCGAGCGGCTGGCGTTCGACGATCTGACCTTCACGCTCGCCACCGGCGACGCCGAGTTCGCGCGCTCCGCGATCGAGACGATCGAGGGGATTCGCGCCATCAAGGCGGAGCTTCCCGGCGTGCTCACCAGCCTCGGCGTCTCGAACGTCTCGTTCGGTCTGTCGAAGGAGGCGCGCGCCTGCCTCAACTCGGTGTTTCTCTACCACTGCGTGCAGGCCGGACTCGACATGGCGATCGTGAACCCGGCGGACATCACGCCCTACGCCGAGATCCCGCCGGACGACCGCCGGCTCGCCGAGGACCTGGTGTTCGCGCGCGGCGCGGAGCCGCTGGCGCGCTTCATCGCGCATTTCGAGGGCCGCACCGCCGAGTCACGCGAACGCGCGGACGAGGCGGTCGAGGCGTCGCTGCCGGTCGAGGGCCGCATCCATCACCAGATCCTCCACCGCAAGCCGGCCGGCATCGAGGCGCTGGTGGACGAGGCGGTCAGGCGACAGGACCCGGTGACGGTGCTCAACACGGTGCTGCTGCCGGCGATGAAGGAGGTCGGCGACAAGTTCGGCGCCGGCGAGCTCATTCTGCCGTTCGTGCTGCAGAGCGCCGAGGTCATGAAGAAGGCGGTGGCGCGGCTCGAGCAGTACCTCGAGAAGAGCGCGGCGGTGACCAAGGGGCGCGTGGTGCTCGCCACCGTGTACGGCGACGTGCACGACATCGGCAAGAACCTGGTCAAGACCATCCTGTCGAACAACGGCTGGACCGTGTACGACCTCGGCAAGCAGGTGCCGGTGCAGACCATCCTTGACAAGGCGCGCGAGGTGGACGCCACCGCCATCGGGCTGTCCGCGCTGCTCGTTTCGACGAGCAAGCAGATGCCGATCTGCGTGGCCGAGCTGCACCGCCAGGGCTTCAAGGTGCCGGTGCTGATTGGCGGCGCCGCGATCAATCGCAACTTCGGGCGCCGCGCGGCGCTCGTGGACGGCGAGGTGTTCTACGAGCCGGGCGTCTTCTACTGCAAGGACGCCTTCGAGGGGCTCGACACCGTCAACGCGCTCGCCGACCCGCAGGCCGGCCCGGCGCTCGTCGCGCGCGCGCGCGCCGAGGCGTTCGAGTTCAAGGCGCGCAGCGCCGAGCTCGAGCAGCGCGCCGCCGCTTCGAGCGCGGCGCAGAAGGACTTCCGCGTCACCGTGTCGCGCGAGGTCGAGGTGCCGGCGCCGCCGTTCTGGGGCGCGCGCGTCACGCCGCCGCGCGAGGTGTCGTTCGCCGGCATGTACGCGGGGATGGACCTCAAGACGCTGTACCGCCTGCACTGGGGCGGCCGCGGCACGGGCGAGCCCTTCGAGCGACTGGTGCGAGAGGAGTTCGAGCCGCGCCGGCTGCGGCTCCAGCGCGAGGCCGAGGACAAGGGCTGGCTGCGCCCGACCGCGGTCTACGGCTATTTCCCGGTGCAGAGCGAGGGCCAGGACCTCGTGGTGTACGACCCGGCCGCGTTCGCCGCCGGTTCGCTCGCGCCGCGCGGCAAGCTGGAGGAGATCGCGCGCTTCACGTTCCCGCGCCAGGCCGACCGCGAGGGGCTGTGTCTCGCGGACTACTTCCTGCCCGCCGAGGGCAGCCGCTTCGACGTGCTCGCGGCGCAGGTGGTGACCGTCGGCCCGCACGTGGACGAGCTGCAGGCGGCGCTCGACCGGCGCGGCGAGTACGCCGAGGCGCTGTTCGTGCACGGCCTCGGCGTGGCGGCCGCGGAGGGGCTCGCCGAGTGGCACCACGGCAAGATCCGCGCCGAGCTCGGGCTCGGCCCGGAGCGCGGCAAGCGCTACTCGTTCGGCTACAGCGCGTGCCCGGACCTCGCCGATCAGGCCAAGCTGTTCCGCCTGCTCGGGCCCGAGGAGGCGATCGGCGTCACGCTCACGAGCGCGTTTCAGCTCGTGCCCGAGGCCTCGACGAGCGCGATCATCGTGCACCACCCGCAGGCGCTCTACTACATGGTGCGCGAGTAGCGCGCCCCGTCGCGCGGCGCGGCGCGCCCGGACGCGGGCCGTCCTCGCCGCGCGCGCACGTCCGCCCGACCGGCGGGGCGCGGCGGGCCGCAGGGCGCTCCGCCCCGTCAGCCCTCGCGGCCGGGGACGCGTCCGCGCGGGGGAGGCGGCGCAAACGTGCCGGGGGGAAGCTCCGGGTTCAGCACCACGCGCTCGACCTTCGTCCACCCGGTGTGGGCCCCCGAGGCGTAGTTGCGCTCGCGGTGGGCGAACAGCACGCCGTCCACGCTGCGGAAGTCCTCGTACACGGTCTCGAAGTGCGTCTGCATGCCGCCGTGCGCGAGCAGCCCCTGGCTCACCTCGACGCGCCACGTCGCCGGGTTCACGTACGCGCGGAAGGTGAGGATCGAGCTCACCGGAAACTCGAGGCCGAGCAGCCTGCGCCCCTCGTGCGTGATCGGTTCGGTCGCGCGCACGCGGTCGAGGGCCTCCGCGAACACCCACGGCACGTCGGCGCGCAGCGCCTGGAGCTGCATGGACTCGAGGAACGGTCCGGTGACCTCCTCGAGGCCGCCCTCGCCGTCGCTGCGCCAGCCGCGCGCGCCGTTGAGGATGCGGATCTCCGGCCCCTCCGGGTACGCGATCTCGATCCGCAGACGGTTCGGGCGCTCGACCTGGCGCGAGGTCGGCACCGTGAGCCGCCCGCGCCGCACCGCGGTGAGCGTGCCCTCGATGCGGTAGGCGCGCACCCGGGCGAGCCGCGCGCGCCCGCCGTAGGCGTCGAGCACGCGCTCGACGATGACGCGCGGCGCGGGCGCGCCGCCGGAGCGCGGGAGCGCCCGGGACTCCGCGCGGTCCGCGGGTCGCGCGGGAGGAGGCGGGGCGGCGCCCGGCGCGGATGCGATCCACGACACGAGCAGCGCCAGGGCGAGGTGCACGTCGGGCCTCCGGGGTCGGGCGGAAAGGGGGGCGCGTCGCCACGCTACCACGCGGGCGGCGCGCGCGTCCCGGCGCTTCCCGCATCCCCGGCGCGGCGCCTGCGGGGCGCGGCGCGCGCCTTGCCGGCGGGCCTCGGCCGCCGTCATGATCGCCGCCCTTTCTGCGGCCATCGGGACGCGTCCACCGGGAGAGCCCCATGTTCGATCCGAAGCCCGCCGTGCTCGAGGGCCGCCGCGTGCGGCTCGAGCCGCTCGACCTCGCCCTCCACTGGGAGGGCCTCCTCGCCATCGGTCTCGAGCCCGAGCTGTGGCGCTGGACGCTCGCGGCGATCGACTCGCCCGTGGCCCTGCGCGACTACCTCGAGACCGCGCTGCGCGAGCGCGACGAGGGCCGCGCGGTGCCCCTCGCCACGCGCGACCTCGTGAGCGGCCGCATCGCCGGCTGCACGCGCTTCGGCTCCATCGAGCGCGCCCATCGGCGCGTCGAGATCGGCTGGACGTGGGTGGGGCGCGAGTTCCGGCGCTCGCACGTCAACACCGAGGCCAAGTACCTGATGTTCCGCCACGCCTTCGAGGCGTGGGGCGCGGTGCGCGTCGAACTCAAGACCAACGTGCTCAACGAGCGCTCGCGCAACGCCATGAAGCGCATCGGCTGCGTGGAGGAGGGCGTGCTGCGCAAGCACGCCGTGGACCCGCGCGGCACGTGGCGCGACACCGTCTACTACAGCGTGCTCGACGACGAGTGGCCCGCCGTGAAGGCGCGCCTCGAGGCGCTCATGGCGCGCGGCGGCGGCGCGGGCCCCGACGGGGCGGACGGCGCGTCCGCCGCCGGCGCCGAGCGCGGGGAGCGCGCGTGAAGTACCTCGTCACCGGCGCCACGGGCTTCGTCGGCGGGCGGCTCGCGCGCCGGCTGGTGGCGGACGGCCACGCGGTGGTCGCGCTGGTGCGCGATCCCGGCCGGGCGGGCGAGCTCGCCGCGCTGGGCGTGGACGTGCGGCGCGGCGACGTCACCGCGCCGCACTCCCTCGCCGGTCCGATGCGCGGCGTGGACGGCGTGTTCCACGTCGCCGGCTGGTACCGCATCGGCGCGCGCACCGCCGCCGAGCGGCGCGCCGCGTGGGCCATCAACCTTGAGGGCTCCCGCCACGTGTTCGCCGCCATGGCGGCGGCGGGCGTTCCGAAGGGGATCTACACGAGCACGCTCGCGGTTTACGGCGACACGCGCGGGGCCGCGCCCGACGAATCGCACGCCGCGCCGCCGCGCCTCGTCACGCTTTACGACCGCACCAAGCACGCGGCGCACCACGAGGCGGCCGTGCCGGCGATCCGCGGCGGGCTGCCGCTCGTGATCGTCCAGCCCGGGCTCATCTACGGTCCCGGCGACACGAGCAGCGTGCGCGTCATGCTGCGCCGCTACCTGCGCCGTCGGCTGCCGCTCGTGCCGCGCGGCACCGCCTACTGCTGGGCCCACGTGGACGACGTCGTCGAGGGGCACGTGCGCGCCATGGAGCGCGGCCGGCCCGGCGAGTGCTATCACCTCGCCGGCCCGCGCCACACGCTGGTCGAGGCGCTCGCGCTGTGCGAGCGCCTCACCGGTGTGCCCGGCCCGCGCGTGGCGCTCGGGCCGGCATGGCTGCGCGCGATGGCCGCCATCGCGCGTCTCGTCGAGCCGGTGGTCCCGCTGCCGCCGGGCTACACCAGCGAAGGGCTGCGCGTGGTCGCGGGCGTCACCTACCTGGGCGACGCGTCGAAGGCGCGCCGCGAGCTGGGCTGGAGCGCGCGACCGCTCGAACAGGGCCTGCGCGAGGTGCTGTTCGACGAGATGCGCGCGCTCGGCATGACGCCGCCCGTCTGAGCGCCGCGCCGCGCCGGCGCGGGCGCACCCGCACGCCGCGCCGACGGGCGCGCCGCGGGCGACGGGAGCGCGCCTAAACGGTCCACGGATCGGGCGCGTCCGGGTCGATGCCGAAGTCCTTCATGGCCTGCGTCACGGTCGCGGCCTCGACCTTTCCCTCCGCGCGCAGCGCGGACAGCGTCGCGACCACGATGTGCTCGGCGTCCACCTCGAAGAAGCGGCGCAGCGCCTCGCGCGTGTCGCTGCGGCCGTAGCCGTCGGTGCCGAGCGGCACGAACGTGCGCGGCACCCAGCGCGCGACCATGTCGGGGACGAGGCGCAGGTAATCGCTGGCCGCCACCACCGGGCCCTCGTGGCCTTCGAGGGCGCGCGTGACGTACGGCACGCGCGGCGCGCCGTCCGGGTGCAGCCGGTTCCAGCGCTCGCACGACAGCGCGTCCATGCGCAGCTGCTGGTAGCTCGTCGCGCTCCACACGTCGGCCGCCACGCCGTAGCGCTCGCCGAGGATCTCCTGCGCGCGCAGCGCCTGCAGCAGGATCGGACCGCTGCCGAAGAGCTGCGCGCGGAGCTTCCCCCTGTGGAGCGCCGGCCGGTAGCGGTACAGGCCGCGCAGAATGCCGTCCTCGACGCCCTCCGGCCGCGGCGGCATGGCGTAGTCCTGGTTGTAGAGCGTGACGTAGTAGAAGACGTCCTCGTCCTTCACGTACATGCGGTCGAGGCCATCGCGCACGATGGTCGCCACCTCGTAGGCGAAGGCCGGGTCGTAGCAGCGCACGTTCGGCACGACCGACGCCAGCACGTGGCTGTGGCCGTCCTCGTGCTGCAGGCCCTCGCCGTTGAGCGTCGTGCGGCCCGCGGTGGCGCCGAGGATGAAGCCGCGTCCGCGAATGTCGCCGAACGCCCACAACTGGTCGAGGGTGCGCTGGAAGAACATCGAGTAGAAGATGTAGAAGGGCACCGTGACCTGCGCGTGCGTCGCGTAGCTCGTGCCCGCCGCCTGCAGCGACGCCATCGAGCCGGCCTCGGTGATGCCCTCCTCGAGGAGCTGGCCGTTCGGCTTCTCCGTGTACGACAGCACCAGCTTGGAGTCCACCGGGTCGTACTTCTGCCCGTGCGGCGCGTAGATCCCGACCTCGCGGAACAGCACCTCCATGCCGAAGGTGCGCGCCTCGTCCGGGATGATCGGCACCACGCGCGGCCCCCACTGCGGGTCGCGGAGCAGGTTGCGCATGAGCTTGCCGAGCACCATGGTGGTCGAAACGAGCTGCTTGTCGCCGGTGCCGGCGTCGAACTCCGCGAACACCCTGTCGGGCGCGGGCTGCAGGAACGTGCAGCGCACGACGCGCTTCGGCAGCGAGCCGCCGAGCGCGCGCCGCCGCTCGAGCATGTAGCGCACCTCGGGGCTGTCCGGGCCGGGGTTGTAGTACGGCGCCTCGGCGAGCTTGCGGTCCGGGATCGGCAGTTCGAGCCGGTCGCGGAACTTGCGCAGCTCCTCCGTGTTCATCTTCTTCACCTGGTGCGCGACGTTTCTGGCCTCGGCCGGCGGCAGCGTCCAGCCCTTGACCGTCTTGACCAGGATCGCCGTCGGGCGTCCCGGCGTCGAGGTCGCGAGCCGGTACGCGGCGTACAGCTTCTTGTAGTCGTGGCCGCCGCGCCTCAGGCCGCGCAGCTGGTCGTCGGTGTAGCCCTCGACCATGCGCAGCAGGCGCGGGTCGCGGCCGAAGAAGTGCTCGCGAATGTAGGCGCCGGTCTCCATCGAGTAGCGCTGCCACTCGCCGTCCACCGTCTCGTTCATGGCCTCGACGAGCGCGCCGTCCACGTCCTGGGCGAGCAGCGGGTCCCAGTCGCGCGACCAGATCACCTTGATGACGTTCCACCCGGCGCCGGTGAGCAGCGCCTCGAGCTCCTGGATGATCTTGCCGTTGCCGCGCACCGGGCCGTCGAGGCGCTGCAGGTTGCAGTTGATCACGAAGGTCAGGTTGTCGAGCCCCTCGCGGCTCGCCACGGTGAGCGCGCCCTGCGCCTCCGGCTCGTCCATCTCGCCGTCGCCGATGAACGCCCACACCCGGCTGCGCGAGGTGTCGGCGATGCCGCGCGCGTGCAGGTAGCGGTTGAAGCGCGCCTGGTAGATCGCGGAGATCGGCCCGAGCCCCATGGAGACCGTCGGGTACTCCCAGAAGTCCGGCATGAGGCGCGGGTGCGGGTACGACGAGAGCCCGCGCCCGCGCACCACCTCGCGGCGGAAATGGTCGAGGTGCGCCTCGGTCAGGCGCCCTTCGAGAAACGCGCGCGCATAGAAGCCGGGCGCCGCGTGTCCCTGGAAGAAGACCTGGTCGCCGGCGTCGCCGCCGTCCTTGCCGCGGAAGAAGTGGTTGAAGCCCACCTCGTAGAGCGAGGCGCTCGAGGCGTAGGTCGCGAGATGTCCGCCGATGCCGGCGAACAGGTGGTTGGCGCGCACCACCATGACCGCCGCGTTCCAGCGGATCATGCGCCGGATGCGCAGCTCCATGGCCTCGTCGCCGGGGAACGGCGGCTCCTGCTCGGGCGAGATGGTGTTGATGTAGCGCGACTGCACCAGCCCCGGCAGCCCGACGTTGAGCATGCGGGCGCGCTTGAGGACCTTGCGCAGCAGGAAGTCGGCGCGCTCCGCGCCGGAGTTGCGGACGACGTCGTCGAGGGCGTCGATCCACTCCTGCGTCTCGCGCGGGTCGGCGTCCGGGAGCTGCTGCTTGAAGCCCCGGATCATGTTGAGGTACCAGGCGTCCTGCTGGCGGTCGTCCAAGGTCGATCGCTCGTCGAAGGTGTCCGTGCTCATCGTATGGGGATCTCCCTGCGGTCCAGGTTGGTCCGGCAGAATAGCGCAAATCCGAGGTCGCGTCCGGCGGGCCCCGCGCCGGCCCCCGCCGCCGCGCGCGCGCCCCTGCTAGAGTCCGCCCCGTTCGTCGCTTCCGCACCGGAGATCCGCGCCATGCACGCCCCGACGCCCGCCCTTACGCCCGTCCACCCGGCCCGCGAGGGCCCGCGCCCCATGACCGCCGAAGACCTGTGGGCGATTCCGCGCGTTGGCGCGCCGCGCTGGTCGCCCGACGGCGCCACGCTTGCCGTGCCGGTCACGACCCACGATCTCGACAGGAACGAGGGACGCAGCCGCCTGTGGCTGGTGCCGGCGGACGGGGGCGAGGCGCGCGCGGTCACCGCGGCCGAGGCCGCGGCGTCCTCGCCGGCGTGGTCGCCCGACGGCCGGCGGCTCGCCTTCACGCGCAAGGACGAGAAGGGCCGGGCGCAGCTTCACGTGCTGCCGCTCGACGGGGGCGAGGCGCAGCGCGTGACCGCCCTGCCGCTCGGCGTGTTCGACCCGACGTGGCTTCCGGACGGCAGCGGCGTGGTGTTTGGCGCGATGCTGCTCGCCGGGCACCTCACGCCGCAGGCGACCGCCGCCGAGCTCGAGCGGCGCGAGCAGGACCCGGTCAAGGCGCACGTCACCGAGGAGCGCCTCTACCGCTACTGGGACACGTGGCTCACCACCGGCGAGGTGCCGCACCTTTTCGTGTGGGAGGCGGCGGGCGGCGGCGTGCGCGACCTCACGCCGGAGTCCACGGTGTGGTTCGACTGGATGGATCCCGCGGGGCAGTACGACGTGTCGCCCGACGGACGGCACGTGGCGTACGCCGGTACGTGGTTCGACGCGCGCCGTTCGCTCATCGTGTCGTCCATCTACCTCGTCCCGCTCGCGGGCGGGCCGGTCGAGTGCCTGACCCCCGATCCCCCGGCCGAGCACCTGCGCCCGCGCTGGACGCCGGACGGCGCCGCGATTGTGTACGGGCGCACCGAGGACCCCGAGTTCTACGCCGACCGCGTGCGCCTGTGGCGCTGCGAACTCGCGTCCCGGCGCCACGCGCCGTGGCTCGACGACTGGGACCGCTCGCCCGTGGAGTGGACGTTCGCGGGAACGTCCCTCGTGCTCGTGGCCGAGGACGACGCGCGCCAGCGCCTGTTCCGCTGGGACGGGGCGGGCGCGCCGGCGCCGCTCACGGGCGCCGGCACGGCCTCGTCGCCCGCCGCCCGCGGCACGCGCGTGGCGTTCACGCTCCAGACGCTCAGCGCGCCGGCCGAGGTGCACGTGCTGGACCTCGCTTCGCCCGGCGCGCCGCGTCGCGTCTCGCGCTTCACCGACGCCGCCACGGCGCGCTTCGCGACCGGCGAGGTGCGCGAGGTGCGCGTCGCGGGCGCGGGCGGCGAGCCGGTGCAGGCGTTCGTCGTGCTGCCGCCGGGCCACGACGCGGAGGCGCCGCCGCCGCCGCTCGTCCACGTCCTCCACGGCGGGCCGCACGGCACGAGCGGCGACCTGTTCCACGCGCGCTGGAACGCGCAGCTGTTCGCGGCGCCGGGCCACGTCGTGGCGCTCGTCAACTTCCAGGGCTCGACCTCGTGGGGGCAGGACTACGCCAAACGCATCCAGGGCGAGTGGGCGGCGCGCCCGTTCGAGGACGTCCTGCGCGTCACGGACGCGCTGGTCGCGGCCGGGGTCGTGGATCCGGCGCGCATGGCCGCGGCCGGCGGCTCCTACGGCGGCTATCTCGCGACGTGGATCGCCGGGCACACCGACCGTTTTCGCTGCATCGTGTGCCACGCGGGCGTCAGCGACCTCACCGGGCAGTACGCGAGCGACGTCACGCAGGGGCGCGGGCGCGCGGCGGGCGGCGAGGCGTGGGACGGCCTCGAACGCCAGGACCGCTGGTCGCCGGTGCGCTTTGCCGCCGGCATGAACACGCCCATGCTCGTGATTCACGGCGAGCGCGACTACCGCGTGCCGGTGGGGCAGGGGCTGCTGCTCTACGGGCTGCTCAAGGCCAAGGGCGTGCCGGCGCGGCTCCTGTACTTCCCCGACGAGAACCACTGGGTGCTGAAGCCGCGCAACTCGGTGCTCTGGTATCGCGAGGTCCACGCCTGGCTGGCACGCTGGCTGGGCGCGTCGCCCGGGCGCGCGTGACGGCGGCGTCCGTCGTCGTCCGGGGGCGCTCCTCGCGGAGCGCCCCCGGGTCGCGCGCGGCGGTGGAGGGCGGGGACGGTCAGCGGCCGGGCCGCGGCGTTCGGGGGCCCGGGTCCGCCGTCGGGTCGTGGCACTGCAGGCACAGCGCCTGCTTCGGATCGAGCCTCAGCATGCCCGCGTAGTTCGCCGCGTGCGGATCGTGGCAGCCGGTGCACGTCATCGGCTCGCCGGTGCGCGGGTCGGGCCGCGCGGCCTTGACCGGGTGGTAGTGCTTGGACAGGTCGCGGTGGCAGCCGGTGCACGTGTCCTCGACGTTGCGCGCGAGCAGCGCGCGGTGGTCCGAACTGTGCGGCGCGTGGCAGGTGTCGCAGCCCTGGCGCATCGGCGCGTGCACGAACTTGCCTTCGAAGCCGCTCTTCGGGTGGCACGAGTAGCACAGCTTCTCGGGCTCCCGCGTGAGCAGCGGCGTCGCCTGTCCGCCGTGCGGGCCGTGGCACGCGAGGCAGCCCTGCTCCCCGGCGACCGGCGCGTGCTGCACCTTGCGCGCGAACTCGGGCTTGCGCTCCTCGTGGCAGGTGAAGCACAGGTCGTTGCCGCGCGCGTTGAGCGCCGCCGAGCCGCGCGCCGTGTGGCACGACTCGCACTCGCGGCGCAGGAACGGGATGTGCGCCGCCGGCATGAGCAGCGCCCTGCCGTTCTTCGGCCCGGCGTGCGGATCGTGGCACGACGTGCAGCGCACCGCCGTCATGTCCATGCCCGGATGCGCGGCCACCAGCTTCGCGTTCTTCGGCGCGTGGCAGCCGGTGCAGCCGGCGGCGCCGTCGCGACGCGTCATGCCCGCGAAGTCCGAGCCGTGGCTCTCGTGGCACGTCAGGCACAGCCCCATGCCGGCCGGCGCGTGCGGGGTGCCCCGCGCGATCTTCTGGGCGATCTCCGCGTGGCACGACTGGCACAGCGCGCCCGCCTTCTGCCGGAGCAGGCCCTCGTTGGCGCTCTGGTGCGGCTCGTGGCACGCCGCGCAGTCGCCGTTCGCGACCGGGGCGTGGCCGTGGGCCTTGCGCGCGTCGGCGAGCACCGCCTGGTGGCACTGCGCGCACAGCTCCTGCGGCGCCGCGACCATGAGGCCCTTGCGGTCGGAAGCGTGCGGCGTGTGGCAGCTCGAACACGCGCCGGTCTTGACCGGCGGATGCACCCGGGAGGCCGCGGTCTTGGGCTTCGCCACGTCGTGGCACTGCGCGCACAGCCGGTCGGGCGGCGCGGCGAGCGCCGCGGCCGAGGGCGGCGGGCCCGCGCTGTGGCACGGCTCGCAGTCGCCGTCCGCGAACCCCGGGTGCCGGTGGGCGGCGAGCAGGCCCGCGCCCCTGGCGTCGTGCGCGGCGTGGCAGCCGAGGCAGTTGGCTCGCGCGAGGTCCGCCCCCCGGTGCTTCGACGTGAGGTCGGGGTCGGCCGGGTCGTGGCAGCCCGCGCACAGCGCCGGCACCTTCCGGGTGAGCGCGGGCGCGGTCTCGCCGCCGTGCGGGTCGTGGCACGTCATGCACTCGCCCTGCGCGACCGGCGCGTGCACCCGGTCGCCCCGGGTGCCGACCCTGGCGTGGCACGCGACGCACAGCCGGTCGGCCGCGGCCTTGAGCAGCCGTTCGTTCTTCGAGCCGTGGCTCTCGTGGCAGCCCGCGCACTGGCCGCTCTTCGCGGCGCTGTGCGCGCCGGCGCCGGCCATCTTGCGGCCGACGTCCTGATGGCAGCGCACGCACAGCTCGGCGGGCGCCGCGGCGAGCAGGGCCCTGGTCTCGCCGGCGTGCGGCGCGTGGCAGGTGAGGCACTGCCCCTCCTTCGCCGGCGGGTGCGCGTGCGGCAGCTTCTGCGAAGCCGCGACGTCCGGGTGACAGGACAGGCACGCCTGCGCCTCCTCGGCGCGCGCCAGCTTCGGGTGCGCGGACTGGTGCGGGTCATGGCACGCGCTGCAGTTGCCGCCGCCGAAGGGCGCGTGCACCTGCTGGCCCTTCGCCGCGCGCTGCACGCCGGAGTGGCACGTCACGCACAGCTCCTTCTCGGGCTTCGTGAGCAGGTGCGCGTTCTTGCTGCTGTGCGGCGAGTGGCAGCGCAGGCAGTCCTTCCCGGTCGCCGGCGGGTGACCGCCCGCGCCCGCCGCCAGGCGCGTGCCGAGGTCGGCGTGGCACGACAGGCACATCGCGCCGTCGGCGGTCTTCACCATGTGGGCGTTGCCCGAGCCGTGCGGGTCGTGACAGGTCGAGCAGTCGCCGTCGGCGAACGGTTTGTGGACCACGGGGTCCTTCTTCGCGTCCGCGAGGTCGTGACACGCGCCGCACAGCTCGCCCTGCTTCGCCTTGAGCAGCGCGCCGCCGCCGCCGCGGTGCGGGTCGTGGCAGCCGAGGCAGTCGCCGCCCGCCGCGGGCGCGTGCGGCACGGTCCGACCGTCGAGGCCGGCGAGGCCGCCGTGGCACGTCACGCACAGCTCCGGCGCCTGCGCGATGAGCTCCTTCTTCGGCCGGGCGCCGTCCATCGCGTGGCACGAGGCGCACGCGCCGCTCGCGACCGGCGCGTGGCCGTCGGCGCGCAGCAGATTCGCGGCCGCCGAGGCGTGCGGGGAATGGCAGTCGAGGCACCTGAGGTCGCCGCGGACGACGCCCGCGTGCTTGGCGGTCATCGCGGGCGTCGCATGGCAGCCTTCGCACAGGGCGGCCGCCGGCTTCACGAGCAGGGCGTCCTCGGGGCCGCCGTGCGCGGCGTGGCACGCGGCGCAGTCGCCAGCCTGGAAGGGCGCGTGCTGCACGGCAAGCGCCGCCTCGTCCTTGAGCGGCGCGTGGCAGCCGAAGCACGTCGTGACCGGGGCGCCCGCCTTGAGCATGCGGCGGTCGGCGCCGCCGTGCGGGTCGTGGCAGGCGACGCAGCCCTGCTCGTCGGACATCACCGCGTGGACGTGGGCGGGGGTCGCCCGCGCGACGTCGCCGTGGCAGTCGAGGCACAGGTCGCGCGGCGCCTTCTTGAGCACCAGCTGCTGGCTGAAGCCGTGGCTCAGGTGGCAGGTCCCGCACTCACCCTTCTTGACGCTGGTGTGCAGGACCTTGCGCCGGGCGAAGTCCTTGCGGGCGGCCGTGTGGCAGTCGAGGCACGTGCGCGCCGGGCCCTTCGCGGCGGTCGCGCGCAGGTGCCCGAAGGCGGCGGCGCCGAGCACCGCGGCGAGCGCCGCGGCGAGCGCGGCCCAGCGCGTCCAGCGCGCGGGCCGGGGGGTCATGGCGTCCTCCTCCCGGCGGCCGACGCGGCGCTGTCGGGCGCGGCCGGCAGCGCGGCCGGCGTCACCGGCGGGTGGTTGTCGAACTCGATGCGCAGGATCTGATAGGCGAGGATCGCGCGCTTCGAGAAGTGCGGCGGAAAGTTGAGGAACGCCCACGTCGTGTCGTGCGGCGCGCCCTTCTCGATCGAGACGATCTGGAGCGCCGGGTTCTTCGGCGCGTTGGACATCGAGTAGATGCGGCGCGTTTTCTCGTCGATCGTGAAGTGCGGCTCGAAGCGCAGCACCTTGGCGCTGTAGTCCGAGTCGCCGACCGGGAACTCCTCCCCGAGGCGCACCTCGACCTCGTCGTAGAAGTTGTGGAACACGCGGTGCCGCACGCCGAGGTGGATCCTCTTCACCTTGAGCTTGCGCACCGACGACGCCGGCGCCGGCGGCGCGCTCTCCGGGGCCTGCGCCGCCGCGGGCGGCGCCACGAGCAGCGCCAGCCCCAGCCCCATCCACCACCACCCGCCTGATCTCACGATCCCCTCCTCGTCGTGTCCGCGGCGGCCCCCGCGGCGCGGAACGTCTCGAACATGTCGCGGGCCAGTCGCTCCGTCACGCGGGCGAGGCTCGTCTCGCGGCCCCACCCGAACAGCGTCTCGTCGTCCTCGCCGGTGCGGAAGCGGGCGTCGGCCCACACCGCGCGCCGCGTCGCGGCGTCAATCAGCCGCAGGCTCACGCCCACCGCCGGCACGTCGCCTTCCGGGGTGCGCACGCTGCCCGACTCGAGCACCGACCCCGCGAGCACATAGCGCGCGCCGGTCGAGTCGAGGATCGCGGCGAGCTGGGCGGGCGTCGGCGCGCCGGTGTCGCGCACGCGCAGCGTCTCGACCAGCCGTTCGGCCTCGCCCCAGTCCACCAGCTCGAAGGCGCGCGTCTTGGCCAGCTCGGCGTAGAAGAGGCGCGAGGTGAGGTCGCCCGACTCGAGGCGGCCGCTCAGGTTGGCGAGCGGCAGCATGACCACGAGCGGGCGTCCGGCGAGCAGCGCGGGGTCGAGCGCCGCCGCGCGGCGCGTGGCCGCGCACGCCGGGAGCAGCGCGAGCGCCGCCATGCAGGCCGCCAGGCCCCCCGCCGCTCCACCCCGCCGCATCCGCCCCGCCTCCCTCAGAAGACCCGGTCCCGCAGCCGCCCGACGAGCGTGGCGCAGGCGCGCTGCGTCGCCACGCCGAGGCTGCGGGCGCTCTGCCCGCCCACCACCGGCACGCGGCCGCGGCCGCCGGTGTGGACGGCGGTGCGCCAGATGACGTGCCCGGTCGGCGCGTCCACCATCTCGACGTCGAAGCCCACGACCGGCAGGTCGGCGCCGTTCAGCCGCTGGATCTGGTACTCGGTCACCGCTCCGCGGATGACCGCCTGCACGCCGAGCCGCGCCGCCGCCTCCTTCAGCTTCTCCTGCGCAATCACGCCGTCCTGCCCCGGGTGGCCGCCGATCGCCCCGAGCGTTGCCCAGAACTCGGCCGGCTCGACGAGCTGCCACGGGCCGTCCGCGATGAGCTCGGTCATCAGGGCGCGCGACACGCGCTCGGCGGCGAAGCGGTCGCCCGTCAGATTGCCGAAGGGCAGCAGCGCCACCTTGCGGTAGGCGGTGAGGTCGGCCTGAGGGTTGACGTACAGCCGCGACCCCGCGGCGCACCCCGCGAGCAGCGCGAGGGCCACACCCGCCGCCAGCGCCCGTCTCCCCCTCATCCCGACGACCTCCCGAAGCGCCACGTGAAGGTGGCGTTGTAGGTGCGCGCCTCGCGGCCCGTGCCCGGATCGAGGATCCCCGCCTCGAGGTTGATCTGCCGTGCGCGGTCGAGGCTCAGCACCGTCTGCGCGGTCACCACCTCGCGCCGCGTGCGCAGAGAGTTGGCCAGCCCGGTCGGGTTGTCAAAGTCGGTGCGCGTCCAGTTGACACCGAAGCGCGCCGAGCGGCCGGGCGCCCAGTTGGCGTACGCCGTGCGCGTCGTGCTGCCGGGCGCGCCGGCGCCGCCCGCCGACTGCCCGCGCAGGCTGCCGAACACCTCGAGGCCCTGGAACGGCGTCCAGCGCACGTCGGCCGAGCGCGTGGACACGCGGTTCGCGGAGCGGCCGAGGTCGCCTCCGACGCGGCTGGAGGTGACGCGCAACGTGGCGTGGAAGGTGCGCAGCGGGCGCAGGGACAGGGCGCCGCCGCCCTGCAGCGCGGTGTGCGCGTCCGCCAGCGTGTCGTTGTTGGCCGACGCCTGAGCGTCGGCCATCAGGTCCATGCCGGTGCGCAGCTTCATCGAGGTCTGGCCGCGCAGCGAGCTGATGCGAAGCATGGGCCGGAAGGGGTTCCAGGTCTGGATGTGCGAGAGGTTGGCGAGCGCGCGCAGCCCCGGCCGCGGCGCGCCATCCCACGTCGCCTGCGCGAGCGCGGTGCGCTCGAAGCCGCGCACGCCGTCGCCGACGAGGCGCGTCTGGCCGCCGGCCTGCAGGCTGAGGCCGGTGCGCACGCGGTAGTTGGCGTAGAGCTGGGCGTCGAGGCCGTCCGACGCGCGGCGGCGGCCGCGATCGAGGGACTGGATGCGCTGCGCCCACGACGAGAAATTCCACGCCAGCTGCGGCGTCGGGGTCCACGCCGCCGCCACCTGCACGCGGTGGTTGTCGGCGCCGGTGCGCGGCGCGCTGCCCGCGGTCGTCAGGCCGTCGCGCCGGTGACCGTCGAAATCGTAGTCGAGCTGCAGCGTGGTCGTCCTCGACGGCGACATCGCGACGCCGGCGCCGCCGCCGTAGGCGCGCTGGTCCGGCGCCACCGCGAGGCTCTTCTCGCCGCGCGACAGGTCCTGGTAGTAGGCGCGGAAACTGAACGGCCCGGCCGCGTGCGACAGGCGCGCGTCGCGGCGGTCGCCCACCGACGACCGGCCCAGGCGACTCGGGGCGCGGTGGTCGCGGGACCACGACACGTCGAGGCGCGGCAGGCCGGGAAGCGTGAGGTAGCCGCTCGCCAGCGTCTGCGTGGTGCGCACGCGCACGAGGTCGGTGCGCACCGACTCGATCGAGGCGCCGACGAGCGCGCCGAGCTGGGTGACCTGCGTGGTCGTCACCGGCCGCATCGAGACGTACAGGCCGCCCGCGGCGCCGGTGAGCCGCGCGTGGCCGTACGGAATCTGCACGCGCTGGCCGTCGTTGACCTCACGCTGGTCCGAATAGCCGAGCTGCCACGAGAAGTCGGCGGCCCCGCGCACGCGCAGCGACTGGTTGAGGACGTAGTTCTGGACCCAGCGCGACAGCACGAAGGTGGTCTCCGCCACCGCCGAGTCGCCGCGCGTGAGGACCGACTGGGCCTCGACGCGCTGCCACCCCACCTGCAGGACGCCGCTCTGCGCGCGCGCCTCGCCGGCCGCGGCGAGCGCGGCGGCGACGGCGAGCGCGCACCCTGCGCGCCGTGCGGGGCGGCGGTCAGCGGCCATAGTTCGCCGTCCAGTCCTCGGGGTGGTGGCACGTCGGCGCGCACGTCCCGCCCGTGGGCGTGACCGACACGCTGACGAGGCCCGGCGAGCGGCCGGTGACGAGCAGGTGCGGCAGCGTCGTCGAACCGTGCGACGTGTGGCACGCGCCGCACGGGACTTCGCGCCGGCCGACGTGGTCGGCGTGGCCGTGCGAGGTCTCCGGCGGGTTGAAGCGCGACGCCGCGAGGGTGGCCTCGGGCGCGTCGCGGTTCGCGTACACGTCGAAGCGGTGGCACGAGAAGCACAGCTCGTCGGAGGTCGTCGGGCGCTCGGCCGAGGACGCGTCGTAGGGGCGTCGCAGGATCCCGCGGTAGAGCGAGCCGTGCGGTCCGCGCGCCGCGGGGTCGTCGCTGCCGTGGCAGTCACCGCACGCGGTGAGCGAGCCGGGGCCCCAGCCGGTCTCGAAGGCGAGCGGCGAGATGCCGGGGTTGGCGCCCACCGCCTCGACCGGGTGGTACGACGGGTTGTTCGGGTTGAGCACGCGCGCGAGGTCGGTCTGGCCGCTCGGCTGGGTGGTCCACGACGAGTGGCACTTGAAGCACAGCGGGTGGTCGCCGCGGCTCGCCGTGAGCGTGTCGGACGCCGGCACGAAGGTGTACGCCGGGGCGCTCCCGGCCGGGCCGTTCGTGACCTGCAGGCGGCTCACGCCGAGCAGCAGCCGCGAGGAGGCGTCGCCCCCCGGCGGCAGCGCCCCGCCGCGCGCGAGGTGCGGGTTGTGGCAATCGGCGCACTCAGCGTGGCGTCGGTTGAGGGGCGTGCGGCCGAAGTCGCTCGGCAGCTGCTCGCCGGGGCCGCTGTGGCGGCCGCTGAAGTCCTGCGTGGGGTGGCGGAACGGCTTGCTCTGGTCGAGGCGCACGTCGTGCGTCGCCGGCGCGCCGTCATGGCACGCGAGGCACAGGTTCTCCTCGCGCGCGTGCGCGAGCTGCGGGATCAGGCCCTGGCCGTCCTCCCAGCCGTGCGGGTCGTGGCAGTTGAGGCACTTGCCGGCGGCTCCTGGCTCGGTGCGCGCCGGGGGCGTGGGGCCGGGCCACACCGCGGACGGGTCCCAGCCGTGCGCGGAGCCCATGTAGGCCGCGGTGCCGCCGTAGCTGCCGCCCGCCCACGGGACGTTGTGGCAGCCGTCGCACAGCGTGTTGTCGTCGGGGCCGAGCAGCGCGTGGTCGTACACGATGTCGTACGTGCCGTGCTGGGAGTGGCACTGGTCGCACGAGCCGCGGTGGACCCCCTGGTCGAGCAGGCGGGGAAGGTCCGCGGGGGTGCGCGGCAGCAGGCGAGTCAGAGGCTTCGCGGCGATGAGCGAGGCCGCGAGGACGACGACCCCGAGCGCGGCGAGAGCAGGGCGGATTCTGGGCACCTGGCGCATCCGGTCATCTTCCGTTCGTGGAGCTGCGAGCGAGATTGGGGATGGTGCGGGCGTTTCGGCCCGCACCATCCTGGACCGCGTCCCGGCGGACCGCTAAAGCCCCCACTTCGGGGGCGACACCGGCGGCGCCACCGGGGGCATGGGGGGAGACATCAAGGGAAGCCGACGGCGTACCCACTCGCCTGAGCGTGGCACTGCCGGCACAACGCGATGTACTTGGAGCCGTTCGACAGCGTCGCCGCGTCGTCACCCTCCTCGGTGACCGCGCCCGCGCCGCCCATCCAGATCAGGCCGTAGCTGTTCTTGTTGCCGTGGCCCTTGTGGCAGCTGAAGCACGACGGCGTCACGGTGTTGGGCGCGACGTTGCCAGGGCCGGTGTTCCAGATGCCCTGCGAGTCCATCACCTTCACGCGGTTCGTGTAGGGGTGGTTGTTGTACGCCGTGAGGCTCGACACGTGGGTGCCGGCCACCGACCCGATGTTCACGTCGGCCGTGGGGTGACGCTTCCACGCCTTGGCCGCCGTGCCCGACGAGTCGTTGTTGGCCTGCTGGCCGCCCATGTTCGGATCGCCACCCTGGCCGTGGAAGTTGGTGTGGCAGGTCTTGCACCAGTTGCCGTACGCGCTCTGGCGGACGTTGGGCTCGTTGAAGTCCACCGCCGACTGGTCGTAGTTGAGCGGCGCACGCACGAACACGTCCTTGGTCAGGTCGTTCGTGAGCTTGGCGTAGGTCAGGGCCTTGCCCGAGAACGAGCCGCGGTTGAGCAGGTTGCGATACTGCGAGGCGATGCCGTGCTGAGCGTGGCAGTGCACGCACTCGAGGCCCTCGGCGCTCGGAGCGGTCCACGTGCCGCCCGGGGCGACATCCGTGCTCCACAGCGAGTGGCCGTCGCCCTCGTCGTAGCCGGCATCGTTGGTGAGCGTGGCGTGGGGGTTGGCCGCCGCGTTGAGGCCGCCGCCCATGCGGACGGCGGGGCCGGTGCCCTGGCCGAACACGTCCGGCGCCCACGGCTGGTTGTTGTGGCACGTCAGGCACAGGTCGTTGCCCGGCTGACGGAGCAGGTAGTCGAACGGACCGCCCGCCGCGAGCGTGGTCGTGCCGAAGCCGGCCACGTCGGACGAGTAGTCGTGAGTCTTGCTGTAGTGCATCGTGTGGCAGTCGTAGCAGGGGAGCGTCGAGCCGACGTGATAATCGCCGGCCAACGCCGCCGCGGGCAGCGACACCAGGCACACAGCCAGGAGAAGAACGATGCGCTTCATCTTGTCTCTCCGGTGGTGCAGCAGGCAGCAGCTGCGAACGAACGAATCGGAAACGGGAAGTGAACTCTGGACTGCACTGCCAGTCGCGGGAGGACGAATCCCTCCTTTCAGGGGTTGATGGGACGCGAGGGGCGCGCTCACCGACTCCTCCACACCTGGAACCGATTCCCCACCCGTTCCGCGACGACCAGCATCGAGCGGCCGTCGCTCGCGAGCGCGCGAGGGAACTGAAACTGACCGGGCTTGTTGCCCAGGCCGCCGATCATGCCGAGGTGCGCGCCCGTGCGGTCGAACACCTGCACGATCTGACGGATCTCGTCTCCCACCCACGCGCGGCCGTCGCCGGTGAAGGCGACCCCGGCGGGGAGGGAGAAGTTCTCGGGCCCGAGATCGTGGAGCCCGAAGCCGAACTGGAACCGGCCGGCGTCATCGAATACCTGCACCGCGAAGCGCGTCGCCGCGCACGTGACCCACACGCGGCCCTCGGCGTCCACGCCGAGGCCGGTGACGTCCGCGATGCGGGCGGAGTCGGTGCCCGCCTCGCCCCACGACGCGCGGTGGACGAAGTCGGGTCCGAACACGTGGATGCGTCCGCGGCGGCCGCGGCTCGCGACGAAGATGCGGCCGTCCGGGGCGACGGCGAGGGCGCCGGCGCCGTCGTCGTACGACAGCGAATCGCCGGGAAGGACGAGCCGGCCGACCGAGCGGCCGCGCACGTCGAGCACGTCCACCCACGGCACCTCGAGGTCCGACACGAGCAGCCGCCCGGCGGCGTCCACGGCGAGGTGGGACGGCCGGCCGTCGCGGCGCGAGCCGTCGGGACCGGGAACGGTGTGGACGAAGAAGCCGAGGGGGACTCCGAGCGAGTCGAAGGTCGCGATCTCGCCGCGACCCTGGTCCGCCGCGACGATCTCGCCGTGCCCGGCCACGACCGCCACGCTCGAGAGGTTGCGGAACGGGATGCCCATCTCGCGACCGCCCACCACCGCGCGCGGGACAGCGGGCGGCTCGGCGTCGCCGCCGGGAGCGGCACCGGCCGAGAGCAGCAGGGCGATGGGAATCGCAGCGAAGCGGGCCGGCCACCATGCGCCCCGGGGAACCCGGGTGCACCGAGGGGCCGAACCGTCCGGAAGGGCTGCGATGTGGGTCGCGAGAGGCATGTCGTCGGGTCTCATCCAGAGCTCGCCCCGAGGGGGGCGTACGACTCCCTCCGCAACCCGTATGCCAAGCAGCGAAGCGAAGATAGGGCCTGCGCGGCAACCCTTGTGAATCAAGGCACAAACGAACTTACACGGATTTGGCCTGCGTAGTTCTACGGAGACGAACACGCCGCCGCGCCTGCCAGCCTGACGGTCCTGCTGTCAGCATGACGAATCGGCAGGCCAACCCGACAGAACTGCCGGGAGCTGGAACAGGTCGCCGCGATGTCCCTCGCCTCGCGCCGTGAGGGCGGGAAGGGACGCGCGCGTTGAGCCTTCCGCGCAGGGCCGCCCATGGAGAACGCTGGCCGCCCGCGCGTTCCGTCGTCGTCCCAAGGCGCGGCGCGCCGCGCGCGCGCGCCGGGGGGCGGGCCGACGCGCCGCGTCGGCGCGCGGGGCACGCTTGTTGCGAGGCGCCGCAACGACATCTCACGCGCGCGCCGGCCGGAACGCCTGCCGCGCCTCACGACACCGAGCGATTCTCGCTCCACTCGGAGGTCCGAGGATGGACTTCGGCGACGTTCTCATCCGGCTCGCGCTCATCGCGGCCGTCGTTTCAGGCGTCCTCGCGGCGCAGGGGCTGCGCGGGCGCAGGGTTCCCGATCTGGCGGGCTGGATCTTCGGCGCGCACGCCGTGGCGCTGGTCGCGGCGCTCGCCCTGCTGAGCGGCCACTTCCTCGCGCACCGCTTCGAGTACGTCTACGTCACGCAGTACAGCTCGCGCGCGCTGTCCCCGGCGCTGACGCTCGCCGCGGTGTGGGCAGGACAGGCCGGCAGCGTGCTGCTGTGGGCCGCCATCGCCGGACTCGTCGGCCTCGCGCTGTGGCGCCAGCCCACGCCGCTCGCGCGGCCGGCGCTCGCGTTCGTGAGCCTGTCGCAGGTCTTCTTTCTCGTGCTGCTCTACATCAAGAGCCCCTTCGAGCGGACCGCCGCGGCCCCCGCGGACGGCATGGGCCTCAACCCGCTGCTCGAGGACCCGTGGATGGTCGTCCACCCGCCGGTGCTGTTCATCGGCTACGCGGCGCTCGTCGTGCCCTGCGCGCTCGCCGCAGCCGCCCTGCTGCGCCGCGAGGAGCGCGAGTTCACCGCGCCGGCGTGGCCGTGGACCCTGTTCGGCGTCGTGACGCTCGGCCTCGGCATCGGACTCGGCGGCGTGTGGGCCTACAAGACCCTCGGCTGGGGCGGCTACTGGGGCTGGGACCCGGTCGAAAACGCCTCGCTCATCCCGTGGCTCATCGCCGTGGCCCTGCTCCACGGCCTGCTCATTCACCGCACGACGCGCGCCCTCATGCGCACCAACCTCATCCTCGCGTTCCTCGGCTACGTCACGGTGATCGGCGGCACCTATCTGACGCGCAGCGGCGTGCTCGCCGACTTCTCGGTGCACTCGTTCGCGAACGAGGGCCTCAACGCTCCGCTCCTCACCTTCCTCGGCACATTTTTCGGCCTCGGCGCGATCCTCATGGCGGCGCGCTGGGGCGCGCTCGTCTCGGGCACGGCCCACTGGACGTCGCTGTCGCGCGAGAGCGCCCTGTGGCTCGGGCTCATGACCGTGGTCGCGCTCGCCGCGCTCGTCACGCTCGGCACCACGGCGCCGCTCATCACCGCGCTGTCGGGCCGCCCCTCGAACGTGAGCGTCGAGTACTACTCGCTCGTCAGCGTGCCGCTCGGCGTCGCCCTCGTGCTGCTCATGGCGGTCGCGCCGGCCCTGCGCTGGATGCGGCAGGAGGGCCTTCACTGGCTTCACGCGCTGCTCCCGGGGGCGGTCGCCGGGCTCGCCGGCGCGGCGGCGGCCTTCGTCGCCGGCGTGCGCGGCGCGCAGGCGCTGGTCCTCATCGGCGTCAGCGCGCTCGCGCTCGGCGTCAACGCGGCGGTCATGGTGCGTCTGTTCGCGCGCGGCTGGAGCTACGGCGCCGGCTACCTCGGCCACGTCGGCGTCGCGGTCATGGTGCTCGGCATGGTGATCTCGGGCACGCTCGGCCGCAGCGAGCGCGTGCGCCTCGTGCCCGGACAGCCGGTCGAGAAGCTCGGCTACACGCTGACCTTCGCGGGCGCCACGACCGGTCCGCGCGGGGAGCAGATCCTGCCGATCGAGGTGTCGAAGCCCGGCTACCGCTTTGCCGCGCGGCCGACGCTGGTCGCCGCGCCGCGCATGGAGGGCATGGTGCGCAAGCCGGCCATCGACGGCTGGAACGACGTCTACCTGTCGCCGGTCGAGCTGGAGGTCGCAGGGGACGGCGGGCGCGCCGGCCACACGCACGCCGGGCCGGTGTGGGTGCGGCGCGACGAGGCGGTGTCGGCGGGCGGCATGGAGATCGCCTTCACGGGCTTCCGCATGACCTCGCACGAGCGCATGGAGGTCTTCGCCGACCTCCAGTTCATGAAGGACGGGCGCATCGTGTCGGCGTCGCCCGGCCTGCGCTCGGGCGAGCAGGGCATGGAGCCCATCCCCGCGGAGGTGCCCGGCCTCGGCACGGTGACGCTGGCCGGCATTGACGCCGATCAGGGCCGCGTGGCGCTGCTGCTGCCGGGCGATGCCGCGGCGCCGGTCGCGGCCGGCCAGGCGGCGCTCGTCGAGCTGAGCACCAAACCGCTCGTCAACCTCGTCTGGATTGGCGCGCTGCTCGCCCTCGTCGGCTCGGCCATGGCCGGCGTCCGCCGGGCCACCGAGCGCATGGCGACGCGCGGCGCGCGCGACGCGGCGGGCGGGGCGGGACATCCGCAGCGCAGCGAGGCGGCGGCCGCCGCCCCGGTCGCGGCGCGCCGCGAGCGCCCGGCGCACGCGCGCTCGCGCTGAACGTCCGCGACGCGGCCGGCCTCCGGGAGGTGACGCAGGGCGGCGTCCCCGGGAGCCGGCCGCCGTGCTGTCGGCGCCGCGAACCGGCACGCCCGCGCGGTTGCACCGCCCGGGCCGCCTGTGGCATCTGAGCCGGGGCCGCCGGTCACGCGCCCGGCGGTCGCGGCATCGCGCCGGCCCACCCAGGGAGGTCACTTCGCCATGAACTCGGGAGACCCGATGGCCGATACCCTTTCCAGCCCACGGCAGGAGCCTCGGCTGCCTCCCGGACAGGTGCTGACGGACAAGTGGCCCGTCCTGCACTACGGATCGGTGCCGAGGGTGGACCTCGCCACGTGGGACTTCCGGGTTCAGGGACTCGTCGAGCGGACGGCGCGCTGGACCTGGGACGAGTTTCAGGCACTGCCCCGCGTGCGGGTGCGGAGCGACATCCACTGCGTCACGCGCTGGAGCCGCTACGACAATCTGTGGTCGGGCGTTCCGGTGCGCGTGGTCCTGAACGCGGCGGGAGCGCGCCCCGAGGCCCGGTTCGCGGTGGTTCACGCGGAGCAGGGGTTCACGACGAACCTGCCGCTTTCGGAGCTGCTGCAGGATGACGTGTTGCTGGCAGACACCCATGATGGCGAGCCCCTCACTCCGGACCACGGATGGCCTCTGCGGCTGGTGGTCCCGCGGCGCTACTTCTGGAAGAGCGCCAAGTGGGTGCGCGCGATCGAGCTGCTGGCCGAAGACCGTCCCGGCTTCTGGGAGCAGAACGGCTACCACAACGACGCCGATCCCTGGCGCGAGGAGCGCTTTTCCGACTGGTGAGCGCCGCGCCGCGCGCCCGCATGCCGGCCCCCCGGGGCCGGCCCGGAGCCGCGCATGAGCGACGGTCTTGCCACCACGCCCCGCCAGCTCATCGAGCAGCAGATCAGCGAGCTGGGAGGGCTTCGCAATGCCGGCAACCGCTCTCCGGCGTTTCGTCAGTGGCGCCAGAACACGCTCACCGTGATCCAGCGCGTGTGGCCGGGTGACGCCGTGCGCAGCGAGCGCTTCCGCCGCATTCCGTTCTCCGCGCCATCGTCGCGGGCGACGGTTCGCGAGATGCGCGAGTTCTACGAGCGCGGCTGCGCCGAGGCGTTCACCTACCTGCGCCAGTTGCTCGACGAGATCGGCGACCGCACCTTCCGCGACATCGAGGCCGGCGTCGCGCCGCGCGGCCTCGCGCCGGGCACCGCCGAGGACGACTTCCCGACCCTCGATCTGCCGCCCGCGGGGGAGGCGACGCCGCCGTCCGCCGCGCCGGCGGCGCGCATGCCGCTCCCGGATGCGCCCGCCGCCGCCGATGCGATGACGCCGCGCCCGGCGGGCCCGGCGGAGATCGTGCTTCCGCCCGCGGCGTCCGGCCCCGCGCAGCCCGCGCCGGCGGGGACGCGCCGGGCGAAGCCGGCGCGCACGGGCAGTTCGCGGAAGTTCGGCAAGAACCGCCTCAAGGATCTGCTCGGCCTTGGAGGCTTCGAGGGCGTGGGTTCGGCCGCACCGGCTTCAGCGGAGCCGCCGCAGCCGCGGGATGCGCTCCAGGGCGACGCCGCGGCCCCCGCGCCGGCCGCCCGCGCCGGGGCGGGCTCGCCGCCGGCCCCCTTCGAGCGAACGCCGGCCGGGCTCGCGACGGGGGCGCCGGCCGACCCGCCGGCCAACGCCGCGCCTGGAGAGCCGCCCGCGACGGACGCCGCTCTGCCCGAGGCGCCGATCGAGTTCAAGCTTCCCGACTTCCTGATGTCTTCTCAGGCGGGGCGCGTGCGTCGCGGGCGGCCGCTGGAGTCCGCCGCCCCGCCGGACGCGCCTGCCGTCGCCGATGCGCGGGAGGCCCCGCTGGCAGAGCCGGCTGAGGCGCCGCCGGCTGAGGCGTGGCCGGTCGCCGAGGAAGCGCCGGTCGCCGAGGAAGCGCCCGAGACCCTGCTCGAGGGCGTGACCGCCGTGCCCGACCACGTGGGCATGTCGGCCGACGAGATGGTTCCTCCCGAGCACGACGCGTCCCGGGACGCCGCACCGCCGGCGCGCGATCCTGGCGTGGCGGAGGCGCTCGAGGGCGCCGAGGCGGAACGTGCGACCGAGGAGTTCTTCCGCAGCTCCCCGGTGCTCACCGCGCGGCCGCGGCCAGCGCCATCGCGCGCGCCGGCTGCTCCTTCCGCGCCCGCGGACGAGGTCTTCAGCGCGCCCGCGGCGCTCGAGGTGCAGGCCGCCGCGGCCGCCGTCGCCGATCTCGGCGTTCCCGAGGGGCATCGCGCCCGCGCGCGCGCCATGCTGCTCGACCTCGCGCGCCAGCTCGAGCGCGGGGAGCCCGGCTGGGACGTGCTGCGCGCGGCGGTCGAGTTCGTCATGGAGTTCCCGCCGCTCGCGCGGCGGGTGTTGCCGCTGCTCCTGCCGTACCTCGAGCGCGCCGCCTGACGCGCCGCCGCGGCCCGACGCCCGGGAGCGGCCCTGGGCGGGCCGCGCTCCCGCCCCGCGCGTGAGGGGCCGGCCAGCGGACTGTGGTAGTCTCCCGCCTCGTTCCCCTCGCCGACCTCATTCCCTCTCGCCATGCAGCTCGACCGCTACACCGTGAAGAGCCAGGAGGCGCTCGATCGCGCCCAGCGGCTCGCGCGCGATCGCGCCCACCAGGAGCTTCGCCCCGAGCACCTGCTGGTGGCGCTGCTCGCCGACGAGGAGGGCACGGTCGTCGCCGTGCTGCGCAAGCTCGGCGTGCCTCTCGCGCCGCTCGCCCGCGAGGCGGAGGGTCTCCTCGACGCGCTGCCGCGCGTCCACGGGGCGCCCGGGCTCCACCTCGGAGAACCCCTGCGGCGGGTCCTCGAGGCGGCGGAGCGCACCGCCGCGCAGTTCAAGGACGACTACACGAGCGTCGAGCACCTGCTCCTCGCTCTGGCGGCCCCCGAGGCGAGCGGTCCTGTCCAGCGCCTGCTCGAGCGCCACGGCGTCACCTCCGAGGCCGTGCTGCGCGCGCTGCGCGACGTGCGCGGCGGCCAGCGCGTCACGGACGCCGCCCCCGAGGAGAAGTACCAGGCCCTCACCCGTTACGGCCGCGACCTGACGGCGGCCGCGCGCCAGGGCAAGCTCGATCCGGTCATCGGCCGCGACGACGAGATCCGGCGCGTGGTGCAGGTCCTCGCGCGCCGCACCAAGAACAACCCGGTGCTCATCGGCGATCCCGGCGTCGGCAAGACCGCCATCGTCGAGGGCCTCGCGCAGCGCATCGTGTCGGGCGACGTGCCCGAGAGCCTGCGCGACAAGCGTCTCGTGGCGCTCGACCTCGGCGCGCTCGTCGCGGGGAGCAAGTTCCGCGGCGAGTTCGAGGACCGTCTCAAGGCGGTCCTCAAGGAGGTCACGGCGGAGGAGAACCGCGTCGTGCTGTTCATCGACGAGCTCCACACGCTGGTCGGGGCGGGCGCCGCCGAGGGCGCGGTGGACGCGTCGAACCTGCTCAAGCCCGCGCTGGCGCGGGGCGAGCTGCACTGCGTGGGCGCCACGACGCTCGACGAGTACCGCAAGCACGTCGAGAAGGACGCCGCGCTCGAACGCCGCTTCCAGCCGGTGTTCGTGGGCGAGCCGTCGGTCGAGGACGCCATCGCCATTCTGCGCGGCCTCAAGGAGCGCTACGAGGTTCACCACGGCATCCGCATCCAGGACTCGGCGCTCGTCGCGGCCGCGACGCTCTCGCACCGCTACATCCCCGACCGCAAGCTGCCCGACAAGGCCATTGACCTCGTGGACGAGGCCGCCGCACGGCTGCGCATGGAGATCGACTCCATGCCGGTCGAACTCGACGAGCTGCACCGCCGCAAGCGCCAGCTCGAGATCGAGCGCATCGGCCTCGCCAAGGAAACCGACGAGGGCAGCCGCCGCCGGCTCGAGCGCCTCGACGAGGAGCTCGCGCGCGTGACCGCCGAGTACGCCGCGCTCGAGGCGCACTGGTTGCGCGAGAAGGAGGTCGTCGGACGCATCCGCGAGCTGAAGGCGGAGCGCGAGCGGCTCAAGGGGGAGGAGGCGCGCGCCGAGCGCGCCGGCGACCTCGGACGCGTCGCCGAGATCCGCAACAGCCTGCTCTTCCAGCTGCAGCGCGACCTCGACCAGGCCACCGGGCGGCTCGCCTCCCTGCAGCAGACGCGCCGCATGCTGAAGGAGGAGGTGGACGGCGAGGACATCGCCGAGGTCGTCGCCAAGTGGACCGGCATCCCGGTCACCCGGCTGCTCGAAGGCGAGGTCGGCAAGCTGGTCGCGATGGAGGAGCGCCTCCACCGCCGCGTCGTGGGGCAGGACGAGGCGGTGCGGGTCGTGTCCGAGGCGGTGCGCCGCGCGCGCGCCGGGCTCCAGGACCCGCGGCGGCCGATCGGCTCGTTCCTGTTCCTCGGCCCCACGGGCGTGGGCAAGACCGAGCTGGCGCGGGCGCTCGCCGAGTTCCTGTTCGACGACGAGCGCGCCATGGTGCGGCTCGACATGAGCGAGTACCAGGAGAAGCACACCGTGGCGCGGATGATCGGCGCGCCGCCCGGCTACGTCGGGTACGAGGAGGGCGGCGCGCTCACCGAGGCGGTGCGCCGGCGTCCGTACACCGTGGTGCTCCTCGACGAGATCGAGAAGGCGCACCCGGAAGTGCTCAACGTGCTGCTCCAGCTGCTCGACGACGGGCGGCTCACCGACGGACAGGGGCGCACGGTGGACTTTCGCAACACGCTCATTGTGATGACCAGCAACCTCGGCTCGCAGGCGATCCTCGAGCTCGGCGAGGAGGACCGCGCCGAGATGGAGCGCCGCGTGCAGCAGGCGCTGCGCGCGCACTTCCGCCCGGAGTTCCTGAACCGCGTGGACGAGGTCGTGGTGTTCCACGCCCTGTCGCGCGCCGACCTGCGCCGCATCGTGGACCTGGCGGCCGAGTCCCTGCGCCGCATGCTGGCCGAGCGCGGCCTCGGCTTCGAGCTGTCCGATGCGGCGCGCGACCGGCTCGCCGAGGAGGGCTGGGACGCCCACTTCGGCGCGCGCCCGCTCAAGCGCACGCTGCAGCGCCGCGTCCAGAACCCGCTCGCCATGCGGCTGCTGCGCGGCGACTTCCGCCCCGGCGAGACGGTCTTCGTGGACGTCGCCGGCGGCGAGTTCACCTTCTCGGCGACCGCCACCGCGGCCGGCGCGGCGCGATGAGCGCGCGCCCGGCCCGCGGCGGGCGTTCCGTCCGTCCCGGCGCGGGGCATGCAGTTCGCACGCTGCGGCGTGCCGAATGGCCCGCCGCGGCGGCCGGGCGACGGCCCACCCCCGGATTTTCCGGCGATTTCGACGGCCGCGCCTCCCGAGGTCCGGGCATGGAACCTGCCAGTGGCGTGCGGGGTTCCTCGCCCATGTCCGGAGCGCACCGATGATTTACCGCCGTGGCGTCCTTGCCGGCGCCCTGTGCCTCGTCCTCGCCGCGTCCGCGCCCGCGCGCGGCGCCATTCTCGACGTGAGCCCGACCGGCTCCGGCACGGCGTGCACGCCGGGCAGTCCGTGCGCGCTGTCCACGGCCAACGCCAACGCGCAGCCGGGCGACGTCGTGCGCCTCGCGCCCGGCACCTACGGCACGCCGATCGCTCCGGCGCGCAACGGCACCGCCGCCGCGCGCATCACGTACGTCGGCAGCCTCGCCCAGCCGGCCTCGGTCGTGGTGCCGGGCAGCGTCCTGCGCCTGCGCTACATCACGATCAAGGGCGTGCGCTTCAACGGCGACTTCGCGCTCGACCGCAGCTCGGCGACGCAGTACGCGCAGTTCGACTCCATCGCGTATTGCGAGGTCGCCAACAGCCTCGGCGTGAACCAGGCCAAGGACTGCGTCGTCTACCAGGTCAATGTCACCGGCGGCACCGGCGGCTTCAGCATGGCCGCCCCATCCACGCCGGTCGCCGAGTTCACGATCCCCGAGCGCAACGTCATCCGGCGTTGCACCATGAACCTCGGCATGAACATGACGACCGGCACCCACGTCGTGCTGCTGCGCGGCAACCAGCGCTGCGTGGTGGACAGCAACCGCATCTTCATCACGATGGCGCCCAACATCAGCGCCGAGACCGATCCGCTCATCGCCTTTTACATGAAGTGGAACGAGTTCAAGGACAACTACTGGCGCGTCCACAGCCTGCACAACGCCAACCACCTGTTCCGCTGGCGCGACTCGACGATGTACAACCGCGTGTACCGGGACACATTGATCTTCAGCGGCTACAACGTGCGGTTCGCGCCGTCGTCGTCGGGCTCGTGGCCGGGCACGACCGACCAGAACTACTTCGACGGCCTGTACATCAAGAACACCTGCGTCGGCCACGACGTCGCGCTGTGGTACCAGAACGGCTCGCGCCGCGACACCATCCGCAACACGGTGGTGATCGACAGCCTCGGCACCCCCTTCCAGTGCCTGAGCATGGAGAAGGGCACCACCCTCATTGACCACTGCACGTTCGTCGGCAGCGGCCGCTACGGCGTGGTGCAGTTCCCGATGGGCGTCGGCACCTTCGGGGACGCGTGGCCGGCGGGCGGGCGGCTGGTGTTCACCAACAACATCGTGTACGCCTCGCGCGTGGACGGCAGCACCGCCGACGCCGGCGTGGTGTGGCAGTTCAGCAACACGAGCAACGACTTCACGGCCGACCACAATCTGTTCTACGTCCCCGGGCAGGGCAGCGCGCGCGCGATCCGCTGGTCCATCAACACGGGCGGCTCGACCAACTCGGCGCCCGGCGTGGGCCAGCCGTTCCACACGGCGTGGGGCGAGGAGGGGAACTCGCGCTGGGGCGATCCCCTGTTCCAGAGCCTGTCGTGGCCGAGCATGGACCTCGCGCTGCGTCCGGGCAGCCCGGGCATCGGCGCGGCGAGCGACGGCACCGACGTCGGGGCGTACTGGAACCGCGGCCCCGACGTGACCGCGCCGGCCGCGGTCGGCGACCTCGCGTTCGCCCAGGTCCACGACCGCAGCGCGGTGCTGTCGTGGACCGCGCCGGGCGACGACGCGTGGAGCGGCAGCGTCGTCGAGTACGAGCTGCGCATCTCGACGTCGCCCTTCTCCGCGGCCGAGTTCGCGCTCGCGACGCCCGTCTCGCCGGCGCCCGCCCCGGGCACGGGCGGCGGCGGCACGCAGTCCTACGCGCTGCTGGGGCTGCAGCCGGGCACGGCCTACTGGGTGGCGCTGCGCGCCCGCGACGACGCGGGCAACTGGTCGCCGGTGAGCAACGTGGCCGTCGCCACCACGCACCTGCAGGACACGACGCCGCCCGACAGCATCAAGGACCTGAGCACGGGCGGACCGTAGCGCGCCGCGCGTCAGCCGGCCGCGGGCGGCGCCTGCGGCGCGCGCGCCCCGTAGAACACGACCTGGTTCTTGGGCGGGCGCTTGGCCTCGAGCAGCGCCTGGTTGGCGGCGCGCCACAGGTCCTCGGGCGTCTCGGCGTGGTCGGGGTAGAGCGCCACGCCGATGCTCACCGAAACGCTCACGCGGTGCGTGCGGCGGTCGAGGCCCTCGAGCGTCACGACCTGGCGCTCGACGAGCGCGCGCAGGCGCTCGGACACCGTCGCCACGTCGTGCGCGTTGACCGGCGCCGTGAGCAACACCGCGAACTCCTCCCCGCCCCAGCGCGACACCGAGTCGAACGGCCGCACCCCGCGGCGCAGCGCGTGCGCGACCTGGGCGAGCACCTCGTTGCCGGCCTGGTAGCCGAAGGTGGTGTTGAAGCCCTTGAAGTCGTCGATGTCGGCGATGCACAGCGCCATGGACGACTCCTCGCGCTGCGCGCGCGCCATCTCGTTGCGCACCTGCAGGTCGAAGTACGAACGGTTGTAGGCCGAGGTCAGAGGGTCGATGAACACCAGCTTCTCGAGCCGCTCGGCGCGCTCCATGAGCGAGCCGCAGAAGTCGGCGAGCAGCGTGACGAGCGCCAGGTCCTCGGGGCGGAACGCCTCGCGCGTGGCCGAGAAGATTTCGAGGTGGCCGATGCCGCGCCCGTCGGCGCCCGACACCGCGGCCAGCACCACCGAGCGCACATCCGCGCGCTCGAGGCGCGCGCCGTGCCGCGAGCAGCGCGAGGCGTCGGGGCAGTACCACACGCGTCCCGGCCGGGCGAGCACCTCGAGCGCCAGCTCGCGATCGAAGGCCGGCGCGCCGCCCGGCTCCTCCGGACGCGCGGGGACGTAGCGCACCTCGCTGGCCGCGAACAGTTCGCGCCCCGCCTGCTGCAGGCGCTCGGCGAGCGCGGCGCGCGCCTGCATGCCGCGCGGGTCGGTGAGCAGAGCGGGGTCGTCCACGCGAATGAGACGGCGCACCTGCTCGATGCCGGCCTGCGCCTGCGGCGGGAGCGCCGAGCGCGGATAGACGAGCCACGCGTCGTGGCGCGCCGGTCCCGGCAGGTGGACGGTGAAGACCTGCAGGCGGTCGCGCGACTGGAAGCGCATGACCGGGCCGCCGCCGTTCGAGGGCGCGGGCAGGCGGCGCAGCGCGCCGGAGGCCTCGAGCCGCCGCAGGGCGAACAGGCCGGCCTCCTCGATCTGGCCCGGGACTCCGGAACGCAGCGCGCGCTGGACGGCGGCGCGCTCGGAGAGCGGCAGGCGCTCGAGCGGGAGCACGCGCTCGAGCAGCTCTCGGAAGTCAATGGGCTGCTGCTTCAAGGGGCTTCCCTGCCTCCCTGCGGGGGTGCCCGAGTCGGCGTTCGGCGTGTCCACGGTCCCTTGAGGGTGCGTGCGAGCGAGGAGTCGAATCGGGCGCGGAAACGTGTGCGACGCGCAGCAGTCTAGCACACGCGGTGCGCGCGCCGGACGGCCGCGCGCGCCGCCGTCGGCGCGCCGCGGCGATTCGCACGACGCGCGGGACGGGCCGTGCGACGCGCAACACCGCGCGGCACGCGGCCGCCGCCGGGGGCCCGCGCCGCCGGCCTCGGTGCGGGCGCGCGCCCGCGGGCGACCGCCTCGGCGGAGACGTCCGGCGCCGCCAACCCGGCGCCGGCGCCGCCAACCCGGCGCCGGCGCCGCCAACCCGGCGCCGGCGCCGCGCGATCTTGGCGCGCGCCGCTCCGCCTGCGGCCGCCGCCCGCGCCGGGGGCAACCCGCATGCGCGCGGCGCGACCTTTTGCTTGACACCCCGCGAGCCGGAACATAGGTTTCAACTCCTTGTCCCGTTTGAAATTGCCGCAGGGGGTCCGTTCCATGCGCCTGTCCGAGCTTCTCAACACGAGCGCGATCGTTCTGCGCCTCCAGGCCAGGTCCAAGCGGGAGGCGATCGTCGAGCTCGTGGACACGCTCGAGGCCGCCCACGGCTTCCACAGCCAGGGCGAGATCCTGAGCGAGGTGATGAAGCGCGAGGACATGATGACCACGGGGATCGGCTACGGCGTGGCCATCCCGCACGGCAAGGCGCGCGCGGCAACGCGCCCGGCCGCCGCCTTCGGCGTGGCCCCCGAGGGACTCGACTTCGACGCCGTGGACGGCGCCCCCGTCCACCTCGTGGTGCTGCTCGTCGCGCCGCGCAACGCCGCGCCCGAGCACGTGCGCGTGCTCGGCAACGTCTCGCGCCTGCTCAAGGAGGAATCGGTGCGGCGCGCGCTGCGCGAGGCGGACTCGCCGGAGTCCTTCCTCGACGCGCTGCGCGCGGCCGAGAGCGCCTTCATTCCGCAGTAGCGCCGCGTGCGCGCGGCGCGCGCCGTCCCGAGACCCCCGCCGCCGGGAGGTGACGCGCGTGAGTTTCCTCGAGGCCTGGTCGCTTCCGAGCATCGAGATCGCGCTGCTCGCGCTCCCCGCCCTGTGCCTCGCCGTGCCGCTGCTGGTGCCGGGCGCGCGCGTCGCCGCGCTCGCCGCGCTCGCCACCGCCGCCGCGTGCGCGGGGACGCCGCTGCTCGACGCGCCGGCGCCGCTGCGCGCCGGCTGGGTGCTCCTGTGGGCCGCGATCGGCGTCGGGCTGTGGCGCGCGCCGGCCCCGCGCGCGGCGCCGCCGGGACGCGGCGCCGGCCTCGAGGCGGCGGCGATCGGGCTCGCCGTGGGTGGCGGGCTGTTCGCGGTGCTGGCCTTCGCCGCGGCGCGCCAGGACCTGCCGGCGCCCCTCACGAGGCGGCTCTCGCTCGGGCTGATGCTGATCGGTCTCGGGCTCCTCCACCTCATGCTGCGCCGGCACGTGGTGCGCGCCTCGGCCGGCTTCGCCGCGCTCGCGTTCGGCGTTCAGGTCATGGAGGGCGCGGCACGCGGTGTGGCGGTGCCCCCTCCGGCCGGTGTCGGGGCCTCGGCGCTGCTCGCGGGCGCGCTCGCGGCCGGACTCGCCTTCCGGGTCGGCGAGGCGCGCCGCCGCCACGCCGGCAGTGCGTGGGTGAGCGACGCCCACGACCTGCACGACTGACCGTGCCGCGCGTGCTTTCCCTTCCACGCCTCGTGCCCGGTTCGCGGCTCGCGGGCGGGGTGCTCGTCACGGGCGGCTTCGTGCTGCTGTGGGCCGGTCGGCCGTGGCAGGCGGCGCTCGGCCTCGAGGCCATGGCGGCCGCCTTCTGGCTGTGGGCGCGCGCCAGCGCCAACCCGCGCGAGCAGCTCGCGCGCTGGGCCTGGCTGCGCCGGCCGGCCACCGCGCTGTGGCTGGCGGTCGCGCTGCACGCGGCGTCGCCGCTGCTCCAGCACTCGCCGTACGCGCCGCGCGACGGCGTGTTCGCGCTGCTGCGCTGGGGCGAGGCGATCGCCGTGGTGTGGGCCGGGCTCGAGCTGCTCGCCGCGCTGCCGCTGGCGCGTCCCTTCGCGGACGTGCCGGGGCCGCTGCAGGCCGTGGGACCGTGGCTGCCGGCGCTGCTCCCCGCCGCCGGCTTCGCCGTCCTGTGGCGGCACGCGCCGCACTGGCTGGGCGTGGCCGAGGTGCGCGAGGCGGCGGTCGTGCTGCTGGTGCTCACCGCGTGGCTCGGCGTGCTGCGCGCCCTCGGTCGCCGGCAGTGGCTGAGCGGCCTGCGCTGGCTGTTCATCACCGACAGCGCCATGGCGGCGCTGCTCGTGGCGCTCGACGTGGTGCCGGCCGCCTCGGCGCTTCTGCTGTGGGTCGGCGCGTGCGGCGGGCGCGCCTACCTCATCGCGGGCGAGGTGCGCGGCATGGGGCCGCGGCGGGGGCCGCTGCTGTCGCGCCTGTGGCGGGCCGCGATGACGACCGCCTCGGCGGCGCTGGCGTGGCCGGTGCTGCTCGCGCTCGGCTTCGCGCCGGGGGGCGCGGCGCGCCCGGCGTACGTGGCGCTGCTCGCGGTGCCGGTCGCGCTGGCGGCGGCGATCACCACACGCCGGCACGTCGAGGCCCCCGAGCGGCGCGCGCTCATGCGCCCGCGCGCGCGGCTCAGCCTCGGACACGGCATGGCCGTCCTGACCCTGGCGCTCGGTCCGGCCGCGCTGCTCCTGGCGTGGTGGGGCGGATTCGAGGCGTCGTGGCCCGCCGCCGCGATCGCGGCGCTGCCCGCCGCGCTCGGGGCGGCCGCGGCCATGCCGGGCCGTGCTTTGCCGCTCGGCGATTCGGCGCGCGCCGCGGCGCGCGGGCTGTTCCACGCCGTCGTGGCGCGCGAGCGCTGGCTCGTGGGCGCCGTGCTGCGCCTCGCGCGCGCGCTCGCCGCGCCACTGTGGGACCTTCACACCGGGGACCCGCAGGAGTACCTCCTCTTTCTTGTGGGCGTGGCGGTGTTCGCGCTCCTCGTGCCGCTCTTCCAGTGACGCCCGTGCTGCCCGGACTGCCCGGCCTCGCCGCCGCCCTCGCGCTGGTCGCGGCCGCGCTGCTGCGGTGGACCGACCGCCGCGGGGATCCGCCCGCGGCGGCGCTGCTGCCGCTCGCGGCGCTGGCGCCGCTCGCGGCGGGATTCGCGGGCTCGGCCGCGGCGCCGCGCGCGTTTGCGCCGCTCGCCGCGCTCGTCGTGGTCGCGATGCTGGCGCGCGACCGCGAGGACCGCCTGCACGCCGAGTGCGCGCTCAAGCTCATGTGGGTGCTGGGGCCGGCGTTCGCGCTGTCGTGGACCGGAGAGCACCTGCTCACGGTGGTGACGGGCACCGCCGACGTGCGCGAGCAGTGGGGCGTGCTCGCGCTCGGCCTCGACCCGCCGCAGCTGTGGGGGGTGGCGCTGCCGCTCGCGCTGCTCGGCGGCCTGGTGCTCGCGGGCGGCGCTCCGTTCCACTTCTGGGCGGCGGACCTGCTGCAGGGCGGACGCGCCTGGCTCGCGCCGCTGGCGGTCGCGGTGCTGCAGGCGGGCGGCGCGCTGTGGCTCGCACGCCGGCTCGACGGCGTCGAGACCTTCGACGCCGCGTCGCGCGTGGCGTCCGGACTCACCGGGATCGCCGCCATGGTCGCCTTCGTGGCGGGCGGCGTGACGCTCGCCGGGCAGCGGCGTCCCGAGCGGCGCGTCGGCACGCTGGCGAGCCTGCAGGGCGCGCTCGCGGTGGCCTCGCTGGCCGTCGCGCACCACGCGTGGCGCCGCCTGCCGCCGCCCCCGGGCGCGTTCGAGGCGTGGGCCGCGCACCTCGTGCTGGCGCTGACCGGCGCCGCGGCCGTGGCGCGGCTGCTGCCGGTGTCGGGCGCGGCGCCCTCGGCCGCGGCGCCGATCGCGCGCCGCCATCCGCTGGCGGCGATCGCCGGGCTCTACGCCATGGCCTCGCTCGCCGGCGTGCCGGGCACGCCGGGCGCGGAGCTGTGGCTCGAAGTGGCGCGCCGCACGGTCGCGGCCGGCCGCAGCGACCTGCTGCTGGCGATGGGGTTCGCGTGGGTGGCGGCGTTCACCACCACCGTGCGCACGGCGCGCGAGGCGTTCGGCGCACTCGATCCGGCTCCACCGCCGCCGAACCCGGTGCCGCGCGCGGTGCGCGCGGCGCTGTGGATCGCGGCCGCCGGGCTCATCGCCGCGTGGCCCGCGGGCGGCGTGCTGGCGCGGTGAGCGCCGCGCGGGACCGCGCCCGCGCGTGCGCGCCGTCGGCGGAGGGGGCGCGAGCCGGGGCGCCCGCCGCATCGAGGGGGGCCGACGCCCGGCGCGGGCGTCGGGTTGAGCCGCGGGCGGGGGGCCGCTGCAGCGCAGCCCCGGAAGGCGGTAGACTGACGCGCCGCTGTGGGACAGGCGCGGCGATCACGTCTGCTGCGCGCTCTTCCCCGGGTCGCCAGCCGGTCTCACGTTCCGTCGGTTGCCAGGAGGTGCGGGATGGCCCGCGACAACTTTGAACTGATGGCGGGGCGGCACGTTCGCCTGCGCGAGATGCTCGAATCGGACGCCCCGCACGTGGTCGAGTGGCGGAATCGGCCGGAAATCCGTGAATGGCTGATCCAGTGGGAGCCGCTGACGGTCGAGTCCCACCTGCGGTGGTTCGAGGCCAGGACCCGGGCGGGCGATCTGCTGCTGCTGTTCGAGACGCTGGACGGGCAGCCCATCGGGTCGTGCTCGCTGCAGGACTTCGACCGCCCCGGGACCTCCGCCGAGTGGGGCCGGCTGTGCTCCGCGCGGATCGGCGGCCACCCGCATGGCATTCTCGAGGGCTGCTATCTGGTGCATCGCCTGAGCTTCGACATCCTGCGCATGTTCCGCCTCCACGGCGCCGTCGCCACCGAGAACGAGCGCGCCTGGCGCCTCTATCAGTTCCTCGGCTGGCGCGAGGAGGGCGTGCGCCGCAAGCACTGGGCGAAGAGCGACGGAACGTACTTCGACGCGCGCGTCATCGGGCTCTTTCCGGACGAGTTCGCGCAGGCCCGCCCCCAGGTCGAGGCCAAGCTCTACGCGGACGGCCCCGTGCCCACCGTGAGCGAGGAGCACGCCGCGCGCGTGCGCGAGCGCCTCGCGCGCGGGCGCCGCGGCTGACGGCATGGCGACGGGCGCGAAGCATGAGCGCGCCGCGCCGCGCGCCGCGCAGGTCCCGGATCGCGTGCTCGGGGCCACCGCCGTCTACAACGAGGAGCACCGCATCGGGGTCTTCGTCGAGGCCCTCAAGCGTCCGGGGATCGTGGACGCGTTCGTCGTCGTCAACGACGGCTCGACCGATCGCAGCGCCGAGCTGCTGCGCGAGCACGGCATCGAGGTCCTGGATCAGCCCCACTCCGGGCTGGGCGCTGCGATCAAGCACGCCATCCGTTACGCCCGGGCGAACGGATTCACGGTGCTCGTCCTGTTCGCGGGCAACGGCAAGGACAATCCCGACGAGATTCCGCGCGTCCTTGCGCCCATCCTGAGCTGCGCCGCCGATTACGTGCAGGGCAGCCGCTACCTGCCGGGCGGCTCCCACGCGAACACCCCGGCGTTTCGCCTCGTGTCCATCCGCATTCTGTCGTGGCTGTTCTCCGTCTACATGCGCCGTCCGTGCACCGATCTCACCAACGGTTTCCGCGCCTACCGGCTGTCGCTGCTGGACGACCCGCGGATCAACATCGAACAGGACTGGCTCGACAACTACGAGTTCGAGTACTACGTGCACTGGTACGCCTACAAGCTCGGCTACCGGGTGGCCGAAGTCCCGGTCAGCAAGACCTATCCGGGCGGCAAGGTGCCGTACTCGAAGATCCGCCCGCTGACCGGCTGGTGGCGGATGCTCAGGCCGTTCGTCTTCCTCGGGCTGGGCATCAAGAAGTAGCGCGCGGCGGCGTTCCCGGACGGCGGGCGCAACGACACGCCCGGAAACGCGATCGCCCGCGGCGGTTGGCGCCGCGGGCGGAAGGCGATCGGAATGGTGCGCCGCCTAGGAATCGAACCTAGAACCTACTGATTAAGAGTCAGTTGCTCTGCCAGTTGAGCTAGCGGCGCACTCGGCGCGAAGCGGGCTCGCGCGCAAAAGCGGCGCGTAATCTACGTGCGGCGGGCGGACGGCGTCAAGCGCGCAGGCGCCGGCGGCGCGCGCCGCACGGACCGCGGCCGCCGCTCCGCGCCGCCGCGAGGCGCGTGCTATTCTGCGCGGCCCTTCCGAGCCCGCGCGCGGCCGCCCCGCGCCCGGCGGAGGGCCGGGCCGCGGCGCGCCGCGGCGCCACACACCCCCGGAGGAGCCTTGTCGTCGAACGCCCAGCGATCCGCCGCGCGCCTCGTGGTGGCCTACTGGCTGCCGGTCGCGGCCTACGTGGCGCTCATCTACACGGTGAGCAGCATCCCGCGGCTGCCGACGCCGCTCGTGTTCACGCTTGGCGACAAGGTCGCGCACGTCGCGGAGTACTTCGTGCTGGGCCTGCTCCTCGCGCGCGCGCTGCGCGCGACGTTCGCGATCCGGCTCGCGCTGCGCGCGGCGCTGCTCGCGATCGCCATCGCCGGGGCGGTCGGCGCGGCGGACGAGGTGCTGCAGTCGTTCGTGCCGGGCCGCGACGCCACCGCCTACGACTGGCTCGCCGACGTGACGGGCGCGACCCTCGCGCAGCTTGCCTACGTGGCGTTCGCGAAGGACTGACCGTGGGTCTTCGCCACCAGGCGCCGCGCGGCACCCGTGACCTGCTTCCGGCCGACACCGCCCGCTGGCAGTGGGCCGAGGAACGCGCGCGCGGCGTGCTCGAGCGCTACGGCTTCCGCGAGATCCGCACCCCCACGTTCGAGGACTACGAGCTGTTCGCGCGCACCTCGGGCGAGTCGAGCGACGTCGTTCAGAAAGAGATGTACCGCTTCACGGACTTCGGCGGGCGCGACCTCGCGCTGCGTCCCGAGGGCACGGCGGGCGTGTGCCGCGCGTACCTCGAGCACGGGCTCGCGGCCCGGGGTCGCATCCACCGCCTGTGGTACGCGGGCCCGATGTACCGCTACGGGCGCCCGCAGAAGGGCCGCTACCGGCAGTTCCACCAGATCGGCGCCGAGATCATCGGCACCGCCGCTCCGGGCGCGGACGTCGAGGCCATCGCGCTGTTCGTGGACGTGTTCGAGGCGTGGGGCTTCCGCGACCTTACCGTGGCGGTCAACAGCCTCGGCACGCCGGCCACGCGCCGCGCGTACGGCGACGCGCTGCGCGCGTGGCTGGCGCCGGTCGCCCAGCGTCTGAGCGAGGACTCGCGCCGCCGGCTCGCGACCAATCCGATGCGCGTGCTCGACACCAAGGATGCGGGCGACCTCGCGCTGCTCGCGGGCGAGGGCTGGCCCGTCGCGCCGCCGCCCATGCCGCGTCTGCTCGAGGTGCTCGACGACGCGGCGCGCGCCCACTGGGACGCGGTGCGCGCGGGGCTCGCCGCGCTCGGCATCGCGCACGAGGTGGACCACGGGCTGGTGCGCGGGCTCGACTACTACACGCACACGGCGTTCGAGGTGCACGACCGCTCGCTCGGCGCGCAGAGCGCGCTCGGCGGCGGCGGGCGCTACGACGGCCTCATCGAGGCGCTCGGCGGCGCGCCCACGCCCGGCGTGGGGTTCGCCATCGGACTCGACCGCGCGTTGCTCGTCATGGAAGAGCGCGGCCTGGGCGCTGGCGCGGCCGCGGGCGGCGTGTTCGTGGTGTCCATGGAGGGGACGCGCGCGCCGGCGCTGGCGCTGGCGCGCGCGCTGCGCCGCCGCTGGCCGGTCGAGAACGACCTCGAGGCGCGCGGCTTCGGGGCGCAGATGAAGGCGGCGGGGAAGAGCGGCGCGCGCTTCGCCGTGATCCTCGGCGAGGCGGAATGGGCGCGCGGCGAGGTGATGCTCAAGGACCTCGCGGCGGGCACGCAGGAGACGGTGGCGCGGGACGACCTCGAGCGCGTGCTCGGCGCGCGTCTGCCCGCGGCGGAGAGCACGGACCGATGACGGACGCGACGACGCTGGAACTGGAAGGCCTCGGCGACTGGCGGCGCACCCACACCTGCGGCGAGCTGCGGCGCGAGCACGCGGGGCAGACGGTGACGCTCATGGGATGGGTGCATCGCAGCCGCGACCACGGCGGCGTGCTGTTCGTGGACCTGCGCGACCGCCACGGACTCGCCCAGATCGTCGTCCACCCCGAGACCGGCGGGCGCGCGCTGCTCGACCGCGCCTCGCGCCTCGGCAACGAGTGGGTCGTCGCGGTGCGCGGGCCGGTCAACCTGCGCCCGCCCGAGTCCCTCAACCCCGAACTGGCGACCGGCGAGGTCGAGGTGGACGTGCGCGAGATGAAGGTGCTGTCGGCCGCCGCCGAGCTGCCGTTCCAGGTCAACGAGGAGCACCACCTTCCGCACGAGGACCTGCGCCTGCGCTACCGCTACCTCGACCTGCGCCGTCCCGACCTGGCGCGCGTGCTCGCCCTGCGCCACGACGCCTGCCAGGCGGCGCGTCGCCACCTCTCGGGGCAGGGCTTCCTCGAGGTCGAAACGCCGCTGCTCGTCAAGCCGACACCGGAAGGCGCGCGCGACTACGTCGTGCCGAGCCGCGTGCACCACGGTCGCTTCTACGCCCTGCCGCAGAGCCCGCAGCTCTACAAGCAGACGCTCATGATCGCGGGCGTGGACCGCTACTTCCAGCTCGCGCGCTGCCTGCGCGACGAGGACCTGCGCGCCGACCGACAGCCCGAGCACACGCAGATCGACCTCGAGATGAGCTTCGTCACCGAGGACGACGTGTTCGCGCTCGTCGAGGGGCTGTTCGCGACGCTGTGGCGCGAGTGCCTGGGCGTCGAGCTGCGCACGCCGTTCCCGCGCGTCACCTTCCGCGAGGCGATGATGCGCTGGGGGAGCGACAAGCCCGACCTGCGTTTCGGTCTCGAGTTCACCGACACCACCGCCATCCACCGCCGCTCGCCGCGCCATGTCATCGCGAAGCCCGCGCAGGCCGAGGGCGGCGTGGGCGTCGCGATGCGCATCCCCGGCGGCGCGGACCTCTCGGGCACCCAGCTGCGCAAGTTCGAGGACGTCGTGAAGGCCGCGGGCGCCGGGGGGCTGTCGTTTTTCAAGGTGCTCGACAGCGAGCGCGAGAAGATGGAGGTCATTTTCCCCGGCGCGTTGCTCGCGGAGTTCCTCGCGGCGACGCGCGCCGAGAACGGCGACGCCATCGTGTTCACCGGCGGGCCGTGGGAGACGACCCTCAAGGCGCTCGGCGTGCTCCGCACGCAGCTCGGCCATGCCGAGCTCGAGAAGCGCGGTCTGCTGCGCGCCACCGGCCAGGCGCAGGAGTGGCGCTTTCTGTGGGTGCGCGAGTTCCCGCTCTTCGAATGGGATCCCGACCACCGGCGGTGGGCGCCGCGGCACCACATGTTCACCATGCCGAACCCCGAGCACCTCGACCTGCTCGAGCGCGACCCGGGCGCGGTGCACGCGCAGCTCTACGACCTGGTGCTCAACGGCCACGAGCTGGGCTCCGGCTCGGTGCGCATCCACCGCCCCGACATCCAGCAGCGGGTCATGAAGGTGGTCGGCTTCACTCCCGAGGAGATGCAGGAGAAGTTCGGCTTCCTGATCGACGCCTACCGCTACGCCGCGCCGCCGCACGCCGGCATCGGCCTCGGCCTCGACCGCATCGTGATGCTGCTCGCCGGCCGCGATTCGATTCGCGACACGATCGCGTTCCCGAAGACCGCGAGCGCCACGAGCCTCATGGACGGGAGCCCGAGTCCGATCGACGAGCAGGCCATGAAGGAGCTGGGGATCCGGCTGGGGTAGGGACGGGCGGGGCGTTCGACGACTCCGAACGCGTCCCGGCGCGGGCGGGCGCCGCGCCGCGCCGGGTGCGCGCCCGCCCCCTGCGCCGCCGCGCTCGCGAGGGCGCGGCCAACCTCGCGAGCGCCGGCGCCGTCCCACGCTCGATCCGTCGTCCCTCGCCGGCGTTCGCGCGATCCGCGGCGCCGCGCGCATCTCCCCTGGAGGACTCTTCCGATGGCTGCTGGCATCCGTTCCCTCGCGCCGCGCGGGGCGCTGGCCGCGCTGGGACTCGTCGCCGCGCTCGTGTCCGGCCCCGCGCCGCGCGCGGCATCGGCGTCCGACCCGCCCGCCGCGCTCGAGATTCCCGAGACGCCCCCCGGCCGGCGCGTGCGCGACTATTTCGCCGCCTTCGCGCGGGACGAGGCGGCGATGCGGGCGTACTTCGAGGCCAACGTGTCGGCCGACGACCTCGCGCGCCGGCCGCTGGCCGACCGCCTCGAGGTGTGGCGCGAGATGCGCGCCGAGCACGGCCGGCTCGCGGCGCGCCGCGTGGCCGGGACCGGTCCGGACTTCATCGAGATCGAGGCCGAGAACGCGCACGGCGTCCGGCTCGCCATGCGCTTCCTGTTCTCCCCGGAGCCTCCGCACACCCTGCGCGGCATTCGCGTCGAGGACCTCGCGGGCGCGGGCCCGCCCCCGGCGCCCGCCGGCCCGCCGCCCTCGGACGAGGCCATCGTGGAGGCGCTCGGCGCCGAGCTGGACTCGCTGTCCGCCGCGGACGCGTTCTCGGGCGTGGCGCTCCTCGACCGGGACGGCAAGACGATCTACGCGCGGGCGTTCGGCCTCGCTTCGCGCGAGGAGCGCCGGCCGAACACGCTCGAGACGCGCTTCAACCTGGGCTCGATCAACAAGATCTTCACCCACGTCGCCGTCCTCCAGCTCGCCGCCGAGGGCCGGCTCCGCCTCGACGACACCGTGGACCGCTGGCTTCCCGACTACCCCGGGGAGGCGGGGGCGAAGATCACGCTCCGCATGCTGCTCGACCACCGCGGCGGCGTGCCCGACGTGTTCGCGTCGCCGTACTTCAGGGACGGCGGCGATCCCGGGCGGCTGCGCACCCACGCCGACTGGTACGCGCTGGTGCGCGCCATGCCGCTCGACTTCGAGCCCGGCACGCGGCAGGCGTACTCGAACGGCGGATTCGTGCTGCTCGGCGAGGTCGTGGCGCGCGCTTCGGGCCGCGACTACCACGACGTGGTGCGCGAGCGCATCTACCGCCCCGCCGGGATGACGCGCAGCGACTCGTACGCCCGCGACGCGCGGGTGCCCGACCGCGCACGGCCTTACACGCGCGGCGCGGAGCACGGCGGCGGCGCGGCGCCGGGGGGGCCGAGCTGGCGCGACGCGACCCCCGGGCTCCCCGGGCGCGGCAGCGCCGCGGGCGGCGGCTACGCCACGGCCGGCGACCTCGTGCGCTTCGCCCGCGCGCTGCGCTCGGGCGCGCTGGTGCGCGGGCCGGACGCCGCGCGCTTCGTGGGTCCGCAGGGCGCGCTCGGGATCGCCGGCGGCTCTCCCGGCGTCAACGCGCTGCTGATTTCCGAGGGCCCCTACACGCTCGTCGTGCTCGCCAATCAGGACCCGCCGGCCGCCGAGCGCTTCGCGCGCACGGCCGGGGCCATGGTCCGGCGCGCCGCGGCCGCGGCCGCCGGTTCCGGCGGCCCCACCGGCGCGCGGCGCTGAGCCGCGTTCCGGCGGCGCGCCTCGCCGGGCCGTCCCCGGGGCGGCACGCGACCTGCACGGGGAGCGCGAAAGACCGCATGAGCCCGCGGGACTGTCGTCTCCGGCGACGCATGGACCGCCGTGCGCCGGGCCGCGGTCGTGCGTCGCGCGCCCTGCCAGGGAGGGAGTGATCCATGGAACGATCCGCCGTGCTGGTGCTTGCCGTGCTCGCCGCCGGGCTCCTCGCCGTCGTCTCGGCGCCCAGGCCCACTGTCGTCGGCGCCGACGGTCGCCGCGCCGTCGTCGCCTCCGCCGCAGTCCTGGACCCCGGGGGGCGCGCGCGGGCGGTGCGCGCCCGCTTCGCGGTCGAGCCGCGCCCCGCGGCCGGCGACGTGCGCTTCACGTGGAGCGGACTTGCCGGGCGCGGGCGGGCGGAGATCTTCGACGAGTCGGGCGCGCGCCGCTGGGCGGGGGCCGTGGACGCCTCCACGGGCGACTTCGCGTGGGTGCCGCGCGACCGCAGCGGGCGCGCGCTGCCGCCGGGGCTCTACCTCGCCCGCGTCACCGCGGGCGAGCGGACGCTCACCGCGCGCTTCAGGCTGCGCTGAGCCCGCCCGGGCGCGCGGCGCACTCGCCGCACCGTGCGTCACCAGGCGGCGCCCAGGCGGCGACCCGGCGGCGCCTCACAGCTCCCACAGGTAGCTCACCTTGGTGAACACGCTGCTGTGATCGGGGCGCAGGTCGTGCGTCGCCGCGCCGTTCAGCACCGCGCCGTAGCCGAGGTAGACCACCGTGCCCGGGCGCACGAAGTAGGAGAGCAGCACGTCGGGCGTGAGGCTCTGGGTGCGCGACGCGAGCGCGCCGGCCGCGTCCCACGTGTGGCGCTCCCGCAGTTCGGCGATGACGCGCAGCGACAGCTCGCGCGAGAACTGGTAGCTCAGCCGCACGCGCGGGATCACGACGCGGGCGAACTTCGTGCCGTTGGCGGCGCGCCACACGGTGCTGCCGTTCACCGACAGCCCGCCGTCGAAGCGCGGGCCGAAACGCACGTTGCTCCACAGCTCCCAGCGCTGGTCGCGGCCGGCGACGGTCTCGGCGAACACCACCTGATCGCCCCACACGTAGAGCCCGCCTCCCTGCACGGTGCGGAAGCGCTCGCTGCCGGCCCACACCGCGTGGCGGTGGAGGTTCTCGAAGTTCACGCCGTTGTGGCGCACGAAGCGCCGCACGTGCTCCATGCCCGCCCACGAGTTGCGCGGAAACACGACCTCCTGCACGAGCGAGATGACCTCGTCGGTCGGCGTCTCGCCGTTCCACGTGAAGTCGCGCTCCACGTACATCGGGAAGTGGAACGCGTTCCACCAGCGGTCGCCCTTGCTCCACACGTGCGGGCGCACCCATGCGGCCACGCCGAGCAGATTGGTGCGGCGAATGAACCCCATGTCCGCGGAGAACTCGGGCGAGTAACCGAACAGGTTGAGACCGGCGTTGAGCGCGCGCGTGTCGCGCGAGAGCTCGCCGTAGAACGTGTTGCCCTCGGAGCGCCGTCCGGTCGCGTCGAGCACCTCGCCCGGCAGGTCCGCCTGCTGCGCCGGGGACAGCCCGGCGACCGTGGCGCGGAAGTCGCGGTCGCGCGCCCACGAGTGAGCGCCCTGGAACGTGAAGCTGTACTTGCCCGCCCAGTTGAGGCGGCCGTCCACGCCGAGGCCGCGGTTGTACTGATCGTCGAACGTGCGGTCGCCGGCGAGCAGTCCGACGTACGAGTTCCTGAACACGTCCCGCTTCACGCGCGCAATGGTGTAGAGGGCGTCGCGGTCGAGGTAGGGGTTGGCGGCGTTCGGGAGCCCCGGGATGCCTGCGCCCGCGCTGCGGTCGGCGGCGTTGAGCACGCCGACCGCGGTGCGTCCGACCTTTCCGGTGAGCTTGGCGCCGTAGAGCGGGTCCACGATGCGCCGCGTGTAGACCAGGTTCACCGGGCTCGTGAACAGGTCGCTGCCCTCGAGGAAAAACGGCCGCTTCTCGGGGAAGAACAGGGCGAAGCGCTCGTTGATGTCCACGACCCCCGCGTCGGCTTCGACCTGCGAGAAGTCGGGGGTCATCGCGACGTCGGCGATCAGGTTGCTCGTGAGCCCGACCTTGACGCCCAGCCCGAAGCGTCCGCGCGGGTCGTCGAACGCCATGCCGTCCGCGCCGCGCGCGCCGAGGGTGGTCGTGGTGTGGGTCGGATTGACCTGCACGTTGCGCCCGGGCCGGATGCCGGCGAGACCCTCGAGGCGCCCGATCTGGGCGTGGTAGCTGTTGACGTTGCGCGTCACGGGCGCCCAGTAGAGGTGCGCGCCGAGGCGGCGCACCTCGCGGATCGCCTGGAAGCCGAAGGTCACGTTCTCGCCCGGCGCGAAGCGCAGCGAGCGGAACGGGATCGCCATCTCGACCTCGTAGCCGTGCTCCGTCACGCGCCCGCGCGAGGTGAACTGAAAGTCGGGCGCCATGTCGCTGTCGCGGCCCTCCTGGTCCACGCCGTCCATCTGGATGCCGAGCGGGTTGGCGCACAGGAAGAACGAGCGCTGCTGGTCGTTGTAGGAGTCGATCGAGACGCCCACCCAGTCGCCCTGCCAGATGCGGTCGCGCGGCACCACCGGCGCCTCGACCGCGCGCGGGTTGTCGAGCGCGCGGAACGCCACGTACAGGTGGCGGTCGTCGTAGAGGACCATGCACAGCGTGCCGAGCGTGTCGCGCAGGCCCTCGACCGGGCGGTGGTGGGTGAACGAGTCGAGCACCGCGGCCATGGCCCACACCTCGTCGTCGAGGCGACCGTCCACGACCGGTCCGCGCGCGACGCGCGGCGGCGAGAGCCTCGTGTGGCCGGCCGACCCGACGAAGCGCGCGCGCGCCCGCACCCACGGCGGGCTCGACAGCGGCTCGGCGGGCGGAACCCCGGCGGCGAGCAACGGGTCCGGGACCGCGGCGGCGCCGTGGCGCACGTGCGGCGGGGGATCGCGGCGCTCCGCGGCCGCGGCGGGTCCGGCCGGCCACAGAACGGCGAGCAGGGCGAGGGGGGCGATGCGGCTCACGGCGGTCCTCCAGGGCGGGGCGTCACGCGTGCGTCGGCGCCCGGTCGCGCGCGACGCTAGCCCACCGACCGCGCGCGGACATCAAGGGTTGGACAGGCGACGCCGAGCGCGGATGGAGCGCGCTACGGACGCGGAGGATTCGCGCGACGAGCGCTCGTCGGCCGTCGCGCGCGCGATCGCGCGCCGATGTCCGCCCGCCCCCGCGCGCCACGCGCGTCTGATACAGTTCGCGGCCATGGACGAGTCCCGTGACCCGCCGCCGCACGCCGCGCCGCTCGTCATCGGTGCGGACTTCTACGCGAGCCGCCTGCGCGCCGTGCTCGGCACCGGCGGCGCATGGGGCCTGCCGCGCCGTGAGCGCGACCGCTGGATCCTGCTGCACGCGATCGCGCGCCGCTTCCGCGCCGACGAGTCGCTCGGCGAGAAGGAGGCCACCGCGCGCATTCAGGACTTCCTGCTCGCGCACGCGCCCGCGCGCGGGCTCGACGCCGTGACGCTGCGGCGCGCGCTCGTGGACGAGGGCTTCGTGGATCGCGACGACCACGGCCGCGACTACCGCGCGTCGCGCCGGCACGAGCGGCGCGTGCGCTTCGACGGCGCCATGCCCGGCGTGGCCGAGGCGCTCGCCGCCCGCCCCGCGCGCGGCGCCTGAGCGCGGCGCGCGGCCTGCGCCGCGCCCGGCGCGCAGCGGTCCCGCCCGGCGGCACGGCGGGCGGGCCGCCTCGGCGAGCGTCGGCGCGCCGCACGCGCGTCCGGCCCGCTCCGGCATGCCCGCCCGGCCGTCGTGACGCCCGTTCCGCGCGATCGCCGGGCGGCGCCGCCGCCCGTGCGCGCCGGCGATCCGGCGCTCAACGGGCGGGGACGGCGGCCGCCGCCACATGCACGTCGCCGGAGCCGGTTTCGAGCCGCAGGTTCGCGTGCCCGTCGCCGATCTCGCCGCGCAGCGCGTCCTTCGAGCGGCGAAGGGTGCGGAACGGCAGGTCGGTGCGGATCGCGCCGCTGCCGGTCTCGATCGAGACCTTTGCGCCCAAGCTCCGTGGCAGCCGCAGCGTGACGTCGCCCGAGCCGGTGTCCACCGCGACGCGCTCGGCCTGGCCGACGAGGTCGAGGTTCACCGGTCCGCTGCCGGTGTCGAGCGAGACGTCGCGCGCGTTCACCTCCGACAGGTCAATGCCGCCCGAGCCGGTGTCCACGGTGAGCGAGCCGACCTCGAGGTCGCTGCCGCGCACGCTGCCGGAGCCCGTGTCCACGAGCAGACGGTCGCCGCGCACCGCCGACACCTCGACCGCGCCCGAGCCGGTGTCCACGGTGACGTCGCCGCGCGCGTCGCTCACGCGCACCCCGCCCGAGCCGGTCTCCACCACGAGGTCGCCGCGCGTGCCGCTCGCCGTCACCGGGCCCGAGGCCGTGTCGAGCACCAGCCGGCCGTCCACGTGGGCGGCGTCAATGCGTCCGGCGCCGACGCGGACTTCGACGGTCTTGCCGGGCGGCACGTACACGCGCAGGTCGGCGTGCGCCTCGAGTCCGCCACCCGAGCTGGCGATGCGCACCGTGCGCACGCCGAACAGGTCGCTCCCCCTGCCGTCGCCGAACGTGCCGTCGTCGCGCACGCGCAGCTGCGTGGTCGAGCCGCGGCCGATCCCCGGGTAGACGATGCGCCGCCCGGGGAAGACGACGCGCAGGGTGGTGCGCTCGCCGATGCGGCCGGTCTCGACCGCGAGGCTCGCCGCGTCGCGCCCGCCGGGCGTGACCTCGACCTCGACCATCTGGCCGCGACCGGCCTCGACGCGCACCGCGCCGGCCAGCGTGTAAAGCGCGACGCGGTCGCCCGCCAGCGTCTCGCGGCGCGGCGCCTCGGCGGCGGTCGCCAGCATCGTGGTGAGCATGGCGTCGGCCGCGAAGCCCAGGGCGGCGAGCGCCAGGGCGAGCAGGAACAGAATGGTCCCTCCGAGCGCGCGCCGCTGGGCGGGGCGCCCGGCCATCACGCCGTGATGCATGCGGGCCTCCTCGAAGGCGGAGGGTCGGACGGGGAACGTCTCGGTGGTGGCATTACGGCGCGCGGCGGGGGCGGGTTTCACGAAGCGTCCCGAGGTCCGCGTGCGCTCCCGAAGGGTGAGGAGGGCGGAAGCGCGGCCCGCTCTCGGAACGGGCGGGGCGCACGCCCCGCGCCGGTGACTTTGCAGCACAAAGTACTTGACGTGCGTCCCATGCGCCCGGCATGCTTCCGCGCATGCCGCAGTCCGCCCCGCGCCCCGAGCGCGATCCAGCTCCCGCGCTGCACGTCCACGCGCTCGACAACCTGCGCTACATCCGGCGCACCATGGAGCAGGCGGCCGCGTTCACCGCCGTCCCCGGCTGGGGCATGGTGTGGATCGGCGCCACGGCGTTCGCGGCCGCGCTCGTCGCATCCCACCAGCCTTCCGAAGACGCGTGGTTCGCGGTGTGGCTCGCGGAGGGCACGCTCGCCTTCGCCATCTCGGCGGCCAGCATCGCCGCCAAGGCGCGCGCCATGGCGCAGCCCATGCTGTCCGGCCCCAACCGGCGTTTCCTGTTCAGCTTCTCCATGCCGGTCGTGGCGGGCGGCGTGCTCACCGTGCTGCTGTGGCGCGCCGGGCTCCACGACGCCGTGCCCGGCACGTGGCTGTTGCTTTACGGCACCGCCGTGGTGACCGGCGGCGCGCTCTCCGTGCGCGTCGTGCCGGTCATGGGGCTGTGCTTCATGGCGCTTGGCGCGGCGTGCCTGTTCACGCCGCCGGCGTGGCGCGACGCGTGGATGGCGGCCGGCTTCGGCGCCCTGCACGTCGCCTTCGGCAGCGTGATCGCGAGGCGCTACGGTGGCTAGGGGCGGCGCGCAGACCACGCCGCGCCGGCGCCGGGCGGCCGCGCCCGCGCCGCGCCCCGCGGCGGCGCTCGGCGGCGCGGCGGCGGCCGCGCCGGGGCTCGACCGGCTCATCCACGAGCGCGTGCGGCTCGGCATCGTGAGCGCGCTCGCCGTCAGCCCGGCGCTGGCGTTCAACGACCTCAAGGCCCTCATGCGCATCACCGACGGCAACCTGTCGGTGCACGCACGCCGGCTCGAGGAGGCCGGCTACGTGTCGTGCGAGAAGACGTTCGTCGGGCGCGTGCCCAAAACCGAGTACCGGCTGACGCCGGCCGGCCGTCAGGCGCTCGAGCGGTACCTGGACCACATGGAGGCGCTCATCCGCGCCGCCCGCCCGCGCTGACGGGCGTTCGCTGGCTCGTTTTTTTCTCGCGAGGGACTTTGCCGTGCAAAGCACTTGCCCGCTGGACACCGCGCCCGACTCCCTGCCCGGCCTCCATGTCGCGATCGTCATGGACGGCAACGGCCGCTGGGCCGCCGCGCGCGGCCTGCCGCGCGCCGCCGGTCACCGCGCCGGCGTCGAGGCCGTGCGGCGCGTGGTGCGCGCCGCGCCGGGACTCGGCATCGGCACGCTCACGCTGTACGCCTTCTCGTCCGACAACTGGCGGCGCCCGGAGACCGAGGTGCGCGCGCTGTTCGCGCTGTTGCGCGAGTACCTGGACTCGGCGGCCGCCGAATGCGCGGCGAACGGCGTGCGCCTGCACGTCATCGGCCGGCGTGACCGCATTCCGCTCACCCTCGCGCGCGCCGTGGAGCGCGCCGAGGCGCTCACGGCGCACGGCCGCGCGCTCGACCTGCGCATCGCGCTCGACTACTCGGCGCGCGAGGCGATCGCGCGCGCGGCGTGCGAGGCGCCGGCCGACCCGGCCGGGGGCGGCGCCACGGCCGGCGCATCGTCGCGCGAAGACTTCGCGGCGCGCCTCGCGCGCGCCTGCCACGCGCCGGCCGCGCGCGACGTGGACCTGCTGGTGCGCGCCGGAGGGGAGCAGCGGCTGAGCGACTTCCTGCTGTGGGAGTGCGCGTACGCCGAGCTCTATTTCACACGCGAGCTGTGGCCGGACTTCGACGCGGCCGCGCTCGGCCGCGCCGTGGCCGAGTTCCGCCGGCGCGAGCGGCGCTTCGGCGGGCTCGGCGCGGCGGACGACGCCGGCCAGCGCGCGGGAGGCCGGCGATGATCGCCCCGGGCGCTGACCGGCCGGGCGGTCCCGGCAGGGGGCTCCGTGCGGGCACCGGCGCCGGGGGCGCCCTCACGTGCCCGTCCGCGGGGAATCTCCGGTCCACGGCGCTCCCGGCGCGACGGGCGGCCGGGCCCGCGGCGGGGCGCTTCGTGCCGTCTTCGCGGAGATCCTCGTCCCCATCGAGTGGATCCTCAGCCTGATCGTCCATCTGACCCTCCAGCTGTTCTTCGTCCTGCCGCTGATCGTCCCGGTGGGCGCGATCGTGTCCATCATGGGCAGCACGGGTCATGGCCGGATCCGTCCGAGCGCGGACCGCTACGGCCGGGGCGTCCAACCGCTCGATGAGGACGGGCCCTGGGAGGACCTGCCGGGGATCACGCGCGCGCCCTGCCGGCCGCGCTTCGCCCGCAGCGAGGACGGGCGCGGGGTCGAGGTGCGTGGAGAGGGCGTGGACCCCTGAGCGGGTCGGGCTCCGGTCGCGCCCGTCCCCTCGATGGCCGCGTCCAGGTGTCCGCCTGTGGGATTCGGCGATCCCACAGGCGGACACCGTCGCGTCCGGGCGCATCGCGCGCTCAGCAGCAACTCGTTGCCGCGCAACGCAAGTTCCGTCTCGCGCGACTGGAACAGATCTTCCTCTAGAGGGAGGCAAGGACTCCCGCACCCCTGAGGAAGACCCGTGGACATTCCCCGCGTGAAACCCCACCGCTCGCGTGCGCCGATGCTCCTCGGCGTGGCGGCGGCCGTCGTGCTGGGCAGCGTCGGCGTGTCGCGCCTGCGCCCGGCGGCGCCCGAGGTCGAGCGTTCCTCCCTGTGGATCGACACCGTGCGGCGCGGCACGATGGTGCGCGAGGTGCGCGGCGCCGGCACGCTCGTCCCCGAGAGCCAGCGCATCGTGTCGGCGCTCACCGCCGGCCGCGTGGACCGCGTGCTGGCGCGGCCCGGGGCGCGCGTCGAGGCCGGGACCATCCTGCTCGAGATCAGCAACCCCGATGTCGAGCTGCAGGCGCTCGATGCCGAGCGCCAGCTCAAGCTCGCCGAGGCCGACCTCGCGAGCCTGCGCGCCTCGCTCGAGTCGCAGCGCCTGGTCGCCGAGTCGGACGCGGCCGCGGCCACGAGCGAGCTGCGCGAGGCGGAGCGCCAGGCGGCGGTCGCCGAGCGGCTGACGGCCGAGGGGCTCGCCTCCGGCATGGAGACCGAGCGTGCGCGCGACCGCGTCGAGTCGGCGCGCGTGCGCGCGCGCGCCGAGGCGCGCCGCCTGGTGGTGCTCACCGAGGCGCTCGCCGCCCAGCTCGAGCTGCGCCGTCTCGAGGTCGAGCGGCTGCGCGCGGTGGCGCGCGTCCAGCGCGAGCGCGTCGCCTCGATGCGCGTCGCGGCGGGCGCGGCCGGGGTCGTCCAGGAGCTGTCGCTTGAGCCCGGCGAGTGGGTCAACCCCGGGCAGGCGCTGGCGCGCGTCGCCGGTCCCGAGCGCCTCAAGGCGGTCGTGCGCGTGCCCGAACTGCAGGCGCGCGACCTCGCGATCGGGCTGCCGGCGGTCATCGACACGCGCAACGGCACGGTGGCCGGCCGCGTCTCGCGCGTGGACCCCGCGGTGCAGGGCGGCACGGTCGCGGTGGACCTCGCGATCGAGGGCGCGCTGCCGAAGGGCGCGCGGCCCGATCTCAGCGTGGACGCCACCATCCAGATCGAGAAGCTCGACGGCGTGCTGTACGTGGGCCGCCCGGCCGAAGGCTCGAGCGAATCGGAGGTGCGCCTGTTCCGGATCGAGCGCGACGGCCACACCGCCTCGCGCGTGCCGGTCGCGCTCGGGCGCGGCTCGGCGAACACCGTCGAGATTCGCTCCGGCCTCGCGGCCGGGGACAAGGTGATTCTTTCGGAGATGTCCCGCTGGGACGGCGTGGACCGCGTCCGGCTCCGCTGAGCCGGGCCGCAGCAGGAGGAGAGCACACGATGACCGTCACGACCCACCGCGATCCCGCCGCCGTCGCCGCCCCGCGCCCGAACGGCAAGACCGCCCCCGGCGCGCCGCTCATCGCGCTCGAGCACGTCGAGAAGGTCTACTACACCGACGAGGTCGAGACGCACGCGCTGTCCGGCGTCCACCTCGAGATCCGGCGCGGTGAGTTCCTGTCCATCGCCGGACCGTCGGGCTGCGGCAAGTCCACGCTGCTCTCGATCCTCGGCCTGCTCGACACGCCGAGCGCCGGCAAGTACACGCTCGACGGGCGGCCGGTGGAGCACCTCGGCTTCGCCGAGCGCGCGCGCATCCGCAACCGCGAGATCGGGTTCATCTTCCAGAGCTTCAACCTGATCGGCGACCTCACCGTAATGGAGAACGTCGAGCTGCCGCTCACCTACCGCAGCCTGCCGGCGGCCGAGCGCCGCCGGCGCGCGAGCGAGGCGCTCGAGCGCGTGAGCATGGCACACCGCGCCCGCCACCTGCCGAGCCAGCTGTCGGGCGGCCAGCAGCAGCGCGTCGCGGTGGCGCGCGCCCTGGCCGGCGACCCGCTCATCCTGCTCGCCGACGAGCCGACCGGGAACCTCGACTCGGCGAACGGCGAGGCCGTCATGGAACTGCTGCGCGACCTGCACGCCGCGGGCTCCACGGTGTGCATGGTGACCCACGACCCGCGCTTCTCGCGCTACGCGGATCGCACCGTGCACCTGTTCGACGGGCGCATCGTCGACGAGACGCGGGGGCACTGATGGACGTCCTCCTGCAGGACCTGCGGTTCGCGCTGCGCACGCTGCGGCGCACGCCGGGCTTCACGTTCGTCGTCGTCGCGACGATGGCGCTCGGCATCGGCGTCAACACCATGGTGTTCGACATGGTGTGGGGCATCCTCTTCAACCGCATGCCGGTCGTGGCGCAGCCCGAGCGCCTCGTGGTCCTCGGCCACGAGCATGCCGGGCGCAACTGGGACGACCTTGGCCTGTCGTACCTCAACTTCCGCGACGTGCGCGAACGCGCGCGCTCGTTCGAGGCGATGGGCGGCTACTACGACCACAACGCCATCGTCGTCCTCGACCGCGACGCCGAGCGCATGTTCGGCGCCACGGTCACCCCCGACCTGTTCCCGGCGCTGGGCGTGGACCCGATCCTCGGTCGCCACCTGCGCCCCGAGGAGGAGGAGCGCGGCAAGAACTGGTCGTCGGTCCTCATCAGCCACAAGGTGTGGACCGAGCGCTACAGGGCCGATCCGAACATCCTCGGCAAGACCCTGCGCATCAACGGCCGCACGCGCGAGATCGTCGGCGTCATGCCGAAGGACTTCCGCTGGCCCGAGGTGCAGGACTTCTGGATCCCGCTCTCGATCGAGCTGGCCGGCGACCAGCGCGCCGACTTCGCGCTCAACGTCGTGGCGCGGCTCAAGGACGGCGTCACCGTCGCGCAGGCGAACGCCGAAATGGCGGCGCTCTCGAAGCAGCTCGCGGCCGAGCACCCGAAGGAGCTCGAGGGCATCGGCGGTCACGCGTGGCCGGTGCGCGAGCGCTTCGTGCGGGGGGTGCGCCCGATGATGATCCTGCTCATGTCGGCGGTCGGCTTCGTGCTCCTCATCGCGTGCGCCAACGTCGCCAACCTCATGCTGGCGCGCGCCACCGCTCGGCGCCGCGAGGTGAGCGTGCGGCTCGCCCTGGGCGCGCCGCGGCGGCGCGTGGTGCGCCAGCTCCTCACCGAGAGCGTCGTCATCGCCGTGCTCGGCGCGGCGCTCGGCGTGGTGCTCGCCCGGTTCGGCATGCGTCTGTGGGTCGGCATGATTCCGCTCGAGAGGCCTTTCTGGATGAGCTTCGGCAACGCCGGACCGACGCTGCTGTTCACGGTCGGACTGTCGGTGCTCGCCGGGCTCGTGTTCGGGCTGGCGCCGGCGCTCCACGCCTCGGACGCGCGCCTCGCGGACGCCCTGCGTGAGGGCTCGCTGCAGACCGGCGGCTCGCGGGGCCGCAACCGCGTGCGCGCGGCGCTGGTCGTGGCGGAGATCGCGCTGTCGCTCGTGCTGCTCGTCGGCGCCGGGCTCATGATCCGCAGCTTCGTCAAGCTGTCGTCGGTGCAGAACGACCTGCGCACGGAGGGCGTGGTGACGGGCGGCATCCTGCTGCCGATCGCGACCTACCCGACGGCGGAGTCCAAGCTGGCGTTCTTCGAGCCGGTGCTCGACCAGGTGCGCGCGCTGCCCGGCGTGACGTCGGCGAGCCTCGCCAGCAGCCTGCCGCTGTCGCGCGGCCACTGGACCAAGCAGGCCATCGCCGAGGGCGCCGAGGGCGACCGCAGGCTGGCGCCGCTCACCGGCTACCTGTCGGTGCAACCGGGATTCTTCGAGACGCTCGGCATTCCGCTGCGCGGACGCGACGTCCGCCGCGAGGACCGCGCCGGTGGCGTGCGCGTCGCGATCGTGAGCGAGAAGCTCGCGCAGCGCCTGTGGCCTGGCCAGGATCCGCTCGGCCGCCGCCTCATGTTCGAGGGTGATCCCGACTCGCTCGGCTGGGCCACCGTGGTCGGCGTGGCGGCCGACGTCGTGCTCAACGTCGAGGCGGGTCAGGGCAAGCTGGTCGGGCAGGCGTACGTGGCCCACAACCAGGAGCCGCATCAGTACATGACGCTGCTCGCCCACACGAACGGGGAGTCCGGGGCGCTCGCGGCGCGCATCCGCGAGATCATGCGCGGCCGCGATCCCGACATCTCGTTCAACGACGTGCGCACCATGAGCGAGCACGTGCACTTCTCGATGTGGTCGCACCGGCTGTTCGTCTCGATGATGGGCACGTTCGCCGCGCTCGCCCTCGTCATCGCGGCGGTCGGCATCTACGGCGTCATGGCGTATTCCGTGAGCCAGCGGACGCAGGAGATCGGGATCCGCATGGCGCTCGGGGCCGCCCCGCAGCACGTCCTGCGCATGGTGGTTGGCCAGGCCATGCGCCTTGCGCTGGTCGGCTGCGGCCTCGGGCTCGCGGCGGCCTACGGGTTGACGCGGCTCATGGCGGCGTTTCTGTTCAACGTGAGCCCGAACGACCCGCCGACCTTCGCCGGCGTGGCGCTCATCCTCGGGCTCTCCGCGGTGACGGCGGCGTGGCTGCCGGCCCGGCGCGCGACGCGCGTGGACCCGGCGGTGGCGCTGCGCTACGAGTGAGGAACCCATCATGAGACCGCGATCAATGTCTGTGTTCCCGGGCCTCGCGCGCACGGCGTGCGCCGGCGCCCTGCTCGGCGTCCTCGCCACGGCGGCGCACGCCGCCCCGTGCCGCGTCCAGGATCGCGACCCGGGCGCCGGGGCGCCGCGCGCGGGCGCGCCGCCGGCCGCGGCGGCGCGGCGAGCGTTTCCGACGCCCCCGGCCGCGCCTCGCGCCGCGGCGACGGTGACGGCGGCCGCGCCGTCCGCCCCCGGCCGCGCCGCCGCGCCCGCCCCCGCGCGCGCGCTTGCGGCGCCGGCGTCGGGCGAGGCGCCGAAGGAGGAGCGCGGGGGCGAGGCGCGCCCCGCGCGCCCCGTCGAGGCGCCGGCCCGCGCCGGGCTGCTCGGCATCGGCCCCGAGTAGCCGCGCTCCGCGCCGGCCGCCGCGGCCCGCCCCTCGGCCGCGGCGCTGCGGAGGGCGCTTCCATGCCGCGCTCGCCCACCGCGCCTGCGGGCGCGGGGCGTCCGGCCGCGTGGTAGGTTCCCGCCCATGCGCATGACCTTCCTCCGCCTCCGCGGCGCGCGCCGCGCGGCCGCCGCCCGCCCGTGAGCGGAGCGCCGCGCGCGCCGCGCGTGCTCGTGGCGGACGACGACACCGACGTCCTGACCGCGCTGCGCGTGCTGCTGCGCGCCGAGGGCTACGAGGTCGAGACCGCCACCTCGCCGGCGCTCGCGCTCGCCACGCTCGAGGGCGGGGACTTCGACGTCGCGCTCCTTGATCTCAACTACGCGCGCGATACGACCTCGGGCGGCGAGGGCCTCGAGCTGCTGCAGCGGCTGCGCGCGCTCGACGCCACGCTGCCGGTGGTGGTCATGACCGCGTGGGGCAGCGTCGAGGGCGCCGTCGCCGCCGTGCGCCAGGGCGCGCGCGACTACGTGCAGAAGCCGTGGGACAACGCGCGCCTGTTGCACACGCTGCGCACGCAGGTCGAGCTCGGACGCGCGCTGCGCCACGGGCACCGGCTCGAGCTCGAGAACCGGCTGCTGCGGCGCGCGGGCATGCCCGAGATCATTGCCGAGTCCCCCGCCATGCGTCCCGTGCTCGAGCTCATGAGCCGCGTCGCGCCGAGCGACGCGCACGTGCTCGTCACCGGCGGGCACGGCACCGGCAAGGAGCTGGTCGCCCGCTGGCTGCACGCCGCCTCGCGACGCGCCGACCGCCCGCTCGTCACCGTCAACATGGGCGGGCTTGCCGACACGCTGTTCGAAAGCGAGCTGTTCGGGCACGTCAAGGGCGCCTTCACCGGCGCCGCCGCCGACCGCGTCGGGCGCTTCGAGCTCGCCGACGGCGGCACGCTGTTCCTCGACGAGATCGCCAACGTGCCGCTGCCGCAGCAGGCCAAGCTGCTGCGCGCGCTGCAGACCGGCGAACTCGAGCGTGTCGGCTCGTCGCGCACTCGGGTGGTGGACGTGCGCGTCGTGTCGGCCACCAACGCCGACCTGCGCGCCGAGGTCGCGGCCGGCCGCTTCCGCGAGGACCTGCTGTTCCGCCTCAACACGGTCGAGATCCACCTGCCGTTGCTGCGCGAGCGGCGCGAGGACGTGCCGGCGCTCGCGCGCCACTTCCTCGCGCACCACGCGCGGCGCTACGGCAAGGCGCTCGAGGGCTTCGACGAGGAGGCGCTGGCCGCGCTGCTCGCGCATCCGTGGCCCGGCAACGTGCGCGAGCTCGACCACGCCGTCGAGCGCGCGGTGCTCCTCGCGCGCGACGCGGTCGTGCGCGCGGCGGACCTCGGGCTGCGCGCCGCGCCGGGCGCGGCGCCGGCGATCGAGGAGCTGACGCTCGACGAGGCCGAGCGGCTGCTCATCCAGCGGGCGCTCAAGCGCGCGAACGGCAACGTGAGCGACGCCGCGAAGTCGCTCGGGCTGTCGCGCAGCGCGCTCTACCGCCGCCTCGAGCGCCACGGGCTGTAACGGAGGCCGCGTGCGACGCTTCCCTGCGCGGCGCCCGGCGATGTCGTGGGAGGCGCGCCTCGTGCTGCTTTCGCTTGCCGGCGGGGCGCCGGCGCTCGTCGTGGCGCTCGTGCTGCTGCCGCGCGGCGTGGCGCTGCCGTTCGACCGCGCGCTGGCGGCGTTCACGCTCATCGCGCTGTGGCTCGGCTGCGCGCTCGCGCTGCGCGGGCGCGTCGTGCGGGCGCTCCAGACCATCGGCAACATCGTGGCGGCGCTGCGCGAGCGCGACTACTCGATCCGTCCGCACGGCACGGACACGCGCAGCGCGCTGGGACTCGCCCACTGGGAGCTCGGCGCGCTGTCCGAAGCGCTGCGCGACCAGCGCCTTGCGGCGCGCGAAGCGACGGCGCTGCTGCGGCACGTCATGGACTCGATCGACGTCGCGCTGTTCGGCTTCGGCGAGGACGGCCGCCTGGCGCTCGTCAACCGCGAGGGCGAGGCCCTGCTCGGGCTTCCCGCCGAGCGCGCGCTGGGGCGCGACGCCGGCGCGCTCGGGCTCGCCGACGCCCTCGGCGGCGAGACGCCGCGGCTCGTCGAGCTGCGCTTACCCGCGCGCGCCGGCCGCTGGGAGCTGCGGCGCGGCGACTACCGCCACGAGGGGCGCCCGCACCGGCTCGTCGCGCTCGCCGACCTGTCGCGCGCACTGCGCGAGGAGGAGCGCGAGGCGTGGATGCGCCTGGTGCGCGTGCTGAGCCACGAGATCAACAACTCGCTCGCCCCGGTCCAGTCGCTCGCCGCGACGCTGCGCGCGCTGCTCGAGCGCGACGTGGCCGAGGCGGCGGCGCTCGCCGGCACGACGCCGGCGGCGGCGCGCGCCGCGCGCGACGCCGACCTCGCCGAGGGGCTGGCCGTGATCGAGGGCCGCGCCCGCTCGCTCGGCCGCTTCATGAGCGCCTACGCGAAGCTCGCGCGCCTGCCGCGGCCGGTGCGCGCGCCGCTCGATCTCGGCGCCGCGGTGCGCCACGCCGCGCGCCTCGAGCCGCGCCTGCCGGTCGCCGTCGCCGACGGTCCGCCGCTCACGCTGCGCGCGGATGCGGCGCAGCTCGAGCAGATGCTCATCAACCTGGTGCGCAACGCCGCCGACGCGGCGCTCGAGACCGGCGGCGGCGTGCGCGTCACATGGAGCGAGCGCGAGGGCGCGGCCGAGGTCCGCATCGAGGACGACGGCCCCGGGCTCGGCGACACCTCGAACCTGTTCGTGCCGTTCTTCACGACCAAGCCCGAGGGCTCGGGCATCGGCCTCGTGCTGTCGCGCCAGATCGCCGAAGCCCACGGCGGCCGCCTCGAGCTCACGAACCGTCCGGGCGCGCGCGGCTGCGTGGCGGTCGTGCGCCTGCCGCTCGACCGCGAGGCGGCGGCGTCGGGCGCGCGTGCGCGCCTCGCCTCGTCCGGCGGCGCGGCGCTCGCGCTGGCGCTCGGGATCGCCGGCTGCGCGACGCTGCAGGAGGTCGCGGCGGTGCGCCGTCTCGAGTTCGCCTTCGAGCGCGTCGCGAGCGTGCGCCTTGCCGGCGTGGCGCTGGACGGGCGCACGCGCCTCGCCGACCTCGGCGCGGCCGACGCCGCGCGCCTCGCGGCGGCGGTCGCGCGGCGCGAGGTGCCGGTCGAGCTGGTGGCGCACGTCTCCGCGCGCAATCCGGCCCGGAACGCGGTCGCGGCGCGCCTCGTGCGCGTGGGGTGGACGCTGTTCGTCGGCGAGCGCCGCACCGTCGGCGGCACGGTCGAGGGCGAACGCCGCATCGCTCCGGGGGAGAGCGCCGAGGTGCCGATCGCGGCGCGCTTTGAGCTGTTCGAGCTCGCCGCGGGCGGCGGCGCGCGCGATCTTTTCGACCTCGCCCGCGCCATCGCCGGACACGGTCCGGCGCCGGCCGACGTGCGCCTCGAGCTGGCGCCGACGGTCGAAACCCCGCTCGGGCCGATGCGCTGGCCGGCGCCGGTCGTCGTGCGGCGCTGAGCGCGGCGGGCGCGCGACCGCGCGGCCGCCGCCGCGCCGGCGCAGGGCGCGGCGGGCGCGCGGGCCCGGCCCGCGTCCCCGCGCCCACGCGCCGGCGCCGCTCTGCTATCGTCCGCCGCGCACGCCGTCGCACGTCCCCGGAGACCGCCCGATGGAACTGATCGAGTCCCACCTCGACACGCACAGCGACGAGTTCAAGGCCAACGACGCGCACCATCGCGCGCTCGCCGCCGAGCTGCGCGAGCGGCTCGCCGCGGTGCGGCAGGGCGGCGGGGCGGAGAACCTGCGGCGCCACACCGCGCGCGGCAAGCTGTTCGTGCGCGAGCGCATCGAGCGCCTGCTCGATCCCGGCACGGCGTTCCTCGAGCTGTCGCCGCTCGCGGCGTGGGGCCTGTACGACGGCGAGGCGCCGGGCGCCGGCCTCGTCACCGGCGTCGGCGTGGTCCACGGCCGCACGGTCATGGTGGTCGCCAACGACGCCACCGTGAAGGGCGGCAGCTACCTGCCCATGACCGTCAAGAAGCACGTGCGCGCGCAGGAGATCGCGCTCCAGAACCGCCTGCCGTGCGTGTACCTGGTGGACTCGGGCGGCGCGTTCCTGCCGCTTCAGGCCGAGGTGTTCCCCGACCGCGACCACTTCGGGCGCATCTTCTACAACCAGGCGCGCATGTCGGCGCTCGGCATCCCGCAGCTCGCGGTGGTCATGGGCTCGTGCACCGCGGGCGGCGCGTATGTGCCGGCGATGAGCGACGAGGCGGTCATCGTGCGCAACCAGGGCACCATCTTCCTCGGCGGCCCGCCGCTCGTGAAGGCGGCGACCGGCGAGGAGGTGAGCGCCGAGGAGCTGGGCGGCGCCGACGTCCACACGCGCATCTCCGGCGTGGCCGATCACCTCGCCGAAGACGACGGGCACGCGCTCGAGATCGCCCGCGACATCGTCGCCCACCTCGGCGCGCGCCCGCGGCCGCCGCTCGACCTCGCCACGCCCGAGGCGCCGCGCTACGACCCGGCCGAGATCTACGGTCTGCTGCCGCGCGACCTGCGCACGCCGTTCGACGCGCGCGAGCTCATCGCGCGCCTCGTGGACGGCTCGCGCTTCCACGAGTTCAAGGCGCGCTACGGCACGACGCTGGTCACCGGCTTCGCGCACCTCCACGGCGTGCCGGTCGGCATCCTCGCCAACCAGGGCGTCCTCTTCAGCGAGAGCGCGCTCAAGGCGGCGCACTTCATCGAGCTGGCGAGCCAGCGCGGCGTGCCGCTCGTGTTCCTGCAGAACATCAGCGGGTTCATGGTCGGCCGCCAGTACGAGCACGGCGGCATCGCCCGGGACGGCGCCAAGATGGTGCACGCGGTGGCCAACGCCCAGGTGCCGAAGATCACCGTGATCGTGGGCGGCAGCTTCGGCGCCGGGAACTACGGCATGTGCGGGCGCGCCTTCGACCCGCGCTTCCTGTTCACGTGGCCCAACAGCCGCATCAGCGTGATGGGCGGCGAGCAGGCGGCCTCGGTGCTGTGGCAGGTCAAGCAGGCGCAGCTCGAGGCGCGGGGCGGCCGCGCGACGCCGGACGAGGAGGAGGCCTTCAAGCGGCCGATCGTCGAAGCCTACGACCGCGAGGGAAGCCCGTACGTCTCGACCGCCCGGCTGTGGGACGACGGCATCGTGGACCCGGCCGACACGCGCACCGTGCTGTCGCTCGCGCTCGCAGCGGCGCTCAACGCCCCCATTCCCGAGATGCGCTTCGGCGTGTTTCGCATGTAGAGGCTCTGCCATGTCCCTCGTCGAAATCGAACGCGAAGGCCCGCTGGCCCGGGTGTGGCTCAACCGCCCCGAGGTCCACAACGCGCTGTCGCCGGAGCTCGTGGCGGCGCTCGTCGCGGCGCTCCACGCGCTGGCCCACGACGACGGCGCGCGCGTGCTGGTGCTGGGCGGGCGCGGGCCGTCGTTCTGCGCCGGCGCCGACATCGGCGCCATGCGCGCCGCGGCCGGCGCCACGTTCGAGGACAACCTCGCCGAGGCCGAACGCCTCGGCGGCGCCTTCGCCGCGCTCGCCGATCTGCCGAAGCCGGTCGTGGCGCGCGTCCACGGCGGCGTGTACGGCGGCGGCGTCGGGCTCGCCTGCGCGTGCGACATCGTGGTGGCGGCCGACGACGCGACGTTCGGGCTCACCGAGGTGCGGCTCGGCATCCTGCCCGGGCTCATCAGCCCCTACGTGCTGCGCCGTCTCGGCGACCGGCGCGCGCGCGAACTCATGCTGACCGGCGAGCGCTTCGGCGCCGACCGCGCGCTGGCGGCCGGCGTGGCCGACCACGTGGTGCCGGCCGCCGAGCTCGACGCCCGCGTCGCCGAGCGCGTCGAGCAGCTGCTGTTCGGCGGCCCGCACGCCCAGGCGCGCATCAAGGGCCTGCTCGAGCTGTGGGCCGACGTGGGCTGGGAGGAGTACCGCGCCGCGCTGCCGCGCACGCTGGCCGAAGTGCGCTCCGGGGCCGAGGCGAAGGAGGGCCTCGCGGCCTTCCTCGAGAAGCGCAAGCCGCGGTGGGCGGCCGAACGCTGATCCTGCCCGCCGCCGCCGCGCCCGCCGCGGCGGCCGCCGTCGCGCCCTGCGCCGCGCCGTGCGCCGTGCGAGCGGACGCGCCCTGGCGCCGGCCGCGGGCGCCGCTCCCGCCGCGCGGCGGGATGGTCTAGAGTCGCGGCCCATGTTCCGCCGCGTGCTCGTCGCCAACCGGGGAGAGATCGCCTGCCGCGTCGCGCAGACGCTGCAGGAGATGGGCGTGCGCCCGGTCGCGGTGTTCTCCGAGGCCGACCGCGGCGCGCTCCACACGCGCGTCATGGATGAGGCGGTGGAGATCGGACCGGCCGAGCCGCGCGCCTCGTACCTCAACGCCGACGCCCTGATCGCGGCCGCGAAGCGCGCCGGGTGCGAGGCGGTGCACCCGGGCTACGGGTTCCTGTCCGAGAACGCGGCGTTCGCCGAAGCGGTGGAGGCCGCCGGGCTCGTCTTCATCGGGCCGACGCCGGAGCAGATTCGCGCCATGGGCGACAAGCGCGCGGCGCGCGCGCTGGCGGCCGAGGCCGGCGTGCCGGTGGTGCCCGGCGCCGAGGGCGGCGACGGCGAGGCGCTGGCGCGCGCCGCCGAGGCCATGGGCTGGCCGGTCGTGGTCAAGGCGGCGCTCGGCGGCGGCGGCAAGGGCATGAAGGTCGTCGCCGACCGCGCCGCGCTCGCCGAGGCGCTCGAGAGCGCCGGCCGCGTCGCGGCCGCGGCGTTCGGCGACGCGGCGCTCTACCTCGAGAAGCGCGTCGAGCGCGCGCGCCACGTCGAGGTGCAGGTGCTGGGCGACGGCCGCGGCGCGGCGATCCACCTGATCGAGCGCGAGTGCTCGCTCCAGCGCCGCCACCAGAAGGTCATCGAGGAGTGCCCGTCGCCGGCGGTGGACGACGCGCTGCGCGAGCGCATGACGGCGGCGGCCGTCGCCCTCGCACGGCGCGTGCGCTATCGCGGGGCCGGCACCATCGAGTTCCTGCTCGCGCCGGACGGCGCGTTCTATTTCCTCGAAATGAACACGCGGCTCCAGGTCGAGCACCCGGTGACCGAGATGGTCACCGGGCACGACCTGGTGCGCGCCCAGGTGCGCATCGCGGCCGAGGGGCGGCTGCCCTTCGCGCAGCACGACGTCGTGCCGCGCGGGCACGCCTTCGAGGCGCGTGTCTACGCCGAGGACGCGGCGCGCGGCTTCCTGCCGCAGGCCGGCGAGGCGGTGCGCGTGCGCTGGCCGCGCCAGCCGTTCGCGCGCGTGGACGCCGGCGTCGAGAGCGCCGACGCGGTGCCCGTCCACTACGACCCGATCCTCGGCAAGATCACCGGCTTCGGCGCGACGCGCGACCAGGCGCTGTTCCACCTCACGGCGGCGCTCGACGAGGCGCGGCTTCACGGCATCGTCACCAACCTGCCGTTCTTGCGCGCGCTGGCGCGCGCCCCCGAGGTGCGGCGCGGCGCGTTCGACACCGAGTGGATCGAGCGCGAGTTCCTGGCCGCCTTCGCGGCGGTCGCCACCGCGCCCGCGCCCGAGCTGGCGGTGGCCGCCGCGGCCCTCGCCGAGGCGCTCGGCGTGTGGCAGGGGCCGGCCGCCGGGACCGACGTCGCCGCCGCGCCGACCGCCACGCCCGCCGACGCCTTTCGCGCCGCCGGCCGCTGGCGCCAGCCGGGGCTCGCGTGATGCGCACCACGTGGCGCGACGGGGACCGCCTGCGCGAGGCGGTGGTCGAGGCGCGCGGCTCGGGCCGCTACCTCGTGCGCGTGGACGGCGCCGAAATCGACGTCGCGGCCGAGCTCCTGCCGCGCGGCGACCTGCGCCTCGTCACCGCGCAGGGGGTGTGCGTGGCGGAGATCACCGCGCACGGCGAGCGGCGCTTCGTTCACCTCGCCGGACAGGATTTCGTGCTCGAGCGCACGCGCGACGGCCGCGCGCGGCCCGCCGTCGCCGCCGGCGGCCTCGAGGCGCCGATGCCCGGGGTGGTGACGCGCGTCCTGGTCGCCGCGGGCGACGCGGTGCGGCGCGGACAGCCGCTGGTCGCGATCGAGGCGATGAAGATGGAGCACGTGCTGCGCGCGCCGCGCGACGGGCGCATCGCCCGGGTCGAGGCGCGCGCCGGAGAAATGGTGAGCCCCGGGGTGGCGCTCGTGGCGCTCGAGGAGGACGGCTGAATCGCGCCGCGCGCGCCGCCGCCGCGCTGGCGGTGCTCGCCCTCGCCGCCGCGCTGCGCGCGTGGCGGCTCGATCAGGGCCTGCCGGCGTTCCTCGACGAGGCGATCCCCTACCGCCAGGCGCTCGCCGCCTGGGACGGCCTGAGCGGCGCGGTGGACTGGAACCCGCACCTCTTTCACTATCCGTCGCTGCCGTTCGAGCTGTCGTTGGGGCTGCAGAAGCTCCACTACGCCTGGGCGCGCGCAACGGGCGCGGTCGCCGGGCCGGCGGACTGGCTGGTGCGCTTCCAGACCGACCCGACCGGCCCGGTGCTGCTCGCGCGCGCGGCGTTCGCGGCGGTCGACCTGCTCGCCGTGGCGTGCGCGATCCGCATCGGCGAGCGGCTGCGGTCGGGCGCGGGCTGGCTGGCCGGCGTGGCGGTCGCCGCCTCGGCCACGATGATCCTGACCGGGCGGCGCATGTACGTGGACACGCTCATGGCGGCGCTGGCGGTCGCGGCGGTCGAGCGCGCGCTGGCATGGCGCGCACACGGCGGAAACGGGCGGCTCGCCGCCGCCGCGGCGCTCGCCGGGCTCGCGACCGGCTGCAAGTACCCGGCGGCGGCGCTGCTCGCGCCGCTCGCCGTGGCGCTGTGGGCGCGCGAGGGGCCGCGCGGATGGTGGCGGGTCGTGCCGGTCGCGGCGGTCGCGGCGCTGGCGTTCCTCGCCACCACGCCGTGGGTGCTGCTCGACCGGGCGTCGTTCGCGCGCGACGTCGCGTTCCTCGGGAACCTGGCGGGCGAGGGCCACTTCGGCAACTTCGAGCGCGCCGGCCTCGCGTTCCACGCCGCGAACCTCGTGCGCGACCTCGGGCCGGCGGCGATCGGGCTGCTCGCCGCCTCGCCGGTGTGGACGGTGGTGGCGCGGCGCGCGACCGATCCGGGGCCGCGCCTCGTGCTGTGGACGGCGTTGCTCGCGTTCGCGATCCCGGCGGCGGCCGGGCGCGTCGAGGTCGAGCGCTACCTCGTGCCGGTGGTGCCGTTCGCGGCGCTGCTCGCCGCCGACGCCGGGCTCGGCCTCGCGGCCCGCGCGCGCGGCAGGGCGCGCCCCGCCGCCACGGCCGCCGCAGTGCTCGCCCTCGCCGGCCCGGCGCTCGTCTCCGGCGTCGCCGCCGCGCGCCTTGACGCCGACGCCACGCGGCTCGACGCCAGGCGCTGGGTCGAGGGGCACCTCGCGCGCGGCGACCTGCTGGTGCAGGAGCTTTACGGCGCGCCGGTGCTCGAGCGCACGCGCGCGCTCGAGGTGCGTGGCGGCCGGGTGTTCGCCGCCGCCTCCGCGGAGGCGCGCGCCGCCTACGAGGCTCTGCCGACGGTGAACGCGGTGACACTGCCGGTCGCGGTGGTCGGCCGCGCCACCGTGGCGGTGGCGCCGCCCGGCGGCGCGCCGGTCACGCTCGAGATCGCGCCGCGCGCCGCCGAACTGAACGCCGCCTCCTACGACCCGCGACTCCTCGCCGGGGCGACCCATGTGCTGACGAGCGCCGCGGTGCGCGGCCGCCACGAGGCCGACCCGGCGCGCTACCCGGCGGCGGTCGCGCTCTACGCGCGGCTCGATTCGACCGCGGAGGTCGCGGCGCGCTTCGCCCCGCGCGGCCCGCGCGCGGGGCCCGAGATCGTGATCTACCGCATGACCGATCGTGCGCGCGCCGGGATCGCGGCGCTCGGACCGCTGCCGACGCTGTGGTGGGCCGAGACCATGCCGGCGGGCTACCGCGACGCCGCCGAGCGCGCGCTGCTGCCGCCCGGGGAGCGCGATCGCCCCGGCCTCGTGGACGAGCAGGGCGAGCCGCGCGCCTGGGTGCGGAGCCTGGGGCCGCTGTTTGCCGACCGCTGGGCGCCGATGCTGCGCGGCCTCGCGGTCGCGGCGCTCGAGCGCGGCGACGCCGACGCCGCGATGCGCCTGGCCGGGGCCGTCACGCGCGTCGCGCCCGAGGACGTGTTCGCGTGCCTCGCCTACACGACGGCGGCGGCCCGGCTCGGCCGCTGGGCCGAGGCGCGCCGCGAGCTCGAGCGCGCGCGCGCCGCGCTCGGTCCCGAGGCGACCCCGCCGGTGCTGGCGCTCGAGCACGCCGCAGCCCTCGAGCGGCTCGGCGAACGCGACGCGGCGCGGCGGGCGCTCGCGGCCCTCGCGACCTCGACGGACACGGCCATCGCCGCCGAGGCGCGGCGGCGGCTCGGAGGAGGCGGCCCCTAGCCGGTGCGTCAGGCGCCTGCGGCGGGGCGGACGGCGGCGCGAGGCGGGTTCACGGTGCGGACCGCTTCGCCCGATGCGCCCGAAGGCGCGGGGCCGCGCCGGGCGCGGCGTGGCCACGCCCGCGCATCAGCGCGCGACTGCGGAGGCCCGGCTCTTTCGAACGAGTGCGGTCTCGAACGACCGGCGTCCCGTCCGCGTCACGTCGAGCGGGTGCGGCGGGCGCTCATGCGCGGCCGCGGATTTCCAAACGCCGACCCTGCACCATGTGCGCATCGGGCGCCGCTCAAGCGAGTCCTTCGTACGCCCCGGAATCGGCGGCGTGCCGGGAAGCTCGCCGCCGTCGGCAAGGGGGCGCCGGACCGCGCGCCCGTCCCCGCGTCCTGCCCCCGGCGTCCTGCAAATCAGACCTCGATCCGGCGGCAAATGGGCCGATACCATGAGAGATACGGGGTCTTTTCCTTCCGCCCGTTGAATCGCCCCCGACCGTGTGCTAGCGTCGCGCGCGTCGCCGGGTCCGGACGGGGGGAGTCGTCACCCGAACCGAGGTGCCTGGGCGTTTGAAGTACCTGGAACCCATCGGGTTGAGAACAACTGAACGTCTCACCGACGAAGCCGTCCGCGCTCCTGGCCGGACCCTTGAGGGGGTTCATTCGGCCGGGGGCTTTTCTGTTTCACCGAGGCGCTGGAGACCGACGACGTGATGGTCCGTAAGTTCCCCATCGAGCATCTCGAGCCGATTTCATTGCTGGGGCACAACGACTCCAACCTCCGTCACATCGAGAAGACGCTCCCGGTGCGCATCACGCTCCGCGACGGCACCATCACCGTCTCGGGGGACGAGGACGCGGTGACGACCGCCGCGCGCGCGCTGCGCGAGCTCGTGGAGCTGGCCGAGCGCGGGCGCGTCGTCGAGGACGCGGACGTGGCCACCGCGCTCGGGCGCTCCCGCCGCGACGGGCACGCGCACGGCGCGAGCGGCAACCGCCACGGCGACGGCAACGGCAACGGCCACCCGAACGGACACCGACTCGTGGACAGCTACCAGGGCGCTCCGGGCTGGACCTTCGACCGCAAGGCGGTCCGCGCGCGCACGCCCATGCAGGCCGAGTACCTCAAGGCCCTCGACGAGCACGACGTCGTGTTCGCCATCGGCCCGGCGGGCACCGGCAAGACCTACCTCGCGGTGGCGGCGGCGGTGCACGCGCTGCGCACCAAGAAGGTAGACCGCATCGTGCTCGTGCGTCCGGCGGTCGAGGCCGGCGAAAGCCTCGGCTTCCTGCCGGGCGACATGCAGGAGAAGGTGGACCCCTACCTGCGCCCGATGTACGACGCGCTCGCCGACCTCATGTCGTACGACAAGATGCGCCGCCTCATCGAGCTCGGCGTGATCGAGATCGCGCCGCTCGCGTTCATGCGCGGGCGCACGCTCCACAACTCGTTCGTGATTCTCGACGAGGCGCAGAACACCACCGTGCGGCAGATGAAGATGTTCCTGACCCGCATGGGCGTGAACACGCGCGCCGTCATCACCGGCGACATCACGCAGATTGACCTGCGCGACCCCTCGACCTCGGGGCTCGTGAGGATTCAGGCCATCCTCGGCGGCACGGCGGGCATCGCCTTCACGTACTTCCACCCCGAGGACGTGGTGCGCCACCGTCTGGTGCGCGACATCATCCGCGCGTTCGACGAGTACCACGCGCGGCAGGACGGGGCGGCCGACGACGGCGTGGGCGAGAGCCTCGAGGGCGGCGTGCGCCCGAGCGATGGCCTCGACGGGCCGGTGGCGGCCGACGCCGCCGACGCCGCCGACGCCGCCGACATGGCCGGGCCCTCCGGGGACGGCGCCGGCGAGGCCGGCCCGGCGCGCTGAGCCCGCGGGGCCGCGCGCCGCACACCGCGATGTCCGCGCTCGACGAGCTGCCCGGCCCGGCGCTCCCCGACCGCGCGCGCCCGTGGCGCTGGCGCTGGTGGCTGCAGCGCGCCGCGCTGGTCGCGGTGCTGCTCGCCGCCGCGGCGCTCATCCCGCGCGGGCAGGGCCCGGCGGACAGGTGGCGCTACCGCGAGGGCGACATCGCGCGCGAGCGCATCGTCGCGCCCTTCGACTTCCGCGTCGAGAAGGACCCGGCGGTGCTGCGCCGCGAGCAGCAGATGGCCGCGGCCGCGGTGCAGCCGGTGTTCCTGGTGGACGCGCGCGTGTCGTCCGACATGCTGGGGCGCCTCGCCAGCTTCCAGGGGCGCGCGCTCGAGATCGTCACCGACCCGTCGCTGCGGCCGGCCGAGCGCGTGCGGCGGCTGCGTGCGCTCGGCGTGCCGCTCTCCGACGAGAGCGCCCGCGCGCTGGCGGCGCCCGGACGCGCGCGGCGCGCGCTCCAGCTGCTCGGCGGCTGGCTCAACGACGTCTACGAGGCGGGCCTCGTCGCAGAAAAGCGCAACGGCCAGCTCCTCGGTTACCGCTCGGTGCGCCTGCGCGACGGGGAGACCGAGGCCCCGCACCCGGTGAACCTGTTCTTCGACCGCCGCGAGGCGCTCGAGCGCGTGGAGCGGCTGGCGCGCAGCGCGTTCCCCGAGGACCCGGCGGGGGCGCGCATGCTGCTCGAGATCGCGACGCCGTTCCTGCAGCCCAACGTCATCTACGACCGCGCCGAGACCGAGTGGCGGCGCGTGCAGGCGCAGGGTGGCGTGCCCTCCACGGTGGGCGCCGTGCAGGAGGACGAACTCATCGTGGACGCCAATCAGCGCGTCACGGCGGAGGTGCTGCTCAAGCTGCAGTCGCTCCGCAACCTCGAGACCGCACGGCGCGCGCGCACCGACGTCCTGTACCCGCCGTTCGCGCGCATGATGCTCATGCTGCTGTTCATCGCGGTGTTCGCGGTGTACCTGCGCGTCGAGCTCCCGGCGGTGTTCCGCGACAACGCCATGCTCACGCTGTTCACCCTGCTCACCGTGGTCGCGCTCGGCGCGGCGGTCGGGGTGACGGGCGGGCTCGGGCTCTCCGAGTTCGCCGTGCCGCTCGCGCTCGCGCCGCTCGTGGTGGGCTCGCTGCTCGACAAGCGCCCGGCGCTGGTGTTCACGCTGCTCCTCGCCGTCGCGCTCGCCGGCATCGCCGAGCTGCGCGCGCCATTCGTGCCGGTGGCGGTCATGGGCGGCGTGACGGCGGTGTACTCGGTGGCGCGCCTGCGCCACCGCCTGCACTTCGCGCGCGCCACGCTCGCCATCGCGTTCGCCAACGCCGGCGCCATCCTGGCGTGGGATCTGGCGCGCGCCACCCCGCTCCCGGCCGTGGCGCGCGACGTCGGCTGGGGCGCGGCGAGCGCCGGGCTGGCGGTGGCGGTGGCGTTCCTGCTGCTGCCGGTGGTCGAGCACCTGCTCGGGCTGACGTCGGACGTCACGCTGCTCGAGCTCTCCGACCTCAACCGGCCGCTCCTCAAGCGCATGCAGCTCGAGGCGCCCGGCACCTACCACCACAGCATGGTCGTGGGCAGCCTCGCCGAGGCCGCGGCCGAAGCGATCGGCGCCAACTCGTTGCTCGCCCGCGTGCAGGCCTACTACCACGACATCGGCAAGCTGTCGAAGCCCGAGTACTACGCAGAGAACGAGCCCGCCAGCTCGCGCAGCCGCCACGAGAAGCTCACGCCGAGCATGAGCGTGCTGGTCGTCAAGTCGCACATCGGCGAGGGGCTCGAGCTGGCGAAGAAGGAGCGCCTGCCGAAGGCGGTGCGCGCGGCGATCCCCGAGCACCACGGCACCATGACAATGGCGTTCTTCTACCACAAGGCGCTCGAGACCGACCCCGGCGCGCGCCGCGAGGACTTCAGCTATCCGGGCCCGCGCCCGCGCTCCAAGGAGACCGCCATCCTGATGCTCGCGGACGGCGTCGAGGGCGCCTCGCGCGCGCTCGCCGAGCCCACGCCGAGCCGCATTCGTGGGCTGGTGCAGCGCATCCTCGACGAGCGCATCCAGCAGGGGCAGCTCGACGAGTGCGGGCTCACGCTGCAGGACCTCGCCAAGATCCGCGAGGCGTTCATCCCGGTGCTCACCGCGATCTTCCACGTGCGCGCGCCGTACCCTGCGGATCCCACCAGGAAGCGCGCGGATGCCGATCTCCGTAAGGACTGACCGCCGTCACGCGCGCCTCGCGCCGGCGTTGCGCGCGCTGGTGCGCGTCACGCTCGCCGGCGAAGGCCTGCGCCCGGGCGAAGTCGGGGTGGTGCTCACGGGCGACGGCGAGCTGCGCGACCTCAACCGCCGCTGGCGCGGCCTCGACCGCGCGACCGACGTGCTGAGCTTCTCGTACGACGAGCCGCCGCCGCGCGGGCGCGCGCGCCGGGTCCCGCGCCCGCCCGCGCGCGGCGCCGCCGGACGCGTCCACGGCGACCTCGTGGTGTCGCTCGACCGCGTGGCGGAGCAGGCGCGGCGCTTCCGCGTGACGTGGGGCGAGGAGCTCGCGCGCCTCGTGGTCCACGGCGCGCTCCACCTCGCCGGCCACGACCACCAGCGTCCCGCCGAGCGCCGCCGCATGCGCGCGCGCGAGGACGCTGCGCTCGCCGCCGGCCGCGCCGCGGCGCGCGCGCTCGGGCGGGTGGCGCCGGACGCCTCCGCCGCCCGCGGGACGGCCGCCGGCGCGCGCCGCCGGCGCGCGTGACCGCGCGCGGCGCGCGCGCTACATTCCCGCGTCCCCCGGAACCATCCGCCACCCGGAGCCCCGCCCACCGCATGACCCCGACCGCCCCCGATCCGCGCCGTCCCGGCGCCATGGGCCGCCTGCGCAACTACCTGCTCACCGGCGTGCTCGTGCTCGCGCCGTCCGCGATCACGATCTGGATCCTGTTCCGCCTGCTCAACTGGGTGGACAACCTGCTCGGCCAGTACTTCCGCTTCGCCGCGCTCGACTACAACCGCATCCCGGGCCTCGGCCTGGTCGCGACCCTGCTGCTGCTGCTCGTGGTGGGCTGGATCGCGTCGTGGATCGCGACCCGGCCGCTGCTCCGCATGTGGGACACGCTGCTCACGCGCATCCCGGGCGTGGGGATCGTGTACGGCTCGACCAAGTCGCTCGGCGAGGCGTTCCTCGACAAGAAGTCCACGCCCTTCAAGCAGGTCGTGCTGCTGCCCTGGCCGCACCCCGGCATGTGGCGCATCGGCTTCGTCACCGGGCGCGCCCCCGCCGACGTGCGCGCCGCGCTCGGCGAGGACGTGGAGGTCGTGTTCGTGCCCCATTCGCCGAACCCGGCGTCGGGCTTCGTTCACTACGCGCCGCGCCGTTCGCTCGTCTACCTCGACTGGCCGGTCGAGGACGGCCTGCGCGTCATCGTGTCGGGCGGCGTCGCCCAGCCCGGTGACAGCTCGGATGAGGCGGCCGACGCGGCCGCTCAGGGCGCGGAGGGCGGCCGCGCCTCGTGACGCGTCGCGCGGTGCGCCGCGCGACCCGCCGCGGGGTCCGGCCGTGCGTCGCCCGCCACGCGCCGGCCGCCCGACGGAAAGGAGCCGCCATCAGGCGCCCCGCCGTTCCCGCCCTCGCCCTGACCGCGGCGCTCGGCGCCACCGCCGACGAGCACGGCTTCGACCCGGCGGACCTCCCGTCCTTGTCCATCAGAAGGTCGTCGAGGCGGTCCAGGACAGGGCGGCGGGATCTCGAGGCGCGGCCGAGGCGACGCTCGAAAAGCCCCCCCGCGCGCAGGTCCGCGGGCAACTCCGCGCGTTCCTCGACCTCACCGCCGACCTGGACTTCGCCGCGGCCACGCACGCAGGCGGCGGCCTCCGCGTCTTCGACGACGCCCGCGACCAGGGCACGCCGCCGGTCCAAGAGAGATGTGTGACCGCGCCGGACGCCCGGCGACCGGGGCCGCGCGCGCCTTCGCGGAGGCGTGGCTCCGCGAGCTGCCGTCGCGGCACGGCGCGCCCGGGCGCGGTAGACTCGCGGCGTCATGGCCCTCGTCACCACCGAAGGCATCGTCCTCAGAACGCACGCGCTCGGCGACACGAGCCGCATCGTCGCGATCTACACGCGCGACCACGGCCTGCTGCGCGCGGTCGCCAAGGGCGCCCGCAGGACCCCCGGACGCTTCGGCTTCGCGCTCGAGCCGCTGTCGCGCGCGCGCTTCGTGGTGTACCTGAAGCCCGACCGCGACCTCCAGCTCCTGTCGCAGGCCGAGACCCTCGATCCGCTCGGCAGCCGGCTCGCGGACCTCGCGCGTCTCGCGCACGCGCAGGCGGCGCTCGAACTGGTGGACCGGCTGGTGTGGGGCGAGGAGCCGCATCCGGAACTCTTCGACCTGCTGCGCGCCACGCTCGAGGCGTGCGCGCGCGTGCCCGCCGCGGCGCTGCCGGCGGTGACCATCGCGTTCCAGCTGCAGGTGGCGAGCGTGCTCGGCTACCGGCCGCGCCTCGACGCGTGCGCCGGCTGCGGCGGCGCGCTCTCGCCGCGGCGACTGTTCTCGCCGGCGCGCGGAGGGCTGCTGTGCGACGCGTGCGCGTCCGCCGAGCCGGGCGTGGTGGCGCTGTCGGCCGATGCGCTCGGCGGGCTCGCCCTGTCGCTCGCGCGTCCGGTGGGACAGGCGGGCGAGTACGTCGAGGTCAGGCGCGCCGGCGAGATCCTGCGCGTGGTCGAGGCGTTCCTGCGCTATCACTTTCAGCGCTTTCAGGGCCTGCGTTCGCTGGACGTGCTGCGCGGCCTGCCGGCCGCGCGCGGCGCGGGGTCGGACGGGGCGTAGGCGCGCGCCGCGCGCCGGCGTGCGGGCCGTTTCGGCGCGGCGCGGGGCTGCGCTAGACTCCCCGGCCCCAACGCGTCACCGCCCGTTCCACGCACGCCCCGGAGCCCCGCGCCGCCATGTCCACGCTGGATCCCCGCGCCTCGCTGCAGGCGATGCTGCTCGCGCTCGAGACCTTCTGGGCCGAGCGCGGCTGCGTCCTGCAGCAGCCTTACCCGTCCGAGGTCGGGGCGGGCACCTTCAACCCCGCCAGCTTCCTGCGCTCGCTCGGACCCGAACCGTGGCGCGTGGCCTACGTGGAGCCCTCGCGCCGTCCGAAGGACGGCCGCTACGGCGAGAACCCCAACCGCTTCCAGCAGTTCTTCCAGTACCAGGTGCTGCTCAAGCCCTCGCCGCCGGACGTCGTGGACCAGTACTTCGACTCGCTGCGCGCGATCGGCATCGAGCCGCGCGATCACGACCTGCGCCTCGTCGAGGACGACTGGGAGTCGCCCACGCTCGGCGCCGCCGGTCTCGGCTGGCAGGTGTGGATGGACGGCACCGAGATCTCGCAGTTCACCTACTTCCAGCAGTGCGGCGGGATCGAGCTGCCGGTGGTGTCGGCCGAGCTGACGTACGGCCTCGACCGCATCGGCATGATGCTGCAGGGCAGGGACCGCGTGCAGGACCTGGCGTGGGCGCCGGGCGTGACGTGGGGCGACCTGTGGCAGCGCAACGAGTGGGAGTGGTCGCACTACAACTTTGAGCAGGCGCCGGTCGAGGCCCTGTTCGACATGTTCCGCGTGTGGGAGGCCGAGGCGGCGCGCCTGCTCGACCTCAAGCTCGTCGGGCCGGGCTATGACGCCGTGATCAAGTGCTCGCACGTCTTCAACCTGCTCGACGCGCGCGGCGCGATCTCGGTGAGCGAGCGCGTCGGATACATCGGCCGCGTGCGGAAGATCGCGCGCCGCGCGGCGGTGGCGTACGCCGCGCTGCGCGAGGAGCTGGGCTACCCGCTCCTCAAGGACCCGGCGCAGCGCGCGAAGTGGGTGAAGCCGGCGCCCGACGCCGTGCCGTCCTCGCCGCGGGAGGGCGCGCGATGAGCCGCGATCTGCTGTTCGAGATCGGGGTCGAGGAGCTGCCGGCGGGCTACGTGCCGCCCGCGCTCGAGCAGCTCGAGCGCGGCGCGGCCGCGATGCTGGCCGAGCTCAGGCTTTCGCACGGCGCGATCCGCGCGACCGGCACGCCGCGGCGTCTCGTGCTGCTCGTGGCGGACGTCGCCGAGCGCCAGCCCGACCTCGACGAGGAGGTCACCGGGCCCGCGGTTCGCGCCGCCTTCGACGCCGAAGGGAAGCCCACGCGGGCGCTGCTCGGCTTCTGCCAGGGCCGCGGCGTGGACCCGGCCGCCGTGCGGCGCGTCCAGACGCCGAAGGGCGAGTACGTCGCGGTCACCGTGCACCGGCCGGGGCGGCCGGCGGCGGAGGTGCTCGCCGCGCCGCTCGCCGCGCTCGCCGCGCGGCTCCAGTTCCCGAAGAGCATGCGCTGGCTTGACGACGACACGCGCTTCGCGCGCCCGGTGCGCTGGCTCGTGGCGCTCTACGGCGACGAGGTCGTGCCGGTGCGCGCCTTCGGGCTCGAGGCCGGCCGCGTCTCGCAGGGCCACCGCTTTCTCGCGCCGGGGCCGGTCGAGATCGCCTCGGCGCGGGAGCACTTCGCCGCGCTCGAGGCGCGTCGCGTCGTCGTGGATCACGCCGAGCGCGCGCGCCGCCTCGCCGCGCAGCTCGATCGCCTCGCCGCCGAGGCCGGCGGCCGCATCGTGGCCGACGACGAGCTGGTCGAGATCAACACCTTCATGGTCGAGTGGCCGACCGCCTTCACCGGGCGCTTCGACGCCCGCTACCTCGACCTGCCGCGCGAGGTCATCGTCACCGCGTTACGCGAGCACCAGCGCTTCTTCGCGGTCGAGGGCCCGGACGGCGCCCTGCGCCCGCTGTTCGTGGCGGTGCGCAACGGCGACGAGCGCGGCCTCGAGACGGTGCGCAAGGGCAACCAGGACGTGCTCGTCGCGCGCCTCGAGGACGCGCGCTTCTACTGGGAGACCGACCTGCGCCAGACCCCGGCCGAGCGCGTCGGCGCGCTCGCCGGCGTGGTGTGGATGGAGGGCCTCGGCAGCCTGCGCGACAAGGCGTCGCGGCTCGAGTCCCTCGCCGGCTGGCTTGCGGCGCGGCTCGATCCCGGCGCCGAGGCCGACGCGCGGCGCGCGGCGCTGCTGTGCAAGACCGACGTGCTCGGCGAAATGATCGGCAGCGGCAAGGAGTACGCCGTGCTCGAGGGCATCATGGGCGGTCACTACGCGCGCCGCGCCGGCGAGCGCGAGGCGGTGGCGGCGGCGATCGCCGAGCACTACCGGCCGCGCGGGGCCGGCGACGCGCTGCCGGCGACGCCGGCGGGCGTGGCGCTGGCGCTCGCGGACAAGCTCGACCACGTCGCCGGGGCGTTCGTGGGCGGCAAGATCCCGAGCGGCAGCGAGGACCCCTACGGCGTGCGCCGCGCCGCCAACGGCGTGGTGCGCATCCTCGTCGAGCAGGGCCGCCACCTCGACCTGCGCGACGCCACGATGGAGGCGACGCGCCCCTTCTTCGCCGCCGATCCCGGGCTGCCGCAGGCCGAGCTCATGAAGAAGCTGGGCGAGTTCTGGCGCGGGCGCGTCGAGGTGGCGCTCGGCGAGCGCGGGCTGCGCTACGACGAGGCCGACGCCGCGCTCGAGGCGCGCCTGCCGGCCGCCGCCGGCCGCACGCGCCCCGGCTGGATCGACCCGGCCGACGCGCTGCTGCGCGCGCGCACGCTGGCCGCGTTCCGCGGCGACGCGCGCTTCGAGCCGCTCGCCATCCTGTTCAAGCGCGTCGCCAACATCCTCGCCCGCGCGCCCGAGACCCTGCCGCCGGCGCTCGACCGCGCCCGGTTCACGGCGCCCGCCGAGCGCGCGCTCGCCGAGGCCCTCGACCGCGCACGCGAGGCGATCGCGCCGCTGTGGGAGCGGCGCGCGTACGCCGAGATCCTGCCCGCGCTGCTCGGCATGGAGCAGGCGATCCACGCGTTCTTCGATGACGTCATGGTGAACGTCGAGGACGCCGCGATCCGCCTCAACCGCCTGCGCCTGCTCGCCGAGGTGCGCGAGGCGTTCGTGCGCGGCTGGGACCTGTCGAAGGTCGTGGTCGAGGGCGAGCGCGGCTGACGGGCCGCGCCGCTCACGGCCGGCCGCCGCGCGCGGCGAACTCGCGCGCCAGGATCGCGCGTTCGCCGGCGGGCGGCGCCGAGGCCAGGTAGGCGCTCCAGTCCGCGGCGGCCGGGGCCGCCGCGCCGAGCGCGGCGTGCGCCAGCGCGCGCACGCCGTGCGCGGGCCCCGGGAACTCGAGCCCCGCCACCGCGCGGTCGAGGTGCGGCAGCGCGTCGGCCGGGCGTCCCGCCAGGACGAGCGCGTAGCCGAGGTTCTTGGAGAGGCCCGGGTCTCCCGGCCAGCGCGCCAGCGCGCGCTCGCCGGCCGCGATGGCCTCGGGGTGGCGGCCGGCGCGCACCAGCGCGAACAGCAGGTTGCCCGCGTAGTCGGCGATGGTCGTGTCCATCGCCGCCGCGCGCTCGAGCGAGCGCGCCGCCTCGGACCACGCACCGGCGTCGAGATCGAGCTCGGCGAGGTTGTAGAGCGCCTTGGCGGCGAGCGGGCCGTCGCCGGCGGCGCGCTGCACCTCGCCGAACAGGCGCGCGGCCTCGTCGCGCTCGCCCTCGCGTCGCAGGAGCAGCCCGAGGTTGAGCTTGGCCTCGGCGTAGTCCGCGTCGCGCGCGAGCGCGCGCTCGAAGTCCTGGCGCGCGCCGGCGATGTCGCCCGCCGCGAGGCGCTCGAAGCCGCGGTTGTTGAGCGCCACCGCCGCGCGCCGCGCCTCGGCGCGGCGCGCGGGCAGCACCACGCGCCACGCGAGGAGCCCGCCCGCCGCGAGCACGGCGACGGCGAGGCCCGCGCCGAGCACGGCCGCCGCGCCGCGCCGCGGCGGCCGGCCGGCCGCCTGCAGCGCGCGCTCCCTCCCGGGCACGGCGAGCGCGGCGGTCCCCTGCGGCGCGGCGGCCGCGCCGCCGCCCGCCGCCGCGGCGAGCGGCACCGGCACGGTCACGGCCCCCGAGGCGGCGCCGGCGGGCGACACGGCGCGCACCGCCGACGGGCGGCGCGCGAGCGGCTCGACCGGATGTTCCTCGGTCACGGGCTCGAGCCGCGGTGGGGCCTCGCCGGCGAGTATGGCCAGCTCGCGCGCCAGCGCCGCGGCGTCGGGGCGCCGCGCGGGGTCCTTGTCGAGCGCGCGCGCCACGAGCGCCTCGAGCGCCTCGGGCGCGTCGGGGCGCAGCGCGCGCAGCGGGCGCGGCGGGTCGTGGGCGATCGTGAACAGCAGCGACATCGGGTTGTCCCCGGCGAACGGCAGCTCGCCGGTGAGCAGCTCGAACAGCACCACGCCGAGGGCGAAGACGTCGGCGGGCGCGCCGGGCGCGCCGCGCATGGTCTCCGGCGCCATGTAGCCGGCGGTGCCCATGGTCGTGCCGGTCATGGTGAGGCGCGACTGCTGGGCGGCGCGGGCGAGGCCGAAGTCCATGACCTTGACCGAGCCGTCGTCGTCGAACATCAGGTTCTCGGGCTTGATGTCGCGGTGGATCACGCCGCGCCGATGCGCGTGCGCCAGCGCCTCGGCGACCTGGCGGGTCACGACGAGCGCCTCGCCGAGCGGCAACGGGCCCTGGCGCACGCGCTCGCGCAGCGAGGGGCCCGACAGCAGCTCCATCGCGATGAACGGCCGCGGCCCCTCGCGGTGGAACACGTAGACGGTCGCAATGTGCGGGTGGCGCAGCTTGGCCGCCGAGACCGCTTCGCGTTCGAAGCGCGCCAGGCTCTCGGGCTCGGCGGCGAGCTCGGGGGCGATGAACTTGAGCGCCACGGGCCGCCGGTCGAGGTGAAGGTCCGCGGCCTCCCACACCTCGCCCATGCCGCCCCGGCCGAGGAGGCGAACGATTTCGTAGTGGGAGATGCGGTGGCCCTGCATGGCGTGGGGCACCCTAACAGCGGGGCCGGGACGCCGCCACCGGCGCGGCGCGGGGAACGGCCGGGCGGCCGCTCCCCGCGCCGCGCCGCGCGTCAGCGCAGCCAGATCAGACGGCGCGTGAACTCGCGGCCCTCGGCGCGGAAGCGCACGAAGAACACGCCGGAGCCGGCGCGTGCGCCCGATTCGTCTTCGCCGCGCCACGTCGCCTCGTGCCAGCCGGCCTCACGCGGGCCCCTGGCGAGCGTGCGCACGCGCCGGCCCTGCAGGTCGAACACCTCGAGCGCGACGTGCGCCGCGCGCGGCAGGCCGAAGCGCATCGCCGCCGCCTCGCGCGCCGGGTTGCGCCCGACGGCGAAGCTCAGCTCGGCCGGCGCCGGCCGCACGTCCGTGACGCCGGCGATCGCGAAGTACGGGCTCACCGCGAGCACCGCGACCACGTCGTCGTCCTTTGACTCGGGCGTGCGCAGCTCCTCGGGCACCGTCTCGCTTTCGACCAGCACGACGAGCACGCGCACGCTGTCGGCGCCGCGGTTCGGCACCGGCCACGCGTACTCGCCGTCGTTCGGTTCGCGCTCGGCGTCGAGCGTCCACGTCGCGCCGTGATCGAACGAGTGGAGCACGGCGACCCACTCGACGTTCACGCTGGGCGGCGTCGTCCAGCGCACGACGTGCGGCTGCCCGGGCGCCAGCACCTCGTTGGGCGCGGGCGACTGCACCTGCCCGCGCCGCACGCGGATCGAGTCCACGCCGACCAGGTTGCGCGTGCCGATCGTTCCCGTGAGGCGCGTCTCGACCCGGTCGCCGGTCGGCAGCGCGAGCTGCACGGCGAGGCGCGGGAACTTGACCGCCAGGTCGGGCACGCCGTCGGCGTCGTGGTCCGCGACCGTGACCGGCGCCGCCGGGTCCACCGCCACCGTGCCGTTCAGGCGCAGGCTGGCGACGTCCACGTCCTCGGGCGCGAAGGGCGCCGGCGGCTCGATGTAGCCCGTGACCCAGCGGCCCATCGAGCGCACGTTGAGGGTGTTCGGGTTGAAGTCGAACGCGACCTCGACGAGCGGCAGCGCGTCGGGGGTGCCGATCACGGTGATCGTGCCGGAGCCCGAGTTCACGACGTAGGTGCGGATGCGGCCGAGGGGGTCCGGCGCGATGCCGGCCGGCGCCTCGCCGGCCGGGAACGCGTCCACGAGCGTGAGGGAGACCTGCGGCCCCGGCACGCGCGCCGAGGCGTTGGCCCCCGAGCCCTTGCCGATCTCGAACACCAGGACCTGGTTGCCCTCGCCGTCCGTGACGTAGGCGAGCGTGCCGTCGGTCGAGAGCGACACGCTCTGCGCCCCGGTGCCGGCGTTGATCGTCGTGAGCACGGTGTTCTGGTTGGGGCCGGGCGACACGTCGATCACGAACAGGTCGCCGTTCGCGCCGAGCGCGAACACCAGCGTGCCGTCGGTCGAGATCGCCACGCTCTGGGCGCTGGTGCCGATGTTGATCGTGGTGAGCACCGCCTCGGTGCGCAGATCAATGACGACCACGCCGGCCGCGGTCGCGACGTAGGCGAGCGTGCCGTCGGTGGACAGCGCCACGCCCTGCGCCCCGGTGCCGGCGTTGATCGTCGTCAGGACCTGATCGAACGTGGCATTGTCCTCGCGGCCGTCCACCACGCTGATCGTGCCGTCGCCGGAGTTCACGACGTATACGCGCGGCCCGACGTTCGAGACCACCACGTCCACCGGCGCCGGCCCCACCGGGATGGATTTGACCACCCGGTGGTAGTCCGGCGACGCCGGGTCCACGTCGATCACGCTCACGCTGTTGTTGCCGGTGTTGGCCACGTACGCGCGCTGCGGCGCGGCCAGAATGGCCACCGACTGCGGCTGGAGCCCGACCGTCACGCTGGTGATGGTCTGGGCCGCGTCGAGGTCGAGCGCCGTCACCGTGTTGAGGCTCGGGTTGGAGACGTAGGCGCGCGCGCCGTCGGGCGTGATCGCCATGTCGCGGATGCCGCCGGAGGCGGGCAGCGCGCCGACGACGCCGCCGACCGTGGCGTTGGGGTCGAGCACGATGAAGCTGACGCCCGGGCTGGTCTGGCCGGCGACCGTCACCGTGACGGGTCCGCTGGTCGCGGCGAGCGGCACGTTCGCGGTGAGCGAGGTGATGGTGGCCGCCGTGACCGGGGCCGCGACGCCGTTGAACACCACGCCGTTGTCGCCGGTGACCGGGGCGAAGCCGGCGCCGTCGATCACCACCGCGGTCCCCGGCGGGCCGGCGGGCGGCGCGAGGCTCATGATCGTGACCACCGGCTGCGCCTCGACCGTGAAGGCCGAGCGGCCGCCGGCGGCGTCGGTCTGCCCGTCGAGGTCGGTGGCGCCTGGCGCCACGGCCAGCTCGCACGAGGCGAGGAAGGGCAGCGGCGCGGCGGGCCGGAACACGATGAAGCGGCCCTGCTCCTGCACGCTGAAGGTGCCGGCCACCGGCTGGCCGTTGGCGGTCAGGGTGATGTGGTCCACGACGCCCGGCGTCATGCGCTGGTTGAAGCGCACCGCCACCGGCGAGCCGGCGTTGATGCCGGTCGCGCCCGAGGCCGGGCTCAGCGCCACGACCGCGGGCAGGATGTCGGCGTCGTTCTGCGCGACGGTGGCGGCCACGGTGGTGGACGCGTTCGCGATGCCGAGCGCCGAGACGGTCATGTACACGGGGCCGGCGCCGCCGGAGCCCGGCATGCGCCACACCACCTGCGCCTCGCCGTTGATGTCGGTCGGGATCGTGCGCTCGAGCGCCGGCCCGCCGTCCATCGAGCCCTGCGCGACGCCGTCGAGCGCGAAGCGCACCAGCGCGCCCGCCTCGGGCCGGCCGCCGGCGCCCGTCACGCGCGCGCGCACCGGCAGCGGCAGCGCCTGCCCCGGGAACGCGCTCTGGCCGGGGCCGCTCACCATCGAGAGCGCCGTTCCCTCGGAAAGCGTGAACACGTGGACGCGCTCGAGGTTGTTGAAGAACACGTCCGGCGAAAACGAGGACACGAACAACGTGCGGCCGTCGGGCGTGACGGCCAGGGCGCTCGGCTCGAAGCCGATCGCCACGCTGTCCACCGCGGGCGGCACGGTGGCGAGGTTGATCCGGTAGAGCCGCGGGTGGCGGAAGCGCACGGCGACGAGCGACGACGGGTCGCCGCCCGGGGCCGCGGCCGTGGTCAGGTCGACGGTGCTCGGTCCGAGGCCGACGACGCCGAAGTAGAGCTGCTGGCCGATGGCGCCGGCGCCGGGGTCTAGGTTCCACACCGCGAGACGGCCATCGTCCGCGATCGCCGCGGCGCGCCGGCCGTCGGGAGTGATCTCCACCCAGAGGAACCGGACGCCGTAGTCGCCGGTGCGCGCCACCTGCGTGCGCGTCGCGAGGTCCACGAAGCGCACCACGCCATCGTCGGCCGAGACGAGCAGACGGCCGTCGCGCGTGGCGACGATGCGCCCGCCCACGCTGTCGAGCAGCGCGGCCTGCGTGCCGTCCGGGTTGAGGACGTGGAGCCCGCCGCCGCCGCCGGTGGTGTTGGCGATGTAGCCGCCGCGGCTCAGCGGGTCGCCCAGCACGCCGGACGAGGAGCCGAGCGGTCCGAGCACCGCCACGGTCTGCCCGAACGTGCCGCTCGCCGGGTTCACGTCAATGTCGCGCACGCCGATCGGGGCCTGACCGACCCACAGCCGGCCGGTCGCGGGCACCCACGAGACGTCGAACACCGGGGACCCCGAGCTTCCCGCCACGATGTGGCGGCCGACGAGCGCGCCGAACGGACGCGCGCCGTCGCGGTCCATGGCGTAAAGGTCCACGTACGAGTCGCAGTTCTGATTGAAACGCAGCACGGCGAGCGTGCGGCCGTCGGGAGACACCCTGAGCTGGCGCATCCAGCCGACGACGTTCGGCGATCCGGCGCACGAGGTGTCCACGAGCTGCAGCGTGAAAAGCGCGCGCGGAGCGAACGCCCCGACCGGCTCCACGATGGTGAACGGCAGGCCGAGCGTGCGCTCGCCGGTCGAGGTCTCGACCGCGGCGAGCGTGGCGCGCGCGGCGGTCGGCGGCACCTCGAAACCGACGCCGGAGGAGGCGGCGGCGGTCGCGGGAGCGCGGGCGTAGCCGAGATCCACCTCGGCGCCGGCGTCGAACGCGCTCGAGGCGTCGCCCTGCGCGGCGACCAGCGATCCGGCCACCGCGACGTCGGGCGAGATGCGCACGAGCGGCGGCGTCTCGCCGAGGCTCAGGCCGTAGAACGACACGCTGCGGCCGGCGCGGTTGCCGACGGCGAGGAAGTCGCCGCCCGCGTTGACCGCCACCGAGGTCGGGCCGGAGCCCGTGCCGATGACGCCCGCGACCGTGAAGTAGCCGGGCTGGTTCGGGTCGAGGCCCACGACCTGCAGCAGGTTGAGGGGGCCGTTCGCCACGTACGCCGCCTGGCCGCGCGGCGACACCGCGAGTCCGCGCGCCTCGCCGCCGGTCGTGACAAAGCCGGACGGCGCGCCGACCCTGCCCGGGACAAGCGGCTGCAGCACGGTGCCGCCGTCGGGCGTCACCGCGATGGCCGCGCCGGTCGTGACGGCGCCGCCCGGCGGCACGGTGAAGCCGAACACGCCGTCCTTCAGGTCGTACACGTGGGCCCCCGAGGTCGTGGCGATGTGCAGGCGGTCGCCGCGCGGGTCGGCGGCGAGGCCGCGACCGAGCGGGCCGAAGGGCACGTCCACGCGGCGTCGCTGGCTGCGGAACGCCGGGCTCGCGGGGTTGAGGTCGAACTCGTGCAACACGGGCGACAGCTCGTCGGTGGCCCACACGGTGCGGCCGTCCACCGCCACCGCGAGCCCGAAGGGCCGGCCCACGCTGCGCATGCGCGCCACCTCCGCCCCGAACGTGCCGCTGGCGGGATCGGCGTCCATGACGCTCACCGCCGAATCGGCCGGATGCGCGAAGAAGGCGAAGCGCCCGTCGGGCGTGAGACCGACCGCCGAGGCCGGGGTGGAGGTGCGCTGCACCGCGCTGCGCACCGGGCCGCCGGCGGGGGCGCTCAGGTTGATCGTGGCGGCGCCGCCGTCGCCCGCGACGTAGGCCATCGAGGCGTCCGACGAGAGCGCCACGTCGGACACCAGCCAGCCGGTCGAGACCGGCGCGCCGCTCGCGACCGGCGCCGGGATCGGCGCCGGCGGCAGCACGGTGATGGCGAAGGTGTTGCTGACGTTGAGGAGGTCGTTCACGACGACCACGACCGAGTCGATGCCCGGCACCTGCGTGGCCGGCACCGTGGCGACGAGGCTCGACGGGGTCACGAAGCCCGCGCTCGCGGAGTCCACCCCGCCCGTCGTCTGGTTGCGGAACACGACGATGTTGCGCGCGCCGGGGGCGGGGTCGAAGCCGACGCCGGTGACGGTGATCGTCGCGCCCGGCACCACCTGGCGCGGCTGGATGTCGGTGATCGCCACCGGCGGCTGGTCCTGCGTCCGGAACGACGAGGCGAACTCGGCCGCGATCGGCACCCCGTTGAGGTCGGTGAGCGCCGTGGTGATGCGCAGGTCGTAGTCCGTCGAGAAGGCGAGCGGCTCGGACGGGGTGAAGACGAAGCGCCGTCCGCCGTCGGCGAGCAGGCCGGAGCCCGCGAGCCGGTTCGCGGCGCCGCGCGGCGTGAGCTGGAACGCCGCCGTGAGGCTGCCGACCTCGACCGGCTCGCTGAAGTCCACCTGCAGCGAGATGTCAATGCCGACGCCGGTCGTGAGATCGGCCGGGTTCACCGACACCACCGCGACGCCCACGGTGTCGAGGCCGGTCACGACGTCGATGCCCGTGGTCGTGACCCCGAGCGAGACCGCGACCGGCGCGAGCAGCGTCGGATCGTCGCGCGCGTCGTCGCCGGGCGTCCACCACTCGGCCTCGAAGGGCCGACCGGCGACGAGCGCGAGGCGGTTGTTGACGTTCTCCGGCCGCAGGCCGTCGAGGATGGAGCCGTCCAGCGTCTGCACGCGCAGCGCGTAGGTGCCGGCGCCGAGACGGCGCAGGACGTACGAGCCGTCCTCGCGCGTGAAGTCGCTGACCACCGGCGCCAGCGGCTGGCCTCCGGCGTCGAGCCGCACCGCCGACACGAGCGCGCCGGCGACCGGGGCCCCGGTCGTGTCGCGCGTCACGCGGCCGGCGATCGCGCCCCATCCGGTGAACAGCGCCGGCGCGGGGTAGGCCGAGGCGATCGCCGCCTCGTCGTCGCTCGACAGGCTGGCCGCCTCGACCCCCGGCAGCTGCACCCAGTACATCGTGGCGCGGTCATCGCCGCTGTGGTCGAGGCCGAGCATGTGCCCGATCTCGTGGGTGGCGACGCTCTGCAGGTCGTAGCTGCCTGGCGTGGTCGCGGTCGCGAACGACGCCCCGGGGTTGAAAAGGATGTCCTTGTCCACGATCTGCCCCGGCCGGACGATGCGGTCGTCGTAGGCCGTCGGACGCAGCACCTCGAGCGTGGTGGTGACGGCGAGCACCGCCGGCGAGAACGGGAAGGTGACGTCCTCGAGGGTCACGAGGTTCACGCCGTCGAGCGGCGAGGCGACCTGCTGGGCGGTGTCGGGCTCGCGCAGCAGCGGAATGTCGGCCCCGTTCACGCTCAGCCACTCCTGGAACGCGGCCTCGAGGGCGGCGACGTCACTGCCATCCGTCACGCCCGGCAGGGCGTTCTGCGAGAGGCGGAAGCGGATCGGCTCGCCGGCCGGCCAGAATTCGACATGGCGCATGCTGGCCGTCGCGTCCACGCAGCCGTCGCCGTCGGCGTCCTCGAGCGCGGCGCTCGAGTCGGGGCAGGCGTCGAACGCGTCCGCCACGCCGTCGTAGTCGCGGTCCACACCGAGCTGCAGGATGCGCACGTCGTCGAGGTAGGGGAGCTTCGAGTCGCGGTTGCCGACCAGCTGGCCCTGGTCCTCGGCGAACTGCGTGTAACGGTCCTCCACCTGGAAGAAGAAGCGGATCGAGTCGCAGGGCTGGGACAACTGAGGGAGCTGGAAGTCCTGCGGGTAGCGGACGACGCGGTTCGCGACGTAGGGGGCCTGCGCGTCCGTGACGAGGACGGGCGTGCCGAGCCCGGGGTCGTTCACCTCGGCGTTGATGAACGCGAAGAACGACGGCGCCGCGAAGCGCGGCCGGTCGTCGCCCGCGTTCTTGCCGAGCGCCCACACCGTGACGACGCGCGCCTGGCAGAAGTTCGCGAACTTGCCCGAGAACACCAGCAGGGTGCTGCTGTCGGGGGCGCTGAGCGGCACCCACGGCGAGGTGATGCGCGCGTAGACCCCGTTCTCGAGGTACCCGACCGGCGACGTGAACTGCCACACGCAGGAGGTGTTCGAGAAGTCGAAGTTCGAGCGCAGCTCCACCTGCGAGTGCGGCACGGGGCCCTCTCGGCTGTGGAACTGGCGCACGCCGGGCGGCGTGTTGGCGGCGTTGAAGGCCTCGGACGTCCACCCGTCGAGGACGCCGTCCTCGAAGTCCTCGAACGGCAGCACGTCGGCCGCGCCGGCGGTGACGCGGATGTTGTCAATCAGCGCCGCGGCCCGCGGGGCCGGCTGGCCCGCACTGATGATGAAGCCGTCCTCGGGCGACGTCGTCTGGTTGGTCTGGACGATGATGCGGAAGCGCGCCGAGGCGAGTCCGCCGACGATCCCGGAGTTGCCGTTCTCGTTGAGGGCCGCGCGCACCTTGAACGTGCCGCGCGCGTCCAGGCCCTCCTGCGCCACCCACTCGCCGGTGCGCGAGTCGAAGATGGACAGGATGAGCGGCGTCCAGCCAAACGGGCCCTCGACCTGGATCTGGAAGAACTGATTGTCGAAGGCGAACGATGGACCGTCGGTGAAGGAGCCGAGGTCGAGCGTGACGTCGCACTCGAACGCGAGGTCCGGCGCGATCGCGAGCGGCGCGGTGACGAGCCGCTGGCTCCAGTTGTTGCCGTAGCCCTCGGGCTGCACCCAGTCCCTGACGATCTCCGGGTGCGTCGTCATGTCGGCGCCGATGCGGAGCGCGCGCGCGCCCATCGTCACCGCGCGCGGCGCGCCGACCCCGAGCGACACCTTGCCGTCGGCCGCGAGGCGCAGGATCAGGTTGCGCTGCATGTCGGCGACGAGCACGCCGCCCGCGCCATCCGGCGCGATGGCGCTCATCGAGCCAAGGTGCTGCGCCGCGCCCGCGGTGCCGTCGCCCGTGGTGTAGAGCTCGTCGGTGCCGGCGACGCGCACCGCGTCGCCGCCGGCGACGGGCACGCGGAACACCGCCTCGAAGGCGGTGTAGTAGAGGTGGGCGCCGGAGCGCGCCAGCAGGTAGGGCTGGCCCTCGTCGTTGAGGGCCATGCCGCCCAGCGTCTCGATGGTCGAGGTCTCGAGCAGCGGGTTCGTCACCTTGCGCATGCGCGCGTTGCCGCCGTCGGCGATGTACAGCGCGCTGCCGTCCGCCTCGACCGCGATGCCGGACGGCGACGACAGCAGCGCGGCGCGCGCCGGACCACCGTCGCCACCGAAGCCGGCCGTGTTGACCACGCCGGCCACCGTGAACACGCGCAGGTCGCTGCGCCGGAGGACCGCGACGCGGTTCTGCAGGCGGAACAGCATGTAGACATTGCCGGCCGCGTCGGTCTGGATCTGGCTCGCGCCGCGCAGATCGGCCGCGTCGATCGTGGTGTCGCCAAGCGACCCGCCGGGCTGCGGGCTCAGGTCGGTGGGCGCGCCGCCGCCCGGCGGGTAGAGGTAGAGGTCCCCGCCCTGGCTGTCGTGGATGAAGAAGCCGCCCGTCAGCGGGTCGGGCGCTGCGGGCGAGCCGGGGGTCGACGGGACGAACGGGGTGGGAAAGGCGCTCACCGAGTCGGTCGCCGGGTTCCACACGAAGGCGTTGCTGCCGCCCGCCGCCAGCGCGTCGGCGAACACGACGAGCCCCGACGGCAGCACCGCGAGCGCGTACGGCGTCTCGAGCGCGAACGCGTCGTGGGGGGCCGGCAGGGCGCGCGGGCCGAGGGTGCCGCGCACGCCGCCGAGCAGCGGGCGCTGCGTGAGGAGCGCGCCCTGCACCTGCTGGAAGATCACGCCCGTGAGGTCGAGGCCCTGCCAGCCGCGCGGCGCGCACGCGCCGGCCGGCGTCTGGAAGGCGTGCGACAGCACGGGGAAGGTGTCGGACTGGGCGACCCCGGTGCTGGCGAGCGCGCCGGGACGGCGCGCGACGAGCGACTCGAGGGTCGGCAGCGCCGCGGCGTCGGTGAGGCGCGCCGCGAGCACGGGCTTGAGGACGGGGGCGGGGGCCGGCGTCCCGGCCGCGGCGGGCGGCGGCGCGGCGAACGCGGCGACGAGGGCGGTCGCGAGGACCGCGCGGCGGAGGCTCGGGAGCGTGCGCATGGTCGTCCCGCGCGGCCTAGCGGCCGCCCTCCGCAAGCGTGCGCTCGATCTCGCGCACCAGCTCGTCGAGAGTGACGACGGGCTCGCGGCCGTCCTGGGGCGCGGCGCGCAGCGAGCGCGCGTCGCCGATGCCGAGGCCGGCCGCGGCGCGGCGCACGGTGCGCACGCCGCTCGCCGGGTCGCGGCGGATGTCGAACTTGCCCTGCGCGAGGCCGTTCACCGTGGCGCGGCCGGCGGCGTCGCGCCACACGAACAGCAGCGCCTCCTCGCCGGCGCGGAAGTGCGGCGCTCCCTCCACGGAGTAGCGGAAGCCGTCCAGCTCGCCGCCGGGCTGGGTCAGCACCAGCTCAGCGGCGGCGGCGCCCTTGAGCGCGCGCTCCACGCGCACGCGCACCTCGGTCACGATGCGCGTGCGGTCGTCGTTCCAGCGCGCGCTCGTGCCGGTGACCTGCCCGATCACGATGTCCTGCGAACCGCGCGCGAGGGCGCGCGTGTCGAGGCGGACCATGGTCGTCGCCGAGGCCGCGCCCGCGAGCACGGACGCGGCGAGGGCGGCGAGGAGAATGCGAGGGGGCTGCGGCATGGGAGTCTCTCCTGGGGCGGGGGAGGGAAGGGGCAAGCGACACGGCCCGGTCGCGGGCGGGGCCAGCGGCCGGAGCGGTCGGTCGGGCCGAACGAGGGCCCGGGTGCGGGTCAGTCCTGTCGGGTGAGGGCGAGGGCCTTCTGGAACGACTCGGCGGCCAGATCCATGAGGCCGATCGTGCGGTACACGTTGCCCAGCGCTTCGTGCGCGGCGGGCGATTCCGGAACGAGCGCGCCGAGGCGCTCGAAGTGGCGGGCGGCGTCGTGATGAAGCCCGCGGCCGGCGAGGTAGGACCCTGCGAGGAAGTGCGTCGCCGGGTGATCCGGGCCCCCGGCGCTGGCCTCGATGCGCGCGAGGTTCTCGCGCACGACGCGCTCGTCGTCGGCCTCGACAACGTGGAACGCGCTTTCCTCGCGCCGCAGCGCACCGCGGTCCGAGAGCGCCTCGAGCGTCCACAGGTAGTCGGCGCCGGAGCGCGCGGCGGGGGCGTCCGCGGGCCACGCGAGCGGCCCCTCCGCCACCTCGCGGCTCCACACCTCGCCGTGCTCGTCGGACACCGTGACGCGGTAACGGTCCGCGCCGGCGGCGGCGCGCCATGCGAAGGCCGGACGCCCGGTGAGCACGTGGCTGGCGCGCGGCGCCAGGATGAGCGCGCGCTGCGCGTCCGCGCCGCGCATCTGGGAGATCGCCACCAGCCCGGTTTCGCGCGAGCCGCCGGTCACGACGCGCGCGACCTGCTGGTAGACCGGGCCGGCGAGCCCGGCGCCCGGTCCCACGCGCGCCGGGTTCGCCACGCGCCCGCCGACCGTGACGGAGCTCTTCTCGCCCAGCTCGATGACGTTGCCGTCGCTGAAGTACACGGTGGCGCCGCCGCCGGCGGCGACCTCGATGCGGTCGCCGCGCTCGAGCGCCCGGCCGAAGGAGGCGCGCGCCTTCTCTCCGGTGCGCGCGACGATGACGTCCACGCGGCCCCTGACGCTGGCGAGCAGCGCGAAAGGCTCGGCGAGGGCGGGCGAGGCGACGGCGAGCAAGGCCGAGGCAAACAGCGCGAGCGCGGCCGATCGGCGGTATGCGGGTTTCACTCCAACCTCCTTGCGTACACTCAATGACACTGCGGCACGCCGCAGGTGGGGCGCCGCGGCGAGAGGCTGGAAGGTCGTCTGGGGGACCGACGCGCCTTGAATGCTAGTGGCTCAAGGGCCTTCCGCGCAACGATTTTGCGTCGCCCGCCGCGCTCGGGCGCCGCGCCCGCGGCCCGCCATCGCGGCCCCGAGCCGGCGAGCCGGGCGGCCCCGGGCGCGGCCTGGGCAGCGGCGCGACGGGACTTGCCGCCTGGCGGGCCTCTGGCTATGGTGCCGCGACCGCCGGGCCGCGTCCCCCACGCGGTCCCCCGCGCCGCTTGCGGCGCGCCACGCGAGCCGAGGAGCCATGACCCTGAAGGAAAAGGCCGAGATCGTCGATGCCGACGGCGTGCGGCGCATCGTGACCCGCATCGCCCACGAGATCGTCGAACGCAACAAGGGGGTCGAGGACCTGGTCCTCGTCGGGATCCGGCGCCGCGGCGTGCCGCTCGCGTCGCGCATTGCCCACAAGATCGGGGAGTTCGAGGGGCGCGCGCCGTCCGAGGGAAGCCTCGACATCACCCTCTACCGCGACGACCTTTCGACCGTGTCCCACCAGCCCGTGGTGGGCTCCACCGACATTCCGGTGGACATCAACGGCAAGATCGTGGTGCTGGTGGACGATGTGCTCTACACCGGCCGCACGGTGCGCGCGGCGATGGACGCGCTCATTGATTTCGGCCGGCCGCGCGCCATCCAGCTCGCGGTGGTCATTGACCGCGGGCACCGCGAGCTGCCGATCCGCGCCGACTTCGTCGGCAAGAACGTGCCGACCTCGAAGAAGGAGGTCATCGGCGTGAAGCTCGTCGAGATTGACGGCGTGGACAGCGTTGTCATCAAGGAGCTGGACGACTGAGCCGGCGCCCGGTCCCCGCTCCGCCACGACCGGCCGGCGCCGCCCGCACGCGGCGCCGGCCGGCGCGCTTCGGGCGCGCGGATAACTCGCCGCGCCGGGACGCGCGCCGCGCCGTCCGCGGCGGGTAGCGTGCCGGTCATGGACACCCGCCCGATGCACCCCGACGCCCTGTGGCGCGCGTTCGTCGAACGCGACGCGCGCTACGACGGCCGCTTCGTCTCCGCCGTCCGCACCACCGGCATCTACTGCCGGCCGACCTGCACGTGCCGCAAGCCGCGCCGCGAGCACGTCACGTTCTTCCGCAGCGCGGCGCGCGCCGCGGCCGCCGGCTACCGCCCGTGCAAGCGCTGCCGGCCGGAGCTGCCGGGCGGCGCGCGCGGCGCGGCGCGCGCCCTGGCGGCGCGCGCGCTCGGCCTGCTGCGCGCCGACCTCGGCCGCGACTGGACGCTGGCCGCGCTGGCGGCCGCGCTCGCGGTGAGCCCGTCGGTGCTCGGCCGCCGCTTCCGCGAGGCGCGCGGCATCGGCCCGATGCGCGCGCTGGAGCGCGAGCGCGTGCGGGCCGCCGCGCGCCGGCTCGCCGCGGCGCCGGCGCGCGTCACCGACGTGGCGCTCGACGTCGGCTTCGCCTCGCCGTCCGCCTTCGCGCGCGCGTTCCGCCGCGCGCACGGCGTGGCGCCCTCGGTGTGGCGCGCGGCGCACCGGCGGCGCGCCGGCCGGAGGGCCGCGCGATGATCCCCGCCGCGCCGGTCCCGCCGCTCGCGCGCCGCGCCGTCCCCGGCTCCGCTCCCGCGCCCGGCCCCGTCGTGCTGCGCGCCGTCGTTCCCTCGCCGGTGGGCGCGCTCGAGGCCGCGGCCACCGCGCGCGGCGTGCGGCGCCTCGAGCCGGCCGCGCCCGGCGCCGCCGCCGCCCCGCCGCCGCCCGGACCGCTCGCCGAGGCGCTCGAGACCGCGCGGCGCATGCTCGCGGGCGAGCCGCTGGCGTGGGACGGCGCGCTCGATCCGCTTGGCGACGCCCTTGAGCGCGCCGTGTGGGACGAGGTGCGCCGCGTGCCGTGGGGCCGCACCACGACCTACGGCGCGATCGCGCGCCGTCTCGGCGTCGCGCCGCGCGAGGTGGGCGCGGCGCTCGGCGCCAACCGGCTGTTCCTGCTCGTGCCCTGTCACCGCGTGGTCGCCGCGGACGGGAGCCCGCGCGGCTTCCGCTGGGGCCTCGCGCTCAAGGCGCGCCTGCTCGCGCTCGAGTCCGGGCAGCGCGCGCTGCTGCCGCCATGATGCGCGGGCGCCGCGGCCGCGTGCTGCTCGCCTTCGCCGCGGTCTACGTCATCTGGGGCTCGACCTACCTCGCGATCCGCTGGGCGCTCGTGTCATTCCCGCCGTTCACGCTTGCCGGCGTGCGCTTCCTGATCGCGGGCGGGGTGCTCACCGCGTGGGCGCTGGCGCGCGGCGCGGCCCCGCCCGCCGCCGTGCACTGGCGGTCGGCGGCGATCGTGGGCGGACTCATGCTGTTCGGCGGCAACGCCGCCGTGGTGTGGGCCACGCAGCGCGCGCCGTCCGGGCTGGTCGCGGTCCTGGTGGCGATGGTGCCGTTCTGGATGGCGCTGCTGTCGAGCGTCGGCCCGCGGCGCGTTCCGCTGCGCTGGCCGACGATGGCCGGCGTGGCGATCGGCATGGCCGGCATCGCGCTGCTGGTGCGGCCCGGCTCGCTGTCGTCGCCGGGCGGCGTGGATCCGGCCGCGGCCGGCGTGCTGGCGCTCGGCTCGCTGTCGTGGGCGTCGGGCTCGCTGCTCGCGCGGCGCGTGCCGCTGCCGTCGGCCCCGCTGCTCGCCATCGGGCTCGAGATGCTGTGCGGCGGCGCGCTGCTCGCGATCGCCGCGGCCGCCGCCGGCGAGGCGCCGCGCGTGCGCTGGGACGCGCTCGACGCGCGCGCCGTGGCGGCGCTCCTCTACCTCGTCGCGTTCGGCTCGATCGTGGCGTTCACGGCCTACATCTGGCTCCTCGGCGCGACCACGCCGGCGCGCGTCTCGACCTACGCGTTCGTCAATCCGGTGGTGGCCGTCGCGCTCGGCTGGGCGTTCGCCGGCGAGCCGGTCACCGCGCGCACCGCCTCCGCCTCGGCGCTCGTGGTGGCCGCGGTGGCCATCATCACGCTGGCGCCGGCCGGCGGGCCGCGGCGCGCGGCGGCCGGCGCGTCCGGCGGCGGGGCGGCGCCCGACGCGCCGTGACCGGCCACGGCGCGGTCCCGCCGGCGGCCGCCGCGCGGGCGTCCGCCGCGGCCGCGGGCCGCCGGCGTGTTGCGGCCCTGCGGCGCGTCCGCTAATGTCCGTCGCCGACCCTCCCCACGGACCCTTTAAGGGCCGCCCCGAGAGGCGGCAAAGGAGGTGCCCGATGAACCGTCCCGCCGTGCTCGACCCTGCCCCGGCCCGCGAGGGGGCGGGGGTTTTTGCTGCCCGCCGGCACCTGCTCGGCCTCGAGGGCATCGCGCGCGAGGAGCTGCTCGACATCCTCGACGACGCCGCGCGCTACCGGGAGCTCGCCCGCACGCACCAGCTTCCGAACCAGGAGCTCAAGGGCGTCACCGTCGGCAACGCCTTCTTCGAGGACTCGACGCGCACGCGCGTCAGCTTCGAGCTCGCCGAGCAGCGCCTCGGCGCCATGCTCGTCACCTTCACCACCGGCGGCTCGTCGGTGTCCAAGGGCGAGACGCTGCTCGACACGCTGCGCGTCATCGCCTCGATGCGCGTGGACGTGCTCGTCGTGCGTCACGCGTCCTCGGGCGCGGCGTCGTACCTGGCGCGCCACGTGGACGCGGCGGTGGTCAACGCCGGCGACGGGCGCCACGAGCACCCCACGCAGGGACTGCTCGACATCATGACGCTGCGCATGGCGTGGGACGGCCGTTTCGAGGGCCGGCGGCTGGCGATCGTCGGCGACGTCGCCCACTCGCGCGTCGCGCGCTCCGCGATCCACGGGCTCAACGCGCTCGGCGTGAGCGTCACGCTCGCCGCGCCCGCCACGCTGCTGCCGGCCGACGTCGAGGCGCTCGGCGTGACCGTCGCGCCCACCGTCGAGGACGCGCTGGCCGGGGCGGACGCGGCGATGGCGCTGCGCATCCAGAAGGAGCGCATGGAGTCGGGGCTGCTCCCCTCGCTCGGCGAGTACGCGCGCGTGTGGGGCGTGACCGAGGCGCGCGTCGCGCTCATGAAGCCGGAGGCGGTGGTGCTCCACCCCGGCCCCATGAACCGCGGCGTCGAGATCCAGCCCGAGGTCGCCGACGGCCCGCGCTCGGTGATCTTCGACCAGGTCGAGAACGGCGTCGCGATCCGCTGCGCGGTGCTGCGCCGCTGCGCGGGGCGCGCCGGCGCCCGGGAGGCGCGCTCGTGAGCGGCGCGGTCGAGAAGAGCCCGCCCGTTCTCATCCGCAACGCCCGTCACTGGCGCACCGGCGAGCGGATCGACCTCGCGCTTTACGGTGGGCGCATCGTCGAGCGCGCGCCGGCGCACGCGCGCGTCGTCGAGGCCGGCGGCGCGGTGTTGTCCCCCGGCCTGGTGGACGTGCACGTCCACCTGCGCGAGCCGGGCCACACCGCCAAGGAGACCATCGCGAGCGGGACGCGCGCGGCGGCCGCCGGCGGCTTCACCGCGGTGTGCGCGATGCCCAACACCGAGCCGGTGGTGGACAGCGCGGCGTGGGTCGAGTGGGTCGCGGCGCGCGCGCGCGAGGCCGGACACTGCCGGGTGTACCCCATCGCGGCGCTCACCCAGGGCCAGCGCGGGGAACAGCTCGCGCCCCTCGTGGCGCTGCGGCGCGCGGGCGCGGTGGCGTTCTCGGACGACGGCCGCCCGGTCATGTCGGCGGCGGTCATGCGCCGCGCGCTCGAGTACCAGCGCCACGCCGACGCGCCGATCATCTGCCACGAGGAGGACCTCACGCTGCGCGGCGACGGCCACATGAACGAAGGCTTCACCGCCACGCGCCTCGGTCTCGCCGGCATCCCGGCGGCGGCCGAGAGCGTCATGGTGTGGCGCGACCTCGAGCTCGTGGAGCTCACCGGCGGCCGCGTCCACTTCGCGCACCTGTCGTGCGCGGCGTCGTTCGAAGCGCTGCGGCGCGCGCGCGAGCGCGGCCTGCCCGTCACCGCCGAGACTTGCCCGCACTACTGGACGCTCACCGACGAGGCGGTCGGCGACTACGACACGCACGCCAAGATGAACCCGCCGCTGCGCTCCGAGGCCGACCGCGCGGCGGTCCTCGCCGCGATCCGCGAGGGGCTGGTGGACTGCTTCGCCACCGACCACGCGCCGCACACGCACGAGGAGAAGCAGCGCCCGTTCGACCAGGCGCCGTTCGGCATCGTCGGGCTCGAGACCGCCTTCGCGCTCACCGTGTCGCACCTCGTGCGCCCCGGGCACCTCTCGCTCGCGCGCGCGCTCGAGCTGTGGACCGAGGCGCCGCGGCGCGTGTTCGGGCTCCCCGAGGTGCGGCTCGAGCCCGGCTTCCCGGCCGATCTCGCGCTGCTCGATCCCGAGCGCGAGTGGACCGTGGACCCCGCGCGCTTTCACAGTCAGGGCCGCAACACGCCGTTCGCGGGCTGGCGCCTCACCGGCCTGCCGCTCGCCACCTTCTGCGCCGGGCGCCTGACGCACGCCGACCCGGGCTTCGCGGGCGCGCGCGAGGTCGCCGAGGCGCAGCTCGCGGAGAACCCGCGATGACGCGCCGCCCGCCCGCGCTGCTGGCGCTCGAGGACGGCCGCGTGTTCCGCGGCGAGGCGTTCGGCGCGCTCGCCGAGACGACCGGCGAGGTGGTGTTCAACACCGCCATGACCGGCTACCAGGAAGTGCTCTCCGACCCTTCGTACTGCGGGCAGATGGTGACCTTCACCTACCCGCTGCTCGGCAACTACGGCGTCAACGACGCCGACTGGGAGTCCTCGGGCGTGCGCGCGCAGGCCATGATCTGCCGCGAGGTCGAGGACGTGCCCAGTTCGTGGCGCGCCACCGGCTCGCTCCACGCGCTGCTCGAGCGCCACGGCGTGCCCGGGATCTGCGGCATTGACACGCGCGCGCTCACGCGCCACCTGCGCGAGCGCGGCGTGATGCGCGGCTGCCTGTCGTCGGTGGACGCCGACGCCGACGCGCTCGTCGAGAAGGCCCGCCGCAGCCCCTCGATGCTGGGACTCGCGCTCGCCGACCTCGTGACCACGGTCGAGCCGTACTGGTGGACCGAGGCCGGGCCCGCCGAGGCGCCCGACCCGGCCGACGACGGCCGGCCGCTGTGCGTGGTGGTGGATTACGGCGTCAAGTGGAACATCCTGCGCCGCCTGCGCGCCGAGGGCTTCCGCGTGCGCGTGCTGCCGGCGCGCGCCACCGCCGCCGACGTGCTGGCGCTCGCGCCGGCTGGCGTGCTGCTGTCGAACGGCCCGGGCGACCCCGAGCCGCTCGACTTCGCGGCCGAGACCGCGCGCGGCGTGGCCGCCGCGGTGCCGACGTTCGGCATCTGCCTCGGCCACCAGATTCTCGGACTGGCGTTCGGCGCGCGCACGCGCAAGCTCAAGTTCGGGCACCGCGGCGCCAACCACCCGGTGGTGGACCGCCGCACCGGGGCGGTCGAGGTGACCTCGCAGAACCACGGCTTCATGGTGGACGCCGACACCCTGCCGCCGGGCGAGTTCGAGCTCACCCACTGGAGCGGCAACGACGGCACGCTCGAGGGCATGGTGCACCGCGCGCTGCCGGTGCTCGCCTGCCAGTACCACCCCGAGGCCGGCCCGGGCCCGCACGACGCGCGCACGTGGTTCCGCGCGTTCCGCGCGGCGGTGGACCGCGCGGCGGGCGCCGCGCCGCGCCGCGCGCCGCGCGCCGCGCGCCCCGCCGCGAAGCCCGCCGCCGGCCGGAGCCGCTGATGCCGCTGCGCCCCGACCTCCGCAAGGTGCTGGTGCTCGGCGCCGGCCCGATCGTCATCGGGCAGGCGTGCGAGTTCGACTATTCCGGCACGCAGGCGTGCCGCGCGCTGCGCTCGCTCGGGCTCGAGGTGTCGCTGCTCAACTCGAACCCGGCGACGATCATGACCGACCCCGAGTTCGCCGACCGCACCTACATCGAGCCGCTGCTGCCGGAGATCGCGGAGCGCGTCATCGCGCGCGAGCGGCCGGACGCGGTGCTGCCCACCATGGGCGGCCAGACCGCGCTCAACCTGGCGCTGGCGCTCGAGGCGCGCGGCACGCTCGCGCGGTACGGCGTCAGGCTGATCGGCGCGTCGGTCGAAGCCATCGAGACCGCCGAGGACCGCGACCGCTTCAAGAAGGCCATGGAGGCCGCCGGCCTCGAGCTGCCGCGCAGCGGCTACGCCACGAGCGTCGCCGAGGCGGTGCGCCTCGGCGAGGCGCTCGGCTACCCGCTCGTCATCCGCTCGTCGTTCACGCTCGGCGGCGCGGGCTCGGGGCTGGTCCACAACATGCGCCAGTTGCGCGAGCAGGCGCGCGCCGGCATCGCCGCCAGCCCCAACGGCTCGATCCTCATCGAGGAGTGCCTGCTGGGCTGGAAGGAGTTCGAGCTAGAGGTCATGCGCGATCGCGCGGACAACTGCGTGGTCGTGTGCTCGATCGAGAACTTCGATCCGATGGGCGTTCACACCGGCGACAGCATCACGGTCGCGCCGGCGCAGACGCTCACGGACCGCTGTTACCAGGCGATGCGCGACGCCGCGCTGCGCGTCATGCGCACGATCAAGGTCGAGGCGGGCGGCTCGAACATCCAGTTCGCCGTGCATCCCGCCACCGGCGAGATGCGCGTCATCGAGATGAACCCGCGCGTGTCGCGTTCCTCGGCGCTCGCGAGCAAGGCCACCGGGTTCCCGATCGCCAAAATCTCGGCGCTGCTCGCGGCCGGCCTCACGCTCGACGAGATCCCCAACGACATCACGAAGAAGACCCCGGCGTGCTTCGAGCCGACGCTCGACTACTGCGTGGTCAAGATCCCGCGCTGGGCGTTCGAGAAGTTCCGCGGCGCCGAGCCGCGCCTCGGCACGCGCATGAAGTCGGTGGGCGAGGTCATGGCGATCGGCCGCACCTTTCCGGAGGCGCTGCTCAAGGGCTGGCGCGCGCTCGAGGCGCGCGGCCACGACACGCTGCCCGAGGCGGCCGGCCCCGGGGAGATGCCGGCGCTCGAGGCGGCGCTGCAGGTGCCGAGCCCCGACCGCCTGCGCGACCTGTTCCGCGCGCTGGCCGGCGGCCGCGCGCCCGAGGAGCTCGCCGCGCTCACCGGCATCGACCCGTGGTTCCTGCGCCAGATGCGCCGCATCACCGACTTCGACGCCGCGCTCGCCGCCGCCGCCGCCGCCGATCCCGAGGCGCCGTGGCGCGACGGAATGGTGCGCGCCGCCAAGCGACTGGGCCTGTCCGACCGCCACCTCGCCCGGCGTCTCGGCCTCGCCGAGGGCGAGGTGCGCCGCCGCCGGCGGGCGGCCGGGATCCGGCCGGTCATGAAGGCGGTGGACACGTGCGGCGCCGAGTTCGCCGCCGAGACCCCGTATTTCTACTCGTGCTACGAAGAGGAGGACGAGGTCCCGCCGGCGACGCGCCCGCGCGTCGTCATCATCGGCGCCGGCCCCAACCGCATCGGGCAGGGGCTCGAGTTCGACTACTGCTGCGTCCAGGCGGCGCTCGAGCTCAAGGATCGCGGGTTCGACGTCATCATGGTCAACTCGAACCCCGAGACCGTGTCCACCGACTACGACGTGTCGAGCCGCCTGTACTTCGAGCCGCTCACGCTCGAGGACGTGCTCAACGTCGTGGACGCGGAGTCGCCGGTCGGCGTCATCGTCCAGCTCGGCGGCCAGACCCCGCTCAAGCTGGCGCGCGGGCTGCACGAGGCCGGCGTGCCGCTGTGGGGCACGCCGTGGGACGGCCTCGATCTCGCCGAGAACCGCGAGCGCTGGCGCGCGCTGGTCGAGGGGCTCGGCCTGCTCCAACCGGCGGCGGCGAGCGCGACGTCGCGCGCGGAGGCGCTGGCCGCCGCGGAGCGGCTCGGCTGGCCGGTGCTCGTGCGCCCGTCCTACGTGCTCGGCGGGCGCGGCATGCGCATCGTGTACGGGCCCGAGGAGCTCGAGGAGTGGCTGACGCGCGAGGCGCTCGTCGCTCCCGACGAGCCGGTGCTCGTGGACAAGTTCCTCGCCGGCGCGCTCGAGCTCGACGTGGACGCGCTCGCCGACGGCGACACGGTGCTCGTCGGCGCGGTCATGGAGCACATCGAGGAGGCGGGCATCCACTCCGGCGACTCGACGTGCGTCATCCCGCCGTTCACGCTCGGCGAGGAGACGGTGCGGCGCGTGCGCGAGATCACCGCGCGCCTGGCGCGCGCCCTCGGCGTGCGCGGGCTCCTCAACGTGCAGTTCGCGGTCAAGGACGGCGACATCTACGTGCTCGAGGCCAACCCGCGCGCCTCGCGCACCGTGCCGTTCGTGAGCAAGGCGATCGGGCTGCCGCTCGCGCGCCTGGCGGCGCGCATCATGGCCGGCGAGCGCCTGTCGGACATCGCCCCCGACACCGCCCCCGAGCCGGAGCTGGTGAGCGTCAAGAAGCCGGTGCTGCCCTTCGCACGCTTCCCGGGCGAGGACGCCCTGCTCGGACCCGAGATGAAGTCCACGGGCGAGGTCATGGGGCGCGACCTCGACTTCGGCCGCGCGCTGGCCAAGGCCCACCTCGGCTCGGGCGAACCGCTGCCCGCGAGCGGACGCGTGTTCCTGAGCCTGCGCGACGACGACAAGCGCGCCGTCACGTTCATGGCGAAGAAGCTGGTCGAACTGGGGTATGGCCTGGTGGCGACGCGCGGGACGGCCCGCTTCCTGCGCCGCAACGGGGTCCCGTGCGCCGAGGTCTTCAAGGTGCACGAGGGCCGCCCCCACGTGGTGGACCTCATGGAGAACGGGGAGATTCAGCTGGTGGTCAACACCCCGCTCGGACGGGCCTCCGAGTACGACGAGAAGGCGATCCGCGAGCGCGCCGTGGCGCTCGGCGTGCCGGTCATCACCACGGTCGCCGGCGCGCTCGCCGCCGTGTCGGGCATGGAGGCCCTGTCGCGCGGCGCGCTCGAGGTGACCGCGCTGCAGGAGCGCGTGTGATGCGCGTGCGCGCCGTGGCGCGCGCGGCGGCGCGGCGGCTCGCGCCGGCCCTCGCGCTCGCCGCGCTTGCCGCGGCGGCCGGCGGCTGCGCCTACTACAACACCTTCTACTACGCGCGGAAGTACTACTTCCGCGCCACCGCGGGGGCGCCCTACGCCCTCGACGAGCCGGGCGCCCAGAACCTGCCCAACTACAACAAGGCGATTGATTACTCGAAGAAGGTCATCGCCAACTACCCCAAGTCGAAGTGGGTGGACGACGCCTACCTGCTGTGGGCGGTGGCGCTCCTCGGAAAGAACGACCCGCTCGAGACGATCAACATGCTGGGCGACTTCACCGCGCGTTACCCCGAGAGCCCGGTGGCCGACGACGCGCGCTTCTACCTCGGGCTCGCGCACCGGCGCGCGCGGCAGTACGCCGCCGCGGTCGAGGCGTTCGACGCCTATCTGGAGCGGCGCCCGAAGGGCGCGCTCGCGCCCTACGCGCTGCTCGAGCGCTCACGCGCGCTGGTCGCCCTCGAGCGGCCGGCGGAGGCGGCGGCCTCCGCCGGCGCCATCCTCGAACGCTTCCCGAAGCACGCGCTGGCGACCGCCGCGCGCGCGGCGCGCGCCGAGGCGCTGTTCGCGGGCGGCGACTACGAGGCGGCGCGCGAGGACTACCGCTTCATGGGGGCGCGCGCGCGCGACGACCAGCAGCGCTTCGACTTCCTGCTCAGGGAGGCCGACTGCCTCGAAGCCGCGCGCCGTCACGACGACGCCCTCGCGCTGCTCGACGAGGCGCTCGCGCACGAGCTCGAGCCGCGCCTGCCCGACACCACCGGCGGGCGCCCGCTCGTGGCGCCGAGCGGACCGGTGGCCGAGCGCTGGGGCAGGCTCATGACGCGCGCCGGCACCGTGCACCTGCGTGCCGGGCGGCTCGACGAGGCCCTCGAGGCCTACGCGCGCGTCATCGACCGCTACCCGCGCTCGCCGCTCGCGGCCGAGGCGCAGTTCCGCATCGGCTACGCCTACGAGACCGTGGCCGACGACTTCGCGCGCGCGCGCGAGGCCTACGCCCGGGTGCGCGAGCAGAACGCCGGCAGCGCCTTCACGCCGCAGGCGCAGCAGCGCCTCGGCAGCCTCGACCGCCTCGCACAGTTCGCCCGGTCGGGCGGCGACTCGCTCGAGCGCCAGGCCGAGGCCGGGTTCCTGCTCGCCGAGCAGTACCTGTTCGGCCTCGACCGCCCCGAGCGCGCGCTCGAGGAATACGCGCGCATCGCCGAGCGTTTCGCGGGCACGCGGCACGCCGCCAAGGCGCTCAACGCGCAGGCGTGGGTGCTGCGCCGCAAGCTCGACCGCCCCGCCGAGGCCGACTCGCTGTGGTGGCACGTGGTCCGCAACTACCCGGCCACCGAGGGACAGCTGGCGGCGCGCGACTACCTCGAGCTGGGCGGGGCGAGCGTGCCGCCCGAGCTCATCCGCCTGCCCGAGCCGAAGCCGGTGGCGCCCGCCGACACCGCCGTGCTCACGGCGCCGCCCGCCGTCACGCCGCCGCTTGGCGGCGGCGCGCTGTTCGCGCCGCACGACTCCGCCGGCCGCGCCGGCCGCGGGCCGGCGCTTCCCGGCGGCATGCTGGCGCCCGGACGGCGCGCCGCAGGCGACTCGCTCGCGCCGGCGCGCTTCGGCGCGCCGCCTTTCGCCTCGCCCCGGGCGGACTCCGGCGCCGCCGCGCCAAAGCCGCCGGCCGGCGCGCCCGGCCCGGGCGCCAGGCCCGGCGCGGGCGCGCCGTTCGTGCCGGGAGCGCCCGACACGGCGAAGGCCCCGGCGCCCGGCGGCCTCGCGCCGCGCGACACCGCGCGCGTTCCGGCGTCTCCCGACAGCGTCAGGCGCCGCCCGTGAGCGCGACCATCACCTCGACCTGGCGGCAGGTCGCCGCGCGCGTCGTGCGTCACGAGGACTGGGGCGGCGGCCACCGCTGGCTCGACCTCGAGGTGCCGGGCGACCTGCCGGCGCCCGCCGCCGGGCAGTTCGTCCAGCTCCTGCTGCCGCCGCCGAACCCGGTGCTGCTGCCGCGTCCCATGAGCATCGCGGGCGCGCGGCGCGCGCGCGGGCGCGCCGTGCTCGGCTTCCTCTACGCGCCGGTCGGCGCCGGCACGAAGGCGCTGGCGGCGCTCCCGGTGGGCGCGGAGCTCGAGCTGCTCGGGCCGCTCGGGCGCGGCTACCCGCTCGAGGCGCCCGGCACGCCGCTGCTGCTCGCCGGCGGTCGCGGCGTCGCGCCGTTGCTGTTCGCGGCCGACGCGCTGGCGCGCGCCGGTCGCCGCAGCACGTTTCTGTTCGGCGCGCGCACCGCGGCGCAGCTGGTGGGGCTCGCCGAGGCGCGCGCGCGCCTCGCCCGCAACGGGGGCCGGCTCCACCTGTGCACCGACGATGGCAGCCGCGGGCGGCGCGGCACGGTGGTGGACCTGCTCGAGGCGCTCGCGCCGCGCCTTGCCGGGCCGCTCGTGATCCACGCCTGCGGTCCGCACGGCATGCTCGCGGCGGTCGCGCGCTGGGGGCTCGCGCACGGCGTGCCGGCCCACCTCGCCATGGAGTCGGTCATGGCGTGCGGCACCGGCGTGTGCCGCGGCTGTCCGCTGCCGCGCAGCGCCGAGCGCCGCGCCGCGTTCGATCCGGCCGCCACGCCGTCGCTCTACGGCAACCGCGAGTACGCCATGTGCTGCACCGAGGGCCCCGTGTTCGAGGCGCACGACCTCGACTGGGAGCGCGTCGAATGACGGCCGCCGACCGCCGCCGCGCGCGCGCCGCGCGCGGGCCGCGCCGCGCCGCCGACGGTCCGCCGCCGCGGCCGGCGGTGGACCTCGCGGTGCGCATCGGGCCGATGCGGCTGCCGAACCCGGTGCTCGTCGCCTCGGGCACGTTCGGCTACGGCGACGAGTACCGGCACGTCGTGCCGCCCGCCCAGCTCGGGGCGGTCGTCACGAAGACCGTCACCGTCCGGCCGCGCGCCGGGAACCCGCCGCAGCGCATCGCCGAGACCGCCGGCGGCATGCTCAACTCGATCGGCCTCGAGAACGTCGGCCTCGCCGCGTTCCGCGCCGAGAAGCTGCCGCGCCTGCGCGCGCTCGGCGCGCGCATCGTGGCTTCGATCGGCGGCGAGACGCCGCACGAGCTCGAGCGCATGATGGAAGCGCTCGGCGGCGAACCCGGCGTGGACGGCTTCGAGATCAACTTCTCGTGCCCCAACGTGGCGAAGGGAGGCGCCCGTTACTGGGCCGTGCCGCGCCGCCTCGAGCGCACCGTGGCGCGCCTGCGCCGCCACACGCGCGCGTGCCTGATCGCCAAGCTGTCGCCCGACGTGACCTCGGTGCCCGAGCTGGCGCGCGCCTGCGAGCAGGGCGGCGCGGACGCCGTCACCGCGGTCAACACGTTCGTCGGCATGGCGCTCGACCTCGGCCACATGACCTCGCGCCTCGGGCGCGCCACCGGCGGGCTCTCGGGCCCCGCCATCAAGCCGCTCGCGCTCGCGCGCTGCGCCGAGACGGCGGCGGCGGTCGGCATCCCGGTCATCGGCTCGGGCGGCATCGTTTCGGGGCGCGACGCGCTCGAGTTCATCGCGGTCGGCGCCGCCGCCGTTCAGGTCGGCACCGCCACGTTCATCCGACCGCGCGCCTCACTCGAGATCCTCGACGAGATGGCGGCATTCCTCGCCGGGCGCGGTCTCGCCTCGCTCGACGCGTGGCGCGGCTGCCTCGCGCTCGGCGGGCGCGCGTGCGCCGCTCCCGCGCCGGCCGCCGCGCACGAACTCGCGGAGCGCGCGCGGTGAGCAACGCGCACCCGCGTCCCACCCTGCCGGCGGCGCGCGCGCGCCGCCGCGCCCCGCGGAGCGCCGCATGACCGACATCGCCATCGCCTTCGACGTCGAGACCCTCGATCAGGCCCTCGCGCTCGACGCGCGCCTCGGCGAGGGGCCCGAGTACGCCAAGGTCGGCCTTCAGCTCTTCACCGCCGAGGGGCCGGCGTCGGTGCGCGCGCTCGCCGCGCGCGGCCGGCGCGTGTTCCTCGACCTCAAGCTGCACGACATTCCGAACACCGTGGAGGGCGCGGCGCGCGAGGCGGCGCGCCTCGGCGCTTCGCTGCTCACCGTGCACGCCACCGGCGGCGCCGAGATGGTCGAGGCCGCGGTGCGCGGCGCGGCGGCCGGCGGCGGCGACACCGGCGTCGTGGCGGTGACCGTGCTCACGAGCCTCGACGAGCGCACGCTGCCGCCCGGCTTCGCGCGCCCGTTCGCGCTTCACGCCACCGTCGCCGAGCTGCTCGCGATGTCGCTCGCGGCCGGGGCCCGCGGCATCGTGTGCTCGGCGGCCGACCTGCCGGGCGTGCGCCAGCGTCACCCGGCGCCCTTTTACGCGGTGACGCCGGGGATCCGTCCGGCGGGCGGCGGCACGCAGGACCAGAAGCGCGTCGCCACCATCGCCGACGCGGTGGCGGCCGGGTCGAGCCTGCTCGTCATCGGCCGCCCGATCGCGGCCGCCCCCGACCCGCGCGCCGCGCTCGTCGCCGCGCGCGCCGAGCGCGACGCGGCGGTGGCGGCGCTCGCCCGGTGACGGGCGACGCCCGCCGCTTCCCCTCCGGCGCCGCGCGCGCGGGTGCGTGGCGCGCGCGCCCGGCGCCGCCGCGCGCGCCGAAATCCCGGCGCTCCAATGCCTTGACACCCTGCCAGGCGGGGAGTAGCCCTCCCCGGGAATGAGCGCCGCCCGCGAGCGTACCCCGTTCATGGATCCCGGCGACGAGGCCGCCCGGGTCCGCGAGGCCCAGCAGGGCAGCAGCGCCGCCTTCGCCGCGATCGTGCGCGCCTACCAGCGCCCGATCGTGCGCGTGGCGTACGGCCTGACCCGCAACGCGGCCGACGCCGACGACCTCGCGCAGGAGACGTTCGTGCGCGCATGGCAGGCGATCGGGCGCTTCCGGGCCGGCGAGCCGCTCTACCCGTGGCTCGCGCGGATCGCGGTGAACCTCGCCGTCTCGCTCCATCGCCGGCGGCGGCGCCGGCCGGAACAATCCATCGAACCGCTGCTCGAGGCCGGGCGGCAGTGGGGGGTCGAGGACGACCCCGCAGACCATGCGGCGCGCGGCGAGTACGACGCGGCGCTGCGCGCGGCGCTCGCCGAGCTGGCGCCCGAGCACCAGGCGGTGCTCGCGCTGCGGGCGGCGGACGACATGAGTTACGACGAGATCGCGCGCACGCTCGGCATTCCCGCGGGCACCGTGATGTCGCGGCTGGCGCGCGCGCGGCTCGCGCTCAAGGAGCGCCTCAAGGCGCGCACCGGGGACTCCCGATGAAGCACCCGTCGTGGGAAGAGCTGAGCGCCTACCTCGACCACGCGCTCGACACCCACCGCTGGGCGGTGGTGGCGCGCCACCTCGAGGACTGTCAGGCGTGTCGCGACGACCTCGCGGAGCTCGAGGCCGAGCAGCGCGCGCTCGAGCGCGTGGTGCGGCGCGATCCCGGCGACGCCTACTTCGACACGTTCCTCGCGGGCGTCGAAGCGCGCCTCGACGTGGACCGTGGCGCGAAGGCTCCGGCCGGGTTGACGCGGGGCTGGGCGCGCTGGTGGCAGTCCCCGCGCGTGCTCGCGGCCGCGGGCGGCGTGGCGGCGCTCGCCGTGGTCGCCGGCGTGGTGCTGGTGTCGCGTCCGTGGGAGCGCGCGCCGCTTCGCGACGCCACGCTCGCCGCGCGCGGCGCCCAGACCGCGCCGGGCCCCGCAGGACCCGCGGCCACGGGCGAGGCCGGCTCGCCCGGATCGGCGGCGGACGTCGCGCCGCTCACCGCGAACGAGGCGCCCGCCGGGGGGGGCACGCCCGCGCCCGGGGCCGCGCCCGCGCCGGCCGACGAGGCCGACCGCGCCGGCTCCGCCGCGCCGGCTCCGGCGCCCGCGCGCGCCTACGAGGTGCGCCGCGACGAGGCGAGCGGGGAGGCGGTGCGCCTCCAGCCGCCGCCCGCGCCCGGCGCGCCGGCGGCCGCGAAGCAGGAGGGCGCGTCCGCCCCGCTGTCGGACCTCAAGCGCCGCGCCGCGCAGCCGCTGACGTCGAACGAGGCCGCCTCGCGCGCGCTCGCGCCGCAGCCCGCTCCCGCCCCCGGGGCCGCGCTCGAGGCGCGCGCTTCGGGCGCGGCGGCTCCCGGACGCCTGTGCGGCGAGGTGAGCGACGCCACCGGACGGGCGCTGCGCTTCGCGAGCGTCGTGCTCGTGCGCGGCGGCGTGAGCGTCCAGACCGACGACGGCGGCCGCTTCTGCCTTGGCGGCCCCTCCGGCCCCGACACGCTCGTCGTGTCGCTCGTCGGCTTTCGCCCGGCGCGGCTCGCCGTGCGGCTCGGCCCCGACGTGCCCGAAGTGAGCGTGCGGCTCGAGACCGTCTCGCCGCTCGAGCGGCTCTCGGTCGGCGGCGCGTCACGGCCGCGCGCCGAGGCGCCGCCCGCGGCGGCCGGCGCGTTCGCCGCGCTGCCCGAGAGCCTGCGGCGCATCGCCGAGAGCGCGGGGAGCCTGCAGCGCACCGCGGCGGACACGCGCCAGGCGCGCGCTTACGACGCCTCGGCCGCCGAGTGGGAGCGCCTGCTCGAGCGCGTGCGCGGCACGTCGCACGAACTGGAGGTGCGGCGGCGCCTCGCCGAGGCGCGCTTCCGGGCGTGGGAGCTGGACCCGGACGCGCGCCGCGCCGGGGCCGCCACCGAGGCGCTCACCGCGTACCTCACGCGCGCGCCGGCCGGCGCCGAGCGCAATCGCGCGGCCGAGTGGCTCGACCGCGTCCGGCGCTAGGCGGAGTGGCGCGCCGCGCTCCCGGCCCCGCGCATCGTGCCTGACCGGGGCGCCGCGGCGTCCGCCGCGCGGCGCTTGACCTCGCGGCGCGGCGCGGCTTTCATGCGCGGGGCCCGCGCTGCGCCGCACGGACGCGCCCCGGCCGCGGCCCGTCACGGAGGACCCGCATGACCGCTGCCCTGCTGCTCGCGCTCGCCCTTGTCGCGCCGGTCTCCGCCGGCGACGCCGCGCTCTACGACCGCCTGGTCGCCGGGGTGGCGGCCGCCTACGACTCGGCGCGCGGCGGGTTCGTCGCCAGGGACGGCCTGGTCTCCGAGGCGGCGGTCGAGCTCGCCCTGCTCCACGGGCGGGAGCGCGGCGACGCGGCGTGGACGCAGCGCGGCCTCGCCACGCTCGACTGGACGATCGGACTGCTCGACTCGGTGGGCGGCGGCTTCTACACGCGCGCGCGCGACAAGAGCCGCGAGACCACGGCCTTCGACAAGATGACCGTTCCCAACGCGCGGCGGCTCGAGGTGCTGCTGCTCGCGCACCGCGTCACCGGCGACGCGCGCTGGCGGCGCGCAGCGGCGCGCGTCGTGGACTACGGCGAGCGCGTGCTGCTCGACGGCCGCGGCGGCTTCGTGCACGGGCAGGTCGGCGACCGCCAGCTGGTGCCCGAGTCGAACGGCGCCATGCTGCGCGCGTGGCTGCTGTGGGGCGCGCTCGACGGCGACGCGCGGCGGCGCGACTTCGCGCGCAGGAGCTTCGACCGCGTGTGGAGCGCGTGCTGGTCCGGGCTGCCGGGGCTCGTGCGGCGGGGCGTGTTCGGCGAGATCGGCTCCGCGCCGCTGCTCACCGACCAGATCGAGATGGGCCGGGCGTACGCGTGGGGCGCCCACCTCGGCGGCCGCGCCGTCGACCTCGAGCGCGCGCGCGCGGTCGCCGACACCATGCTGCGCGCCTACGCCGACCCCCGGGGCGGCCTGCGCACGCGCGCCGTGCCCAACCGCAAGGGCGTGGTGCGCGCCGCGCCGCGCGAGGCGTCCGAAAACGCGCGCGCCGCGCGCTTTCTCGCCGAACTGGCGGCGGTCACCGGCGAGGGGCGCTACCGCGAGGCGGCGCGCGCGCTGGTCGCCGCGTTCGCGCGCGACCTCGGCCGGCCGATGGGGCTGGCGGGCGCCGACTGGGCGCTCGCGCTGCGCGCCCTTCACGCGCCCGACCTGCCCGCGCGGCCGGAGTGGCGCGAGGTCCCGGCGCGCCCCGCGCCCGGCGCCGGGGGCGGTCGCTGACGCGTGTGTGGGATCGCCGGCATCTACCGACTCGGTGAGCGACCGCCGGGAGACCGCGAGCGCGCGGAGGACCGCGCCCTCGTCAAACGAATGCTGAGCGTCATCGCGTACCGGGGGCCCGACGACGTGGGACTCGAGCAGCTCGGGCGCGCCACGCTCGGAGTGCGTCGCCTCTCGATCCTCGACATTCGGGGTGGGCACCAGCCGCTTTGCGACGCCGGCGGACGCGTATGGGCCGTCCAGAACGGCGAGATCTACAACTTTCCCGCACTGCGCGCAGAGCTCGCTGCGCGCCACCCATTCCGAACCCGAACCGACACCGAGCTCCTTCCGCACCTGTGGCTTGAGAACGGCGCGGACGGAGTCCGCCGATTGTCGGGAATGTTCGCCTTCGCTGTTTACGACACGCGCGCCGACACCTTGATGCTGGCGAGGGACGCAGTCGGCGTAAAGCCGCTCTACGTGGCGGAACTCGGAGAGCGGCTGCTGTTCGCCTCCGAACTCAAGTGTCTGCTGTGCGATCCATCCCTGCCGCGGACGCTCGACGTCGAGGCGGTGGCGCTCTACCTGGCGCTCGGATTCGTGCCGGGCGCGAGAACCGCGTTTCGGGCCGCGCGCAAGGTGCGTCCCGGCGCCCGCGTGCTCGCCACGCCGTCGGGCGTTCGCCATGAGCGCTGGACCGCATGGCCGGACTTTGTCCCTCGCACGGGGCCGGTGGACCTCGACGCGCTCGCCGACGAGGTCGCGGCGCAGCTCGGCATGGCGACCTCGTCCATGCTGCTCTCGGACCGCCCTGTCGGAGTGTTGCTCTCGGGCGGCCTCGATTCGAGCGTCATGACCGCGCTGCTGCCGGAGGACGTGCGGCGCGACACCTGCACGTTCACGATCGGCTTCGAGGATGGTGGGCACCATGACGAGCGACGACATGCGCAGCGAGTGGCGTCGCATCTCGGCACGCGACATCGTGAGCTGGTCGTCCCGATGGATGTGGCAGCCGAATTGCCGGGGATCGTGCGTCTGCTCGACGAGCCATGTGCCGACCCTGCGGCGGTGCCGGCGCATCTGGTGGCGCGTGCGGCTGCCTCGGAGGTCACCGTGCTGCTCTCGGGCACGGGCGGCGACGAAACCTTCGGCGGGTACCGCCGTTACCGGCTGCCCGAGTTGCTGCGGTTCTCGAAGTGGGTGCCGCGTAAGGTGGCCGCGGTGCTGGCGCGCCGGTTGTCCGAGGGCGAGCGGCATCGGTCGAACGCGGGCGCCGAGCGGATCGTCTTTCTTCGCAAGCTGCTCGAAGCACGTTCGCGAGCCGGTTTTGGCAGCGCCTACATGTCGACGTTGGAGCCCGTCCCGCCATGGCGGTGGCGCCCGGCGATGACGCGTCCAGTGGATCCGGGCGCGGCGGCGGAAGCTCTCTGGTCGGCCATGTCGAGCGATCTCGGCCGTCCGCCGAAGGGCGATCTCGCGTCGGCGCTCGCGTTTGATCACCTCTTTTATCTTCCCGATGACCTGCTCCTGAAAGAGGACCGCATGACCATGGGGGCTTCCGTCGAGGGTCGGGTGCCCTACCTCGACGCTGGACTGGTCGCCTATGCGGCTCGCCTGCCGCTCGCCGCCACCGTCGGCCGGGGTGAGGGCAAGGCCGTTCTGCGTCGCCTTGCCCGGCGGCTGCTTCCTGGGGATCTCGCGTCCCGTCCGAAGCACGGGTTCTCCGTGCCGGTCGAGGCCTGGCTGCGCGGGCCACTCGAGCAGCTGGCCCGCGACGTGCTCGATGCGGAGGGCAGCGGCTTGTTTCGGCGCGCCGTGCTGCGGCGCTGGCTCGATGAGCATCGCGCGGGACGCGACCGGTCTGGCGCGCTGTGGGCGGCGCTGTGTTTCGAGCTGTGGTGGCGCGAGGTCGGCTCCGGTCCCTCCGGTCGCGAAGCGGCCGGCTGCGCACCGCCGGCCTCCGTCTCGTGAACGCGATGCAAACCGCCGCCGCGCCGTCGCACCGTCCGGTGCGTGTGTTGCACGTCATCACCCGCATGATCGTCGGCGGCGCCCAGGAAAACACGATGCTCTCCTGTGCGCTGATTGACGGCAGCCGCTTCACAAGTGAGCTGCTTACCGGACCCGAGACGGGTTTAGAAGGCGAGCTGCACACGGAGTCTCGGGCGCGAGGGGTCGTCCTCCATGTCGAGTCATCGCTGGTTCGGGCGATTCACCCGGTCAAGGACATCGTCGCCTTGTGGCGACTGATGCGGTTCATGCGACGTGGGCGCTGGGATATCGTCCACACGCACTCTTCCAAGGCGGGCATCCTCGGCCGCGTCGCTGCGCGGATGGCCGGGGTTCCCAGCGTGGTGCACACCGTGCACGGCTGGGGCTTCATGCCAGGCCAGCCCCCGGCGGTTCACGCGCTTTACGTGTTCCTCGAGCGCCTGTGCGCCCGACTCTGCGACACGCTCATCGTGGTGGCTGCGGCGGACCGCGAAGACGGGCTGGCACACGGCATTGGGACGCCGCGCCAGTACAGGCTGGTGCGCTCGGGAATCGAGGTCGCCGCCTATCGGGATGTCGCCACGTCAAGCGCCGAGGCGCGCTCGCGTCTGGGGCTTCCGGGCGACGCGTTCGTGGTCGGCTCGGTGGGCCGGCTATCGCGGCAGAAGGCGCCACTCGACCTGCTCGAAGGCTTCGCCCGACTGGCGCGAGAGCTTGCCGACGCGCACCTCGTGATCGTGGGCGATGGCCCGCTGCGCACTGCCGTCGAGGCGCGCATCGCCGCCCTCGGCCTGACGGGGCGCATTCATCTGGCGGGGCTGCGGCGGGACGTGCCCCACCTGCTGCGCGCGTTTGACGTCTTTGCTCTTGCCTCGCACTGGGAGGGCCTGCCGCGCGTGTTCCCGCAAGCCATGGCGGCGGGTCTGCCGGTGGTCGCGACCAGGGTGGACGGCGCGGCCGACGCGGTGGAGGATGGCGTGAGCGGCATCCTGGTTGACGTGGGCGACTCCGCCGCGCTCGGGCGCGCACTCGTGCGGCTGGCCAGCGATCCTGAGCTGCGACGCCGTATGGGTGCCGCGGGGCGCGCCCGAGTCGAAGAGTTCTCTGCCGAACGCATGGTGCGTCAGCTCGAGGACATCTACGCGGCGCTTGCCAGCCAGAGGGTTCCGCCGCCAGACGGGTGAGGCGTCACGCATGTGGCACGGGGCCCACGTTGACCCGCCCGGTCGGCGCTTCTACCTTCTTCAACGGCCTCGTCTCGGCCCTTCCTTCGACCTCGGGAGACCTTCATGCGCCGCGTTCTTGTCACCGGGGTGACCGGCTTCGCCGGCAGTCACCTCGTGGACTACATGCTGACCCGGAACGACTGCGAGATCTTCGGGATTCACCGCTGGCGCAGCCGCACCGAGAACGTCGAGCACTTCCAGGACCGCATCACGATGCTCGAGTGCGATCTGCGCGACGCGACCTCGACGCGCGACACCCTCGAGAAGGTGCGCCCCGACTGGATCTTCCATCTCGCGGCGCAGTCGTTCGTGCCGACCTCGTGGCTGGCGCCGACCGAGTCGCTCACCACCAACGTGCTGGCGCAGGTCAACATCTTCGAGGCCGTGCGCCACATCGGCCTCAAGTGCCGCATTCAGCTGGCGTGCTCCTCCGAGGAATACGGCATGGTCCATGCCGACGAGGTGCCCATCAAGGAGACCAACCCTCTGCGGCCGCTGTCGCCGTACGCGGTGAGCAAGGTCGCGCAGGACTTGCTCGGCTATCAGTACTGGATGTCGTGGCAGGTGGACGCGGTGCGCACGCGAGGTTTCAATCACGAGGGGCCGCGCCGCGGTCCGGTGTTCGTGGCGTCCGACTTCGCCAAGCAGATCGCCGACATCGAGAAGGGGCGCAAGCCCCCGGTGCTGCACGTCGGCAACCTCGAGGCAAAGCGCGATTTCACCGACGTGCGCGACATGGTGCGCGCCTACTGGCTGGCGCTCGAGAAGTGCGCGCCAGGCGAGGTTTACAACATCTGCAGCGGCACGGCATGGACCATTCGTCAGGTGCTCGATCACCTGCTGTCGCTCACGCGCGTGAAGATCGAGGTGCGCCAGGACCCGGCGCGCCTGCGCCCGAGCGACGTGCCGATCCTGCTCGGCGACAACAGCAAGTTCGTCGCCGCCACGGGCTGGCAGCCGACGATCCCCTTCGAGCGCACGCTCGCCGACATGCTGGAGCACTGGCGCGCGCGCTGAGCGCGCTGCAGATCGTGGTCCCCGCGCGGATCCTCATCACGGGCGCTGGTGGCTTCGTCGGTGCGTACGTCGCACGGGCGCTCGCGGCCCGTGGCGTGGAGGTCTTGGGCATCGGCCCCGAGGACGCGCCGCCTGCGGGGTCGCCGATGGCCGCGTGGAGGCGAGGCGATGTTTGCCGGCCGGACGACCTCGCCGGCGTCCTCGCGGCATTGCGGCCGGGCGCAATCGTTCACCTTGCCGGCCAGAGCAGCGCCGCACGCTCGTTCGAAGACCCCGTTGGCACGTTTCGGGTCAACGTCGTCGGGACATGGGGAGTTCTCGAGGCCGTGCGCCGCGCGGCCCCGGCGGCGCGGGTGCTCGTGGTCGGAAGCGGCGAGGCCTACGGTCCGCGCCCCGTCGGCGTCCGGGTCACAGAGAGCGATGCTTTTCGCCCGGTGAGTCCGTATGCGCTGTCCAAAGCCATCGCCGACGAGTTGGCGGCCCTGTACGGCGAAGTGCACGGTCTTGATGTCGTGCGCACGCGCTCGTTCGCGCATGCCGGACCCGGACAAGCCCCGCGCTTCGCCCTGCCCTCTTGGGCGGCGCAGATCGCCTCAGCGGAGCGAGGCAGCGCGGAACCGCTGCTGCGCGTCGGCAACCTCGACGTCATTCGTGACTTGACGGACGTGCGTGACGTGGCCGAGGCGTATGTCTCGCTGCTGGAGCGCGGGCGACGCGGAGTCGCCTACAACGTCGGGCGAGGCGAAGGCGTGCGGCTCGCGGATGTCGCTGCGCGACTGGCGGCGCTGGCGCGTGTGCCGGTGCGGGTGGTCGTGGATTCGGCGCGCGTTCGTCCGGCTGACGTGCCGCACCTGGTCGCGGACGTGTCGCGCATCGCCATGGAGACCGGCTGGCGCGCGAGCATCGAACTGGACGTCACGCTCACCGATCTGCTGGATGGCGCACGCGGGTCGTCTTGACCGCCCGAAGCGTGCGCGATTACGGTTCACAAGATGCGCATTGTTCCTCTCGTTTTCGAGTCTGCCACGTGAGCATGCCCCGTGGCTCCAAGCGGTGCGGCGGGTGAGCAGCGCCCTCGACCTGCTTGTCCCGCCCGCGACACGGGGTGCGCTCGCGGCCGTGGTGCGTCGTCGGACGGCCGTTCTCGGATTCACGGGCGCCGTCGCCATGCTGGCGACCATCATCGCGTTCCTGCTGCCGGTCTCCTACCAGGCGGAGGCGACGCTGCTGCCTCCGGCCGAGGGCGAAGACAGTTTCGGCTCGATGGCGAGCCTCATCCAGTCGGCCGCGCTCAATCGCATCGGGCTTTTCACCACGCAGACGCCGTCCGACGTGTTCGCCGAGATTCTCAGGAGTCGTACGCTGCGCGAGGAACTTGTAAAGCGCTTCGACCTTCAGCGCCGCTACGGCAAACGCAACCTCGACCAGGCCCTGCGCGAACTCGCGAAGCACAGCACCATCGAAGTCAACAAGGCCGGCGTGCTGTTCGTTCGCGTCCGCGATCGCGACCCGCAGCGCGCGGCGGAGATGGCCAACGCGCTCGTGGCTGGCCTGGATCGCTTCAATCGCGACACCTACACGACGCGCGCCAAGCGTGTTCGCCAGTTTCTTGATGGGCGTCTTGCCGATGTGACCGATCGCCTGGCTCGTGCCGAATCCACGCTCACCGCATACGAGCAGCGCAATCGCGTGCTCGCCGGCAGTGATCGCAACGCCGTCGAGGGTCTGGCGGCGATCATGGCGCAACGGATGAGCCTTCAGGTCAAGCGCACGTACCTGTCGAGCTATCTTCGGGCCAGTGATCCGCTCGTGCGCGAGCTTGACAGCGAGATCTCGGCGTATGAGCGCGAGCTGGCCCGAATGCCCGCGCTCAAGCAGCGCGGCGCACGGCTTGCGCTCGAGGCCGAACTGCAGCGCCGTCTGTTTACGCTCATCACAGCGCAGCTTGAGGACGCCCGTGTGCAGGAGATGCGCGACACCCCGACAGTCACCGTGCTCGATTCCGCACGCGCACCCCTCATCCGACACCAGCCGCGGCGATCCCTGATCGTGTTCGCGGCAGCGGCCACGGCCCTCGCACTCTCGGCCGCCTGGGTGGTGCTTGACGAGCGCGCGGCGGCGATGCGCGCATGAGCTCACGCGTCGGTCGCAGCCGGCCTCGGCCCGGCATGCGGCGGGCCCCATGGATCCGATGACCACCGCCACCTCGCCCCTCGCCGGCGCGCGAGGCCCCTCATGGGGCCCTGCCGCGGCGGCAACGGCCGGCGTCGGATTCGCCCTGCTCGTCGGTTTGACTGCGGGGAGCGAGGTGGCGGTGGCGCGGGTCATGCTCGTCCTCGCAACGGGGGGCGTGGCCATCGCAATGGTCCTGCGATGGCCAGTCCTCGGCTTCCATGCTCTGGCGGCCTCCAGTGTACTGCTGGTGGCCGTCACGCTGATTGGCTCGCGAGCCGTGAATGCGTTTGACGTGCTCCTTGTGCCCGCGCTCGCAGTCACATGGTGGCGAACGGCGCGTTCGGCGAGCAGGCCTGCCGCAGGTGAAAGCGGAGCCGAGGCGGAGATCAACATCGCCAGGAGCCGACTTGTTCGGGCCACCCTCGCATACCTCGTGCTTGCAGGTCTGTCGCTCGGAATGACAGTGCTCCTCGGCCGGCTGGATGGTGCTGTGCAGTCCGCGCTGAGCTTGGTGCGTGCCGTTCAGGGGGTGCTCCTGTTTCCACTCGCCATGGCGTGGCTGCGCGATGGCCGCAGTCTGAAGCGCGCGGTGGCGGCGCTGCTCACCGGGGGGGCTGGATTTGCGCTCGTGAACGCGCTGGCGGTCGGCAGCGGGTCCGTGGCGCGCGCAGGGCTGACCTGGTACGCGAACGAGCCGCTGTGGTCCGTGGCGGATCCCAACGAGGCGGGTACGGCGATGCTTCTGCTGTGGGTGCTCCTGCTTTCATGGCACGCCACGCGCCCCCGCTGGTGGCACCTCCCGGCCCTTGGGGTGGCGCTCTTCATGCTCGTGCTTACCCAGTCGCGCAGTGGTCTCCTCGCCTGGCTCGTGTTCACGGCGCTGTCACTCAAACCGGGCCAGCGACGCTACGCAATGCTCTTTCCTTTGCTTGCACTGGCGGCCCTGCCGTTGGTGCCGACGACCTACTGGGAGCGCCTCACGCGCACGCTCCTGTTCGAACGCGGGTCTTTTGAAGCCTTCAGTTCCTTCATTCGTGTGTACGGCTGGCAGATCGCGGTGCAGATGTTCCTCGACCACCCGATGTTCGGGGTCGGGTACCTGGGTTTCCGCCATTTCGCTGACCGCTACAGCGACCTCGGGCTGGTGCTCGGTCAGGCGGAGAGCATGTACCTGGAGACTGCGGCCGGGATGGGCCTGATCGGACTCTGGGCGTTCGGCGTTGCGCTCCGGCGCTTGTGGTGTCTGGCGGATCCAGTGCGTCGCCACGCGCCGCCCGGCTCGTTCGCCGCCCGGCTCGCAGCCTTTCATCGGCCGTATGTCGCGGGGCTGCTTGCGGCCCTCATCACGTCAAGCCATCTGGTCGGGATGGTGGGCCTCGCCCAGATCGCTCTGTGGAGCGCCCTCTTGGTCCGCGCTGGCCGCATGGCGGCGGCGGGGGATCCCGACGCGTGAGCCTCTCCGCGGTTGCATTTGTACCGTATCCGGTGGCAGGGGCGTCGGCGCGATACCGCGTGTATCAGTTCGTGGCGCCGCTCGAGTCACTCGGTGTGCGGCTTGACGTACGCCCCTTTCTCGATGACGTGGGATTCGCGGACCTGTACCGCCCGGGTGCGATTGCAGCGAAGATCGGGCACCACTTGCGGGGTGCGCTCCGCCGTTGGTCGGATCTCGGCGTCGCTGGCAGGTGGGATGTGGCGCTCGTCCACCGCGACCTGTGGCCATTCGTGGGTGACGCGCCACTGCGCCGCATGCGGCGGTGCCAGCCGCGCTGGGTCTACGACTTCGACGATGCTGTCTTCCTGCCGAACGTGAGTGCCGCAAACCGACGCTTCCGCGCGCTGAAACCTGCGCGGCAATACATGGAGCTTGTATCGGGCGCGCGCGTCGTGGCGGCGGGAAATTCGTGGTTGGCGGGCTGGGCCCGCGCACAGCGGCGCACGCGCCCCGAGGATGAGGTGGAGGTCGTCCCGACGGTCGTGAACACCGACGACTGGCACCCGCTTCCGCGCGGATCGGGACCTCTCCGTCTTGTCTGGACCGGCAGTCACTCGACAGTCCGCTACCTCGAGGCCTGGCGCGAGCCGCTACGCCGCGTGGCTCGGCGCATCCCCGAGCTGGAGGTTCACGTGATGGGTGCGCACTTCGAGGCCGAGGGCGTGCGCGTGGTGTCTCACGCTTGGGGGGCCCGCGCGGAGCGTGAGCTGGTGGCGTCCTGCGACGTCGGACTTTCTCCGCTTCCGGATGAGCCTTGGAGTCGAGGCAAGTGCGGCTTGAAGCTCATCCTGTACATGGCGCATGCTCGGCCGGCCGTCGCTTCTCCGGTCGGCGTGCATCCGGAGATCGTGTGCAACGGCGTGAACGGTATCCTCGCGGAGGGATCGGAGGCCGTGGCCGATGCTCTTGCCCGATTGCTTCTCGACGAGCGGCTGCGCCGACGCTTGGGAGAAGCCGCGCGGCGCACAGCGGAGGAGCGATACTCGGTTCGGGCGATTGCACCCCGGCTCGCCGCCCTGCTGCGTCGTGCGGCGGACGCGCCCACGTGACGCGCCCGGTGCGCGTCACCCATGTGGTCGCCACCACCGGCGTGAGCGGCGTCGAATCGCATCTGCTTGCGCTGCTGGCCTCGTTCGACCCTGCGAGTGTGAGTGCGCGCCTGATCGTGCCAGGCCCCGGTCCGCTCGTGGATGCGATGCGTGCTCGTGGCATCACGGTGGATCTGGGCGCGCCCACCCGCAAGCTGGATCTGGCGGCCGCACGCGCCCTGACGGGACTTCTGAGGGAGGGGGCCGATCTCGTTCATGCGCACGGTCCGCGTGCGGCATTCTGGGCGGCGTGGGCTGCTGCGCAAGCGCGCCGGCCCCTCATCGTCACAGTGCATGAACTGCGATGGCGGTCGCTGCCGCCCGGGGCGCGCCGCGTGGCATGGGTGGCACTCGAGCGTGCGGCACTGAGCCTGGCCCGCCGAGTCGTTTGCGTTTCGCAGGCGCAGAAACGCGCCCTCGTCGCACGCTGGCCGTCACTCCAACCCCGGGTGCGAGTCGTCCATGGCAGCACACCCTGGCTGCTGGCGCCCGATCAAATGCCCCGCGCCTCTCCCGCGACAGCCGCGCAGGGTGCGCGCCGACTCATCGCGGTCGGGCGTCTCGCCTGGGCCAAGGGCCATGACCGCGCGTTGCGCGCCCTTGCGCTCGCGCGACGACTGGGCGCGGTGTGGACCCTGGAAATCGTTGGTGAAGGAGAGGAGCGCAGCGCGCTGACAGCGCTCACGGAGCGACTGGGCTTGCGGGATGTCGTGCACTTTGCTGGCTCGCGCGCCGGCGTGGACGAACGGCTGGCGCGCGCTCACGCGTTCCTGAGCGGGAGCCGCACAGAGACATTCGGCGTGGCGGTGCTGGAAGCAATGGCGGCGGGCTTGCCCGTCGTGGCCCCGGCTGTGGATGCATTGCCCGAACTTATCGAAGATGGGCACACCGGCTTGCTCGTACCGGATGGCCGCGATGCAGACGTCGAGGCGGGACTCGCCGCTGCGCTCGTTCGCCTCGCGGAGAGTCCTGCCCTGGGGGCCACGCTTGGGGCGGCAGGGGCGGATGTCGCGCGGTCCCGATTCGCACCGTCGGCGCTCGCGGCGGGCGTGAGCGCTGTCTACCGCGAGTGCGTGGCGATCGGCTTGGATTCCTGAGCAACGGCGCTCGAGGCTGCGGGCCCTCGCATCCACTCGGGGTGACGTGCACGAAATGCGTCGAGCGTTGCCCGCGTCACGCGATCGAGTCCCTCGGAATCCCGCAGCCCCTCCAGCATCGCCTTGCGAATCACTGCAAGAGGAACGCCGCGCAGGAACGTGTCACGCGCGAAGGCGTGGCGCGCGGCAAGTCCCCAGCGCAGGTAAGCGGCGAAGGCAGTGCGCCACGCGTGATAGGCGAAGCGAGAGCGGTTGCGTCTTTGATACAGAATTCGAGATAGCGTGCCATTGTAAACATAGGTAGGATCCGTCCATTCATGAGAATTGCTCGCTTCGTGGCAGACGCTGAATGCAGGGTGGTACATGAGACGAAAGCCGGATCGCCTGGCGCGAGTCGAATACTCCCATTCCTCTTTGCCGAAAAAGTAGGCTTCGGGCAGCAGGCCGATGCGCTCGATGACGGCACGGCGCACGAGCATGAGCGCACCCGAGATGAAGGACCTTTCGGTGACCCGGTCGTACTGTCCGCAGTCAATGGCTCCATGGCCGATGTGACGCTCCGCACCCCACCAGCCGATGAATCCTCCGGTGCTCCAGATCATGGAAGAGTGGGGCCAAAAGAGAATCTTGCCGCCCACGATGCCGATGGTCGGATCGCCCTGGGCCAAGGCGACGGCGGGCTCAAGGAAGCCGGGCGCGTGCACAACGCAGTCGTTGTTGAGAAGCAGGATGTAGTCGCATCCGTCTTCCAGGGCGCGCACGATTCCGGGGTTGCAGCCGGCGGCAAAGCCGAGATTCTCAGGGTTGGCCAGGCAAATGACACCCCTGTGCTCGAACTCGTCGCGCAGGCGCTCAAGTGATCCATCGCCTGAGGCATTGTCAACCAGCACGACCCGAAGGTTCGGCCAGGTGGCTGACGCGAGCGAGCGCAGGCAGCGTGCCGACGCAGCGTGGTTGCGCCAGTTGAGCACGACCACACCGACGCGAGGTGGACGCGGCCCGCCCGCCACGAGCGAGTCCGTCACGGTCGCCGGCTCAGCCGCGCCGGATCCAGTAGACACCAGACCAGTCAATGGTCCGGATGGGCTCGGTGACACCGTGTCGTGCGCGATAGTCCTCGACTGCCTGACGGCAAGCCGGGATCACTCCATAGTCATCAACGATGCAGTAGCCCCCAGGCGAGAGCCGGGGATAAAGCGCATCGAGGGCGTCCATCGTGGATTCATACAGGTCTCCATCCAGCCGCAGGACGGCGAGGCGCTCGATGGGGGCGCCTGGCAAAGTGTCCTTGAACCAACCCTTGAGGAATCGCACACGCTCGTCAAGCAATCCGTATCGTGCGACGTTGGCACGCACCTCCTCGAGGGAAACGGCGAGCTGGTCATAGCTCCACAGCTTGTCCCCGCGGTCCGCCGGATAGCGCTCTGCGTCGGGTCTTGGCAGGCCCTGAAAAGAGTCGGCGGCCCACACCGTGCGCGTCATGTCGCCATGGGCGCGGAGCACGGCGCGCATGAAGATGATGGATCCCCCGCGCCAGACGCCGGTCTCGACAAGGTCTCCCGGCACGCCGCGCGCGAGGACGTCCTCGATCGCCTCCTGGAGCTGATTCAGGCGTTTCATCCCGATCATCGTCTCGGCGTCTTGAGGCCAGTCGCGGCCCTCCTCGCGAAGAGCCGGATCAAAGCGCCAGGTGCGCACGAGCTCCAGGTGTCTGAGCGCGAGCACGCGACGGACAGCCTCGAATGCGGTGCGCTTCCACGATCCCTTCGGAAACCGGTAACGCAGCACCGTCTCGCCGAAGCCGTAGCGGGTCAGCACGCGCTTCAGCAGATCGAGATAGAGCCGCCGAAGATCCTCCGCCGTTGCAGGAGGGCTGGGAATGGTCAGGGCCATAGATCCTCCGGGACACGCAAGGTCGAAGCGGCGCGCAGTTTGCCGCACCGGTTGAACGATCGTCAACGTTGCGGGTGTTGACCCCTTGCTTGTGAGTGCCTACCGTGCGGCTCGCATGCACCTTTCTCCGACTGCACGAGCGACCGTCCGCCATGTCTGACTCCGCCTCTGCAGGCGGAACCGGCCGCCGACTGGTTGCCGACACCCTGCATGTCGCAAGCGGCCGGCTCGCCGGAATGCTCGTGTGGCTCATGTATACGCCGCTCGTGCTCGACCATCTTGGGCCGCAACGGTTCGCGCTGTGGGCCCTGTTTTATGCAGTGCTCGGCTCGATGGGCGCGGTCGACCTCGGGCTGGTGGCGGGAACCGTGCGACACGTCGCGGCGGCTCGCGCAGCGGAGAAGCCTCACGACGCTGGTGCGCACGTGGCCATGGGCCTCGTCGGGTTCATGGCTCTTGGCGCTGTGTGGTTTGGAGCTGCGGCGTGGCTCGGCGAGACGGCGCTCGACTGGCTGCGTGTTCCCGAGACGAGCCGTGCCGATGCCGCATTCGTGCTGTACGCAGGAGCAGTTGTTTTCGCGCTTTCGGGCTGGGCGAATGTGATCATGGGTGCGGCGCAGGGCTGTGGGCGCTTCGCGCTTGCAAACGCGTCGGCGCTGGCGATCGCGTTCGTGCAAGCCGTCGGGATCCCCCTTGCGATCGTCGCAGGGGGCGGACTGCGCTGGCTGCTTGGAGTCGTCGCGCTTTCGTGGGGGGCGGGTTTCGCGTTTGGCGCACTGCGACTGTGGCCGCTCGAGCCCGGATTACGGCCGGCATGGCCGCGCGACCCGCGCCCGGTGCGTGAGGCCTGGGCCTTTGGCGGTCCTCTCCAGGTCACCAACGCGCTGTCCGCGCTTCACACGCATCTGGACAAATTCCTCTTGGCACGGTTCGCCGGGCTTGCCGTCGTGGCGCAATTCGATCTCGGGATGCGAATCGTGGTGTCGGTGGCGACCTTCGCGCAGCTTCCGCTGGCGGCACTTCTCCCCGTGGCGTCTCGTCTCCATGCGGCAGGCGACCATGCGGGATTGCGCGCCCTGCACAAGCGCGCAACGCGCTGGGTGGCGGCAGGGGTGGTCGTTCTCTTGGCCCCCATCGCCGGCGCCGCCGATGTGCTCGTCGCGGCCTGGCTGGGGCCAGGGCACGACGAAGCCGCCCTGGCGCTGCGCTGTCTTGCGCCCGCGGCGGCTTGCACCCTCGCCACGGGCGTGGCGTCGGTGACGGCGCGCGCCACGGGTCGCACGGGAGTGGAGGCGGCGGCCGCCGCCACGCTCTTGGCGATCCATGTGGCGCTCAGTGTCGCGTTCGTTCCCTCGCACGGGCTGCGTGGAGCCCTGGGCGCCCTGCTCGCCGCCAATCTGCTCGGCGGCGCGACGCTCTTAGTGGCCGTCGCACGGTCGCTCGGAGTCTCTGCGCGCGAGGCACTGGTCGCGCCCCACGCTGCGCCCCTGGCTGCGGGAGTGGCAGGTGCGGCGGCTGCCTGGGCCGTCGCCCGAGCTCCTGGGACCTCGGCGGGCGTGCTCGCGTGGGCTGCCTTGCTCGGGGCCGGCGCCGCCGGCGCTTTGACGTCGGTTGGCATTCTGCTCGTGCTCCGGCACGTCCGCTGGTCTGAGGCCTGCGCGCTGGTCGTCGCGCCGGTTCGCCGCAGCCGCGACGGAGGCGTTTAGAACCCCCACGCCACCACGTCGTCCGGGTCGAACGGCGTGGTGCTGAACTCGATGGCCTGCGCGTACTCGAGCGCCTCATAGCGGTGGGCGAGGCGCGGCGCGGTGCGCACGAGGTCGCCGGGGCCGAGCGTGAGTTCCTCGGTGACGCCGCTGTCCGCGTCGGCGAAGCGCGCCCGGATCCGTCCGCGGATCACGTACAGGGCCTCGCCCTTGCGCTCATGGTAGTGGCCGCCGCGCGCGAGGCCGGGGCCCGCGAGGAACTCGAGGTAGGCCACGAAGCGCGCCTCCTCGCCGTTCACCACCTGCGCGAACTCGCCGGCGGGCAGCAGGATGCGTCCGCCGTCGAGCACCGGCCGCTCCGGCCGGCCGTGAATCACGGGCAGCGCGCGCAGCGTGAGCCGGCCGCCGAGGAACGCGCGCTCCGCGCTCACCCGTTCTTCGGTTCCCACACGTCGGCGAGCACGCAGTCCCAGCGGAACTTGAACTCGTCCGCCGGGTCGTACACGTGGGTCTGGAAGTTGACCACCAGCACCTCGGGCGCGCTGAGCGCCTTCCAGCCGTGCATGATGCGCGGCGGGATCTTGAGCAGCCGGGGCCGCAGGCTTCCCAGGAACACCGAATTCACGTGACGGAACGAGGGCGAGTCCTCGCGCAGGTCCACCAGGGCGACCTGCAGCTTGCCGCGCGTGACGGTGAACTGGTCGGTGTGAACTTCATGCAGGTGCCAGCACTTGACCACGCCGTGGTCGGTGGCGCTCTGGTAGGCGTGCTCGGGGACCACGAAGCCGTGCTGCGTCCACGGGCGGCTCCACAGCTCGGTGACCTCGCCGCGCCCGTCGAGGTGGACGGTCAGGTCGCGCACCAGCACGCCGTCGATCGTGACCTTGCCGGGGGGCTGGACGGCGAAGTCGAGGCTCTGCAGCCAGTGCTCGGTGACATCGCGCGCGTGCATGGCGGCTCTCCACGGTGGCGGCGCCGGCCGCCGCAGTCGGGGCGGAGGCGCACGGGCGAGCTTTCTAGCAGGCGCTTCCGGTGCGCGCAACCGGATTGACCGCCGGCGGGCGCTCCCCCTAACTTCCCCGGGTTCCTTACCCCTTGCCGAGCCCGCTCCGCGTCCGCCCGCCCCGCGGCGGCGCGTCATTCTTCCGAAAGGAACCTTCGTGTACTCCATCACCGTCGTCGGGACCGGTTACGTCGGACTGGTGACCGGGGCCTGCCTCGCCGACTTCGGCAACCGTGTGGTGTGCGTGGATGCCGATGCGTCCAAGATCGAGCTCTTGAACCGCAACCAGCTGCCCTTCTACGAGCCGGGGCTGCCAGAGCTGGTGGCGCGCAACGTCGCGGAAGGCCGGCTGCGCTTTTCGAACGACCTCAAGTCCTGTCTCAAGGGCTGCCAGGTCGTGTTCATCACGGTCGGCACGCCGCCGCGTCCCGACGGCTCGGCCGACACGAGCCAGATCTACGCCGTCGCCAAGACGGTGGCCCAGAACCTCGACGGCTACACGCTCGTGGTGCAGAAGAGCACCGCCCCGGTCGGCACCGCGCGCGACCTCGGCCGCTGGATGAAGCGTTTCGCCCGGCGCGGCGCGGAGTTCGACGTGGCCTCCAACCCGGAGTTCCTGCGCGAGGGATCGGCGATCGAGACCACGATGCGCCCCGACCGCGTCATCATCGGCGCCGAGACGAAGCGCGCGCAGGAGATCCTCAGGAAGATCCACGACCCGCTGTTCCTCATCGAGACGCCCATGGTCGTGACGACGCTCGAGACGGCCGAGCTCATCAAGTACGCCTCGAATTGCTTCCTCGCCACCAAGATCTCGTTCATCAACGAGATGGCCAACCTGTGCGAGGCGCTGGGGGCCGACGTTCAGACCGTCGCCAAGGGCATCGGCATGGACCGCCGCATCGGCTCCAAGTTTCTGCACGCCGGCCCCGGCTACGGCGGCTCGTGCTTCCCGAAGGACACGCACGCGCTGTCGGCGTTCGCACGCGCAGCCGGGGTCCGCTCGGGCATCGTGGACGCGACGATCGCGGCCAACGATTACCAGATGCAGCGCATGGTCGAGAAGATCGTGGCGGCGATCGGCGCTCCGCGCGGCAAGACGGTGGCGGTGCTGGGCCTGTCGTTCAAGCCCAACACCGACGATCTGCGCGCCGCGCCGGCGCTCACCATCATTGCCGGGCTCAGACGCCGCGGCGTGCGGGTGCGCGCCTTCGACCCGGTCGCGATGGAAGGGGCGAGGCGCCTCGCCGCGCTGCGCGGCGTGACGTTCGCCGCCGATGCCTACGACTGCGCGCGCGGCGCCCACGCGGTCGCCATCGTGACCGAGTGGAATGAGTTCCGGAACCTTGACCTCGGCCGCCTGCGCCGGCTCGTGCGGCGCCCGGTGTTGTGCGACCTGCGCAACCTCTACGAGCCGGAAGAGGTGGAGGCGCGCGGCTGGAAGCACGTCGGCGTCGGCAAGGGCCGTGTGCGCGACGGCGCGCCGCACCGAGCGTCGCGCCGCGCGCGGGCGCGCTAGGGGGCGCACATGGGCGTGCGTAACGGCCATCGCGTCCTCGTCACCGGCGGGGCGGGGTTCATCGGCTCCAACTTCGTGCACCACCTGCTGCGCGAGCGGCCGGGGGCGCACGTCGTGGTGCTCGACGCGCTCACCTACGCCGGCCGCCGCGAGAACCTGGACGGCGTCCCGGAGGGATCGCTCACGTTCGTGCACGGTGACATCCGCGACCCCGGCGACGTGGCGCGCGCCATGGAGGGCTGCGACTGGGTGCTCAACTTCGCGGCGGAGTCGCACGTGGACCGCTCGATCGAGCAGCCGGGTGAGTTCATCCAGACCGATGTGTACGGCGTGTTCGTGCTGTGCGAGGAGGCGCGTCGGCGCGGGGTGAAACGCTTCGTGCAGATCTCGACCGACGAGGTGTACGGCGAGGTCCTCGAAGGCCACGCCGACGAGTCGTGGCCGCTCGAGCCGCGGAGCCCCTACGCCGCGTCCAAAGCGGGCGGTGACCGGCTCGCGCACGCGTACTGGGCGACGTACGGGCTGCCGGTGGTCGTGACGCGCTGCTCCAACAACTACGGGCCGCGCCAGTACCCCGAGAAGCTCGTGCCGCTGTTCGTGACGAACGCCATCGACGACCTGCCGCTGCCCGTGTACGGGCATGGTCGCAACCGGCGCGACTGGTTGCACGTCGAGGACCACTGCGCGGCGCTGCTTGCGCTGCTCGAGCAGCCGGGAATCGAGGGCCAGACCTTCAACATCGGCGGCGGCGAGGAGCTCGACGTGCTCGCCGTGACCGCCGAGATCCTGCGGCTTCTCGGCAAGCCCGCCTCACTCGTGCGGCACGTCGAAGACCGCCCGGGGCACGACCGCCGCTACGCGGTGGACGCCTCGAAGCTCACGCGCGTCACGGGCTGGAGGCCGCGTGTCCGGTTCGCGGAGGGCCTTCGCGACACGGTGGACTGGTATGTGAAGCACGAGTCGTGGTGGCGCACGATCAAGTCGGGTGAGTTCCGCGCCTACTACGAGCGCATGTACGGACAGCGGAGGGTGGTGGGGGGAGCGTGAGCGTGAGGGCCTGGAGTCGGCGTTCCGCCGCGACGGCTGCGGCCGTGATTGCGCTTGCGTGCATGTCGGGAGTGTCGCGTGCAACTGCAGCCCAGAACACTCCAGAGGCGCTGGTCGAGACGCTGGCGCGGCAGGCGGCGGGTCGAGCCCAGTCCCCCACGGCGCCGGGTCAAGACTTCGGGTCGACGGGGCAGGGGCGGGTGGTTCCCGGACCAGTGGATCCCAATGCATACGTCGTCGGCCCCGGCGATGTGTTCGATCTGCACCTCATGGGCGCGGTGGGGGAGACCATCACGCTGCGCGTGTCTCCCGAGGGCACGGTGTTCCTGCCCGGGTACGGAACTGTGGCCGTTGCGGGGCTGAGCCTGACCGACATGCGTACGCGCGTGAGCGGGGTGCTGAGTGGTCGGATGCGAAGTGTGAGTTGGACGCTGGAGCTGGTTCAGGCCCGGCGGATGCGCATCTACGTGACGGGTGACGTGCAAACGCCCGGGCCGATGGATCTGTCCGCGACCAGTCGCGTGAGCGACGCCTTGCCTCCCAGCGCGCTGACCAAGACTGGTTCGCGACGCAACGTGCGGGTGCTGCGGCGCGATGGTTCGACGGAGCATGCCGACCTCGAGCTTTTCACGTGGACGGGCAGCAACGATGCCAACCCTTATCTGCGGGACGGGGACATCCTGAATGTTCCGAGCGCCGTCGAGTGGGTGCACGCATATGGCGCCTTGGCGCGCCCGGGCCGATTTGAACTTGGTCCCAGGGACAGCCTGCTCACGTTGATCGAGCTCGCCGGGGGGCCCCTTCCCGCCACCCTTGCAGAGCGCGCACTGCTCATCCGCTGGCGGGAAGCGGCGCGACCGGAGTCCGTGTTCTTCTCGCTGGGCGACGTCTACTCCCGCACATTCAATCCGTCGCTTCAGGATGGCGACCGCGTCTACCTCTATTATCTGCCTTCGTACCGGGAGCTTTACCAGGCCACGATCCGAGGCGAGGTCGAGCGGCCGGGCACCTACCCGATCACGCTGGGGCGGACGCGTCTTTCGGACCTGGTGCGCGCGGCCGGAGGGTTTCGCCCGGGGGCCGATCTCGCCGGCATCCGACTCTACAGGGGGGGCACGACGACGGACGCGCCCGACCAGGAACTTGACCGCCTCCTGCGCCTGTCCCGTTCAGAAATGACCGAGGCCGAGTACGAACAGCTTCGGTCGCGGCTCGTCGGCAAGCGACAGGACTTCCGGGTGGACTGGACCCGGCTCCAGCAGCAGCCAGAACTCGACCTGTTGCTCGACCGCAGCGACATCATCGAGGTGGATCCCGTTCTCGCCACCGTGCGCGTCGAGGGGGAAGTGCGTCGCCCCGGCCTCGTCCAGTACGATCCCGCGCACCGCGTGGAAGACTACGTGCGCCTCGCGGGCGGACTCTCGAATCGCGCGGCGTCCGGAAAGATCGTCGTGCAGCGCGCCATCACAGGACAGACTTTACCCGCCCGCGACGTGCCCGCACTCGTGCCGGGGGACCTCATCTGGGTGCCGCTGCGGCCCGAACGAACGCTGTGGCAGAACATCGGCACCCTGATCGCGGTGGCTGCGCAGGTCGCGACCGTGGTGATCGCCGTGCGCAGCGTGAACTAGCGCCGCGCCGTTGCCGCGCCCGGCGCGCTCCCCTAGTCTCCCGCCGTGCTCGCCCGCCATCAGCAGCTGTTCGTCACCGGGCTGTTCGTTCTCGACGGCGCGCTGATCTTCGTCGCGTGGATCGCGGCGTGGTGGCTGCGCTTCCACGGCCTCGGCTGGCCGGCGCCGCTCGGCGTGCCGCCGCTCTCGCTCTACCTGTGGTTCGCGGCGGTCGTGACGCCGGTCGCCCTGCTCATCCTGCGCAGCTTTCAGATCTACCGCTCGTCGCGCACCGCCCGCCTCGGCGAGGAGCTCGTGGCGCTCGCCAAGGGCATGGCGGCGGTCACCGCGCTCGCCGGCCTCGCCTCCTTCTTCGCCAGCGGCGCGCTGTCGCGCGCCGTGCTCGCGCTGTTCGCCGCGCTGGCGACCGCCGCGCTGTGCGCCAGCCGCGTCGCGATCCGCCTCGCGCTGCGCGCGCTGCGGCGGCGCGGCTACAACCTGCGCCACCTGCTCGTCGTCGGCACCGGAGACCTCGCGCGCGAGCTGCTCGCGCGCATCGCCGGGCATCCCGACTACGGACTGAACGTCAAGGGTCTGGTGGCGGCCGATCCCGCCGAGGTGGGCCGCACCGTGGACGGGGTGCCGGTGGTCGGCGCCATTGCCGACCTGCCCGGGCTGGTCGCCACGAGCGGCGCCGAACTGGTGTACGTGGCGCTGCCGCGCAGCGCGTACCGCGCCGAGGAGGAGGCTCTGGAGCGCCTGTCCGACTCGACCGCCTCGGTGCGCCTGGTGCCCGACCTCGCGCGCGCGTTCACCATCAACGCCGCCGTCGAGGAACTCGACGGGCTGCCCGTGGTGCGCGTGGCGGAGACCCCCGATCAGGGCTGGAACGGCGTGCTCAAGCGCGCCTTCGACCTCGCGGGCGCAACGCTGGGGCTCATCGTGCTGTCGCCGCTGCTGCTCGCGATCGCCGTGTGGGTGAAGCTCGACTCGCCCGGGCCGGTGCTCTATGCGCAGGAGCGGGTTGGCATGAACGGACGGCGCTTCCGCATGCTCAAGTTCCGCAGCATGCGCGTCGACGCCGAGGCGGCGGGCCCCGGCTGGACGCGCCCCGGCGATGCGCGCCGCACGCGCGCGGGCGAGGTGCTGCGGCGTCTGTCCCTCGACGAGTTGCCGCAACTGTGGAACGTGCTCGTCGGCGACATGAGCCTGGTCGGTCCACGTCCCGAACGCCCCATGTACGTCGAGGAGTTCCGCGGCCGCATTCCGCGCTACATGCTGCGCCATCACGTCAAGGCCGGCATCACCGGCTGGGCGCAGGTCAACGGCCTGCGTGGCGACACGCCGCTCGACCGGCGCATTGAGTACGACCTGCACTACATCCGCAACTGGTCGCTGGCGTTCGACGTGCGCATCCTGCTGCTCACGCTCGCGCGCGTGTTCCGGGACGCGAGCGCGCACTGACGGCCGCGCGCGGGGTCAGGCGCGCGCGGTCGAGCCGCGTGACGGGGCCGCCGCGCGTCCCGCGATCCCGCGCCCGCGCCACAGCGCCGCCGCCAGAACCCAGGGCACCGCCGCCGCGGCCCACGCGTGCGACGGACGCAGGCGCCACTTGGCCCACACCGCGAGCCACGCGGCGGCCGCCAGCGCGCCGAGACCTGCCGCCAGGGCGCCCTGGCCGGCGAGCGCGGCGCCGGCCGCGAGCGGCAGGGACAGGACATGGGCGATCGAGGCGCGCACCATCGGCCGACGCACGATGAACGGTCCGAACGGGTGAACTTCAATGCGTTCGTGGAAGCGCGCCGGATGGCGGGCCGCGAGCAGCGCGTCGAACTGGTGGCGCGCGGCCCAGCGCAGCGCCTCGTAAGGGAGCGCGTGCTCCTCGGGATGCTCGACGAGCGCCGCGCGCGCGCGCGTCCAGCGCGCTCCGGAGGCCTCGAGACGAAAGCCGAAGTCCGAGTCCTCGCGAAAATAGAGCCGCCGCGCGGGATCGTAATAGTCCTCGGCGTAGCCGCCGAGGCGCACGAAGGCGTCACGGCGCACGAACAGGCTGGTCGGAAGCCACAGGGGAAGCGTGACCGACTGGCGATGAACGGGCCGGCCGCCGGGTTTCACGGTCTCGCCGACCACGGCCTCGAGCGCGGGGTCGGCCGCGATCGCGGCGGCCGCCGCCGACAGCCAGCCCGGCGCGGGCGTGCAGTCGTCCTCGGTGAAAGCGAGCCACGCGCCCTGCGCCGCGGCGGCGCCGGCGTTGCGCGCCGCGCCCGGGCCGCGGCGCTCGGGAGCGGCGACGGCGCGCGCCCCGCGCGCGGCAAGCGTCGCAATGCGCTCCGGCGAGGCCGGGCCGTCGAGGGCGACGATCACCTCGAAGCGCGCGCGCGGCAGGTCCTGGCGCGCCAGCGCCTCGAGCAGGCGCGTCAGGCCCGGCTCGCGCCCGAGCGAGGGCACGACGACCGAGAACAGGAGCGGCGCGTCGTTCACGTCTTTTGGTGGTCGGGCGTCGCGGTGCGGCCGCAGGCGGCGGCGCGCGGGGCCGGCGCGCCGTGCGCGCGGTCGGCCGCCGCGCGGCGGAGCGCGGCCGCGCGCGGCGCCGGGCTCATGCCCGCACGGGAGCGGCGGCGCGCGCCTCGCGGTACCACGCGATGGTGCGGCGCAGCCCCTCCTCGAGGCTCGTCGTGGCCCGCCAGCCGAGGCGCTCGGCGGCCCGCGACGTGTCGAGGCAGCGCCGCGGCTGGCCGTCGGGCCGGGTGGGGTCCCAGCGCAGCGCGCCCTTGAAGCCGGTGAGGCGCGCGATGGTCTCCGCCAGCGCGCGAATCGAGATCTCGCTGCCGGCGCCGACATTGACCGGGTCGCTGCCCTCGAGCCGCTCGAGCGCGCGCACGATGGCCTCGGCGGCGTCCTCGACGTACAGGAACTCGCGCGTCGCGGCGCCGGTGCCCCACACCTCGATCTCCCCGTCGCCGCGCTCCGCCGCCTCGAGGCATTTGCGCACCAGCGCCGGGATGACGTGGGACGTTTCGGGGTCGAAGTTGTCGCGCGGTCCGTACAGGTTGACGAGCATCACGTTCGAGGCGTCGAAGCCGAACTCCTGCCGGTACGCCTGCGACTGGACGAGCAGCATCTTCTTGGCGAGGCCGTAGGGCGCGTTGGTCTCCTCCGGGTAGCCGTTCCACAGCTCCTCCTCGCGGAACGGCACGGGCGTGAACTTGGGGTAGGAACAAATCGTGCCCACCGCCAGGAAGCGCGCGACGCCACGCAGCCGGGCCTGCTCCATGAGCTGCACGCCCATCATGAGGTTGCGGTAGAAGTAGGTGCCGGGGAACTTCCGGTTGGCGCCGATCCCGCCCACCGTGGCGGCGAGGTGGACGATGGCCTGCGGCTGAAGCCGCTCGATCATGCGCGCCGCGCCGCCCGGCTCGACGAGGTCGAAGTCGGCCGAACGGAAGGTGACGGCACGGGTGTAGCCGTGCGCGCGCAGGGCCTCCATGACGTGGCTCCCGAGGAAGCCGTGGCCGCCGGTGACGACGATGCGGGTGTCGGGGTTCATGCGCGCTCCTCGTGCGTGGGGATGCGGCAAGGTACGGGCCGGCCCGCGGGGGGTCAAGGCCGCGCCTGCGCGGCGCGCGCGCTCAAATGTGCGCGGCGCGCGCCGTGCCGCAGAACCCGCAGCGCGTCTCGCGCGGCGCGAGCGGGTGGCCGCACGCGCGGCACGCTTCGGCGGGGCCGGCCTCGGCGCGCGTGATGCCGAAGCCCTTCGCGACCTCGAGACCGCACGAGGGGCAGAACGCGGTGCCCGCCGCGAGCGCCGCGCCGCACGAGGGGCAGACGCCGGGCGCGGCGGCCGGCGCGGGCGGCGGAGCGCCGCCGGGCTCCGCGCTGCGCGCCGCATGCTCGAAGGGCCCGCCGCCGGGCGCGGACGGCGCGGGGCCCGCGGCGCGCGCGGCCGCGATGTCCGCGGCCGAGGCGCGCCAGCGCCGCCCGCAGGCGGCGCACGCGAAAGTCTCGGGGCCGGCGACCGTCGCGTCGCCGCCGCACGACGGACAGTGCGCCGCGGCGTTCACGCGCGGCTCCGCGGCGCGACGCGGCGCGCGGCCGCGCCCGCGCCCGTGCCCGCGCGCGCACCGGGCCGTCCGCGTGGGATGGCGAAATCGTTCGAGCGTTCCATGGGGTCCTCCTCGGGCCGGCCGGTCGCGCGCCCCCCGGGGGTGGGGGACGCACAGGCCGCAGACTAGCGGCACCAGAGGCGAAGCGCGAACGCCGCGCGGCGGCGCGGAGCCGGCCGCCGGTCGCGGAGCGCCGAACGGCGCCGCTCCTCCGGCGCGCGCTTGACCGCGCTTCGACGCGTGGCCCACAGTGCGCGGGCGCGCGGCGCGGCGCCCGGGTTCGCGCACGAAAGGGCCTGCATGTCTCTCCGCCTCCACGTGGGTTGCGGCACGGTGTACCTCGACGGCTACGTGAACCTCGACGTCGAGGTGCCCGGCTACTCGTACCTCGCAAGCGAGCGTCCCGACCTCGCGGACCTCAACCGCACGACCGTGGACCGCTACTACAAGCACGAGGAGTCGCGCGCCACGCTCGAGAAGGGCCCCGGACGCCCGCAGTACTGCGTCGTGGACCGCTACGCGACGGTGGACGCGCTGCCGTTCGACCCCGGCACGGTGGACGAGATCCGCGCGGTGCAGGTGCTGGAGCACGTGCCCGCGCCCGAGGTCCCGAAGGTGCTCGCCCACTGGCACGCGCTGCTCAGGCCGGGCGGCGTGTGCCATGTGGACGTGCCGGACTTCGAGGAGACCGCGCGCCAGCTCCTCGCGCAGCCCGACGAGCTGTCGAAGGACTGGTACTACCGACTCGTCTACGGCAGCCAGAAGAACGCCTACGCCTTCCACCGCAGCGGCTACAGCCCGGCGCGCCTCGAGCGCCTGCTGCGCGAGGCGGGGTTTCGCGAGGTGCGGCACGTGCCGAACACGCTGCACTTCTACCCGGTGTGCATCGCCGAGGGGATCAAGTAGCCGCGCGCGCGCCGCGCGCGGACCGCGCTCAGCGGTTCGTGAACCACGCCGCGGCGGCGAGCGCCGCGAGCCCCCCGAACCCGAGCGCCGCGTCGTGCGCGCGCAGCGTCACGCCGCGCCGGCTCATGCGCCACGCGGTGAGCGCGAGCGCCAGCGTCCCGGTCCCGGCGTAGGCGTAGGGCAGCTCCATCGCGCCGGCGCCCGCCGCATGGGCCGCCGCGTAGCACGCCGCCATGCCGAGCGGCCACGCCAGCCCGAGCGGGAACCACAGGCGCAGGCCGCCGAGCGGCAGCGCGCCGAGCGCCCACACCTGCATCGCGACCTTGCCGAACTCGCCGACCAGCATCCACGACAGCACGGGCCGCGCGGGCTCGAAGCGCGCCGAGTAGAGCAGGTGGAGGAGCGGTCCGGCGAGCGCCGTCGTCACGGCGCACGCGGCGAACGCCAGGCCGACGAGCGGCCCCCACTGGCGGCGCGTGTAGTCGCGCACCGCGGCCGCGCCGGCGAGCCCGCTGATCCTCCCGAACGCGTAGCCGCCGAGGTAGGCGTAAAACACCGACCCGAGCTGCTGCGAGACCGCGATGCCGGCCTGGATGAACCCGTTCGCCTCGAGCCCGCTCGCGCGCACCACGTGCGCGCGGATCGCGAGCATCGCGCCCTGGTCGAGGAGCGACAGCGTGAGCGCGGCGGCCGCGACGGTGAGCAGGGCGCGCGCTTCGGCGCGGTCGAAGCGCGGGCGCGGCGCGGGCGCGAAGGCCGCGGCGTAGCGCCGCCGGTGGATCCACAGCGCGGCGGCGAGCGCCGCGGGCCAGAAGGCGGCGACCGCCCACACCGCGCCGGCCAGCCCGTGGCGCGGCACGAGCGCGAGCAGCAGGACGAGGGTGGCGACGTTGCCGGCGACCGCGTAGGTGAGCGGCGCGCGCACGTCCGAGTGGCCCGCGAACAGCCCCTGAATCGTGCTCTGGAAGGCGAGGCCGCCGACCGCCAGCATCGAGATGCGCACCAGGTCCGCGTAGCGCGCCTCGCCGAGAATCGCGACGCTGATCCACGGCGCGAGCGCGAGCCCGAGCGCGGCGACCGTGAGGGCGGCGGCGCCGAGCAGCGCGAGCGCGGTGGACATGGTGCGGCGCACCGCTTCGGGGTCGTCGCGCCCGAGCGCGGCGCCCACGGCGCGCGCCACCGGCACGCCGAGTCCGAGCGCGGTGAAGGTGCCGAGCCACACCTGTCCCGACAGCACCTGGCCGAGCACGCCGAGGCCGCCGGGTTCGAAGTGGAGCGCGAGCCACTTGTTGCGCAGGAGGCTGCCGGCCGCGCCGACCGCCGAGGTGCCGGCGGTGAGCCACAGCCGGAGCGCGCGTTCCCGCCACGCGGCGAAGCGCGGCGCGGCGTCCGCGCCGCGGGCGCGTCCCGGTCCGCCCGCGTGCCCGTCCGGCGCGCTCACCGGCGGAGAAGCGCGACGTAGTTGCCGCCGCGGAACAGCTCGAGGTGCTCGCCCCAGTCCCCGAGCGGACGCAGCCCGTCGCGCAGCAGGCGGTGGAGCGCGAAGCGCTCGCCGAGCGCGTCGTAGAAGTCGCGAAGGAACGTGCGCGCGTCCACGTGCGTCCCGCCGAACTCGAACTGGACGGCCTCCACCGCGCCCTGCGCGAGGGCGCGCGCGGCGCCGCGCAGCACCGCCAGCTCGTGTCCCTCGACGTCGAGCTTGAGCAGGTGAATGCGCCCGATCCCGTGGCGCTCGCGGAAGGCGTCGAGTGTGCCGACCGGGACGCGCTCCTCGCGGTCGAGGGCGACGCCGAGGTGCCCGAGGCGCCGCGCGTGGAGCGACGCGAGTCCCGAGCCGGGGCGATCGTAGCGCAGCACCGCCTCGCCCTCCTCGGCGCCGAGCGCCATGCGCTGCGGCCGGATCGCCGGGCGCGCCGCGGCCCGCGCCGCGAGGCGCTCGAACGGCTCGCGCCCCGGCTCGAACGCCCAGATCGTGTGCGGCACGCCGGCCCGTTCGAGCTCCGCGGCGGCCATGGCGGACCAGTCGCCGACGTTGGCCCCCACGTCGAACACGGTCCATGGCCCGGCCGTTGCGCGCGCGGCGCGCGCCAGGCGCCGCACCAGCGCGCGCTCGCCGTTCTCGGCGGCGTCGCTCGAGGCGTCGAGGTTCATGCCGCGCACCGCGACGCGCAGGCAGCCCTCCCACAGCCACTGCAGACGCCGGCGGCCGAGCAGCGGGCGCATCAGACGGCCTCGGATACCCATCGGGCGGCACTCCTCGGGACGCGGCAGGAGGGGGCGGACGACGCGGCAAGGTATCACGCCGCGCTTGACCGCGGCGCCGCCGCGCCGTGAGGATGCGGCGCGCCCCGTCCCGCGGGCGCGGGAACCGACCGTGCGCATCTTCCTCGTCCTCGCCGCCAGCCCCAACCCGACCTTCGCCTCGAGCCTGTGGCGCTCCAACCTCCACGACCCGCTCGTGGCGATGGGGCACGACGTGGTCCTGTTCGAGGAGGGCGTGCTGCCGCTCTTCGACCTCGACCCGGCGCTGACCTCGACCGCCGGGCCGCGCGGCATCTTCACGCAGCGCTTCCTCGACGCGGTCGAGGCGGCGCACCGCGCGGCGCCGCTCGACCTGGTGCTCACGTACGTGAGCGACAGCCACCTCGAGCCGGACGCGGTGCGGCGCGTGCGCGAGCGCGTCGCGCCGGTGGTGAACTTCTTCTGCAACAACATTCACCAGTTTCACCTCGTGCGCCGCATCGCGCCCGCCTTTGACCTGTGCCTGGTGCCCGAGCATGCGGCGCTCGCGCGTTACCGCGCGGTGGGGGCGGAGCCGCTGTTCTGGCCGATGGCGGCAAACCCCGACGTCTACCGCCCGCTGCCGCTGGCGCCCGAGTACGGCGCCACGTTCGCCGGACAGCGCTACGGGGAGCGCACCACGCACCTGCTGGCGCTGCTCGACGCGGGGGTGGACGCGCATGCCTTCGGGCAGGGCTGGTCGGCCGACGGTCCGCTCGCGGCGCCGGGCTCGGCCGAGGCGCGCGGCGTGCCGGCGGCCGCCGCCCGGCTCGCGCTCGACGCGCTGCGCGGGCGGCTGCCGTGGCGCGCGCTCGCGGACCGCGCCGCGTGGCGCGCGCTGCGCGCGCGGCACGCGGCGGCGCTGCACGGGCCGCTCGACGACGCCGGCTACGTCGCGCTCTTCAGCCGCAGCCGGGTGAGCCTTGGCTTCCTCGACCTCGGCGACACGCACCGCACGCTGCGCCCGCTGCGCCAGGTGCGGCTGCGCGAGTTCGAGGCGACCATGGCGGGAGCGTTCTACCTGACCGGCTGGCTCGAGGAGCTGGGCGAGCATTACGTCCTCGGCCGCGAGATCGAGTGCTATCGCTCGCGCGCCGAGCTGGTGGACAAGTGCCGCTGGTATCTGGCGCACGACGATGCGCGCGCCGCCGTGGCGCGCGCCGGGCACGCGCGCGCGCGGCGCGACCACACCTGGACGCGGCGCTTCGAGGCGCTGTTCGCCGAGCTGCGCCGCCGCGGGCGGATCGCGGCGTGAACGGCGGCGTGCGCGGCGAGCGCGCGGACGAGCGGCCGGACGCCGGGGCGGCGGGGCTGGTGAGCGTCGTGCTCGCCTCGCGCAACGGCGCGCGCTACCTGCCGGCGGCGCTCGCGTCGCTCGCCGCGCAGACGCTCGGCGAGTTCGAGGTGCTGCTCGTGGACGACGGCTCGACGGACGCCACCCCGCGGCTGCTCGCCGCGTTCGCCGCGGCGCGGCCGCGCGCGCGCGTGCTGCGCGCGGGGGGCGTGGGGCCGGCCGCGGCGCGCGACCTCGCGGCGCGCGCCGCGGCCGGCGCCTACCTCGCGATCCACGACGACGACGACGTCTCGGCGCCGGAGCGCCTCGCGCGCCAGCGCGCCTACCTCGACGCCCACCCGGGGACGGCGCTCGTCGGGTCGGCGGCCGACGTGCTCGACGCGGACGGGCGCGTCACCGGCGCCTACCCGGTGCCCCTCGGCGCGCGCGCCATCGCGCGCGCGCTGCGGCGCGCGCCGGCGTTCGTCCACGGTTCGGTCATGATGCGCCGCGACGCCTACCGCGCGGCGGGCGGCTACCGCGCGCCGTTCGCGGTCGCCGAGGACTACGACCTGTACCTGCGCCTCGCCGCCCACGGCGCGCTCGAAAACCTTCCGGAGCGCCTCTATGCGTGGCGCGCGCACCCCGGCAACACCCACGCCCGGCGGCGCGACGAGCATGTGTTCTTCTGCGCGCTCGCGCGCACGCTGGCGTGGGAGCGCGCGCGCCGCGGGACCGATTCGCTCGCCGCGTTCGCGGCGGCGCCGTCGCGCGAGGCGTTCGTCGCGGGCCACCCGCTCGGGGCGCGTCTCGCGCTGGCGTGGGGCGAGGGCCTGGTGCGCGAGGGGCGGGTCGCCGAGGCGCGCGCCGTGCTCGGGCGCGCCCTGGCCGACGCGCGGCTGGCGCCGGCCGCGGCCGCGTGGTGGGCGCTGTCGGTGCCGGTCGGCTGGTCGCCGCGCGCGCGCCGCGCGCGCGCCGCGGCGGGGGCGCGCGGATGAGGGTGCTGCTCGTGGCCGGCGTGGACGTCGCGCTTCCGGGAGGGCTCGAGACCCACCTGCGCGAGCTGGCGCGCGGCCTCGCGGCCCGCGGCCACGCGGTCGCGGTGCTCGGGCGCGCCTCGGCGCCGGTCGGCGTGCCGGTCGTGGGCGACGCCGGCGACCCGCGCGCGTGGGACGTCATCCACGCCCACGGCCCCTCGCCGCGCGCGCTCGACGCCCACCCGGGCCTGGTGCGCACGCTCCACTTCTGCGTGGCGGCCAAGATGGCCGTGTACGTGCGCATCGGGCGGCTGCGCACGCTTCTCAATCTCGCGAACTGGGCGGCGGTGGGCGAGGAGCGTTCGTGGGCGAAGCGCCCGGGGCGCCTGCTGGCGGTGTCGGAGCGCGTGCGCCGCGACTTCGCGCGCCTTCACGGCCTCGATCCGGCGCGGGTCGAGGTGGTGCCGAACGGCGTCGCGCCGGGAGTTCCCGCCGAGGACCGCGCCGCGCTGCGCGCGCGCCACGGCGTGCCGGCGGAGGCGCGCGTGCTGCTCACCATCGGGCGCGACGACTTCGTCAAGGGCCACGGGCTGCTCGCGCACGCGTGGGCGCGCGTGCGCGCGCGCCACCCCGACGCGCTGTGGGTCACGGTCGGCGGTCGCGCGCCGGCGCGCGCGCCCGGGCGGCTCGTGACCGGGCCGGTGCCGCACGCCGAGGTCGCGTCGTGGATCGCGGCCGCCGACCTCGGCGCGCTGCCGTCCTACTACGAGGGCTGCAGCGTGGCGCTGCTCGAGATGCTGGCGGGCGGGCTGCCGACGCTGGCGCACGACGTGGGCAACGCCGCCGAGGTCATCGTGCCGGGCGGCAACGGCGCGCTCGTCCCGCCCGACGCGCGCGCGTGGGAGGCGGCGCTCGAGCGCGCGCTCGCCGCGCCGCCGGCGCGCGCCGCGGTCGGTCTTGCGGACGACTTCACCTGGCCGCGCATCGTGGAACGCGTCGAAGCGTCGTACCGCGCGGCGCTCGGCGCGCGCGACTGAGCATCGCGCGCCGCGCCGCTACGCCCCGCGCGCGGCGCGCCACGCCGCGAACCCGCGCTGGAAGGATTCGCGAAAGTCGCGGTCGAAGCGGTCGGGCGCGAACGGCGCCGCGTGGCGCGCCAGCGCCTGCGGGTCGAACGTGGCGCGCTCGAAGAGCGCGATGGCGTCGGCGAGCGCCCGCGCGCTCTGCGTGCCGAACAGCACTCCGCCGGGCACGACGGCCGCGCCGCCGCGCCGCACGGCGTCGAGCGCCGCGGGGTCCGCGCCCCGGCCGACGGTCTCGAGCGCGCCGCCCACGCCGTAGGCGATCACCGGGCAGCCGGCGGCCATCGCCTCGACCGGGATGATCCCGAAGTCCTCCTCGCCCGGGTAGAGGAGCGCGCGCGCCGTGGCGTAGAGCCCGGCCATCGCCTCGTCGTCGAGCCAGCCGCCGCGGAACGCCACGTCGCGCCCCGCGGCGCGCCGCAGCGCGCGCTCCATCTGCCCGGTGCCCGCCACCGTGAGCGGCCGGCCGAGCCGCGCGCACGCCTCGATCGCCAGCTCCCCGCGCTTGTAGGGGGCCATCGCGCCGGCGAGCAGGTAGCGCTCGCGCGGCGCGCCGCCGGGGCGGAAGCGGTGCACGTCCACCGGCGGGTGCACGACCTCGGCGTCGCGCCCGTAGTGGCGCCGGATGCGCGCCGCGACGTGCGCCGAGTTGGCGAGCAGCACGTGCGGGCGGCCGCTCGTCGCGACGTCCCAGCGCCTGAGGTCGGCGCACACCCGCCGCACGTACGCCGAGAGGGGCCACGGGAAGCGCCCGGGCGGGAAGTACTGCGCCTCGAGCTCCCAGATGTAGCGCATCGGGGTGTGGATGTAGCTGAGGTGGAAGCATCCGGGCGGCGTGAGGACGGCGCGCGCCACCGCGTGACTGGTCGAGATCACGGCGTCGAAGCCGGTGAAGTCGAAGCCTTCGATGGCGCGCGGGAAGAGCGGCAGGAGCCAGCGGTAGCGCGTCTCGGCGCCGGGAATGCGCTGCAGGAAGGAGGTTCGGATCTCGTGCGACTCGATCCCGCGCGACACGCTGCCGCGGCGCCACACGAGCGTGTGGATGGGAGCGTCGGGAAACATCGCCGCGATGCGTTCGAGCACGCGCTCGCCGCCCCGCATGCCGGTCAGCCAGTCGTGGACGAGCGCGACCCTCATGGCCGGCGCCGGGTCGAGTGGGGCGTCGCGCCGGAGCGGCGGGCGAGGGGGTCCGCCCGTCCGGCCGGCTCGATCGCACCCACGCTGCCTGCCGGCTCGGCCGGTCGGACATCCCGGCCCGCGCCGGCGGGGCGGGGATCCGGCGGAAAGGAGTCCGCAGGTTCGGACGGTCGGTGCTTCGCGACCGCCGCCGGGATCGCGCCTCCTTCCCATTCCCGCGCGGCCCAGGCGAGGCCGGCGAGGGCGTAGAGCGGGTAGAGCAGCTCCTCGTCGCCGAGGTTCCATTCGAAGAGGCCGGCGACGAGGAAGCCGGCGAACGCGCCGGCCACGCCAAGGCGCAGCCCGGCGGCGAGTCCGCCGGCGCGCGCGGCGGCGGGAAGGCCGCGCATGGCGCAGGCGAGCAGCCCCGCGGCGAGCGCCACGAGCGCGGCGAGCCCGAGCGCGCCGGTGGTGGCGGCGACCTGCACCGGCACGCTGTGCAGGTGTCCGGCCGGCTCGCGCGCGCCGGCGGAGCGGTAGCGTTCGTACACGGGCTTGAGGTCCATGAGCCCCACTCCGGTGAGGGGCCGGTCGCGGAACATGCGCGCGCCGGCCTCCCACATGTGCGCCCGCTCGCGGTTCCAAGGGCTCGACGGGTCCACCACGCTCACGAGGCGCGCCCGGTAATCTCCGGGGGCGGCCACCACGGCGAGCGCCGCGGCCGCGGCGAGCGCCGGCAGCCAGCGCGGGCGCGCGAAGCCGAACATCACAGCGAGCGCCGCGAGCAGCCCGAGCCACGCGCTGCGCGTGTAGGTGGCGGCGAGCGCGGCGGCCATCACGAGCGCGGCGGCGAGCGCGCCAATCCGCCAGCGGCGCTCGCGGGCGAGGAGGGCCACGCCGAGCGCCGGCCCGAGCGCCAGCAGCAATTGCCCGGCGAAGGTCATGTAGTGCCCGACGGCGCCGCGCGCGCGCGACTCGAAGCCGGCCCCGCGCGCGACGAACAGCGCGAGCCCGAGGGCGGCGGCAAGCGCCGCCGAGCCCAGGTACGTGGCCAGCGCCCGCCGCCCGCGCCCGGCGCGCGCGGCGTGGAGCGCGGCGAGTCCGGCGAGGGCCGGGAACAGCGCCTTGCCGAGGCGCGGCAGGCTCGCCTCGCGGTCGAGCGCGAACCACGCGGCGAGCGCGAGCGCCAGCGCCCACGCCAGCGCCGGCAGGTCGAGCGGGGTGCGCGGCCAGCGCGCGCGGCGGGTCGCGACGAGCGCGAGGGTGAGCGCGCCGCACAGTCCGGTCGCGATGCCCATCGGAGCGATGGTCCACGGCAGCGCCGCCGCGAACAGCACGAACGACGCCGCGGCGGCGCGCTCGAGCGCGTCACGAGGGTCGGGGGCGGCCGGAGGGGCCCCGGCGGGCGGCAGGGAATCGTTCATGGGCGGGACCGGCCCGCGGGCCATGCGCACGGCCGGCGGGCGAATCCGGCGCGGCGGGCGGGCGCCGGCACCCTATCGAAGGGTCCGGCGCGCGTCTAGGATGGCCACGCGCGGAGCTTCGAGGAAGGAGCTGGCGCATGGGACTGAACTACACGTTGACAACCCGCGGCGCGGTCCATAGCCTGCCGGCTCGTCAGGCCGAACCGGCGGCCACGGACCGCGCGCCGGGCGCCCGTCCGAGGGACGGCGAGCGCCCGGCGGATCGCCGGAAGTGTCAGGGAGGCAACGCATGAGGGTCCTCGTCACAGGAGGTGCGGGATTCATCGGTTCCCATCTTTGCGAGGAGCTTCTGAAGCGGGGCCACGAGGTGTGGGCCCTCGATGACCTCTCGACCGGACGCCTCGAGAACCTCTCCAGCTTCGAACGGCACCCGCGCTTTCGCTTCCTGCACGGTGACGTCACCGACGGTCCGCTCGTCATGGGCCTCGTCGCCCAGTGCCAGCGCGTCTTCCACCTCGCGGCGGCGGTCGGCGTGCGCTACGTCCTCGAGAACCCGCTGCGCTCGCTCATCACCAACATTCGCGGCACCGAGGTGGTGCTCGAGGCGGCCGCCGAGCACGAGCGCAAGGTCGTGGTGTTTTCGAGCAGCGAGGTGTACGGCAAGGGCGCGAAGGTCCCGTTCCACGAGGACGACGACCGGCTCATGGGGCCGACCCACAAGCTGCGCTGGTCGTACGCGTGCGGCAAGGCGGTGGACGAGTGCCTCGCCCAGTCCTACTGGCAGCAGCGCCAGCTCCCGGTGGTCGTGGTGCGCTGTTTCAACACCTGCGGCCCGCGCCAGACGGGCGCCTACGGCATGGTCATCCCGAGCATGATCGTGCGCGCACTGCGCGGCGAGCCCATCCTCGTGTACGGCGACGGCCAGCAGTCGCGCTGCTTTTCGTCGGTTTCGGACGTCGTGCGCGGCGTGCTCATGCTCGCCGACTGCAAGGCGGCCGAGGGCGAGATCTTCAACATCGGCACCGACGAGGAAGTCACGGTCCTCGACCTCGCGCGGCGCATTCAGCGCCTGTGCGCGAGCCGCTCCGAGATCCAGTTCGTGGCCTACGAGGAGATCTACGGCACCTCGTTCGAGGACATGCGCCGGCGCGTGCCGGACCTGGCCAAGATCCGCCGCGTCGTCGGCTACGTGCCCGAGGTGAGCCTCGATCAATTGCTCGAGGTGACGATCCGGGACACCTGCGAGCAGATGGGTCTCGACGTGCCGGCGGGCCTCGCGACGGCCTGACGGCGGGCCGCGAGCACGCCCCCCGGCCCATGTCGCTCGCCGCCGCGTTCGCCTTCGCGCTGCTGTTGTCCCTCGTCTTCACGCCCGCCGCCGTGCGCCTCGCGTGGACGCTCGGTTGGCTCGACCATCCCGAGGCGCGCAAGCTCCACACGTCGGCCACCGCCGTGCTGGGGGGCGCGGCCGTGTTCGTGGCGGCCTTCGTGGCGTGGTTCGTCGCCCATCGCGTGCCGGGCGTGGCGCCCGACCGGCAGGCGATCACACTGCTCGCCGGGAGCGTCGTGGTGCTCGCGCTCGGGCTGTGGGACGACCGCTTCGGGATGCAGCCGGCCCCCAAGCTGCTCGGGCAGGCGGCGGCCGGGGCGATCGTGCTTGCCTCCGGGGCGCTGCCGGACCTCGGGATCCCCGCGTGGGCGGCGTGGGCGCTGTGCCTGGTGGTGCTGGTGGCGCTCATGAACGCGGTGAACTTCCTCGACAACATGAACGGCATGGTCGCCGGCATGTCGGCGATCGCGCTCGCCGCCTTCGCCTGGCACTCGGCGGCGCGCGGCGCCTACGGCGTGGCCGCCGCGCAGCTCGCGGTGTCCGGCGCGCTGGTCGGGTTCCTGCCGTACAACTTTCCGCGCGCGCGCATCTTCCTCGGCGACGCGGGAAGCCTGTTCCTGGGGTATAGTCTCGGCGCTTCGGCCGTGCTGGCGTTCGTCAACGCCCCGGCCGGCTGGGGACGGGTCGGCCCGCTGCTCATGCTCGCCTACCCGGCCTTCGACATGATCTTCGTCGTGGTCAACCGCCTGCGCGAGGGGCGCAAGGTCTACGAGGGCGGCAAGGACCACACCAACCACCGACTGGCGAGTGTGCTGCGATGCCCGATCCGAACGGTAATCCTCCTGTGGTGCGTTACGGCCGCCCTCTGCGCAAGCGGCCTCGCGGTCCTGTGGCTCAACCGGCCAACCCCGGCGTTGCTGGCGTCGGTCCTGTGGACGAGCCTCTTACTCCCGAGCGGGCTGCGGCTATCGTCCGTGCCAGTGAGCCGCCCGTCGCCCGTCCCGCCGGCGACGTGATCGGGGGCCGCCGCGCTCCCGCCGCGCCCGACGCCGAGGACGCCCGCCTGCGCGACCTGTGCGCGTTCATGGCGCGCGGTCTGGTGGACCACCCCGACGACGTCTCGGTCGAGATCCTGCGCGCCGGCGAGGACGCGAGCTTCGAGCTGCACGTCCACCCGGACGACCTCGGCCACGTCATCGGCAAGCAGGGCCGCACCGCGCGGTCCATGCGGCTCGCGCTCTCGGCGGCGTCGCGCCGCATCGGGCGCGAGGCCGACCTCGAGATCGCGGACTGACGCGCGCCGCGGACGCCATGACGCTGGTGCGGGTCGGCCGCATCGGCCGCGCGCACGGCGTGCGCGGCGAGGTGACGATCGAAGACTGCCACCTCACCCCGCTCGAGCTGCACGCCGCGAAGCGCTTCCTGTGGCGCTCGCGCTCGGGAGGCGAGAGCCGCGCCCTGGTCCTCGCCACCGCGCGGCCCGCCCACGACCGGGTGCTGGCGCGCTTCGAGGGCGTGGCCGACCGCGATGCGGCGGCGGCGCTCGGGCTCGGCACGCTGTGGGCCGACGAGGCGGACCTGCCCGACCCGGGGCCGGGCACCGTGTACGCCTACCAGCTCGAGGGCTTCGCGGTGGTGGACGCCGCCGGGCGCGCGATCGGGACGCTCGAGCACGTGCTGACGACGGCCGCGCACCCGGTGTACGTGGTGCGCGCCGCGGCGCCCGGCGTCCCGCCCGCGGGCGGCGCGCCCGCCGGCCGCGAGATCCTGGTGCCGGCGCATCCGGACTTCCTGGTGCGCGTGGACATGGAGGCGCGCGTCATCGTCATGAACCCGCCGCCCGGGTTCGACGCGATCGGCTGACGTGAAGATCTCGATCCTCACCATCTTTCCGGAGTTCTTTCCCCCGGCGCTCGACGAGGGGATGATCCGCCTCGCGCGCGAGAAGGGCCGGCTCGAGGTGGCGATCGTCTATCTGCGCGACTTCACCGACGACTCGCACCGCACGACGGACGACTACCCGTTTGGCGGCGGCGTCGGGATGATCATGAAGGTCGAGCCCATTGACCGCGCGCTGGCGAGCCTTGGCGCGGGCGAGAAGGGGGCGCGGCCGCCCGGCACGCGCGTCGCGCTCATGTCGCCGCAGGGCCGCGCGTTCACGCAGCGCGTGGCCATCGAGTACAGCGCGCTCGACCACCTCGTGCTGGTGTGCGGACGCTACAAGGGCGTGGACGAGCGCGTCGCCGAGCGTCTGTGCGACGAAGAGGTCTCGATCGGGGACTTCGTGCTCTCGGGGGGCGAGCCCGCGGCGCTGTGCATCGTGGACGCCGTGGCGCGCCTGCTGCCGGGGGTGGTCGGCGCGTTCGACTCGGTCGAGAGCGACTCGTTCCACTCCGGGCTGCTCGACGCCCCGCACTACACGCGCCCGGCCGAGTACCGCGGCTGGAGCGTGCCGGAGGTGCTGCTGTCGGGCCACCACGGAAACATCGCCGCGTGGCGTCGCGAGCAGTCCCTGCGCCGCACGCTCGAGCGCCGCCCGGAGCTGCTCGCCGAGGCCGAGCTGTCGAAGGAGGACCGCCGGCTTCTGCGGCGGATCGAGGAGGAGCGCAAGGGCAAGGCCTAGGCGCCTGCGCCCGCGGCCGCCCGCGGCCGGCCGGGCGCGCGCCACCTTGGTCCCGGCGCCCCTTGCCGCCGCGCGCGGCGGAGCGGCGCCGCGGGCGGCCGCGGGCCGGCGCGCGCCGCCCCGGCGCGCCCGCGGCTTCAGTTGACGGCCCGCCGCGCATCCGTATAATCGCGCGCCGCTGTTGCCGCCCGGCCTTCGGGCGTTCTTTTCAGGAAAGGAGCCCGGTCATGGGCCTGGTCGAGAAGATCGAAGCCGCGCAGCTCAAGGGCGACCGGCCCGAGATCCGCACCGGCGACACCGTCGAGGTGTCGGTGCGCGTGATCGAGGGCGACAAGGAGCGCCTGCAGAAGTTTCGCGGCGACGTCATCAACGTGCGCGGCGCGGGGCTGCGCAAGACCTTCACCGTCCGCAAGATCAGCGAGGGGATCGGCGTCGAGCGCACGTTCCCGCTGCACTCGCCGTCGGTCGGCGAGGTGAAGGTGATCAAGCACTCGAAGGTGCGCAGGGCGAAGCTCTTCTACCTGCGGCGCAAGACCGGCAAGGCCGCGCGCCTCATCGAGCGCAAGACGGCCGAGACCACCGCGACGGAGTGACGCCCGAGCCCTGGCGGCGGCTCGCGCGCCAGGAGGCGCGCCTCGCGGGAGACGCGACGGTCGCCGGGGTGGACGAGGCCGGTCGCGGTCCGCTCGCCGGGCCGGTCGTCGCGGCGGCGGTGGTGCTCGAGCGCGGCGGAACCTGGGCGGGCCTCGACGACAGCAAGAAGCTCGCGCCCGAGCGACGCGAACAGCTCTACGCCCGGGTCCTGGCCGAGGCCCGGGCGTTCGCGTGGGCGGTGGTGGGGCCGCGCGCCATTGACCGCATGAACATCCGGCGCGCAAGCCTCGAGGCGATGCGCCGCGCGGTGGCGCGGCTCGCGGTGGCGCCCGCGCTGGTGCTGGTGGACGGCGACGCCGAGATCCCGGGCCTCGCCGTGCCCCAGTGCCCGCTCGTCTCCGGCGACGCGCGCGTGCTGTCCATCGCCGCCGCCTCGGTGGTCGCCAAGGTCGTGCGCGATCGCATCATGGACCGCCTCGACCGCGTGTGGCCGCAGTATGGCTTCGCGCGCCACAAGGGCTACGGCACCGCCGAGCACCTCGCCGCGCTCGAGGTCCACGGTCCGTGCGCGCTCCACCGCTACTCGTTCGCGCCGGTCGCCGAGATCCGCCTGCCGCTGTGAGCGCCGGCGGCAGCGCCGTCCCGGCGCGCGCCCGGCCGCCGCGCCGTGCCGCGCCCCGCGCTGCGCGCGGCGCGCCCCGGCGCGGCGCGTCCGTGCCCCGGCCGGCGGCGCGGAACGCGTGCTAGACTGCGCGCCCGTTCGGCGTATCACACGCCCCCGTCTGGAGGCGTCATGGGCATCGCCCGTGTGCGCGGAACGGCCGGCGAGACGCTCGCCGCCGCGTACCTCGCCCTGGCCGGACTCGAGGTGCGCGAGCGGAATGCGCGGATCGCGGGCGTCGAGGTGGACCTCGTGGCGGCCGACGGCCGCACCGAGGTGCTGGTCGAGGTGAAGCTGCGCACCCGGTCGGACTACGGCGGCGCGGCGTGGGCGGTCGATGCGGCGAAGCGCGCGCGGCTGCTGCGCGCGGCGGCCGCACGCTCCGCCGGAGGCCGCGCGGTGCGGGTGGACGTGGTCGCGGTCGAGCTGCTCGCCGACGGGCTCGTGCTGCGCCACTACCGCAACGCGCTCGAGGACGGCCGCTGACGCGGCGACGAAGGCAGGAGCGCCCCCGGGCCATGGTCAACTTCCCGCGCATCGGCAGGCTTCGCATCCCGCGCGGGCTCGCGCGCGGCGTGCGCGCGCGTGTGCGCGCGCAGCGCGCGTGGTGGCGCCGCCGCTGGCGCGCGACGGCCCCGGGTCCGGTGCTGTTTCCCGAATCGGCGGCCGGCATGGTGGCGGTCGGGACGCTTGCCGGAGGCGCGCGCCGCGGGCCGCGCATCGCGATCCTCCACGCCACCGCCGGCAGCGGGCACCGGCGCGCGGCGCAGGCCATCGCCGCCGCCATCGCGGAGCTCGAGCCCGCCGCCACGGTGCGCGAGGTGGACACGCTGGTGTTCGCCTCGGGCTTCTACCGCAGCACCTATGCGCGCGGCTACAACGTCATGGCGGCGCGCGCGCCTCGGCTGTGGGGCCTGCTCTACCACTCGTGGGAGGCGGCGCCGCTGCGCCGCGGCACGCCCGCCGCGCGGCTGCTCGACCGCCTCAACCTGCGGCGCCTCGCGCGCGTGGTCGAGCACGAGCGGCCCGACGCCGTGGTGTGCACCCACTTCCTGCCGGTCGAGGCGCTCGAGCCGCTGCGCGCGCGCGGCCGCATGGACGTGCCGTTGTTCGGCGTGGTGACCGATTTCGCCGTGCACCCGTTCTGGGCCATGCCGCGCGTGGATGGCTGGTTCGTGGCGGGCGATCGCGCCGCCGAAGAGCTGGCCGCCCACGGCGTGCCGCGCGAGCGCATCGAGGTCACCGGCATTCCGGTGGACCCGGGTTTCGCCGCGCCGCTCGAGGCGGCGGAGGCGCGCGCGCGCATGGGCCTCGATGCGATGCGTCCGGTGGTGCTCGTCATGGGCGGCGGGCACGGCGTCGGACCGCTCGCCGAGCTGGCGGGACGCCTCGCCGCGCTTCCCGCCGCGCCGCAGGTCGTGGTGGTGTGCGGCACCAACGAGGCGCTGCGCGCGGAGGTCGCGGCGCTTCCCGCCGCCGCCGCCGGGCACGTGCGCGCGCTCGGCTACACGCATGAGGTGGACGCGCTGCTCGCCGCGAGCGACGCGCTCGTGTCCAAGGCGGGCGGGCTCACGTGCTCCGAGGCGCTGGTGCGCGCCGTGCCGATGGTCATCTTTCGCCCGACCCCCGGACAGGAGGTGCGCAACGCCGAGATCCTCGAGGCGGCGGGCGCCGCGGTGCGCGCCGCCTCCCTGGGCGACGTCGAACGGGCCGTGGCGCGCATTCTCGAAGACCCGGCGCACGCCGGGCGCATGCGCGCGGCGGCGCGCGCGCTCGGGCGGCCGGACGCCGCGCGCGCCGTCGCGCGGCGCGTGCTCGCCGCCATCGCGGCGGGCGCGCGGCGCGCATGAAGCGCCGCGGCGCCGGGCGCCCGGCGCGGGCCGGCGCGCCCGCCGGGCGCGGCGCGCGCCCTGCGCCGGCCGGCCCGCCCGCGCGCCGCGCCATTCCGCCCGCGCCGCCGGTGCCGCTGCGCCACCCGGCGATGATCGCCGCCGCGCTCGCGGCCGCCGTCTCGGTCGCGGTGTCGGTGACGTTCCTGGTGTTCGATCCGGACCTGTGGCAGCACCTCGCCGTCGGCCGTGCGATCTGGTCGCTCCACGCGGTGCCGGTGACCAACCTGTGGACGTGGCCGGCGTACGGCGCGCCCGACGTCAACCCGTCGTGGGGCTTCCGTGCGCTGCTGTGGCCGTTCTGGGCGGCGGGCGAGGCGTGGGGGCTCCAGGCATGGCGCTGGCTCGTGACGCTCGCCACCTTCGCGCTGGCGTGGCTGGCGGCGCGCCGCATGGGCGCACGCGGCTTCGCCCCGCTCGTCGCGATCGCGGTCGCGGCGCTCGTCTACCGGCAGCGTTCGTATCCGCGGCCCGAAAACCTCTCGGCGTTGCTCCTCGCGCTCGAGGTGCTCGTGCTCGAGACGCGCCGCCGCGGGCCGCGCGAGCTGGCGTGGGCGCTGCCGCCGCTCGCGGTGCTGTGGGTCAACGTCCACGTCGGCTGGTGGATGCTGTTCGCCGTGGCCGGCGCGTACCTCGCCCACGACCTCGCCGTGGCGCGCTGGCCGGCGCTCGCGCGCGGCGCGCTCGCCGGCGCGGACCGCGCGATGCTCGCCCGCCGCCCGGCGGCGCTCGCCGCCGCCCTGGTCGCGGCCGGGGGGGCGGCGCTCGTCAACCCGTTCGGCGCGGGCGCGCTGTGGGCGCCGTTTGACTACTGGCTCAACCAGCGCCACGAGGCCATCTACCGGGGGCTGGCCGAGCTCCAGCCGGTGCTGTGGAGTGCGAACCTCGCGAACGGACTGCCGGTGCTGCTCGCCGGCTGGGTGCTGCTCGCGCTCGGGCGCGCCCTGCGCCGCCGCGGCGACGTCGCCGAGCTCGCGCTGCTCGCGCTCTTCACGCCGCTCGCGCTGTCGAGCCAGCGCTTTCTCGGACCCTGGGCGGTGCTGGCGGCGGTCTTCGCCGGACGCGGCCTGCACGGACTGCTGCGCGCCACGCCGCGCCCGGCGGCGCTCGCGCGCCCGTGGCCGCGCGCCGCGGTCGCGGCGGCGCTCGCGCTCGGCCTCGGCGTGCCCGAGTGGCGCCGCCCCGAGATCCCGCTCGGCGTCGGCATCGCATGGCACCGCTACCCGGTCGGCGCCGCCGATTACCTCGAGGCGAACGGCGTGCGCGGGCGGCTGTTCAACAACTACTCGATCGGCGGCTGGCTGCTGTGGCGGTTCTGGCCGGACCGCGAACGGCTGCCGTTCATCGACATCCACCAGTCGGGCGGTCCCGCGCTGCGCGCGGCCTACGTCGAGGCGCTCGCCGGGCCGGCGGGCTGGCGCGCGCTCGACGACCGCCATCGCTTCGACGCGGTGGTGCTCAACCGCCCTCCGCGGGGCGTGCGCGGGCCGCTCGACGTGATCGGCGCGGACAGCGCCTTCGCGACCGTGTTCGTGGACGACGCGGGCGCCGTGCTCGTGCGGCGCGCGCGCTTTCCGGCGCTCGCCGCGCGCGACGCGTACCGCGTGCTGCCGCCGGGCGGCGCCGCGCTGGGCCGTCTGCGCCGCGCGGCGATCGCCGATTCGGCGCTGCGCGCCGCGGCGCGCGCCGAGCTCGAGCGCTGCGCCGCGGCCTCGCCGGCCAACGCCGTCGCTTCTGAGATGCTCGGGCTGTTCGACGCCCTCGAGGGCCGCCACGACGACGCGCGCCGCCGCCTGCGCCACGCGCTGGCCGTGGATCCGCTGGCGCTCGGCGTGCACGAGAGCCTCGGCCTGCTGGCGCTCGTCGAGGGCCATGGCGACGAGGCGTTGCGCGAGTTCGAGGCCGAGCGGCGGCTGCGCACCGCGCCCGGGGGCATTGACCTGCGCATCGGGCAGGCGCACCAGCGGCGCGGCGATCTCGCGCGCGCGGTCGAGGCGTACCGGCGCGAGGTGGCGCGCGGCCCGCACCGCGCCGAGGCGGCCGAGTCGCTGCGCGTCGTGCTGGCGCGCATCGGGCGCTCACCGCGCGCGGGGCGGGGCCCGACGGCGCGGCGGCGCCGGGCGGGCGGCGTCGCGCGCGGCCCGCTGCGTCGCAGCGAGTCGCCGTGTCGCGCAGCGGCCCCCGGGCGGGGCGCGCCGCGGCGTGCCAGGGTCGGTCCCGGCGCGCGCTCCCCGGGATCCCCCGCCGCGCGCCGTGTCGGAGGTGCCCTGCCGCAGCGCTCGCCCGCCCGTGCCGTTCTCGCCGCCGCCTCCTTGACCCGCGCCCGGCGCGGCCCGTAGCGTGCGGCCCCGCGCGCGGCGCGCCGCCGCGCCCGACCCCGCCATGTCCACCGCCCCCGCTCCCGACCTCGTCTCCCGCGCGCTCGACGGCGACCGCGTGGCGCTGGCGCGCGCCATCTCGCTGGTCGAGAACGAGGCGCCCGAGGCGGTCGCGATCCTCGATGCTTGCTTCGGGCGCAGCGGCCACGCGTACCGCGTCGGGATCACCGGGCCGCCCGGGGCGGGCAAGAGCACGCTCGTCGCGCGCCTCGCGCAGGAGTACCGCGGGCGCGGCCAGACGGTGGCGGTCGTCGCCGTGGACCCGACCAGCCCGTTCAGCGGCGGCGCCCTGCTCGGCGACCGCGTGCGCATGGGCGACCTCGCGGGCGATCCCGGCATATTCATCCGCTCGATGGCGACGCGCGGCAGCCTGGGCGGTCTCGCCGTCCACACCGCGCAGGTGTGCGACGTGCTCGACGCCGCCGGCTTTCAGCGCATCCTCATCGAGACCGTGGGGGTCGGACAGAGCGAGCTCGAGGTGGCGCAGACCGCCGACTCGACCGCCGTCGTGCTGGTGCCCGAGTCGGGCGATGCGGTGCAGGCCATGAAGGCGGGGCTCATGGAGATCGGCGACGTGTTCGTGATCAACAAGGCCGACCGCGAGGGCGCCGACCGCGCGGCGTTCGCGGTGAACTCGGCGCTCGAGCTGCGCCAGCGCGTCTCCCCGTGGCAGCCGCCCGTGCTGCTCACGGTGGCGGCGCGGGGCGACGGCGTGGACGAGCTCGCCGACCGCTTCGAGGAGCACCTCGAGTTCCTGCGCGACCACGGCGGCCTCGACCGCCGCCGCCGTCAGCGCCTCGAGCAGCGCCTCGGGGACCTGGTGCGGGCGCGCCTGTGGTCGGACTTCGAGGCCAGCCTGCCGGAGGGCGCGTGGCGGGAGCACGTGGACGCGCTGCTCGCGCGGCGCGCGACGCCGCACGAGGCCGCCGCGCGCCTGACGGCCGGCGCGCGGGGAGGCGGCGGCGCGTGAGCGAGCCCCGACTCGAGACCGCCACCCTCGCGGGCGGTTGCTTCTGGTGCCTCGAGGCCGTGTACCGCGAACTGCGCGGCGTGACCTCCGTGGTCTCGGGCTACTCCGGCGGACATGCGCCGAACCCCTCGTACGAGGACGTGTGCGCGGGCGGCACCGGCCACGCCGAGGTCGTGCAGGTCACGTTCGACCCCGCGGTCGTGTCGTTCCGCGACCTGCTCGACGTGTTCTTTACGATTCACGACCCGACCACGCTCAACCGCCAGGGCGCCGACGTCGGCACGCAGTACCGTTCGGCGATCTTCTTCCATACGCCCGCGCAGAAGGCCGAGGCCGAGCGCGCGATCGCCGACCTCGCTGCGCAGGGTCTGTGGCCGGACCCGATCGTGACCGAGGTCGCGCCGTTCGCCGCGTTTTACCCGGCCGAGGGCTACCACCAGCGCTACTTCGAGCGGAACCCCGGGCAGCCCTACTGCCGGGCGGTGGTGGCGCCCAAGGTGGCGAAGTTCCGGAAGCTCCACTTCGAGCGTCTGCGCGCGCCGGGCTCCTGAGGCGGGACCGAAGGGAAGGACGGCGCCGGCGTCCCGCGGCGGGGGCCGGACGCGCGCGGCGCCGCCTCGCTCCGTCGTTCCGCCCCCGTCGGGCCGGCGGCCGAGTTCCGTGCCAGGCGACCCGTCCCACGGCGCGCCCGGGGGCGCCGCCGCCGCCATGCCGTTCTTGACCGCCCTCGCGCGGCCCCCCTACTCTCGCGCGGTTTCGAGCCGCGCATCCGACCTTTCGGCGCCCCGCGCCCGACTCCCGAGGAGACTCCCCATGGCGACGCGCACCCCGAGGACGAACGGCCGCCCGACCGCCACCCGCGCCACCGCCCGCGCGGCGGGTCGCGGCGGGGCCACGCGCCGCGCGGCGAGGTCCGGCGGACGCGCCGCCGTCGCGCGCACGGCGGCGTGGGAGGGGCTCAAGGCCTCCTACGACGCGAAGCTCGCCCAGGCCAAGGAGCGCCCCGGGCTCTACCCCTTCACCCTCTCGGGCGTGCCGATCAAGCCGCTCTACACGCACGAGGACATCGCCGGGCTCGACCCGGCGCGCGACCTCGGCGTGCCCGGCGAGTACCCGTTCACGCGCGGCGTCCACACCTCGATGTACCGCGGGCGCCTGTTCACCATGCGCCAGTTCGCCGGCTTTGGCACCGCACGCGAGACCAACGCGCGCTTCCACTACTTGCTCGAGCACGGGCAGACCGGGCTGTCCATCGCCTTCGACAACCCGACGATCATGGGCTACGACAGCGACCACCCCAAGGCGCACGGCGAGGTCGGCAAGTGCGGCGTGGCGGTGGACTCGCTGCGCGACATGGAGATCCTGCTCGACGGCATCGACCCGGGCGCGATCTCGACCTCGATGACGATCAACGGCCCGGCCGCGATCATGTTCGCCTTCTACCTCGCGAACGCGGAAAAGCGCGGCGTGCCCTTCGAGCGCCTGCGCGGCACGCTGCAGAACGACATCCTCAAGGAATACATCGCCCAGAAGTGCTGGTGCTTCCCGCCCGAGCCGAGCCTGCGGATCATCGTGGACCTCATCGAGTTCGCCACCTCGCACGTGCCGCAGTGGAACACCATCTCGATCTCGGGCTACCACATTCGCGAGGCCGGCTCGACGGCGGCGCAGGAGCTGGCGTTCACGCTCGCCGACGGCTTCACATACGTGGAGCGCTGTCTCGAGCGCGGGCTCGACATCGACGACTTCGCCCCGCGATTGTCGTTCTTCTGGAACAGCCACCTCGACTTCTTCGAGGAGATCGCCAAGCTGCGCGCGGCGCGCCGCATCTGGGCGCGCCACATGCGCGAGCGCTACGGCGCGAAGAAGAAGGAGTCGTGGCTGATGCGCTTCCACACGCAGACCGCCGGCTGCTCGCTGTGGGACAAGCAGCCCGAGGTCAACATCATCCGCACCGCCTTCGAGGCGCTCGCCGGCGTGCTCGGCGGCACCCAGTCGCTGCACACCAACTCGATGGATGAGACCATCGCGCTGCCGAGCGACAAGGCGGTGAAGATCGCGCTGCGCACCCAGCAGGTCATCGCGCACGAGATCGGCGTGACCGAGACGATCGACCCGCTCGCCGGCTCCTATTACGTCGAGACCCTGACCAACACGCTCGAGGCGCAGGCCGAGGACTACTTCCGCCAGATCGAGGCCATGGGCGGCGTGGTGGCGGGCATCGAGCGCGGCTTTTTCCAGCGCGAGATCGCGGCGGCCGCGTACCAGTACCAGCAGGAGATCGAGCGCCGCCAGCGCATCCTGGTCGGCGTGAACGAGTACGTCGAGCCGGACGAGAAGCTCGACATTCCGATCCTCTACATCTCCGAGCAGGCCGAGCGGGAGCAGACGGCGGCGCTCGCGGAGCTGCGCCGGACGCGCGATCACGCCGCGACCGCCGCCGCCCTGCGGGCGCTCACCGCCGCGGCGCGCAAGCCCCCCGGCCAGGACAACCTCATGCGCCGCATCCTCGACTGCGCGCGCGTCTACGCCACCGAGGGCGAGATCCGGAACGCCATGCGCGAGGTGTTCGGGGACCACGTCGAGAGCGCCGAGTTCTAGGGGCGCCGGGGGGCGGCCGTGAACCAGGACGCGCTGCTCATCGCGGCGGTGCTCGCGGGGGTCGTCGCCGTGGCGCTCTTCCTGCGCCGCGGCCGCGACGAGCGCGTCGGGCCGCCCGGCGACGCGGACGAGGCGGCGGACGGCGCCGCGGCCCGGGACGATGCCGCGTCGGGCCCGCTCGGCGGCGACGCGCGGCTTGTGCTCGAGTCCGACGGTCACGTGTGGCTCCCCGGACTGCGCGGCCTGCGCCGCGTGTGGCTGGGATCCGAGGACGCCGACCCCGCGCTCACCGCGGCCGGCTACCTGAGCCGCGAGGAGTTCGAGAAGCGCCGCGCGCTGGCGCGGCTGCGCGGCGACTCGGCCGGGCTCCTCGGCGACACGTTTCAACCCGGCGACTTCACCGCGGCGCGCGTCGTGCGCGGCGCGGCGGGCGCGGAGCCGTGGCGGCTCGAGGCGCTCGGGCCCGACGGCGAGTACGTCTCCTTCGGATTCGAGACGCAGTCGTCGGCCGAGGCGGCGCTCGGGCTCCTCGAGGAGCACGGCGTCGTGCGCCGGCCGCCCGGCGAGGACGGCGAGCCGGTGCCGGCCTCGCCCGGCGACTTCGAAGAGGCGCGCCGGCGCGCCGAGGAGACCGAACTCGCGCTCGGCGCCGAGCCGCCCCTCGACGAGGACCGCCGATGAGCGTCGCGCGTTCGGGACCCGCCCGGTGAGCTTCGACTCGTTCGACGTCGAGGCGCGCTTCTTCTGCGAGCTGCGCCCCCCGGAGCGGCCCGCGCGCCGCGTGCTCGTGGTGGGGTGCGGCGACGGCACCGAGGCGGCCCACATTGCGGCCGAGATCGGCGCCGCCGTCGTGGGGCTCGACCTCGTGGTGGATCCGGCGCGGCGGCGCGAGGGCGTCCACCTGCTGCGCGCCGACGCGCGCCGCCTGCCGTTTCGCGACGGCGCGTTCGACGCGCTCTACTGCTACCACGTCCTCGAACACGTCCCGCAGCCGTCGCGCGCGGTCGCCGAGGCGCGGCGGGTGCTCGGCGGGCGCGGCTGGGCGTTCTTCGGCACGCCCAATCGCAGCCGCCTGGTCGGGTATCTCGGCGGGCGCGCCACGGCGTGGGACAAGGTGCGCTGGAACCTCGCCGACTGGGGCAAGCGACTCGCCGGGCGCTGGAGCAACGAGCAGGGTGCGCACGCCGGCTTCAGCGCCGCGGAGCTGCGGGGCCTGCTCGGCGCGGCGTTCCGCGATGTGCGCGACGTGAGCGTGCGCTACTATGCGCGCAAGTATCCGGCTCTGGCGCGGCTGTGGGCCGCGTCGTTCCGGCTCGGCTTCGGCCGGTTCGTGGCGCCTTCGGTGTACTTCGTGGCGGAAGACGCCTGCGGCCCGGAGGGCCACGACCGCGTGGGGAGATCCGATGCAGCGTAAGATTCGAGTGCTGGTGGGCAAGCCCGGGCTCGACGGGCACGATCGTGGCGCCAAGGTGGTGGCGGCCGCGCTGCGCGACGCCGGGATGGAGGTCATTTACAGCGGCCTCCACCAGACGCCCGAGCAGATCGTCGAGGCGGCGGTGCAGGAGGACGTGGACGTGGTCGCGCTCTCGATCCTGTCGGGCGCCCACATGACGCTGTTCCCCGCGGTCCAGCGCCTCATGCAGGAGCGCGGCGCCGGCGACAAGCTCCTCACCGGCGGCGGCATCATCCCGCCCGAGGACATGGCGACGCTCGCCCGGCAGGGCGTCGGCCGCCTGTTCGGTCCCGGCACGAACACCCAGGACATCGTGGCCTACATCCGCGAGTGGTTCGCCTCCCGCCACGGCGAGGACGCGCTCACGCCCCTGCCGCCGCCTCCTCCTCCGCGCGAGGTCGCCTACCCGTCGGTGCCCGCGCCGGCGCCGGTCGCGCGCCGCGCCGGCGGCGGCTCCTCCGCCGCGGTGCGCGCGGGCGCGGCCGCCGCGCGCCGCGCCGAAGCGCGCCACCATGCGCGTCCGGCGAAGGCCAGGCCGGCCGCGCAGGGCAGGGCGGCGCGGCCGAAGGCGACGACCGGGACGAAGGCGGCGCCGCGCTCCGCCGCGAAGCCCGCGCGCAAGCCGACGCGCGGGGCGAAGGCCGCCGCGAAGCCGGCGACGGGGGCGCGGCCGGCGCGGGCCAGGGCCGGGTCCAGAGCCGGGACGCGCCGCACGGCGCGCGGCCGGAGGTAACCCGCCTTCGTGACCGTCCCGCGCGAGCCCGCGCTTGAGATCGCGTCCCGCGAGGGGCTGCCGTTTCTCGTCGAGCACTGGTACCTGGGCTCGCGCACGCGCCGCTACATGATGGTGCGGCGCTTCCGCGAGGTGCTCGCGGCCGCCGATCTCGCGCCCGGGCTCGCGGTGCTCGACCTCGGCTGCGGGTGGGGATACGGCACCCACTGGGCGCGCGCGCTCGGCTGCGCGGTCACCGGCATTGACCTCGGACTCGACCAGCTGGCGTGGGCGCGCGCCTCGCTGCCGGACGCCGCGGGGCTGCGCCTCGTCCAGGCGAACGCCAGACGACTGCCGTACCGCGACGCGAGCTTCGACCGCGCCATTTCCGTGGAAATGATGGAGCACGTGTTCCGCCCGGACCGCGACGCGGTGTTCGCCGAGCTCGCGCGCGTCGTGCGCCCGGGCGGGCGCGTCGCGATCTCGACGCCCAACCCGTCGTCCCCGATCGAACTGGTGAAGCGCGCCGCGGTGAAGCTGCCGGCGCTGCGCCGGGCGCTGCCGTCGTCGTGCTTCCCGGAGGCCGAGGACGACGCCGCGGCGTACCACCCGTACCGCTACCACCACCCGCTGCCCGCCTCCGAGCTGGCCGCGCGCCTCGCGCGCGCCGGCTTCGAGGTGCGCGGTGCGCGGCGCTTCCTGTGGGTCATGAAGACCGCCCCCGACGCGCTGCTTGCGGCGGGCCGCGCGGCCGAGGCGCTGGCCGAGGCGCTGCCGTTCGTCAACCGCATGGGCGCCACCACGCTGGTGTGGGCGGTGCGGCGGTGAGCGCTCGCCTGCTCCTCGCGCTCAACGGCAGCCCGGTGCGCGGCTCGAGCGTGGACCTGCTGCTCGCCGCCGCGTGCGCGGGCGCCGAGGAGGCGGGCGGCCGCGCGCTCCACGTGCGCTGCAACGATCTCGCGGTGCGGCCGTGCCAGGCGTGCGGGCCCGAGCCGACGGACGGGTGCTGCATCTTCCACGACGACATGGACCCGGTGTACGCGGCGCTGCGCGACGCGCACGCGGTGGTGGTGGGCTCGCCGGTCTACTTCGACGCCGTGAGCGCCCAGCTCAAGCTGGTCATGGACCGCTGCAACTGCCTGACGCCGCTGCTGCGCGAGCCGGTGGACGGGCGCGCGTTCCGGCCGCTGTGGCCGCGCACCCGGCGCGGCGCATTCGTGGTGTCGTGCGGCGAGCGGCGGCGGTACGATCTGGCCGAGCGCAGCGTGCGCGGGTTCCTCAAGTGGGTGGGGGCGCGGTGGGAGGAGACGCTCGCCTGGCAGCACGACGACAACGTCTGCGGCAGCGTCGTCACGCACCCCGACCTGCTGGCGCGCGCGCGGGCGCTGGGACGGCGGCTCGTGGAGAGCCCGCCGCTGGAGGATCCCGCATGGCTGCCGTCGTGATGCGCCGCCTCCGCGCGGCGGCGCCGGCCCCGTCTTTCTGGCTCAAGGCCGCCGCGCTCGCCGTCGCCGTCGGAGTCGCGGCGGCGGCGCCCGCGTCCGGCCAGTCGCCGGCGAAGGTCCCCGAGCTTCACGATCCGCTGCCGGACGCGCCCCCCGCGAACGCTCCCGATCTGCTGCGCGAGGCCGAGCGCGCGCGGCCGGGGGCCCCGCAGCCGCCCGCCGGGGGCCCGCCGGACGTGCGCGAGTGCCTGTGGATCGCCGGCTTCGACGGGCTGCCGGCGGACTCGCTCGTGCGCCACGCGTTTCTCGCGGGCTTCCGCGCCGGGCTCGGCGCCGGCTTCCTGCGCGCCGAGCGCCCGGCGCCCGACGGCGGCGAGTGGATCCCGACCATGCCGGTGACGAACCCTTTCCAGCCGATCTTCGGCACCTCGGGTTTCGGCTGCTGGAACCTGCAGGCCTCGTTCGAGAACGTGCCCCCCGCGCGCGGCGACTCGGTGCCGGGGCTGGCGATCACCTGGATCCTTCACTCGCCGGCCATGCTCGAGGCCAATGCGCGGCCGCTGCCGCAGCGCGACACGCTGTGGCTCGAGCCGGTCGCGCCGCGCGGCGCGGAACCGCGCGCGACGCGCCTCGGGCGCGCGGTCGCGACCCTCGGCCTCGAGCGCATGCTGCGCATGCTCGGGGCGCTCGACGAGCGCGACCGGCTCGCGATCCCCGGCGCGCGGCGCGGCGCGGGGCGAGCGCCGCGCCGCGGGGAAGCGCGCCGCGGCGGGCACGGCGGTTCGCGCCGCGCCGCGCGGTTGCGGTAGAGTCTCCGCCCACTGGCCGCTCGCGCTCCCCGGCGCGGCCACCGGCCCCGCGTCCTTGCGGGGCACGGGACCGCCGACCTCCGCGACCCCGGAGTCTCCCGCTCCATGGACCTGTTCCTCAAAGACGAGCACTTTCACGTCCGTGAGACCGCCCGCCGCTTCGCGGACGAGGTGGTGGCCCCGCGCGCCCGCGACCTCGACGAACGCGAGGAGTTTCCGCACGACATTGTGAAAAAGATGGCCGAGCTCGGCTTCCTCGGGCTGCCGTACCCCGAGGAGTACGGCGGCGCGGGGCTCGACACCCTCGCTTACGCCATCGCGGTCGAAGAGATCGCGCGCGCCTGCGGCTCGACGGCCATCACGCTCGCGGCGCACGTCTCGCTCGGCTGCGGTCCGGTGGCCATGATCGGCACCGACGAGCAGAAGCGGCGCTTCCTCGTGCCGATGGCGAAGGGCGAAGCGCTCGGCGCCTTCGGGCTGACCGAGCCCAACGCCGGCTCGGACGCGGCGGGCACCCAGACGCGCGCCGAGAAGGTCGCCGGCGGCTGGCGCGTCAACGGCACCAAGATCTACATCACGAACGGCAGCGTGGCCTCCTACATCACCTTCACCGCGCGCACTGACGCCTCGCGCGGCACGCGGGGCATCAGCGCCTTCATCATCCCCACGTCCACGCCCGGCTTCTCGGTCGGCAAGCACGAGAAGAAGATGGGCCTGCGCGGCTCCGACACGGTCGAGGTGGTGTTCCAGGACGTGTTCGTGCCCGAGGACTGCCTGCTCGGCGACCCGGCGGGCGGCTTCAAGGCGTTCATGAAGACGCTCACCGGCGGGCGCATCTCGATCGGCGCGCTGGCGCTTGGCCTGGCGCAGGGCGCCTACGAGCACGCGGTGCGCTTCTCGAAGCAGCGCCACCAGTTCGGGCAGCCCATCGCCAACTTCCAGGCGGTGCAGTTCATGCTGTCCGACATGGCGATGCGCATCGAGGCCGCGCGCGCGCTCGTCTACCAGGCGGCGATGCTCAAGGACGCGGGACGCGACTACGTCAAGGCCGCCTCCATGGCCAAGCTGTTCGCGAGCGAGGTCGGCAACTGGGTGACCGACAAGGCCATCCAGGTGCATGGCGGCATGGGCTACTGCCGTGACGTGCCGGTCGAGCGCATGCACCGCGACGCGAAGCTCATGGAGATCGGCGAAGGCACGAGCGAGATCCAGCGCCTCGTCATCGCGCGCGAAATCCTGAAGGGCGCCTGACGATGGGCGCGCCGGCCGCGCCGGCCATGCGCTGGGCCTCGGCGTCGTCGCACGAGGAGGACGCCGTCGCCGCGGCGCGCGCGGCCGGCGCCGCGGCGCGCGCCGCGCTCGGCGAGGGGCCGGTGGACCTGGCGCTCGTCTTCTTCGGCGCCTCGCACGTGCCGTCCGCCGCCGCGCTCGCCGGCGCCCTGCGCGACGCGCTCGCGCCCGCGTGTCTCGCCGGGGCGAGCGCCCACGGCGTGGTGGCCGACGACCGCGAGATCGAGAGCGGTCCGTGCGTCTCGGTGCTCGCCGCGCGTCTGCCGGGCGTCGCGGTGGCTCCCTTCGTGATCCTCAACGAGCCGTGGATCGGTGCCGCGCGCGATGCGGACGCCCTGGCCGCCGCGGCGCCCGGCACGGAGGGCGCCGAGCTGGTGTTGCTCCTCGGCGATCCGTTCTCGCTCGACGCCGAGCGCGTGCTGCTGGCCTTCGACCGGCACCGTCGCGGCACGCGCATCGTGGGCGGCCTGGCGAGCGCCGCCGGGCGGCCGGGCGGCAACGCGCTGCTCCTCAACGACTGGGTGTCGGCCGAGGGCGGCATCGGGATCGGGCTGTCGGGCGCGCTGCGCGCCGACGTCGTGGTGTCGCAGGGCTGCCGGCCGATCGGCCCGCCGCTCGAGGTCACGCGCGCCTCGCAGAACGTGCTCATCGAGCTGGACGGCCAGCCGGCGCTCGAGCGCGCCGAGCAGGTGCTGCGCGCGCTCGACGACGCCGGGCGCGAACGGCTGCGCCATGGCCTGTACGTGGGACGCCCGGTGCGCGACGACGCCGAGGGCCCGGGCGACTATCTGATTCGCAACCTGCTGGGCGCCGACCGCGACCGCGGTCTGCTCGCCATGGCCGACGTGGCGCGCGAGCACGAGCGCATCCGGCTGCACGTGCGCGACGCCGAGACGGCGCGCGAGGACCTCGAGCTGCGGCTCGCGCCGCAGGAGTTCGACGTGCGCGCGTCGGCGGCGCTGCTGTTTTCGTGCAACGGCCGGGGCGTGGCGTTTCACGGCCGGCCCGACGGCGACAGCGGGCCGCTGCAGCGCGCCCTCGGCGGCGCGGTGCCGGCCGCGGGCATGTTCTGCGCCGGGGAGATCGGCCCGGTGGGCGGCCGCCACTACGTCCACGGGCACACCGCGAGCATCGCCATCGTGCGCCCGCCCGCGCCCGCGCGCGGCTGACGCCGGCGGCGCGCGCGCCGCCACCCGCGGGGGCCTCCCCGCCGCGTCCAACCCTGTACGCGCCGGCCGCCGCGACTGGCGCGCGCGTCCCTTCCTCCGGCATCATCACCGCGGCCGCCCGAGTCCGACACCGACGACCCCCGCGCCCCCGGGCGCTCGCCCAGCGAGGTCTCTCTTGTTCCGCCCCCTGATCGCGAGCCTTCTCGCCGCCGCGGCGCTCGCCGCCGCCGCCCGACCCGCGGCCTCCGCCGCGCCCGACGGCAACGTCGAGTGGGCCGGCCTGTCGCACGTGGACTGGCAGGACCGCCGCCCGCTCGCCCCGGTGGCGCGCGAGCCCTTCACGGTTCGCTTCCAGACCTGGCTCAACGACCTGACGGCCGCGCGCGTGAGCGTCACCGTGGGCGGCGTCCAGTCGTGGTCGAACGCGGTGAAGATCGCCGCGCGCGGTCCCTACGACGTGTGGGAGGCGGCGGTTGCCGCTGCCCCGGCGGACAGCCTGTGGTACTGGATCGAGCTCACCGACGGCGCGGACACCGACTACCTGTCGGTCGGCGGCGTGACCGACGGCCCGCCCGCCGACGGCGGCTGGCTGGTGGACTTCGCGACGCTGTCGCACGTCCCGGTCGGGGCCACGCCGGTGACGGGCGGCGGCGCGGTCTTCAAGGTGTGGGCGCCCACGCGCACCACGGCGCACGTGCGCGGCTCGTTCAACGCGTGGGGCCTCGGCCATCCGCTCACCCGGGTGGGCGAGTACTTCATCGGGCGCGTGCCGTCGGGCGTGCTCGACCGCGCGAAGTACAAGTACTACTTCAACAATTCGGTGTGGAACACGGACCCCCGCGCGCGCGGCCTCGACGCCGCGGACGGCCCGTACAACGCGTTCGTCGAGAACCCGTTCCGCTACGTGTGGACCTCGGGCGACTTCGTCATGCCCGCGTTCGACGACCTCGTCCTCTACCAGCTGCACGTCGGCACGTTCGCCGGCCGCAACGACCCGGTGCCGGGCGCGGCCTTCCCGTCGCGCTACCTGGACGTGGCGGCGCGCGTCGGGCACCTCGCGGAACTCGGCGTCAACGCCGTGATGCTCAACCCCGTCACCGAGTTCCCGGGCGACCTGTCGGCGGGCTACAACCCGATCACGATGTTCTCGCCGGAGTGGAAGTACGGCACGCCGGACCACTTCAAGGCGCTGGTGGACTCGCTCCACCGCCGCGGCATCGCGGTGCTGCTCGACGTGGTGTGGAACCACTTCTCGCCGACCGACAATTTCCTGTGGAACTACGACGGTTCGCAGCAATGGTTCGACACGCCGGCGGTGGACACGCCGTGGGGGGCGCAGGCCGACTTCGACAAGGCCGCGGTGCGCGACTACTTCGTGCACAGCGCGCTCCACTGGCTCGAGGAGTACCGCCTCGACGGTTTCCGCATGGACGCCACCGACTTCATGAACATCGCCCCGCAGGAGGCGGCGGGCTGGGCGCTCATGCAGCGCTTCAACGACGAGCTCGACCGGCGCTGGGCGGACCGCATCACGATCGCCGAACAGCTGCCCGACGACCCGTGGGTGACGCGACCGACGTCGCTCGGCGGCGCCGGCTTCGACGCGCAGTACCACGACGCCTTCACGGACAACCTGCGGCAGGAGCTGTTCGACGCCGCGCTCGGCGATCCCGAGATGTGGAAAGTGCGCAACATCATCGTCGGCAGCGGCCAGTACCTGTCGGGCCGCAACGTCGTCAACTACTACGAGCTGCATGACGAGGCGTGGCCGGAGAGCGGCGGGCAGCGCTTCGTGAAGTCGGTGGACACCACCGCCCCCCACGACGACGCGTTCGCGCGCGGGCGCACCAAGCTCGCGCAGGGGCTGGTCATGTTCTCGCCCGGCATCCCGGCGTTCCTCATGGGCGCCAAGTGGCTCGAGGACACGCCGTTCGGCACCGGCTCCGCCGAGCGCATTGACTGGTCCAAGAAGACGACCTATGCCGACCACGTGGCGTGGTTCAAGAAGATCGTCCAGCTGCGCTCGAGCCTCGCGGCGCTGCGCGCGAACCAGCCGGTCAACCTGTTCCACGTCAACGAGAGCGGCAACGTGCTGGCGTTCCGCCGCTGGGACGAGCAGGGCAATCCGGTGGTGGTGGTCGCCAACTTCTCGAACACGAACTTCGCCTCATACCGCATCGGCGTGCCGCTGGCGGGCGGCTGGGTCGAGCTCGTCAACAGCCAGTCGGCCATCTACGGCGGGAACGGCCAGGACAACCCCGGCACGCTCGTGGCCGGGGCGACGCCGGCCGACGGATTCGTCCAGTCGCTCGACCTGGTGCTGCCGCAGATGGGGCTGCTCGTGCTGGGTCCTTCGTCCCTGGTGGACGTGGCCGACGGCGCCCCGGCGGCGGCCGCGCCGCGGCTCGCGTTCACGCGCGTGGCGCCGGTCCCGGCGCGCGAGGGGACGACGTTCGAGTTCGCCCTGCCGCGCGCCGGCGAGGTCCGGCTCGAACTGTTCGACGTGTCCGGGCGCCGCGTGGCGACGGTCGTGGACGGCGCGCGGGCGGCCGGGCTCCACGCGGCGCGCTGGGACGGGCGCGGCCCCGACGGCGCGCCGGCGCCCGCCGGCCTGTACTTCGCGCGGCTCGCCGCGGGAGGCGAGACGGCGGTTCGCAACGTTGCGGTGCTGAGGTAGCGCCGGGGCCGCGCGCGCGCCCGCGACGGCCGCCCCCGCAGCGTGCCGGGGGCGGCCGTTTGCGCTAGACTGCCGCGGTTTTCCCTCCCCCCACGCCCATTTCGCGACGGGAGCAGATCCCCATGACGGCATATCCGGACGTCTTCATCGTGGGCGCCGCGCGCACGCCCATCGGCAAGTTCCTCGGCGGTCTCTCGACCCTCAAGGCCTCGGACCTCGGCGCGGTGGCGATCAAGGAGGCCATGGCGCGCGCCGGCATCGGCGGCGGCGACGTGGACGAGGTCCTCATGGGTCACGTGGTGCAGGCCGGGCAGGGCCAGGCGCCGGCGCGGCAGGCGCAGATCAAGGCCGGCATCGACCCGGTCGTCGGCGCGGTGACGATCAACAAGGTGTGCGGCTCGGGCCTCAAGGCCGTCATGCTCGGCGCGCAGGCGATCAAGGCCGGCGACGCCCAGTGCGTGGTGGCGGGGGGCATGGAGAGCATGAGCACCGCTCCGCACTACCTGTTCGGCGTGCGCACCGGGCAGAAGCTCGGCGACACGACGCTGCGCGACGGCGTGGTGCTCGACGGCCTGTGGTGCGCGTTCAACGGCTGTCACATGATCGAGCTCGCGCAGTACACGGCGGTCAAGGCCGGCCTGCAGCGCGCCGAGCTCGACGCGTTCGCGCTGGCGAGCCAGCAGAAGGCGGCCGCGGCGTGGGCCGAGGGACGCTTCGCCGCGGAGATCGCCCCGGTCACCATCCCGCAGCGCAAGGGCGACCCGGTCGTCATCGCGAAGGACGAGTCGTTCCGCGCCGACACGACGCTCGAGGCGCTCGCCAAGCTGCCGCCCGTGACGTCCGACAAGAACGGCGTGATCACCGCCGGCAACGCGCCGGGCCTCAACGACGGCGGCGCCGCGCTGGTGCTCATGAGCGGCGAGCGGGTCAAGGCGCGCGGGGCGAAGCCGCTCGCGCGCATCGTCGCCTACGCCACCGGCGGCGGCGACCCGAAGGAGCTGTTCTTCGCGCCGATCGACGCGGTGCAGAAACTCATGAGGAAGATGGGCGTGTCGATCGGGCACTTCGACCTGATCGAGGCCAACGAGGCCTTCGCCGCGCAGGCGGTCGCCGACGGCAAGGCGCTGGGCTGGGACTGGGAGCGCGTCAACGTGAACGGCGGCGCGATCGCGATCGGGCACCCGATCGGCGCCTCGGGCGCGCGCGTGCTCGTGACGCTCATCCACGCGCTGCGGCAGCGCAACAAGAAGACCGGGCTCGCCACGCTCTGCCTCGGCGGCGGCAACGCGGTGGCGCTCGCGATCGAGATGGTCTGACGGGATCGGCGGCCGCGGCGGCCCGCGCGGGCCGCCCGGCGCCGGGGAGGACGTGCGATGACGACGGCGACGGAATCCGTGGCGGGCGGCCCTTCGGCCGCGGTCAGGACGGTGGTGGTGGTGGGCGGCGGCACGATGGGCAACGGCATCGCCCAGGTGTTCGCGACGCAGGGCTTCGACGTGCGCATCGTGGAGGCGCGGCAGGAGTTCCTCGACCGCGCGATGGGCGCGATCGGCAAGAGCCTCGAGCGCGTCGCGAAGAAGCTCAACTGGGAGGCCGGCAGGGCCGAGGCGATCCTCCAGCGCATCCAGGGCGGGGTGAGCCTCGACGCGGCCAAGGACGCCGACCTCGTGGTCGAGGCGGTGACCGAGGACCTCGCGGTCAAGCGCCAGATCTTCCAGCAGCTCGACGCGGTGGCGCCGGCGCGCTGCATTCTCGCGAGCAACACCTCGAGCATCTCGATCACCGAGATCGCGGCGACGACCAGGCGCCCGGGCCAGGTCATCGGCATGCACTTCATGAACCCGGTGCCGGTCATGCAGCTGGTCGAGCTCATCCGCGGTCTGGCGACGACCGACGCGACCTACGCGGTGACCGAGGACCTCGCGCGGCGCCTCGGCAAGACGCCGGTCGAGGTCAACGACTACCCGGGCTTCGTGTCGAACCGCATCCTCATGCCGATGATCAACGAGGCGGCCTACTGCCTGATGGAGGGCGTGGCCTCGAAGGAGGCCATCGACACCGTCATGAAGCTCGGCATGAACCACCCGATGGGCCCGCTGGCGCTCGCCGACCTCATCGGACTCGACACCTGCCTGAGCATCATGGAGGTGCTGCACGCGGGGCTCGGCGACTCGAAGTACCGGCCGTGCCCGCTGCTGCGCAAGATGGTCAAGGCCGGCCACCTCGGCCGCAAGACCGGCCGCGGCTTCTACGAGTACCCGGCGAGCTGACGCGATGGCGCCCGACACCCTGTCCGCCGCGACCGGCCTCTCGTTCGAGCTGACCGAGGAGGCGCAGCAGGTGCGCGAGATGGTGCGCGCGTTCGCCGAGAGCGAAATCCGTCCCATCGCCGCCGCCCTCGACGCCACCCACGAGTTCCCGACCGCGACCACGAAGCAGATGGGCGAACTCGGCCTGATGGGCATGTTCGTCCCCGAGGCGTGGGGCGGGGCCGGCATGTCCTACCTGTCGTACGTCGTCGCCATCGAGGAGCTGTCGCGGGTGTGCGCCAGCCACGGGGTCATCTGCTCGGTGAACAACTCGCTGGTGTGCTACCCGCTCATGACCTACGCCACGGACGACCAGAAGCGCGAGTGGCTGACGCCGCTCGCGCGCGGCGAATGGCTCGGCGCCTACTGCCTCACCGAGCCGGCCGCGGGCAGCAACGCCGCCAACCAGCAGACGACCGCGGTGCTCGACGGCGACCACTGGGTGCTCAACGGCTCCAAGATCTTCATCACCAACGCCGGGCCGGCGGACGTGCTCATCACCTACGCCGCGACCGACCGCGCGCTGGGTCCCAAGGGCATCTCGGCCTTCATCGTCCACAAGGACGACCCGGGCGTGCGCAAGGGCAAGAAGGAGGGGAAGCTCGGCATCCACGCCTCCGACACGCGCGAGATCTACTACGAGAACGCGCGCATCCCGAAGGACCGCCTGCTCGGCGAGGTCAACAAGGGCTATTCGATCGCCCTCGCGACGCTCGCCGGCGGGCGCATCGGGATCGCCGCGCAGGCGCTCGGCATCGCCCAGGCGTCGGTCGAGGCGGCGGTCAAGTACGCCGGCGAGCGCGAGCAGTTCGACCGCAAGATCGGCGAGTTCGACGCCATCCGGCAGATGCTCGCCGACAGCGCGGTCGAACTCGACACCGCGCGCCTGCTCGTCTATCAGGCGGCGTGGTTGCGTGACCAGGGACGCCCGCATGCCAAGGAGGCGTCCCTCGCCAAGTGGCACGCTTCGGAGGCGGCGGTGCGCTGCGCCAACTGGGCGATCCAGGTGCACGGCGGGTACGGCTACATGACCGAGTACCACGTCGAGCGCTACTGGCGCGACGCGCGCATCTGCGAGATCTACGAGGGCACGACCGAAGTCCAGAAGATGGTGGTCGCCGGACAGGTCCTGAAGGAGCACGCGCTCAAGGGCTGAGCCGGCCGCGCGGGGGAGAGGCCCCGCAGAGAGGAATCCCGCACCGATGATCCGACCCGTCCGTCCCGTCGCGCTCTACGTGCTCACGCTGTGTGCGATCTACCCCGGCCTGACGATGGTCTACCAGGGCGGCTACCCGTTCGTCGCGGGCGAGCCGTTCAACCTCGTCGGCCAGCTCGGGCCGTGGGTGACCCTCGGCCAGACGCTCGGGCTCCACGCCGCGGTCGCCCCCGTGCTCAAGATGCTCCTCGGCCTCGCGTGGCTCGGCGGCGTGGCGGGCCTGTGGGCGGGCGACTGGCGCGCGTACCCGCTCGCGCTGCTCGGCGCCGCCGGGTCGCTCCTCTACCCGTGGGGGCCGATGGTCATGGGCGCCATCGGGCTCGTGTGCCTGATCGTCTTCCGCGAGCGCTCCGACACCGTTCCCGCCTGACGACTCCGGGGTCCGCGCCGCCGGGCGGCGGGACCCGCGGGCCGCGCCGGCGCGCGGCCCGAACCCGGACCGCACCGACATGAACCTCGACCTCACCGAAGACCAGATCCAGATCCGCGACGCGGTGCGCGAACTGTGCGCGAGCGAGTTCGCGCCACACGCCGCGCGCTGGGACCGCGAGGCCGATGTCCCGCACGAGGCCATCCGCCGCCTCGCCGAGCAGGGCTTTCTCGGCATGGGCATCCCCGAAGAGTGGGGCGGCCTCGGCTACGACGCGCGCACCATCGCGCTCGTCATCGAGGAGATCGCGCGCGTCTCGGCGGCGCTCGCCATCATGATCGCGGTGCACAACTCGGTGGGCGCGCTGCCGGTGTTCCGCTTCGGCACCGACGAGCAGCGCCGCCGCTTCCTGCCGCGGCTCGTGTCCAAGGAGCTCGGCGCGTTCTCGCTCAGCGAACCCGGGGCCGGCTCGGACGCCGCGGCGCTCGATGCGACCGCGGTGCGGCAGGGCGACCACTACGTCCTGAACGGCAGCAAGAACTGGGTCACGAACGGGCTCCAGGCGGGCGTCATCCTCGTGTTCGCCCGCACCGCGCCGAAGGACACGGGGCCGAAGGGCATTTCGGCGTTCATCGTCGAGCGCGGCGCCCCCGGGCTGGTGCTCGGCAAGGCCGAGGACAAGATGGGACTGCGCGGCTCGGACACGGTGGCGCTGTCGCTCGAGGACCTGCGGGTGCCCGCCGACCAGCGCCTCGGCGCCGAGGGCGAGGGGTTTCGCATCGCCATGAGCATGCTCGACGCGGGCCGCATCGGAGTCGCGGCGCAGGCGCTCGGCGTCATGCGCGCCGCGTTCGAGGAGGCCGTGCGTTACGCCCAGCAGCGCGTCGCCTTCGGCGCGCCGCTCGCGCGCATCCAGGCCGTTCAGTTCAAGCTCGCCGAGATGGAGCGCCGCATCCAGGCCAGCCGCCTGCTCGTCCAGCGCGCGGCGTGGCTGCGCGACACGGGCCGCCCCTACTCGCGCGAGGCCGCGATGGCCAAGCTCTACGCGAGCGAGGCCGCGACGTGGGTCACGCACCAGGCGATTCAGGTCCACGGCGGCTACGGCTACGTCAAGGAGTATGCCGTCGAGCGCTACTACCGCGACGCGCGCGTCATGGAGATCTACGAGGGCGCGAGCGAGATCCAGCGCCTCGTCATCGCGCGCTCGCTCCTCAAGGACGGCGTGCGCGTGTAGCGCGCCGCCGGACGGACGGCGCGTCGCGGACGCGAGACGCGCCCGCGCGTCTGCGCCGCCGGGTGCCGGCCGTCTCGCGGCCCTCATGGCGCCTCTGGCTTCATCCGGCCCACGCGGTGGGCGATGGTGTCGAGGATCCACAGCCCGTCCGGCGTCGCGATCGGAACGAACGAGAAGCCGGGCCGTACGGGCTTCCCGACGACCTGCGCACGCACGGGGTCGATGCGCGTGAGCGTGCCCTCGACGCTGTCCGAGACCCACAGGTGGCCGCCGTGCTCGACGACCGCGCCGGGCAGGGTGCCGGCGAGCGCGACCGACGCCGTCACCCTGCGCGCCACGGGATCCACCCGCTGGATCGTTCCCGTGCCGCGGCTCGAGACCCACAGCGCGCCTGCGGCCCACGCCAGCGACACCGCGCCCTCGCCGACGCCGACGGGCGGCCCGCTCGGGGATCCGGTCGCGGGGTCGATCGCGTGCAACCGGCCGGCGAGATCGCTCACCCACAGCAACGAGTCGCGCGGCAGCAGGGCGCACGACGACCGGCTGTCGGAAAGCCGGATGCGGCGCGACGTATCCGAGTTCGGATCGATGCGCCACACGCCACCGCGCTTCTCGTCCGTCACCCACAGCGCACCGCCCGCCCACGCCATGTTGCTGAGGCCGTCGCCGCAGCGGATCCGGGACTCCACGCGCAGAGCCCGCGGGTCCACGCGCAGGACGGATTCCTCCGCGACCACCCACACGCTCGGGCCGGCGCACACGACGCGCGACGGCGCCGCACCGAGTGACACGGTGCCCGTGACCGCCAGCGTGGCGGGGTCCAACCGCACCAGTTCTCCGGGGCCCTCGGCGCCGCCCTCGTCACGGCGGCGCGCGAGCCAGAAGGCGTCCTCCGAGCGCGCGCCGCCGTAGACCCAGCGCTCGAGGCTGCGCGCCGGCTCGAGCGGCGCCTCCACGCGCGCCAGCCGGAGGCTCTCGAGGAACGGCGGCGCGTCCGCAAGGCCGACCATGCGCGCGGCGGGCGGCGCCGCCTCGTCGTAGAACGCCTCGATGAGCAGGTCGGCGTCCGGGTGAACGATGCGCCGGCCATGGGCCTCCACGACCGTTCCGCCCGGCCCGGCGCCCGGAGCGCGCGGCGCGTGGTAACGGTAGCGGTAGGCGACCGCCACTCCCGCGGTCGCCGTATCGGCGGCGATCTCGAACTCGGTGAAGTGGATCTCGCCGCTCCGATTTCGTTCGCGCTGCTCGATCTCGCGGCGGGTCCTCGCGATGAGCGAGTCGAGTCCCGGCCGCGGACCGTACACCGTCGTGACGAGGATCGTGGCCACCAGCATGTGTGATTCTCCGGGCAGCCTGCGCCCGAGGAGCCCCCGCCACGACGTCTGAAGCGCGGTCACCCAGCCCGCGCCCTCCGGCGCTCGAATGGAGGCGCCCAGCACCGCGAGGCGGCGCTCGGTCGCCCCGGCCGCGGGCCGGACCGCGGGCGTCCACGGGGCGGGGGAGGCGGCGAGCACGGTCACGAGGGCGGCGACGCCCGCGGCTCGCGCGAGCGGCGTGGGGCGGGCGTTCATGGCAGATCCTCGGTCAGGGACTTGACCGCGCGGGCCAGGCGCTCGTGATTGGCCGAGGCGGGAATGAACTCGATGTCCCTCCACAGCACCTCGCCCGAGGCGCCGTCGGCAAGGACGAACACGCACGTCGTCCGAGACCTGCTTTCGTAGTCACCGAGCAGGGCCGCGAAGGTCTGCTTGGCCATCGGCAGTCCCCAACTCACGGCGTAGAGGAGCGCGATGGTCTCGCAACGCAGGCGCCGGGCGAGCGTGATCGGGGCCGCCATGAAGCCGGCGGGGGCGCCCTTCTTGCGCCGGTAGTCCCACGACTCCGACATGAAGTCGCGCAGCGCGGTGAGCGCCTCGCTGTCGGCGAAGGAGGAGTCCACGAAGAACGGCGCCTGGATGACGGCCAGAGTGTCGCGCGGCCCGGTCGCCGGAACCGAGTCGCTCTGGAAGAACGTGGTCCGCGACAGCGTCAGCCCGACGCTCGCGACGAGCGCCGTGTCCGGAGGGATGCCTTTGTCCGCGAGCGCGCGGGCGAGCGATGCGGCCGCGAGGTTGGCCAGCTCGCGGCTCAAGCCGAGTTTCACCTTCTCGACCTTTCCCGCGATGTCGTCCACGACCACAAGGTCCACGAGCAGCACGGTGCGACCGAGCGAGACCTTGCGCGCGGCGAACTCGGGGTAAATCTCTGCGAGCTTCGCCGCCTCGGCGGGCACGGCGGCGAGCGCGGCGGCGAGCAGGAGCGCGGCCACGGCGGCGCGCGGGGCGGGACCTCGACATGGACGACGCATGGGGCCTCCCGGGTGAGGGGTCTGCGGGCGCAGCGCCCGCGAACGAGGGGCGGGTCCGCGCTCGCGGGGCATCGCACGCCGCGTGCCGCGTGCCCCGCCGCCGGGTCGCGCGCCCTTCGCGCGCGCAACTCCCGCCGCGGGCGCGCGCACCGAGCGGAGGACCTCCGGCCATCGGACCGCGCGGCGGCCGGCGAGGGCCGCCGGGCCTCCACGCCGGTGCAGTCGCCTGTCGCGCGGGGCAGTGGCGGCGCGGGTGCCATGCGCGTGCCCGCCGCGCGTGAGGCGTCGCGTCCGGGGACGCGGGCTCCATCCGTCGCGGCCGCGGTGCGCCTAGTCGGCGGTGATTCCATAGCGCCGCAGCTTCTTGTAGAGCGCGGACTCGCTGATGCGGAGCCGTGCCGCCAGCTCGGCGCGCGTGAGCCCCGGGTAGCGCGTCAGCGCCTCCTCGAGCCACGAGCGCTCGGCGTCGGCGAGCAGCGACGGCAGCCCGACCTCGAGGCCAGGGGCGGGGCGCGTGCCGGGCGCGTTCGGTGGTGCGAGCGCATCGCGCGCCCCGAGCAGGCGCTCGACGTCGTCACGCGTCACCGGGCCGCGGCGGCCCTCGGCGGTGAGGCGCGCCGCGAGCTGCTCGACGTGACGCACGTTGCCCGGCCACGAGAACTCGAGTCCTTCGAGCCACGCGCCGACCTCGGGCGGCACCTCGATCCAGCGCCCGGAATCCGTGCGGTCGAGGCAGTGACGCAGCAGGACTGGAATGTCCTCCGCGCGTTCGCGCAGCGGCGGCACGCGAATGGGCAGGAAGTTCAGCCGGTCGAAGAGGTCGCGCCGGAAGCGGCCCTGCTGCACTTCGTGCGCGAGGTCGCGGTTGGTCGCCGCCACGATGCGCACGTCGGCGGTGCGCTCGGCCGGGTCGCCGACGCGCTCGAACGTGCGTTCCTGGAGGAAGCGCAGGAGCTTCGGCTGGATCTCGGGCGGCAGTTCGCCGATCTCGTCGAGGAACAGCGTGCCGCCGTCGGCCGCCTGCACGCGACCGATGCGGTCGGACACCGCTCCGGTGAAGGCGCCGCGGCGGTGGCCAAACAGCTCGGCCTCCACCATGCCGCGCTCGAGCGAAGGGCAGAACACGGTGACGAACGGCCGCCGCGCGCGCGGCCCGCAGGAGTGAAGAATGCGCGCGAGGATGCTCTTGCCGGTGCCCGGCTCGCCGAGCAGCAGCACGGGGTAGTCGGTGGCGGCCGCGCGACGCGCCGCGGACTCGAGCTCGCGCACGGCGGCCGAGCGGCCGACGAAGCGGCCGAACGACCAGTCGCGGGCGAGCAGCGCGCGGCTCTCCTCGGCCTCCTCGCGCAGGTGCGCCTCCGCGCTGCGCAGCCGGTCGCGCTCGCGCAGCACGTCGTCCCCGGCGCGCAGCGCGGCGAGCACCGGCGCCGCGACCGCGGCGAGGGCGCCGAGCAGCTCCACGTGCGACTCGCGGAAGTGCCCGACGCGGCGGCTCTCGAGGTAGACGAGCGCCACGACGCGCCCGCCGTCGCGAATCGGCACGCACAGCACGGCCGCCGTGCGCAACGCGCGCACCGAATGCGCGGTCGCCAGCTCGGGATCGTCCGCGGCATGGTCGAGGCGCAACGGCCGGCCGGTGCGCTGGACGCGCGCGAGCAGGTTGCGGCTGTAGGCGCCGCCATCGCCCTCCACGTGCTTCTCGCGAAAGCCGCTGAGCACGCGAAACTCGAGCGCTCCGCCCTCAGCAACCTCGACGAACAGACCGCGGTCGGCGCCACTGGCCTGGACCGCATGGCGCAGGACCACGGCGAGCACGACCCTGGGGTCGGCGACCTGGCACAGCACGTCGCGCAGGGCCTCGACGAGCTGGACGGCGTGGGCGGACGTCAGGTCGGTCACGTGCGTCCTGCCCGCGACGCAGGGGCGGGGGCGGCGAGCCCGACCTCGCGCAGCAGCGCGGCGAAGCGCGGATCGCTCCGCAGGGGGTCGAAGATCGGGTCCACACCGAGGCGGTTGAGCTCGGTGTCGCGCTCGCGCAGCGCCACCGCCAGCCAGCGGAACGCAGCCTCGCGTTCGCCGAGACGCGCATGCAGCTCGGCGAGCTGGGTGGCCGGCTGGTAGCGGCCGGATGCGCGGCGCGCGGCAAGCGCGGCGAGGACGGCGCGCAGCATGCCCGCGAGCCCGCCGCGCTCCCAGGCGCGCCACGCCGCCGCCGCCTGCTCGACCGAGTGCTCGGCCGCCATCCAGCGCGCCAGCGCGCGCGCGGCGTCGGCCTCACGACCGAGGCGATCGCAGTTGGCGGCGATCGCGCGTTGCAGCAGGCCGGACGTGGAATCCGCGCCGACCGCGCGCTCGAATTCGACGCGCGCCTCCTCGTGACGGCGTGCGAAGTACAGGAACACGCCCGCGCCGGCGCGGATCGGCAGGGCGTGTGGGTCGAGCTCGCGGGCGCGCCGCAGCTCCGCGAGTGCGTTCTCGATGTCGCCCCGCAGCGCGAGGTGGTGCGCGTACCAGTGGTGGGCGACCGGATCGCGCTCATCGAGCTCGAGCGCTCGGCGGTAAGCGCGGGCCGCGCCGTCCCAGTCCCACTCGTTGTTCTGCAGGATGTTGCCGAGGGCCACGTGCGGTCCGGCGCGCGCGGGGTCGAGTGCCAGCGCGCGCAGCACGGCGGCCTTGGCGCGCGGGTATGCCTCGGCCGGGGCGACGTGGCCGCTGAAGGCGGCGGCGCTCCACGCCGCGGCGAGCGCGGCGTAGGCCTCGGCGTAGGTGGAATCGCGCCGCAGGGCGTCCTCGAAGCAGGCGATCGCCCGCGCAATGCCCTGCGCGCTGCGCATGTCCATGTGGAAGCGCCCGCGCAGGTAGAGCTCGTGAGCGACCGGATCCGACGTGGCCGGCGCGGCGCGCTCGCCGCTCCGTGCCGGGCGCAGGCCGAGGCGCCGGGCGACGGCCTGCGCCATGCGCTCCTGCAGTTCGAACACCTCGCCGCGCACGCCCTCGAAGCGCCGCGACCACACCTCGCGGCCGCGTGCCGCATCCTCGATGCGCACCGCGACGCGGATGCGGTCGCGCTCGACCTGCACCGAGCCGCGCACGAGGCGCCGGACGCCGAGCGCACGCGCGATCTCGGCGGGCGGCCGCCCGCTGCCCGCGACGCGCGCCACCGCGGTCCGCGCCGGCAGGCGGGCGCCGGGGAGCGCGGCAAGGCGCGCGGTGAGCTCGTCGCTCATGCCGAGCGCGAAGTGCTCGCGCCCCGGCTCGACGGACAGATCCTCGAACGGCAGTACGGCGATCGCGCGCTCGTCCTCCTCCGCCGGCGCGCGGTGCGGCGACGAGGCCCACACCGCGAGCATGGCGAGCGTCGTCGCCGCGGCGCCGAGCCAGAGGAGGCGCGCGGGCGGGCGCCCCCGCGGCGCGGCGGGGCGCGCGGGCGCGCCCGAGCGCCCGCTCCCGGCGGCAAGCGCCGCGAGCGCGGCGCGCAGCGCGCGCGCCGATGCAGGGCGTGCGGCCGGGGACTTCTCGAGGCAGCGCATGACGATCGCCTCGACACCCGGCGACAGGCCGGGACGCCGGGTGGCCGGCGACGGCGGCACATGATGCATGACGGCGTGGGCGAGCGCGCCGCCTTCCAGGTCGTCGAAGGGGCGCGCGCCGGCGAGCATCTCGTACATCACGACCCCGGCGGCGTAGAGGTCGGCCGCCTCGCTGACCGGCTCGCCGCGCCACGCCTCGGGGGCGACGTAGTGGACCGTGCCGACGATCGTCCCGAGGGCGTCGCTGGACGAGGCCGATGCTCGCTCAGCGCCGGCGTCTTCGCGGCGCGCGAGTCCCAGGTCGAGGATCTTCAGGCGCCCGTCGGGGGTGATCATGAGGTTCGCGGGCTTGAGGTCTCGATGCACCACGCCCGCCGCGTGCAGCGCGGCGAGGCCGTCGACCAGCTGGACGGCGAGTCGCACCGCCTCATCCTCGGGCAGCGGCCCGCGGCGCAGGCGCTGTTCGAGGGTCTCCCCTTCGACCAGCTCCATGACGAGGTACAGCCCGTCCGGCGTGGACACCAGATCGTGAAGGGTCGCGATCGACGGATGTCTGAGTCGCGACAGCGCGAGGGCCTCGCTCTGCAGGCGCCGGCGCGAGTGCGGGGTCGCGAGCCTGTCGGGGGGCAGCGCCTTGAGCGCCACCTCGCGCTTCAGGCGCTCGTCCCAGGCGCGATACACGACGCCCATGCCGCCCGAACCGAGCAGTTCTCGAACGTGGAAGTGCCCGATCTGGAGGTCCATCCTCGTGTCGTGGGGTCCCGAGCCGCAGGCCGAGCGGCCGAGGAGACCTGCGAGGTGCAATCGGCCGCGACGAATTGTCCAAGGTTGTCCCACAGGCGGGCGCCCGGCAAGGGCTTTCGTGGGCGGGCGTGGCCGACGGGACCCGCCTCCGGGGCGTCAAGCGGGACGGCCTCTGCGCCGATACTCGGCGGGACCAGGCGCGCGCCAGGTCCGCGCGCTCTGCTAGACTCCCCGGCCGCGTCACACCGCCCGGCCGCCGGGCCGGCGCCGATCCCCCTGCGATTCGTCGAGGAGACACATGTCGAAAGTCGCCGTCCTCCGCACCTCGCCCGAGACCGTCGTCGAAGACTACGGCCGCCTGATGGACCTCGCCGGCTACCGCGAGTCGCTGCCGTTCGACAAGCAGACGTGCCTGCGCATCAACATCTCGTGGCACGTGTACATGCCGGCCTGCTCGACGACCCCGTGGCAGATGCACGGCGTGATCCGCAAGCTCAAGCAGGACGGCTACGACGTGTCGCGCGATCTGATCGCCGCGCAGAACGACACCGTCGTGGTGAGCTGTCGCGAGGGCACGGTGAACAACCACCTCGCGCCGGTGCTCGAGAAGTTCCGGGTGCCGATCCAGTACCTGAGCGAGCCGCCCACCGAGTGGATCCGCTACGAGCCGAAGGCCAAGATGCTGGTGCTCGACCGCGTCTTCGAGAAGCAGGGCATCCAGATCCCGAAGCTGCTGCTCGGCCGCAACGTCATCCACCTGCCGACCGTCAAGACCCATGTGTTCACCGGCACGACCGGCTCCATGAAGAACGCGTTCGGCGGGCTGCTCAACCTGAACCGCCACTGGACCCACTCGGTCATCCACGAAACGCTCGTGGACCTGCTGCGGATCCAGAAGGAGATCCATCCGGGGCTGTTCGCGGTCATGGACGGCACCATCGCGGGCGAGGGGCCGGGGCCGCGCGCCATGCGGCCGCACGTCAAGAACTACATCCTGGCCTCGAACGACTGCGTGGCGCTCGACGCCACCGCCGCGCGCATGATGGGCTTCGATCCCATGCAGGACCTGAAGTTCATCCGCCTCGCGCACGAGCACGGACTCGGCGTCGGCAACCCGTCGGAGATCGAGATCGTCGGCGACGACATCAGGAACGTGAACTTCGGCTTCCGCGGCTCGCTCAAGGAGAACACCTTCGCCTCGTGGGGCCAGAAGCTCATCTACTGGGGTCCGCTCAAGCCGCTCGAGAACCTGCTGCTGCGTTCGCCGATCGTGCCGTGGAGTTACGTGGCCTCGCGCGCGTACCACGACGGCTACTGGTACCCGGTGAACGGCAAGCCGCGCGTGCGCGAGATCCTCAAGACCAAGTGGGGCGAGCTGTTCAACGCCTACGGCGACGGCAGCGCGCTGCAGAAGGTGTGACGGCCGGCGGCGCCGCCGCGCGGACGAAGGGGCCGGGTCCTCGCGGACCCGGCCCCTTGCTCCGGCGCGCGGCGCGATGTGCCAGCCCGGGGCGCCTCTACCGCAGCCGCACCACGCGCCGCGTGAACGCGATCTCGCCCGCCGTCACGCGCACCCAGTAAACGCCCGCGCCCGCGTCCCGGCCGTTGCTGTCGCGGCCGTTCCAGCGCAGCGCGTGCTCGCCCGGCGCCATCGTGCCGAGCGGCTCGCGCGCCACGCGCGCGCCGCGCACGTCGAACACCTCGAGCGTGACCGGGGCCGGGGCGGCGAGCCCCAGGCGCAGCTCGAGCCCGCCGGTGAACGGGTTCGACAGCGTGCGCAGCGCCGCGCCCGCCGGGTCCGCCGGTCCGACGGCGACCGGCCCGAAGGTCGCCGAGTCGGCCACCATCGCCACCGGCGCCGCCCGACCGTGGGCGACCCACGCGTCGTACATCACCTGGCCGCGGTTGTCGGTGGTGTTCTCGTCGCGCAGGAACTCGACGTACTCCCTGGACGTGCTCTGATAGTAGAGGCGCGCGACGACGCTGCGCGCCGCGGCCGGCAGGCGGTACACCGCCACGTCGTGGTGCTGGCCGTCGGGGTAGCGCGGCCCCGGGCCGCTCCACTGCGGGTCCTTGGGCTCGCCGCCGAATGCCGCGAACGCGGCGTTGGTGAAGCCCTGCGGCGGAATGCGGTTGTCCTTGTAGATCGAGTCGTTGAGCGCGAAGTGGAATGACGGACCATGGCCGAGGCCGAGCGCCCCGCCGAGCGCCGGCGTGATCCCGAGGTGCGCCTCGTAGATCACGGCGCCGTTCTCCTCGAGATGCCCGGTGCCCGCGTCGTAGGCGCCCGACTCGTAGACCACGCCGCCGAACGCGTCCTTCGCCACGACGTGGAGCCACATGCGCCGCCCCTCCGGATAGCCGGTCGGCAGCTTGTGGCCGGTGCGGTTCGTGACCGTGACCTCGGCGCGGAAGCTGTCGCCCTCGGCGGACACCGCGACGTCCAGGGTCGCCGCCTTCTGGAGCATCGCGACCGCGCGCGCCGCGCCGTCGGCGAGCGCCTGCGCGTCCACCTCGCCGGGGTAAAGCGACGCGACCACGCCCGGCATCCACGAGCTGCCGCCCGTCATGTCGTGGAGCGGCAGGTCCGGGCGCAGCGGCGCGAGCGGGTCGTTGCAGCCGCTGCCCGCGACGTCGCGCATGTGGCAGTCCTGGCACGTCGAGACGATGCCGTCGGGCTTGTTGCCGGCGAACTCGGGCTGGAACACGCCGGCGGGATAGGCGCTGTTTTTCCACTCGCTGTAGGTGCGCTCGAGCGGCATGAGCACCAGCGAGCTGATCGAGTCGGCCGGCTGGTCGAGCGCGCCCACCAGGTAGGGCTGGCCGACGCCGGAACGCACGAAGGCCGGGTTCGAGACGTCGTGGCACGTGCCGCAGAACTCGCTGCGCTTGTGGAAGTCCGACACCAGGAACGGGTGCGGCGCCGCAGGGTCGGTGAACGGTCCGCGCTTGCGCTGGTTGGCGTCCAGCACGTACTGGCCGTTCGAGTAGCCGGTGGGGGTGTGCCCTGGCAGCAGCCCGGCGAGCACCGCCTGGTCCTCCGGCGGGCTCACGCCCGGCTTGTAGACCGGGTCCACCATGCGGTGGCACACGTCGCACGACAGCCCGTCGCGGTCGAAGGCGTCGAGGCGCGCGCCGCTGGTCGGCTGGCTGTGCCCGAGCATCCACCCCATCGGCGCGTGGCAGCGAATGCACAGGTCGCCGGCGCCCGGGGCGTCCTGCTCGGCGATGGTCATGCACGCGTAGAACAGCGGGTCGCGCGCCGAGTGGCCCATCATCGAGCCCTGGAAGTTGTGGCCCGGCTCGACCGACGCGTCGTAGCCGCCGTGGCACGCCATGCAGGCATAGCGGTCGTCGAACGCCGTGGCCTCGAGCGGCTGCGAGCCCGGCTGGTCGAAGTCGCGCAGCGTGGTGGGGGCGATGCCGCCCGGCTGCGCCGCGATGGTGAAGCCGGCGTCGCTCGAGTCGCGGCCCACGTTGCCCATCGCGTCGCGCGCCAGCACGCGCACGGACGCCGTGCTCGACGGCATGTTGTGCACGAACCACGTGAAGGCGCCGGTGTTGGGGTGGTTGACCGCGAGCCCGAGCCACGGCTCCGTGCTCGAGGCGCGGAACTGGATGTCCACCGTGAGCACGCCCACGTTGTCGGTCGCCGTCCACGTGACCGTGCGGGCCGAGCCTCCGGTCCAGTTCTCGCCGCCGTTTGGCGACGTGACGTTGACGAGGGGCGGCTGGTTGTCCACCCCCGCCGCCGGCGTCAGGTGGCCCGAGATCTCGGCGGCCGAAACGTTGAGGCAGCTGCCGAGATTGCCGGAGGTGAGGCCCGGGAACGTCGGTGTGTTGGTGAAGTTCACGAGATCGGTGATCTCGGCGTCGTTCGAGTGGCCGTCGCCGTCGCTGTCCTCCGGCCCGATGAAGGTCATGAGCTGCTGGCGCCCCGCGTCGGTGTTCGGGTAGCTCCCGAGCAGCGCGGCGATGCGATTCCCGTAGCCGTTCTTGGGGCCCGCGCCATTGAAGTCGAAGTGGCACACGCCGCAGTGCGCGTCGTTGCTGTTCAGGTTGTCGAGCCTCGAGCCGACCGCCGACGGGTACTTGGCGAAGAACGACGCGCGGATCGAGGGCCTCGCGTGCGCGAGGGAGGTGATCGCGAGCGCGCCAGCCACCACGAGCGCGAGGCGCACGACGGGGACGCGGGGATGCTTCATGAGACACCTCCTGTCGGAGTCGGGGTGTCGCGTCCGGGCAGGGAACCCGGCTCAAGAGCAGGGGGGCGTGCAAGGAATCTGCAAAGCATCAGCTGTGCCCGCCGGGGGTCCCGTGCCGACGCCATGGCAAGGTCTTGCGCCGCAACGCGGCGCCCGCCTCCGCAGGGGAAACTCGCGCGACGCGCCGGGCGCTTCAGCCCTGACGCGGTGGCAGGGGTGTGGCGAGTCGTGACAGGATGCGCCGCGTGAGCGGCGCCTTCTGGGACGAGCGCTATTCCGCGCCCGGCTACGCCTACGGCTCGCAGCCGAACGACTTCCTCGCCGAGGTCGCCGGGAGCATTCCGGCCGGTCCGGTGCTGTGTCTCGCCGAGGGGGAAGGCCGAAACGCCGTCCATCTCGCCGGCCTCGGGCACGCCGTGACCGCCGTGGACGTGTCGCGCGTGGGACTCGACAAGGCCAAGTCCCTGGCGCGCGAGCGGGGCGTCGCGATCGAGACCGTGTGCGCGGACCTCGCCGACTTCGACATTCGGCCCGCCGCCTGGTCGGGCATCGTCTCGATCTGGGTCCACCTCGACCCGGCCCTCCGGGCGCGCGTCCACCGCGCGTGCGTCGCGGGACTCGCCCCGGGCGGGGCGCTCGTCCTCGAGGCCTACACGCCGCGCCAGCTCGCCCGCGGCACGGGCGGCCCGACGGACGCGCTCCGGCTCGTGACGCTCGAGGCCCTGCGCCGCGAGCTCGCGGGACTCGACTTCGAGATCGCGCGCGAGCTGGAACGCGAGGTCCACGAGGGCCGCTGCCACCACGGCACGTCGTCGGTGGTGCAGGTGCTGGCGCGCAAGCCGGCCGCTCGCTAGCCGCGGCGGGAGCGCGCCGGCGAGGCCTCCGCGTCGCGCCACGCGCCGGGCGCGAGGTCGCCGAGCCGCCACGGGCCGACTGCGACCCGCACCAGCCGCAGCGTGGGGAAGCCGACCGCCGCCGTCATGCGGCGCACCTGCCGGTTGCGGCCTTCGGTGATCACGAGCTCGATCCACGACGTCGGGATGGCGCGGCGCTGGCGAATGGGCGGTACGCGCTCCCACAGCGCGGGCGGCGCGATGAGGCGCGCGCGCGCCGGGCGCGTCGGCCCGTCGCGCAGCACGACGCCGCGGGCGAGCGCGGCGAGCGCCTCCCCGGTGGCCTCGCCCTCGACCTGAACCCAGTAGGTCTTCGGCAGCTTGTGTCGCGGATCGCTGATGCGATGCTGGAGCGCGCCGTCGTCGGTGAGCAGCACCAGGCCCTCGGAGTCCGCGTCGAGCCGGCCGGCCGGATAGACGTGCGGCACGGGCACCAGATCGGCGAGCGTGCGGTGCCCCGCGCGGCTCGTGAACTGGCAGATCACGCCGTAGGGCTTGTTGAGCAGGATCAGTCGCGGCATGCGGGGCGCAGTGTAGCGCGGGGTGCCCGGCGCGGACGGGCGAGGGCGCCCGCCGACGCGGCGGCAAGTGGACCCCGGCCGGCCCGGCCGCGCGTCGCACCCCGGTGGGGTCGCAACGGTCGCGGGCCGCCGTGCGGGTCGCGCAGCGCGCGGATCGCGATCGCGCGGGCCTTGTGGAGCCCCCCTTGCCGCGCGGCGCACACAGGGCGTGGAGCGCGCGAGCGAGGACTTGCGCCGGATCGCCATCCGGCGCGGAATGGCCGGGCGGCGCGTGCGCGGAGCGCAGCGGGTCCGAGGTCGCGGCGCGGAGCACGGGGTGCGGGGCGCATCGTTCGGCAGGCCCGCCGCTCGATGTCGGTCTCGGGCGATCCGTGGCCGCCGCCATCCCGTGGTCCGCGTTCTCCGGCGGCAGACGCGTCGCCGACGGCGTGATCGCCGGGGGCGCGGTCATACCTCGGCCGGTGCGTCGCGCAGCGGAGCGGATCGTTGCGCAGCGCGTCCCCCCAGCCGGCCCCGCGCCCGCGGACGTTCACCGCGGCCCGGCACTCGACGCGCTCGCACCCCCGTCGCTCCCGCATCGCCTCCGCGACTCAACCCCGCCCGCTCCCGCATGACCGGCGGCCCCGGCTTCGCTAGGATGCTCGGACGATCGTCGCTTCCGAGCGGCCGCTGACCGAGGAGAGTTCGCCCATGGCCCAGCCGTCCCGTCGCGTCGTGTTCATGCTGGTGTTCGTCGCCGCCGCCGCCGTGCTGGGCTGGACCTACTACCAGAGCCTCGTGCCGGCCATTCATCCCGACCACGACCACGGGCTCGAGAACATCGCGGGCGGCGGCTTCCTGCGCGTGGACCGGGTCGAGGGCGGGCGGCGCAACCTGGTCGGGAAGCCGAAGGGCGTCCTCATCCTCCACTGGTTCGACCTCAAGTCGCCGACCACCGCCTCGGAGCTGCCGCTGCTGGTCGAGTACGCCGAGTCCGTGAAGAACGACCCCGGGATCGAGATCCTGCTGATCGCCACCGGGGCGACGCGCGAGGAGCTCGGCGCGTGGGCCCGTGGCCACGGCGTGCCGACCCGCAACCTGCATGCCGATCCCGAGGGCAAGACCACCTCGCTCATCGGCGTCCGGCGGCTCCCGGACACGCTCATTTACGGGCCGGACGGATCACTCGCGCAGCAGACGCGCGGGCCGGTCAACTGGGCGGACCCGCGACTGCGCGCCGCGGTGGACCAGATCAGGCACGGCGCGGGCGGCGACCACCAGCACTGACGAAGGGCGCGGCCGCCGTCCCTAATCCCGGGACTTCTCCGACACCTCGAACAGCACTCCGCCGAGGCTCTTCGGGTGAAGGAACGCCACGCGCGTGGCGTGGGCGCCGGGGCGCGGCGCAGGGTCCACGAGCCTGACGCCGGCGGCGGCCGCGCGCGCCAGCGCGGCGGCCGCGTCGGGCACGTCGAGGCTCACGTGGTGCAGCCCGGGTCCGCGCACCGCGAGGAATTTCGCCACCGTGTGATCCGGCGAGCGCGGCTCGAGCAGCTCGAAGGTCACCTCGCCGACGCGCACGAACACCACGCGCAGCGCGCCCGCGTCGAGCACCTCCTCGCCCGCGCGTTCGCCGCCGAGCGCGCGGGCGAGGGTGTCGGCCAGCGCGTCGGCGTCGGGCGTGGCGATCGCGATGTGCGAGAGACGCGCGCCGCGGTCGCCCGCCGCGCCGCCGCGGTCGCCGTGCCCGGCGCCGCCCGCGCCGCCGCCGTGCTGCGCGGCGCTCACGGCTTGCGTCCCGCCGGCTCGTACACGCCGAACACGCCGCGCAGGGCGTCGCACACCTCGCCGAGCGTGCAGCGCGCTTTCAGCGCCTCGAGGATGGGAGGCATCAGGTTGCCGGTGCCGCGCGCGGCGGCCTCGAGGCGCGCGAGCGCGCCGGCGGCGGCGCGGGCGTCGCGTTCGGCGCGCCACGCGGCGAGGAACGCGGCGCGCGCGGCCTCAACCGACGGGTCCGGCCGGAACGGCGGCGCGACCGGCGCCTCTTCGCCGGCGAACCGGTTGACGCCCACGATCGCGCGCTCGCCGCGCTCGACCTCGCGCTGCCAGCGGTAGGCGGCCTCGTGGATCTGCTGCTGCACCCAGCCGGAGGCGATGGCCTCGAGCATGCCGCCCATGCCGTCCACGCGCGCGATGAGGTCGCGCGCGCGCGCGTGCAGCTCGGCGGTCAGCGCCTCGACGACATACGAGCCGGCCAGCGGATCGGCGGTGTCGGTGACGCCGCTCTCGTGCGCCAGCACCTGCTGCGTGCGCAGCGCCAGCAGCGCGCTCGCCTCGGACGGCAGCCCGAGCGCCTCGTCGTAAGCGTTGGTGTGGAGCGACTGTGTGCCGCCGAGCACCGCGGCCAGTCCCTGCAGCGCGACGCGCACCACGTTCACGAGCGGCTGCTGCGCGGTGAGCATCGAGCCCGCGGTCTGCGTGTGGAAGCGCAGCTTGAGCGCTTCCGGGTCGCGCACGCCGAAGCGCTCGCCGAGCAGCTCGGCCCACAGCGCGCGCGCGGCGCGGAACTTGGCCGCCTCCTCGAACAGGTGGTTGTGGGCGTTGAAGAAGAACGAGATGCGCCGCGCCACGCGCGTCGGGTCGAGGCCGCGCGCGCGCGCCGCCTCGAGGTAGGCGAGCCCGTCGGCGAGCGTGAAGGCGATCTCCTGCACGGCGGTCGCGCCCGCCTCGCGCATGTGGTAACCGCTCACCGAGATGCTGTTCCACTGCGGCACCTCGGCGGCGGTGAACTCCATGACGTCGGTGATGAGCCGGAGCGACGGCCCCGGCGGGTAGATGTAGGTGCCGCGCGCGACGTACTCCTTGAGCACGTCGTTCTGCACCGTGCCGCCGAGCCGCGCGCGCGGCACGCCGCGCGCGTCGGCGACCGCCACGTAGAACGCGAGCAGCAGCGCCGCGGTGGCGTTGATGGTCATCGAGGTGGTGACGCGGTCGAGCGGCAGGTCGGCGAGCAGCGCCTCCATGTCGGCGAGGCACGAGATCGCCACGCCCACGCGGCCGACCTCGCCGCGCGCCAGCGCGTGGTCGCTGTCGTAGCCCATCTGGGTCGGCAGGTCGAACGCCACCGACAGCCCGGTCTGGCCCTGCCCGAGCAGGTAGCGGAAGCGCGCGTTGGTCTGCGCGGCGTCGCCGAAGCCGGCGTACTGGCGCATGGTCCACAGCCGCGCGCGGTACATGCCCGGGTGGATGCCGCGCGTGTAGGGCGGCTCGCCGGGGAGCGGCGCGCGCCGCGCGAGGTCGCGCGGCAGGTCGGCGCTCGTGTAGACCGGCTCGACCGGGATCCACGACGGCGTGAGCCGGGGCGGCAGCCCGGCGGCCGCGGCGCCAGACGCCGCCGCACGGCGCGCGGCGCGGGGTCGCGCCCCGGACGCGGCACTCCGCGCGCCGGGGGCCGCCGTCCGACGCTTCGCCGCGGCGCGCGCGGCCGCCACGCGCCCGCGCGCCGGCGCCGCCCCGGCCCGCGCCGCGCGGCGCGCCGGACGCCGCCGCGCGCTCACGCTGTCTCCTCCGGACGAATGCGCAGCAGCGCCTGGCCGGCGCTCACCGTGGCGCGTTCGGCGACCAGCACCTCGCTCACCACGCCGCCGGAGCGCGCGGTCAGCTCGTTCTGCATCTTCATCGCCTCCACCACGCACACCGGCTGGCCCGGCGCCACGCGCTCGCCGGGGGCGACGCGGATCGCCACCACCAGCCCCGGCATCGGCGCCGCGATCGTCTCGCCGGCCGCATGCCCGGCGGCGCGCTGCGCCTGCGCGAGCAGCTTCTCGAGCGGGTGGCGCACTTCGACCGGGATCACGGTGGACTCGATCGCGACGTGCAGGCGGCCGGCGTCCTGCGCGACGCGCACCTCGAGCGAGCGGCCGTTCACGAGCAGCGACCACACCTCGCCGTCCGGCAGGCGGTGGAAGTCGGCCTCGATGCGGCGCCCCTCGAGCTCGAGCACGAGCCGCCCGCCTTCGGTGCGCACCTCGACCTCGGCCTCGCGGCCCTCCATCGTGATCCAGTACTTCACGCGCCGCCCCCGCGGTAGCGCCGCGCGTTCCAGCGCGGACCGGACTCCGGCGCCTCGGCCGGCAGCGCCACGCGCAGCGCCTCCTCGCGCGCGTGGAGGGCCGCGGCGAGCAGCGCCGCTTCGGCCGCCTCCGGGCCGGGCGCGAGCGCCGCCGGCGTGAAGTGTTCCTCGATGAAGCGCGTCGACAGCCGCCCGGCCACGAACTCGGGGTGCGCGCACAGCCACTGGTGGAACGCGATGTTGTGATGCGGACCCTCGATGACGTACTCGCCGAGCGCGCGCAGCATGCGGCGGCGCGCCTGCTCGCGGTCGGCGCCCCACACCACCAGCTTGGCGAGCAGCGAGTCGTAGTGGATCGGGATCTCGTAGCCGCGGTAAAAGCCGCCGTCGTTGCGCACGCCGGGCCCGTGCGGGAAGCGCACGCGCTCGATGCGGCCGATCGAGGGCATGAAGTGGGTGAGCGGGTTCTCCGCGATGATGCGCGCCTCCATGGACCAGCCGCGCGGCGCGGGCGGGCGGTCGCCGAACGACAGCGGCGCGCCCTCGGCGATGGCGATCTGCTCGGCCACCAGATCGAGCCCGGTGACCATCTCGGTCACCGGGTGCTCCACCTGCAGACGGGTGTTGACCTCGAGGAAGTAGAAGTCGCCCGCCTCGTCCATGATGAACTCGACCGTGCCGGCGTTGAGGTAGCCGACCTGCCTCGCGACGCCCACCGCGGCGGCGGCGAAGCGCTCGCGGATCGCCGGCGTGAAGGCGGGCGACGGCGTCTCTTCGAGCAGCTTCTGGTGGCGGCGCTGCACCGAGCACTCGCGCTCCCCGAGGAACGCGACGCGCCCGGAGGCGTCGGCGAGAATCTGCGCCTCGACGTGCCGCGGCCGTTCGATGAAGCGCTCGACGTACACGCGCTCGTCGCCGAAGGCCGACAGCGCCTCGCCGCGCGTCACGTCCCACGCCGCCGCCAGCTGCCGGGCGTCGCGCACCACGCGCATGCCCTTGCCGCCGCCGCCGGCGGCCGCCTTGAGCATGAGCGGCCAGCCGATCGCCCGCGCCACGGCCTGCGCCTCGTCGAGCGTCGCGACCGGGCCGTCCGAGCCCGGCACGAGCGGCACGCCGGCGGCGCGCGCCGCGGCGCGCGCCGCGAGCTTGTCGCCGAGGGCGGCAATGGTCTCGGGGCGCGGGCCGATGAACGTGATGCCGGCGGCGGCGCAGGCGCGCGCGAAGGCCTCGTTTTCGGCGAAGAACCCGTAGCCGGGGTGGATGGCGTCGGCCCGCGCGCGCACGGCGGTCTCGAGCACGCGCTCGAGGTTGAGGTAGCTCTCGCGCGCGGGGCCCGGCCCGATGGGGTAGGCCTCGTCGGCGAGCAGAACGTGCATGGCGACGCGGTCCGGCTCGCTGAACACCGCGATCGAGGTGAGCCCGAGCTCGCGCAGGGTGCGGATCACGCGCACCGCGATCTCGCCGCGGTTCGCGATGAGGACGCGCCGGATGCGCGTCACGGCCGCGCTCCCTCGCTGCGCGCCGCGCGCCGCGCCGGGGTTCGCGCGCCGGCCGCGGCGCGCGGGGCTGCGCCGCGCGCGCGCGCCGGTTCCGGGGCTGCGGGCCGGCGGGTCATCCCTCGATCACCACGCACGCGATGGCGAGGCCGCCGTCGTGGGTGAGCGAGACGTGGCTGCCGGTGGCGCCGAGCGCCTCGAAGCGCTCGAGCGCGAGTCCGTGGTACGCGAGGCGCGGCGCGTGGCCGCCGGGCTGGATGACCTCCGCCATCTTCCAGCCGATGCCGTTCGAAAGCCCGGTGCCGATGGCCTTGAAGGCCGCCTCCTTGGCCGCAAAGCGCGCCGCGAGGTGCGGCAGCGGGTCCTTGTGGCGGCGGCAGTACGCCAGCTCCGCGTCGGTGAAGATGCGCTTCTCGAAGCGCTCGCCAAAGCGCTCGAGCGCCTCGACCAGCCGCTCCACCTTGACGACGTCAATGCCGATGCCGCGCACAGGCATGGGGCGCTCCGGGGCCGTGGACGTAAGGCGAGGGCGGGACTCTAGAAAGGCGTCCGCGCGCGGTCAAACGCTCGGCGGCGCCGCGGCCGGCAGCTCGACCTCGATCGCAAGGCCGCGCGGTTCGGCGGCGCGCGCGCGCACCGCGCCGCCGTGGCGTTCGGTGATCTCGCGCACGATGGCGAGCCCGAGGCCCGAACCGCCCGCCTCGTCGTGCGTCGCGCTGCGGCGCGCGGCCGCGGCGCGGTAGAAGCGCTCGAAGAGATGCGGCAGGTCCTCGGCGGGCACGCCGGGGCCGTCGTCGCGCACCGTCAGGCGGTGGCGCGGCGCGTCCGCGCCGCCCGCCTCCACCGCCACGGCCACCGTGCCGCCGCGCGGCACGTGGCGCAGCGCGTTCGCGAGCAGGTTCTCGATGACCTGCACCACGCGGTGTCCGTCGGCTTCGACCCATGCCTCGCGCGCGCCGCCCTCCCAGCGCAGCGCGAGCCCCGCCGCCTCGAAGCGCGGCGCGAAGCGCTCGACCACGTTGCGGCACAACGCCGCCCAGTCAAGGCGCTCGCGTTCGAGCGGCGCCGCGCCGGCCTCGAGGCGCGCCAGATCGAACAGGTCGCGCGTCATGCGATCGAGGCGGCGCGATTCCTCGAGAATGCCGCGCAGGTAGCGTTCGCGCTCCTCGTCCGACACGCGCACCGCCGGGTCGAGCAGCGTTTCGGTGTACCCGCGCACCGAGGTGAGCGGGGTCGCCAGCTCGTGCGTGATGTCGGCGAAGAGCTGGCGGCGCTGCGCGTCCTGCGCCTCGAGCCGGGCGCGCGCCGCGGCGAGCGAGGCCGTCATGTGGTCGAGCCGCTCGGCGAGGCGACCGATCTCGTCGCCGCTGCGATCCGCGACGCGCGCCGTGAGGTCGCCGTCCGCGACGCGCGCGGCAAGCCGCTCGATGCGCCGCAGCCGGGCGACGAGCCAGCGCACGACGAGGAACGCGGTGCCGAGCGCGGCGAGCAGGGCGATCGGCAGCGACAGCAGCAGCGTTTCCCCGGTGGGCGGGCGCAGCCCGCGCCCGGGCGCGTGGAAGCGCAGCGCCGAGGCGTGGCCGAGCACGCGCCCGCCGTGCGTGATGGCGCGCGTGGCGAGCGTGTCGGGCGCGCGCGCCGCCGGCCCGCGGCGCCCGGCGCCGGGGCCTTCGCGTCGCGCGAAGCGCGCGAGGTCCGGTCGGCTCCACGTCACGCGTCCGCGCGCGTCGCGGAACACGAGCGCCGCGCGCAGCCCGGCCTCGCGCCGCACGCGCTCGAGGAGCGGGCGCAGGGACTCGCCGTGCGGCGCGGCGGGGAGCGCGGCCACGGTCTGCTGCAGCGCCCCGAGGGCGATTTCGGCGCGCGCGCGCGCGTCGCGCTTCTCGAGCGGCCCCATGACGGCGACCACCACGAGCGCCTGGCCGAGCCCGCCGGCGAGCGTGGCGAGCAGGATCGCGGCCGCCACCGGCCACACCAGACTGCGGCCGCGCCGGGCCGCGGCGCGCGCGCCCGCGCCGCCCGCGGCGCCGTTCACCGCCCCGGCTCCGCGAAGCGGTAGCCCGCGCCCCACACCGTCTGCACCCAGCGCGGACGCGTCGGGTCGGGCTCGAGCTTGCGCCGCAGGCGGCTCACCAGGCTGTCGATCGAGCGGTCGTCCACGACGCGGTCGCTGCCCCACACCTCGGACATGAGGGCCTCGCGCGAGAACACGCGGCCCGGGCGCGACGCGAGGAAGTGCAGCACGTCGAACTCGAGCGTGGTGAGCGGCACCTCGACGCCGTCGCGCTCGACGCGCCGCCGCGCCGGATCGATGCGCAGCGGCCCGATCTCGAGCACGCGCTCGCGCAGCGCGCCGGTGGAGCGGCGCAGCAGCGCGCGCACGCGCGCCACCAGCTCGGCCGTGCTGAACGGCTTGGTGACGTAGTCGTCGGCGCCGATCTCGAGCCCGAGCAGCTTGTCGCTCTCGCCCGAGCGCGCGGTGAGCATGAGGATCGGCACGTCGCTGTCGCGCCGCACGCGGCGCGCGACGTGCAGGCCGTCGAGACCGGGGAGCCCGAGGTCGAGCACCACGAGGTCGGGCTTCGTGCGCGCGAAGTCGGCGAGCGCCTGCCCGCCGTCGGGCGAGACGTGACACTCGTAGCCCGCGGCTTCGAGGTTCTTGACGATCACGTCGGCGATGCGGCCATCGTCCTCGACGATGTGAACGCGCTGGCTCACGGCGTTCGGATCCCCGCTGGCGGTCGCGGGCGGACCATTCCGCCCCGCGCCGCAACCCTACACCGCCACCTGTGTCAGAAACGTGGCAGGAGTGAGGCGAGCGCGGACCGTCCGCGCCGCGGCGCGCCGCGCGGCCACCGGCACGGGCCGCAGGCCCCGGACGCCGCGTCCGTGGCCCGAGGGCCCGCGTTCGTCGCGCCGGCGGCGTTTCGTCCCGAAATGCCCGACCGCTGCCACATTTCTGACACGCGCCGTGGCGTAGGGTGCGGGCGCCGGCCGGGGCGCGTCGCGCCCGCGCGCCGGCGCCGCGGGCGATCGGCCGGGCGGCCGCGCGGCGGTGACGACGCAGCAGGGGGGAGATCGTGAACCTCAGGTCCGTGCTGGTCCCGCCCGTCGCGGCCGCCTCTCGAGTGCGTGCGCGTCGAGCGGCGCGCCGGGGCGCGTTGCGCGCGGCGGGCCGGGCCATGCTGCCCGCGCGGCCGCCGGCGGGTACTCTGTCCGGCGCGGTGGGCGGGCGCATGCCCGCCCCGTTCGACGGGCCGCGCGCGCGAAGGCGGTCGGTCGCGGCGGAGCGCCACGCCGTCGCGCGCGCGCCGCGCCACGAGACGATCCGCGACGGGCGGGTCGCCCCGGGAGCGCCCCCCGCACGGGCTTCGGCCCCGGCGGCGGGCGTTGCGCCGGCCGGCGGCCGCCGCCCGCGCGTCACGGGAGGCATGGCATGAGAGGAGCAGGACTGGGCATGGCCGCCGCCGCACTGGTCGCGGCGTGCGGCGCGGGAGGGGCGAGCGGAGCGGAGGCGCCCGCGCTCGCGGCGGGCGGCGCGGCCGCTGCGACCGCGGGCGCGCCGCGCGTCATCGCGCTCGACGAGGCGCTCGCCATGGCGCGCGAGCGCGCGCCCGCCGCCATTCGCGCGCGCGGCGACGTGCGCGCCGGGCGCGCGCAGGTGCGCTCGGCCCTCGGGGCGTTTCTGCCGAACCTCACGCTGTCGGCGGGCAGCACGCGCTCGTGGCCCGAGGGCGAGGTGACGCGCATCGTGGACGGCGAGCAGCGGCGCTTCTCCGCTCCGCGCTGGTCCTACGGGGCGAGTCTGTCGTCGTCGGTCGAGCTGTTCGCCGGCGGCCGGCGGCTGTTCGAGCTGCGCCAGGCGCGTGCCCAGCTCGACGCCGCCGAGGCCGGCGCGGTGGCCGGCCTGTTCGGCGTGGACCTCGCCGTCAAGGCGGCGTACTTCGACGTGCTCGCGGCGCGCGAGTCCGAGGCCGCGGCGCGCGCGCAGCTCGCGCAGGCCGAGCTGCAGCGGCGCACCGCCGTGGCGCGCCTGCGCGCCGCGCGCGCCACCAAGTCCGACTCGCTGCGCGCCGAGATCCAGGTCGGAAACGCCACCCTCGCCGTGCTGCAGGCCCGGCAGGACATCGCGACGGCCGAAGCGGCGCTGGCGCGCGTCATCGGTTCGCCGCAGCCGGTGACCGCGGCCGACGAGCCGCCCGCCGCGCGCGAGGCCGCGGCGCTCGACGAGGCGGCGATCGCGCGCCTCGCCGCCGAAGGCCCGGCCGTGGCCGAGGCGCGCGCGCAGCGCGACGCCGCGCGCGCGGCGGCGCGCGCCGCGTGGACCGACTACCTGCCGTCGCTCTCCGCGTCTTACTCGCGCAGCGGCTCGGGCACCGGGCAGGAGACGCTGTTCGGCGAGGACGACCTGTTCGCCTACAACGGCTCGCTCCGCCTGTCGCTGTCGCTGCCGGTGTTCGACCGCTTCGCGCGCGAGGCGCAGGCGGTGTCGGCCTCGGTGGCGCTCGACAACGCGGAGGCCGCGCTGCGCGACGCCGAGCTGGCGGCGCGCGAAAGCGTGGTGCGCGATCTCGGCGCGCTGCGCACCGCGGAGGAGCGCGAGCGCGTGCAGACCGCGAGCGTCGCCGCCGCCGAGGAGGACCTGCGGGCGCAGCAGCGCCGCTACGAACTCGGGGAGAGCACGCTGCTCGACGTGCTCACCTCGCAGACCCAGCTCGACGAGGCGCGCCAGGCCCTGATCCGCGCCCGCTACGACCGGCGCGTGGCGCTGGCGCAGCTCGAGGCCCTCGTGGGCAGGAGCCTCGCCGGCGGGGAGCCGGCGCGTCCGTGAGCGGCGCCCGCCAGAGAGGAGTCGCGATGCGTCACGACCGAAGAACCCGCGCCGTCGCGCGCGCCGCCGCGGCGGTCGCGCCGGCGCTCGTCGCCGTGCTGCTCGCCGCGCCGGGTTGCGCGCGCCGGGAACAGGCCGCCTCGGCCGTGCCGACCGAGACCGTCACGCGCCGCGACATCCGCGTCACCGTCGAGGCCTCGGGCACCATCGAGCCGGTGGACCTCGTCGAGGTCAAGTCCAAGGCGTCCGGCCAGATCACGCGCATGCCCGTCGAGATCGGCTCGGTCGTCCAGCGCGGCGAGCTGCTCGTCCAGATCGACCCGCGCGACGTGCAGAACTCGTACGACCAGGCGGCGGCCGCGCTCGCCGCGGCCGAGGCCCGGTACGACGTCGCGAAGCGCCAGCGCGCCCGCGCCGACGGCCTGCTCGCGGAGCAGGTCATCACCGCCGCCGAGCACGAGACCGCCGTGCTCGACGAGGCCAACGCGCGCTCGGCGCTGGTCGCGGCCCGCACCAACCTGGATCTCGCCAGGCAGCGTCTCGAGGACGCCACCATCACCGCGCCGCTGACGGGCACGGTGCTCGAGAAGCCGGTCGCGGTCGGGCAGGTCATCTCGTCGGCGACCCAGTCGCCGAGCGGCGGCACGACGCTGCTCAAGATGGCCGATCTGCGCCGCATCCGCATGCGCGCGCTGGTGTCCGAGGCCGACATCGGGCGCGTGCGCCCGGGCCAGCCGGTGCGCGTCGAGGTGGACGCGTTCTCGGGCCGGCCGTTCACCGGCACGGTCGAGAAGATCGAGCCGCAGGCGGTCGTCCAGCAGTCGGTCACGATGTTCCCGGTGCTGGTCTCGATCTCGAACGAACAGGGGCTGCTGCTCCCGGGCATGAACGGTGAGGTGACGATGCTCGTCGAGGAGCGCGGCGGCGTGCTGGCGGTGCCGGTGGACGCCGTACGCAGCGCGCGCGAGGTGGCGACGGTCGCGGCGACGCTCGGCCTCGACGCCGACTCGGTGCGCGCGCTGGTGCGCCGCAACGGCGCGGGCGGCGGTCCAGGTGGTCCGGGCGCGGGCGGCCCCGGCGGCGCGATGGCGGCCGGCGGGGGCGGCGCGCCCGCGGGCGGCGCGGACAGCGCGCGCGCGCGGCGCCTGCGCGAGCGCATGGCCTCCGGCGCCATGGATCCCCAGCGCCTCGCGCGCCTGCGCGCGCGCACGGCCGGCGGCGCGGGCGGCGCCGGACCGCGCGGCGGCATGGGTGGGACGGGGGGCTCGGCGGGCGGCGCGGGCTGGGCGGGCGCCGCGACGGCCCGCACCCAGGTCGCCATCGTCAGGACGCCTTCGGGCTTCGAGCCGCGCGCCGTGCGCGTCGGACTCTCCGACTTCGACTACGCCGAGGTGCTCGACGGCCTCAAGGAGGGCGAGGAGGTCGTGCTGCTCTCGTACGTGGACATGAAGGCCGAGCGCGACCGCATCGCGTCCTTCGCCCGTTCGCGCATGGGCGGCGGGCTCACGAGCTCCGGCGCTGCGGGCTCCGCGGGCGGGGCCGGCGGCCCGCGCGGGGGCGGCGGCGCGGGCGGCGGCGCGGGCGGCGGCGCGGGCGGCGGTCCCGGCGGCGGAGGGCGCTGACCATGCTGTTTGGCGAAACCCTGCAGGTCGCGCTTACCGCGCTGCGCGCGAACAAGCTGCGCTCGCTCCTGACCATGCTCGGCATCGTCATCGGGGTGGCGGCGGTCATCGCCATGGTGGCGCTCGGCAGCGGGGCGCAGGCCTCGGTGCGCGAACGCATCGCCGCGCTCGGCACGACGCTCGTCACCGTGGTGCCCGGCCAGATGCGCTTCGGCGGCGGCATCGCCAGCATGAGCGACCGCGCGGCGCTCACCATGGACGACGCCGCGGCCATCGAGGAGGGCGCGACGCGCATCACCGCCGTGCAGCCCGAGATGAGCCGCTCGCTCCAGGTGCAGCGCGAGGGCCGCAACACCAACACCACGATCAACGGCGTCACGCCGAACTACCTCGAGGTGCGGCGCTTCCAGATCCAGCACGGGCGCATGTTCACGGCCGGCGACGACGCGGCGCGCCGCCGCTACGCGGTGCTCGGCCCGCAGGTGGTGGCCGACCTCGGCGTGTCCTCGGGCGAGGCGCTCGTCGGGGAAACGATCCGCATCGGCAGCATCCAGTTCGAGGTCATCGGCGTGCTCGCCTCGAAGGGGCAGGGCGCGGGCTTCGGCAATCCCGACGACCAGGTGCTCATCCCGCTCCAGACCGCACGCTACCGCGTCATCGGCAGCGAGCGCCTGCGCGCGATCCACGTGCTCGCGAGGAGCGAGGAGGAGATCACGCACGCCATGGCCGAGATCCGGCGCATCCTGCGCCGCGAGCACCGGCTGCGCAGCGGGGTGGCGGACGACTTCAGCATCCGCACGCAGGCCGATTTCCTGAACACCCTCGGCGAGACCACGCAGATCTTCACCATGCTGCTCGCGAGCATCGCCTTCGTGAGCCTGGTGGTCGGAGGCATCGGCATCATGAACATCATGCTCGTCTCGGTGACCGAGCGGACGCGCGAGATCGGCGTGCGCAAGGCGGTCGGCGCGACGCGCGGCGACATCATGCTGCAGTTCCTCATCGAGGCGCTGGTGCTGTGCCTGCTCGGCGGCGCCGTGGGACTCGCGCTCGGCGTGGGCGTGGCCCAGCTCGGCCGGGTCCTGCTGCAGTGGAACACGCAGGTCGGCGCGACGTCCGTCGTCATCGCGCTGGCGTTCTCGGCCGCCGTGGGGCTCGCCTTCGGCGTGTGGCCGGCGCGGCGCGCGGCGCGGCTCGATCCGATCGAGTCGCTGCGCTACGAGTAGCGAAGCGCGCCGCGGGCGGCCGCGCGGCCGCCCGGGCGCGGTGGCTTTCCCGGACCGCGCGGCGGACCGGCGGAGCGCCCTGGCCCCGCCGCCCGCCGCCGTCCGGCCGGGGCGGGCGGTTCCCGCAGGAAGACGAGGCACACCATGAACATGACGGGCAGGTGGATGGCGGCGGCGCTCGCGCTGTGCGCGGCGCTGGCGCTGACGATGGCGGCCGGGGCGCGCGCCGAGCGCGCAGGGCTCGCAGACGGCGCGGCGGCCGTCGCGCCCGCGCCGGCGGCGGCGGCGCCCGCCGGCGATGCTGTGGCGCGCGATGCGCTCGAGGACGACCTGGACGAGATGGAGGCGCTCGATGCCGGGCTGCTCGGCGGCAGGGTCCCGCCGCGCGCGGGCCTGGGGCCCGGACCCGGCCGGCGACCCGGGTGGGGCATGGGGGCACGTCACGGCCGCGGGGGCATGGGCTTCGGCCGCGGCGGCCCGCGCGGCGCGGGGCCCGGCGGGCTCCTGCGCGCGCTCGAGGCGCTCGAGCTGAGCGAGGCGCAGCGGAAGAAGATCGAGGACCTGCGCCTGCGCCATGCGCGCCGCGCGATCCAGGCGCGGGCGGACCTCGCCACCGCGCGGCTCGACCTCGTCCAGCTCCTGCGCGCCGACGCCCCGGACCGCCGTGCGGTGGAGGCCCAGATCGACCGCATCGCGGCGCTGCGCGCCGCGCTCGAGAAGGATCGCACCGGCATGATGCTCGACGTGCGCGCGGCGCTCACGCCCGAGCAGCTCAGGCGGCTCGACTCGCTTCGTCCGGGGCCCGGCCGCGGCCCGGGCGGAGCGCGCGGGATCGGAGGGCGCGACGGCGCGGGGCCGCGCCGCGACGGCAGCGTCCAGCGCCGGGAGGGGGCCGCGGAAGGCCAGAGCCAGTAGCGCGCCGACCGCGCGGGGCGACGCGGCGCGGCCGCGGCGTCCGGAAAGCGGAGGGGAGCCCTTCGAGGGGCTCCCCTCCGTGCGATTTGCACCCACCTGACACGCGGCATGCAACTTGCCGCTGGCGAACGACTCGGCGCGCTGCCTAGAATCTTGCGTCCCTTCCGCCTTGTCCGGCCGCAGTCTGCAGGCGATCACCCCACGTTCCCCTCTCCCGGAGGCCCCATGCACCTCACCTCGTGTCACCGCAACCGCCTTCTCCCCATGGTGACGGCCGCGCTGGCGCTCGCCGCGCTGCTCGCCCCGATGACGGCAGGCGCGCAGTGCACCATCACGCCCGGCGACGGCGGACAGCTGTGCGGGCCGGAAGGCTACGGCGCGTACTACTGGGCTCCGCCGGGCGGCGGCGTCCAGACCACCCGATGCATCACCGCCACCGAGCCCGGCGTGTACTCGCTGCGCGTCGGCGCGTCGCTCGAGACGCTCGGCGAGCCGTGCTACTACGAGTTCGGCGGCGGCGGCGACCTCAAGTGCGACATCACCGGCCCGGGCGAAGCGTGCGAGGGCGAGTCGTTCGAGCTGTGCGGTCCCGAGGGCGACTACGAGTATTCGTGGAGCGGCCCGGGCGGCTTCACCGCGTCCACGCGCTGCATCACGGCGGGCGCGCTGGGCACTTACACGCTCGAGCTGACGGACCCTTCGACCAAGCGGACCTGCAGGGCGGACCACGTCGTCGCCCCGGCCAAGGACTGCAAGCAGACCTTCAACTGTCCGCGGACGCCCGGCTTCTGGAGCCAGCAGTGCGCGCAGCGGCGGAACGGCAGCACGAAGTTCAGCCTCGCGCAGATGAACAGCATCACGGCGTGCGTGGACGACAAGTCGGCGTACTTCGACTGGGGCAGCGCGGACTTCGCGGGCTTCTGCTCCAAGGTGGCCGACTGGCCGCAGATGAACCAGCGCCAGCAGGCCGAGCGCCAGTACGCGGCGTTCCTCGCCAACCTGTGCACCGACGAGCTCAACCTGATCGCCAACAACGGCGACGAGATCCTGCTCGACCCGGCCACGGTCATCTCGTACGGCGGCCAGTCCATGACGATCGGCGAACTGCAGGCGCACGTGGACGCGCGCCTCATCGCGCTCGCCGGCCAGAGCCTCGACCTTCCGGCGGTCAAGAGCGCGTACAGCGCGATCATCTCGATCCTCGACGACATCAACAACGCGCGCGGCATCGGCGACACGTGCTTCGACGAGGAGCTCAGCAGCCTCTCGACGCTTGCCGCCAGGCCGGCGGGCACGGGCGCCGTCGAACTCTCCAACCCGTACCCCAACCCGTTCGCGAAGGGCGTCGTGCGCATGCAGTACGCGGTCGGCGGCGCCGGCGCGGACGTGAAGATCGGCGTGTACGACCTGTCGGGCCGCCTCGTGCGCGAGCTGGTGAACGGCTTCGCCCCGGCCGGCCGTCACGAGATCGCGTGGGACGGGCTGGCGTCGGACGGCAGCCGCGTGCGCCCGGGCATGTACTTCGTGCAGTCCCGCATCGCGGGCGAGCCGGCGCAGTCGCGTCGCCTCATCAAGATGGATTGATTCCGGTCCGGCGCGAGCCGGACCCGCGCGCGCGGCCCCGCCTCCCCCGGGCGGGGCCGTCGCGTTTCCCGGTCCGTGCGCGGCGGATGCCTGGGCCCCGGCCCGCGGCGCGTCGTGGAAGCCGCGGCGCGCCTTGACCCTGTGCCGGCGCGCCCCTACAGTCCGCGCGTCCTGACCCACGCGGGCCGCCCCGGCCCCTGCCGATGGCATTCACGTTCAAGCTCGAAGCACTCGACACGGCCACGGCGGCCCGCGCCGGGCGATTCTGCACCGACCACGGCGAGGTGGAGACCCCGGCGTTCATGCCGGTGGGCACCTCGGCGTCGGTCAAGACGCTGTCGCCGGACGAGGTGCGGGAAGCGGGCGCGGAGATCCTGCTCGCGAACACGTACCACCTGTGGCTGCGTCCGGGGGTGGACACGGTGCGCCGCATGGGCGGCCTGCACCGCTTCATGGGCTGGCCGGGAGCGATCCTGACGGACAGCGGCGGCTTCCAGGTGCTGAGTCTCGCCGCGCTGCGCAGGGTCACCGATCACGGGGTCGAGTTCCGCTCGCACCTCGACGGCGCGAAGTGCGTGCTGACGCCCGAGGAGGCGGTGCGCGTGCAGGACGGGCTCGGCACGGACATCGCGATGTCGCTCGACGAGCTGGTCGAGATGCCGGCGCCGCCGGCGGCCGTGCAGGCCGCGGCGGAGCGCACGGTGCGGTGGGCGGAGCGCGGGCTCGCCGAACGCGAGCGGTTGCGACGCGAGGGGCGGGGCGCCATGGCCCTGTTCGGCATCAACCAGGGTGGCGTGACCGCCGCGGGGCGGCGCGCATGCTTCGAGCGCCTCGGCGCGATGCCGTTCGACGGCTTCGCGCTCGGCGGACTGTGGGTGGGGGAGGGACGCGCGACCGGGCTCGACATGGTCGAGCACGACTGCGGGCTGTTCCCGGCCGACCGGCCGCGCTACCTGATGGGGGTGGGCCATCCCGTGGACCTCGTCGAGTGCGTGGCGCGCGGGGTGGACATGATGGACTGCGTGCTGCCGACGCGAAACGCGCGGCGCGGCACGGTGTTCATCTCGACCGGGCGGCTGGTTGTGAAGAACGCGGCGTACGCCCACGACGAGCGGCCGCTCGATCCGGAGTGTGACTGCTACACCTGCCGTCGCTTCACCCGGGCCTACCTGCGGCACCTGTTCGCCGCGGGCGAGATCCTCGGGATGCGGCTCGCGTCGCTGCATGCGGTGCACCACATGGTGGGGCTCGCGCGGCGCGCGCGGCAGGCGGTGCTGGCGGGCCGCTACGCGGCCTTCCGCGAAGAGTTCCTGGCGAAGTACCACAGCGGCGAGACGCTCGCGCCCTCGCCCAACTGAGCGCCCCGCCGGGGCGCAAGACCCCCCGAGGATCCATCCATGGTGACCGACGCGTTCGCCCAGGCCGGCTCCGCCGCGCCCGCCAACCCCGTGATCGGGGCCATTCTCAACGGCCTGCCGATCGTGGCGATGCTGGTGATCTTCTACTTCCTGCTCATCCGCCCGCAGCAGCAGCGCCAGAAGCAGATGGACGCCATGCTCAAGGCCCTCAAGAAGGGCGACCGCGTGCTCACCAACGGCGGCATCTACGGCACGGTGGTCGGCGTGGACGACGCCAAGGTGGTGCTCAAGGTGGCGGACGACGTGAAGCTCGAGTTCTCGAAGTCGGCGGTCGTCCAGGTGCTGGCGGAGCCGAAGTCGTGAGCGTGCGGCCGGTGCGCATCTACGGGGATCCCGTGCTGCGCGCGCGCGCCGCGGAGGTGAAGGACTTCGACGACTTGCTGCGCACGCTGGCGTCCGACATGCGCGAGACGATGCACGCCTATCGCGGCGTGGGACTGGCCGCGAACCAGATCGGCGTGCTGCAGCGGGTGCTCGTGGTGGACGTCCCCGGCGAGTCCGAGGACGAGCCGCGGCGCGCCTACACCATGGTCAATCCGGTGATCACCGCGCGATCCGGCTCGGAGTCGGGCGAGGAGGGGTGCCTGTCCATTCCCGGCGTGTACGAGGACGTCGGCCGCTCGCTGCGGGTCACCGTGGAGTTCGCGGACGAGCACGGCCGGCCGACGACGATCGCGGCCGAGGGCTACCTCGCGCGCGCCATTCAGCACGAGATCGACCATCTCGACGGCGTCCTGTTCACCGACCGGCTGTCGCCGCTCAAGCGCGCGTTTCTGCGCCGCACGCTCGAGGCGCTGGCGCGCGGCGAGCTGCCCGAGGACTACCGTCCTCCGGTCGCCCCGGGAGGCGCGGGCTGAGCCGGCCGCGCGTCGTGTTCATGGGCACGCCCGCCTTTGCGACGCCCTCGCTCGAGGCGGTGGCGCGCGCGTGCGACGTGGTTGCGGTCGTGACGCAGCCCGACCGGCCGCGCGGCCGCGGCCTGCGCGCCGCGCCGTCGGCGGTCGCGGAAAGGGCGCAGGCGCTCGGGCTCGACACGCTCAAGCCCGCCTCGCCCAATGACGAGTCGGTGCGCGCCGACCTCGCGCGACGCGGCGCCGATCTGTTCGCGGTGGTGGCGTTCGGCGCGATCCTGTCGCCGGCGCTGCTCGCCACCCCGCGGCTCGGGGCGATCAACCTGCACGGTTCGCTGCTGCCCGACTACCGCGGCGCCTCGCCCGTGCAGGCCGCACTGCGCGACGGGCGCGTGGCCACCGGCGTGACCACGCTGTGGATGGACGAAGGCGTGGACACCGGCGACGTGATCCTGCAGCGCTGGACCCCGGTCGCGCCCGACGAGGACGCCGGCGCCCTCGCCGCGCGGCTCGCCGTGCTCGGCGCGCCGCTCCTCGCCGAAAGCCTGCTGCTGGCGCACGCCGGGCGCGCGCCGCGCCACCCGCAGGACCGCGCGCGCGGTTCGTACGCGCGCCGGCTCCGCAAGGAGCACGGCGCGATGGACTGGACGCGACCGGCCGAGGCGCTGTGGCACCACGTGCGCGCCATGACGCCGTGGCCCGGCGCCACCGCGTGGCACCACGGCCGGCGCCTGCAGGTCTCGCGCGCCGTGCCGCTTCATCTGCTGCCGGCGGGAGCGCCGCCGGGCACCGTGGTCGCCGCCGGCGCCGACGGCGTGGACGTGGCGTGCGGAGCCGGCGTGCTGCGGCTCGCGCGCGTCCGGCCCGAGGGTCGCGCCGAGATGGACGCTGCCGAGTGGGCGCGCGGGGCGCGCCTAGAGCCCGGCGAGCGGCTCACCGCGAACGAGGGGGCGCACACGTGACGGACGAGCGCGACGGGCGCGGGTCCGAAGCGCCGCGCGAGGGCGGCGGGCCGCGCGGCCGCCGGCCGCGCCGGCGCAGGCCGCCCGCGCCGCCGGCGGGAGGCGCCGATGCGCTGCGGGAGACCGCTTCCCGCGCGCCCGCGCCGCCGCGCGCGCCGCTTCCGCCGGAGGCCGCAGGACCTGCCGATCCCGCGCCCGTCTCCGGGCGGACGCCGCGGCCGTGGCGGCCGGGACGCGGGTCGCTCGACCGTCCCGGCGGCGGCGAGGCGCGCGGCCCCGCGCGCGGCGGTCCCGGCGGGCCGCAGGGCGGACGGGAGGGCCGCCCCAGGCGCGCCGGGCCCGGAGCGCGCGGGCAGGCGGCGGCGATCAATCGCTCGCGGCCCATCTACGACGATGCGCGCGCCGCGCGCCGCGGCCGGAGCGCGCCGTGGACCGGCGGGCGCGGGGCGCCGCCGCCCGGCCGGGGAAGCGCCGGCTGGACGCCGCTCGGGCGCGCGGCCTACGCCCCGTCGCGCGCGCCGCGCCCCGCGGGGCCCGCTTCCAGCGAGCGCGAGGAGTCGCCGCTGCCGGCCAACCCGCGCGAGGCGGCGCTGCGCATTCTGCATGCGGTGGACACGCGCAGCGCGTTCAGCGACCGCATGCTCGAGGGCGCGCACGAACGCCCCGGGCAGGACCCGCGCGACGTGGCGCTCATGCACGAGCTCGTCAAGGGCACGCTGCGCTGGCGCGGGCGCCTCGACTGGGCGCTCGACCGGCTCGTCCACATCGGGCTCGACAAGACCCAGCCGTGGATCCGCAACTGTCTGCGGCTCGGCGCCTATCAGTTGCTGTTCCTCGACCGCGTGCCTGCCCACGCGGCGGTGGACGAGACCGTGAAGCTGGCCACCAAGTACGGCCACGCGGGCTCGGCCGGGCTCGTCAACAGCGTGCTGCGCCGGCTCGCCGACACGGCGGACGCGCTCGAGGTTCCCGCCGGCGACGACGCCGAGTCGCTCGCGGTGTGGGGCTCGCACCCGCGCTGGATCGTCGAGCGCTGGCTTGAGCGCTTCGGTCCCGAGGCGACGCGCGCGCTGCTGCTGGCCGACAACCGCGCCGTGCCCGTCGGGCTGCGCGTCAACGCGCTCAAGGGCACGCGCGACCAGCTCGTCGAGCGCCTCGCCGCCGAAGGCGCGACGGCGACGCCGGCACGCCTGTCGCCCGATCTGGTGTGGGTCGAAGGCGGCGTGGCGCCGGCGCGGCTCAAGGCGTTTCGCGACGGCTGGTGCACCGCGCAGGACGAGAGCGAGGCGCTCGTCAGCCGGCTCGTCGCGCCGCGGCCGCACGAGCGGCTGCTCGACCTGTGCGCGGCGCCGGGCGGCAAGTGCTCGCACCTCGCCGAACTCATCGGCGACGAGGGCGAGGTGTGGGCCATGGAGCGCGCCGAGGCGCGCGTCGCCGCGCTCGAGGCGACGGTGGCGCGGCTCGGCGTCCACGCCGTGCACGTGGTGCAGGGGGACGGGCGCACCTACGAGTTCCCGATGCCGTTCGACCGCGTGCTGGTGGATGCGCCGTGCTCGGGCCTCGGCGTGCTCGGGCGCCGCGCCGACGCGCGCTGGCGCAAGGGCCCCGAGGTGCTGCGCGAGATGCCGCCGCTCCAGCTCGACCTGCTCGCCGCCGGCGCCCGCCGTGTGCGCCCCGGGGGCCTGCTGGTCTACAGCGTGTGCTCGTTCGAGCCGGAGGAGACCACCGCGGTGGTCGAGCGCTTCCTGCGCGCCACGCCCGCCTTCGTGCTCGAGAGCGTGGCGGGCGCGGTGCCGGACGAGGTCGTGGACGCGGACGGTTTCATGCGCGTGCTGCCGCACGTGCACGGCTGCGACGGCGCGTTCGCGGCGAGGTTCCGCCGCACGTGAGCCGCCGCCGGCGCCGGCGCCCGCGCGGCGCGGGCGGGGACGCCCCGGGGGACGCGCCGGAGGCGCGTTCCGACCGGGCGCGCGAAGACGAGGCGCGTCGCGCGGACGACTTCGCCCCCCCGGACGATCCCGTCGCCCGGGACGGCCTTGACGCCCCGGCCGGCGCCGCCGGCGAACTCGAGGTCGCGGACGACGAGCGGGTGGCGGCGGCGCGCCGCCGGCGCGGCGGGCGCCGCGCGCTCGAGGCGCTGGGCCTGCTGGCATTCGCGGTCGCGGCGTTCGCGACCGGATTGTACGTCTTCAACAACCTCGTCATGCCGCGGCTCGTCCACGGCGGAGGCGTGGTGCGCGTGCCGGACGTGTCGAACCTGACGTTCGAGCAGGCGCAGCAGCAGCTCGCTCCGCTCGGGCTCCAGCTGTCGCGCGCCGGCGAGCGCTTCGACCCGTCGGTGCCGAGCGGCTTCGTGCTGTCGCAGGACCCGCCGCCCGACACGCCCGTGCGAGGCCGGCGGCGCGTCATGGTCGTGCTGAGCCTCGGCGAGGAGTTCTCGAGCGTGCCCGAGCTGCACGGCGAGTCGCTGCGCGGCGCGCGGCTGCTCATCGAGCGCGCGGGCCTCACCGTGGGCGGCATCACGCGCGCGCCGTCCGACGACCTCGGCGAGGGCCTCGTGGTCGCCACCGACCCGCCCGCCGAGAGCGTGCTGCCGCGCAACGCGCGCGTGTCGCTGCTCGTCTCGACCGGTTCCGGCGTCGAGACCTTCGTCATGCCCGAGCTGCTCGGCCGCGAGATCGGCAGCGTGCGGCGCCAGCTCGAAGCGCTCGGCTTCCGCGTGCTGGTGCCGCCGGCGGGCGCCACGTTTGGCACCATCGTGTTCCAGGACCCCGCCCCCGGCTCGCGCATCACGCGCGACGCCACCATCGTGCTGCAGGCCACGGGGAGGATGATCCGATGACCGCCGACCGCCGCCTGCGCGCGGAGGGCGCGTGAGCGCCCGCGCGCCGCTTCCGCTCGCGGGGCCGATCCTCGCGCCCAGCATCCTGTCGGCCGACTTCGCGCGCCTCGGCGCGGAGGTCGCGCTCGCCGATCCGGCGCGCGACTGGGTGCACTGCGACGTCATGGACAACCACTTCGTGCCGAACCTCACGTTCGGCCCGCTCGTGGTCGAGGCCGTGCGCCGCCTGACGCCCGCCTTCCTCGACGTCCACCTCATGATCGAGAACCCGGCGCGGCTGTTCGGCGCCTTCGCGCGCGCCGGCGCCGACCTCGTCACCGTGCACGCGGAGGCGGCCCACGAGCGCCCGCTCGCCGACGTGCTCGCGGTGCTGCGCGACCACGGCTGTCGCGTGGGGCTGGCGCTCAGGCCGGCGACGCCCTTCGAGGCGGCCGAACCGCACCTTGACGCGCTCGATCTGTTGCTCGTCATGACCGTCGAGCCCGGCTTCGGCGGGCAGGCCTTCATGGAGAGCATGCTGCCCAAGGTCGAGGCCGCGGCGCGCGCGCGGGCGCGCGGCGGGCACCGCTATCTGATCGAGGTGGACGGCGGGATCGGCGCCGACACCGCGCCCGCCGCGCGGCGCGCCGGCGCCGATGTGTTCGTGGCGGGAAACGCCGTCTACCGCGCGGACGATCCGCGCGCCGCGGCCGACGTCCTGCGGCGGGCGATCGCCTGAGCGTCGCGCGGCGCGGCCGCCGCGGCGCCGACCCACGCCGGCGCGGGCCGGCGCCCTGTCCGGCGCCGGCCCGCGGTGCGGCCGCATGGTTCTCGCGCCCGCGCCCCGGCGCGCGGGGCGCGCGCGGTCAGTGCACGACCACCACGCGGCGCGTCGCCGCCTCGCCGGCCGCGCGCAGGCGGAAGAAGTAGACGCCCGCCGCCACCGCACGCCCGCCGTCGTCCCGCCCGTCCCACGCGGCGAGGTGGGTGCCGGCGGGACGCGCGCCCTCGACCAGCGTTCGCACGCGGCGGCCCTGCAGGTCGAGCACGTCGAGCGCGACCGCGCCCGAGCGCGGCAGCGTGTACGCGATGCTCGTCGGTCCGCTCGAGGGGTTCGGGCGCGGGGCCGACAGCGCGAGCCCGGCGGGCGCGAGCGCGGGATCGTCCACGCCGACCCACGTCGTGCCGGGGCCGCGCAGGTCGTATTCGCGCACGCCGCTGCGCGACGGCGACGCCCAGCGCGAGGTCGGGAAGTAGACGTTGCGGAAGCGCGAGCGCGTCCGCCACCAGTACGGCACGCCGGTCTGAACGCCGGGCACCGGAATGTACCCGGCGCCGAGGTAGCCGAGCGTGCCTCCGGCGAGGCCCGGACTCCACGCGGGCGAGATCCACGACAGGTTCACGGGCGTGAACCCGACCGGCGTGCGCACCTCCGACTCGAGCCTGAACGGCGCGCGGCCGGCGGCGGAGGCTCCGTAGTGGAGAATCACCGGCTCGACGCCGGGCGCGGCGGTGCCCATGGGGACGATGTTCGGGCCGCTCGTGGTGCGCCGCGCGAGCGCGAGCCCGAGCCGCGCGTCGTCCCAGCCGCCCATGAAGGTCTCGACGCGGCCCTGCCGCCACAGGTCGAAGCTGTACCCGGGCTCGCCGCACAACACCTCGGGCCAGCCGTCGCCGTCCACGTCGCCGGCGTTGGCGAGCGCGTGGCCCATGTTGGCGAAGGCGCCCGGCCCGTACGCGGTCCAGAACGCCGCCGCGCCCGCCGGCAGCGGCCCGCGGTAGATGCGCGCCGTGCCGCGGTCCTGCGCGCCGCCCGCGTCCTCGAACACCGCGCCCACCAGCACGTCGCTGAGGCCGTCGCCATCCACGTCGCCGGCGCCCGCCACCGCGCTGCCGAACGCGGCGAACGCCTCGCCGCCGAGCTGGCTCCAGTGCGGCGTGGCGATCAGGCCCGAGGCCGATCCCCGGTGGACGGCCGCGCGTCCCTGCCCGGAGATCGTGGGGTTCGCGTTCGGCGCGCCCACCACGATGTCGCCGTACCCGTCGCCGTCCACGTCGCCCGCGTTCGCCACGCTCGAGCCGAAGCTTTCGTTGGACGTGCCGAGGATGGACTGACGGAAGGTGAGCGGCGTCGCGCCGGGGCCTCCATACCATTCGGTGATGCGCCCGCTGTTCACCACCAGGAACGGCGGAGAGCCGGTATCGAGGCCTGGCGAGCCGATGACGAGATCGGTGTAGCCGTCGGCGTTGATGTCGGCGAAGCCGTTGAGGCTCGAGCCGAGGCGCTCGTCGAACTGCCCGCCGACCCCGGACCACGCGTGCGACGCCGCGATGCCCGCGGCGGAACCGAGAAAGGCGTACGCCGCGCCGGCGTCCGACTGGCTCGCGGGGCCGGTGAGGTCGTATCCCGGGGCGCCCACGGCGAGGTCGGCGTAGCCGTCGCCGTTGAAGTCGCCGCCGGTCACCGCGCCTCCGAAGTAGCTCCCGACCTGCGGGCCCGTGAGGACCTGGCTCGGCACTCCCGACGCCAGGCCCGGTCCGCCGTGGAAGACGAGCACCTTGCCGCTGCCCGTCGCGGGCTGGTGCGCGCCGACCGCGAAGTCGGCGTAGCCGTCGCCGTTGACGTCGCCGAGGCCGGAGACCGCGACGCCGACCTGATCTCCGGGCGCGCCGAAGTAGTACCAGCTGTAGCTCGACGGCAGGCCGCTCAGAAGCCCCCCGTACATCAGGAACACGATGCCGTTGTCCGTCTCGCCGGGGACGCTGAAGTTGTCCCAGGTCGGAGCGCCGATGAGCACGTCGTCGGCGCCGTCGCCGTTGACGTCTCCCGCCGAGGCGACCGACCAGCCGAGGTTGGGGTTCTCGAGCAGGGTCTCGAACTTCCAGTTCCACACGGTGGAGGGGCCGTCGCCGCGCCCGGCGTACACCGCGATGCGGCCCTCGCCGGCCTGGCCGTTGGCGAAGGCCGTCTCGCCCAGCACGACGTCGCTCAAGCCGTCGGCATTGACGTCGCCGGCGGTGCCGGCGTCCCACGGCGTGGTGGTGGCCAGCGAGCGGTTGATGAGCATGGAGCCGGACAAGCTTTGAGCCACGAGCACGCTCGACGTCTGGCCGATCAGCAGGTCGCCGCGGCCATCGCCGTTCAGATCACCCGCGGGCGCGAGCGTGCGCCCCATGCGCGCGTTCGCGATGAGGCTCGACTCCGAGTAGAGGAGCGTCGTCGTCACGCCGGAGGGCCCGCCCGCGAAGACGCGCACGTAACCGCCGTCGCTCGCGTAGGTGTCGTCGTAGGGCGAGCCGATCGCGACGTCGGCGTAGCCGTCGCCGTTGACGTCCCCGGCGGTGCAGGCCGCGTCGCCGAAACCGGCGAGCGCGGTCGGAGAGTCGAGGCGCGTGGCGCCGGACAGCGTGCCGAGGTTCGTGTAGCCGGGAAAGAGGGGCAGTCCGGTCGCCGAGCCGTACACCACCCATGCGCTGCCGCCCACCGAGCCGAGTCCGGGCGGCGCCGCGCCCGGGGCGCCGATCACGATGTCGTCGTAGCCGTCGGCATTGACATCGCCCGCCGCGCCCGCGCCGGCGCCGAGTCCGCCCGCGCTCGGAACCCACTGGCATCCCCACAGCAGCCAGTTGAACGTCGAGATGCCGGTCGCCGAGCCGTAGAAGACCTCGACGCGGCCGTGGCCGCTGCCGGCCGAACCGCACAGCGAGATGTTGGGGCCCTCGTTGGGCGAGGCGACGAGCAGGTCGCCGTAACCGTCGCCGTTGACGTCCCCGGCGGGCCCGGCCCACTGCGCCCACAGCGTCGCGAAGTTCTGGAAGTAGTTGAACGGAGAACCGGTGTCGAGCCCCCCGGCGTTGCCGTAGTAGACGCGGATGCGGCCCGAGGAGGCGCTCGGCCACGCCAGCACCACGTCGTCGTACCCGTCGCCATTCAGATCCCCCGCGGCGTTCACCATGCCGCCGCCGTAAGGGCTCTGGGAGAGCGGGTATCCCGGGGCGAGCGTCGGTCCCGAGGGGGAGCCGAGGAACAGGTAGAGCTGGTCGTGGGAGGACCCGCCGAGCGCGACGATGTCGCTGTGGCCGTCGCCATTGACGTCGCCGGCCGTCACGGCCGAGCGGCCCATGAGCTGATTGGCGGCGTTGGACTCGACCGTCCACGTCGGCGCGGCGTCGAGCATGTCGGCGCGCGGCGGTGTGCCGGCCGCGCCGCGGGGCGCGCGCGCGACGGGAGCCGGCAGGGCGGACGCGCCGCCCGCCCGGTCACGCCCCGTGAGATCGGGACCCGCGGGGCGCTCGGCCGACGGCGACGCGAACGGCAGATCGAGGATGCCGGCGCCGGCGCCGGGCGCAGGGAGCGAGAGGAGAGCGAGGGCGAGGACGGCTGGGCGGAGCGAGCGTGAGGGCAAGGAGGCGGACATGGGCGAACTCCGGGCACGGGAATGGACGAGCCGATGGGCGGCCGACGCTGGACAAGACCTCGCGACCGCCGTGTCGTCACAGGCGCGCGGGGGCGCCGCGCGCGCGGCGGGCGGCCGGACCACGCCGAGCGCCCTCGACCGCGGGCGTGGCGGCGCGTCCTGCGCGCGGCGCGCCGAACGGGTCTTTGAGGCCGCCGGACGGTGTGCTAATGTCCCCGCCTTTGACCGCCGGAAGGGACCGTGTTCGAAGCACTTAGCGACCGACTTCAGGGCGTCGTCCGCAGGCTGACCGGGCAGGCGCGCCTCACCCCCGACAACATCAGGGAGTCGCTGCGGGACGTCCGCCGCGCGCTGCTCGAGGCCGACGTCGAACTGTCGGTGGCGCGCGACTTCATCGCCCGCGTCGAGGCGCGGGCCGTGGGCGAGGAGGTCTTGAAGGGCCTCAACGCCGCCCAGCAGGTGGTCGGGATCGTGCACGAGGAACTGGTGAGCCTGCTCGGCAAGACCCCGGTCACGCTCGCCGGCTCGCCGCACGTGCCGACGGTGATCCTGCTCGCGGGCCTCCAGGGCTCGGGCAAGACCACCTTCGGCGGCAAGCTCGCGCTGTGGCTCGCCGGGCGCGGCAAGCGCACGCTGCTCGCGAGCGCCGACGTCTACCGGCCGGCGGCCATCGCTCAGCTCGAGCGGGTCGCCGCCCAGGCGGGCGCCGGCTTCTGGCGCGCGCCGGACGGCACCGCGCCGCGCGACATCGCGGCCGGCGCGCTCGACCAGGCGCGTACGCGCGGGTTCGACGTGCTGGTGTTCGACACCGCCGGGCGGCTGCAGGTGGACGAGGCGCTCATGGCGGAGCTCGAGGACCTGAAGCGCGTGCTGCGCGCGCACCAGGTGCTGCTCGTCATGGACGGCATGACCGGCCAGGAGGCGGTGCGGGTGGGCCGCGCCTTCGCCGGACGCATCGGCGTGGACGGCCTGGTGCTGACGAAGATGGATGGCGACGCGCGCGGCGGGGCCGCGCTGTCGCTCAGGCAGGCGACGGGCAAGCCGATCCTGTTCCTCGGCGTGGGCGAGAAGCTCGACGGGCTCGAACCGTTCGATCCGTCGCGCGTGGCGGGGCGCATCCTCGGCATGGGCGACGTCGTGGGTCTGGTCGAGAAGGCGCGCCTCGCCGTGGACGAGCAGACGGCCGCGCGCATGGCCGAGCGGATGCGCAGGGCGGACTTCACGCTCGAGGACTTCCTCGAGCAGCTCCGCCAGATGAAGAAGATGGGCCCGCTGGAGGACGTCGTGAAGATGCTGCCCGGGGTCAATCAGGCGGCGCTGGACCAGATGCGCCCCGACCTCGGGAAGCTCAAGCGGCACGAGGCGATCCTGCTCAGCATGACGCCGAAGGAACGGCGCGTGCCGCGGCTGATCGACGGCAGCCGGCGGCGCAGGATCGCGGGCGGGAGCGGCACGACGGTGAGCGACGTGAACGCCCTGCTGCGGGAGTTCGAACAGGCGCGGACGCTGATGAAGCATCTGCGCAAGGGCCCGCGCGGCCTCGCGGCGCTGCGCGGCAAGATGCGATGACGACGATCCACACGGGTGCGCAGCGCCGCACCGGAGCAACCCCAGGGAGGTCCCAATGCCAGTCGTGATTCGCCTGATGCGGGCCGGGGCGAAGAAGCGGCCCTTCTACCGCATGGTGGCGGCGGACTCGCGCCGCCAGCGCGACGGACGCTTCATCGAGATTCTCGGGCACTACGATCCGCTCAAGAAGCCCTTCGAGCTGGTGGTCCACAAGGACAAGGTCGAGGCGTGGCTCAAGCACGGTGCGCAGCCGTCGGAGCAGGCCGCCTCGCTGCTGCGCTCGGTGGGCCTGTCGTGGGTCCGTCCCTCGAAGCCCGCGAAGAAGACCGCGGGCGCCGCGCAGGCGAAGGCGCCGGCCGCCAAGCGCAAGCCGCGCAAGGTCTCGGAGCGCAAGGCGAAGGCGAAGGCGGCGCGCAAGGCGGGCAAGAAGAAGCCGCGGGCCAGGAAGGAACCCAAGAAGTGAGCGTGCGCCGGGCGTGAGCCCGGCGCATGCCGCCGCGCCCCCGTCCGGAGCTCCGGGCGGGGGTGCGCGTTTCGGGCGCCCGGGGCCGCGCGCGATCCGCCGCGGGGCGAGCGGCCGCCGTGGCCGCCCCCCCGGCCCGGCGCGGAGCCGACGCGCGCGCCGCTTGCGGGCCGGCGGCGCCCCGCCGCATGATCCGCCGCCATGCGACGTCCCGCCCCTCCGTCTCCGTCGCGTCTCGCCGCGGCCTGCGCCGCGGCGCTGCTCCTCGGCGCGGCGCTCGTCGGCTGCGGCGGCCGCGCTGCGCCGCGCGCGGACGCTCCCGATTCGGCGCGCGCCGCCGCGCACCTCGAGGCCGGCAACGCGGCCTTCGCGGCCGGCGACTGGGCGCGTGCCGCGCGGCGCTACGGGGCGGCGACCGTCGCCGCGCCCGACAACCCGGCGGCGTGGTACGGCCTCGGCATGGCCCTGGCGCGCCTCGGACGCGACGAGGAGGCGCGCGCCGCGTACCGCCGCTCGAAGGAGCTGGCGGCCGCCGCGCGCGCCCGCTGAACGCGGCGCGCGGGGGTTGCGCCGCGGGCGCGCGAGCGGCGAAGATGCGCGCGCCACGCACGAACCCCGCGGGCCGCGGGCCCGCCCACCCCGGAGCCCCATGCACGACCTCAAGTTCCTGCGCAACAACCGCGACAAGGTCGAGGCCGGCATCGCCCTGAAGGGCATGCAGGTGGACCTCAAGAGTTTCTACGCCGTCGAGGAGCGGCGCCTCGCGCTGCTCCACGAGACCGAGCAGCTCAAGGCGCGCCGCAACGCGGCGAGCGAGCAGATCGCCGCCCGCAAGAAGCGCGGCGAGGACGCGTCGGCCGACATCGCCGAGATGCGCGCGGTGGGCGAGCGCATCAAGGCGCTCGACGCAGAGCTCAAGACGCTCGAGGCGGAGAGCGAGTCGCTCGCGGCGTGGATCCCGAACCTGCCCAACGCCTCGGTGCCGCCAGGCTCGGGGCCCGAGCAGAATCAGCTGGTGCGCGCGTGGGGCGAGCCGCGCCGTTTCGACTTCGAGCCGCGTCCCCACTGGGAGATCGCCACGCGCCTCGGACTGCTCGACTTCGAGCGCGCCCCGAAGATCGCCGGCTCGGGCTTCCTGCTGTTCACCGGGCGCGGGGCGCGCCTCGAGCGCGCGCTCATCAACTTCATGCTCGACATGCACGTCACGCGCCACGGCTACACCGAGGTGTCGCCGCCGCACCTCGTGCGGCGCGCGGCGCTGTTCGGCACCGGGCAGCTGCCGAAGCTCGAGGGCGACATGTACCTCGTCGGCGAGGACGACCTGTTCCTCAATCCCACCGCCGAGGTGCCGGTGACGAACATCTGGCGCGACGAGATCCTCGAGCCCGGCACGCTGCCGCTCAGGGTCACCGCGTACTGCGCGTCCTACCGCCGCGAGGCCGGCACCTACGGCAAGGACACGCGCGGCATGCTGCGCGTCCATCAGTTCGACAAGGTCGAGCTCGTCCGGGTGGTGCCCGGCGAGACGAGCTACGACGAGCACGAGGCGCTGGCGCGCGACGTGGCCGACGTGTTCGAGGCGCTCGAGTTGCCGTACCGCGTCATGCTGCTGTGCACCGGCGACATGAGCTTCGCCGCGGCCAAGTGCTACGACTTCGAGGTCCACGCCCCGGGCACGGGCGCGTGGCTCGAGTGCTCGTCGTGCTCCAACTTCGAGGATTTCCAGGCGCGGCGCATGAACCTGCGCTTCCGGCGCGAGCCGGGCGCGCGCGCCGAGCACCCGCACACCCTCAACGCCTCCGGCGTGGCGCTGCCGCGCACCTACGCGGCGCTGCTCGAGAACCACCAGCGGGCGGACGGCTCGGTGCGCATCCCCGAGGCGCTCCGGCCGTACCTGGGCGGCCTCGAGGAGCTGCGGCCGGAGGCGTGACGCGTGAGCCGCCCCGGCGTGGCCCGCCGCATCGCCTGGCCGCGGTTCTGGAAGGCGGGCCTGTTCGTGGGCAGCAGCGCCCTCGTGCTGGCGGTGTTCCTGTTCACGGGGCAGATGATCCGGCGGCTCACGGTCGAGGTGCGGACGACGTCGTCGGTGCTGGCGCGCTTCTGCGCGCAGGCCTCGTTCCCGGCCGCCACCGACCTCGCCCTGCAGCGCATCTTCGCCGAGGTGCTGTCGGGCATCGACTTCCCGATCGTGCTCACCGACGAGCAGGGGCTGCCGCGCGCGTGGAAGGGCATCGGGCTCGATCCGGCGCTGGTGCCGGCGGCGTCCATTGACAGCCTGACCATGGGCCTCGAGATCTCGCCGGTCATCCGCGAGCGCGTCGAATGGGTGCGGCGGCGCGCCGCCGATCTCGACCGCCGGCGGTCGCCGATTCCGATGATCCAGCCGATCACGGACGCGCGCGTCGGGGCGGTGCACTACGGCGATCCCGAAGTGCTCGAGCGCCTGCGGTGGATGCCGTACCTGTCGGTGGCCGGCGTCGTGCTGCTCCTCGCGCTCGGACTGTGGGGCCTGGCCGGCATTCAGGCCGCCGAAAAGCGCACGATCTGGGTCGGCATGGCCAAGGAGACCGCGCATCAGCTCGGCACGCCGCTGTCCTCGCTCATGGGCTGGATCGAGCTGCTGCGCGCGCGCGTCGAAGGCGTGCGCGACGACGCCGTGGTGACGATCCCGGCGGGCGAGCTGCGCGAGACGCTGTCCGAAATGGACCGCGACGTGGACCGGCTGAGCAAGGTCGCGCAGCGCTTCAGCCATGTCGGCTCGACCCCGAGTCTCCAGCTCCAGGACGTCAGCCCGGTGGTGCGCGAGGCGGTGCAGTACGTGCGCAAGCGCCTGCCGGGCGGGGGCGCGGACGTCGTCATCCGCGAGCGCTACGACGAGGTGCCGCCGGTCAACCTCAACCGCGAGCTGCTCGAGTGGGCGCTCGAAAACCTGCTGTCGAACGCGGTCTCCGCGCTCGACAAGCGCCCGGCGGTGATCGAGGTGATCGTCACGCGCCGCGCCGCGACCGAGGCGGTCGAGGTGCTGGTGCGCGACAACGGGCGCGGCATGACGCCGGTCGAGCAGCGCCGCGCGTTCGAGCCGGGCTACACGACCAAGGCGCGCGGCTGGGGCCTCGGCCTGGCGCTCGCGCGGCGCGTGGTGCAGGACTACCACGGCGGGCGGCTGACGATCCGTGAGAGCGCGCCCGGTCAGGGCACGACCGTGGTCGTGAGCTTTCCGACCTGAGCCGCGCCGGCCCGGTCCCGGAGACGGTGTTTCGTCGCGCACCCCGCCCGGATTCCTCGGCCGCAACCGCGCATGGGCGGCGGCGCGCCTCGCCGAGGCCCCGCGCTCCTTCGAGCGTCTGTGCGCGCTGCAGGCGCCGCGCGCGCTGCGGTGCGGCGGCGCCGACCGCCGCGTGCCCGCGAACCAGATCCTCGGCCGGGCGCCCGGCGAAACCTTCGTCCACCGCAACGTCGCCCACGTCGTGACGCCGGACGACGAGAACGCGCAGTCCATCCTGCAGCGCGCGGTCGAGGTGCCGGGGGTCGGGCACGTCCTCGTGCGCGGGCACGACGCTTGCGGCGGCGTGGCGGCGGCCCCTCGACGGCGCGCCGCCCGGCGCTCCGCTCGACGGCTGGATCGGCCGCATCCGGGCGCGTCGCGCGGCCGGCGTCAGTCGGCGCCGGCCATGCCCCACGCCATGCGGCGGTTGGCGGCCACGCCCCAGCCGTGGCGGTCCACCGCCACGATGCCGACGTCGGCGTGCTCCGGGAATGCGCGCACGGCGTCCTCGACCGCGCGCCGCGCCGGCACGCCGCGCGCCATCGCGTCGTAAACCGCCCGCGCCAGCGCGCGACGCACGATCTCCTCGCCCTCGCCGGTGAGCGCCACGGCGCCCGCCGGTCCGGCGTAGAGGCCGCAGCCGTACACCGGCACGTCTCCGACGCGGCCATACAGGGTGACGGACGTGCCGCCGGTCGAGAGCGTGGCGGCGAAACGCCCCGCGGCGTCGCGCGCCACCGCGCCCACGGTGTCGCCGTGCTTCGTCCACTCGAGCACGTCGGCCGGCATCGGCCCCGGGAAGTTCCAGAAGCGGCGCCAGTCGAAGACCGCCGTGTCCGTGCGGCCGAGGACTTCGGCCTGTCGCCGCATGCGGGCGCGGTACTTGGCCTCGGCCTCGGGACTCACCGGCACCACGTCGGCGAATCCCAGCCGGTGCGCGAAGCGCGTCGCGCCCTCGCCGGCGAGCAGCAGGTGCGGCGTCGAATCCATCACGGCGCGCGCCACCAGCACCGGATTGCGCACACGCTCGATCGCCGCGACCGCGGCGAAGCGGCCCTCGCCGGTCATGAGGGCGGCGTCCATCTGAATGGTGCGGCCGTCGAGGCGGATGTTGGCGCCGGTCCCGGCGTTGAAGCGCGGGTCGTCCTCGAGCCACACGGTGGCGGCGAGCGCCGCGTCGAGCGCGGAGCCGCCGGCGCGCAGCACGCGGCGCGCGGTGTCGGCCGCGGCGCGCGGCCCGTCGGCCAGCTCGGGCCCGGAGCCGACGCCGCCGTGCGTCACGACGAGCGGCCCGCCGGCGCGCCCGCCGGCGAGCGTCGGCGGTGGTGCGGCCGTGACCCGCGGCGCCGCGAGCGCCGCGGCGGCGAGCAGCGCGAGCGCCGCGGCGGCGGCGCGCGCGGCGGCGCTCGGGGGGCGGCGGGGCACGGCGCGCGATCGGGGCATGACGTCTCCTGGGGGAAGTCGCGAGGGCCGCCGTGCAGGCTAGGCCCATGACAGGAAACGGTCAACGCCTCGCGTTGGCCCCACCCGCGGCGCGGGGTATCATGCCCACCGCGCTCCGCCGCACCCTCACCCGCCGCGACCGCGCCGCGCCGCGCGCCACGACCCTCCATGACCGACGACCTCAAGCGCCGAATTCTCTGGGCCGACGACGAGATTGACCTCCTGCGGCCCCACGTCCGCTTCCTCGAGCAGAAGGGCTTCGAGGTCACGGCCGTGCCGAGCGGCGAGGACGCCCTCGCGGCGCTCGACCGCGAGCGCTTCGACGTCGTCCTGCTCGACGAGATGATGCCGGGACTCGGCGGGCTCGAAACGCTGCAGTCCATCCAGACGCGCGCGCTCACCGTGCCGGTGATCCTCGTGACCAAGAGCGAGGAGGAGTCGCTCATGAACGAGGCCATCGGCCGCCGCATCCGCGACTACCTCATCAAGCCCGTCAACCCGTCGCAGGTGTGGCTGGCGTGCAAGCGCGTGGTCGAGACGCCGCGCATCGAGGAGTCGCAGCGCGCGCGCGATTACGTCGGCGAGATGCAGCGCTGGCAGATGCTCGACCTGCGACGGCTCGACTGGGCCGGCTGGGTGGAGCTCGCGGTGGACGTGGCGCGCTGGGACGTGCGCTTCGACCAGGCGCAGGAGTCCGGGCTCAAGCAGGCGCACGCGGACTTCCGGCGCGGCCTCAACATTGACTTCGGGCGCTTCGTCGAGGAGGGCTACCCGAAGTGGGTGCACGGCGACCCCGGCCGCCCGATGCTCTCGACCGACGTCGTGCGGCACGCGGTGGCGCCCCACCTGCGCGAGGGACGGCGCGTGTTCTTCTTCGTCATCGACTGCATGCGGCTCGATCAGTGGTTCACGCTCGAGCCGATGTTCGAAGACCTGTTCGACGTCCGCCGCGAGTACTACTGCTCGATCCTGCCGACCGCCACGCCGTACTCGCGCAACGCCATCTTCTCCGGGCTGCTGCCGGCGCAGCTGCGCCAGAAGCACCCCGACCTGTGGCAGGAGAACAGCCAGGACGAGCGCACCAAGAACCGCTTCGAGCGCCAGCTGCTCGAGGCGCAGCTCGAGCGCCTCAAGGTCGCGCTCGAGCGTGGCATCAAGTACTTCAAGATCTACGACGCCGACGAGGGGCACGCCACGCGGCGCCAGATCAACTCGCTGCAGGGTCTGTCGCTGGTGAGCATGGTCTTCAACTTCGTGGACATCCTCGCCCACGGCCGCAGCGAGAGCGAGATCCTGCAGGAGCTGGCGCCCGACGAGGCCGCCTTCCGCGCGGTCATGAAGGCGTGGTTCGCCCACAGCCCGCTCTACGAAATCTTCCGCGCGCTCGCCGCGCAGGACTGCGTGATCGTCGTCACGACCGACCACGGCGCCGTGCTCGGGCGGCGCGCGGCGCTGGTCTACGGCAACCGCGACACCTCGACCAACCTGCGCTACAAGTTCGGCGTGAACCTCAACACCGACCCGAAGATGGCGGTCATCGTGCGCCGCCCGGGCGACTACATGCTCCCCGACGACGGCGTCAACAAGAACTACGTGCTGGCGCGCGAGGACTACTACTTCGTCTACCCGACGCGCTTCCACGAATTCGAGCGCCAGTACCGCGGCTCGTTCCAGCACGGCGGGATCTCGATCGAGGAGATGATCCTGCCGCTGGTGACGCTGCGGCCTCGACGCGCATGACGGGCGTGGCGCGCGCCACCGCGGCCGCGGCGCAGACCGAGGCGCTCGGCGCCGCGCTGGCGCCGGCGCTCGAGCCGGGCGACGTGGTGGCGCTGTGCGGTCCGCTCGGGGCCGGCAAGACCCGTTTCGTGGCCGGGCTCGCGCGCGGGCTGGCGGTCGCCGCGCGCGTGCGGAGTCCGTCGTTCACGCTCGTCAACGAGTACCGCGGCCGCATCGCGCTGTTCCACCTCGACCTGTACCGCCTCGAGGGCGCGGACGCCGAGGGCCTCGGCCTCGAGGAGTACGCCGAGCGCGGCGCGCTGGTCGTCGAGTGGGGCGACAAGCTGCCCGCGCCGTGGCGCCGCGAGGCGCTGCGCGTCACGATCGCTGCGGGGGCCGGCGACGCGCGCGTGCTGAGCGCCGAGGCCGATGCCGGGCGCGGGCTCGCCCTGCTCGCGGCGTGGGACGCGCTGCCGCCGGCGGAGGCGGCGCGCGCGGCGGAGGGCGCCGCGTGAACGGGCTCGCGATCGAGGCGGCGACCGCGCGCATCGAGGTGGCGGTGTTCGGCGACGGCGACGACCCGCTGGCGCTCGCCGCCGAGGAGGCCGGTCACCACCACGCGGCGCGCCTCGCGCCGCTCGTGCGCGACACGCTCGCGCGCGCCGGCGTGGCGCCGGCCTCGCTCGGCTGGATCGCGGCGAGCCTCGGCCCGGGCTCGTTCACCGGCGTGCGCGTCGGGCTGGCGACCGCCGAGGCGCTGGCGCTCGCGGCCGGGGCCGAGCTCGTCGGCGCCTCGACGCTCGCCTCGCTGGCGCTCGCGGCGCCGGTGCGGCGCGCGCTCGTCGTGCCACTGGTGCCGGCGGGCCGGCGCGAGGTCTACGCGGGATGGTTCCGCGCCGACGCGCGCGGCGTCGTGACGCTGCTCGCCGCGCCGAGCGTGCGGCCGGCCGACGGCGTGGTGCTGGAGGCGGACGAGCTGCTCCTCGCGCTCGGCGCGGGCTGGCGGCCGCGCTTCGTCGGCCCCGGCGCCGCGCGCCAGCGCGACACGCTCGAACGCGCGTTTCCCGGTTCGACCGAGCCGGCGTGGCGCGCCGCGGGACCGTCGGCCGTGGACCTCGCGCGCGCGGCGCGCTCGGGGCGCGGGCCGGCCGCCGGGCTGCCGGCGCCGGGCGCGCCGCCCGCGCCGCTCTACGTGCGCTCGGCGCAGGCCGAGGAGGTCGTGCGGCGGCGCGTCGTGGCGGCGATCCCGACCGTGCTGCGGCCGTTCGAGCCGGCCGACGTGCCGGCGGTGGCGGCGCTCGAGCGGCGCATCTTCAGCGATCCGTGGCCGGAGTCGTTCTTCCTGAGCGAGCTGCGCCAGCCGCTCGTCCATGCGCGCATCGCCGAGCGCGAGGGCGCCGTGGCGGGCTACGCGGTGGCGTGGCTCGGCCACGGCGCCGGACACCTCGGCAATCTCGCGACCGCGCCCGCGCACCGCCGGCGCGGCGTGGCGCGCGCGCTCGTCGAGGACCTGCTGGCGCGCGCCGTCGAACTGGGCGTGCGGCACCTCACGCTCGAGGTGCGCGCCGCCAATGCCGAGGCGCAGGCGCTGTACCGCGCGTACGGATTCCGGGTGGCCGGCGTGCGCCGCGGGTATTATCGTGACACGGGAGAAGACGCGTTGATCATGGAGTGGCGCCCGCGCGCGCACGCGCCGGCGGCCGCCTCCGCCTGACGGGGCCCCGCATGTCCTGGCTGAAGCGAGAACGCAGCGGCATCAAGACGCAGAAGCGCGAACGTCCCGCCGACGTCCCCGAGGGGCTGTGGACCAAGTGCGACGGCTGCGGCGAGGCCCTGTTCCAGACCGTCCTCGAGCAGCACGCCTGGACCTGCCCGCACTGCGCGCATCACTTCCGCGTGCCGGCCGCGACCTACCTCGGCCACCTCGTGGATGCCGGCTCGTTCGAGGAGCGCTTCGCCGGGCTCGAGGCGGGCGACCCGCTCGAGTTCCGCGACGCGAAGATGCGGTACCCGGACCGCCTGCGCGCCGCGCAGAAGGAGACCGGCATGAAGGACGCCGCGCTGAGCGGCGTGGCGACGGTCGGCGGCGTGCCGGTGGCGCTCACCCTCATGGACTTCTTCTTCATGGGCGGCAGCATGGGCTCGGTCGTGGGGGAGAAGGTCGCGCGCACGTTCGAGACGGCGATCGCCGAGCGCCGCGCGGCGATCGTCGTGTCCGCCACCGGCGGCGCGCGCATGCAGGAGGGCATCCTCTCGCTCATGCAGATGGCGAAGACCTCGGCCCTGCTCGCGCGGCTCCAGGACGAGCGCCTGCCGTTCGTGTCCATCCTCACCGACCCCTCGACGGCCGGCGTGCTCGCCTCGTACGCGTCGCTCGGCGATGTCATCGTCGCCGAGCCCGGGGCGCTCGTCGGGTTCGCCGGCGCGCGTGTCATCCGCCAGACCATCGGCGAGGACCTGCCTCCGGGTTTCCAGCGCGCCGAGTTCGTGCTCGAGAAGGGTTTCGTGGACCGCATCGTCCACCGCCGGCACATGCGCGACGAAGTCGGCGCGCTGCTCGCGTTCTTCTGGAACGCGACGCGCGGCTTCGCCCCCGAGGGCGGCGTCTCCCCGCACGCTTTCATCCCACGCGCCGAACGCCCCGCGAGCGCCGACCGCCCCGCGGCGGGCTGAGGCCGTGACGCGGGAGTCCCTCCAGGGGGCGCTCGAGGCGCTCTACGGGCAGGAGCGCCGCCGCGACCGGCTCGGCCTCGAAGGAACGCGCGCGCTGCTCGCGGCCCTCGGCCACCCGGAGCGCGCGTTCCGCGCGGTGCACGTGGCGGGCACCAACGGCAAGGGCTCGACGTGCGCGCTTGTCGAGCGGGTGCTGCGCGCGGCCGGCGTGCGCACCGGGCTGTTCACGTCGCCGCACCTCGTGGACTTTCGCGAGCGCATGCGCGTGGACGGCCGCTGGGCGGACGCGGCGTGGCTGGAGGCGCAGCTCGCGCGCATCGCGGCGCTGCCCGAGGGCCGCGATCGCACGTTCTTCGAGGTCGCGACCGCGCTCGGCTTCCTCGACTTCGCGGCGCGCGGCGCGGCGTGGGCGGTCGTCGAGGTCGGGCTCGGCGGGCGTCTCGACTGCACCAACGTGCTGGCCCCCGAGGCGTGCGCGGTCACCAGCATCGGACTGGACCACACCGAGATTCTCGGGGCGACCGTGGACCGCATCGCGTGGGAGAAGGCCGGCATCGCCAAGCCCGGCGTGCCGCTCGTGGTCGCGGAGGACGCCGGCGCGGCGTTCGAGGTGCTTGCCGGAGTCGCGGCGTCGCGCGGGGCGCCGCTGGTGCGCGCCGCGCGCCAGGCGCCGGTGTGGCGCACCGGCCCGCGCACGTGGCGCGCCGCGACCGAGGCGTGGGGCGATCTCGAGCTCGAGATCGGCCTCGGCGGCGCGCAGGGCGTGAACGCCTCGGTCGCGCTCGCCGTGCTCGAGACGCTCGCCGCGCGCGGGGTGGCGCTGACCCGCGACGCGGTGCGCGAGGGCTTCGCGCGCGCGCGCTGGCCGGGGCGCTTCGAGCGCGCGGCGAACGAGCCGCGCCTGTGGTGGGATGGCGCCCACAACGCGCACGGCACGGCGCGGCTCGCGGCGGCGTGGCGCGCCGAGGGGCTGCCGCCGGCGCGCGCGGTGGTCTTCGCGGCGTCGCGCGACAAGGACGTCGCGGCGATGCTCGCGCCGCTCGGCGCGGTGTGTCCGGCGCGCCGGCTGGTTGCCACCCGCACCCGCAGCGAGCGCGCCCACGACCCGGCGCGCGTGGTCGAGGCGGCGCGCGCCGCGGGCTGGACCGCCGACGAGGCCCCCGACGTGCCGGCCGCGTGCCGCGTCGCGCTCGGGGCGGCGGGCGCCGACGGCGTCGCGCTGCTCACCGGCTCGCTGTTCGCGGTGGGCGAGGCGATGGAGACGTTCGGCGGGGCGCCGGGGGAGCAGCTTTGAACGGCGCGCGGCGGGGGACGGCCGGCGCGGCGGGGCTGCTCGCCGCGGCGCTCGGCGCGTGGCTCGCGGCGGTCGCGCCGGGCGCGGCGCGCGCGCAGGCGCCGGCCGAGGAGCCACCGCTCAACATCGCGGCCGACCGCGTCTCGGGCGGCCGCACCGCGCAGGGCGACATCGTGGACCTCGAGGGTAATCTGCGCGTGACGCGCGGGCGCGCGGTGCTCACCGCCGAGACCGGGCGCTACCTGCGCAGTCAGGGCATGCTGTTCCTCGACGGACGCGTCCGCATGGTGGACAGCACGCTCACCGTGACCTGCGACCGCGCGCGCTATTCCGAGCTGCTCGACGTGCTCGAGCTCGAGGGCAACGTGGTTGTCACCGACCGGGACGCCACGCTGCGTGCGCCGCGCGGCCGCTACGACCGCGCCGCCGGGATCGCCGAGCTCGAGGGCGGATTCGAAGGCCGCGATCGGCGCCAGCGGTTGACCGGCGACCGCGGCGTGTACGTGCGCGACTCCTCGATCGTGCGCGCACGCGGCCACTGCCGCGGCGTGGACGAGGAGAACCGCCTCGAGCTCGAGGCGGAGGCCATCGACTACGACCGTCGCAGCGCCGAGGCGCGCGCGTGGGGCGCGCCGCTGTTGCGCTCGCGCGACGAGCGTGATCGCGTGACGGTGCTGCGCGCGCGCCGCCTCCACCTCAACACCGAGACGCGGGTCGCCGAGGCGCTCGATTCCGTCACGGTCGAGCGCGACTCGCTGCGCGGGCGCGCCGACTACGCCCTGTTCGACGACCGCGCGCAGCGCGGCTGGCTGCTCGGCAGCCCGCGCCTGTGGGACGACCAGACGGTCATGAGCGGCGACACCGTCGAGGTCATCTCCGAGGGGCGCGCCCCGCGGCGCCTCGAGGTGCGCGGCCGCGCCACCATGGACTACCGCGGCGCGCGCGAGGCCAACGCCGGCGAGTCCAGCCTGCTCACCGGCTCGCGCGCCGAGATCTGGTTCACGAAGGACGAGATCGACAGTCTGGTGGCGGTCGGCGACGCCCGCAACGTCTACGTCGGTCCGCGGCGCGCCGGGCGAACGCAGGAGCGCAACGAGGCGCAGGGCGACTCGATCACGGTGTTCTTCCGCGACCGCAAGATCGACCGCGCGCGTGTGGACGGGTCGGCGCGCGGCGAGTACCGGCTGGCGGTGGCCGAGGATGACACCGCGGCCGTCCGGCGCGAGGTGGTGGCGTACGAGGGTGCGCGCATCACCTACGTGGTGCCGAAAAGCCGCATCGTGCTCGACCGCGGCGCGACGCTGCGCTACCAGGCGCTCGAGCTCAAGGCGCGGCGCGTCGAATACGACGTCGAGGCGCAGACGCTGGTGGCCGAGGGCCGGCCCGAGCTGGTCGAGAAGGGCGACCGCGTCGAGGGGCAGCTCATGACATACGACATGAGCACACGCGTCGGCACCATCTATCAGGCCGCGACCGCCTACGAGCGCGGCCTGTACCACGGCGAGCGCATCCGCAAGGTGAGCGAGTCCGAACTCGACGTGCTCGGCGGCTCGTACAGCACGTGCGACCTCGAGGCTCCGCACTATCACTTCTCGGCGCGCTGGATGAAGATCTACCTGAAGGACAAGCTGGTGGCGAAGCCGGTGGTGTTCTACGTGCGCAACGTGCCGCTGCTCGCCCTGCCGTTCTGGGTGTTTCCCATCAAGCCGGGCCGCCACTCGGGATTCCTGTTCCCGCAGTTCGAGTTCGGGCTCAACAACCGCTCGGGGCAGTTCCTGCGCAACGCCGGCTATTACTGGGCGCCCAACGACTATTTCGACGTCACCCTGTCCGGCGACTACTACCGCGCCGAGCCGTCGTGGGTGCTGCGCGCGGAGGGGCTTTACAAGCTGCTCTACCGCCTCGACGGCAACGTGCGCGGATCGTTCGCGCGCAACGAGCGCACGCAGAGCGAGGACTGGGACTTCGTCGCCAGCCACCAGCAGGAGCTCACGCCGCGCACGCGGCTCACCGCCAACGCCAACTTCGTCTCGAGCCGCGACTACGGCACGAGCGACCTGTTCGGGCGGCCGATCTCGCAGCGCGTCAACCGCTTCCTGCGCTCGAGCATGGCGTTCTCGCACAGCGCGGAGTGGGCCAGCCTCAGCGCCTACGTGGACCGCAGCCAGGACCTCGACGCGGACCGCTTCATCGCCGATCCCGACGGCACCGGGCCGCTGCAGGGCCCGCCGCCGGGCACGGTCGCGAGCCAGTACAGCACGTTCGCCAATCTGCCCAACGTCTCGATCGCGTTCCCGACGCGCACGCTCGGCTCGCTGCCGCTGCTGCGCGGCACGCGCCTCGAAAAGGCGCTCGCCACCACCTACCTCGGGCTCGGCAGCCGCTTCGCCGCGACGCGCGAGAAGCGCGCGTACGTGGCCGGGCGCGCGTACTTCACCGACGTGTTCGGGCAGCCCGACTCCACGACCGTGCTGGGCGAGCGCGTCAGCGAGCGCTGGGGCTTCTCGAACACGCTGTCCGCGTCCGACCAGCGGCGCGCCTTCGGCTGGCTCAACCTCGGCCCCCAGTTCGACGCCAACGCCGTGGTCTTCGACTTCGACGCGCTCGGCCGGCGCGTCGTGCCGGCGGCGACGTGGAGCGCCCGCGCCAACGCGAGCACCTCGCTGTACGGCACGTTCCGGCCGCCGCTGCCGCGCATCGTGGGACTTCGGCACATCGTCACGCCGCGCGTCTCGTACGGCTACAGCCCCGAGTTTCGCGGGCTCACCTACCGCGACTCGACCGGCGCGCTGCGCCAGCGCTTCGTGCCGTTCGGCGGCATCGGCGTGTCGGGCTTCGAGCAGTCGTTCATGAGCTTCGCGATCGAGCAGCGCCTGCAGGTCAAGGTGCGCGACGGCGACCGCGTGCGCCGCCTCGACAACCTCGTGTCGCTCACGACGTCGGGCACGTACGACTTCCTGTGGCGCGAACGGGGCGCGAAGCGCGGCCTGTCGCAACTGGCGTGGAACCTGTTTCTGCAGCCGACCGGGCTGCTGAGCGCGAGCGCCGGCTGGACAACCGACTTCACGGAGGGCCCGCCGCTGCGCAGCCTCGGCTTCAACCTCGGCATGAGCCTCGCCGGCAGGCCCGCGGCCGGCCCGTCGGGGGCCCCCCACGGCACCGGTGGCGTGGCGCCGGAACTGCCCCTCGAGCAGCGCGCGCCCGGGCAGGAGGCGGAGACGTTCCGCGAGGAGTGGTCGCTCAACGCGTCCTATTCGTACGCCGGCGGCTACCGCTTCGGCGCGCGCGACTGGACCACGACGCAGACGCTCAACGCCATCGCGCGCTGGCAGTTCAGTCCGAAGTGGGGCCTCGAGTACACGACCACCGCCGACCTCATCCGCAAGCGCTTCCAGACCCAGAGCTTCGGCCTGTCGCGCGACATCCACTGCTGGACGGTGAGCTTCTCGCGCACCTTCGTGCAGGGTGGCGAGGCCGAGTACTACTTCCGGCTCGGGGTGAAGGACCTGCGCGAGGTCTACTACGAGCGCGGCACCCGCACCGGCAGCCTCGGCGGCATCCAGTAGTAAGGTGGAGGCGCGCGGCGCGTCCGCGGAGCGCGACCGGCCCCGGGCCGGCGCCCGATTGCGCCGCCCGTGGCGCGCACCGCACCACGTTCACCGCGGTCGCGCCGGAGGGGTCCCGTGAGCTTCATTCCGATTCAGTCCATCTCGAAGTCGCCGCCCGCGCCCGCGTCGGGCGGTCACGACGGCGCCGCGGCGGCCCCCGCGCCGGCCGGCGCGGTCCACCTCGCCATCCAGGGCATGCACTGCGCGGCCTGCGTGTCGCGCGTCGAGCGCGCCCTCGCGGACGTCCCGGGAGTCGCCTCGGCGAGCGTCAACCTCGCCACCGAGCGCGCGCAGGTGCGCCTCGCGCGGCCGGTGACCGCCGACGCGCTGGTCGCGGCGGTGGCCGGCGCGGGCTACGGGGCGCGCCCCGTGGCCTCTCCGGTCGCCGACGACGCCGAGCGGCGCGAGCGCGCGGAGGCGCTGCGCGCCACCGCGCGGCGATTCCGCGTCGCCGCGCTGCTCGGGGCGCCGGTCGTGGCGCTCGGCATGTTCGGCATGGCGCCGGCGATCCATGCGTGGCTGCCGATGGAAGCGCAGAACTGGGTGCAGCTCGTCCTCGCCACGCCCGTCCAGTGGCGGGCGGGCTGGCCGTTCGTGCACGGCGCGTGGCGCGCCGCGCGCCGGAGAACCGGCGACATGAACCTGCTCGTCGGCGTCGGCACGCTCGCCGCGTACTTCTATTCGGCGGCGGTCACGGTGGCGCCGGGGGCGTTCCGCGCCGTCGGCGTCCCGCCGCACGCCTACTTCGACACCTCGGTCGTGATCGTGGCGCTCGTGCTGTTCGGGCGGCTGCTCGAGGCGCGCGCCCGCGCCGGAACCTCGCGCGCCCTGCGCCAGCTCATGGACCTCCGGCCGCGCACGGCGCGGCGCGTGACGGCGGACGGCATCGCCGAAGTGCCGCTCGACGACGTGCGGCCGGGCGACGTGCTGCTCGTGCGGCCCGGCGACCGCGTGCCGGTGGACGGCGTGGTGCTCGAGGGCCGCTCGAGCGTGGACCGCTCGATGCTCACCGGTGAGCCGATCCCCGAGGAGGTCGGTCCGGGCGACGCGGTGACGGGCGCCACCGTCAATCAGGCGGGCGCGTTCCGCATGCGCGCCGAGCGCGTCGGCGCCGACGCCACGCTCATGCAGATCGTGCGCCTCGTGCAGGAGGCGCAGGGCAGCAAGGCCGAGGTCCAGCACCTCGCCGACCGCGTGGCGGCGGTGTTCGTGCCGGCCGTGCTCGTCGTCGCGGCGCTGGCGTTCGCGCTGTGGACGGCGTTCGGGCCCGAGCCGGCGGCGGTGCGCGGCATGCTGTCCGCGGTCGCGGTGCTCATCATCGCGTGCCCGTGCGCGCTCGGGCTCGCCACGCCGACGGCGCTCATCGTCGGCACCGGGCGCGGAGCGGAGCTCGGCGTGCTGGTGCGCCACGCCGACGCCCTGCAGTCGGCCGAGCGCATTGGCGCGGTGGTGTTCGACAAGACCGGCACTCTGACGCGCGGGCGTCCCGAGGTCACCGACCTCGTGACCGCGCCGGGCGTGGACGAAGCGCGGTTGCTGTCGGTCGCGGCGTCGGCCGAGCTCCAGAGCGAACACCCGCTCGCGGGGGCGGTGCTGGCGGCGGCCGCGGCGCGCGGCGTGACGCCCCGGCCGCCGGACGACTTCGCGGCGCTGCCGGGGCAGGGGCTGGTGGCGGTGGTGGACGGACGCGCCGTGGCGCTCGGCACCCCGGCGCTCATCGCCTCGCAGGGCGGCGCGCTGGGGGCGCTCGCGGCCGAGTGCGCGCGGCTCGAGGACGAGGGCCGGACGGTGGTGGTGGTGGCCGAAGACGGCGCCGTGCTCGGCCTGCTGGCGGTGAGCGATTCGCCGAAGCCGGACGCCGCGGCCGCCGTGGCCGCGCTCGGCCGGGAGGGCCTCGAGGTGTGGATGATCACCGGCGACAACGCGCGCACCGCGCGCGCGGTGGCGCGCGCGGTCGGGATCCCCGCCTATCGCGTGCTCGCCGAAGTGCAGCCCGGCGACAAGGCGGAACGCATCGCCGCGCTCCAGGCGCGCGGCCTGCGCGTCGCGATGGTGGGCGACGGCATCAACGACGCTCCCGCGCTGGCGCGCGCCGACCTCGGCATCGCGATGGGCGGGGGCGCCGACATCGCCATGGAGGCCGGGGGCATGACGCTCGTGCGCGGCGACCTGGCGGGAGTCGGCGTCGCGCTGCGCCTCGCGCGCCGCACGATGCAGGTCATCCGGCAGAACCTGTTCTGGGCGTTCGTCTACAACGCGCTCGGCATCCCGGTGGCGGCCGGCCTGCTGTACGTGTTCCTGCGCCCGGGCGGCCCGGTGGGACCGGTGCTCGGCTGGGAGGGAACGCTCCATCCCATGCTCGCCTCGGTGGCCATGGCGCTGTCGAGCGTGAGCGTGGTGACATCGTCGCTGCGGCTGCGGCACTTCAGGCCCTGAACCGGGCCGGCGGCGGGGCGGCGCGGCGCGCGGCCGGGCGCCGTGACGCCCCGCCTCATGCGAGGCCCCAGCGTTCGAGATCGTCCTCGTCGAGTCCGAGCAGGTGACCGACCTCGTGCTGGACGGTGATGCGCACTTCGCGCACCAGGTCCTCCTCGGTCGGGCACACGCGCAGCAGGTTGCGCCGGAACAGGTAGATCGCGCCCGGGGCCGACGGCAAGTCGCTCACGCTGCGCTCCATGAGGTGGCGGCCCACGAAGAGCCCCAACAGGTCCGGCGCGAGCGGCGGGTCCTCGGCGGTGAGCATCGCGGGCGAAGGCAGGTCCTCGACCAGCACCGGGACCTCGTGCAGGTGGGCGCGCACTTTCTCGGGCAGCTCCTCGATCGAGCGTTCGACCAGCCGGTCGAACCGTTCGGGATCCATCTCGAGCGGCGCGGGAAACGCCTCGGGGTCAATGCGCGCCGCCTCCTCCGCGTGTTCGGCGGCCTCGGCGTGGCGCCCGAGGTGCTCGAGGACGCGCGACAGCAGGTCGTGCGCCTCGGCGTAGTCCGGCTGGACGGCGAGCGCGCGCTCGGCGTCGGCGCGCGCCGCCTCGAACCGCACGAGGTCGAAGTGGGCGAGCGCGCGCAGGTAGAAGAAGAGCGCGGGATCGGCCGAGCGCTCCGCGCCGCGCAGGCGATCGAGCGCCTCGGCGGCCTCGCCCTCCTCGAGCGCCACGGCGGCCTCGACAATGCGCACGTCCGGGTGTCCCGGGCGGCGGGCGACGAGCGCATCCACCGCGGCGCGCGCGCCCTCGAGGTCGCCGTCCTCGATGTGCTCCCACACCTCGTCCACCTTCGCCCACTCGTGCTCGGTCAGGGTCTGAAAGTCCATGCGCGGCAGGATAGGGCGCGCCCCGGCGCGCCGCCACCCGCCGACCGAGCGACGCCGACCGGCTCCGCGCCGGGTCCGGCGGCTCGAGGGCGCGGGGCGCCGGCGCCGGGATCGCCCCGCGCGAATCCACGCGGCGGCGCGGGTTTACGCCGGGGCCACGGCGCGTCGAGGGGCGCCCGCCCGGCGCACAGACCGTCCGGGGCATGCTCCGGATCGCACGCCGCAAGTCATTACAGCGACTTGTCTTGACCTCGCCTCGCGCGAGTCCCTAACCTTGCCGCCGAATGTTCGCCTCTCACCGCCTTCCTTCAGGAGCACTCTTCATGATGAAGCGCCTGGTCCTCGTCGCCGCCTGCCTCGCCGCGCTCGTCGCGCCGGCGGCGGCCTCCGAGACGCGGCTCGCGATCCTCTCCACCACCGACGTCAAGGGCAAGACCGGCCCGTGCGGCTGCAAGATCCCGCGCGGCGGCTTCGCGCGGCGCGCCGCCTTCGCCGACAGCGTGCGCGCCGGGTACGACCACGTCATGGTGGTCGAGAATGGTGGCTTCTTCCCGGACGAGGACATCCCCGAGCTGGCCCCGTTCCAGATGGAGGCCATGAAGATGCTCGGCACCGTCGCCGCCGGCGTCGGCGAGCGCGAGTTCCGCTACGGGCTCGCGTTCCTGCGCGAGAACGCGAAGGCGAAGGCGGCGCCCCTCACGGTCGCCAATCTCCTCGACCGCGCGACCGGCAAGCCGCTCTTCGAGCCGTACCGGATCGTCACGTTCGGGTCCCTCAAGGTCGGCGTGTTCGCCGTGTTTCCGTCCGACGGGGACCTTGGCCCGGCCGCCGACTCCGTGACCATCACCGATCCGGTGGCGGCCGCGAAGCGCGTGGTCGCGGAGCTGCGCAAGAAGGGCGCGAAGGCGATCGTCGCGCTGTCGTCGCTCGGCAAGGTGGGGAGCGAGGACCTCGCGGCGGCCGTGGACGGCATTGACGTGGTGATCGCCGGACGCAACGTCCCGGTCGCGCCGCGGGCGCGCTCGGTGCGCGGCACCGCGGTCGTCTTTGGCGGCGAACAGGGGCACTACATCGGGCGTTCGGTGGTGACCTTCGGTCCCAACGGCGCGGTCACGGGCCGCGAGGGCGAGACGTTCTCGCTCGGCCCGGAGATGACGGATCACGCGGCGGTGGCGAAGGCGGTGGCGGCGTTCGAGGCCGACCTGTCGGCGCGCCGCGGCACGCGCTCCTCCTCGACGGCGGATCCGCACGCCGGCCACAACCACTGACGGCGGCGCGCGAGGGGAGCGCCGCGTTCTTGACCCTGCGCGCGGCGCGCCCGTAGGATTTCGCGGCCGCGCCGCGCCGCGGACCCCCACCGAACCGGAGACCCACGCCCGCATGAAGACGCTCGCCGTCCGCCTCGTCGCCGTCGTGATCCTCGCGCTCGCCGCGTGGGCGCTCTCCGGCGCGTCGGACTCGGCCCCGGCCCGTCCCGACAAGCTCGTCATTCTCTCGACCACCGACGTCAAGGGCCGCACCGGCCCGTGCGGTTGACACGTCCCCAAGGGGGGCTTCGCCCGGCGGGCGAACTACGCAGACAGCATTCGGAGCGCCTACGGCCAGGTCCTGCTCGTGGACGGCGGCGGGTACTTCCCGGAGACCGATCTCGACCGCGACCTGTCGTGGTTCCAGATGGACGCCATGAAGCTGCTCGGCACCGACGCGGTGGGCGTCGGCGACCGCGACCTGCGGTTCGGCCTTTCCTACCTGCGCGAGACGGCGAAGAGCAAGAAGCTGCCGCACGTGTGCGCCAACCTGCTCGACCGGGCCACCCGGAAGCCGGCGCTCGGCGCGAACGTGGTCAAGAAGGTGGGCGGCGTGACGGTCGGCGTGTTCGGCCTCATCAGCGACAAGGTGGACCTCGGCCCGTCGCGCGATTCGCTCATCGTGGCGGACCCCACGGCCACCGCGAAGGCGCAGGTGGCGGAGCTGCGCCGCAAGGGCGCGACCGTCGTCGTGCTGCTGTCGCAGCTGGGCAAGGTCGAGACCGAGGACCTCGTCACCGCGGTGCCCGGCATTGACGCGGTGGTCGCCGGGCGCAACGTGCCGCTGCTCCAGCAGGGACGCCAGATCGGCGCCACCACGGTGGGCTACGGCGGCGAGCAGGGGCAGTACATCGGCCGCACCATCCTCACGCTCGGGGCGGGCCGCAAGGTGGTCTCGGGCGAGAACGTCTCGGTCATGCTCGGTCCCGAGGTGGGCGAGCGCGCCGACGTGGCGGCGCTGGTGCGCACCTTCGAGGACTCGTTCAACGAGAAGAAGCGCAAGGCCGAGAAGGAGCAGGCCGCGCAGCGCGCCGCCGAGCAGCTCGAGGCGAGCGCCGACCGCTACCTCGGCGGCGAGGTGTGCGCGCGCTGCCATCCGTCGGAGGCCAAGCAGTGGGCCACCACCGCCCACGCCCGGGCGTGGGACACGCTCGTGCGCGACCAGAAGGACCAGGTCGCGGACTGCGTGCCGTGCCACGTGGTGGGCTACAAGCAGCCGGGCGGCTTCGTCAGCGCGCAGATCACGCCGCACATGACCAACGTCCAGTGCGAAAGCTGTCACGGCATGGGCACGCGGCACGAGGCGTGGGCCGAAAAGCCGGCGCGGGTGCGCGAGGCGACGTGCGTGGTGTGCCACAACGCCGCCAATGACCCCGACTTCAACTTCGCGGCGGCGTTGCCGAAGGTGCTGCACTCGACCACCGCGTCGCACTGACCGCGGCGCGCCGGCCGCACGGCCGCGGCCGCACCGATTCCCAAGGAGCCGTTCGTGAGCCGCGTTCTCGACGGAGTGCGTTACCACGAGTCGATCCTCGACACCGTGGGCCACACCCCGCTGGTGCGCCTGCGCACGCTGGCGCGCGCATGCCCGGCGCCGGTGCTCGCCAAACTCGAGTTCTTCAACCCCGGCGGCAGCGTCAAGGACCGCATCGGGCTCGCCATGGTCGAGGCCGCGGAGCGCGAGGGCCGTCTGCGTCCCGGCGGCACGATCGTGGAGTGCACCTCGGGCAACACGGGCGTGGGGCTCGCCATGGTCGCCGCGGTGCGCGGCTATTCCGCGGTGTTCGTGATGCCGGACAAGGTCTCGACCGAGAAGGTCAACCTGCTCAAGGCCTTCGGCGCCGAGGTCGTGCTGACGCCGACCGCGGTGCCTCCCGACTCGCCGGAGTCCTACTACTCGGTCGCGCGGCGCCTCGCCGCGGAGCGCCCGGGCGCGTGCCTGATGAACCAGTACCACAACCCCGCGAACCCGGCGGCGCACCACCGCACCACCGGGCCGGAACTGTGGGAACAGACCGCCGGCCGCATCACGCACTTCGTGGCCGGCATGGGCACCGGCGGCACGATCTCGGGCACCGGACGCTACCTCAAGGAGAAGAATCCGAAGGTCAAGGTGATCGGCGCCGATCCGGTCGGCTCGATTCTGCAGCACTACCATCGCACCGGCGAGATCATCGAGGGCCACACCTACAAGATCGAGGGCGTGGGCGAAGACTTCATCCCGACCGCCACCGACTTCTCCGTGATCGACGAGGTGCTGCAGTGCGGCGATCGCGACGGCCTCAACATGGCGCGGCGACTGGCGCGCGAGGAGGCGATCTTCGTCGGCGGGTCGGCGGGCATGGCGGCGTGGGTCGCCATCGAGGTCGCGAAGCGCTGCGGCCCGAACGACCTCGTCGTGGTGCTGCTGCCGGACACGGGCGAGCGCTACCTGACCAAGGTCCACAGCGACGAGTGGATGCGCGACAACCACCTGCTCGACCCCGCGGTGAGCACCGTGCACGACGTCGTCACCGGCAAGGGCCGGCTCGTGCCGCGCCTGCTGTCGGTGCAGGCCGGCGATCCGGCGCGGCGCGCCCTCGCGCTCATCGAACAGCACAACGTGTCGCAGCTGCCGGTCATGCGCGGCGCCGAAGTGGTCGGCACGCTGCTCGACAACGACCTGCTCAAGCGCGTGCTGGGCGACGCCGCGGCGCTCGACCTGCCGGTCGAACAGCTCATGGGCGAGCCGCTCCCGGTGGTGCGGGCGGAGGAGCCGATCGCGGCGGTGACGCGCCTGCTCGCGGCGCGCAATCCGGCCGTGCTCGTGAGCGAAGGCGGACAGGTCGTCGGCATTCTGACCCGCTTCGACATGCTCCAGTTCATCGCCGGCGCCTGAGCCGGCCCGCGCCGCGCGCGCGGCGCCCGGCGCGCACACCGCCGCCGCGTTCCGCTTCCGGGCGGTCGCGCGGCGCACCCCACGAAAGGAGAGCACGCATGGGCGGCGAGTCGTCCCTGCGCGAGGGCGCGGGCTTCAGCACGCTCGCGATCCACGCCGGGCAGGAGCCCGAGCCGGTCACCGGCGCGGTCGCGGTGCCCATCTTTCAGACCTCGACCTACGCCCAGGAGGCGCTGGGCAAGCACAAGGGCTTCGAGTACGCGCGCACGCACAACCCGACGCGCCTGGCGCTCGAGCGCAATCTCGCCGCGCTCGAGGGCGGCCGCCACGGCTTCTGCTTCGCCTCCGGACTCGCCGCCACGACCACGCTGCTCCAGACGCTGTCGGCCGGCGACCACGTGGTGGCCGGCGACAACCTGTACGGAGGCACCTACCGTCTGTTCGAGCGCGTCTTCCGCCGCCTCGGCCTCGACTTCACCTACGTGCCTTCGGCGGACGTGGCGGCGTACGCGGCGGCGCTCACGCCGCGCACGAGGATGGTGTTCCTCGAAACGCCCACCAACCCGATGATGCAGCTCACCGACATCGCCGCCGTCGCGGCGGCGGTGCGGCCGCAGGGCGCGCGGCTCGTCGTGGACAACACCTTCATGACGCCGTTCCTGCAGCGGCCGCTCGCGCTCGGGGCCGACGTGGCCCTGCACTCGGTGACGAAGTACCTGAATGGCCACAGCGACATGGTGGGCGGCGCGCTGGTGACCTCCGACGAGGCCCTGGCCGAGCAGCTTCGCTTCCTGCAGAACGCCTCGGGCGGCGTGCCTGGTCCGATGGACTGCTGGCTCGCGCTGCGCGGCACGAAGACGCTCGCCGTGCGCATGGAGCGGCACGAGTCGAACGCGCGCCGCATCGCGGCGGCGCTCGAGGGGCGTCGCGGCGTCGCGCGCGTGTTCTACCCGGGACTCGCATCGCACCCGCAGCACGAGCTGGCGAAGCGCCAGCAGCGGGGCTTCGGCGGCATGGTGTCGTTCGTCCCGGGAGACGGCTCGCTCGAGGCGGGCCGTCGGGTGTTCGACCGTTTCCGCCTCTTCACGCGCGCCGAGAGCCTCGGCGGCGTCGAGAGCCTGGTGTGCCACCCGGCCTCGATGACGCACGCTTCGGTGCCGCGCGACATGCGGATCGCGATGGGCTTCGCCGATGGCCTGCTGCGCCTCTCGGTCGGGATCGAGGACGTCGAGGACCTGCTCGATGATCTCGATCAGGCGCTCGCGGGGGCCTGAGCTGGCGCTGCAAGCGATTATCGAGACGCCGTTTACGCGAAACGGGCGACGCCGGGTTGACAAGCTCGGAAACCGCCCCTAGGTTCACGCCCGCTTCAGGGCAGGCGGGCGCGTGTCCCCAAGCCGCGCCGCGGCCTGCCGGCGCCGGCGCGCGTCGGCCGGGCAGCAAGCCCGCGGCCGACGGTCATGCGGCGCCGCGCCCGGATCCCGAGAACAGCACCATCACGTCGCGCCGCGTCGGAGTGCGTCCGCGCGCGGGGCGATGGCCGAGGAGGTGACGACACACGATGCGGAAGTATGCTCTCGCGATGCTCGCCATCCTGGCGATGATCGCCATGTTCGCGGTGGTGGGCTGCGGCGGCCAGCAGGCTGCTCAGGAGTCCACGACGACGACGGAGACCACGACCCCGCCGGCCGAGACCCCGATGGAGACCACGACGGACTCGACGATGGCGGCTCCTGCCGACACGGCTGCGGCTCACTGAGCCCGCCCGGCAAGGTCATGGTTCATCGGAGGGGAGGTCCCGGGAGACCGGCGGCCTCCCCTTCGTCCTTTCGAGGCCCGGGAGGCGTCCGCCATGCGGGACGGATCCGCGGCCCGCGGGCCGGCGGCGGGCGCGCCGGGGCGCGCGGAGCGGGCGCGGGCGCGCCTCGGCGCGCGCCGCAAGCGCCCGTTCGATCGGCCGCGCAACTCCGGGCGCCTGGCGACCGTAGAGGGGGGCACAGGAGGATGCACCCGATGACCCGCTCCCCGTCGCCCCACGCCCGCCCGCCCCGCGTGGCCGCCGGCGTGGCCGCCGCTCTCGCCGCGGCGGCCGCGCTCGCGGCGGGAACGCTGGCGGCGCCCGCGCGCGCGCGGGACGCCGACGAGCCGCTGCGCGAGGCGAGTCGCGCGGCCGTGGACGCCACCGGCCTCAGACGCATCGAGATCCTGAACGCGCGCGGCGTCGTCGAGGTGCGCCCGAGCGCCGACGGGCGCATCCACGTCACGGCGCTCAAGACCGTGCGGGCGCGGCCCGCGTCGAAGGCGCGCGACCTCGCGCGCGAGGTCGGCGTCGAGACGCGCCGCGCAGGCGACGCGTGGCGGCTCGAGGTCCGCTACCCGCAGCGCCAGTCCATCCACATCGGCTGGCGCGAGCTGATCTCGGGCGTCGAGCTGCCGAACGTCACGGTGCGCCTCACGGTCGAGGTTCCGGCGGGCCCCGAGGTGCGCGTGCGCACGGTGAGCGGATCGCTCGTGGCCGATGCCGTCGTCAACCGGCTGGCGCTGGAGTCCACGAGCGGCGACATCGCCGCCGAGGGCGTGGGCGGCCGGCTCGACGTTTCGAGCGTGAGCGGCGACGTCACCGTGGACGCGGTCGGGCCGGTCGCCGTGCGCACGGTGAGCGGCGACGTCGAGGTGCGGCGCGCCGGCGGCGCGGCGCGCGTCTCGACCACGAGCGGCGAGGTGGACGTGCGCGCCGCCGCCGACTCGCTCGAGATCGCGAGCGTGAGCGGCGACGTGCGGGTCGAGCGCGCCGACCGCGGCCTCGCGGCGCGCACCACGAGCGGCGAGGTCATCGCGCGCGGCGTGCGCGGTGACCTCGACCTCTCGACCTCGAGCGGCGACGTGCGCGCCACGCTCGGCCGCGGCCTGGCCGCCGCCGACATCTCGAGCGGCAGCGGCGACCTCGAGCTGCGCGTCGCCCCCGGCTTCGGCGCGACCTTCGACCTGCGCACCTCGAACGGCGCGCTCGAGGCGGCCGTTCCCCTCGACGTCCAGTCCGTGACGCGGCGCCGCCTTTCCGGGCGCCTCGGCGACGGCGCCACCCCGGTGCGCCTGCGCACCTCGTCCGGCGACATCCAGATCACGAGCGGAGGCTCCTAGACCCATGAGACGACTCCCCGTGCTGCTCGGAGGCCTGGCGGCGGCCGGCCTGCTGACCCTCCTCGCCCTCGCGGCGCCGTGGGCCCCGCACGGCCACCGCCCGTGGACCGCGGCCCGCGCGCTCGCCTTCGCCGCCGACCTCGTGGCGCGCCCGGCGACGGCCCAGGAGCGGCTCGAGTTCCAGCCGATCTCGCCCGAGAGCGCCGCCGCGCTCGAGGAGCGCCGCGCCCGCCGCCGCGCCGAGGCCGCGCGTCGCGCCGCCGCCGCGGGCGAGGCCCCCGCGGCGCCCGCCGCGCCGGCGACGCCCGTCGTGCCGGCGCCCCCCCCGCCGCCGGTCGAGGCGTCGCGCTCCGGCAACATCATGCGGGTCGGCGCCGACATCACGATCGAGGAGGGCCAGACCGTGGTGGGCGACGTGCTCGCCGTGGGCGGCGACGTGCGCGTGCACGGCCACGTCGAGGGCGATGTCGTGGCCATGGGCGGCGACGTCTACCTGGAGCCGACCGCGCGCGTGGACGGCGACGTCGTGTGCATGGGCGGCCAGCTCCATGAAGAGGAGGGCTCGGTGGTCGGCGGACAGCGCGTGACCGCCGCCGGCCGCGAGAAGGACCGGCGCGTCCGGCGCGTCGTCGTCGATCGCGACCGGGAACGCCACGACGACGCGCGCGGCGTGCCTGGAGCGCTCGCCTGGCTCATCGTGTCGCTCGCCCTCGCCGCCGGCTTCGCGGGCATCGCGCCCGGGCGCACCGGCGCGGCCGCCGCCACGCTGCGCCGCGAGGCCGGGCCCTCGGCCCTCACCGGCTTCATCGCGCTCATGCTGTCCGTGCCGTCCTTCATCGCGGTCGCCGTGGTGTCGGTGCTGCTGTGCATCACGATCATCGGGATTCCGGTCGCGGTCGCGGCGCTCCTCGGGTATCCGGCGCTGCTCGGCCTGCTGTTCGTGTGGGGCTACGTGGTCGGCGGCGCCGCGCTCGGCGCGCGCATCCTCGAGGGCCGCGCGGCGCGCCAGGCGGCCGCCTTCGGCGTCGCCGCGCCGGCCGCCGCGCCCGGCGCGATGCGCGCGGCGCTCACCGGCGTCGGCGTGCTGGCGGGCGCCGCGCTCGTCAAGGAGCTGTTGCAGATGATCCCGTTCCTCGGCTGGTTCGGCACGCTCATCGGCGTGCTGGCGTGGATCGCGCTCGGTGTCCTGACCATGCTCGGGGCGGGCGCGTGGCTGAGGAATGAGATGCGCGACGGGCTGTTCGCGCGCTGGTGGAAGGGGCGCGCCGTGGCGCCCGCCGCGCCCGCCGCCTGGACGCCCGGCGTGCCTTCGCCCACCGCGCCGCCTTCTCCGTCCGCGCCGCCGTCGCCGCCGGCATCCGGGGAGCCGGGCCGGGCCGATTGACGCCGCCCGCGCCCCGCGGGTTAGAGTGCCGTGCCTTCCGAGCCCCGCGCCCCGCGGGGCTCGGAGCTTTCCACTCCGGGAGGCGCCCGTGCTCGGCGAGTCGCTCGCGCTGCTCTGCCTGCTCCTGTTCGTGGACGGAGCGACGGTGTCGCTGTTCACCACGCCGCTCGTCCTCCAGTACGGCAAGCACCACAACCCGTGGCTGGTCGGCCTGCTCGGCGGCGCGGCCAACGCGGCCGGCGCGGCGGTCCAGATCCTGGTGCTGCGCTGGGCGCTGGACTCGAAGATCCCCGCGCTTCAGCGCTTCGCGCCGACGCGCGAGCGGCTCGAGGCGGCGCTCAAGCAGTATCCGTCGGCGTCGTTCCTCGCCATCCTGCTCGCGCGCGCCACGCCGTTGCCGGACGCGCCGCTCAAGCTCGTCGCGGCGGCGGTGCACTACCCGGTGCCGCTCTACGCGCTCGCCGTGTTCCTCGGCGCGCTTCCGTACTTCGTGGTGCTGTCGTTCGTCGGGCACGCGGTGCGCATCCCGACGTGGATGATCCTCACCGCGGTGGCGGTCATCGCGGTCGGTTTCGCGGTGGACCGCCTGCGCCGGGGGCGCGCGGCGTCGTGAGCCCGCGGCCGCGCCTGCGCGCGCGCGCGCCGCGCGTTCCCGACCTCGCGGGCGTGGACACCGGCGGCACCTTCACCGACGTGGTGGCGCGCGTCGGCGGCCGCCTCGTGGCGTGGAAGGAGCCCTCCACGCCGCGCGCGCCCGAGCGCGCGGTGCTCGCCGCACTGGCGCGCGTCGGCGCGCGGCGCGCGACGCGCGTGCGGCACGGCTCGACGGTCGCCACCAACACGCTCCTCGAGCGCACGGGGGCGCGCGTCGCGCTCGTCACCACCGCCGGCTTCGAGGACCTCCTCGAAATCGGCCGCCAGGACCGCCCGCGCCTCTACGACCTCGCCCCGCGCCGCGTGCCGCCGCTCGTGCCGCGCGCGCGGCGCATCGGCGTGCGCGAGCGGGTCGCGGCGGGCGGCGCGGTGCTCGAGCCGCTGCGGCCGGCCGCGGTGGCGGCGGCGGTGCGGGCCGTGCGCCGCACGGGCGCCGAGAGCGTGGCGGTCGGCCTGCTCCATGCGTGGGCGCGGCCGGCCCACGAGCGCGCGCTGGGGCGAGCGCTGCGCGCCGCGCGGCTTCCGGTGACGTGCGCGACCGAGCTGTGCCCCGAGATCCGCGAGTACGAGCGCCTCGCCACCACCGTCGTCAACGCCTACCTCGTGCCGCGCGTGGCGCGCTACGTGGCGTCGCTGGCCGCGGCGCACGGGCCGCGCCTCGAGATCGTGCTGTCACACGGCGGCACCGCGCCGCCGGCCGAGGCGGCGCGCGAGCCCGTGCGCCAGCTGTTGTCGGGCCCCGCCGCCGGACTCGAGGCGGCGTGGGCGGCGGCGCGCGCGTGCGGCTTCAGGCGCGCCCTGACGCTCGACGTCGGCGGCACCTCCACGGACGTGGCCTACGCGGAGGGCGGTCTTCCGCGCCGCCGCGCGCGCGAGGTGGCGGGCTTCCCGATTCAGCTCCCCCTGCTCGACGTGCACACGGTGGGGGCGGGCGGCGGCTCGGTGGCGCGCGTGGACGCCGGCGGGCTGCTCGAGACCGGCCCCGAGAGCGCGGGCGCGGATCCCGGCCCGGCGGCCTACGGGAGGGGCGGGCCGCCCACGGTGACCGACGCGCTCGTGGTGCTCGGACGCCTGCCGGCGCGCTCGCTCGGCGGCGGCGCGGTGACGCTCGACACGTCCGCCGCCGAGCGCGCCATGGCGCGCCTCGGGCGCGCGCTCGGCGGCCGCCCGGCGGTCGAGGCCGCCGCGGCCGTGGCGCGCGTCGCCGAGGCGCGCATGGAGGCCGCGCTGCGCGCGGTGTCGGTCGAACGCGGGCACGACCCGCGCGGGGCGGCGCTCGTCGCCTTTGGCGGCGCGGGCGGTCTCCACGCCTGCGCGCTCGCCGCCGCGCTGGGGTGCGCCGCGGTGGTGTTCCCGGCGCACGCGGGCGTGCTCTCCGCGCTCGGCGCCATGCGCGGCGCGGCGCGCCGCGAGCGCAGCCGCTCCGTGCTGCTCGACGCGCGCGACACGGCGGGCCTGGCGCGCGCGCTGGCGCGGCTCGAGGCGGCGGTGCGCGCCGCGTTTCCGGCGGCGGAGCGGTCGCGCGTGCGGATCGAGCGGCTCGCCGAGGCGCGCTACCGCGGCCAGTCGCACGAGCTCACCGTGCCCGCCGCGGGCGACGTCGCGGCGCGCTTCCACGCCGCGCACCGCGCGCGCTACGGTTTCGCGGACGCGGCGCGCGAGGTTGAGGTGGTGACGCTCGAGGTGCGCGGCACGGGGACGGCGCCGGCGGCGCCGCGGCGCGCGCCGGCGCCGCGCGGGCCCGCGCGCCCGGCGGCGCGGGTGCGCGTGCACGACGGCCGCGCGTGGCGCGCGGCCGACGTGTGGGACGCCGAGCGGCTGCCCGCCGGCTGGACGGCGCGCGGTCCGGCGGTGGCGCTGCAGTCGGGCGCCACGCTGTGGATCGCGCCCGGGTGGCGCGCGCGGCGCCACGCGAGCGGCGCGATCGTGGTCGTGCCGGAGCGCGCGCGATGAGACGCGCGGCCGCACCGCGCCCGGCGGCCGATGGGGTCGCGCTGTCGCTCTACCGCGGCCTGTTCGCGGCGTGCGCCGAGGAGATGGGCCTCACCCTCATGCGCACCTCGCACTCGCCGAACATCAAGGAGCGGCTCGACTTCTCGTGCGCGCTGTTCGACCGCCGCGCGCGCCTCGTCGCCCAGGCGGCGCACATTCCCGTGCACCTCGGCAGCCTGCCGCGCGCGGTCGAGCACGCGGCGCGCCTCGCGCCCTTCCGCGACGGCGACGTGGTGATCCTCAACGACCCCTTCGCCGGCGGCACGCACCTGCCCGACGTCACGCTCGTCTCGCCGGTGTTCCTCGTCGGCGGGCGCGCGCCCGACTTCTTCGTGGCGAGCCGCGCGCACCACGCCGACGTCGGCGGCGCGGCCCCCGGCTCCATGCCGCTCGCGCGCGAGATCTACGAGGAGGGGCTGCGCATCCCGCCGGTGCGCCTCGCGCGGGGCGGGCGCCTCGACGAGGGGCTGCTCGCGCTCCTGCTCGCCAACGTGCGCACCCCGCACGAGCGGCGCGCCGACCTCGAAGCGCAGCTCGGCGCGCAGCGCACCGGCGCCGCGCGCCTCGCCGCCCTCGCCGCGCGCGCGGGGCGCCGCGAGCTGGTGGCGGCGGCCGACGGGCTCATCGCGCACGCGCGGCGCGTGACGCGCGCCGCGCTCGCGGCGCTGCCGCGCGGCACGTGGCGTTTCGAGGACGTCCTCGACGACGACGGTCTCGGCTCCGGGCCGCTGCCCATCCGGGTCGCGCTCACGCTCGGGGGCGGGCGCGCGCGCCTCGACTTCGCGGGTTCCGCGCGGCAGGCGCGCGGACCGGTCAACGCGGTCGAGGCGGTGACGCGCGCCGCGTGCGGCTACGCGGTGCGCTGCGTGCTCGGCGGCGACCTGCCCGTCAACCACGGCGCCTTCGAGCCGCTCGCGATCGTCGCCCCGCCCGGCACGGTGGTGAACGCGCGCCCGCCCGCCGCGGTCGCCGCGGGCAACGTCGAAACTTCGCAGCGCATCGTGGACGTCGTGCTCGGCGCGTTCGGCCGCGCGCTGCCGGGGCGCGTGCCGGCGGCGAGCGCCGGCACCATGAACAACCTGCTCGTCGGCGGTGTGGACCCGCGCGACGGCCGTCCGTTCGCCTACTACGAGACGCTCGGGGGCGGCCACGGCGCGGCCCGGGGAGCGGACGGCGAAAGCGCCATGCAGGTCCACATGACGAACACGCGCAACACGCCGGTCGAGGCGCTCGAGCACGCTTACCCGCTGCGCGTGGTGGCGACCCGCATTCGGCGCGCGAGCGGCGGGGCGGGCCGCTGGCGCGGCGGCGAAGGGATCGAGCGCTCGCTCGCGCTGCTCGCCCCGGCGCGCGTGAGCGTCATCGCCGAGCGGCGCGCGCGCGGACCGTGGGGCGCCGCGGGCGGCCGGCCGGGCGCGCCGGGGGAGACCCTCGTGCGCCGCGCGCCGCGCGCGCCCGCCGCGCGCATGCCGGGGAAGTTCACCGCGGACCTGCCGGCGGGCGCGGTGGTCACGGTGCGCAGTCCGGGCGGGGGCGGCTGGGGCCGGCCCGGGCGGCGCGGCCGCCGCACCCGCCGCTGAGCGGCGCGCCCTCGTTCACGCCGGCCGCAGCAGCGCGGCGAGCCGGCGCGCGACGACGCCGCGCGTGAGCGGGGTCGCGTCCGATGCGGAGAGCGCGAGCGCCGCGCCCGGCACGTCGTCCAGAAACGCGTCCGCCTGAAGGCCCACCAGCACGACCGGCGCCGCCGCCGCCGCCGCCGCGAGGCGCGCGGTCTCGTCGGGAGCGAGCGGCACGCGGCTCGCGACCGCATGCACGTCGAGCGCCGGCCCGTCCGGACCCGCGAGCGGCACGCCCAGCGCGGCAAGCGCCTGCGCGAGCGATGGGCCATGCTTGAACTCCGGCTCGTGCACGCGCAGCGGCAGCCGGGCGGCGGCCGGCGGCAACGTCCCGCGCACCACGAGGCCGCGCTCCGCGATGGCCTCGAGGCGCGCCACCGCGCCGGGCGGCGTGAGGTCGTCGAGCGGGGCCTCGAGGTCGGCCGCGGCGGGCGGCGCCACGGCGCGATCGAAGGCCGCGAGGCGCTCGCGCGCGGCGTCGAACGCCGCGCGCTGCACGCCGCCCTCCACGAGCGCGCGCGCCAGCGCGAGGCGCGTGCGGCGCACCTCGTCGCTCCAGAACGCGAACAGCAGCAGGTCGCAGCCCGCCTCGAGCGCGCGCCGCGCGGCCTCGAACGGTGACAGCGCTCCGGTCGCGCCCTTCATTTCGAGCGCGTCGGTGATCGCCACGCCGCGGAAGCCGAGCGCGCCGCGCAGCAGCCCGTCGGTCACCGCGCGCGAGAAGGTGGCGGGCTGCGCGGGGTCGAGCGCGGGGTAGGTGACGTGCGCGGTCATCACGGCGTGCGCGTCGAGGTTGGCGCGAAACGGCGCGAGTTCGCGCCGCTCGAGCGTGGCGCGGTCGGCGTGCGCCACCGGGTGCGCGTGGTGCGAGTCGAGCGCCGTGTCGCCGTGGCCGGGGAAGTGCTTGAGGCAGGTCGCGACGCCGCCCTCGCGCAGCCCCGTGACCGCCTCGCCGACGAGGCGCGCCACGACGTCCGGATCGCGCCCGAAGCTGCGCGGCCCGATGACGGGATTGCGCGTCTCGGAGTGGACGTCGGCGACCGGGGCCAGGTTCCAGTCGAGCCCGAGCGCGCGCAACCGCGCTCCGGTCAGGCGATGCGCCCAGCGCACGTCGTCGCCGGCCGCGCCGCGCGCGAGCAGCGCGGCGTTGGGGGGCACCGGAAGGTGCCCGGCGAGCTGCGACACCCAGCCGCCCTCCTCGTCCATGGCGATGAAGATGCGCCGCGGGCGCGCCAGGTCGCGCAGGCGCGCGGTGAGGCGGCGCAGCGCGGCGAGGTCGGCGAAGTCGCGCGCGAACACGATGACGCCGGCCGGCGGGTACTGCGCGAAGTCGCGCTCGAAGGCGGCGTCGAGGCCGCCGGGCGGCAGCCCGATGACCATGCGCCGCGCGATGCCGCGCTGAGCGTCCATGGGGACGGAAGGTGGGGGACGGTGAAGGGCGTGTCAACGCGGCCGGGTGCGGCGCGGCGGCTCCGGTCGCGCGCCCGGCGGGCGTCCGCGCCGGGGACCGCGCCGCCCGCGCCCGTGCAATTCGCCCGTTGGGCGGCCGCGCGGGCCGGAGTAGACTCGCCCGGCATGCGCATGCGCGTCGCCGAGCGCTCCACCCGATTCTCCGAGTCCGTCATCCGCGAGATGACCCGCCTGTGCGCGCGGCACGGCGGCGTCAACCTGGCGCAGGGCTTCCCGGACTTCCCGGCCCCCGAAGTCCTCAAGGAGGCCGCCGCGCGCGCCGTGATGGCCGACGTCAACCAGTACGCCATCACGTGGGGCTCCAGGCGCCTGCGCGACGCGCTCGTCGCCAAGCAGGAGCGCTTCACCGGGCTCGCCTTCGATCCCGAGACCGAGGTCACGGTGTGCTGCGGCGCCACCGAGTGCATGGCCGCGACCCTGCTCGCGCTGGTGGACCCCGGCGACGAGGTCATCGTCTTCGAGCCGTACTACGAGAATTACGGGCCGGACGCCATCCTGTGCGGCGCCACGCCGCGCTTCGTGCGGCTGCGCGAGCCCGACTGGTCGTACGACCCGGACGAGCTGGAGCGGGCGTTCTCGAACCGCACGCGCGCGATCGTCATCAACACTCCGCACAACCCCACGGGCAAGGTGTTCTCGCGCGCCGAGCTCGAGCACGTCGCGGCGCTGTGCCGGCGCTGGGACGCGGTGGCGGTGACGGACGAGATCTACGAGCACATCCTGTACGACGACGCCGAGCACGTGTCGCTCGCGTCGCTCGAGGGCATGAGGGAGCGCACGGTGACGATCAGCGGCGCCTCCAAGACCTACGGGGTCACGGGCTGGCGCGTGGGGTGGTGCCTCGCGCCGCCGCCCCTGACGGCCGCCATCCGCAAGGTTCACGACTTCTTGACCGTCGGCGCGCCGGCGCCGCTTCAGGAGGCGTGCGCCACGGCCCTAGAATTGCCCCGCGACTACTACGAGCGTCTGGCGGCGTCGTATCGCGAGAAACGAGAGTTCCTGGTGCCGGCGCTGGCGGCGGCCGGGTTCCGGCCGTGGCGCCCGCGCGGCGCGTACTACGTGATGACCGACCTGTCCGGCTTCGGGACCGACGACGACGTCGCTTTCGCGCGTCGCCTCGTCGAGACCGTCGGGGTCGCGGGCGTGCCCGGCTCGAGCTTCTACAGCGATCCGCGGGCGGGGCGCCAGCGCCTGCGGTTCCACTTCGCGCGCCGCCGCGAGACGCTCGAGGCGGCCGTGGATCGGCTCTCCCGGGTGAGCGCCCGGGCCTCGGCATCCTGATCTCACCCCCGGGGGACCCATGGACTTCTTCCGTCGCTCCTCGCTTGGCCCCGTCACCGTCGCCATGTCGCTCTCGCTGCTCCTCGGCTTCGGGCTGGCGCGGGGGCTGCAGGCCACCGACGGCCTGCGCGGCCAGCTCGACCTGTTCACGCAGGTCCTCTATCTGGTGCAGAACCACTATGTGGACGCGCCGGACAACCAGAAGCTCATCCGCGGCGCCATCGACGGCATGCTCAAGACCCTCGATCCGCACACCGTGTACCTGCCGCCGCAGCGCGCCGAGCGCATGGACGAACAGTTCCAGGGCGAGTACTCGGGGATCGGCGTGCAGTTCGAGATCCGCGACGGGGCGATCACGGTGCTGTCGGCGATCGAGGGGACGCCGTCCTACCGGCTCGGCATCCGCGCCGGCGATCGCATCGTCGAGATCGACGGCACGCCGGTGCCGAAGACGATCACCAACGAGGACGTGTTCCGCCAGCTGCGCGGACCGGCCGGCAGCACGGTGGACGTCGTCATCGCGCGCGAGGGCGAGCCGGAGCCGCTGCGCTTCACCATCGAGCGCGCCAAGATCCCCATCGAGAGCATTCCGTACGTCTACATGATCCGACCGGGCATCGGCTACGTGCGCCCGATCCGTTTCTCGTCCACCACCGGGGCCGAGCTGGAGCGCGCCATCGAGACCCTGCGCGCGCAGGGCATGCGCTCGCTGCTCATCGACCTGCGCTCGAACTCCGGCGGCCTGCTGTCGCAGGCGGTGGACGTGCTCGACCAGCTCGTCGCCCCCGACCAGCTGCTCGTGTACACGAAGGGCCGCATTCCCTCGGCGAGCGCCGAGTACCGCAGCACGCGGCGGCCGAAGGTGTCCGACATGCCCATCGTGGCGCTCATTGACCACGGCAGCGCGTCGGCATCCGAGATCGTGGCGGGCGCGCTGCAGGACCTCGACCGCGGCCTGGTCGCCGGCACCAATTCGTTCGGCAAGGGCCTCGTGCAGAACCAGATGCGGCTGTCGGACGGCTCGAAGCTGCTGCTCACCATCGCGCGCTACTACACGCCGAGCGGACGCGCCATCCAGCGCGACTATTCGAAGTTCTCGGACCGCGAGGAGTACACGCACGAGGCCATGTCGGAGGACGTGCCGAGCGACTCGGTGCTCGCCACGCGCCCCCGCTTCCGCACCAGCGGCGGGCGCACGGTGTACGGCGGCGGCGGCATCTACCCCGACGTGGTCCTCAAGGATCCGGGCAACCTGTCACGGCCGCAGGCCGACATGATCCAGAAGCGCGTGTTCTTCGAGTTCGCGACCCACTACATCGCGAAGCGCAAGGGCCAGACGTTCACCGCCGCGTCGTGGGATGCGAAGACGTTCCGCCTCACGGACGACGAGTGGCGCGAGCTGCGCTCGATCATGGAGCACCGCAAGGTCGCCCTCACCGACTCGGTGTGGGCGGCGGACCGCCCGTTCATCGAACGCCAGGTGCGCGCCGAGCTGGCGAGCGCGACGGTGGGCCAGACCGAGCGCTACCGCATCCTCGTCGAGGACGACGAGCAGCTCAACGCGGCGCTCGAGCTGTTCCCGCGCGCGGCCAAGCTGGTGGCGGGGGTGGCCGAGCCCGCGCCGGCGAAGCGCGCCGTGCGCCCGTGACCGGCCTCGCGTCGGCCGCGGCGCTCCGCGCGGGCGCCGCGGCCGTCCCGGCGGGGGCCGCGCGGCCGGCATGATGCGGCGCGTCGCCCGCCCGCTGCTCGTCGCGCTCGGCAGCCTGTGCGTGGCGCTCGGCGTGCTCGGCGTGTTCCTGCCGCTGCTGCCGACCACGCCCTTCCTGCTCGTCGCGGCGTGGTGTTACGCGCGCGGCTCGCAGCGCTTCCACCGCTGGCTGCTCGGCAACCGCTGGTTTGGGCCGCGCCTGCGCGACTACCGCGAGGGGCGCGGCGTGCTGCTCGCCGACAAGGTCGTGGCGCTCGTCTCGCTGTGGCTCACCATCGGCGTGACGACCGCGCTCGCGGTGGAGGCATGGTGGGCGCGCGCCGCGCTGTGGGCGGTGGCCGCGGCGACCACCGTGCACCTGCTGCGTCTGCGCACGCGCCGCGCGGACGCGGTGCCGGCCGCGCGCGCCGCCGCCCCTAGGCGGAGCGCCGCACGACCACGTGATCGCGCGGACCGATGCCCCAGCGCGACGCCGCGTGGCCGTTGACCTCGGCCAGCTCGAGCCGGCCGCTCGATCCCAGGATCGCCACCAGCGTGCCCACCGGCGAGTCGCCGTAGGCGCGGCTGACGCCGCGCACGGTGCGGCCGAAGATCTCGACCTCGAGCGCGTCGTCGCCGGCGCCCGGAAAGGCGGCGGCGATGTCCTCGCCGGTGAGGTTCGTGATCGCGTTGCCGAAGCGGTCCACGAACAGCACCGTGCCCACCAGCCGACCCTCGCGCAGGCTCGGCCGCGGGCGCTCGAGCCGCACCGGGGCGCGCACCACCGGACCCAGCTCCTCGAAGCGCGCGCCGCCGGCGAGGGCGGCGGCGACCGGCGCGAACACGTCGCGGCCGTGGAACGTGCGCGACACGGGCGCACGGAAGTGACGCGCATCGGCGAGGGCGCGCGCCTCGGCGCCGGGGTCGAGCAGCGCCCACTCGAGCAGCCCGTTGTCCGGGCCCACGAACCACTGGCCCCGCGCGCGCACCGCGAGCGGCAGGCGGCGCGTGCCGACGCCCGGATCCACGACCGCGAGGTGAACGGTGCCCGGCGGGAAGTCCGGCGCGGCCGCCTCGAGCACGAACGCGCCGTGCGCCACGTCGCCGGGCGCGATCGCGTGCGTGAGGTCCACGACCCGCGCCTCGGCGCAGCGCGTCAGGATGACGCCGTGCACCACGCCCACGAACCAGTCCTCGAGGCCGAAGTCCGACAGGAACGTCACGATGACCGGCGCCATGGTTCTCCTCCTGGCTGCGGGCGGGCCGCGCGCGCCTCCGGGCGCGGGAACCCGCGCGGCAGGACGCCGCGGAACGGCCCGCCCGCCGGCGGGGGGGCGGGCGGAGTCTCCGCCGGACGGCCCGCGCGCGCCAGCATGCCTTCGAGCGCGAGCCACGCGCCGCCCGGCGTGAGGCGCGCGAGGCAGCGCAGGTCGTCGCACGTGTCGCGGTGGCACGGGCTGCACTCGACGCGCGCGGTGTGCGCGCGGTGGCCGTCCTCCTCGGAGTACGGGAAGAACATCGCCGGCCGGTTGCGCGTCATGAGCCCGAGCGTCGGCGCGCCTGCGGCGGCCGCGGTGTGGAGCGGCCCGGTGTCCCCGCACACGAACGCGGTGCACAGCGACTGCAGCGCGACGAAGCGCCGCAGCGGCCAGCCGGCGATTTCTCGCGCGCGCCCGCCGAGCGGAGCGGCCACCTGATGCACGAGATCCTCCTCGCCGGGTCCGCCGGTGACGAGGGCCACGCCGTCGCGGCGCGACTCGAGGAAGCGCTGCGCCAGCTGCGTGAAGCGTTCCGGCGCCCAGCGCCGTGTCGGCCAGCGCGCGCCGGGGTGGAACCCCACGAGCGTGGCGTCGCGCGGCACGCCGAGCGATTCGAGGGCCCGGGCCGCCTCCTCGCGCGCCGCCGGCGCGAGGTGGAGCCGCGGCCGGGGCGCCGGCCCGCGCGCCGGGCCGAGGCCGGACCACGGCCCGCCCGGCGCCTCCCAGCCGAGCGCCTCGAGGGAGGCGAGATGGAAGCCCACCGCCGACAGCGTGCGCGGCCGCGCATGGTGCGTGTAGAGCGCCGAGCGCCACCCCTTGTGCGGGTAGCCGACGCGCACGCGCGCCCCGGACAGCGCGCACCACACCGCGGTGCGCGGGTTGCAGAACAGGTCGAGGGCGACGTCGGGCCGGAACCGCCGCAGGCGCGCGGCGAGCGCGGCGGTGCCGGCGGGCCCGGGCGCGCGACGCACGACGATGCGCTCGTCCACGCGCGGGTCGTCCTCGAGCAGCGCGGCCGGCCCCTCCTCGGCCATGTAGGCGATGCGCGCCTGCGGGCACAGCGCGCGCAGCGCGTCGAGCACCGGCAGCGTGAGGCACAGGTCGCCGAGGAAACGCGGGCGCACCACCAGCAGGCGGCGGACGGAGCGCGGATCCACGGCGGAGGGGGTCATGGCGGATGGTATGATGCGGCGCATCGTAAAGGATGCGGTTCGCGATCTTCCACCGTCCCCCCGCGGAGAGCCCCACGGTGAGCCAGCGCTCCGATGCCCGGCGCGGCGCGTCCACGCGCGCCGTCCACGGTCCCGGCGACCCGCCGCCCGGCCCGGTCGGCATTCCGATCGTCCACTCGGCGACCTTTTCCTTCGCGACCCTCGAGGCGCAGGACCGCGAGCAGGCGCGCGGCGCGGCCGGCGCGTTCTACCAGCGCCACGGCCACCCCACGCTGCACGCGTGCGAGGAGCGACTGGCCGCGCTCGAGGAGGCGGAGGCCGCGCTGCTGTTCCCGTCGGGCATGGCGGCCATCGCATGCGCGTTCATGGCCCGCCTGCGCCCCGGCGATCACGTCGTGACCCTGCGCCAGGGCTACGGCGGCACGCTCGCCCTGTTGCGCTGGGGCGCCGAACGCTTCGGCTGGAGCTTCAGTCTGGTGGACGCGCGCGACCCGGGAGCGTGGGCCGCCTCCTTCACGCCGGCCACGCGCCTGTTTCACGTCGAGTCGCCGACCAATCCGGTGCTCGACGTGGTGGACCTGCACGAGGCGGCGCAGCTCGCCCACCGCCACGGGGCGTGGCTCACGGTGGACAACACCATCGCCTCGCCCGTCGGCCAGCACCCGCTCGCGCACGGCGCCGATCTCGTGCTGCACAGCGCGACCAAATCCATCGGCGGCCACAGCGACCTGCTCGCGGGCGTTGCGGCCGGGCCGCGCGATCGCATCGCGGCGCTGTGGGAGGCGCGCACCGTGACCGGCCCGGTGCCCGATCCGGAGCTGGCGTGGCGCGTCGAGCGCAGTCTCAAGACGCTCGCGCTGCGCGTGCGCACCGCCAACGAGAACGCCCTCGAGCTGGCGGTGCGGCTCGAGACCCACCCGGCGGTGGCGCGCGTGTTCTACCCGGGCCTCATCCGCCACCCGGGCCACGAGATCGCCCGCCGGCAGATGCGGCTCGGGTTCGGGCCGCTGCTCGCCTTCGAGGTGAAGGGCGGCGATGCCGCGGCGCGCGCGGTGGTCGAGGCGCTGCGCCTCGTGCGCCTCGCGCCGAGCCTCGGCGGAGTCGAGTCGCTCGCCACGCTGCCGGCGCTCACCTCGCACGTGCACCTGACGCCGGCCGAACGCGCCGCGGCGGGCATCCCGGACGGCTGCGTGCGGCTGTCGGTCGGCATCGAGGACGAGGCCGACCTGTGGGCCGACCTCGAGCGGGCGCTGGCGCGCGCGCCGCGCGCCTGACCGGCCGTCGGCCGGGCGCGCACGGCGCGGGCCCGGCGTGTCGGCGCGGGGCCTTCCCGGTCGGGGCGGGCCGCGTGGTATCCTCCCCGCCCGTTCCCGCACGCACGCACCGAGGAGGACCTCCGTGAAGGGTCTGGCACCGATCGCCCTGCTGGCCGCGCTGCTCGCGCCCGCCCCCGCGCAGGCCGCCCCCGCCGACACGCTCGCCGCGCTCGAGGGCGCGGTGGCGAAGGACTCGAGCAACGTCGCGAACCTCTACCGGCTGGGCGTGGCGTACCTCGACCGCGATCGCATCGCGGAGGCGACCCGGGTCCTCACCAGGGCCAACGTCCTCAAGCCCGGCGACGTCAAGATCCTCGTCAACCTCGGCGCCGCCTACGACGCGGCCGGCCAGGGTGGCGCGGCGCAGCGTCACTATCAGGAGGCGCTCAAGATCGCGCCCGGCGACTCGGTCGCGGCGTGCCGGCTGGCCAGCTCGTATTACTCGACCGGTTTCCAGACGCTCGCCATGGACCAGCTGCGCGACATCATCCGCCGCCACCCGCGGGCCCACTGCGCCTACTTCACGCTCGGCGTGGCTTTCGCCGACGCCGGCATCTATCGCGACGCGATCCGCACGTGGCGCAAGGTCGTCGAGCTGGCGCCCGACTCGCCCGAGGGGGCGAGCGCGCGCGAGAGCATCGAGGTGCTCGAGAAGTACCTGACCGACCGCAGCCGTTGATGGGCGCGGCGGCCGCGCGCCGCGTGCGCCCCGATCGCCCCGCGCGGCCGCCGCGCCCGCCGGGCGACCCGCCGGCCGCGCCGCGAGGACGTGAGACCCGATGATCTACCTCGACCACAACGCCTCGACGCCGGCGCGCCCGGAGGTCGTGGAGGCCATGCGCGCGGCGCTCGCCGATCTGCCCGCCAACCCGTCGAGCCTGCACCGCGAGGGCCAGCGCGCGCGCGCCGCGATCGAGCGCGCGCGCGAGCAGGTGGCGGCCCTCGTCGGAGCGCGGCCGGACGAGGTGGTGTTCACGAGCGGCGGCACCGAGGGCGACCACGCCGGCCTCGTCGGCGCCGCGTGGGCGCTCGAGGGGCGCGGCCGCACGGTGGCCTGCTCGGCCATCGAGCACCATGCGGTGCACGGCGCGCTCGAGGTGCTGCGCCGCGTGGGCTTCCGCGCGGCGCACCTGCCGTGCGGCCCCGACGGGCGCGTGCGCCCGGCGGACGTGGACGCGCTGCCGCCCGACACCACGGTGCTGTCCCTGATGCTGGCCAACAACGAGACCGGCGTCCTGCAGCCGGTGGCCGAGACGGCGGCGCGCGCTCGCGCGCGCGGCATGCGCGTCCACTGCGACGCGGTGCAGGCGGCGGGCAAGGTGCCGGTGGACGTGGCCGCGCTCGGCGCCGACTGGCTCGTCATCTCGGGCCACAAGTTCGGCGGTCCGAAGGGGGCCGGCGCGCTCGTGGTGCGGCGCGGCGCGCCGTTCGAGCCGCTGTTCCGCGGCAGCGGTCACGAGCGCGGCCGGCGGGGCGGCACCGAGAACCTCGCCGGCATCGTCGGCCTCGGGCTCGCCGCCGAGCTGGCGGCGCGCGAACTCGCGGCCGAGGCGGAGCGGCTGCGCGCGCTGCGCGCGCGCCTCGAGGCCGCGGTGCGCGCCGCGGCGCCCGACGCCGTCATCCACGGCGACGGGGCGCCGCGTCTTCCCAACACCGTCAGCGCCTCGTTCCCGGGCGCGCGCAGCGACCGGCTGCTCATGGCGCTCGATGCGCGCGGCGTGGCGGTTTCGGCGGGCGCGGCGTGCGCGAGCGGCGCGGTCGAGCCGTCGCCGGTGCTCGCCGCGATGGGCGTGCCGCGCGACCTCGCGGTGTGCGCGATCCGCTTCTCGATGGGGCGCACCACGACCGCCGACGACGTGGCGCGCGCGGCGGCCGCGCTCGCCGAGGCGGTGCCGGCGGCGCGCGCGGCGGGGGCCGGCGCGTGAGCGCGCCGCGCCGCGTGCTCGCCGCGATGAGCGGCGGCGTGGACTCGGGCGTGGCGGCCGCGCTGCTCGCCGAGCGCGGCGACGCGGTCACCGGCGTCACGCTCAAGCTGTTCTGCCACGGGGCGGCGCCGGGCGCGGCGCGCCCCTGCTGCTCGCTCGAGGCGATCGAGGACGCGCGCGCGGTGGCGCGCGCCATGGGGTTCCCGCACTGGGTGGTGGACGCCGAGGAGGTGTTCCGCGCGCGCGTGGTCGGCCCGTTCCTCGAGGACTACGCGGCGGGGCGCACGCCCTACCCGTGCGCGCTGTGCAACCGCCACCTCAAGTTCGGCGATCTCGTCGCGCGCCTCGACCTGCTTGGCGCCGACGTGCTGTGCACCGGCCACTACGCGCGCCTCGGGCGCGACGCCGACGGCGCGCCCGCGCTGCGGCGCGCGCGCGACGCCGCCAAGGACCAGTCGTACGCGCTGGCGCTCGTGCCGTACGCGGCCCTCGCGCGCGCCGAGTTCCCGCTCGGCGACCTCGCCAAGGACGAGGTGCGCGGCCACGCGCGCCGTCTCGGGCTCGCGCTGTGGGACAAGCCCGAGAGCCAGGACCTGTGCTTCGTGCCCGCGGGAACGCGCGCGGGGGAGGTCGCCCGCCGCCTCGCCCAAGGGGGCGCGGCCGCGGACGGCGTGGCGCCGGGGCCGATCGTGGACCTCGCCGGACGCGTGCTGGGCGAGCACCGCGGCATCGTGCACTTCACGGTCGGGCAGCGCCGCGGGCTCGGGCTCTCGGCCCCCGACCCGCTCTACGTGCTCGGCGTGGACGCCGGGACGCGCACCGTGACCGTCGGCCCGCGCGCCGCCCTGGCGTGCGAGGGGCTCGAGACCGGCGCCGTCAACTGGCTCGTGCCCCATCCGCCGGCCGGCGCGTTCCGCGCCGCGGCCAAGATCCGCGCCCAGCACCGGGCGGCGCCGGCCACCGTCGAGCCGGCCGCGGGCGGCGGGCTGCGCGTGCGCTTCGACGCGCCACAGCTGGCCGTGACGCCCGGCCAGCTGTGCGCGCTCTACGACGGCGAGCGCGTGGTCGCGGGCGCGCCCATCGCGCGCGCCGTGCGCGGCGCGGACGCGGCGTGAGCGGCGCGCCGCTCGCGACGGTCACCGTCGCGCGCTGCCTCGCCTGCGGCGGGGCGCGCCTCGCGCCGCTGCCGCTGCGCTACGAGTTCCGCGGTTCGTTCCCGGCCGTCGAGTGCCGCGCGTGCGGCATGCGCTTCCTCGGCGTCCAGCCGGCGCCCGACGCCCTCGCCGCGCTCTACGCGGCGGACTACTTCGTGCGCGACTTTCGCTGCGGCCGCAGCGCGGCGGCCTACGGCGACGAGGCGGCGTTTCGCGCCGAGAACGCCGGCCTGCTCGACGACTTCGAGGCGCTCGGGCCGCGCGGCGACCTGCTCGAGGTGGGCTGCGCCGGCGGCTGGCTGCTCAAGCACGCCGCCGAGCGCGGGTGGCGGGTGCGCGGCGTGGAGCTCTCCGCCGAGGCGGTGGCCGCGGCGCGCGCCCTCGGGCTCGACGTCCACCACGGCGACCTTGCCTCGGCGGCGCTGCCCGGCGCGGCGTTCGACCTCGTGTACATGGGCGACGTGCTCGAGCACGTGCCCGACTGCCGTGCCGCGCTGGCCGAGGCGGCTCGCGTGCTGCGCCCCGGCGGGCACGTCTACCTGCGTGGTCCCATCACGACGCACTCGCTGGCGCGCGGGCTCGCGCTGGCGCTGTACCGCGCGGTCGGGCGCGACATCGTGCTGCGCGAGCCGCCCTACCACCTGTGGGAGTTTCGGCCGCGGCCGCTGGCGCGGCTGTTCCGCGCCGTCGGCCTCGAAGTGGTGCGCGCGCGCCAGAGCAAGATCCCTCCGGGCCGCCCGCACGGCGAGAAGAGCGCGCTGCAGCGCGCCGCCATGGCGGCGCTCGACGCCGTCAACCTGCCGCTCACGCGGTGGTGCAACGCGCGCGGCGACCGCATCGTGATGGTGGGCCGCCGCCCCGCCGCATAGCGGCGCGCGCGCGCGGCGGGCGTTCCCGGACGCCCGCGTCCGCCACCCGCCCCCCTCGCCCCGGCCCTCCAGTCCGCCGTGAAGCAGGGCGCGCGGTCGGCCGATGACTCTTCCGACATGACGCACCGCGCGCGCTCCCCCGGCGCGCGGCCTCTCGTTCCAGCGGGCTCCCTGCATGCACGACGCTGTCCTCCCCGACGGTCCGCGCGGGCGCGGACTCGATCCCGCGGCCGTGCTCGAGCACGTGCTGGCGCCGGATTCGATGGATCTGGTGCTCGAGCGCGCCGCCGCGGCGCTCGGTGAGGCGTGCGGCGCCGCATGGTGCGCGGTGGTCGCGCTCGACGGCGAGCACCCGACGGACGAGGCGTACTGGCCGGGCGCGCCCGGGGGCGACGCGGATCGCCGTGCGGCGGCGCGCCGCGCCGCGCGCGCCCTCGCGGCGGGCGGCGCCGGGGACACCGCCGGCGCCGCGCGCGAAGCGGCCTCCGGCCCCGCCCACGAGGCGTGGCCGCTCGTCCTTGCCGGACAGCTCGTGGGCGCGGCGCTGCTCGCGGGCGCCCGCCCCGGCGCGGCGCGCGAGCCGGTCGCCGCCGCGCTGCGCGTCGCGCTCGGCGCGCGTCTCGCGCACCATCGCGAGCGCGCGTCGGCGCGCGATCGGCTCGCGCAGTACGAGCGCTGGTTCCGCGTCCTCGACGACCAGGTGCGCGCGCTCGACGTCGAGCGCCAGAAGGCCGCCGCGCTCGTCCAGCATGCCGAGGACGCCGTGGCGCTGCTCGACGCGGACGGCCGCATCCTGTCGGTCAATCCGGCGCTGGCGGCCGAGCCGCCCGCCGGCGGCGGGACGCGCGGCTGGGCGGGACTCGGCTGCGACGTCCTGTGCCGGACCCTGGGCGACGGCGCCGCGTGCGACACGTGCGCCGTGCGGCTCGCCGGCGCGCGCGGCGAGCCCGTCGAGCGCGTGCTGCGGCGCGTGGACGAGTCCGGCGCGCGCGAGCGCACGCTGCATGCCTTCCCGCTGCGCGGGCCGGAGGGGCGCACGCGCCAGCTCCTCGCCGTGCTGCGCGACCGCACCGACGTGCACCAACTGCGCCGCGCCGAGGCGCGCTATCGCCTGCTGTTCGAGCGCAACCCGAGGGCCATCGTCATGGTGGATCCCGCGTCGCGCCGCGTGCTGCTCGCCAACCCGGCCGCCTGCCATGTCACGGGGCGCACGGCGGACGAACTGGCGCGCCTGCGCCTCGAGGATCTGCACCCGCGCGACGAGTGGGCGCGCCTGCAGTCGCGCTATGCGGCGGGCTTCGCCGGGCGCACGCTGCCGGCGTTCGAGTGCCGGCTCGCCGGGCGCGGGGGAGGGGACCGGCTGGCGCTCGCGAGCGGCACGCACGTCGAGCTGGACGGGCAGGAGGCGGTCATGCTCGAGTTCCAGGACGTGACCGAGAGCCGCCGCGTCGAGGAGGCCTTGCGCGACGCCGAGGAGCGGCTGCGCGTCGTGCTCGCCAACGCCCCGCTCGTGCTGTTCGCGCTCGACGCCGACGGCGTCTTCACCCTGTCCGAGGGCCGCGGTCTCGCGGCGCTCGGCCTGCGGCCGGGGGAGGTCGTGGGCCGCACGGTGTGGGACGTGTACGCCGAGCTGCCCCAGGTGCTCGACAGCGCGCGCCGCGTGCTGGCGGGCGAGGAGGTCACGGCGCTCATCGAGGTCGGGCCGCTCGCCTTCGAGACGCGCTACTCGCCGCTGCGCGACGCCGTGGGCGGCGTGACCGGCGCCATCGGGGTCGCGGTGGACGTGACCGACCGCCGCCGGCTCGAGGCCGAACTTCGGCAGGCCCAAAAGATGGAGGCCATCGGGCGGCTCGCCGGTGGCGTGGCGCACGACTTCAACAACCTGCTCGCCGCCATTCTCGGCCACGCCGAGATCGCGATGGGCCGCGTGGAGCCGGGACACCCCCTGCGGCGCAACCTCGAGGAGATCCAGCGGGCCGGAGCGCGCGGCGCGCACCTCACGCGGCAGCTCCTGACCTACGGCCGCAAGGGCGCCGTCGCCCCGCGGGTGCTCGACGTCAACGCCGTGGTGGCCGACCTGCAGGGCCTGATTCAGCGGCTCGCCGGCGAGGACCTCGAGGTGGTGGTGCGTCCGGCGCCCATTCCGGCGCTGGTGCGCGCCGACCGCGGCGAGCTCGAGCAGACCGTCATGAACCTCGCCGTCAACGCGCGCGACGCCATGCCGGGCGGAGGCCGCCTCGAGATCTCGATCGAGCACGCCACGCTGACCCCGGCGGAGACGGGCGCGGCGTCCGACGGCGGCGTCGCCCCCGGCGCCTACGTGCTGCTGAGCGTGAGCGACGACGGCTGCGGCATGGACGACCAGACGCTTGCCCGCGCGTTCGAGCCGTACTTCACGACCAAGGCGACGGGCACCGGGCTCGGCCTCTCGACGGTGCACGCCGTCGCGCGGCGCAACGGCGGACACGTCACCGTCACCAGCGCTCCGGGGCTCGGCACCACCTTCCGCGTGTTCCTGCCGCGCGTCGAAGGCGACGAGGCGCGGGCCGCCGCGGCCGGCGCCGCGGACACGGGCGCGGCGGCGCCCGAAGCCGTGGCGGCGCGTCCGGGGCACGAGACCGTGCTGCTCGTCGAGGACGACGAGGCGGTGCGCGCGCTGGCGCGCGACGTGCTGCGCTCGCGCGGCTACACGGTCCTCGAGGCCACCAACGGCGTGGACGCCTTGTGGATCGCGCGCCGCCACGAGGGGCCGCTGCACCTCGCCGTCACCGACGTCGTCATGCCGCACATGGGCGGCGGCGCCCTCGCCGAGCAGCTCGCGGTGCTGCGCCCCGGACTGCGCGTGCTCTACATGTCGGGCTATCCGGACGAGCACGAGGTGCGCGGCGGTCCGCTCGCCTCGGGCGCGCCGTTCCTCGCCAAGCCGTTCTCCGTGTCGGAGTTCCTGCGCCGCGTGCGCGAGACGCTCGACGCGCCTCTGCCCGAGGGGCGCGTGGCCGCCTGACGTTCCTCATCCCTCACGACGTCCCCCGGAAGGGCTGCGACCGCGCGGCGGGGCGTGACGCGCGCCGTGCCCGGCGCGGGCTTGAACTCCGGGCTTGACTGGAAACCCCGCGCGGCCCGATACGTAGTCCCTTCGTCTCGCGGCGTCGCGATCCTCGCGCCGTCATGCACAGGACCCCCAGGCGAGGTGACTTCCCCATGACATGGATGCGCTGGACCGTGGCCGCCGCGACGCTCGTCGCGATCGGCGGTGCGACCCTCTCCCTTTCCGCCGTGACCGAGGCCGCGAAGACCGGCGCCCCGAAGGGCAAGCTCGTCGCGCGCGGCGAGTACCTGGTCACGCTCGGCGGGTGCAACGACTGCCACACGCCGGGCGCCATGTACGGCGCGCCCGACATGGAGCGCATGCTGTCGGGCAGCGAGGTCGGCTGGCGCGGGCCGTTCGGGGTGACCTACGCCTCGAACCTCACGCCCGATCCCGAGACCGGGATCGGCGGCTGGAGCGAGGCGGACATCGTGAAGGCGCTCAAGACCGGCATGCGGCCCGACGGCTCGGCGATCATGCCGCCCATGCCGTGGCAGAACCTGGCGCGCGCCACGGACGAGGACCTGCGCGCCATCGCCGCGTACCTCAAGAGCATTCCTCCGGTGAAGCACCGCAACCCGCATCGCGTGCCGCCGGATCAGGCCGCGTCCGCGAAAGGCTCGATCGTGGACCTGCCGCCGCCGCCCGCGTGGGACGCGCCCGCCGGCGGTCCCGACGGAGGCCGGTGAGCCGTCGTTCGCCCCGCCCCCGGCGCGCGCCGGGGGCGGTCGCGTCCCGACGCCACGGGGGGTGACGCGCGCGCCGCCCGCGCGCGCTTCAGCGCGCCGGCGCGTCGCCCGCGGCGCGGCCGGCGCGCAGCCACGCCGCGACGCGCGCCGCCTCGCGCGCGCGCAGGTCCGCGCAGGCCGCCGCGTCCTCGGCGGCCTCCTCGAGCGAGCGCTGCCAGCCGCTCCCCTGGCGCGCCGAGTCCTCCTCGAAGAAGCGCCGCGCGGCCGCCGCCCGCTCTCGCGAGCACCCGCCCGCGAAGCGCGGCAGCAGCCCGAGGAACATCGGCGGCACGCGCGCGGCGATCGTCCGCCAGCGCTCCTCGACGAAGCGCCACGCGCGCTCCTGCGTCTCCGGGCGCGCCGCCATCTCGAGCGGGATGGCGAGCACCTCCTGCGGGGGGAGCGGCGCCTCGAGCGCGAAGGCGAGCGCCGCCTCGATCAGCGCCGGTTCGCGGAAGCGCGCGAGGGCCCTCAGCCAGCGGCCGCGCTCGGCGGCGGTGGCCGCCGTCCGCGCGCGCGACGCGCAGGCGTCGAACAGCGCGCGGTCTCCGTGCAGCGCCGCGATGCCGGGCGCCACCGCGTCGAGCGCGGCGTCCGGACCGCGCTCGCCGGCGAGCAGCGCGCGCGCCAGCGCCTCGCCGCGCGCGCGCGCCGCGGGATCGCCGCCCCAGTCGGCGAGCGCGTCGAGCAGCTCGGCGCGCAGCGTGCCGGCCGCCGCGTCCTCGCCCGCGCGCGCCTCGGGGCCGAGGCGCGCGGCGACCGGACCCAGCGTCCCGCGCACCCACGCGGCGAAATCGGGAGCCGCCGCGGGGCCCACGAGCGGCCCGCGCGCGGCCCCGATCGCCCGCAGCGCGGAGAGCGCCACGCGCGGGTCCGGGTCGGCGACGAGCCGGGCGAGCGCGGCGAGAAACGCGTCCCCCGCCAGCTCCCCGGCGTCGAGCAGCGCGGCGAGGTGGTCGGGCAACGCGGCGCGCTCGCGCGCGTCGAGCACGCGCGGAGCGTGCGCCACGAGCGCCGCGAGCAGCGCGGGCGGCAGGCTCCAGCGGTAGTAGCCCGATTCGCCGGCATTGGGGTGGATCCACTCGAGCGTGGCGGCGCCGTCGAGCTTCACCTCCATCGAGCGCTTCGCGAGCAGGACCGTGCGGCGGCGCACCACCGCGCCCTCGCCCCATGCGAGCGCGACCGGGATGCGCCACAGCGGCTGCGCGCCGCCGCCGGCCCCGGCGCGCGTGAAGCGCCGCTGGGTGAGCCGCAGCCGGCCGCGTCCCACGGGCTCGACCGTCACCAGCGGCACGCCCGGCCGGTCGAGGAACGCGGGCATCGCGCGCGCCACGTCGCCCGCGTCGAGGCGGCGCGGCACGAGGCGGCCCGCGCCGCGCCGCTGCGCGGCCGACAGGGCCTCCCACAGGTCGTCGCCGTTGGCGTTCCCCCAGCGGTGCGCGTCGAGGTGGTCGAGCACGCCGTCGCGGAACGTCTCGGGGCCGAGCCAGCGCTCGAACATCTCGAGCACGCTGCGTCCCTTCTGGTAGGCGAGGGGGTCGGCGAGGTGGAGCAGGTTGTCGGCGGTCGCGACCGGGGCGCGCACCGCGCGCGCCGAAGCGCGCGCATCGGCGCGCAGCGCGGAGGCGCGCGCCTCGATCTCGGCCACGGCGGTGCCGTGCTCGGGAAAGACGCGATCGGCGATCCGGTTGCCGAGCCACGTCGCGAACGCCTCGTTGAGCCACAGGTCGTCCCACCACGCCATGGTCACCAGGTTGCCGAACCACATGTGCGCCAGCTCGTGGGCGACGAGCCGCGCGAGGCGCGCGCGTTCGCCCGCCGTGGCGCGCGCCGGGTCGAGCAACAGGCGCGACTCGGCGAACGTCACCGCTCCGGGATTCTCCATGGCGCCGTACCAGAATTCGGGCACCGCGACGAGGTCGAGCTTGTCGAACGGGATGCGCTCCTCGAACCACGCCTCGAGCGCGGCGAGCAGGGGCGGCGTGACGCGCGCCGCCTCGGCGCCGTGGGCCGCGCCGCCGCGCGGCGCCACGATGCGGCACGGCACGCTCGTGCCGGTCACGGCCAGCGTGTCGAACGGGCCGGCCGCGAACGCCACGAGGTAGGACGGCAGCGGAGGCGTCTCGGCGAAGGTGACGGTGCGCCAGCCGCCCGCCGACGAGTCGCGCGCCAGCGGGGCGTTGCCGAGCGCGAGCAGCCCGTCGGGCACGGTGAGCGTCACGCGCCATGGGATCTTGAACGACGGTTCGTCGAAGCACGGGAACGCGCGCCGCGCGTCGTCCGCCTGGAAGTGCGTGAAGGCGTAGAACAGGCCGTCGCGCGTCACGCGGTAGAGCCCCGACGCGCGCGTGTCGAAGGCGTTGGTGAACGCGATCGTGAGTGTCGCGGGCCCCGGCGCCAGCGGCTCGGCCGGCACGATCCTCAGCACACCGGCGCTTTCGGGCTCGGCGCGCGCCGGCGCCTCGCGCCCGCCGGCGCGCAGCGTGACGCGGCCGATCGCGAGGTCCTCCGCGTGGAGGGTGAGGCGCGCCGCCGGCCGCGCCACCTCGAGCGCGATCTCGACCACGCCCGCGTAGGAGTCGCGCGCGGGATCGAGCTCGAGCGCGACGGACTGGCGCGTCGGCACCACGTCGCGCCCGAGGCGCGCCGCGCCCGCAGGCGTGGCGCCGGCCGTGGCGAGCACCCCGAGGGCGGCGAGCGCGGCGAGCGCGGCGAGCGCGGAAGCGGGAGGAGCGGGTGTGGGCATGGCGGGTTCCGGGAGGTGACGGGTCGCGAACGAAGCGCGCATTGCAGCGCACGCCGTGCGGGCGGGCAAGGGCATTCCGCCCGGCGCCCGCGCGCGCGAGGGCGGTTTGCGCCGCGAACCGGCCTCCGGCTATAGTGCCCGCCCGGTCGGCGACTCGGCGATCTCGCGGAGGGATGGCCGAGTGGCTTAAGGCGCCGGTCTTGAAAACCGGAGGGCGGAAACGCTCCGTGGGTTCGAATCCTACTCCCTCCGCCACATGCCGTACTGGAGAGGTGGCCGAGTGGCTGAAGGCAGCCGCCTGCTAAGCGGTTGACCGGGTAAAACCGGTCCGGAGGTTCGAATCCTCTCCTCTCCGCCAGCGACCGATACGAGGCGCGCCCTTAGCTCAATTGGATAGAGCATCTGACTACGGATCAGAAGGTTGGGGGTTCAAATCCTCCAGGGCGCGCCACACTCCGACCGCCGCGCGGGCCACGCCCGCGCGGCGATGATGTCACCGGGCGCCGGCCGCAGGCGCCGCGACCCGCGCAAGTCCCCCGCGGCGTCCGTCGCGGGACCATGACGAGGTGCCCACGATGAAGCGCACGAACGCCGCCCCGCTCGCCCCGCTCGCCCTGCTCACCCTGCTCGCTTTCGCCGCCGGCTGCGGCGGCGCGGGCAACGCTCCCGCCACGCAGGAGGCGTCGGCCAATGCGCACGATCACGCCTCCGGCGACGGCGGACACGCGCACGACGCCGCCGCGCCGGCCGCGGGCGGCGCCGCCGCCGCGGACGCGCCGCAGCTCGTCAAGCTCACCGACCAGCGCACGGTGTGGTCGTGCCCGGCGTGCGGCATGAACTTCGACCGCGCCGGCCGGTGCTCGATGGGCTGCGCCGACCTCGTCGAGATGAACGTCGCGTACGTGTGCCCGGTCAACGGCCGCGACGTGGGCAGGGCCGGCAAGTGCCCCGATTGCCCGCAGGACGTCAAAATCCAGAAGACGGCGGTCGCCATGGCGACGCCGCCCGCGGGCGGGGAGAAGTGATCCCGTGCGCGCGGCGGGAACGCTCCGCGTCGCGCTGACCGCGGCCCTCGTCGCCGTCACCGCGGGCGCGCTGGCGCTGCCGCCGGGCGGGCCGGCGGCGCAGGAGAGGCGCCGCGGGGTGCGTGACAACGTGTGGCGCCATCCGGACTCGGCGGCGTTCGCGATTCGCGGCATCGCCATGCTGCCCGCCGCCAGCTACGACCGCGACCTGCAGGCCGAGAAGCTCGCCGACCAGCTGTGGGGCGCGACCCTGCGCGGCACCGGCCACCGCTGGGTGTCGTCCACCTCGACGCGCGCGCTGGTCGCCGCGGGGCCGGGCGGCGACTCGCTGCTCAGGGCGGCGGCCGAACAGGCGCTCGCCCAGGGCCGCGCCGATTCCCTGCTGGCGCCCGAACTGTGCCGGCGGACGCGCACCGGAGCGGTGATGACGCTGCGCGTGGACCGCTGGGAGCAGCTGAAGATGGAGTTCAACCAGGCGGGCAAGCCCTCGACCACCGTGTCGCTCACCGCGGCGCTGGTGGACTCGACCGGACGCCTGCTGTGGCGCATCAGCGGCAGCGAGACGGCCGAAGGTCCGTACCACGATCCCAGAGCCGACGTCGTGGGGGTCAAGACCACCGGGCTCGGCACGCAGCCCATCACCGGGCAGGGCGGTCCGCCGAGCCATCTCGAGGTCCTGAACGCCCTGTACGCGCGCTGGAAGGAGCACGTTCCCGTGCCGGTGGTTCCGGGCGCGCGATGAAGGGTGGCCGGGCGCGGGGCGGGCCGGCGCCGGTCTGCCCCCGCCGTGCGGAGCGCGCGGCGTGCTGATCCGCGACGACGAGTCGGGCATGCGCGCCGCCTTGCGCGAGGCGATGCAGGCCGCGCGCGAGGACGAGGTGCCGGTGGGCTGCGTGGTCGTCCATGACGGGCTGGTCGTGGGCCGTGGCCACAACCGCACCGAGGGCTTGCGGGACGCCACCGCCCACGCCGAGATCCTCGCCATCGGCGCGGCGTCCAACGCGCTCGGCTCGTGGCGCCTGCTCGACTGCACGCTGTACGTGACCCTCGAGCCGTGCGCCATGTGCGCCGGCGCCATGGTGCTGTCACGCATCGGGCGGCTGGTGTACGGCGCGCTCGACCCCAAGGCGGGCGCGTGCGGCTCGGTGCTCGACGTGATCGGCGAACCGCGCCTCAACCACCGCGTGCAGGTGGTGCCGGGGCTGCTCGCCGCGGAGTGCGGCGATCTGCTGCGCAGCTTCTTCCAGAGCAAGCGCCGCGCCGCCGATCCGCGCCGCACGCCCGGCGAGGAGTGAGTCGCGCGGCGCCCCGGCGCGGCCGCGGGCGCCCGGCGGCCGCGCCGCGCGGCGGCGCGACCGCGGCGTTCGTCGGCGGGGCCCGGCGCGGAGCCCGCGCGGTGCTAGACTTGCGTGCGCACGCAGGGCCGGGACTTGAGAGGAGCACCATGACCCGCATCGCCGCCGCCGCGCTCGCGCTCGGGCTCGCCGCCGCGGCCTTCCCCGCGGCCGCCGCGACCTACAAGGGCCGCAGCGTGGACGACCGCCGCTACACAGGCAATGTCCACAGCGACCTGGTGGGCACGCTGCAGGCCGTTCAGATCCGCTTCAACGGCGCCATGATCTTCGTCGGGGCGACCGGGCAGCTGGTGCTCGAGATGCGCGACGAGGTCATCACCGATCCGCGCGAGATCGAGGCCTACGACCACCGCCGCGGCATTCTGTGGGTGGTCGAAGTGCTGGACATCGAGAGCGGCAAGCGCTGAGCGCGTCGCGCGCCCGCCGTCCGCATCGCCCGTGGGCCGCCTCCGACGCCGGGGCTCAGCCGGCCGCGATGTCGCGCACCAGCGCCGCGTGATGGCGCGCGTGCACCGCGTGCATGCGCACCATTTCGGGGAGCCGGTAGTGCCACGACGTCCGGAACGGATTGGGCGCCCACAGCCGGTCACGGTCCGAGGGGGCGAGCGCGAGCCCGAGCGCGCGGTGGCGCCGTCCCTCGCGCGCGAGGCGCGCCAGCACGTCCTCGCGCGTTGCCTGCGCGGGGGGCTCGAATGCCGGCGAGGTGCGGCCGCCGCGCGGCAGCCGCCCGCCCTGGACCGCGATGCGCACGAACAGGGCCTCGAGCGGCCCGCGCCGCGGCGGCGGCGGCAGCGCGCCGGCGCGCAGCCGGTCGAGCGCGCGCTCGAGGCCGGCGCGCGCGTCCTCGAGGCACAGCGCGAGGTGCGCCACGTGGCCGCCCGCGCTCCACGCCGTCGGGCGCCGGGCGGGCCGCCGCGTCCACAGCGCGGGGTCGCACTCGAGGGGCGCGACGAGCGCGCGCAGCGCGTCGTCGAGATCGGCGCACAGCGCCTCGTAACGGTCCCCGGTGAGCTTCATGCCGTCGCTGTGGCGCCTGGCCGGGCGGCCGGGAGCGCCGCGGCCGCCCGCCGCGCGCGGCGCCCGGGCGCGCGGGTGGCGCGCCCGGGGCGCGAGGCGCGGCGCCGGTGCGCGGGCCCGGCCACGCCGCTCACGCCGGCGGTCTCCGTCGCGCGCCCGGGAGCGCGCCGCGGCCGACCAGCCACAGAAGCGCGGTGATGGCCGCGAACGGCAGCAGCGCCAGGGCGTCGGCCCACGGGCCGGCGAAGAACGGGTTGTGCGCGCCCGCCCAGGTCGTGAGGGCGCGGTCGAGCGGCTCGAGCACGCCGGCCATGAACGCGATGACGATGCCCGCGATGGCCCCGCCCGCGATGTAGCCGGACGCCAGCAGCACGCCCGGGCTGCGGTCGGTCTCGGCCTGGAACTGTTCCTCGGTGAGCGCGCGCGCGGCGCTCGCGCGGCGCAGGCGGCGGTCCACCAGCCAGCGCACGAGGCCGCCGAGGAAGATCGGGGTCGAAGACGAAATCGGCAGGTACACCCCGACCGCGAACGGCAACGAGGGGATGCCGGCCAGTTCGAGCACGAGCGCGATCATGACGCCGAACAGCACCAGCCCCCACGGCAGCTCGCGGTCGAGAATGCCCTTGATGATGTAGCTCATGAGCGTGGCCTTGGGCGCGTCGAACTTGCGCACGGTGGAGCCGTCCGGACGCTCGGGATGGATGCCGTTGATGCCCGGGTCCACGAACCACACCGCGGCGCCGGAATCGTCCACCAGGTACTTGCCGGGCGGCCCGCCCGCCACGTCGGTCTTGTGCCACACGCGGTACGTGCGCGGGTCGTCGGCGGCCTGCGGGCCGGTCAGGCGCTCGCGCTCGGCAAGCGGCGCCGGGTCGGTGGAGACCCCCGCCGGGGCGATGTGCGACACGGGCACGTACACCGTCGCCGCGTCGTTGAGACGCAGCAGGATGGGGCCCAGCACCAGCGCCGAGGCGAGCGCGCCGATCAGGATGGCGATCTGCTGGAGGCGCGGCGTGCCGCCGACGAGGAACCCGGTCTTCAGGTCCTGCGAGGTGGTGCCGCCGTTGGAGGCCGCGATGCACACGATGCCGCCCACCGACAGCGCCGTCACGTACCACATGCCTCCGGTCCAGCCGACGGCGAGGAACACGAGGCACGTGAGGAGCAGCGTCGCCACCGTCATCCCCGAGATCGGGTTCGACGACGATCCGATCTCGCCGGTGAGCCGCGAGGACACGGTGACGAACAGGAAGCCGAACACCACGATGAGCAGCGCGCCGAGCAGGTTCATGTGCAGGGGCGTGGCGAGCATGATGGCCGCGAGCAGCGCGAGGATGGCGATGCCGACCGCCTTCATGGGGAGGTCCCGGTCGGTGCGCCGCGCGGGCGCTGCGCCGGGCGCGCCGCCCACGTCGCGCAGTCCCTCGCGCAGCCCGTGCCAGATCACCGGCAACGAGTGGAACAGGCTGATGATGCCGCCCGCCGCCACCGCGCCGGCGCCGATGTAGAGCACGTAGGCGCTGCGGATCTCGGACGGCCCCATGTCGGCGATCGGCACGGTGCCGGGCGGCACCGCGACCGGCATGGCGTCGCCGAAGAACTTGATGAGCGGGATGAGCACCAGGTACGCGAGCGCGCCGCCGCCGCACATCACCGAGGCGATCTTCGGCCCGATGATGTAGCCGACGCCGAGCAACTCGGGCGAGATCTCGGCCGCCACGGAGCCCGCCTTGAAGGGCGCGCCGAAGACCTTCTCGGGCACGTCGCGCCAGCCCTTGAAGGCCACCATCGCCGTCTTGTACGCGAGGCCGATCCCGAAGCCGGTGAAGATCGTGCGCGCGCTGATGCCCTCGCCGCCGGCGCGCGCCATGGCGGCCCGCGCCTCGGGCGAGGCCGCCGCGCGCGAGGCGTCCGAGGCGCCGGCCTTGAGCACCTCGGCGCACGCGGTGCCCTCCGGGTATTTGAGGCGCCCGTGCTGGCGCACGATGAGCGCCCGCCGCAGCGGGATCATCATGAGGATCCCGAGCAGCCCGCCGAGCACCGCGACCAGCATGACGCGCGTGATCTCGAGGTCGAAGCCGAGAATGAGGATCGCCGGCATGGTGACGCCGACGCCGAAGGCAATGGACTCGCCCGCCGAGCCGGCGGTCTGGACGATGTTGTGTTCGAGGATGGAGGCGTCCCGCACGCCGGCGCGCGACAGCAGCTTGAAGAGCGTGATCGAGATGACCGCCACCGGGATCGAGGCGCTCACCGTGAGCCCGACCTTGAGCACGAGGTAGAGCGACGAGGCTCCGAACACCATGCCGAGGAGGGTTCCCGTCACCAGCGCCCGCAGCGTCATCTCGGGCAGCGTGGTGGCGTCGGGGATGTAGGGGACATGGGCGGGCGCTCCGCCGGCGGCGTCGGAGGCGTTCATGCGTGACCTCGCATCGCGGGGAAGTGCGGAAGATGGAACCGCGGCACTTTAGGCGGGGCGCGCCGACGCGGCAACGTTCCTGCGGCCGGCGCCCCGCGCTCGTCGAATCGTCAGCCACGCCTGACGGGATGTCGTCCCCGCGCCCGCGCGGCGCGCGCGGACGAGCCTGGCGTCCGACGGCGCGCCGCGTTCCCGGGGGCCCGCCGCGCGTGCAACCTCGTGCGATTGCGGGCCCCGGGCGACGGGGCGGCGCGGGGCCGCCGCGGCCAGCGGGCGATCCGCTTGCAGGGTACGCCTCTTGCGAGGCAGGCTATCTCCTCGTTCGGGACGTTCCGACGCCGCCAGGCGCCGGGTTCACACCATCCATCGGTCCGGGCCGGCCCCGTGGGAGCGGGGGGAAGGTCCCAGGCTGCCACCGGCCAGGTCCGAGCACGCTCCCCGGAGGTCGTTCCATGCCGACCGAGACCGTGACGGGCGCGAAGGAAGCCACCCTCGCGTTCGATGGCAAGACCTACACCCTTCCCGTCATCCGCGGCTCGGAGGGCGAGACCGCGATCGTGATCGACAAGCTGCGCGCGCAGAGCGGCCTCATTACCCTGGACCCGGGCTACGGTAACACCGGCGCGTGCCGGAGCGCGATCACCTTCATTGACGGCGAGAAGGGCATCCTGCGCTACCGCGGCTACCCCATCGAGGAGCTGGCCGAGCGCGCCTCGTTCCTCGAGGTCGCATGGCTGCTGCTCCACGGCGAGCTGCCGACGCGCGAGCAACTCGACACGTTCACCCGCGAGGTCACGCGCCACACGCTCCTGCACGAGAACTTCAGGCGCTTCTTCGAGGCGCTGCCGAAGGACGCGCACCCGATGCCGGTGTGCGCCGCGGCGGTGGGCGCGCTCGCGACCTTCTACCAGGACCCCGAGACCGACGCCAATCTGCACGAGACCGTGGTGCGGCTGATCGCCAAGATGCCCACCATCGCCGCGTACTCGTACAAGCATTCCATCGGGCAGCCGTTCATGTATCCCAGGAACGAGCTGAACTACGCCTCGAACTTCCTGCACATGATGTTCGCGACGCCGGCCGAGGCGTACGTGGTGGACCCGGTGCTGGCGCGCACGCTCGACCTTCTGCTCATCCTGCACGCCGACCACGAGCAGAACTGCTCGACGAGCACGGTCCGCATGGTGGGCAGCTCGCGCGCCAACCTGTTCGCCAGCATCTCGGCCGGCATCTCGGCCCTGTGGGGGCCGCTGCACGGCGGCGCGAACCAGGAGGTGCTCGAGATGCTCGAGCACATTGATCGCGAGGACGGCAGCGCCGAGAAGTTCGTGGCGCGGGCCAAGGACCGCAACGACACCTCGCGCCTCATGGGCTTCGGGCACCGTGTCTACAAGAGCTACGATCCGCGCGCGGCGATCCTCAAGAAGCACTGCCACGAGGTCATCCAGCGCGTCGGCGTGTCGAGCCGCCTGCTCGAGATCGCGCTCAAGCTGGAGGACATCGCGCTGCGCGACGACTACTTCGTGTCGCGCAAGCTGTACCCGAACGTGGACTTCTACTCGGGCGTCATCTACAAGGCGCTCGGCATTCCGGTGAACATGTTCACCGTGATGTTCGCGATCGGGCGCATGCCGGGCTGGATCGCGCAGTGGCTCGAAATGCGGCGCGACCCGGACTTCCGGATCTCGCGTCCGCGCCAGATCTACACCGGCCCCCTGCAGCGCTCCTACCCCAAGAGCTGACGCCGACCCGGATGGCCGCCCGCCGACGCTGCGCGCGCCGGCGGGCGGCCGCGCTTTCGGGTTCGCCCCGGGTGTGGATGCAAGCCTTTCCAGGGAAAGGACTTCCGTCGGAACGCCGGCGCCGTGGACGAGCCGGGGTGCGGGGTGCTGCCGCTCCGCGGCGCGCATGGCGCGAGATTCTTGTTGGGCGCGGGACCGGCGGTGCTAGCATTCCGGACGTTGCAGCCGCCCCCCCCGGCGGCCGTTCCGCGCTGCGGACCCCTCGGAGCGCCGAGCGTCCGGAGAGGCCGGGCGCACGCGCCCCCTCCGCGCGTGGAAGGCGAGAGGTCATGTCTTTCGGGGCCTGGCTTCATCCGCACGGCCGTTCCGCGCCGCGTTCCGAACCTCGCTGGCCGATCGTCCCCGCCGAGTTGCTGTGGACGGTCGTGCTGATCCTGCTCGCGATGGTGATCTGCGCGAGCCCGATCCGCGGCTAGCGGCGGAGCGCGCGCCCGCGCCGGTCCCCAGGGAGGGGAGGACGGGCGCCGTCGCGGCGTGTTCCCCGCTGCCGCCCGCCGCCGCTCCGGCCTCCGCTTCCGCGCGGGCAAGCGCGCGAACTTTGCCATGGCGCGCGCTCCGTCGCGGGAGCATTATTCCAGCCTCGCGCATGCGCCCGCTCGCGCGACGGTCCCTTCCGATGTTCCCCTAACGAAGGAGACGGAGATGACGAGGCGTTCCCCCACCGATCGCCTGCTCCTGCTCGTCGCGGCCGCGCTGCTCGCCGGCGCCGTCGCGATGGGCTGCGGCAGGAACCAGCCGCTCACCACGAGTCCCGAAACGGACACGCAGACGTCGGGAGCGGTCCTCAAGCGCGGGCTTCCCGAGGTCGAGGCCGCGGTCCGGGTTCAGGAGCGGCACACGCCCGAGCTGATGGCGATGGCCGGCGTCGTCGGCACCGCGGTCGGTCGCGGCCCCGACGGCCAGCCGGCCGTGCTGGTGCTCACCGAGACCGCCCTGCCCAAGGGCCGCCTGCCCGAGTTCCTCGACGGGATGCGCGTCGTGCAGGAGGTCACCGGCAGGATCGTGGCGTTCAAGGGCGGCGGCGGCGGCGTGAGCCACACGGCGAAGCAGACGCCGCCGATCCAGCTCGGCACGTCCGGCGGGCCGGCGCTCGACCTCGCCAACGGCTACTGCTGCGGCGGGACGCTCGGATCGCTCGTCCAGATCGGCGGCACGCAGTACATCCTGAGCAACAGCCACGTGTTCGCGGGCGACGTCGTCAGCGGCGGCAACGGCCGCGTCTCGACGATCGGCGACGACATCACGCAGCCCGGTCTCATTGACGTCGGGTGCAACGCCGCGAACGCGCAGGTGGTGGCGGACCTGTCGTCGCTCTCCACCCTCTATCCGCCGGCCTCCACCCCCAACATCGACGCGGCCATCGCGCAGGTGCGCTCCGGCATGGTGCGCACGGACGGCGCGATCCTCGAGATCGGCACGCTGTCGGCGTCCACCGTGGCCGCCGCGGTCGGACAGGCGGTCAAGAAGAGCGGGCGCACCACGGGCCTCACGCGCAGCAGCGTGAGCGGCCTCAACGCCACGGTCAACGTGAACTACAGCACCGAGTGCGCCGGCACGTCGTTCACCAAGACCTTCACGGGGCAGATCCTGGTCTCGAACCGCAGGAGCGGATTCCTCAACTCGGGGGACTCCGGCTCCCTGATGGTCGAGGACGTGACCACGAACCCGCGCGCCATCGGCCTGCTGTTCGCCGGCAGCAGCACGATCGCGGTCGCCAACCCGATCAATGCCGTGCTGTCGCACTTTGGCGCGAGCATGGTCGGCAACTGACCCGGCTCCCGGCGTGAGCGGGCGCGCCGCGGGCGCCCGGAGCGGAGGGGAGCCCCTTCGCGCCGGGCGCCCGGCGCTTGCGGGGCGATCGGTGCTGCGCTGCGCGGCCCGCGCGGCGGCGCTGTGCGCCGCGCTCGCCGCGCTCGTCGGCTGCCGCGCCGCGCCCCGAGGGGAGGATTCTTCCGCCATGAGCCGTCCGCCCATCGCCGAGGTCATCGCCCGCCACGACGACGCGCTGCTCGCGATGCCGAACGTGGTCGGCGTTTACGAGGGCGCGCGCCCCGACGGCGCGCCGGTGATCCGCGTCATGCTCGCGCGCCGTGACGCGGCCACCGCGCGGCGCGTGCCGCGCGCGCTCGAAGGCTGGCCGGTCGAAGTCGAGGTGAGCGGCGAGATCCGTGCCATGCCCGATTCCTCGGAGTGATCCCCGGCGTTCCGGAGAAGATCCGCATGCGATCCCCTGTTCTGCCCGTCGTCGTCGCCCTCGCGGGCGGCTGCGTGCTCGCGCTCGAGATCCTCGGCACGCGCATCCTGGGCCCGTACTACGGCGTGAGCCTGTTCCTGTGGTCGTCGCTCATCGCCATCACGCTCGCCGCGCTGGCGATCGGCTATGCCCTCGGCGGCCGCCTCGCCGACGCCGGCGCCACCGGCGCGCGGCTGTCGTGGCTGCTGGCCGGGGCCGGCGCGTGGACGCTCGCCGTGCCGTGGCTGCGCGATCCGCTGCTCGCGCTGAGCGACGGCCTCGGCCTCCGGGCGGCGGTGCTGGTCACGGCCACGGCGCTCTTCTTCCCGCCGCTCCTGCTGCTCGGCATGGTGAGCCCGTACGCGATCCGACTGCGCGCGCGCAGCCTCGACGAGGTCGGGCGCACCGCGGGATCGCTGTCGGCGATCTCGACGCTGGCGAGCGTGGCGGCCGCTGTCGCCACCGGCTTCTGGCTCATTCCGGGCCTCGGCGTGACGCGCCTCACGCTCGCGATCGGCATGGTGCTGCTCGCCGCGGCGGTGCTGGCGCGCGTCGGCGCGACCGGGCGCGTCGGCGCCACGACCGCCGCGGTCGGCATCGCGCTCGTCGCCGGTGCGTGGGGCCTGCCGCGCGTCACGGAGTCCGCCCATGCCGGTACGCGCGAGGTGGTGCACAGTCCATACGCCGAGATCGAGGTGCGCGACCGCGGCGCGGCGCGCTTCCTGCTCATTGACGGCGGCATCCACACCATCGTGCGGCTGCCGGACTACGCGGAGCTGCATCCGTACGTGGTGGTCGCCACGCTCGCGGGGGACGCCGCCGGGCGGCCCGGCGACGCCCTGCTGGTCGGGCTCGGCGGAGGCTCCGCCACGCGCGCCCTGCGCCGCGAGGGGTGGGCCGTCGAGGCGGTCGAGATCGACCCGGAGGTGACGCGCGTCGCCGAGCGGCACTTCGGGTTCAGGCGGGACCGGGTGCCGGTCGCGCACGCCGACGGACGGCGCTTCCTCGCGCGCGCCGATCGCCGCTGGGACCTCATCCTGCTCGACGCCTTCGGCAGCAGCTCGATCCCCTTCCATCTCGTGACGCACGAGGCGTTCGCGCTCGCGAAATCGCGGCTTCGGGCGGGCGGGGTGCTGGCGCTCAACGTCGAGGCGGTGGGCTGGCGGCATCCGCTGGTGTCCGCGGTGGCCGCCACCCTGCGCCGCTCCTTCGCGCACGTCACGGTGCTGCCCATCGCCGAGCCGCCCGATCGCCTCGGCAACCTGATCGTGCTCGCCTGCGACCGCCCGCTCGAGATCGCCGACGAGGTGCTGGGCGATCCGGTGGGCGCGCTGTCCGATCCGTACGAGCACTGGCGCGTGCTGCTGCGCCGCCACGCCTGGCACAACCGCTTCACGCCCGAGGGCGGGCTGGTGCTGACCGACGACCGCAGCCCCGTGGACGTGTGGGCCGAGGACATCAACCGCGTCGCGCGCCGGGAGCTCCACGCGTTCTTCGCCGACACCGCGGGCAGCGGCGTGGTGCTCGGCCGCTGAGGAGGCGACGCGCCCGCGCGCCGCGCACCGGCTGCATCGGGCGGCGCACCCGTGGCAATATGCCGCGCATGCTCGCTCCCCTTTGCGCCCTCGCGGCGAGCGTCACCCGGCCCCCCCGCGTGTCGCTTCGCGCGGCCGCGGCCCTCGCCCTCGCCGCGCTGTGCGGTGCGCCGTTCGCCGCCCTCGCGCCGCGCCCCGCGGCGGCCGCCTCGCTTGCCGGCTCGCTCGCGCTCGTCGAAAAGGGCGGGCCGGTGCGCGAGGCCGCGGACGCCGTCGTGTGGTACGTGCCCGATGGCGGCGCGCCGCGGCCCGCGCCGGTGCGCGCCGAGGTCCAGACGCGCGAGCGGCGCTTCATTCCGCGCGTCACGGTGGTGCCGGTCGGGAGCGAGGTGTGGTTCCCGAACGGGGACCCGATCCTCCACAACGTGTTCTCGGTGTCGCCGGGCAACCGCTTCGACCTCGGGCTCTACCGCAAGGGGCCGGGCCGAGCCGCGCGCTTCGCCACCCCGGGGCTGGTGCGCGTCTACTGCAACGTCCATCAGGCCATGGTGGCGTACGTCGTGGTGCTCGATACGCCGCACGTCGCCCGCCCGACGGCCGACGGCGCGTTCGTGCTCGACGGTCTGCCCGAGGGGCGCGGCACGCTCCACGTGTGGCACGAGCGCACCGGCGCGTGGAGCCGCGCGGTGAGCGTCCCCGCGGACGGCCCGCTCGCGATCACGCTCGAGGCCGCGCCGCGGCGGCCCGAACTCCACCTCGACAAGCACGGCCGGCCATACCGCGAGGACGCGCGCGATGACGACTACCGCTGACACGGCGCCGCTGCCGCCGGACCTGCGGTCCGGCGCCGCGCCGGGGCCGCCCGCGTCCGGCGCGGCCGCGGACGGTCCGCCGCCGGAGGGGCCGGCGCGCGGCCGGCGCGGCGGCGGCCCGGGGCTCCCGCTCGGCACGCGCTTCCTGCTCCTCGCCGCGGCGCTCATCGGCGTGCCGATGGCGGCGGCCATCGCCGTCACGGCGTGGCGCGCGCAGCAGGTGGCCGGACTGGCGGTGGCCGACGCGCTCGAGCAGGCGCACAGCGCCCGCACCGCGTTCGACCGGCAGCGCGCGCGTCAGCTGCGCCTCATCGCGCGCCTCGTGGCGCAGGACCCGGCGTTCGTCGCGTACGTGGCCGAGGGCGATCCGCTCTCGACCGCGGACCTGCTCGCCGAACGCCGCCGGAGCCTCGACTGCGACTTCGCCATCGTGCTCGACCCGGCCGGGCGCGTGATCGCGCGCACCGACCGCCCGGGCCGCGCGGGGGACGACCTGTCGGGCGATCCGCTGGTCGCCGAGGCGCTGCGCGCGGGAGAGGCGAGCGGTGTGTGGCGCGACGGTGGCCGGCTCTACGCCGCGGTCGCGTCCCCGCTCCTCTCGGGACTCCGCACGCCCGAGGGGGTGCTGGTCGCCGGCTTCGCGCTCGACGACGCCGTGGCGCTCGAACTCAAGCGCGTGGCCGGCGCCGACGTGTGCTTCGTCGCGGGCGACTCCGCCGCGGCGCGCGTCACCGCCTCGACGCTCGGCGCGGGCGGCGACGCGCTGGCCGCGGCGCTCGGCGACGCGCTGCCGCGCGTGCTCGCCGGGGAGCGCGCGGTGCTGCCGCGCGTGTGGCTCGAGCGCCGTGCATGGGGCGCGCGCGTCGAGCCGCTGCGCGACGCTGCCGGCGGCCCGGTGGGCGCGGTCGTGACGCTCGCCTCGCTCGACGCGGCGCTCGCGCCCTACCGGCGCATCGAGGGCGCGCTGCTCGCGGTCGGGGCGCTCGCCATGCTCGCCGCGTTCGCGGTGTCGTGGGCGGCGGCGCGGAGGCTGTCGGGCCCCCTCGAGAGGCTCGCGGCGGCCGCCGAATCGGCGCGCGAGGGCCGCCTCGACGCCCCGCTCGAGACCGGCGGCGGGGACGAAGTCGGCCGCCTCGCGCGCGCGTTCCGCTCGCTGCTCGCCGAACTGCGCGAGGAGCGCGAGACGGCGGCGTTTCTCGCGGCGCGCGCCCGCGCCCTGCGCGAGGCGCCGGCCGCTCCGACGCGCGCCGACGGGGCGCTCGCGCCGGGCACCGTGCTCGGCGGGCGCTTCGAGGTGCTCTCGACGCTCGGGTCGGGCGGCATGGGCGTCGTGTACCTGGCGCGCGACCGCGAGGTTCAGGACCTCGTGGCGCTCAAGACCCTGCACCCGGCGCGCGCCGGCGCGGGCGACCTCGAGCGCCTCAAGACGGAGCTGCGGCTGGCGCGCCGCATCACGCACCCCCACGTCGTGCGCGTCCACGACTTCGGGCAGGTGGACGGCGTGCCGTTCATCTCCATGGAGTATGTCGAGGGCGTCACGCTGCGCGCGTTGCTGCGCGCGGGCGTGCCGCCGCTGCCGGTCGCGCTGCGCGTCGCGCGCCAGGTGGCGGCCGGGCTCGAGGCCGCGCACGAGTTCGGCGTGCTGCACCGCGACCTCAAGCCCGAAAACGTCGTGTTCGAGCCGGCGGGGAGGGTCAAGCTCATGGACTTCGGCATCGCGCGCGCCGCGCGCCACGCCCCGGAGGAGGGCGCGTTCGCGGGCACGCTCGGCTACGCGGCCCCGGAGGTCATGGAAGGCCGCGAGGCGGGCGCACCCTCGGACGTGTTCTCGTTCGGGGTCATGCTGCACGAACTCATCACCGGCCGGCGTCCGTGGCCGGGCACGGACCCGCGCGAACTCATGTACCGCATGCTCCACGAGCCGCCGCCGCCGCTCGACGCACGCGGCGCGCGCGTGCCGGCCTCGCTCGCGGCGATCGTTCGCGGCTGCCTGGCGCGCGCCCCGGAGGCCCGCTACGCCGACGCGCACGCGCTGCGCGCCGCGCTCGAGGAGGTGCGGCTCGCATGAGGCGCGTGTCCCGCATCGTCCGGTGGGCCGCGCTCGCCGCGCTGGCGCTGGCGCCGGCCGCCGCGGCGCCGGCCGCGTCCGCGCCCGACAGCGCGTCCGCCGCGCCGCCCGACGTTGCGCCCGCCGCCGCGGCGCCGGCCACCGCCGCGCCCGAGCACGTCGCGCCCTTGCCGCCCGCGCGCCCGCGGCTCGAGCCGTTCGGCGACCTGCGCCTGCGCCACGAGCGCACCGAGGACATCCCGGGGCGCACGGCGGGCGTCACGCGCGCGCGCGTCACGCTGCGCGCGGGCGCGCGCTGGGCGGCGCACGCGCGCTTCGGCGCCGAGCTGTCGGCGCGCGCCGCGGCCGGAAGCGACGAGGACCGCGAGTTCCCGCGCGTCGACAACGACGCGCCCGACACGCTGCAGCTCGACCGCGCGCTGGTGTGGACCGTGCCGTGGGCCGGGGCGCGCCTGCGCGCCGGGCGCATGGCCATGCCGCTCGCGCTCACCGAACTGCTGTGGGACGACGACCTCAGGCCGTGGGGCGTGGCGCTCACGCACCGGCAGGCGGTGGGCGCGCTCGACGTGGCGCGCGCCGGCGCGGGTGTGTGGCGGCGCGACGAGCTGGCCGACGACGGCGTCGTCGGCGTCGCGCAGGCCGGCTGGGTCGTGCGCGAGGGCGCCGAGGCGTCGGCCGCGGCGACGGCCTCGTGGCTGTGGTTCGACGACACGCAGCACCTCGCGCGCGGCGACCTCGGCCGCCAGAACCGCGTGCTCGGGGCCGGCGCGGCGCGCGTCTACGCCACGCGCTTCCGGATCGTGGACCTCCAGCTCGAGGCGCGCCTTCCCGCCGGGCCGCTCGCGCTCGTCGCGGCCGTGGACCTCGCGCGCAACGTCGAGGCCGGCGCCGATCGCGACGCCGTGCGCACGCGGCTCTCGGCCGGGCGCTTCGGCTCCGGTCCCGGCGCCGAGGCGGGCTGGTCGTACCTGCGCGCCGAGCAGGAGGCGCTGCCCGGCGCGTTCGCCTCCGACGACTGGTGGTCGCGCACGCGCGCGAGCGGCCATCTCGGCTGGGTCACGTTCGGCTGGTCCGACTGGCTCCGGCTGCGCGCGTGGGCGACCGCGGAGCGGCGCGACGGCTCGCCGGCGCGCACGCGCCGGGCGGTCGTCGAACTTGCGGTGCGGGCGCCGGGGCGGTAGGACCCGGCGCGTGCGCGCGCCCTGCGCCGCGCCGTCAGTCCACGCGCACCACGCGGCGCACGGCCTCGAAGCCCGGCCACCGCGCGCGCACGAAGTAGATCCCGGCGCGCACGTCCGCTCCCGCCGCGCTCCAGCGCAGGCGGTGGCGGCCCGCATCGAGCGGGCCGCGCGCGAGCGAGGCGACGTGGCGGCCGGCGAGGTCGAAGACCTCGACCGCGACCTCGGCCGGCGCGGGGAGCGCAAGCTCGAACTCGGCCGCGCCGCGGCTCGGGTTGGGCCGCGCGGGCGAGAAGTACGCCCCGTCCCGCGCCGCCGCCGGCGCGTCGGCGGTGACGGCGATCGTGCGCGGCGTCGTGGTGGTGGAGCGCAGGTTGGGGCGCAGCGCGTCGCGGGCGCGCACCAGCACGTTCGCGCTCGCCGGCCCGGTCACGGTCCACGCGAAGGCGTCGCCCGTCACGCGGCGCGCGATGGTCTCCCACGTCGTGCCGCCGTTGCGCGACACCTCGAGGTCCACGAGGTGGACGCTGGCGTGGCGCGTGAGCTGGAACGACACCGACGAGCCCACGGCCCACGGATCCGGGGTCAAGACGCGCAGGGAGAGCGTCGCCGGCGCCGCCCCGCACGCGCCGCCCGCGGTCGCGGACAGCGCCGGATCCCCCGCGGTGAGCGCGGCGAGGTCCTGGACCCCGTCCTCGAGGAAGTCGCTGACCGCCGCGTGCCGCGGGTCGGCGCCCAGGGCGAGCGTGCCGGTCGCCACGAAGCGGCGGCTGCCGATGTTGAGTGCGACGCCCGCCGTGCCGCCGCCCGCGAGCACGAGGTCGGGCCGCGTGTCCCCGTCGAGGTCGAGGATTTCGGCGGCCGGGATGCCCACCGACGAGCTCACCGCGGCGCCGAACTGGCCGTTGCCCACGCCGCCCGCGCCGAGTCCGGGCAGCACGACCACCGAACCCAGCACGAGGTCGGTGATGCCGTCGGCGTCCACGTCGGCGGCGAGCAGCCGGTCGGAGGCGACCGCGGCGCAGGCGACCGCGGGGTCGAACGTGCCGTCGCCGTCCCCCGCGGCGCCGCGACCGAGAAGCACCGTGACGGTCGGCGCGTTCGTGTGGGAGACGGCGAGGTCCCAGATCCCGTCCTCGTCGAAGTCGCCGGCGACAAGGCCCGAAGGACCGTCCGCGACCGCCGCCCACCGCGGCGCGGCGAAGGTCCCGGCGCCGAGGCCGCCCGAGCCGAGGCCGCGCAGCACGCCGACGCGGTCGGTGCCGTGCGCCGCCACGGCGAGGTCCTCGATGCCGTCCTCGTCGAAGTCGGCGACCACGATGCCCTTCACGGCGCTGCCCAGGGCGTAGGTCGCCGCCGTCGCGAAGGCGCCTCCGCCGGCCGCGCCCTTGCCGAGCAGCACCGTGACGCCGGTGCCGGCCGCGGCGGCGAGATCGAGGATGCCGTCATCGTCGAAATCGCCGGCCGCGACCGCCTCGCCGCAGTCGGGCAGCAGGTACGAGGCCGCCGCGCCGAAGCCGCCGTCGCCGACGCCGCCGGTGCCGGTGCCGAGGCTCACCTGCACCGCGCAGCCGCCGGTGGCGACGTCGAGGATGCCGTCCTCGTTGAAGTCGCCGACCGCCATCCCGTGGCCCGGGCGCGGCAGGGTGCGCTGGAGCGGCGGCGCGAAGCGGCGGCAGATCTCGAAGAACGCGTCGCTGCTGTCCTGGGCCGCGCCGTTGGTCACGACCACCCGCACCTGCGCCGATCCCACGTCGGGCAGGTTCCAGGTGTGGGCGCCGTCGTTCGCCGTGCCGCTGACGATGCTCTGCAGGGGCCCCGCGCCGACACGGTAAGCAAGGTCCACGGCGCCGCCCGCGTTGCTCGCCCACGTGATCGTGGCGCGTTCGAAGCCGCGCAGGAACTCGCCGCCGTTCGGCGATGTGACGAGGAACGGGCCGTCCGCGATCGTGAACGCCGCGTCGCACACGGCGCTGCGTCCGTGGACCGCCGCGTCCACGACGCGCACGCGGGCCGCCCCGGTCGTCGGGCCGGTCACCGTCCAGGTGAAGGTGTCGTCGGTGACGTCGGAGGCGATCGTTTCCCAGTTCGCGCCGCCGTCGCGCGACACCTCGACGTCCACGGCCGGCACGCCCGGGCCGGCGGTCCAGCGGATCGTGCGCTCGCTGCCCGTCAGCCAGTACTCGCCGCCCGCCGGCGCGATCACGTCGAGCGCCGTGGACACCGGCCCCGAGCACTGGCCGCGGAACAGCATCAGGCTGCTCGAGGTGCTGAACGTGGCGAGCACGTCGGGAGCGCCGTCCTCGAGGAAGTCCCCGAGCGCGAGCTGGTTGCCGAGCGCGTCGCCGGGAACGAGGCTGCCGAAGGAGAACGTGCCGTCGGGCGTGGCGCCCGCGCCGTTGCCGAAGAAGGTGACGATGCCGTTGCCCGCGCCGGTCGAGGCGGCGAGATCGGCGCGGCCGTCGCGGTTGACGTCGGCGACGGCCACGTCGCGCGCGTCGAAGCCGAACGGATGGGTCACCGGCGCGAGGAACGTGCCGTCGCCCCAAGCGACTGGCCCGTCGCCGAACAGCACCGACAGCCCGTGCGCGGCCGCGCACGCCACGACGAGGTCGCGGATGCCGTCGCGGTCGAAGTCCCCGACCGCGATGCCGAGCGGGTTGTCGCCGGCCGGGTAGGAGATGGCGGGGGCGAACGTGCCGTTCCCGCGGTAATCCGTGCCGTTGCCGAGCAGCACCGACACCGCGTCCGCCACGCTGCACGTGATCGCGAGGTCGTAAATGCCGTCCTCGTCGAAGTCGTCCACCACGATGCGCGAGGGGCTCGCGCCCACGGTGAAGTGCGCGGCCGGGTGGAACGCGCCGGCGCCCGTGCCGCGCAGGATCGAGACCGTGTTGCTTGAACCGTTCGCGACCGCCACGTCCCAGTGGCCGTCCTCGTCGAAGTCAGCCGACGCCAGGCCGCGCGGGTTCGACTGCGCGGCGTGGACGGCCCCGGCGACGAACGCGCCGTTCCCCACGCCGCCGGAGCCGAGGCCGAGGAACACCTGGACGCCGCCCGAAATGGAGACCGCGAGGTCGAGGATGCCGTCGCGGTTCCAGTCGCGCGCCACCGCGTCGCGCACGCTCGATCCTCCGGACGCCTGATACACGACCGGCGCGGCGAGGCCGCCGTTCCCCACGCCGGCGCTCCCCGTGCCGAGCGAGACGGAGAAGCCGCTGGTCGCGCCCGACAGGCACGTCACGACGTCGAGGATGCCGTCTTCGTTGAAGTCCGCCGCCACGAGGTCGTTCGGGGTGCTGTACGGCGTGAAGGCGTTGTGCGCGGGCAGCGCCTCGCACATCGGGAACGGCACGTCGCTGCTGTCCGTCGGCACGCCGTCGAAGGCGTCCGACACGTAGAGGCGGAAGGCGGCGCCCGTGACGAAGGGGACGGTCCACACGAAGGCGCCGTCGTTCTGCGTGGAGGACGCGATGGTCTGGCGCGGCTGCCCCGGGGCGCCGAACTCGAGGCGCACGTCGGATGCCGGCAGGAGCGTCGTCGTCCAGCGGATCGTCACCTGCTGGGACACGGCGAGCGGCTCACCCGCGTTGGGATCGTCGAGCGCGATCGTGTGCGCCGTCTCGAGCAGCACGAGGTCCGACTCCGGCGACGGCGAGGTGGTCGCGATCAGCGGATCGCCCGCGGCGTTGACGGCCAGCGACGTGCCGGCGAAGCCCGTGTGGGCGTCCAGGTCGGCGGCCCGGTCCACGACCCACGACGGGCCCTCGGGCCGCGCCACGTACACGCGCGAAAAGGAGTCGCCGAGAGGATCGAAGCGCGCGCTGGTCCAGCTCACGTGCGGGACGTCTCCGGGGCCGAGGCCGAGGGAGGCGTCCTGGAGCGGCGCCAGGCCCGACGTCGTCACGGTCTGCACCGACCAGCCGGGGCCAAAGCGGTACGCGTGGCGCACCCATGTCGTCTGCAGGCCGCCGAAGCCGAGCTCCGCGTTGACGTACGCCACGTGGGGCCGGTTCGTGCCGTCCACGCGCAGCGTGGCGTGAAGCCCGGAGGTCGCGTCGCTGCCGGTGAGGACCGAGTCCACCTGCTCGATCGTCCATGGGCCGCCGCCGCTCGCGTACCGCAGGCGTCGGCCGGAGCTGTACGCGACGTGCGGCACGCCCAACGCGTCGAGCGCCAGGGAGGTGTGCCGGCCCACGTCGCCCGCCGACTCGATGACCTGATAGGCCCACAGGCTGCCCGACTTGGCGGCGTAGCGGAGGTCGCCGTTCGTGGCGTCGAAGTAGCTGATGCGCGGGTTGCCCGCCGCCGTGAAGGCGAGCGAGGCGTACGCGCCGACGTCGTTCGCGCTTTGCACCGTCTCGAGCTGCCAGGCGCTGCCGGACTTGCGCGCCAGGCGCAGGTTGCCGTTCGTCGAGTCGTAGTAGGCGATGCCCGGACGGCCCGAGGCGTCGAGCGCGAGCGAACAGTACAGGCCGGTGCGCCCCGCCGAGTCCACCAGCTCCACGGTCCACGCCGTCCCCGAGCGCCGCGCGTAGCGCAGGTCGCCGCGCGCGGCGTCGAACCAGGCGACGTGCGGGTCGCCCGCCCCGTCGAGCACCAGCGAAACGTGGGGGCCGCCGTCCGGATGGATCGTGGACAGCGCGTAAGGCACGTCGGCGGCGGCGGGGGCGGCGCGGACGGCGAGGACGGCGGTGAGGAGGCCGGTGACGAGCGTGGCGCGGTGCGCGGGCATGGCGGAGCGTCTCCGGGGGGCCTGAAGCGGACGACGATGGCGGATAAGCGTATGGAAGTTGGACCGCGCAGGGCAACGGTCGTCACAGCGGCCGTCCGGGGCCGGGCCGGCCGTGCAGGCCGCACGCCTCGGGCGGAGCGCCCGAGAGGTTTCCCTGGGGGAGCCCCGCACCCCGATGTAATCTTACGGTCGCCATTGGATCGCCCGGCCCCGGAGCGCCCCGCCCGGCGGCGCGGGCAGCCTTCCACGAGGGTCGTCCATGTTCGCTGGTCGCCGTGTCCTCGCGTTCGCGCTTCCCGCCCTGCTCGCCGCCGCTGCCGCTGTCGCACGCGACCTCCCGAACGTGGACCGCGCGTCGCTCGCCGCCGTGGATCCCGCCGCGGTGGCCGCGCTCGAGCGGCGCCTCGCCGATCCCGCGCTCGCGCGCATCGGTCGGGCGGCGCACGTGGACGCGCGCTTCGCGCTGCCGACGTTCGTGTGGGCGAACCCGGCGGCCGCGCCGGCTTCCGGGCCCGGCGCGGCCGCCCGCCGCGCTGCCGCCGGTGTCGCCGCCCGCCCCGCGCGCGCGGCGGAGGCGGCCGCCCGCGATCACCTCGGGCGCGTGGCGCCGTTGTACGGGCTCGCGCGGCGCGACCTGGAGGGCTTGACGCTGCGCCACCTGCACGACACCGGGCGCGGTGGGGTGGTCGCGACCTTCGCGCAGGTGCTGGACGGCGTCGAGGTGTTCCGGGACGCGCTGCGCGTGCTCATGGACCGCGACCATCGCCTGATCGCCGTCTCCGGGTTCGTGCCGGGGCGCGCCAGGCTCCCGCGCGGAGAGGCCGCGGCGTTCCGCCTCACGCCCGCCGAGGCCGCCGCGCGCGCGCTCGAGGACGCGAGCGGCGTCGCGCACGGGCCCGGCCTGGTGCGCGAGCGCGGCCCGGCCCCGGGCGGCTACCGCGCGTTCGACCTGGCGGCGGGGGCGGGCGCCGTCACCCTCAGCCAGCCGCTGCGCGTCAGGCCCGTGTGGTATCACCTGCCCTCGGGCCTCGTCCCCGCCTACCACGCCGAGGTGCTCGCCGACGAGGGGCACCACGCCTTCGTGCTGTCGGCCACGACCGGTGAGGTGCTGTTCCGCAAGGACCTCGTGGTGGCCGACGCCTTCACCTACCGCGTGTGGGCCGATCCGGTGGCGCCTTACCTGCCGTGGGACGGCCCGCAGGGAACCTCCCCCTCGCCGCATCCGACCGGCACGCCCGACGCCTACGACCCCCCCTTCGTGGCGCCCGGTCTCGTCACGCTCCAGAACGGCGTGATCTCGACCAACGATCCGTGGCTCGCGCCGGGCGCGGCGCAGACGGCCGGCAACAACGTGGACGCCTACGCCGATCTCGTCTCGCCCGACGGCTTCTCGGCGGGCGATCTGCGCGCCTCGGTCACCGCGCCCGGCGCCTTTGACCGCGCCTACGACACGAGCCTCGCGCCGGGGGCGTCGAACGACCAGCGCATGGCGTCCGTGACGCAGCTCTTCTACACCACGAACCTGCTTCACGACTGGTTCTACGACTCCGGCTTCGACGAGGCGGCGGGCAACGCCCAGCAGTCGAACTACGGCCGCGGCGGCATCGAGAACGACCGCCTGCGCGCCGAGGCGCAGGACTACGGCGGCACCAACAACGCCAACATGTCCACGCCCGCGGACGGCGCGCAGCCGCGCATGCAGATGTACGTGTGGAACCGCAGCGCGGTGCGCGTCGCGGTGCAGGCGCCGCCCAGCATCGCCGGCGACCTGGCGGCCGGCACCGCGTCCTTTGGCCCGCAGTCGTTCGACGTCTCGGGCGACGTCGTGATCGCCGACGACGGCGCGGCCCCGGCTGGCGACGCGTGCACGGCCCTCGTCAACGCCGTCGCCGGCAAGATCGTGATCGTGGACCGCGGCGCCTGCGGGTTCACCACCAAGGTGCAGAACGCCCAGAACGCCGGCGCCCTCGGTGTGATCGTGGTGGACAACGTCGCGTCCTCGACACCGCCCGCCATGAGCGGCACCTCGGGCACCATCACCATCCCCGTGCTGTCGGTGACGCAGGCCGACGGCGGCACGCTCAAGGCCAACGTCGGGGCGGGCCTCCACGTGCGGCTCCAGCGCCAGCCGGCGCTCACGCGCGACGGCACGATCGACAACCTGATCGTCGCGCACGAGTGGGGGCACTACATCAGCAACCGGCTGGTCGGAAACGCCTCCGGGCTCGACACCAAGATGGCCGGCGGGCTGGGGGAGGGCTGGGCCGACTTCCACGCGCTGCTTCTGGCGGTGCGGCCCGAGGACGCGCTCATCCCCGGCCACGAGGACTTCGACGGCGTGTACACCGTCGGCGGCTACGCGCTCACCAACTCGCTCGTTCCCAACAACGCGTACTACTTCGGCGTGCGCCGCTACCCGTACTCGACCGACCTGACGAAGAACCCGCTCACGTTCAGGCACATCCAGGACGGCGTGCCGCTCCCCGTCGGGCCGCCGGTGGCGTTCGGCGCGGACGGCGCCAACAACTCGGCCGTGCACCGCACCGGCGAGGTGTGGTGCTCGATGCTGTGGGAGTGCTACGCGAGCTTGCTGCGCGACACCGGCCGGCTCACCTTCGACGAGGCGCGCGACCGCATGCGCGCGTACCTCGTGGCCGCCTACAAGATGACGCCCGGCTCGCCGACGCTCACCGAGGCGCGCGACGCCCTGATCGCCGCGGCGGCCGCCGCCGATCCGCAGGACGCCGTGCTGTTCTGGGCCGCATTCGCAAGGCGCGGCGCCGGGGTCGGCGCGGTCTCTCCCGACCGCTACTCCGAGACGCACGCCGGCGTGATCGAGAGCTTCGCCGTCGGCGGCGACCTCGCGGTCGCGGCGGTCGCGCTCGCGCCCGCCGCGCCCGAGTGCGACGGCGACGCGTGGGTGGACGAGGGCGAGACGGGTGAGCTCACCGTGAGCGTCGTGAACAGCGGCGCCACGCTGCTCGGCGCGACCACCGCCACCGTCACCAGCCCGAACCCCGCCGTGACGTTTCCGGACGGCAACGTCGTCGCGCTTCCGCCGACGCTCCCGTTCCAGCAGGCGAGCGCCGCGCTGCGCGTGCGGCTGAGCGGCGCCGCCGGACTCCAGACCCTCGCCTTCGACGTGGACGCGAACGACCCCGGCCTGCTCGTGGCCGGACCGCGCAGCGCGTCGTACGCGACGCGCGCCAACGCCGAAGAGGCGCCCTCGACGATCGAGACCGTGGAGGCCGCCGCGCCGCCGTGGACGCCGGGCGGCACCGTGCCCGCGCCGGCCCAGTCGTGGGCGCGGGTGGACGCGGGCGGCGCCGAGCACCGCTTCGTCGGCCCCGACCCGGGCGCCGCGGCCGACCACTGGCTGATGAGCCCGCCGCTCGACGTCGCGCCGGCCGGCGACTTCACCTTCACGTTCCAGCACGCCTACAGCTTCGAGCTGAGCGATCAGGCGTACGACGGCGGCGTCATCGAGATCAGCGCCGACGGCGGGGCCACGTGGACCGACATCGGCGCGAGCGCCACGCCCGGCTACACCGGCACGATGTTCGCGGGCTCCGGCAACCCGCTCGGCGGCCGCGCGGCGTACGTCGGGACGAGCGCCGGCTACCCCGCGCTGGGGCCGGTGTCGGTCAATCTCGGCACCGCCTATGCCGGCCAGACCGTGCTCGTGCGCTTCCGCATCGGCGCGGATGTCGCGGTCGGCGGTCCGGGCTGGATCATTGACGATCTCTCGTTCACGAACCTCGTGAACCAGCCCTTCCTCGCGCTCGTCGCGGAGCCCGAGGTGTGCGCGCCGGTCGCGGTCGGCGACGACGCGCCCCGCGAGCTGTCGTTGGCGCTCGCCGGCGGCCATCCGGTGACCGGCGCGGCGCGCTTCCGTTTCGCCCTGCCCGCCGCGCAGCGCGTGCGCATCGCGGTGTACGACGTCTCCGGCCGGCGCGTCGCGGTGCTCGCCGACGGCGAGTACGCCGCCGGCACGCACGACGTGTCATGGAGCGCTTCGGTCGCGGGCCGCGGGCGCACGGCCGGCGTGTACTTCGTGCGCATGACGGCGGGAGCGACGAGCCTCGGGCGGCGCGTGGTCGTGCTGCCGTAGGCGGGTCGCACCGCACAACGACGGGCGGGCCCGGCCGGACGCTCCGCCGGGCCCGGTGGCGCACGCGGCGCGAGGCGGCGCGGCAGCCGCCACGCCCCGCCCCCCGGCTCCATCGCCTCGCGCGGCCCCCTCCGCGCCCGCCGCGCCCGGCCCGCGCCGCCTCTACCGTTCTCCCGCGGCGATCCGTCGCACCCGCTCGCGCGCGGCCGTGTCGCCCGCGGGATGGAGCGCGAGCCGCTGTGTCGGGAAGCGCTGCGCGCCGCGCGGCAGGTAGCGGATGCGGCGCTCGACGCCGCCATCCTCGACGAGGTAGACGAGCTCGACGTCGGGGTTTCCGGGCGAGCCCGATTCGCGCTTCACGATCCTCATGCCGTTGCGCAGCCCGGCGGCGTGCGCGGGACCGGCGGGGTCCACGCCGGCCACGACCCCCTGCGCGGCCTGCGTCGCGGCGACGTCAAAGCCGGGCGCGTACTCGGACGACTGGAAGGTCTCGATGGGCGCGCCTGGTCCGAACACGTCCGCCGGCAGCGCCATCGGCTCGCCGCGCACGATGTGCCGCTCGAGGTCGGGCGTCGGGTCGAGGCCCGCGCGTCGCAGCGCGGCGGCGAGCGCCTCGGTGGCGAGCGGCGCCGCGCGCCCGCGGCCCTGCCGCCACGCGCGGCGCAGGTCGAGCATCACGTCGTCGAGATCGCGCCGTCCGCCGCTCGCCGCGCGCAGGCGGTGGTCCCACGCCATGGCGAGCAGGAAGCCGCGCCGGTAGGGGAGATCGCGCACGTCGGCGTTGCTCCAGAAGTCGGACGCGATGCGCGCATTGGGCGCTTCGCGCACGGGCGAACGCGCGTGGCGCGACAGCAGCTCGTTCAGCTCGCGGGCGTAGTCGTCGAGCGACCACAGGCCGTCCCGCACCAGCAGTCGGAAGGTGTAAAAATCTGTGAAGCCTTCCGAGAACCAGTAGTCGCCGGCCTCGTTCGCGCCCTCGCTCAGTCGTCCGATGCGGTTCGGGATCCACGCGTGCAGGTGCTCGTGGGCGAGCACGCGGCTCATGGACGCCGCGTCGGTCGCCCCGGTGGCGAAGAACGCGAAGGCGTCCGAAAGGCCGGTGCCGCCGAGCGAGTAAACGCCGGGATCAGCGGCGAGCGGCAGGACCGTGACGAGGAACGGCTCGTCGCGCTCGCGCCAGAACGCACGATGTGCGCGCACGATGCGTTCCAGCCGGTCCGCGAACTCGGCGTCGGAGAACGGCCACTCGCCGCGCAGCGCGACGCGCAGCCCGCGGCCCGCGGGGCCGCGGCGCACGATGCGGAAGTCGCCCGCCACGATCACGCACTCGAACAGGCTCCCGAGCGCCAGCGGATGGCGTGGGCCCGCGTGCTCGAGGTCGGAGGCGAAGCTCCAGCCCGCGGGCACCGAGTCCGCCGCGAACGACACGAGGGTCGCGTCGTCCAGCCCGGGGCGGACGAAGATGGTGCTGCCGAGCAGGTGCACGAAGCCGGGCTGGAGCACCGGCCGGTACGGGTTGCGGCCGGTCGCGCGCGGGGCGCCGGCGCGGTCCTGCACGACCTCGTAGCGCACGCGCAGCGCCGCGCCCGGCGCGTGGCGCAACACGCGCCGGGCGGAGTCGGCGCCGGGCTCGAGCCGCGCGCCGCCGCCCTCCACGGCGAGGTCGCGCACGACGCGCCACAGGTGCTCCTCGCCGCCCCATGCCTGCGGCAGGATCAGTTCGGTTTCGCCGTCCGCCTCGCCCGAGAACTCAAGCGCCACGTGGACGCGCGGCGGGGAGGCCGGGTCGTGGGCCGTGACGGACAGCGCATAGCGCACGGCGGCGGCCGGAGCGGCGTGCGCCGGCGGCAGCGCCGCGAGCATCAGGGCGGCGGCAAGGGCGGCAAGCGTGCGGGAGGGCATGGGAGCTCCGAGGCGGGGGGACGGCAGGTTCGCGTGCTGGGAGTACGACGCGAGAGACGGCGCTCGGGTTGCCTCGGGAGGCGCGCCGCGTGCGGGGAGCCCCGTCCCGGCGCGTGTGTCGGCAAGGCGGGCGACCGGCGCACGGAGTGCGCCCGAGCCCGCCGCCCGGGCGTTGGCGATGAGGTCGTTCTCGGGCCAAGAACGACCGAGCGCCGGGCTCGAGTGGACGATCTCGACAGACCCCCGGTGCGCCGCGGGCGGTGAGACGAGTGTCCGGATCTCCCGGTCAGCGATCCAGAGGAGAACGCGGCGCGGGCGGGACCGGAGCGGAGAAGGCGCGCCGGGGGCCTGCCCCCGGGGCGCGGCCCGATCATCTGGATCTCGGACATTCTCGAGCCGGCTCGCTCGCGGCGCGGAGTTTGTGCTTGGAGGCATCGCGTGCGGCCTCCTATCGTGCGCCGTTCCTGCTGCCGCCCGGCGTCCCTGACCGGAGGTCCACCCATGCCGCGCCGCGTGCTGCTTTCCGTCGCCGCCCTGTTGCTGGCCGCCCTTGTTGCGGGCGGCGTGTACGTCGCCGCGCGGCAGAAGCTGCGCTTCGAGGCTCCCTACCCCGAACTTGCGGCCTCGACCGACTCCGCCGTGGTGGCGCGCGGTGAGTACCTGATGAGCGCGGTCACGGACTGCGCCTCCTGCCACGGCGACCCCGGGCGGAAGGACGCGATCGCCGCCGGCGAGCACGTGCCGCTGATCGGCGGCCACACCTGGGACATCCCGCCCGGCCGCTTCCGCGCGCGCAACATCACGCCCGACAGCGCGACCGGGATCGGCGCGATCCCGGACCGCGCGCTGGCGCGCGCGCTGCGCTACGGCGTCGGCCACGACGGCCGCGCGCTGCTGCCCTTCATGGAACTGCAGGGCCTGTCCGACGAGGATCTCGTCGCCATCATCTCCTACCTGCGGCGTCAGGAGCCGGTGCGCCACGCGGTGCCGGACCACGAATTCTCGCTTCTCGGCAGGGTCGTGCGCGCGACGCTGCTGTCGCAGCCCGTCGGGCCGGCGGCCCCGCCGCCCGTCGTGTCGCCGCGCGGCGCCACCGTCGAGAACGGCCGCTACCTGGCGGAGTCCGTGTCGCTGTGCTGGGCGTGCCACACGGAGCGCGACATGGTGAGCGGCCGGCTCGTGGGGCCGCGGTACGGCGGCGCGCCCGAATTCCACGACGCGAACAACCCCGCGCGCGTCTGGGCACCGCCGAACCTCACGAAGGACCCGCGGACGGGCGTGCTGGGGCGCATGAACGAGGACGAGTTCGTCGCGCGCTTCCGCGCCGGGCGATTGCTCGAGGGCTCGCCCATGCCGTGGCCGCACTACGCGCGCATGAGCGAGGACGACCTGCGCGCGATCTACCGCTACCTCGAGTCGCTGCCGCCCGTCACGCGCGACGTCGGGCCGCCGGTGCGCGAGGTGGCGGCGAGGTAAGGGGTGAGAGATGGCGGCGGCGCGGGGCGATGAAGCGCGCGCCGAGGCGCTGGCCGGGCGGTTCGAAGAGATGCGTCGGGCGCCTGGCCTGGATTATCTGCGAACGGCCTGCCTCGATGCCGGGCTTCGCAGTGATCGGACCGAGGCACGCCGCGCCCCGGCGCGGTCGCCCGCCCGGCGCGATGGCAGGGAACCCGGCCGCGCGGCGCGCTTGCGGCGCGCCGGGCATATCCTGTAAACACCGCCCCGGAGAGGTGCCGGAGCGGTTGAACGGGGCGGTCTCGAAAACCGTTATGCCCGTAAGGGCATCGAGGGTTCGAATCCCTCCCTCTCCGCCAGGCTTTGGGGCGCAAGCTAGCGGCGAAGCCCCAAGGCGAGACAGCCCCGCCTCCGGTCTTGCGGAAGCGGGCAAAATTGGGCCTGGCCCGATTCCGTAGACAGTTGAACTACGCGGCCTGAGTGGCCCGAGCCTTCTCGAACGCGGCCGGGCTGACCTGCCCCAGCGTCGAGTGCCGACGCCGCTGGTTGTAGAACACCTCGATGTAGGC